>Ga0134121_10000055_pt1 | contig 121727 bp, 92 predicted proteins | sample KB301_FD_96463 | JGI IMG/M metagenome (GOLD analysis project Ga0134121, IMG submission 96463) | Terrestrial soil microbial communities without Nitrogen fertilizer from Kellogg Biological Station, Michigan, USA - KB3-0-1 | ecosystem: Environmental > Terrestrial > Soil > Unclassified ... | reverse complement strand
TAGCGCGAGCGGCGTTGTCTGAGCAGATAGTCCCCTCCGATGTATTGAGGCGTCTTTCGGGTGAACCAGGCACCTTGCGCGGCAACAATGATGGCCCACAGGGTTTTAGACTGCTTTATCCGGTACGGAGAGTTGTAACTGAAGCTAGACCGGTTTTCCGGTGGGAGAGTTTACCGGGCGTCTCTAGTTATCGAGTTTACGTGCTGGATCAGGACGGCAACGAAGTTAGTCAAAGCGAAGAGCTACCCCCTACTCAAACACAATGGAAAACACCAGCATCACTGCGCCGTGGTCAAATCTTCTCATGGGTTGTGACCGCACTTGTGGATGGAAAGAAAGTCGTTTCACCTTCAGCTTCAGCTCCTGAAATCAAGTTTGCAGTTCTTTCAACGGCAGATTTCAAAGAACTAAGTCAGCTCAAAAAATCGAATTCTCACCTTGCGCTTGGTGTCTTTTACGCAACAGTTGGTTTATTGAATGAGGCTGAGCGTGAGTTCGAAGGCCTTGTCGAACTTAATCCTCACTCAGAACTGTCGCGAAAGCTGCTGGAAAGTGTGCGCACGATCAGGAAAGCAGCGTAAGCAAAGAGACTTCGACTGGGCTTTCGACTCCAGTTCTCACAGAGTTCAGTGTTTGTTTCTCAGATCGCCTTGGCTCGCCGCAAAACCCGCTGGCGAACGCGTTTAATTCGTTGATAAAGCGCAACCCTGTCCATATTTAGTAACCTGGCAGCCTGGGAGTGACTACCAGTCCTGGCAACCAGATGATCGTAAAGATTAAGCAGGGTTCGATCGAGAAAAGCATCGACCGAGTCGTTTTCATCAAAGATTGGCGGTGCCAAGAGAGCATCGCTGAAAGTCGCTACAGGTAAAGCTCTGTAAATATCCTTGGCCGTGATCGTCATTCCATCCGGCGATGTGGCCACGAGACGTTCCACTACATGCCGCAATTGCCGAACGTTGCCGGGCCAAGCGTAAGACGCCAATACGGTGATCGCGTCCGGCTCAATCATATGTTCACCTGAATGTGCCAAGCTTCTTTGCGCGTGCTGCAAGAAGTAATTAACCAGGTGTGGAATATCAGATGAATGCTCCCGTAAGGGTGGCGTGGCGATCGGTAGAACAGCGATGCGGTAATAAAGATCCCTGCGAAAGCGACCACATTCCATGTCGTGGCCCAGATTGCGATTAGTAGCCACAATGACACGCACATCCACTGGAATTTCGGCATTTCCCCCAACCGGCCTAACGGTGCTCTCTTGCAGCACGCGAAGAAGCTTGACCTGGCAACTCGCAGACAGTTCGGCGATCTCGTCAAGAAAAATTGTTCCCGTGTGAGCGGCTTCGAACAAGCCTTTCTTTTTCTTGACCGCGCCGGTGAACGCGCCTGGTTCATAGCCAAAGAGCTCCGACTCCAATAGCGTTTCCGTAAGCGTGCCGCAATTTAGCGAAACAAAAGGCTTCTGGGCGCGTGGGCTCTGCGAATGGATGGCGCGCGCTACGAGTTCTTTACCCGTTCCAGATTCGCCGCATATTAGCACCGTCAGATTGCAGTCTGCCGCGGTGCGAATGTGACGGTTCAGCGCCTTCATGGGGGCCGATTCACCGATGAGCTTGTGGTCTAATCGAGAAGCTCGCGATTTCATGATTTGTACCAATTCGTCTTGCATAGGCTGGTTAAGCAATTCTGGGGTTTAGTTCTAAAAGACGGGAGAAATGGACCGAACTTCCAACTTGATGATTATTTTTTTTGCTCAGAGGTGGGCCAAAACATTTTTTTCAAGCTGCCTGGAAGATCGGTCAATTTCTCCCGTCTTTAGATACATGATGCAATATGAAAAGAGCCTTCTGATACTTTCCAAAAATAACCAAGGATCCGAACTCTCGATGCTTAAGCAACGCAGCACGCACCGCCCGAGTACTATTTCGACGATGCTGAAATGGAGCCTCATGGTCCTGGTACTCTTTACTTCTGTCACGAATGCGCAATCGGTCCAGACTATTAACTCCGAAACACAGCTCGCATCGGTGTTGTGTCGGAACCCGCAAGCGGAGGCCAGAAACGAGCTGCTGCTAGACAAGCACGCGCAACTTGTCAACGTCACTCTGTGGAATGCACTGCTTGACTGCGCCAACTCTGCGCAACGCCAGGGATCAACGACTAAGTCGATAGAGATTTACAAGCTGGCCCTTCGTATCGCGGATCGACTTAATAAACCCGAGGTAGTAGCCACTACCTACTATTACCTCGGTCGAACCTCCTCACGAATGAATGATTTTGAGAATTCTATTCAGGCATACGAGACGAGTAGAAAGTTATTTGAACAGGCCGGACTTGAAAGCAACCTGAGTTATGTCCTGGCGGACCTCGGCGCGCTGTATTTCGTCATGGAGGAGAACGCAAAGGCCCAGAGTTACGCGGAACAGAGTCTGGCACTCACTGGACAGTTGAAATCGAAGCCCACGCAAGAAGCTCCAGGCTCAATTGAGTATGCGCGAGCGCGATCGCGATCGCTACACACATTAGGCCAGATCAATCTCAGTAATGGTAATCATGCAGAGGCACTCAATAAACTGCGTGAGGCACTTGCTTTGTTAAAGCAGCTCAATGGTTCAGGATCCTTGTACAACATCCCGATCGCACAGGTGCTGATTACCATTGCAAACGTCCAGTCCGAGATCGGTGAATATGCCAGCGCGTTGTCATCTTTGAGCAAAGCCCACCAAGTCTCAAGAAGTTCACGAGATCAGAACACCCAAGCAAGTCTCCTGAGCGGTCAGGCCTCTGTTTTTCTCGAACAGGACGACTATGCAATGGCCCAACGGTTCTTCGATGCAAGTCTTGCGATCTACAGGTCGCAAGGAAATGTAAGAGAAGAAGCTCGAGTTCTGTTGAACCTGGCGATTCTCGAGCAGCGACAGGGACGTGCTGATCAGGCTCTCAAGCTCTTTGATCGCGCTCTGGAAAACGCCAAAGTTGCGAAATTGGTGGATGTCCAAATTGCCGCTGGAGCGGGCCGGGGTGGTGTTCTAAGCGCCAAGCGGGATTTTCCAAGTGCGTTGAAAGCGATAAACGAGAGTCTCGAACTGGCGCGACGAGTAAACGCGAAAAGTCGCGAAGCTGAACTACTTTGGAGCGCGGCGCAAACGTATTTTGCGATGCGCGACTATGGCGAATCTGCTGCATTAGCGGAAAAAGCATTGATGCTCGCTCGTTCAATTCAATTATCGAAGCTCACATATCTGGCCACTGCCGCACTTGGCGAGGCATATGCTGCCGACAATAAAGTTGAGTCAGCAATTACTACCCTGAAAGAAGCGATTGATCAAATTGAAGAATTGCGTGAACAGGTGGTGGGCCGCCAAGAAAGCCGGCAGCTCTTTTTTGAGAACAAGGTTGGACCATACCGGACGATGGTGAAGCTGCTGACGCAACGCGGCGACAACTTCCAGGCACTGCTTTACGCGGAACGAGCAAAGGCGAGGGTGTTAATGGAGGCAGTTCGAAATAACAGGCGTGATTTACGAAACATACCTACCGAGGATGAAAAAGCCCAAGCTGACGTTTTGATGAACAAGTACCTTGCCATCAAAAAACAAATCAAATCACAACCCGCCGGTGAACCCCCAAGTGAACTTCAGAATGCCCTGAACGCTGTGACCAACGAGCTGGTTGTGTTTCAGGACCGGTTTGCTGCGAAGCATCCTGACTTGCTGTTGCGGGTCGGTCCTGCTCGCCCCTTGACGCACAAGAACCTAAAGAGTCTCGTAAGTGCAAATGACTTAGCGTATCTGGAATACGTTGTCACGGGAGACAAAGTCGGGCTCTTTATCCTGAAACGGAACGGAGACAGTCCGGATCACGAGCTAATGTATGTGAATCTCCCGATCAACGCGGATGAGCTTCGGCGAAAGGTCCGTGAATTCCATTCGGCATTGGCAGAACGACAGCCCGATTACGCTTCGTTGGGGCGTGAGCTCTACCGACTGTTGATTGAGCCGGCGGCTAACGAACTTGAGAACATCAAGACGATATGCATTATTCCCGACGAGTTCCTTTGGACGTTGCCGTTTCAAGCCTTAACCAACAGGCGTGGTAATTACCTTATACAAGATTACTCTTTGTTCTATGCGCCTTCATTCACCGTCTTGAACGAAATGACCCTGCGGAGGCAACAACCAAACAGCAAAGAATCACTAATAGCGTTCGGAAATCCAGTGGTCGGTAGGAGTGGAAAACCCAAACAGAATCTACATCCATTACCGGAGACAGAAGTCGAAGTAGCTGCCATAGCAGCAACTACTCGGACGCAGATGAAGAAGATACTCGTTAGACGTGAGGCAGATGAAAAGACCTTTAAGACGCTGGCGCCACAATACGCCACAATTCACCTTGCCACTCACGGTGTCCTGGATAATAGAGATCCTTTGAATTCTTATCTCTTGCTGACCAAGACTGAAGACGAAACAGAAAACGACGGCTTATTACATGCGCGTGAAATTATAGACTTGAATCTTGATGCAGATCTGGCTGTGCTTTCCGCCTGCGAAACCGGTAGCGGCAGGATTAGTCCAGGCGAAGGAGTGATTGGTATGTCCTGGGCTTTTCTTGTGGCGGGGACCCGGTCCGTGGTGGTTAGCCAGTGGCGAGTAAATTCTGCAAGTACCTCCCGGCTGATGAAAAGTCTTTATCAACGTCTGACCAGCCAGAACGATCCAAACAGTCAGAATAAGTCACTGGCCCTACGAGAAGCGTCATTACATCTTTTAAAGGACCGCCGTTATCACCATCCGTTTTATTGGGCCGGTTTTGTGTTAGTGAGTAGTAACTGAACTAAATTTTGCGAATCTAATTGACGTCGGACCGGGGCAGGTAGCCGATTAGTCGGTCGAAGACATTACACCTAGAACACGCGCCAATCGGAATGGCCCAGCTTACCCGAAAATAAATCTTGTCCGCAGTTTCATTGGGCGTCGATAGTCGTATCAGACAGTGCCACGCCAATGTGGTAGTTTGAGTGTTGTCGCTTGTCGAAACTTCCTGACTTAAATGGAATCTCGAGCCCATCGGCAAAAGCTCCCGCAACCGCAATCCACCGAGAGTCACCACGTGCCGCAGGGATCTTGAGAGAAATTGATTCGCCAGACTGATATTGTGAACTGCCAAAAGCGCTTGTCTCCAAGCCGCGATGCAAGACGCCACTCGCCGTTCACACTTAAACAACTGTGGGATGAACGCTAAGGGCATTGGCCATCTTCCCGCTATGAACCGCGTTTCTTCAGTTTGGGAGTCTTTTGTTTGCAGTTCTTAATGTGCACTTCGCTCAGCTTCAGAGTGGGTGAGGCCGTGATTTCTGGCGCCGCGCGCGGAGCTGGCTGAAGAATAACTGTTAGTTCCTCTCGATATCCGCCATCGATCAATTTGATTCGGCTCTCCTGAATGCCGCGAGCCTCCACCAAATACTTCTTAGCGCGAAGAGCACGATTTTCAGCCTCAGCAACGCAAGCCTGTCGCCCAGCGTAAACAATAATGTATCCGATCAAGGTCGGATCATGTTGCAACGCCACCGCAAAGTTGTCGAGACGACCGGTTTCATCCCGCCACGGAATATCAGAGTAGTTGTCAAAGGGACGTGGATTGATGAAGCTCTGTCTGTTTGAGAGTAAAGGCCAGCCGTGGCACCGTAACGCGTTATCGCTGAGCGTCGGGATATAAGTGACTGAATTAACCAGACCCGATTCGGTGACCGCGTAACTGATACCCTTTTCGTTGTCCGTGTAATAGGTTGCCATGGCGTCGTCGTAGTTCTTGGTGTACCTGCCTTCATCAATGCCAAGCTCCGAAAACTTCACGTCTTTTTTCGGCCGAACCTTGATGCTTAATACTGTATCAACTGGTACGTTCCAACCAGGCAGAGAGCCCTTACAGGGGCTTATCGCATAATCGAAGTGGATAAACTCCTCTTGAGTTTCATAAATGCAATTACATGGGTCACGGGAGCGCCCCAACAGCCGTTCCACATCGGCGCGTCTCGAATGTAGTGGAATGAGGCCCTGCCATCCTCGTGTCTCTTGGTTTGGAAAGACGGGAAACATGAAAACAAGCATAAAGATTGTTTGAAACATTGTTACCTACTCCTTAAATTCGCCGGGGCACAATGTTTTGCCAGAGCCTGATCCCAGTCGAAGTATCCACCCTTTGGTTCCAAACTTTTAGCTGCTTCCAACAAATCTGACTCTAAGTACTTCTCGTTTCGACCGGCAGCATGAATCAATTCATGCAACCCGGTCAGCCCGTAACGAACCGGAATACTGTACGCACCCCGTGGATTGTCTGCAAAGTACCCCAAGGGCGTGATCTTGATTGTGACTGAGCCATTACGGTAATACCCTTCCGTGGTGCCACCCCCTCCAGCGACTGAAGAATTAGGAGGCCCGAAAATAATCCCGCCGTTTGGTTGGCTTTTGACCTTTTCAAAGAGCGTCATTATGTTCGTGCTCACAGCAGGGTTCTTCCCGTTGCTAAGTTCGGCGGCTTTATTTATTAAGCGTGCTACGTAGTCAGCGCAGTCACCGAAGTTCAACCTGTCTTGGATTAGGCCTTCGAGCTTATCGAGATTGATGGGAGGTATGACTTGTCCGGGGTTATGCGCCCCACTCTGTCCGCCAAAAAAGCCACTAACTCCACCGAATATGGAATTCAGTACGAATTGGTAGGTATCCATATCCGGAGGGATGTTTATGTTGACGCCTGTGTAAATAGGAGCAATACAGGTTGATTGTCCTGTCGCAGGATCTGTCACCTCGACACCATTGCAAGTCGCCGGCAGCAGTCCGGTCGGGTCGACCAGATTAGTCGGATCATTCTGCACGTACGCATATCGATTGAACGACTGCGGATTACTCAAGTCATAACTGCCATCAGTGGGATCAGGTTGCACGAAGCGGTGCCATTTGCCGGCGTAGCGGCGCATCATTGCTTCATCGCCGGCGTTGCCGTCTCTTTCGTAGGTGGTAAAGCGATGAGGCTGGAAGGCCTGGTTGTTGCTGGATGCAGTTTCACCGCCCCACGGATCCAGGTCTATCGTGCTCGTGATTGTACCGGAGCCGTTGGTTATGCGCTGGCTCTTCGTGACCGGATCTTGATGCACCCAACTAACCTGGCTGTTTTGCTGAATTGCGAGGATTTGACTGCCCAGATACACATAGCCACGTTGCGCGCTTCCAAACTCAGCTATTACCTGACCTCCCAGTACGCTCGAGCGCAAGTAATACGTCGTCGCTGCACCGTCAACTTTCTTCACGCGCAAACGATCGCCGTCGTAACTTTGCGTCACGCCGCCACCTGAGGTCTGCTGACCGGTGGCGTCATAGGTGTAAGTCTGAGTACCATCATTAGTCAGATTCCCGGCCGCATCATAGCTGATGCTCAAGCTGGTTCCGGGGACAGTGGTCAAGCGATTATTCACGTAGTTAGGCCACTGCTCGAGCCATGGATTAAACCAGCCACCCCAGCCGACCCGGTACCACATGTTGCCCCATTGATCATGTCGATACGACTGCGCGTATGGACCATCCTGCGCGCCACCTTGTCCGATAAGGTGCCCGCGCGCTTCCGAACCCGTGCGCGCTTCAATCAAGCGGCCAACGTGATCGTAGTCGTACGAACGATCGAGCGTCGGGTAGTCGAGGTTCTGCGCGTACGTGACGCGGCCCGTCTTCTCGTTGAAGTTGTCGTAGGTGTAATTCCAGCGCATCACGTTGGGAATGCTCCATTGCGTCGGCCGCAGCCGTTTGTCGTAACTCACCGACAGCGCGCTATTATTACCGAAGCTCGTCGACTTCAACCCACTCCACGCGCGATAACGAATGTTGCTGGCATAAGTCGACACGTTCGGGTACCCGCTGCCTGTCACGCCCTTCACCCGTGTCGATTCATCGTAGCTGTAGAAAACGGTGGAACCGTTTACGGAATTAAACAGGCTCAGAAGTTGGCCGCCCAGGTCATAGCTATACGAGAGCGAAAAAGACCCAATGACCCCGTTGAAGGCCTTCGTTTCCGACGTCAATTGGGCCAGCGAGTTATAAGCATAATCCATCGTTCCCGTTCCGTCCGTCATTTTCGTGCGATGTCCAGCCGCATCGTAAGTGAAGCTGACGTTTGCTGTGGTTGTGGGGTTTCCGGTCGCACTACTCACATCGTAATTGATTCCGGTCAGCAACTTCCGATTGTTGTAGCTGAAGGTTTGGATTGCATTGCGCGCATCCTTTAACTGATAGAGAGTGTCGTCCGCATTGTAAGTGAACGTGGTGAGACCTTGCTCCGGCGTGGTCCGCTTCCACAGTCTGCCGAACCCATCGTATTCAAAAGTACGCACCTGTCCCACTTGCGAACTCTGCGTGATCTGATCGCGTGCGTTGTAGGTGTAAGTCGTCGTGGCATAGACGCTCTGATCCCAGTTCAACTCGTCGACCTGTTTCAGACGTCCGAAAACATCCATCGTCAGCTTACGCCGCCGGCCGCGTTCATCTCTGCTGGTGACTGTTTCGCCACCAGCACAACCACAGCCACCGTAAGTGTTCTCGCGCGTACTGCCGTCGGTACTCGTTGTCAGGAGTGGCCGGCCCTTCCAGTCATAGGTCTGCAACGTATACTCAAAGGCTGAGTCATCACCCGTCGGCGCCCATTGCTCGGTTATTTCAGTCGGATTCGACTGTTTGAAAAGACGGCCCATGATGTCGTAAGTCAGGTACTGCGCACTGTAACCGCCACTGCTGTTTGCATGGCTCATGGCTGAAGCGCGTACCCGCCCCGCACCATCGACGACCGCGATACTGTATCGCTCAATTCCGGCTTGATCCTGCGTGTAGCTCTGCATATTTCCAGAGGGTAGGTAGACGTAACGTGTGTACGCTCCGTTGTTCTGATTCGTCACACGATCCATTCGACCGGCCAGGTCATAGGTCATGCGGTACTCGAGATACTGCACCGGATCTCCCGTCAAACCGGTTCCTTTACTCGGCGCAATCGTTTTCGTTACGGCGCCGAAGTCGAAATTGTATTCAGTGGTAGAACTGAACCCATCCGCATCCGTAACGGTGGTGGGAAACGCAAACGTGGTGCGGCTTACGCCGTCAGAAAACGAATCCGCATAGCTGATGGTGTTGGCAATTCCGTAGTGGTCCTCAGTTCTGATCACCGAACCGGTACGGTTGTACTTGATAATAGTACGGGTGAGCTTTTGCCAGTTATCAAAGTCAGAGACATCCCAACGACCAATCCAGCACAGATTTCCGCGCCCACTGGCCGCGGCGTCGCTGGCATCGTGCTGTGTGGCCGCTTGCGGTGTTGCGACCCAGGCATCATTGCCCCAATCATAGTCATACCACACCCTTGACTGTGGTTGATTGTTGCCGTCATAGACAATCACTTCGCGAACAAGTCCTAAGACACGGCGAGCAATATAGGGGGCATAATCGTAGCCGCTTTGATTGTAGTACATCGTGGTTGTGCGGCGCGCGAGGGTAGTTCCGTCCGCTGCATACTCTTTCACCTCCGTTGGCAGCGCTACCGGATCGGGCAAGTTGAAAGACGTATAAATCGTCTCGACGCGTCGCTGATTGCCGGCTTCATCGTAGATGCTGGTGTCGTACGGTCGCGGATTCTTCTGGTAAGCGAGATTAGTGTCATCCTGCGTCCATGCCAGGGTGGTCCACTTCTTCAATACTAGACCCGACCAATTTTCCGTTCGTATAGTTAATCCGCTCTGCCACCCGAAATTCGCAAAGAATTCCTTGTAGACTGTGGTGGTATCAGGCATGGTCACCTGCGTCCAAGATCCGTCACTAGCGACACTGTACGTCGTCACTGCTTCATTGCCATTGTTCCAGTTCTCCGCCCAGTCTCGTTGTTCCGTGAAGCGCGGGCACTCAGTTTGCCCCGAACTCGAACTCACGTTATATGAAGTGTAAGACCGAAGATGTGTGTCTGCGGCATAGCTGTTGATGCGTTTCACCTGAGCGAAGGCAGCGTTGTATTCGAAAGTGAAGTAAGAGCCATCGTGTAGGTCCACCCGAGTCAGCACGGTGGTGTAGTTATTGTTTGGACCATTCACCTGCAGTCCACCGCCGAAAGCCGGTGCTACCCAAACCTGACCGTAGCTAAACGTAGCCCAATCGTGCGCCGCTCCCGCCCAGGTTTGCCGAACTGCTTGCAGGTTGTTGTCGCTGTTATACACAAATGTGACGACGCGTCCGAGTGTGTCGGTGATCGTCAGCAGGTGACCAGTGGTTGAATCGTAAGTGGCTGAGATGTAGTTGCCGTTGCGATCCTTGACCTCAGTGCAGCGGTATTCGTTATTGATGCTTACATGCTCGAATTTGAATTGTGTGCCATCAGGAGTTCGCACCAGCAGGACATTGGTGTCGCTCGCATCCAACCGCGCGTAACTACTATCCTGCGACTCGTAGTTAGTCGATGTGCTTACCTGTCGCAGCTCTACGCGACCACCTGAAGGCGTTACCATCATGTAAGCCCAGATGCCGGTTATCGGGTTGTAGAATTTCTGCTGCATTGTGGGCAGACCGAGCCGAAAACCCGGCGCGGGCGAACCGAGATCCGCATTGAACTTCATGAACGAGTTATCTCTGGTCCATACAAGTGAGTTGTAAGAAAGCGCGAGATTCAGATCCAATCCGGCACGGCCCGCCAGACTCAGTATCGGCAGACTCCAATTGAAGTTGCGCGAGCCCAGATCGACTCCTGGTTCGCCAGTATCGTTAATCGGTAATCCGCGGGCTGTGCCGAAGTTCGGATCATTAGCCGGGTAATACGTGCCACCGGTTCCGCCGCCTTGCGGGTCACAGTCAGCACAAGGCAAATTCGATTGAATTGGCGCCTGAGCTTTCGGTTGTTTTGGTTGGGTTCGGCGTACTTCATCCAGGTTCGGCAGGTTTGCACCCGGCGCCCCTGTCGTTGGCGTTGGTGGTGTGGTCGAGAAGCTGCCGCCGGGGCCAGTGCCACCGCTGCCCAGTCCGGGAGTCTGAAACGGGATCGATTGATTGGTTGAGCCGCGCAGTCTGGCGAGTGCAGCGCCAGCATCGGCAATCCCGCCACTCGATACCTTTCCCGCGAGCGAAGCTGTTTGTCTCACGCTGTCGGTGATCGCCTTCGCAATGATCGTCACCGGACCCTGCGGTCGCGCGGTCCTCAACAGCCCTGCAATGCCCGTAACAATCGGCGCTGCTGCCGACGTTCCGGTCACACTCCAGTAACCGCCGCCTCTTTGCGTGGTGACTATGCTGGTTCCCGGTGCTGCGAGGGCGACGCTGCGCGCGCCCCAGCTGGACCACGAACTGAGCTGATCTGAGTTGTCACTCGCAGCTACCGCGATTAGATTCCGAAGTTTGAAAGAAGCAGGATAGTAGGAAATAGCATCGAGATCGCTCCCAGCATTACCAGCCGAACACACGACAACTACATTGCGTCTGATAGCTCGTTCAATAGAGTCTCTCAGCGCAACTGATTCGCCGTATGTTCCCCATGATAGGTTGATAACGTGGGCGCCATGCGAAACTGCGTAATCAATTGCCTCTACAGCGGCGGCAACGTCACCGGTTCCGGTATTATCAAGCACGCGAAGACTCATCAGACTGGCCCGCCACATCACGCCTGTGATTCCCAAAGAATTGTTACCCTCCGCCGCAATGATGCCGGCGACAGCGGTACCATGACCTTGCTCATCCTTGATCTCGCCGTTGTCTGCAATGAAATCCCAACCATGGAGATCGCCACTGGCCGCAGAATTCGGATTGGTCCACTGGTTGTTCGTCAAATCGGGATGCGTAAAGTCGATGCCGCTATCGATCACTGCGATGACTGTCGCTGATGAACCGATCGTCGTTTGCCATGCTGTGGTGGCGTTGATATCTGCACCGTACTGCCCGCCATTCTGGCCGATATTTCGCAAGGCCCATTGAGCATTTAGCTGAGGATCGTTGGGTTGTAAGTCCTCCTTTGAAATCAGAAAGTTTGGCTCAGCAAACTCAATCTGCGAATTCAGCAATAATTCGAGCGCCGCTGTTTTGACATCGCGTCCATTACTTAGTTCCAGCCTTTCGACACCGGATTCGCTGGTTAGCTTCTTCTTTCGTCGCGCACCCTGCGCGGCAGAGATAGTGTCTTTGACTAACTCTGAAGTACCAGCCCGGAATCGAACCAGCAGTTCGCGTTCCCGGTACGGTGCCGCAGATTGTTGTATAGTCGCCACCGATCTCTTGTTTGAGAGTGGTCGCGCGGCCATGCTGAGAGGAGCGCACGTTGATACAAGCAGCAGGTATGAGAGCGCCGCAGCAACAATCATACGCAAAGTGGGTCTGGGATAACGGGAAGAATTCATCATGGAAGCTCCATCGAGAATGAGAACGAGTTATTTGAGAGACAGTGCGACAAGGACCAATCAAACTGAGATATAAAACAGGTCTCAACTGTCGAACATTCACGGTAGGGGGAAGTCCCGCGAGAGGAATGAGACGAAAACGTTTGTGAACCGCTTGAATTTCTGATTAGGCAACTGTTGGGTGGTCGCCGTTAGGGGAGCCAGCGCACTTTACTCTTAGACTTGGGCCATGTCAAACAAAATCTTCGCCAGAAATGTACCTGACACACTACGGTTTTTTAGGCTAGTATTTGGGCATAAAAAGACAGCCGCAAACAAGAAAATTCCCTCCTCGACTCCCTTCACTGATGAATACAAGGCGAGAAAGTACATCGACGTGATGCGTTGGCCGGAAGGTCGGTAACTCGTGTTTGGGTATTTTGGATAGACACGGCTGACACGCGGGCGCGTCACAAGCACGTCGCGCTATGGCGTAAGACGAACCTCATTACTCTTAATGGCTGAATTCGAATATTCCTTTCTGGCCGGTCTGAAGGCAACCTCTCACTTTTTGTTGGAGGCGATTTTAGACGAGGATGAATGCAGAAACAGACTTGTACGAGCATCTTCTTAGACTAAGACAACCGAATAATGGTGAACCCTTCAGCACGGGCTGCCTCGGAGAGATTACCGTCGTCACCGATCAGTGCTCGACCCCGCGGGCGGTCCTCGCACCATACCAAAGCAGCAGCAAGCTGGAGCGCGTCAGCCGCCCGAAGTTTGTGAATACGAAGCAGGCGCTCGGCACGCTCACGCACCTCCTCGGTCGGTTGAACCTCATTCCAGCGGTTACGCAAATAGTCAAGACGTGCAAAGGCTTGCCTGTTCTCATCAACGCTTAACGTCCGATCCCGAGTCAGCCGATTTAACGAGCTAACGGCCTCGATTACGGTTCCCCACCAGACGACCTGCCGGCTGTAGGTTCGGACCACCTGCCTCGCTTTTGCACTTTGCGGCTGGAAGCAGCAGAGCGGCACGAGAGCACTCGTGTCCCAGAATGCAGTCGTCGATGGCGTGGGCCTTTGCTTGGCCTTAGTCTTCATCGCGCTCCTGTTCTATAGCGCGGCGCAACGCGGCGGCAGGGACACGCGGCGCCGGCAGCGACCAGAAAGACTCGTCAAGGACGCCGTGGCCCAGGCGCAGTTTCCCCTGCGAGGCGAGTGCTAGCAACTCCTCGTCTTCGTCCTTTGAGCGCGTGAGTGGGACGATTCGCGCGACGGGCTGGTTGCGGTCACGCACCAGAATCTCTTCACCAGCCTTAACGTCATTAAGGTATACGCTCAGACGATTCTTCAATTCCGCGATGTTCACGCTTTTCATCGACTTCACCTCACTCTTCCTACCAACACGTAGCTACAAAGCTATTCCTTCATGACCATTATAGCCATAAGACGCGGACCCGCCAAGGTAAGGTCCTAACACAAACTTGCGAATTGTTTTTTTAGAGGATGCGAGCGAGAAGAAATGTGCTATAGTGCGGCCACGCCTCCAAAAAAGCAGCGGGCCGACTTGTGCTGGTACACGAGCCGACCCTAGACCATCACCTTTCCGAAGAAGGAGACAGTCATGACTACGCATAGTAGCGCAACAGCGCACCAAGACACACCTCACGAAACCGAAACAACAATGATCGCAGTCAGCGATGCTACCAAACGCCGCGCTGAATCAGTGATCAATGACAAAACGATCAATCCACAGTGGCGGACCATTATTCGTTTCGCTTTGGAATTGAATGACCCGATCGTCGCTGAACTCGTTAGCCGCGCGGAGGCTGGCGAAGACATCGGCGAAACAGTCGAATCCTTGCGAACACCGGTCCCGATCGAAGACGAGTCCAGTCTAAGGAAGGTCGAGGCGCTGGCAGAAATAATTGCTCGCAGCGGCGACCAACCGACAGCCGCCCTCTTCATACTGATGGAAACGCTTGAGAACTCCACGGATCCGAGAGTATTGGCAAACAGAGCGAAGCATGTCGCCTTCAGTCACTGCGGAGAGTTGCATGTATACGAAATGATTGACGCTCAAGTTGCAGAGCTTGAAGGAGAGTTGTTAGCGAGCAATACGCTTGTATCCTGATGGGTTCCGACTTCGGTAGCCGGTTCCCACCACCGGCTGTCGGAGTCGCAAGATCGAATCACCATTCAGGAGTCGCATGGCAAATTCATATCAGCGTAGCCAGGGATTCAGAAGCTGCTGTCTCAGCCTCAGCCAGGCCCGCTTCGATTCCAGTTCCGTTAATTGCTCCATTCTGCAAAGAGTCAATCGTTTGGCGGACCTGTTTTAAGTGCTCATCTACATTTGTTGGACCTGACGGTGTATGATCCTTTAGTTCGTAACTTTCCGTTGGCTGATGAAGAGCGGTAATGTCGGCTCTAACGGCGGCGGTAAAAGTTTCTCGATAGTAATTTGCGACGTCGCTCGCTGCCTCAACAAAACTCTTGATCGTCACGCGCTCCTGTAATAGATCGTGACTACGTTGATTCAATGCTTCCTTTATTTGCTCGAGCGGGGAGGGAGAGTCATTGAAAATTCGAGCGAGGATATTTCGACCCGCAGCTTGCTTTTTAAGATCAGAAAGCGTCGCGGTCTGTTCCTCTCCATTGGTTCCTTTGAATAAAACCGGGACGAGCTCGCGCTTTTCATTGAACGCTCGGATACCATTATTGACATCAGCTAAACAATCTTTGGCGAATTCAAGAGTTTCGCCTGCACGAGCCGCGATCGTTTGGATACCCTTAGGTGTCATCCCGTAATACCGTTCGAAATGCTGAAACAGGGTTTGGAGCAGCTTGGGATCACGGAGGATTCTAGCGTTTGCTTCGAGCCGGTCTAGCTCCTTCTCAGTAAATTCGGGCAGCGTAGTCTCTTTCCCGGATATGCCGAGAAGATCCACTTTAAGCTCTAACGTATGGTTTAGCTTTTGAGCGGATTCTGTTTCGGTTCGAACCTCAGTCTGAAGCCCGGCTCTCCGATCGTCGAGACCAGAAGTAACTGCTTCGCGAATTTGGCGAAGTTCATCGATTTGGCGTCGCGTTTCTTTGATCTGTCCTTTTGCAATCGCAGCGTTCTGCTTGTAGTCGCGAAGCCCATACAACTTGAGAGGATTGTTTATAGCTGAATAGAGCCTCTTGCGGTATGCAGAGACTGTTCGTTTGCTGTAATCGATCTGACGCTCTTTAATTCCCCGCTGACGGTCTACGCTTACGAATGACCATTGCTCGCCGTCGATCTCGAAGCTGTAAAGATGCCTCTCGCGCTCAAAATCGTTTAGTCGTCTTTGCGCGACCGCGACGCTGGACTCAGCCAGAATAGAGCGGCCCTTGAGACGTGGAATCGAATCAGCTTCTGCATCTTCACCGCGCGAATGCATAGCGATCTTACCGTCGGGCGGGTTAATGCGCGCATTTAAGTCAGTTACATTTTCATTTTCGCTAGCTACTTCATGGCGAACCTGTTTGAGTGCTTCCAAAGCCATCGTCTTATCTCTTCGTCTGGCCAACGCGCTGCCAAGATCCGCAGCCGAGTCTGTGTAAATGCGAGCGTCGAGCCTGGCCCGGGAGACAGCAACATAGGCCATTCTTTGATTAACCAGCAGATCTGTTTCCGTGGTTTCAGCATTCACTAAAACTCGATCCATTGTCTTGCCCTGAGACGAATAGCTTGTTACTGCATAGCCGTGATCCAGATGTGGAAACCGTTCAGGATTGAGAGTAATGACACGGTCGGCGCTGAGCGAAATCGTGAAATCTTCATCTGCGATGTTAGTGATTGCCCCCAACTCGGTATTCTTTACATTCGCTTCCTGAAAAGGCGCACGAAATTGGATGCGATCGCCAACAGCGAACTGTCGGCTCGCTTCCTTGTAAACGGAAACACCTGAGAGTCTTTTCGGGTTATAGGTAACTTCCCGTCCATCCTCGAGTTTCACAGTAAGCTCGTTGTCCGCGTGAGTAGTACTCAGCACGCGGGCGTAGTCGCCTTTGTTAATTCCGAATACCTTGCTGCCCTTGTTGTAGCGAATGATGTCTTCCTGCGGCACATAAGAAAGAGCGAACTTTCGTTCTGCGCCCGTCATGTCCTGACGAAGCACCAGGACTTTCGTTTCGTGGTCTGCCGCACTGACAATGCCTTGTTCCTGGAGTTCGCGATGAATTATGGAATTGATGGCAACCCGTTCCTGATTAGCTGGAGAGATGACGAGAGTACGCTTGGGATTACTCACGTAATCACTGGCGATTGCTCTCAAGCGCTCCTCGTCGTCAACAATCTCAGTCACTCGGCCTTGCTCAAATAACGTTTTCACCGCCCCAACGACATCTCGCTGGGCGAGCTGTTCAACAGGCTTTCGTAGGTCAGATTTCTGCCTGACGATTTCGTCCAAGTTGGCAGTCTGCATTCCGGCCTTCACAAATTGCTCGAAGGGAGCACCTGCTTCCACTGCCTGATGTTGTCCCGAGTCGCCGACCAGAAGTATTCGGGCTGATGGACCAGCCTTCTGAAGGAAAAGAAACATGTTCCGAGTATCGGATAGTGAGGATTCGTCCATTACATAGAGCATCTTGTCTTCGGTAGCGAAATGTATCTGAGGGGTCGCAACAAATTTCTGCAAAGTCGAGGTTCGGATTCCGCTTTCGGCAAGCAAGTCTGCCGCGGTTCCGGTCGGCGCGAAACCTTGAACTGCGTAACCACATCGTTCGCATGCTTCTCTCAATACACTTAGAGTCGTTGTCTTTCCTGTGCCCGCTAGTCCTTCCAAACCGATGATTCGATCGGTACTTCCGAGGATCGTTTCAACTGCTCCGCGTTGTCTGTCGTTAAGCGTAATTCCCTGCCTCGCGCTGATGCTGTAGAGCACTGAGTCGAGTTGTTCGTCGTCAAGGATTGCTACCTGCGTCCCCCGCCCGGCAATCACCGTTTTGATGTTGCTTTGCTCCATCGCCACAGTTCGCGAGGTGGTGACTTCGTCAATGCCAGGATTTCTGGTTATTTGAATGAAGTTACCTTTCTCGATGTTCCTCCCGAACTCACCGACAACGGCCGCATAGGTCGTGAGACCTAGATTTCTTCTGAGTGCGTCAACTAACACCGTGCGTTTGTCCACGACTGCTTCGTGTTCGCCAGCATTCTCTCTGGCGAATGTCACTGACTCTTGGGCACGAGACCTGGTTTGTTCTTCGGGAAGCATCATTGCGCCACGCACCTGAGCTTCTTCAACAGCTCGAAATGCTTGAGCGCCAAATTTGGCATCCATTTCTAAATGACGAGAGCGCATCTGATCTCGGTCGTACTGCTTAGTCATGCGATCTGTCTTCGCCGCCGCCTGGCGCAGTCCGGCGCCGTCCTCAACTTTGATTCCTGCCTGGGCCAGACGCGCTTTCATCTCGGCGGCTTCGCGCTGAACCTCTTCGCGGCGCGGACTGCTAGCGACTAGATAGTCTTTACTAAAGCCGCTGATCTCGGGTGCCCCAGTACGCGCATCGACGGCGATCTGGTAACCCAGTTTTTGCAGCTCCGTAGCGAGCACCGCGCGATAGATCTCCGTGGCGTAACGCTGACTGCGATATAACTCGAGTGGTTGGATGGGCTTGATCCGACCGTCTTCGATTTCGGTTACGTTGAAGATAACTGTGTGGGTATGAAGCTGCGGTGCGGCATAACCTGTATTGCGATCTGGCCGAGCTGAGTCATGCTGGAATTTGGCAGCAATCATTTTGCCGGTGGTCTGCGCCGGATGATTGCCGCCGATGCGGGCTTGGACGTACTTTTCCAATTCTTTGAGAGCGACGTCAACACTGCGATCATGAGCTGCGAGTATTCGTTCATCGCCACCAACTAAGGCAGCGAGCGATACGCTCTTCGGCGCTGAGAAGGTTGCATCCCAACCCGCTCTGTGTTCGCTGGTTTCAATTGTTTCGCCGTAGGCATTCTCGTATTTGTGAGGTGTAACGTGACGGACCAGTTGGTTGCCATTCAGTGGGTGTTGACCTTCGCAGAGACGCTCGAAGTGTTCAGAATTAACTTCTCCTTGAAGCTGCCATGCCTCAGCCTGTCGACCAAACCATTTGCCCTTAACGACTTCACCTTCACTGTAGTAGCTCTCCTGGGTGCTCGTGTATTCAGCATTGAAGTAATCTTTGGCCTGACTGGCTGCCAAGGCTTTGCTTAGAGTCATCATGGCCTTCTCTATTCCTGCCCGGACGTCTATTCATGGATATCCAACTCGATCTCTTCCGAACTTGTCTCAGATGACTCTGTTGTTTCAACTTCAGTGCCGATGTCTTCGTACGGCTGATTTTCATGATTGGCTTCAAACTCGTCTCGAGCCGCGCTGAGCGCAATGGTTTCATTCTCGGCAAGTACGTGTTCGTGTTGTCTTGTTTCCAGCAGAGCTTCGGGTGTCTCATTGATCTTTGCTTGGAGCTTCATCAGGTCATTCTCCGTAGCAGGCAGTTGACGGGGGACATAACCTCGCGTAACAACCTTGACCGGCGCTAACGGTAATCTAAAGGGCACGACAGCGTCGCCGTATTTCCAGTAGCCGTGAAGATCAGGCAGAGCCATGATTTCTTCCTTGCTGATCGCTTGTCGATGCTCCGTCGTCGTCGAGTAGTTCAAGGCGTCGCGACCTCTATCTTCCACACTGGCGGTTGTCCCGATCCTGGGCTTTTCGACTTCATATTCTCCGATGGTGTCACTAATCCAACGAGCCGATTCAGACTCGCCACAGCGGAAAAAGAGCTTGAGCTTAGGAGCTGCTAACATCGCCTTTGAAAGCCGATCATAGTATTCCTCGTACTGCGTCTTACCCTGCGTTCCCTGGATGAGTTTGAGTCCATACTTACGTCCCTCTGTTTCAGTCTCATAGAGAGCCGGCAGACGATTGAGCGAATGAACTTCGTCAACTATGAGCCAGCAGGGATGCGCCTGGCCCCACTCCGGTGAGACTGACATCAGTCGTTTCATGAGCACGTTTATGAATGCCGCTTGTAAAGGCCGCAACGCCTCTCGCATATCGGTTCTGGAGGTAATGAAAATCCATCCTCGGCGACGCCTCGCCCATTTGGAAAGACTGATCTCGGACTCACACTCGTGACGCTCTGGAAGGTAGCGTAAGATCTCGCCGAGTTCGGAAAGAACACCCAACACACCGGCGCGTTGACCATGAGCATTCCTCGGAATCAGGTGTGCTTGTTCGGTTCCCGTTACAATCCCATCGATCGCGTCCTCGCTTTTCAGCCAGTCGATCATTTGGCCGGGTGTTGGCCTAAGCTCCAGCATTCGACCGAAGATGGCGCGCGCCGCTTTCAGAAAGAACCCGGAGGTCGACGCTTGGGTTGCCTCCGGCTTGCCGGGCAGGAAACTCTCGGCCAACAGCTTCTTGTCAGGCAGAGACTCGAGCTCCACTGCAGGAGACCAGTAAGGCGATCTTTTATCGAGTGGATTCAGGATTACGTCGCAGCGCTGTTCCTTATAATGGCGCTTAACGAACTCACAAGCTGGGTCGTAAATCACCATAGCTTCGGCCGGCTGACGAGCAGCGATCTGCAAGAGGAAATGGTGAATGGTCTGGCTTTTTCCGGTGCCGGGATCGCCGAGTAGCATGACGTGCTCAGTCTCATCGCCACGTGGAATCGTGATCCATGTGGGGGCCTCATCAAAGCCGAAATAATCGCGGAAGCTGGTGATTAGCCGCCGGCGTAATCGCTTTGTCGGTCTCAACCTATTTTTCATAATTCTGGTCTTTCCGGAAGCAATGCCGGTATGCCGATACCCGCTTCTTGCTGCCTGCGTTCACGGGCGTACTCCTTCGGTTTCAGGATTCGTACGCCGCGCAGCAACTCACCCGCCTCGTAATCCTGATTCATTCTCATGTCGAGCTTGACTGATGCGAACATGCCAGGCGCAATTATCAAGGGAAGAGGAAGAAAACAGATCCAATACAAGTCGATTAAGGAGCGACCGGCGTATATCTGGTCCCGAAACCAGACGTACATCTGTTTGTCCATTTGCGGCACAGAACGCCAGTAGAAATACTTATGAGGGATGCCCGCTTGTAGTTCGAAAAATGGTCCGAGCTTGGGATCGAATCTGACGCGGCCAGTCTCATCTCGGATGGGCGTAACCTGATCGTCAGTGCAACCAAAAATGCGCTCTTTGCCGGTTACTTCATCGCGAACCACACGTACCAGGAGGGTGTATGTCGAAGGCCTCTTGAGTGGCAGAATCGATTTGATAGAGGCTTTGATGTACTGACTTAGATAGAGCCGTTGAAGCGGGCGATAGCCATACCTGGTCCGTAAGTAAATACAACCGACTGATCCCGCAACAGCAACGAGGATCCAAAGGATCAAGTAACTGGAAACACGCCGCTGAAAGTTTCGAATGCGGGTTCGTCCTTCTTCCGTGAAGGCGCTTGTGCTCGCCATGCTCTTAAGTCCTTTCCGTTGTCCAGATCTTTCGACGAATCAGCACTACAAGCTCTCTCAGCACTTCATTTCGGCATAGCTCGCGAGCGCCGCCTCAGCCAGTTCGGGAACGCGGTGCTTCGCATTCGCACGTAGCTTTTTCCATTCCTCGCTCGTCAAATGGTGGTCTGCTATCAATTGAAATCCCTGGGTTACGAGGTACTGTGCACGTATCAGATAATGGAATAAGACGCGCTCGCCTGGCGTTAATTCATCGACGCGGCTGAGCTTTTCTAATAAGACAGAGCGTGCCCACTGGTGCGGACTTTCACCCGAGCTTGCAGCTCGCTTCTCGATCGCGCTCCACGCTTCTTCGGTAATCCGATAAGAGATTGTTCTTTCCTTTTCGTGTCGGATCATGGCCTATCTTCACCTTCGATTGCGCCTTTCGGCGGAACGAGTCTCATGCCTGCGAATGCAAACAATTTGCTTGCGCTGGCATGCACGTCGTCGCAAATCCTTTCGGTGCCTCTGTATACACGCGCATGCAAAAAGTTTGCGTGCGTGTGCACCTGAAGGGGTGACGTGTCAAATAAATTCAGGTGCGAAGCACGTCCTTGCGATTCAAAATCTCTCGACGGAATCTCGAATCTAAACCACCGCGCTTTGTTTATTAGCCTGTTCATTGCGTCTTGTCTCAGCGAGTCGCAGTCATCAATTGCTACCCGCTGTACTCCCTTGTTGTAGCTCAGAAGCATTGGCCGAAGTAGGGCTGATACGACTTGCAACCCGGTCCTTTCGGTTCCTGTTATTGCCGGCCTTCGGTGTTGCTGTGGAAACTTTTGTCAGTGTCGAGATACGTTCCTCTGCGCCTGCCAAATAGTTTTGAGTCGCCGCCTTCACAGCCTGTTTGAGCTCGCCATTAATCGGAGGAATGACACCTCGTTGTCGCAATAAGTCCGCTAACTGGAAGTCGCTATTCGGCGCCACCAGGACGATTTTGAACTTGCGCGTTTCGCCTTCAGTTGAGTCCGTTACTTCGACTTTAATGCGTTCCGGTTTGGCTGCCATTGCGTCTAACCCTCCTTCTGAGTTGCCAGTCACTTGGCCGTGTCGACACTCGGTAGTGTGGCTGCCCGCAGCGGTTCATGCGCGAAGCCCAACGCTATGATCTGTGCTTCGCTTGCGAATGGTTGAGGGATTGTGATTTCGTCCAGACGAGTCGCCATGTAAAGCACAACATCCCTGGTCTCATCCTTCCCGGCAATCATGGAAGGCACCCTCAGCAGCAATGCCGGACCGTCAGTTCGTTCCCTTCCAATCGAGACAACTTCAAGGCAAAGTGGCTCAGGCCGGTAACGCACCCGAAGGGTTCCACGCTCCGAAGTTATAAAAACTGAATTGCCGATAAGCCGCATTCCGGGGGGTAAGAGACCAGCCTTTTCGACACCGGACAACAGCGCAAGATCACTCGCCGGACTACGGTGTGACAGCGATTCAGTGGCTGCGAACAAACTGACACCAAGTGCTACTGCCGTCGCCTCACGGATACGTTCTTCGGTGCGTGCGACTTCGCCTTCGGAGAGGCTAGCAAATGCCCGCACCTGCTGACGTCGTTGTTGCTCGAGTATTTCCTGTACCTGATTTGGCGGCAACGTTATGCGTGGATCGACACCGCCGATATCGTTAGTCATTACACTTGAAATAAATCGGGTAGCCATAATCAACGTGACAACCACGGCGGTCGTAATCAGGGGAAGTTTGTGTCGTAAGTCCATCATGCGTGTACCTCCTGTGGCATTCTCATTTCCGAGTTCATCGGCTGCTGTGTTATTGCAAATGCTGCTTCCACCCACGGATCGATTTCGGGATGATCCGTGTTCGCCGCGTCTTCGAGGCGCGCCAATGCCTTTCGTAAATTCGAGAGTTCCTTCTGCTCCTTGCCAAGACAAGCGAGGTACTCAGCGATGACGTTTTCAGTCAGCAGTGTCACTCCGTCTTCGGTTAGCGCCGTGAGCAGATCGATTGATTCGCGCAGTCCTGGCTTGTCCCTTACCTGCGGCATGTCCCACTTGATCAGCTGTGTGATCTTTACGGCTGCGCCGATCAAATAAGAGTCGGCCTCGGGAACTCTGGCGCGCAGGATTTGCACTTCTTCTTCTGCGGTGGCCAGCTCCATCCAGGTTACGAAACAGCGCGACCGAAGCGGCTCAGATAACATTTTCAAGTTGTTGCTAGTGAGCATCACAATTGGTCTATGCTCGCGCTTGCGAACACCGATCACACCCGATAGTTTTGGTACGTTCGCCCAGCCGCGAGCCAGAGGTTGCAGCAGAAGGTTTTGGATCTTTAGCTCCAACTTCTCGACCTCATCGACAATCAACACCGGCGGCGGTTCATTGCGTTGAATGGCTTCGCTGGCATAAGCAAAGGCATCAAGAAATTCTCCCCGTTCAAAGAACTCTTCCGTCCACACAAGCGATCGCGCCGTTTGCGGATCACTGCCGCTATGTATCAGCTGCTCAATAGCCTGCTCCTGAGCTCGCACTCGCCAGCTCCCAAGCACTTCGCCGGCAGTCAGTCCTTCAACTCCGGGAACATAAAAAAGCGTTAGATTACAAGCTTGCGCTAATGCCTCACCGAGTGACGTCTTGCCTGACCCTCGTGGTCCACCGAACAGGATCGGGTGATACTGGCGCAGGGCTAATGCGACATCAGACAGCGTGTGCGGCTGCGGAATGTATCCGGTGGCCGCGAGGATATTCGCCAGGCCATGCGTGCCTCCGTCGCGGACCAATCGTCGCGGATCAATACTTAGTTTGTTTGAATCTCGTAGCTCCATGGTGTGCTGAACCTCGTACTATGGTTCCAGGACGGCTAAAGCGATCTTGCGCATCTCCGGTGACATTCTGTGTAGCTTTGCTCTGATTTCGTCAGGAGAGCCGTTGGCAATTAGCTCAGCAAACTCGCGCTCGCTGATTCCAGTCGCTGGTCGAACGGCATTTACATCAGACAGGGCGGCCAGACTCTGTACATCCAGCTCGGCATCTGCTTCCGTGCCTTTGATCGCAGCTGGTAGATCGGTCACCATCACATAACCTGGTGTTCCCGCAACGATCTCCACGAATCCCGCACGTCTATTTCGATCCGACGGACCGCCAAATACCCCGTTTAGTTCTTCTGAGACTGGATTAAGCAGCGACGAACCTGCTCCGTCTGAAATGATCACAGTGCCGTTGCCTCGTCCGCCAAGCGCTGCTGTCGTTACACTGAGGGCGGCATTGCCAAGCTGACTGAGAATGCGCGTCCATCGGCTATCAAGTTGTCGTGATTTGCCTTTCAGCCCTGCGGCGCCATCGCCTCCAAGTACATCGCCGCCAAGCTTCACGAATTTGCCGCTCTCGGGATCGATGAAGCCAATGATCGCCACATAAGCTCGATCGTATTCGCCGCCTTTAGTATTGCCGACGAGTATCGTTCCACGTTTCATGGACCAGCCGTTTCCAACCATGTCGCGAGTAAGTTCCAAACGCGCGAGCGCGCCACTGCGCAACGTGTAAAGACCTCCGATTGTCCGTACTGGAAGCATGCTGCCAAATGGTGGCAACGCTACTGTCGGTTCGGTGTGGCTTACCTTGATTGGGTTTGGATTACTTGACGATCGTTCCGGATTCCGCAATGCCGGCGCCGTTCGTTCGTCGGGGCGTTCGCCAACGTAAAGCGATGTTTCAGCGTTGCGCTGGGAACGAACCGGCTGCTCATTTGTGGTTCCCGAAACGGGTGACGAAGATTTGCCGGACGTCATCGAATCCTCTGTAGCGTCCGATGAGTTCGGCGGCATATCAAACGGGTGCTGAGCATCGACCGGCGCGTTAATGCTAGTACCACTGTTCGCTGCGCCATCTCGACTAGCCGTCGCATGTGCCTGATCCTTCGTGGCGGAGCGATTTTCGCCCGTTAGCTGCTGCATTTGCTCGAGCGCTTGCTCGGTGCGGTTATCGCGGCCGGTTGTAGTGGTGGCATTCGGCGGAGGCGGTAGAACTCGCGGCTGATTCGCTGCTCGGCCATATTCGACTCGCGTACTGCGTTGTCGATAAATCACTACTGCCGTAACAACACTTGCTGCTAACAATGCAGCAATAAACACCTGAGCAAAGCGGCGATGCCGCCGCTGCTTTCGCTTTGTCTTTTCCGCGGCAATCTCTGCCAGCGCCGCGGCTTCTTCGTCGTCGGTCTCAACCGATCCGTTGCCACCGGCGGTTCGAGATGTCTCTTCCTCACTTGCAACTCGCAGAAGGTATGGATTCTCACCCGCAACTATGCGCGTTGGCGATCCCGTTGCGCCCTGAGTGCTTTCTGTTTGCTTCATCACCCTGACTCCTTACCTGGCTGTAACGGTTAAATCGGCTGTAGCTGGTTCGTCGGCAGCACTCATGTGCGACACTGCGAGCTTTAGGCGTTGCTGAGCCCCAAGAATCGGCGCCTCATAAACGAGCGCGAAGTAGCGCGTAGTACGAGACGGTATAGCGCCGCCGCTTGAACTGGAAGAGAGATGTAGCCTCGGGACTCGGGTTCCAGCTTCGACCGCTCGACCGTGCTCGTCTAGCGTCTCGATGTAGAGATCGGGATAGCCCGGGATAACGCGCAGAGTCTCAGACTGAACATTGCGAACGGCGAAGACGACAAGACGAGCGGTGTCGTTCAAATCACGCGTCGGCAGAACAGAGATTCTTAGGCCATGCCGCTCGGTGGTCCACTTTCTAAACCACTTTGGATTTTTGAAGGCGTCGCGCAAGGCAGCTTCGGCCGGTTCCCGGTAGTCTGGCGGTGGCGGCTGAACGTTTACAGGTTCGATTGGCTTGATCTGGATCGGAGGCTCTGGTTCGGGCTTGATAATCGGCTTTGCGACAACCGCGGGAAGTTCGGGATTTGGCTGTATTCCGGTTAGGTTAGTAGCCAACCCTGCTGAGCGGCGGGTATGAACCACTTCTTCCGTGTTGTAACTGATTACTACGCGATGCGCCTGCTGCTTCAGCAAAGCCACCGGATAGACCAGGAACGTTACGGCTATGCCACTATCCATTTGCGCGATAATGGTGGTGGCAGGGGTGATTGCTTGTGGACCTCGTGCTCGCCTATTCGGTAAGAGAAAGCCACTACCGGCGCGCAGCACGAGATGATGATCGCGCTTGAGAGTCGGAGACTTCTCGACTGTCACGAGATCAGAATTGCCGGCATGAACTGCAAAGAATTTGTCACTGGCGGGAAATTCGATCAGCGTCACGCCATTCTGGGCCATTCCGATCCGCAATAACGGATTTGAGCTCGCAGCGACAGAAATGCTAGCTTCTCCGGAAAGGTACTCGGGAGCATTCAGGACGTTTATGCGTGACGTTGGTACGCGTTTGACTGTCGCTGTACGCTGCGTCAGCGGTTTCAATTGTGCCTGCGCTTCAGCACAGACACCGACTACTGCCACAGTGAACGCGATCGCAAATCTGACGCTTATCAATGCGTGTCTTGTGTTCATGGCGTCTCCTCATTGAGCAGGCTGTGGAGTTGCGACGGAAATGGCGGCCGGACTCTTCTCAGTCGCCGTGGTTGATTGCGGCGTCAAGATCTTCATTTCGGTGATGCCGCCTATGCGGAAGCCAGTGTTCTGGTTGTCCTCAGTGCGCTTCGCAGTATCCGGTCGTAGCGCAACCGTGAACACGAGTTGCCGCGTCTCGTGCTGGGCAACACTACCTACCGTTTTCGTGATCTCCTGCTGTCCTATCACCTGGACCTTGTAAGGATCATCGCGACTGATGGTGACAGACTGGGGTTTCCAGACGGTTTGCCACTCTTCGCGCCTTTGCGTCTCCCATTCACCTGATCGTTTGACCTCTTCTACAAGCGCGACTGCTGCTTCGGGCGTCATCATCTTGAGCCCGCGCGCCAAGTCGTCTCGGCGCGTTCGCGGGTCAATCTGAAAGAAGCTTTCGGCCCATCGCGTGACCAGGTATTTCTTGTCACCGTCACCTGGTCGGTCTGCAAGCAGTTGCACAGATCCAGAGAGGGTGTAGTGCTGATCATCACCCACCACGCGATCGCCGTCTGGTGTGCGTTCAACGACTATTAAAGAGGGATTGCGAGTGAGCTTGTAAGTAAGAAGTCCTGCCATTGCGAGACTAAGCGTCGCAAATAGGATCGCGGCAATAGCCAGCCGCAAGATCATGCGTATGTCATTTGGATCGCGTTGGCAGACGGGGAAATAAATTGCGTCCTGGGTGTCTGTAGCGAGTCTCTCGCCTTCAGCTAATTTGCGCTCGGGCAAAAATTCCAGTGCTTCGCTTGATGTACTCATAATATTTCCTGCTCACTACTCAATGAATCAAATCGTCATCGTTATTGGTTGGTGCTTCAGACAAATCAGTCAGTAGAGGGTCAGAAGGGCCGCGCTCTTTCTTACGTGCTGCTCGTCGACATCGGCGTCTGCTTTTTGGCGGACGTCGTAAACATTGGGCCACGCCTCCCATTAACTGGATGAATAAGTGGCCGAGGCTATACACCTCGGCATCGCTTACGCGGACACTGATCGCATCCGGCACTGACTCGGTTTCTTCGTCAGTAAATGCTTTCAGGAATTCGTCCAGCGTCATGCGTCGGCCCATTTGTTCTTTCCTCTCAAATTTCAAGAAAGCGATCCTCGTTTCACTGATCGCAAACACCAACAGAACAATGGACGTGCCAAGCGTTAGAAACAGGGACTAATCGAGGATTTTAGAGGCTTGCTTGTTTCGGTTGAGCGAAACGGTCGGCTGGTCCAGCAGTGTCACAACCTGTCACACTTCGTCACAAAGTGTCAGAGTGTCACAAGTGTGACACTCCTCGAGAGGACGGATCCCAAGACAAAAAAACGACCATTGAGCACCGTATGGTTACTCTCTGGTCGTTTTAGCCGATCGCGACGAAAGTATGTCTAATCGGGGTAAATTGAGTTTTTACTATTGGATCGCGCCGGTTTGGTGGTGTGCTCAGGTATTGAGCTTCTGGTGGTACCCGAAAAGTAAAAGCTGTCCTGATGGTCAATATTCAAGATGTTGTTATCAACTGTGATCGCCGGCCGCGGGCTCACTGAGCGAGTCAACTCCTGGTAAATGAGTTCACCGTGAGCAACGTACTGCCGCGTTTCCGGGTAGGGCGGAATGCCTCCTGTGCGCTGCCCGCGAGGATTGATCATCTTGTTATTCGGCAACAGCAAAGTTCTGCCGTCGCGAAAGGCTTCCACGGTCCCTTCACCCGCATTGTAGGCCGCCAGAATTAGGTCAACACGCGGCCCAAAGCGCGTCAGCAAATCTCGCAGGTAGCGAGCTGCGGCATCGATTGATTCTCTCGGGTTATGTGGATTTGTAAGTCCATAACGTAAGGCCGTGGCATCAGTAAATTGCATCAGGCCGTAAGCGCACGGCTTTCCGTTCTTATAACTCACCGCATCGTGTCTAAAGCGCGACTCCAAATAAGCGATGGTCCACAACAAATTCGGATCAACGTTATAGCGTTCTGCTGCCGCTGCGATCAACGGCTCATAAACCCTGGCCCGTATGCGCCAGGTGTTTGTCGTTCGACTTCGTTGTGGGAAGACTTCTGTACTCAATAACGCGATCAAGATCAATAGAACTGCTGGCCTCATATTTCACTCCCTTCTGCTCGCTCTCTCGCAAAGCTGAGACCGACTGATACATCGCGTGGCATAGGTATTGTTTAAGTGCCGGGCAAGAACGCTGACTCAGCCGCTTCGGTTGCCAGCGCAAACAAAATGGAACCGCAGCTTGTGCGGAGGGAAGTCAGCGTTCGAGTTGCTCACGGTGCTGGTATGGACCAGTGCCGTGAGCTCAAAACGAAATTCATTTGAACTAACAATTCGATGCGAGAAGGAGAACTAACGTGGACCAACCAACCGGTGCCTTTGGCACACTCGAGTATTTGACTGAACAGTCCCGTGCGGGACGATGGGCTCAGGCATGTTTCAGAACCGCAATCTTCCTGCGCATGGTTCAACCTGTATTGGTGGTTGGCGGCGCCGCAATGCTCATCCTGCTTTCCACAGTCTGCTCCGTTGCGGCACAAACTGGCGGACCAATCATTAGCGGCGGTAACCCGAATGCTCCGATAACCGGTATTCAGAACCTGGTGACACTCGGCGTCTGGTTACTTATCGCCGCGGGTATCGGTGGCATTGGCTGGGCGCTCATTAACGGCATGCGCCGGCAATCCTGGGGCGCGCAATTGATCTTCGGTGCGGCGTGTCTGGGATTCGGCGGGATCGTTGCGCTGTGGAACGAATACGCAAATGGACGCAGTCCGGATCTACCAGCCTTTTAATCGAATGCGTCAACGGCTGGTCTGGTCACAAACGACGAGCAGGATCAGCAGGCTTGCGGACTTGATCTGCCGATCCTGTTGCCGTCACTGGAGAACTGATATGCGATTTCGACCTGTGCGACCAAACATCTATCTACCCGTCATCCGTTTCGGCGTGCTGATAAGCGATTGGAAGTACATCCTGGCGGCGACACTCGTGGGTTATCTGGTGCCATTCTTCTTTCGGCTGAAGATAGGGATTGTGCCGCTCTGGTTTGTAACAGGGATTGGCAGCGCCGCCATCTCGTACGGGTTCTTCCGTTACACAAAAGTTGGACGTAAGCCTTACTGGTTTCAGCACTCAATCAAGGCGTTGTTTGAGGGCTCGCGCGCACGAAGAACGTTCCCTGCTGATCGTAGGCGCAGAGCTCGCAGCGAGTGGTTATTGACGTCGAAATGATAAGAGGACCTAATCATGGATCCAACGACAATAATAGGTGGTCTTACTGCTGCTGCCGCGTCTGGCCTCGCCATCGGTACGAGTTTGCGCCTAATTCCGACTGCAGGGCGCGCGTTCCGAGATCTTCGCGATTTTTCACGGAGCCCCGACGGTGCTCTTGAAAGAGAGCGTCTTCTACAACGGAGTGCGCAAACCAAAGCACGACGGCTTTCGGGTCGCACACGCGAGTCATCAATTGTTGGCTTGTATGGAGATGTCTTACGTCATGCCGATGGTTCATATACACGCGGCTACGATCTGCCACTCCAGCCAACAATGCTTGCGCCAGATGAAGTGGCAGACACGTACCTTGACGGCTTTGCAGATATGCTCACGGTCGATCTCCCGGCAGGAACCATTTTGCAGTTCCGTTACGCGGTTGGTCCTGATCCAGGACGCGCGATCGCTGAGCACCTGCGGGCGCGCAGCTATAAAGATGCCTACTTCCCCGCAGCTCGACTTCACGATCTAAACATTGATTTCCTGAAAGCCATGGCCGATACGCGCGTGTTTCGGCAAGAGCATGCATCGTTGTTCGTGCGTGTTCCTATGAGTCACGAGAATGACCGCTCTTTGTATGGCTTCAACACGTTCTTTGCGTCAATGATCACTGACTGGCGCGAGCACCGCATAAGAGGCTTCAAGCATCGCGCCGCTGAACACTGGTCCAAGTCTCGGAACGACGGAGTCGTCCGTCGCATTCGCGAACATGAGGAAGAAAGTCTGCGCCACGCAGAAAAGTATTTTCGGCTACTGGAGATGCAAAGTCCTGTCAGCCTGAACCGCCTGAACCGCCTGAACCGCGAACAACTCTGGCGGGCCGTCTATCAAAACCATGTGACCGGCTCACCGTCAGTGCCACGTCTGCCGCAATTCGATGGACTTGACCTGCGAGACTATCTCAGTGCTGAGACGATAGAGGACCGCGGCTGGTATGTGATGCATGGCATCTGTCCTGCAACCATTGTTTCCGTCTTTGCACCTGGGGAACGGTTCATCGCCGCAGATGCGATGCGCGCGTTGACGGCACATCCGGGTCTCGCTTTCAGACACACGATCATCACAGAGTTCATCAGCATCGATCGTGAAAAGGCGAAAGCAAAACTCGACTCACACATCAAACATGTAGAGAGATCGGGAACCCGCGCTGATGGTCGTTACCTGCTCACGCCCGAAGCAGAAGCGTCATTCAATGATTTGAAGCAGACGCGTAGGGCGATTACGGGCTCCCGTGAGGCGCTGGTGAAACTGCGACAGTACGCAGTTGTCTACGGTGATCCCGCTCGCACACGGGCCGAGCTGCGAGCTTCGGTCAAACAACTCGATGTAAACGCAGACTCGTTGGTGAGCGCCTTTCAAACACTTGACGGTGTGCAGGCCGCACGTGAAGAACCAGCTGCGTTGCACTGTCTCTATCCCGGTACGCTGGTTGGTGAAGCGTGCAATCAAACGAACGGTCGCGAGCTGACTGAAGTAGCCCATTCCCTAGCCGCGTTCATTCCTGCTGAATCATCCTGGGGCGGGTCACATCGTCCGCATACTCTGTTAACCACTGTCTCCGGACGGCTGACTGGTCTGAACTTGTGGGATAAGTCGAGTCGCACAAATATCAAGTCGCCGGTTGTAATAATTCTTGGCGAGCCCGGCGCAGGCAAAACTATCTGTGGCGCGAGGATCATAAATGACGCCCTCGCCACAGTTGCTAATCTGCGCGTTCATGCACTCGATAATGGTTGCTCGCTCGCTCCACACGCGTTTGTCACTGGCGCAAGATACCATCGGTTCACTCCTGAAGATCCCAAAGCAATCAATATTTGGGATTTCCCCGAACTCTCCTACGGCAAGGATCTGCAACTCAACAAGGTCACCGAACAGATTTCGCTGATCGTTATGGACGCCATGAACCTGGCTGAAGCAACTGATCCGCTGGCGCGCGATCTGCTCTCGAAAGCCGTGGTGCAGGTGCTGAAGAACATTGCGCCGCGCAATGGTCCAGGCAAGCCGCGGCGGGAACCCGTTCATTCCGATCTGGTCGCTATGCTGGAGGCTTACGATTTCGGCAACGATGCGCTTAACGATCGTGCCCGTGAGATCGCCCTCGCGCTTGAGAAATATCTTGGTAATCCCTGGCTGGATGCACCGACACACCCGGACTTTCACATGAGTTCCGCTTATGACGTGTACGAGCTCGATTCCCTAAACGCTTTTCAACCTGACATCAAGCAGACATTGGCGAATCGTATTGGGGCCCGTGTCATTCGCGCGATCGGTGCAAAGCAGCCCGACGGCACCCGCGCCCCAACGTTGGTGGTATTCGACGAGGTCCATGAATACCGGCACAACTTTCCCGGTCTGATTCCAGTGCTGAAGAAAGGTACTCGCCATGGCCGCAAGCATAACGTCGTCACGATGATGATGACGCACACCTACGACGATTTCGAGGGTATGCACGACGTCACGAGCACAGCCGGCGTTAAGCTGATTGGCAAACAGACGGGTGATCTATCGCTGCTGGCTCGCGACGCGAGACTCTCACCGCGAACCATTCAAGCCATCAGCGCGCTCAGAAATGTTGACGGTCTGTACACACAATGGGTGATGGTCCTCGGTTCAGGTGATCATCAACAAGTCGAGGTAGTGCAAAACAATTTGAGTCCGACTCTCCTCTGGACCTTCACGACCCATCCCGATGAAGCGAACGCCAGAGCACGCGCGGCCGCACTTCGTCCTGATTGGCCTCTTACGGAAGTTATCGCCTGGCTTGCTTTGCAATATCCACAAGGACTGGCCGCGTCAGGTCTGCTGTTTGACGAATCATTACTGACAAAAGAGTCACTCTATTCGAGAAAGTGAGATCGCTATGAGAAACCGCTTATTACGATACGCAATTGTGGGAGTACTTGCTGGAATGCTGATCGTTCCGGCAGCACCTGTACAGGCACAGTTCACCGTATGGGATCCGACAAACTATGCCTTACAGCTCGCCAAGAAAATTGAAGAGGCGAACCGCTGGTTGGAAACGGTCCGTCACTACGCCACGATGGTTGATAAAACGATCCAACAGCTCACCACGATGCAGGGCGTTTTGCGCAACGTTGACGAGCAACTGGCGCGGAATGTGCGGCTCGTACGCTTCATCAGCAATGTCGGCCAAATCGTGCGCGGCTCATTTCAACTGAAACGCCAACTCGAAGGCATGATTCGCTACCGCATCGCGATGCTTAAAGGCATCGATGACCGTCTGCGTAACGGCATTTTTGATCCGGAGCAGGATCTAAGAGATCTGGAAAACTATCTGAAGTTCACAATTGGCCGTTCAGCAGATCAGACTGTCGCGCGTCTCGACAAACTCGCGCGCAATGACAGTCAGCTTGAAAGTTGGTGTGTACGGCGTACTCAGGTGCAAAAAGATCTCGCTGTCGCTCGCGAAGTGTTGAAACAAGCGGAACAACAATTGGAGCTTGAAAAGAGCAAAGCCGACGTTGATCAGTCAAGTGTCGCGCACCTCAACGATGTCATCCTCCAGCAGCAACAGTTAATTGCAGAGTTGGAAAAAGACCACGCGCAACTGCAGGACAAGATTACCGAACGCGCCGCCAAATACGGATTGAGGTTGCAGGACATGGAGAACTTTGCCTTTTCGATCATGGCGGCTACTGATGGTTGGTTGAGCCTTCAGGATACCAAAGACCAAATCGAGCACACTTTGACGGATCTCATAATCAACGCGCACCCGGAGCAGCATTAAAGCGAGGGAATGATGTCGCAACCTAAGTCTCAGCAAGTTATGTTTCGGTTCGTGCTGGCGGTGGCAGGTCCCTTTGTTTTCGCGCTTACAGCACACGCGCAAACACCGGCGCCGAGCGGTCCCACCCTGTCGGACCATATTGCTCGGCTTAGCATCAAGGCAGCTCAACTCCTTCCGTATCTCCAGAGCGAAGTGCTCAATCATATGCAGGATTGGGTCTACGGTATTGCGGTCGCAGTTGCGGTACTGGTCCTGCTCTTTAGCTTTCTGCGTCTCTGGCGTGAAAACGCAGGCGGCGGCAATGCAAACCTCATCTTTTTCTTCCTTCGATCGCTCTTCTTCTTCGGTCTGGTCGGCTCAAGCGTCTGGCTCATCGGACAGATGGCGGCGACTGGGACGGAGATTGCCGAAGGCAACGAGATCAACGGCAGTGCCGGTCGCGGATTGCTGTTCGAGTTCTACAAGGCGCAACGTGATAGCTTCAATGAATCTTACGAAAAGCTCGTAATGGGTACGTTTACTGTCAAGGTTGACGGACGTGATTTTACGGTTCAGCCCAACAGCGATAGCGGCGGCACTTTTCTCGGGGTTTTGTATGACAGCGAAGGGACGATCAAGGATCTCGACAAGAAGCTCAATGACTCGTCCTACACATTACCTACTCTCTTCAATTTGCTAAACGCATCTCGTACGATTCTTGAAGCGGGCGATTTTTGGCTACTAGTCTTAGGCGCCGTCCTTGTTCTCATCTTCAAAGCGGCGGCGCCTTTAATGATGGCGGTTGCTATCGATCAGAAACTAGCCCACAAGGTCACGTATCCGTTCGCCTGGGGTGCAGGCGTATTGACATTGATTTGGCCCGCTGTCAGCTACTTCATACGCGCACTTGCCTACCTCTTCGGCAACATGGCGATGGCTCTCGGAGATTCTGAACCGCTCTACAACTGGGATTACGGGACGATGTACGCGATTAAGAGTAACTTCGCCTCGCCGGTGTATGTCGTCGCGATCGCTACTTTGATGATGACCATTGCGGGGGGCTGCTTGTGGATATCGCCATATCTTGCTTATCGCTTCTCAATGGGCCAGGTTTATGAAGCCGTATCAGCCGCGATGTCGCAGTTTGCCGCGATGGTTATTGGCACCGGTGTCGAAGCCTACAGTGCAACTGCTGCCGCATCCATAAATCAATTAGCTCAAAATACTCAAGCCCAGGGCTCGTATGACGCACAGACTACTGAAGCTCGCGCGAATCGTGAGTCTGGCATGTTGCGTAATCAAGCTGCCTTTATTTCCGGCAAGGCTCAAGCACTTTCATCAGCACAGTCTACGGCGGGTGCAGCGATGGCCGCGGCTCGGGGTGGTGTGAGCCAGGCCTACACGATGTTTGGCAGCGCGAATCGTGGCGTTGCCGGCTATAACGAGCAAATGGCGCAGATTAGTACTCAGCGCTCGATTAGAGATAACAACTTCCAAAGCGCTCGCCAGGCGAGTGAAACGAATACGGATTCACAAATAGGCCGCAAGCAGGAATGGTCCAGAGGGTTAGGCAGCATCCCGTTGTTCGGTGGTCCTATCGATCTTATTCGCGAAGGTGTCGCTGGAACCGTGTCGGAGGCTTCGGGTGGAAGATACGGCGCTATGCCGCTCACATTACACCAACGCGGTTATGACGCCGCGCGCATTGAATATACGAGCGGCGTTAACGCCAACGCGTCACATAGTTTTGGTGAAGCTCAGAAAGTTGAACGTCAGACCGGCGACCGCATGGCTGCAATTTCGACTCAGCAAGGTAGAGAAGTTGCGGGGGCTGCCTACGCTGGCGCCGGCACATCGATCGCCGGTCACCAAGCTGCGCTGGAAATGAACAACCAAGCTATCCAGATTGAGTTCAGCGGAAGGATGACTACCGCCAATATTCTTCATAACGCTGCGGCTGAGTCCGCCAAACTGCAGGCGATATCCACCGTTATTAGCCGTATGGGGAGCAAGCTGGCCCAAGACATAGAAAAGGGTTTGGAGATGCGTTACTAAGTCAATAAATCAGACTTATAGCTGGGGTAGCAGATCACGGAAGGTCGGGTCTTGGCGGACTAAAGCTTCTATACTGAGCGCACACATTGATGATAGATCGGAGCGAAAATGCATCTCGCTCACGCCCGGAGGCAATGGCCCGCGTATCGCCGGAACATCCAGAAGACTATATAGCTTCATAGATGATTCTGCGAGATGGGTATCGAAGGCCGCGCTCATAGCTTCACTCAGGCTGGACCCGAGCGTCGCCGCGACCGTCTCGTGAAGCTTGAGGACCATATCGGGAAAGGCGGCGATTCTCGTCTCGACTTCGTTAACGAGAGACCGAAGCGATATTCCTCCCGGGGAGCGTTCGACAAACAGAGAAATGACAACGGCAATGGTGCCGGGCGGCGGATTGCATTGCTCATACGAGAATGTATGGCTACGCAGCCGGCCGGACGTCGCTTTGACATCAATACGCACATTCCCCTCAGCAAAATCGAAACGTGCCGCATCATCGACTCGCCAAGCTGCAACGGCTTTAGGAGGATTGGCGCTGCTCCAGATAAAGAACAGTTCCCCGAAGAGGCCATTCAAAGGCCGCGAAGCGGGCTTCTGCATCTTCTGAAAGATTGCAGCGAGCCGAAGGATAGCCGCAGCGAGTTCGCCTTGCTTAGGCTGGTCGCCAACCCTTCCGATTATGGTGTCGCACACCAAAAGAAAGTACCGTGTTAACTCTGCATCGAGGGAGCGGCACCTGACGACGGTAAACGTTCCCATTCGCTCTGCTTCATCCCTCCGTCGCAGGTGGCAGCGCAACTGGAATTGAACGTCGAGATTCTCAAGCCGGATTGGCGAATGCATCCGTTCGGAGTGCTCGCCTGCTGCGACCAAAAGGCAGGCACATTCGTTGCGGTCCTTGCCGACGAAATAGCTTTCGTACTCCGGAACTGGCACGACCGCGTATATAGGCTTCTCGGAACCATTCGCCTCGGGCGGAGCGATTTCGTCGAACAGACCCTGCAGTCGGGTGCTCATTACTGAGCCCCGCCTGGCTGGATCTGATTCAGCCAACCTCGGGCGAGACGCGCGGGTACCCAGACCGCAAGCACTGGCACATTCTCGATGATGACAGGGCCGCCGCGACCATCATCGATCTGCGTCAGATCTAATGTATGAATCTGAATTGTGACCCTGTTGGCGTCGCGAATTGCGCGATCACCGGGATAGATTTCGCCCCGACGCTCACGAGGCATAACGGGCGCCTCGCCTTGGAACAGGTTAGTCACTTCTCCATTGCGATCAATGCCGCGTCGCCGCCGCTCTGCTGGGCTCATGCGGTAAATAACGCAGGTCTCAGTGGGATCGTCCTCGAGAGCCCTGCTGAGTTGCAAAAGAAGTCCGGTGTTTCGCTGCGAATCCGTGCTTCCGGTGATGCGTATTCGCACCAGCAACTGCTCTAAGGCATAGCGAAGAGCAACGTCATCGCAGAACTGATGGCGCTGGATGTTCGTACGATCCGCGTGACCCTCATCATCAACGAACGCAAGGCTCTGAATAAAGCCGGCGACCGTTTCGCGATTCGCCCGTATGACATCGGCAGGTGACAGGACAACACGCGGCGCGACCCAGTTATCAGAGAAGCGGCCTTGCATGAAGTCAAACTGCAGCACTTCTTGCCGGCATGGACGCAAAGCCGTATCGAGCACGAACGCCCTCTTCCATTCATTTAATGGGCGGCCATCGTCCTGAAAATCGGCGAGTTGGCTACGGATATCCTCTTCGTGCTCTACATACTGCTGAAAGGCTGTGAGCGTGCCTTGCTCCAGATACACCCGGCAATAGCCGAGATAGCGGCGCTTGTAGCCAAAGAACCGCGCACGCTGCTGCACGGTATCGGCGTTTCCCACGCCGATGCCGCGAGGCATATAGGTGACGGTCAGACCCTCCACAGTGAATCCCCGATCCATTGCTTGACCACCCACGAGTATCCAACCGTATGTGCTACGCCAGTCCACAGGCGGTGTCCTGCCTCTGACTGCGTTGACCTCCATGACGAGCGTATTGTTGAACGCGTAGCGAAATGACGGGATCAGATCGTCGAAGGCCGGAAGGCTGTTGCCCACCGTTTGTGCGAGGTCGTCGTAGGCATTGCGAAAATCTTCGATCAGGTCCTGCTTGTCTGGATCATCATCGGGTAGGTTGAGAATCCGCTTCCATTCATCGAACACGTCGCGGACCCAGTTGTAGTACTCGCGATGCTGCGCCGTACTGTGCGATGGATGAACGAGCATCGAGCGATTGCCGGTGTTCTGTCCTTCTCGAATACCCGCGGTCACTCCGACCATGAAAACCCTGAGCGCATCGAGCAGCGAGTCCGGCGGCTCAGTCAGAGGATTGGCGTTCGTCGGCACATCCTGTGGCGGGATCACCCGCGTATGGGGACTGTCGTCGGCGAAGAACTCGCGTCCTCCAACGTATTGCTCCCCTGGCTCCAACACTTGTACGAAATTCGGGGAGAGCGAGTCGATTATGCTGATAAGCAGCGGCGCTTGGGGCGTCGCTGTGTATTGAAGGTAAGTGTGGTTGGGCAGTTCCTGACGCAGGTCCATGAGATAGCGATACGTCGTGCTTTCTTGGCCTTGCGCCACTTCTGTATTAAGGCTTGCCTGATCTGCTTCGTCGTCGATGATCAGAACCGGTGTGCTCTGCATTCCAACCGCCTGCAGGAGGCCAGCGAGATTACGAAGACGCCGATGATTTTTTAGGACAGTGATCAAAACTGTCCTTTTGAACTCCTCGGGTGTGCCGGGCTCGCGCCAATCCGCGAGAGCGTTGCGGATGGACTGCACTGTTGCATCGCCGGCGCTGGGGTTCGGAAAATGTATCCATCTCCGTGGCCGTCCGGGCTCGTCAAGTCTCAGATCGCGGCGCAGCCGACCGGTGGACTGCTCAAACAGAGGATTCGAGGTGCCCGCAACGACAATGACCACGTTGAAACCGTTGTCACGAGCCAAAGCGGCCACCGTCTCGAAAGACATGGTCTTGCCGCTCTGAACATAACCCACGATGAGGCCGGTTTCCTGTCCGGTCGCGGCAGTCGGGGGCGTACTCTTAGCCAGAATCGATACCGCAGCTTCACGCATCCCGTCACGGCTCGCCTCTGGCACAACATTCTGCAGAAAGTCCAGCCCCTCTGGTCCAACAATCGGAACCCAGTTGCCAGGAAGGGCCTGCTCGGGTGCCGGCTCTACAATCAGCGGGTTCGGATCTGCCATAGGATATCCCTTGTTTACGGTTCTGAAAGTGCTTCCCGGAGTATGTCGTTCACGTTTCGGCGCACTGTTCCGGCCTTCCGGACGCCGGAGTCACGTGCGAGAACCTCAGCGAGCCCAATGGCGGCGGCCACTCGAAGCAGAGCTTCTACGTCCTCCGCATCAGTCTGCGCAAAGCGCACCATAAATGGATGGGCCATCGAGACGCGGATATCAAGTCGGCGCGGCTCCTTTCGACTCTCGGGCGTGTCGCTCAGCGCAAGCCACTGGCTCTCGGAAGGATCATCTGTCAACTCGACGTTAATCGACCACACCTTGCCCCGAAAGTCTATCTGAAACCGCCGATTCGCCAAAGTGGATTCATGAGGCTTCTCCTTAGAGGGCGTATCGACCGGCTCAGCCGTGGCAAGCTCCGGAAGTATGCTCGGCAGCTTGGACTCGATAGCCTGTGCTGTATTGGAGACAGCCTGCTTTGCCATGTTCGAGAGCTGAGTGCGCGCTGCCCGAACGCGGTAATTCTCGGCTTGCTTGAGGAGAGGTAATTCCTCGCTATCTAGATGTTCGCGCAACAGTTCCAAAAAGGGCTGCTCGTTCTCATCCCATCGGAATCCATCCTTCGTATGGCTGACGTCGAAACCTTCCAGATGGAGTTCACCGAATAGCCTTTGATATCGATAGCTGTTCGGATTACCAAAAATGTATGACGGTCGATAGCCCTCGTCACCGCTGCCCTGAATAACCCGTCCGCGTCGAAAGAGCCCGAAGCCAGCCTTCGCGACGCTCGCAGTTTCCCGCAGCGCGGCGAAGCCATGCACTGAGAGCCCGTCGCCGAAATCGAATTCGATCTCCTTCCGCCAGAGCCGTTCAGGACCGCCTTTGTCTTTGTAATAAGGGGCTTTAAAGATTTTTGGCTCTTTATAGACGAGCGCCTCGCCGTTGAAGCGAAGCTCAAGAACGCCTTCACGGACGAATCCGCGATAAATATCTGCGAGATGCTCTTTCAGTTTTGCTACAGTGCGGCCGACCGGGACATGAAAGATATCCTCAAGGATAACTTCCGTATAATGACTGCCTCGCTTGTCCGCGTTCTCCCGGATTTTAAGCTCCGCGATATCGTCATGGATGATGTGGTCGATATCGAAGTGGATACTTCGGGAAACAGACTCCCCAGCCGCGGAGGTCCGCACACTCCATCGCGGCGCGAACCAGCAAGCAGCGCTCTTCATGCCCATGCCGAACTCTGATAGGCCCGATCTGTCTGGCGGCAGCGCCGCAGGGCGGAATGCGCGCGCGTATTCCGATTCGGCTATGCCTGCAGCGTTATCGCGTATGGAGATGCGGGCTGGTGCGGACGTTTCGATGTCGATATCCACACGCAGCTTCACGCCCTTACCATCAGCCTTTTCAAGCGCTTCGCGATGCTTAATGAAACTTTCGACAGCGTTATCAACGAACTCGCCCAATGCATACCATGGGCGGTAGTTCAGATGCCGCAAAACCGCGAGCACACTGACACCAGGTCGGATATCTACTACCTTCACTACCACACCATGCTATCCCCGCTTTTGCTCCACGTTCTCACGCCGCGACCTGCCGCCTCTCGGAGTTGCATAGCTGTACGCGCAGTTCCGTAATCTCTGCCTCCAAGACGAGCAGACTTCGCGCGAGTTCTCGAACGACATCAACATTCACCGCATTGCCAAGGGCTTTGAATGCGGCCCCCTGCGTCTCGGGAAGGTATCTTAGATCACCCATGCTCTGCAGGCGGCTGCATTCGCGTATGGTCATGTAGCGGCGCTCCCACCCGATCACTGGAACCTGGCTCGTCGTCATAGCAATGAGCGAGGGCGCAGTGGTCGGACGCTTCAGTCGTATGCCCGACGCCCTGAACTGAATCACGTACTTTTCTACGTCTCTTTCCTCACCCTTGCAATTCCACTCGAATTTTTGAAAGCTGGGCGCAAACTCCTTGATCGAGGGCAGCCATTTATCGATCCACTTCTTGTGACGCTTGTAGAGCTCGCGGTTCTGACGAATGAAGTCGATCTTCCATTTGGGAAATTTCCGCGCACCTCCGCGCGCATAGGCCGGCAAGGCAGCTATCACCTCACTTTTCGAGAGGCGGCGAAGGGATATCCCAAGGCTCCCTCTAAATGAACCAAGCTTGTTCCATCCAACACCTGCCGGTGACAGCTCTTCATATGGATAGGTCGCGCCGAATTCCATCGCCCAGATCGGAAACGACGGCAGTTGCTCCTCCTCTGGGAACAAGTCGAGAAACTTCTGCCATGCCCGCAGATATTTCAGGAACTGATTGCCAAGCGATTTTGCGTTTTCGGGACTCTCGTCCAACACCGAGCGGATGGTTAAGGCGCTGTGCTTCGGCTTAGGCCACTGAAAGCTTTCCAGTCCTCCACGACGACCAACAATAAATGCGCGCTCACGGATTTGCGGAACACCAAACTGATGCGGGGACAGAACGGCGTCCCGCACGCTATAACCAGCAAGCCGGAGACGGTGCTCGATGCTTCTCCAAGTATTCCCATTGTTGTGCCGGACCAAGTTGGGAACGTTCTCGATGATGAAATACCGCGGCTTGCGAGTCCGGAGGATTCTAACGACATAGTCAATCAGATCGCCCCATTGCGGACAATCTAGCCCTTCCTGACTGCCCGCCTTCGAGAATGGCTGACAAGGAAACCCGGCGCAGAGGATTTCATGCTCCGGAACCGCATCAACGTGCAGTGTTCGGATATCACGGTGCGGACGAAGCGCGAAATTCTTTTCGTAAAGCGTGGCGAGATCCTCGTCAATCTCACATGCAAAAACGCATTTATGCCCAAGCGCCTTCAGCGCCTGATGAAAACCGCCTAGGCCGGCGAACAGATCAATAAACCGGAGCGGCTGCGGCATATTCGTTCCACCTGCGACCTGATCGCCCTGAATTCGCTCCGAGGGTGCTACAACTCCTTCTTCGCAAACAGCGGCCATTTGTGCGCAATGTATTCCTCCGCTGCCTCGCGAACGACCCAAGCGAGCGAGACTTTTTTCTGCCGTGCAATATCGTTGAGAGTCTTGTAGATGTCCGCAGGAAAGCTGACCGACGCTCGAATTGAGTCCTTTCCCGACGCGTTTCGTGAGCGCTTTCTGCTTTTCATCTTGTATTCACCACGTTACACCATAGTGGTGCACACCACGTTACACCATATTGGTGCAAATGCAAATAGGCTCACCGCTGTTGTTGCTGTGCTATTCGACCCCTTGTTAACTGTCCAGAAAACGTCTAAGACGGGCCGCTAATCGCTTCAGGTCCTTAACCTCGCATTCCCAGATAACCAGGGATCTCCAGCCGATCGCAGCTAGCGCTTTCAGGCTTCGTTTGTCGCGGTCAAGGTTGCCGCGGAGCTTAGGAATCCAGTAACCAAGGTTGGCGCGCGGCAGCCTTGTGAGGTGGCAGCCATGGGAGTGCCAAAAGCATCCGTGAACAAATACAACTTTGCGCCGCGCCACGAATACAAGGTCGGGATTTCCAGGAAGGTCTCTTCGATGGAGGCGATAGCGGTAGCCCATGCGGTGAGCGAGTTGGCGCACAGCCATCTCAGGTGCGGTGTCTGATCTCTTGAATGCTCGCATCATCCGCGCGCGCTCTTCAGGGCTTTTTCTCATAGCGTACCGACACTTGAAAATCTAACTCCGCTTCTAACTTCGCTTCTACTCGTTCACATCAAGATTACTAACGCCAGTCAGCAGAGTCTCATGCGAACTCCGACTCGAAAAACTATTAACGTCCGCATAAACGTGAAAGAATTAATGTTGCGCGTTAGCTTGCAGGAGCTATGGCGATGGCTAAGGAAAGATTTGAATCGTGGACCAGCATCGCATTCCGTCCCCGAATGGCCATCAGCATAAAACATTTAGTCAAGCAACGTAAGATGAAAACCGGTCAAAGGAGAATTCCCCTTCGAATCTGTTTTGGAATCGGTAGCACATATGCCCGGGGGGGCGGCCGTGACGATCTTACTTCGAAACTTCAGAAGATCCGGTTAGAATCCTACATTTAAACCGTCACCGGCCCACGAGCATTTTGTTTCATTGTGCTGGGGCGAGCGAGGGCTACCGCGCCACTTCACTGTACTGACCACCAATTTTGACAATTTGCTAGAGCAGGCGCTTGGCGACCCTGCGTATCACCGAGCGGAATGCTAAGGAGCTTCGACACGAACAGCAAAAGGGGAAAATTCCTGTTGTTCATTTGCACGGCGTGCTTGATGAAGAGTCGGGAATTATATATAGCCCACTTTGCTATCGATAGCGTTCATCGATAGGATTCACCAACAAGATTGGCGCATTAATACCAAGCCCGCCAAAATCTAATAAAGGAGATCTCATGCCAGGAAAATACGTAATAGAAAAAGGCAAGGGCGGCTATCGCTTCAACCTCAAAGCCGGCAACGGCAAGAAGATCTTAACGAGCGAAACCTATACCACCAAAGCCGGAGCCCAAGCCGGCATTGCTTCGGTAAAATCTAATGGCAAAGCCAAGTCCCATTTTGAAGAGCGCACAGCCAAAAACGGTGATCCCTATTTCGTACTGAAAGCCAAGAATGGCGAAGTCATTGGCCGCAGCGAAACCTATTCCTCTAACTCGGCGCGAGAAAAGGGAATTGAGTCTGTCCAGCGCAATGCTGGGGGAAAAGTCGACGACAAAACCAAGGGCGGCTAAATGCAATTCACTAGTTGAACGACCACCAATTGCAAATTCTCGGAGAAGCCATGACATACGACAATGCGGTGACCCAACTTTACGCGGATTACAATGTTACACATGCGGCTTCCAGCTTTCGCGAATTCATGGATGACAGTTCTACATTGTTTCACCGCCATCAAAACGGTTACGTAATGTGGCAATATTTGAGAAAGGAGTTACACTCGCTGCTCTGTACTAAAAGCGCCAAATATGCCAGAGAGAGAGGGCTGTTGTCTTCGACCGCAACTCCCGCGATCGCTTTGTTGAGTGGCTTACTCACCACAGAGTTTGGAATTACTGCGGGTACGGCAGGTACTCTGGCCGCAATTTCATTACTTATCCCACTAAAAATGTCGGTCAGTGCTTGGTGCCGAGCATATAAGGACAGTGAAAATGATGTGACGGAATTAGAGCTGCAGGAACTTCGTAAACTCGCCGATCCTAACGAGGGGAAAGCGCAAATCGATTCCTAGCTACGACGATTATGCACGGCAGCAGTTTCGATTTTGGTTCTCTATTCTCAGAATTCCATTTCTCTTATAGTGATTTCGAAAATGCCTACCATAAGCTGCAATTCTTATATGTCGGATCAGATGGTCCAACCAAAGATGACTTCATCAGATGTTTGGGCTTAATCACGACCGTAGAGCACGAGTATTTCCACTATCGTCATCTCATATCTTCGAGCGTTGGATACTTATTGTTCTTAAACAAGCAGATGAGCGCAGTGGCTAAGGGGGCCTTTCTGCGATCTCTCTCGCCACTCCAAGCAACCTCCCTTTTCCTAAGCCCAAACAGCGACGTCATACAATTCGCAAAAAACAGCTCACTAGGCGTTGATAGTCAATCTCACCTAGTCAATTTCTTTACTGAGGAGATTAAATCGGAAGTCCTAACTAAATTTTCCGGAAAAGCGATTTCTGCCTTCTATGAAGTAAGGGAGCCGCTCATATATGATCATCCCCTCTCAGCATCCGATGAAACAGGAATCCCAATACTTGTAAACATTAGTCCACCAAGCAACTCAACCTTTACAACATATAGATCGTCGGCCTCGCTATTCGAAATCATAGAAGGCTTGGCTCTATGGAAAGAGTATGGGTATGTGTCGCAGCTCCTCTGGGCAAATGCGCGCCACTGGTTCTCTGAAGTCATTGAGTCCTGGCTTAACTCTTCTTATGGTCATACCCGTTATCGGAGAGCAGTCGATCTTATTGCGAACGCCACTGGATGCAACATGTCTATGGCTCTGCCTGGAGTGTTGCTAGATTTGGCGCTCTGCACACAAGCCTTCTCGCAAAGGCGACGTCAATGGGAAGAAGTGCATCCCAGTCTGAGGTTAGCCCGGATTCTGTCGGTTTCGGACAGGATACCTAAGTCACTTAAGACCGTTGACAATATCGATAGCGTCAGCTGCGAGTATTACGAAGCGGTAGAGGCAATTGTAGCTAATGCGTTGGGGTGGCCCAAAACCAGAGAGGTTCTCCAAGAAACAATTGAAACGGTGTCGCAGAGGGTAAGGTTTGGCCGGAGGAACGAATCATCAAAAGAGATAGACGTATTAGGTCGCTTTTATGATCGACGGTTTCTTTTCGGTATACAATGTCGGCTGTCCGAGAGCCCTTCACTATTTCTGTTCCCATCAACTAGCCCCAATAGTCAAGTGGTTGGCTACCTAACCATTCCTCCCGCGTCTATGTTCACTGATCGGATCTCTAGGAATCGCCTTGACCAGGAGTCGCTTGAAGAGTTCCTTTTCTACCTGAATGATGTTGTTCTTACGTTATTCTTGGAAGGAACAATTAATTCCAATCTTCTCTGGGAGTACTCGGCGCCTAAATTTGAAACAGCTAGGCGCATTTTTGGCAAACGAGCAACAGCATTTCCAGACGGGCAAATTCCATCATTGGAAACAGAGGCGCTCTCCTTTGAGGACTTTATTTCCGAACGATTGAATGTTGACTACAAAGCGGTTCAGAGAATTCGAAGGAAGAAAAGCCGAAATATCCAAGGTAGGACACTCTAGGAGTGACGACTTTACGACCGTATAATGTTGGTCTGTGTTGACGCTCGCTTTGTTAAGGGAATTGCGAGATTCCCGTTAGCGATGTCGTCGACGCTCACTGTCGCGGTCCAATCCTCTCCGCTTCCCCCACTCGCAAGTCGTCACAGTCCAGTTCTTTCCCATTCAAAGATGAGACCCGATTTATCCGACGGCGAAAAGGTAATACGTCGACCTAGCATTCAGTGCAAAAGTTTCGGCGTCTCTCAGAATCTGGCCACAAACAAATTGTAAGTGGTCCCGTTTAGGACCACCCATAAGTAGAGAGTTCCGGATCTTAATGTTCATGTAAGTTGAATAAATCACAAGCACTTTCCCCGGTCCGCGGTTGTTAAAGACAGCGGTTGTTAAAAGACTTGAATAACGCAGGAAAAGGGTGTAGAAGGGATGGTTATGAAAGACATACATGCATCAATCAGTGAGCAAGACCGAAGCCTTGTTCTTTCCGTCTGTATAGGAGTGGGTGTGGCTGCGGGCTTGATTGTCTTCGCCCTGTTTTTTGTTGCTACCTGGTCACTCCTGATTTCGCTATTTTTCGGGTTTTCCACTTTGGTGATTATGCCGTTTGTTTATCTATGGTTGGGACGTATTACCGCCACTCAGATAGACCAAACGAGAGAACAAACGTATCAAGGTACTAGGAAGCCTTGGACCAAATCGGAAGTAATTCAACTTAGCACCGTTAGCCCTCTTACTACTGGACCAGTCCATTTCATCTTATTTCTCACCCAATTTTTCGATGAGCAGTGGTCCGAAAAGAATCTCCAAAAGTCCTCAACCTCAGCGAGAGTTCGTAGAGAATCCCGCAAGCTAAAGTCTGCCGGAGGTAGCTACCAACAAGGCCGCGCCTAAGTGGTGGAAGAACCCGGAATACCGCAGGGCTCTCCTCGTCGCGAATGAGAATCAATCGTCCAAACGTCCTGATTAGTCGCGCATGATTAAAGTATCGTTTTGGAAAAAGAGCAGGGTGTAAGCGGAACCCAACTATTGGCGTAAGGTAGACCGTGGCAACCGCCTCAGGGGGCGACCGAAGAAATTAAAGATAGGTGCAAATGTTGTCATGGATGATGACGCGTATAGGACACTGTGAACGATTGATGGGGAGCAATCTGGGCGAAAGCGAGCATCAGTCCGCGACGTTTCGTGAACAAGATAAACCTAAGGGAATCGGATAGTGGCCACGAGGATAGTTCTCCTAAGACGTTAGTAGCTCAACTGGCCAATACTTGGCCAAAAAAATCAGCAAGCTACGTATATGCGACGGTAAGGCATGGGAAAGAATGTAAAAACCCCTGATTTTCTTCGGTGGCTGCAACTGTGGAAAAGGCAAGCACTTACGTTTTTGCCGAGCGTCTAATTCGCAATGCGGAGGTCAGGGGTTCGACCCCCCTCTGCTCCACCAATAACTCACGCTCTGGATACTTACAAGTACCCATCAACTTCGTACCAATTGCCAACTGGCCAATACCTGGCCAAAAATGATGAGACGCATTACCAAAGAAACACGGCAGAGTACACCCGATATTGTAACCAGTCTGAGAGCAAATGCGCCCGAACCGATAGCGTTTAAATGAGGTAAGTATGAGACGTGTCATCTCAATGGCGCTGCTTGGATCGATTCTTTTACTCGGCGCTTGCTCGTACGCGACGGATTTCGTCATCGTTAACGAATCGGACACGGCCATCATGATTCGTTACGAAGTGAAGGACTTCCCGGGGCCATTTCATCCGCCTCCAGCGCCGGGTGTGATTGCCGCTTCTAAATTGAATGAAGACGGTCAGGAATGGACTCCCACTCAATTTCAGCTTGATGAAGCGAGTCGCTCGGTCACAGCGCAGTTGATGCCCGGCCAGGCGTTTCGCGTTGCGACGATGAATCACTACAGCGGACACGACGATCCCACGGATACTCACAAATACCAGATCCGGAGGATCGTTGTGTCAGGCGCACACGGCAACTTGGAATTTACAGACGAACAGGCTCGCACGGCATTCACGCGAGTTGCCAGATCTTTGTACACTCTTACATACAAGTGAAAAGCCGGTCGCGTTCCTTTCCTGGCCCGGCACTTGATAGACCACCCCAACTCGCTTACGCTCTGCAACTGTTCTCACATAATTCAAACTCATCAGAACCGAACAATGTGTTTTGGCTGCTTTACGAGGAGCTCGGGCAGATCGAACTGAAGCTTTGCTGGTCCACCATCTTGCCGATCGCTCATTCCCGGCAAACCAGCCGTACTCACCGGCAGGTAGCTATCAAAAACGAAGTCTTTCGCGCTCACTGACTGGTGGCAACTCTGGCAAGCCCCCGTCTTTTCACGTTTCGTGATCTTTGTGGCATCTCCGCTAACGACCAGAAACTCCCAATCGTTTGCCGCTGGATTGAACCCCTTCTTTCGCTTGATCATAGCGGTCAGGAGTTCCGGCGAACCCGCTTCGGTTTCAAGCTTTTCTCGCACGATCATCGCACCTTCCGGATAAATCAACGGTTTGCTTTGCGTAAGGGCACTGCGGGCGAAGTCATTCAAATAGACGGCCCCAAAAATCGTTTGATGAAGGTTGTTCTGCTGGTCCCGCTTTGGCTGAGCTCGTTTACTGACATCACCGATGTCAGCGACAATCGCGCTTCAACCAAAGGCGGCCATCTCTTCAGCGGACACGACAATCGGCTGCACGTTTGCTTTACCCCAGGTACGGTAAGGCGCGATCAGTCGCAGCGTTCTGGCCTCTTCTGTAATAGGCGATGATTGGGCACTAAAAACGAATGCGGCGAGGACCGCTATCAGCACAAAGCCGAAAAGGGCCGCTGGTCCTAACTTGTCTTTTTTCATGGTGTGAGTCTCCTTCTAAGAGACGTTCAATCGGTAAGTCGGCGCTTAGATGCACACCGGAGGCCGGGCGATGCGTTATAGGGAGGCAAAATGAATACTTATTGAGTGGCTGTCTTGCGCTGGTAGCTGTTAATCTCGTCGGCGCACTTCTGTTCGTAGTCGCGCGGGCGGAGCCGCTCAAGCTGGACCGTATGGATAATCGGTATACCGAAAAGCGAAGGGCAATCGAGGAGGTCTTCTCCAGATATTCGAGGCTCGAGGGAGAGGATCAGGAATATGTCTCTCCTTCGGGCCTGTATCAGCTCTGCATCTCACACCACGGCGTGCCCGGCGAAGTCTGCTGGGAATATTCGAGAGGGATCGTCAGGCGACTCGCAGACAGGAAAATTCTCGCCGACGTGAAGCGCAACATCGGACACTTTTGGCACGCCTGGGTTGACCACCCTAACGGCAATGAATACCTCCTCCTCGGCGAAGATTACCAGGGTTATTCAGTTGTGAACCTTACGGAAGGGCAATACAAAGCGTATTTCCCCGAAGCAGGATATATAGGCAACGCTTTCTGTTGGGCAGCAGTTTACCCATCGCCCGATAAGCTGGTTCTTGCGGTCGATGGCTGCTTGTGGGCCTGCCCCTACGAGCTGGCGTTTTACGATTTTCGCACTCCCGACGTACTGCCGTACAAAAAAATTGGGAAGGGTCCTGAACTGACGGAGTGCACTGGGTGGCTCGATAATGAGACATTCCTCCTTAAGCGAGAAGTTGAGTTCAGGAAGAGCGACGGCATCCCGTACGAGCAACTTTCGGACGAGGAGCAAATGATTCTTGATGCAGATAGCTCCCTGGTGGATTATCGGAACGAAGACGTCGAAGTTAGAAGGCCCTTTTACGGCGACGCGAGCTTAATATGAGAGTCAGAATTGTTTTGACTACAGCCTCACTTACACTGTTACTTATCCTTGCCCTGCCCCCAACTGAATGGGCCCAGTCGACGGCAATTAACGCAGCCTCGAATCAGTCAAACGAATCGCAGAGGAAACCGCGCGAGGCCAACGAGTATGACCAAAACGCGAAGATGGGAATGTACTTCGCAGTGATGTGCGAGTTAAGTGCTGCCAACGGACAAACAGACCAAGCTAAGGTCTTTGCTGAAAACGCAGTGACGTACCTACAGAACCCAAGCGACGACTTCGAATTCTATGCGAAAGGTGTAGCGTATGTTGTACTTAAAAACTATGACATGGCGCTGGACAACTTCGACCAGACCATAAAACAGAACCCGCAAAAAATCATCGCATACATTCGTCGGGGCCGCCTTCTTTCCCAAAGAGGCGAATTCGCGCGGGCGTTGGCGGACTTCGACAAGGCGATCCAATTAGACGCTGAGAGAAGTGCCGAGCAGAGCAAAGCTTCTGCCAAAACAGAAAAAGATCCATCAACTGCAGAAATCCAACGCGATCCACGTCCGTGGTTTGAGAATTTTAGACCTGGAGCTGCTTACATCGATCGCGGCAGAACTTATATTCTGCAAGACGACAACGACCGTGCGATCGCAGACTTCACTAAAGCCATCCAATTAGATCCGGAAGGGGCAAGCGCCTACAACCATCGAGGCGTTGCCTACGCAGGTAAACTCGACTTTGACAGCGCCATTGCTGATTTCGATAAGGCCCTCCAGTTTGACCCGTTACTGAAGAACGCTCACGCCAATCGAGGTCTTGCTTTTTCTCGAAAAGGCGACGAAGCTCGCGCTCGAGCCGACTTTGCAATTGAAGAACAATTATTTCCTCATCAGTCGAGCGGCTCCCTCAAGGTCTTAAACGGGCGGGCACTGATGCTGGTCACGCCAGGTTATCCGGCTATTGCAAGGAAGGCTCACGCTTCAGGCACAGTGTTGGTGAGAGTACAAATAGACAAAGAAGGGAAAGTGATAGCGGCCAGAGCTATCAGTGGTCATCCTTTGCTTTTCGCCGCATCCGTCGAAGCAGCAAAGAATTCTCTTTTTTCACCAACACTGCTCGGCGACAAGCCTGTAGAAGTGACCGGCGTGATCCAATATAACTTCATTGAGCGATGAACGCCTGTCTGTTTCTGAGCATTCGCGCTCGATCGATCGAAAAATATTTCAGGAACCTTTCCTGATCCACGTCGTCTAATGGTCCATCGGTCCAACGATCAGCAAAATATTGCTATTGACGGATCTGTGATCTAGCGGTAAAGTCTCAGCCCATAAACTTGTACGTAGTCGCATGGCCCAACCCCTGCGAGCGGACCTTAACGACGGCTTTTTCGAATTTACCCGCTCCCCAATACACCAAAGTAGTGGCTCAGAACGCTTAGCAACAGCGATCATCCGCTGAACAGTACAACTTACACCTCTTACGGCTACAGTTTTAACTAGCGCTGGCAGAGGTTTTATCCCACTAAAGGAGTCTGTCCAATGCTGCGTACCCTTACCTTCTCTCGAATACTCGTCTATTCTTTCAACTCCCTTCGCAAAGTCGTAAAAGGCAATTCCCCTCGTGAACTTGGCGCTCGCGTTGTCAGTATCGTTCTCGTCATTTCGCTGCTTGCGACAACAACTCCTGCAGGACCACGCACGATTGTTCAACTCTCAACCCAATGGAAAGCTGATCTAGCATTCTGGCTTCGCGCTTCGAATGCGATTACCGATCTGTGGATGATGCTGAACGGTCAAAACGCTCGTCCAAAACCACAAGAGAGCCAGGAAGAGCGCGATGCGCGCGTGGCCAAAGTAGAAGTCTACCCAGGTGATGTCACTGTTTCGGTCAGCGATAAAGTGACGTTTGTCGCCGTCGGTTTTGATTCCAACGGTGAATCCGTGAGTGGGCTCAAAGCAAAGTGGCGAGTGCAGAAGACCGGAAAAGCCCCATGCAAAATAACCAAAGAAGGTGTGTTCGAGGCGACCACGCCGGGCACATTCACTATTGAAGCCAACGTCGCTGGAAGATCTGCACAGGTGACCGTAACAGTTCTTCCTGGTTCCGCACGCAATTTGAAAGAGAAACCGCGCAGTAGCCGCAAAGTTTCGAGTAGGGATTTGCCAACGTATGCATCTCCCGATAACGATCAGGCAAAACTAATGAAGCGCACGCAAGGCGCGAACTCCGAGCGGCGAACGCGTATGCAACGCGCGCACTCGAGCCGGTCAGCGGCGAAAAACGCACCGGCCTCTGCCCCAATGCCGCTTCCACCGGGCGATGGTTGGGACAACACAAACTACTGGTACGCAGACGATCCGGGTAACCAGCGCGGGAATCCAGGAGGATTGGGAGCGGGACCTGATGGTGGGGTGGGAAAGGGCAATTTTCAGTTCACCGCGCCGGTTCTAGCTTTGCCGAGCCGCGGTCTCGACGTCTCGCTGGGTCTCACTTACAACTCCCGCGTGTGGAGCAAAGCAGGATCGCAGATCGGTTTCGACAACGATAAAGATTGGCCCGCTCCGGGCTGGTCAATCGGCTTCGGCCGGGTTGTAGGAATGGGAACGAACGGCGGCGCGATGATTGTCGAAGCAGATGGCACTCGCCGTTCCTACACCGGAACAATCTATAACTACAGTTGGGGAACCTACTTCACCGGACATACAACAGATGGATCCTTTATCGATTACACAGCCGCCACGAATACCAACGGCGTGGTCCTCAACGCAGATGCCACGTTAGCGAACGGAACCAAGATTCAGTATTGGGCCTACAGCCTCGCTACCGGCATTGCCTATCCGACCATGATCACGGATCCGAACGGCAACCTGATCACGATCAGTTACGTTGGCAACCAGGGTCCAAAGATCTCTGCGATCTGCGACTCGCAAGGCAGAGTCATCAACTTTCATTACGACTATTACAACCTGCTCACCGCCATAACCGCGCCCGGTCTTGGCGGCGGCACTCGCACGCTCGTGCGCTTGCATTACAAACAGTTGGCTCTCAGCCACGGCTGGTCCGGACTCACGCCCCGAGTCTCCAACTCCTATCCGTGGGTGATCGATGCCATCTTCTATCCCGGCACCAACACCGGCTACTGGTTTAACGATTCCGACTCCTATTCGTCTTACGGCATGTTGGCGAAGGTGATGGAAATGAGAAATATGGTTTTCTCCGCCAGCACGCTGACGGAGCAGGGTTACTTTTCCTCTTCCGGGCAGATGAACCGGAAAGAGGTTTACAACTATCCGCTCACCCCCAACTACAGCCTCACTGACGCTCCCACTTATACAACCCTGACCGAGACATGGACTCGCGATGGCACGAATACGGACCAGGCGGTAACAAGCTTTTCGGTACAGGAGAACGCTACCAATCCTGCCCAACCCTCGATTCCTTCACGCAAGGTTGAAGTAACAATGCCCAACCTGACCAAGAGCATTCAGTATTCCTTCAATGCTCCCGGTCAGTTTAAAGATGGTCTGGTCTATCAGGATGAGACCAGAAGTTCGTCAGGCACATTTCTTCAGGGCAGCAGCACAACCTGGGAGCAGGGCTACTACGATGCGCCGCGACCTGTTCGCATGGAAGCGACTAACGAACGCAGTCAGACCATTGCCACTGAGTTCAGTTACACCGGTTATTTCAACCAGGTTACGGAGACGCGCAATTACGATTACACCGGCGCACAGATGCGCGTGACCCGCAACGATTACGAAAACAGCTCGAATTACCACAACCGTCACATCTTCAACCTGCCCACAACTGTTGACGTGTTCGCCGGAGATGGCACTACAAGAGTGTCCCGAACCGTTTACCAGTATGATGGACAAACTCTAACGGCGACACCCAACGCCACTCAGCACGCAGGCTCGTACGATCCTTACAACTACGACGAAATATGTTGCGACTGCTGTAACTGGCAATGGGATTACTACACTGATTCGTGGGTCTGCACGGAATGGTGCCCGGGTATTCCGGTTTTCGATCCTTCCACCGACTACCGCGGCAACGTTACAACGGTAACGACTTATGCTGATGCGGCAAATCTCACCGGTGCCATTACAGAGCAGCGACGGTATGACGTCACCGGCAACCTTGTGACCAGCTCAGCTTCGTGCTGTCAGACGAAGTCTTATAACTACACGCTCAGTACTCAGTATGGTTATCCATTGTCCACGACCAGCGGATCGTCGTCAGATCCTCTAAACCAGATAACGACGAGCGAGACTTTTGACTTCAACACCAGTGTTAGTCTGAGTACTACCGATGCAAACGGCCGGGTGTCGCAGAGTTCTTACGACGCGGCCTCATTGCGACCGACGTCGGTGAGTTTCGCCGGCGGTGGAGCACACACTGATTACGTTTATGACGACGCCGGATTGAGCGTCACTCATACGACTTACCTTGGAGCTCATCCGACACATAGCACTGTGACTGAGCAAAACGTCAGGATCTTAGATGGCCAGGGGAAAGTGCGTCAGGAAAAGGCACTGGGCGCTGGCAGTGTCTGGGACATCGTTGATACGGTTTACGACACCTCGGGCCGCATTTCACAGCAGAGCCTGCCTTATCGCAGCGGCGATACCATTCGTTGGGTTACGACTACCTATGATGCGCTCAGCCGCCCAATTACAAGGCAAGCGGCGGATACCAGCACCATGCAGGTTTTCTATAACGAAAGCACGCGGCCCAGCGCCGCCTCATCTGCCGCAGGTGAAACCATTCGCATAGTCGATGCCTGGGGGCGTGAGCGTTGGGGTCGAAATAACGCACAGCAGAAACTGGCGGAAGTGGTTGAGCCGGATCCGAATGGCAGCGGTTCCGTTGCTACTAACGGTATGGCAACCACATACAGTTACGACACCGCTGGAAATCTGACAGGCATAACCCAGGGTAACCAAACCCGTTCTTTGAAATACGATTCGCTTAATCGAGTCGTGGCCCAAAAGATGGCTGAAACTTCGGCTGCAATTAACAATTCAGGCACGTTTGTGGGTGTCGGCGGTTCCGGCGCGCTCTGGAGCAACTGGTTCCGCTATGACATCAACTCCAACGTTGTTCAAGTGCTCGACGCACGTGGAGTGAAAACAAACTTGTGGTACTTCAACTCTGCCGGTCACAGTGATCCCGGCGACGGTACGACGCCCGATCCATTGGGCCGCTTGCAGTCAATTTCCTACGACACCAACCTGGATCCAAATCACGGTCTGGCGACCAATCATCCCGATTACTACTTGAGGGTCCTCGATGCGCCTACTGTTACTTACCAGTACCGCACAAAGTCGAGTGGATCGGAAACGAAGAACATCACATCGATCAGCACCATCACGACTGCGGGTGTCAGCACATGTAGTTACACCTTTACCAGTCAGGGTCTGGTCGATTCGAAGACGCTGACTCTAACCAGCCGTCCTTCCTATCCGTTTGTTACAGACTTCATCTATGACGGCATGGATCGAGTTATCGAGACTCGTTATCCCGCCGAATATGGCAACGGCTCAGCACCGCGAAAGTTGGTGCATAGCGATTTCGACGTGGCCGGGAGGACAACCAGCCTGACTGTTGATGGGCAAAGCCACGCGTCGAATTTTGTCTACAACGCCGCGAGCCAGACAACGCAAATGAAGGTTGGATTATCCGGTGCTAACCAGATCACAGAGAACTATGGTTTTGATTCACAAACCGGACTGCTCGATACCCAGACTGTGGTTCGTGGCGCCTCGACGACGCTTCTCAATTACACTTACAACTATGCTGGGACGAACGGCAAGAGAACGGGCCAGTTGGTTTCGCTTCTTAATAACCTGGACCATAGCAAGGATCACGGTTATGAATACGATGCGGTCGGCCGGCTGAAGCGGGCCACCGGAGGACAAAACGTCATCTGGGCCCAGCGTTATGACTACGATCGCTACGGCAATAAGGCGGGCGCTTACTCCTACAATGCGGAGCAATATATCCGCAACTTCTACCAGTGGGGTCTGAATCGCCAGCCAAACTCTACTGAGCTGAATAACTGGCTCAGTACTTTGCAAACAGCGTACGCCCAGGGCCAGTCGCAATTACTTACGGCGATGCAGAGCCTCGGCGGAACAATCTTCAATTCGACTGAGTACGCCAATCGTAATCGTTCCGATCACGATTTTGTTTACGACTTGTACAAGACGTATCTATTTCGTGAACCGGATCAGGGTGGTTGGGACTTTTGGACTAGTCTGGTGCCTGTGAATGGCAGAAGCAATATACGCCTGGCATTCGATTTGTGTCCGGAGTTCAGTATTAAATCCAACGGGATTAGTCCGTACGCGCCGCCGGGTGGTGCGACTGTCCCTATGGACGGTATCGGGCAACTTACCTTCAACGATACTAATAATCGGGTTACCACCGCGGGCTGGACGTACGATGCGGTTGGCAATCAGGTTCGAGCGCAGAGTCCCGGAAACACCTGGCAGGCGTACCAGTATGATGCTGCCAATCGCTTAACGAGAATCCTCGCCGATGACAAGGTCACGGTGCGGACCAGCTACACCTATGGCCACGATGCTCAGCGACTAATCAGCACTGAACCGTCACTGGGTGGAGGCCAGGGACAGCGAACTTATTATGTCGGTGAAGGCTCGGTTTCCGCGGAGTATACAGAGATTGGCGCCGCCACTCTGCCCAGCTGGGCGAAGAGCTATATCTATCTTGGTGGGCGCTTGCTTTCAACTCTAACTCCGAATGGCAGCGGTGGTGAGAATGTCGATTATCACCATCCGGATAAGCTAAGTACTCGACTCGTAACAAATCAACAAAACACGAGCACATTCGAGCAGTCGCACCTGCCGTTCGGCACTGTGCTCGATCTGGAGAGTACCGGGGCCACGAACAGGAGATTTACCTCCTATGATCGTAGTACGACGACCAAACTCGATTATGCAGTCAACCGTCACTACGATCCGTATCATGGCAGGTTCACGCAGATCGATCCTCAGGGAATGAAGGCGACTTCATTGTCGAGCCCGCAGACCTTGAACCTTTACGCCTACTGCGCAAACGATCCAGTCAATCACAGCGATCCAAGTGGACTCGGATTCTTCAGCTTCCTGAAGAAGGTCTTCAAGGGCATCGCCAAGGTGCTCACGAGCAAGTGGTTCATTATTGCTGTGACGGTGGCGCTCGCGGTCATCACGATCGGATCGGCAGTCTTTGGCTGGAGTCTGGTGAAGACAGTTTTCCTTAATCTCGGTCCAAGTGGGTTTACTACTGCGAGTGGGGCGAGTATAGACCTCATGGTACCCATAGCGACTCAGGCAACAACCCTTGGTTGGGTATCGAGCGCACTTCAAGCAACTCTGGCTGTAAGTCAGATTGGTTTTAGTGGCAAAGTTATGTTGCGGAATGCGCTTTCGTTTGCGGCGAGTACATTAGTCAGTCGTGTTTTGTCAGTATTACCACCGAATCCCATTGGTTCCGGTCGCACGCCGCCGTTCGGATTTCAAATCCTGGGGCAAGCCTTGACCGAATCGCAGGCCAATATTGTCTGGCAGGCGCTGCTGATTGCCAAAGCAGCGCTAGACCGGCCTGCATGTCGGCAGTTTGTCGGTGAAAACGCGTACCAGGCGCTGAGAACAATGTGGGACAATCGCAGGATTACCTATTTCAATGGCGTTCAGCTTCATGCCGAAGGCCCTGAAAGCTGGGCCGGCACCTACGGACCTAAGTCCAATCCCCGCACAGTTCTCACATACCATTTCTTCAACGATGACGATATCAATGTTGAAGCTAAATACTATGGGATTAGTCCCGCTCAAAGACGTGCAGCGACTCTCTTGCATGAAACCAGACACGCTCTTTGCCCACATTGTGGCTATATTGAGCCGGACGATGACTGGACTCCCACTATCATCAACAACTGCCTTAAGTAAGTAGTGAGAGGATATAGTTCAAGCTATGCCAGGAACTCTCGCACGAGTTGCATTTGCAATAGCGCCATCACGACAGCTACTCAGGATTCTTGCGATAGCGATCGTCTTGGCGCTGTTGCCGAGTTGTTTGTGGCGCGAACCAGTAGTGGACTACGTAAACCCAGCGTTGATGCCGCAACTCCGATTGTCAGTGACTGGGCCACAAATAGCAGCAGCGGTCCTCGAACGAACCAGGGAGTTGAAGCTTACAACTGACGGAGGACAAACATGGCAAACCATCCCGCCGGCCGCGGTCGCTGATGCGTTCGAATGCATCACTATGCTCGATGGCCGGCGGGGTTGGGCCCTCAATCATCAGGGCCAGGTGTTTAGTACAGACTCAGGAGGCGAAAAATGGACCAGGATATCGGAGTTGCACGAGTTTACCTGCTCCAACCAGATTGAGTTTTTAAATGAGAAAGAAGGCTGGATACGCGAATGTCTGAGCCTTTGGCGGACGCGCGACGGCGGCGTTACGTGGCAGAAGATGCTCAGCACTTCAAGTCCAGGGGTCGCAGGTCAGCCAACTGGCATGTTTGCGATCGATGCCAATACGGTCATAGTTAGCGGCAGCGGTGGGCAAGTTTATCGAACGAAGGATGGAGGAGAAAACTGGAAGATACATGCGCTATTCGATGGGAAGAATGTTGACTACGATGATGTTTGGTTTGTAGACCCGAAGCATGGATGGATCGCCGGCAAGCAGGTGTTGGTCGCAGGCGAATCGTCACGTCCGTTGCTGTTTGAAACGATTGATGGTGGTGAGTCATGGAAGCAGATCAGTGTTGACCATGACATGCTCCCGTCGTCTATTTGTTTCGTAGGTGATGAGGGATGGCTGGCCGGCAGCCAGAGAATCGTCAATGGTGATTCGATCAGGCTCGAAGGAATGTTGCTGCACACTACTGATGGCGGCAATAGCTGGAAACGCGTTCAACTTGGACCAAACGAGCCCTTTCTCACCGACGTGCGCTTCACAGACAAAGAACATGGCTGGGTTCTCGGACGCGAAACAGTCTTTCGTACTGAAGATAGCGGCCAGACCTGGAAACGCGTCCTGAGTTTACTGCCGCCAAAGGAACAAAACTAAGCCTCTGTACACTCTTACCTACAAGTGAAACCGGTCGGGTTCACCTCTACATATCCTTCCGTCCCGTTCACTCGAATTCTCTCCCCATCTTTAATCAGCTTCGTAGCATTCTCCACTCCGACAACCGCCGACAAGCCATACTCACGTGCGATCACCGCACCGTGGGTCATGAGGCTGCCGACTTCGGTGACCAAACCTTTTATAGAGACAAATAATGGTGTCCAGCTAGGATCGGTGAAAGGAGTGACGAGGATGTCTCCGTCTTCAAGATCAGCTTCTTCCATTTTTAAGATCACACGCGCCCGTCCCTCTACGACTCCGGAAGAAACCGCGATGCCTGCAATAGCTCCTTTGGGCATATTTTCTCGCTTGTACTCGCCGGCAATGATCTCACCGTCAGAGGTGATGGACACGAGGTGGAGTTAACTTCTCGAATGTTTTGTACTCGTCTTTTCGTGTGTCGATGATTTGACGGTCCAACTTATTTGTACGCACGACGTCGCGAAGTTCTTCGAAAGTCAGATAGAAGATATCCTCCTTTTCGTGAAGAACATTGGCTTGTACGAGTTGTTCGGCTTCTTTCAGTAAGGCCAACTTATAAGCGAAGTAGCGACTAACATTGCCGTATTTTGGATACTCGCGATAACCGCGGAAAGTTCGCCAAGGTTGGCCCCTTTGCCCCCGACCAGCGCAAGTTTTGTCTTATCGATTTCCGAAAAATCAACCGCGTAAGAATTCGTCTCGTTATGCATTTCTGGCTTTATAAGGTCAGTTAGCTTAAGAACGTAAGGATCTTTGATTGCGGATTTTTTACAGAAGTGAGGTTTAATCGTCTGGATCGCCCATCCAGTTTTCTTTCTTGTTGACGATCACAGATCGCAGGAGTAGTGAGTTTAAATTGTGTCGTTCCCTCTTGTAGGGACGCACTTTGCTTGGCTCGGGTTCGCCCCAATCCTCTTCCTTGTAGAACCCGAGAACGATGGTGTCGCCTTTGTCTGCGAGTAAGCGAGCCCACCGCCTGAAAAAAACCTCGCCTCGCCACGGATCAACCACCGCCACATAGGAGGCACCTAAACCACCGTCTTCCATCGTCACGAGGAGAGCGCGTTTGTTTTTGCTTGTCACCACCTCTTTTACTGTCTGGACCATGAAATAGTGGGACATTATGCGCTTTTGAGTGCCCGTGTCGACGTTATAAAGATGCAGGCTCTGGCCCTCGTTCTCGTAGCCGCCGGCGCCCTCACTGGACGAATACACTACGTGTCGCCCACGGTTAATTATCCACGCCTGCTGTGCCTGGTCCGTGATCTTCTTCTCTGTTCCACCGATCGTAACGAACAGGGCTCCGTAAATGTCCCGCATCTCTATTCGTACGTTTGTGGCTCTCTGCCCAGACGAACCAGCATTCTGTGCGGCGACATAAACAGCCGAAACACTCAGGACAGCAATTACGCCGATTGTTAATACAGTTCTTTGACAGCTCTTCATATTCTGCTCTCCGAGATTCAGTTGGCCCTCATCTAACAAAGGCGCAAGCAGACGTAGAAAACTATCACTGAGAAACCACCTGATTCAGCGGTAACTGCTGCTTCTTCTTCCTTTGCACTAAGACGATGATCAGTCCTGCGGCAAAGATGACGAAAGAGATCATCAGCACGACCGCTCCGGGAATGATGCCGAGCACCGCCTCATCCCAACTCGTGCGGCCGTCAGTCAACACCGGCAACAATAACGAGATGAGAAGTACCGCGCCCCCGAGCAGAACGCCGAGGACCCCGATGATCATTATGATTTTACCGATCATAGATTTTCCTTAAAGAACATCGTTTTGAACTTCCCGACGCGATTCGATTCACATAAGACGTTTACGATTGCTCGCAGTATATACATAACCCAACCAACGCTGATAGATCGCTCCTTCACGACTGAGGGAATCCACGTTCTCTCCGCTGTACCTACCAACGTTAAATAGTGGTTGCCCGACTCTTTCCGTGATAGCATCCGCGTATCGCTCGAGCCATACCAAACGTAATCTAAGTGGCAATGCTGGAACCCCCGCAAATGCGCGCCCCTTTGAAACGCTGGTTAGCATTGCTAGGCGTAGTAATCGTATCCACCACCGCGCTTGCCTGGAGTCTTTCACGCGCGAATCACAGCAAGAAAATCGAAGCAGCCTCCGTCACATTAAAGCCGCCATCCAGCACCGCGAGTAATCGACCTGAATTAACCGATTCTGATAACGACGGCATACCGGATCCTATTGAGTTGCGCAGCTTTCAGGATCGCGACAGCTTTCGCCGCTGGTTCACAGCGATCGCCGAAACACAGTTCTATCAGCTCAGCGATCAATGGAATGCTGAACAGCGTGACTGTGCCGGACTCGCGCGATTCGCAATGCGCGAGGCCCTGCGGCATCACGATCGTATCTGGTTTCAGAAGATGGGACCGGCGTACCAAACTGTGGCGCCGGACGTTAAGAGTTTTGATCTGGACCACAACCCGGTCGGCGAAAAGATCTTTCGCACGGATTTCGGATCGTTTGCCGAAACCGACATTCGCAACGGCCGGTTTTCGGAATTCGCCGATGCTCGCACGCTGAAGAATTTCAACGTCGTCTTCGTCAGTCGCGATCGGCGCGAAGCTCAACCCGGCGATTTGCTCTTCTATTACCAACCGTGGGTCCAGAAGTTTCCCTATCACGTGATGATATTTCTCGGCCAGGCGCGGATTGCAAACAATGGCGCGCAGGACTGGGTTGTTTATCACACCGGCTCATCGCCCGTCGACAAAGGAACGGTGAAGAAGGTCGAGCTTTCAGTGCTCGACGGGCATCCCGATCCGCGCTGGCGGCCGGTTGAGCGTAACAAGAATTTTCTCGGGTTCTATCGTTTGAAGATTTTGCAGTGAGTCGTGTTGGGAGGAGTACCAACGTGTCTGACACCAAGATCCCTCGTTACCTGGCGACAGTTTTTATCTATCTTGCGCTTGTCGCTTCGGTCTTAGGCTTCAACATCATCCGCGCGCGCACTACACCGCCGCCAACGAAGCCCGAAGCTGCGAAGCCCCAAATCGTCGCAACCAGCAAGCCTTACTTTTCGCTGACAACGAATCGTTCTTACTCGCCGAACGAAACGTCGCGGTTGTGGGCCAGCTATCAAAACATCGACTATCTCGATTTCCGCGTCTATCGAATCAAAGACCCGAACAAGTTCTTCAAGGAGCTCGACGATCCGCATGAGATGGGCGAGAAAGAGAAGACGGAAATCGCGCAGGGTTACGGTGCGAGTCTATCTCTGCTCGAGCGAACGCATCGCTTGAAGACTTCATTTTTCGGAGTAGTGAAGAATTATGTCCGCACTCACCTGCAGCAAGACCATCGCGAAACTTTCAATCAAAAGTTTCGCGCAGAGCCACCGGCTGAACGCACCCCGCTGAACGTGGCTGACTATGCGCGCGTCCCTTTGCTGAATCCGGATCAGAAGGTGAAAGACTGGCGCGAGAAACTGCCCGCACTGGAAAACGATTATGACAGCCGCATGATTCCCCTCGGCAAGTTGGATCCGGGCGTGTATCTGATCGAAGGTGTCAACGAAGGTATGCGCGCTTATTCGATCGCAATCGTGACGAACCTCACGATGATCGAAAAGACGAACCGTCACGGTCAGGTCATAGTCTACATCGTAGACCGGAAGACAGGCGCGCCCCACGAAGGCGTCTCAGTCGAAGTCACAAACGCGAAGAACACCCTTGCGACTGGTAAGACTGACAAATCCGGAATCTTCAAAACGGATGTGAAGGTTCCCGACAAACCGGAGACCCCGCCGGAAGACGTCGATCGGGAAGAATCGAAGAGCAACCCGTTTCTGATCATGGCTCGTGAACGCGATAACTTCGTCATCTCCGACGTCGATTCGTTTTACTTCGGTGGTTACGGCGGCGAAGACGACGTGCTCACCGGCGAGGACGTGACCAGCTATATCTACACCGATCGTCCAATCTACCGCCCGGCGCAATCCGTCTTCTTTAAAGGCATTCTGCGCCAATGGACCACGAATGGTTACAAACTGATCGACAGTAAAAACGTCAACGTAACGATCGAAGATCCAAACAACGGCAAGGTGTTTGAAAAGGAGCTGCCGCTTTCGGACCGTGGCACTTTCAGCGGCCAGTTAGATGTCGGCGACGAAGCACCGCTTGGCAGCTACAACATCACTGCGTCGATTGGCGAAGTCCGTGCGAGTGGTTATTTCGAAGTTCAGGAATACAAGAAACCCGAGTTCAAAGTGACCGTTAAGGCGCCGCAACAATTTGCCGCCGTCGGCGAGAAAGTTCGCTTTACCATCAATGCCAATTACTTCTTCGGCGCGCCGGTCACTAACGCCGACGTCCATTACTACATCTACAGACAACGTTATTACCACTGGTGGTGGGACAACGATGCGGACGAGTTCGACGATGCGGCTGGTCCAGGCAATGAAGGCGGCGACGATGAGGACACTGGCTACTACGGCACCGATCTGGTGACCGAAGGCGACGACACGATGAATGCGAAGGGCGAGGCGTATGTTGAATTCGAAGTGCCCGCGCCCGATGCGAAGGAAGAATGGGACTATTCGTATCGCCTGGAAGCGCAGGTCACCGACGCTTCACGCCGGGAGATGCAGAGCGCTGCTTCGTTCATCGGCACGCGTGGCAAGAGCGTCGCCGACGCTTTTCCGGAACGCTATCTTTATTACCAGGGTGACGCCGCCAGGATTCGCGTGAAGACAGCGGATTACGCGGGTAAACCTGTCTCCGAAAAAGTCACGCTGAAGTTCATCGAACAAAAGTGGGAACGTCAAAGCCATTGGGAAGAGAATGAAGGCTACAAGTATGAAGTCGTTGATTACATTCTTCACGAACGCGAGTTAGGGTCCGGCGAAGTCAACACTGACAGCGAGGGCAACGCCGCTTATGAGTTTACAGTGCCGTCGCCCGGCAGCATTTACGTCAAAACAATCGTTACGGAAAACGGGAAGGAGATCGTGAATCGCGGCGGCTCGTTCTGGGCCCCCGACAAGAAGGGCGAGTGGTCGGATTTTTCATACGAGAATTACGACGCCAAATCGATCAAGCTTGTTCCCGACAAGAAGTCATACAAGCCCGGCGAAACCGCGCACGTGCTCGCGATGCTGCCGGTGGACCAGGCGCATTTACTGGTGACTACTGAATTGTCTGAAGTCCTCAGCATGCGGCAAATCGACGCCGCCGGTCGCAGCATCGTGATCGATGTACCGATTGAGAAGAAATACGCGCCGAATGTTTATCTCGACGTGTCGTTCGTGAAGAACAGCGACATGTACAACCAGAGCCAAATCATCGGCGTGCCGGCGCGCGACAAAATGCTGAAACTCGACATCGTTCCCAACAAGAGCGAGTTTAAGCCGCGCGATGTCGCGTCTTACACAGTCGTGGCTCGCAATGAAGACGGCTCACCCGCTGCGAACACAGAAGTGAGTCTCGGAATTGTAGACGAAGCAATTTACAGCATTGCGCCCGAATCGGCGGGCAACATCAAGCGCGAGTTCTATGGCCGGCGCTACAACGAAGTGCAGACGAGTCTTGCGATTCATTACACGTTCACTGGTTATGGTGGGGAAAAGAACGCGGATTTAGCGAAGAACAAGTCTCCTTATCAGCTTGCTGACTTCAAGAACGAGAGTTCCTACGCCGAAGCCACGATTCGCAAAGAATTCAAAGACACCGCGTTCTGGCAACCTGATGTGGTAACGGGCGGCGATGGCAAAGCTACCGTGAGCTTTAAACTGCCCGACAACCTTACGACCTGGCGTGCAACTGCGCGTGGTGTGACAGCGGACACACGCGTCGGCTCAGTCGTGCAGAAAACGATTGCGCGCAAAGACGTGATCATGCGTTTGGAGATGCCGCGCTTTTTGACGGAGGGCGACACAGTCACGATCTCAGGCCTCGTGCACAACTTCCTTAAGAGCGACAAGTCCACCAAAATCTCCCTCGAGCTGAACGGCGCGCAGTTGCTCGATTCGCCTGAGTCAACAGTAACGATTCGCCCGAACGGCGAGCATCGCGTTGATTGGCGTGTACAGGCGAACACGGTCGGGAAACTGACGCTGCTCGCGAAAGCGTTGACAGACACGGAATCTGACGCCGTCGAGATGACGATGGACATCGTGCCGCATGGTCTAAGACGGACGACGGGCAGCGCGATAACGGTTACGCAAAATGACGCAGAGCAAACTGTCAATCTGGATGTGCCCGGCCTCGCGAATGAACAGGCCCGGGCTCTGCGGATCGAAGTGTCGCCGTCGATCGCGGGGGCATTGTTCGGCGCGCTTGATTACCTCACGAGTTATCCCTACGGCTGCACCGAGCAAACGATGTCGAGCTTCGTGCCTAACATCGTCGTCGCTCAGACACTGAAAGACATTCCTGAAGCAAAGATTCGCGCGTCGAACGATCTCGATAATAAAGTCCGAAAAGGTCTGGATCGTCTGTATGCGTATCAGCATGGCGATGGTGGTTGGGGTTGGTGGAAAGACGACAAGAGCGATCCGTTTATGACGGCTTACGTCGTCGATGGCATGACTATGGCGCGCCGCGCGGGTTATCAGGTTGACGACTGGCGGCTCGATCAGGGGCGGCAAAAACTATCGGCGCTGCTCAACGCTGGCAAGAACGATAACGGGAACCCGATCGATGATGAAACGCGGGCTTACATGATTTATGCGTTCACCGAAAGCGGTGATAGCGACAGCCACTATCTCGACGAGCTATATGGCAAGCGCAACAACCTTGGGCCATACGGGCGGGCGCTACTCGCGCTGGCTTTGCAGGAGCGCAGAGACGCGCGCGCGCAGGAAATCGCGAAGCTGATCGAAAACTCAGCGCAACAGAACGAGTTCGAAGCGCACTGGCAAACGGCGCGAAAGAACGATTACGGTCGGGATGTTTATCTGGATGCCGAAGCAACGTCGCTTTCGTTGAAGGCGTTGTCGCAGATCAATCCTGGCTCATCTCTGTTGCCTAAAGCCGCGCGCTGGTTAGTAAGAAACCGGCAGAACGGCTACTACTGGCTATCGACTAAAGAAACTGCGTTCGCGATCTACGGGCTGACTGATTATCTGAAAGTCAGTAAGGAGCTGTCGCCCGACTACACGTTCGAAGTTTATTTGAACGGCGTGAAGGTTGCGGAACAACACGTCGGCGCCAGTGAGGCCGCCAACGCACAAACTGTGACGGTTTGGAAGAAGGGCGGCGAGATTGGTGCATCGAATCAAATCCGAATCGTGAAACAGGGCAAGGGTGCTTTGTATGTTTCGAGCGCGCTTGAATATTTTACCGCTGATGACAACGTGGCCGCGCAATCGGTGGGCGGATTGAAGATCACGCGTGAGTATCTGCGGCTGCGCGTCTCTGAGGGCGAGAACGACAAGGCGAGCTGGAAGATTGAGCCGTTAACCGGCGAGCTGCGTTCCGGCGACATGATTGTCGTCAGGCTGCATCTGACTGGACCACGCGCGCAGTATGTGATGATCGAAGATCCGATTCCGGCAGGCGCAGAGCAAGTCGCGCGCGTGAGCGGGATCTATCTCAACTACTCGCTTGGCAATTGGAGCGACTGGTACGCCAATCGTGAGTTCCGCGACAACCGCACAGCGATCTTCATGGATTACTTTGACGGCGACGCGACGCTGCAATACGCGATGCGCGTCGAGGTGCCCGGCGAATTCAAGATCGCACCCGCACGCGCGGAGCTGATGTATCAACCAACCGTGCAGTCGAATACAGCAAATGATCGGTTGAGGATTCTGGATAAGAAATGACTCTATGCCACAAGAAGGCACAAAAATTACAATTTGATTTTGCGTCTTTTGTGCCTTTTGTGGCTAGCCATTCTTAATCGTGAGGCCATTTATGACAACCCTGAAACTTTGGCTCAGCTCAATCGCGACAATGTTTGCGAATTTTGGCGCGCTACTGGTCTTTGCGATCATCTACGCGTTTCTGCTCGTGGCGTCTTACATCTTTATCTCGATACGCGAAGCTACGATCTGGCAAGTGCTCGTCACCTACGCGCTGATGATTCTGATTCCGCTCGGCTTCTTCACACTGCAAGCTGCGATCGTCAATCGTGCAATAGATCAGGAGTTACGTTGGCGTGTGATCCTGATCGATGCACTGAAATTCCTGGCGGTCACGATTCTGGTGCTGTTGGTTGTGTGGCTACTTCATTACCTGCTCAACAAAGTTTCGGCTCGATATCCGGCTCCAGTCGTAGAAATACCGCCACCCACCAAAGGGGCGCAGCCAACAACGCCGACAAAGCCACCGCTTCATTGGCCCAGTCTGATTTTTGCCACGCTGCGTTTTGTCCTTTGGGGAGTAGCTTTTCCCCTTGCAGCAATTCACCTGTGGATTGCTATAGCCGGCGGTGAAGTGCGTAGTCATGGCGCCAAATTCTTAATCAAACGAATAGCCTCGGCGCTCGCGCGTGCCTTTTCCGCAGATTCGGTTTTGATTTACTTACTCGGTCTGATCATTTTCTTCGTGTTGCCGTACGTGATCCTGGTACCGACGTTGCGCTTTAACGGCAACAAGACCGAGTTCGCATTTTTCGGTCTGCGATTGCTGCTGGCGTTCGTATTTAGCCTGATTGGTTGGGTGTTGACGCTGACCACCTTCGCGAGAGCCGAACCGAGTTTGCCTCCGGACGTTTCGGGCCCGGCCGTCGCGCTTCCGACGGAGTCGGCCGCATGACTCGCGAGCATGCATTGCTGCTCTCGTTTGCCAGCGCGGCGATTTTGTTTCTCACGCTGTCTTCACCGCGGATTGCCATCAACTGGGCCAGCGGCAGTTCTAATTCAAACGAAGCTGAAATCGATGCCGCGCTTCAAAACGCGACTGCGGCTGCGCTCGCGAATCGCGACGGCACGATCATTGTCATGGATGCACAAACAGGCCGCATCCGCGCGATCGTCAATTCACAACTCGCCTATGATCAGGCGTTGATGCCCGGCTCAGCAATCAAACCGTTCACAGCGTTAGCTGCCCTGCGCGCTGAATTGATCGATGAAAGCTCACGCACTGTCTGTCCCGGTCGCTTCACGGGATTGAATTTTTCGCTGGCCTGCGTACACAAAGATCACCTGCCGCCGTTTTCGCCGTCGCAGGCGATCGCCTACTCCTGCAATTACTATTTCGCGACCGCCGGCCAGCGACTCGGCAGAGATCAGTTAGTGGCGACTCTCCGTGAGTTCGATTTTGGTTTAAACGGCGTCTTGCGTCCGTGTGAGATCGGAAACACTGCTCAGGCGGATTGCCGCGAGCGTGCCGCCGTCGGCGAAAGCGATCACATCCAGGTCACGCCAATTCAATTGTTGACAGCTTACACCGCGCTCGTAAATGGCGGTCATTTGTTCAAACCAAGCGATCAGTTTCAAACGGTCGAGCGTTCCAACATCAACATCGCAGCAAAACATCGCGCGATCATAGTCGACGGTATGCGCGGCGCAGTCAGGTACGGAACCGCGCGCACCGCTAAACTCGATTCGCTGCCATTAACCATCATCGGTAAGACCGGCACGGCGATGCCGGCAAAAGGTTTTCGCAACAACGGCTGGTTTGTGGGATTCGCGGCGCCGTTTCAGAGCACCGGCGAATTAGATCCGTCGCAAATCAATTTGGCAGTGCTGGTTCTTTTGCCGCGCGCGCACGGATCGGAAGCCGCGGCAGTCGCACGGCCCATCTTCGAGACGTACGCGAATGAGGCCAGCCGAGAGCTACAAACAAGCTATACAAGGTCGAATGATGAAAATCCCGGCGTCGTTGCACGTTCCACAGACGCGGCGTCACCGATCAAAGTTCATCTCGTCCGCGACAACTTAACGCAAACACTTTCACTCGAAGATTACGTACTCGGAGTAATGCGCGCCGAAGGGACAGTTGAGCCTGAGCCGGAAGCATTGAAAGCCCTCGCCATTTCTATTCGCACCTATGCGCTGAAGAACAGGGCGCGCCATGCAACCAGCGGTTACGATTTTTGTTCGACGACACACTGCCAGAGGTTTGTTACTTCAAATGCAATGAGCAGCACGTTGATTAATGCAGTTCGCGCGACTGAAGGTCAGGTGCTGATCGACGATCATGGCCAACCGATCGATGCGTACTTCGGCGCCTCGTGTGGTGGCGCAACTGCCAACATACGAGACCTCTGGGGCGTGACTCCGGCTCTTTATCTTCGCGGCGTGCGCGATGAATACTGCGATGCCGGCCCTCACGCGAAGTGGACCGATACCATCAGCCGCGCCGATCTCCTGCGGGCTTTGCAAAGTGATTCGCGAACCGATGTCGGCGACCGGCTGGATCAAGTGTTAATCAGCAAGCACGATGAAACAGGCCGTGCAGAATTCATCACGGTCGAAGGTGAGCATCGCAAGACTGTGCGCGGCTGGGATTTCAAGATCATCGTCGGGCGGGCGCTCGGATGGAATGTTTTGAAGAGCTCGCGATTTGAGATTGGTCGTTCAGGATCGAACTTTATTTTCCGCGGCAGCGGTTTTGGTCATGGGCTCGGTCTCTGTCAGGAAGGCGCGCATGTGATGGCGGCGCGTGGCGCGAGTTATCAGAAGATCCTCGAGAAATATTTTCCAGGGACGGTCGTGAAAAGAATTACGGGGGAATCGAAAGCGGACGTTTTGCCAGGAGGCTATAGTTACGTGGGTCGCAGCAGTAGTCTCAAACTCCTATCCATCTCCTCCGAGAACTTTCGTCTTGCTTATCCCGCCGATGTCGATCGTCGCACGGTGGACCAGATCTTGAATACGCTCGAATCGACGCGCAACGATTATCTGCGCCGTGCTTCATCGGCAAGCACCTTGAATATTCCGCGACTCGAGATTCGACTAAATGAAAGTACAGGAGACTTCACCTCGCGCACGGGCCAGCCGTGGTGGGCCGCTGCCGCGACGCAGGGCAATCGGATCGAATTGCAACCCGTGCGGATCTTGAGGCAGCGCGGCGTTCTCTTCACTACGCTTCGTCATGAACTCGCGCACATCCTGATCGATTCAGTCAGCAAAAAGCGCGCCCCACGCTGGTTGGAAGAAGGATTTGCGCTTTACCTTGCGGGTGAGGCCCAAATGATTTCGCGCTACGCTACGCGAGACCGGCTTCGAGAAGACGAACTCGAGCAGCGCCTCCAGCGCCCGCGGACGCAAGACGAGATGCGCACGCTTTACGCTGAAGCCTATCTCATGGTCGCCGAGATGATTCGCCGTCAGGGTGAGCCGAGCGTCTGGAACAAGCTCCGAGGTAACTAACCGATGAAACGGAAACGACAACTTCTACATAGTAAATGGTGATGTCCTAATTGGATTTTCTCTGCGGCCCTCTGCGTATCTCTGCGTTCTCTGCGTAATGGGCTATTTCAACGCAGAGGCCGCAGAGATACGCAGAGGGCCGCAGAGAAAACCCAAATTCAATCACTTCACCTTTCCCGGCCTCGGAGGATCTCATGACTTCTTTGCATCAGTCTGACGGTGCTCAAGCTGCAGTTGATTACAAACAAGAGGTACGTTTTGCAGTCGTGATGTACGGCGGTGTGTCGTTGGCGATTTATATCAACGGCATCGCACAGGAGATGCTGCGCTGGGTCCGTTCTACAGCCAGATCAGCAGACGGAAATGTGGCGCTGTTAGGTTCCGGCGAAAGTGAACCGAGTTTGAGCGGGACGGAGCGCGTCTATCGAAAGCTCAGTTACATCCTGGCTGCGAACCGTACCGGTAAATCTTCGGCCGACCTGTTGAAGCAAGCTAATCAGAACCTTTCAGACAACGAAACCATTCAAACTCGTTTCGTTGTAGATATTTTGTCAGGCACATCGGCCGGCGGAATCAACGGCATCTTTCTGGGCAAGGCTCTCGCTAACGGCCAGGACATCAGTGGTCTGGAGAACCTCTGGATCAAAGAAGGCGATGTGAGGACCTTGATCAACGATAAGAACTCAGTCGAGGGACCTGTCATATTGCGGGATCCGCCAGCCTCGTTACTCAACAGCCAACGGATGTACTTCGAATTGTTAAAAGCCTTCGACAGTATGGAGGAGACCCGCACGGTCTCGTCGCCGTTTGTCGATGAGTTGGATTTGTTCGTCACAACTACAGACTTGTCTGGCGTGACCTTGCCAATCCGGCTTTCGGACGGCGTCGTTTACGAACGTCGCCATCGCAACGTGCTCCGTTTTGTGTATTCCAACAAAGACGTGAGCATCGAAACTCGAAACGACTTCGAGGCGAAGTACAATCCCTTCCTCGCCTACGCCGCCCGTTGCACTTCCGCGTTTCCCGCGGCTTTTGAGCCAATGTGCCTGTGCGACACCGACGCGATTCTGAACGGTTATCTCCCATATGCGAACAAGGAGAATTGCCGATCCGATAGCAGTGATTGGCAGCGCTTCTACAAAGATTATTTGAACCCTGCCGGAGTCAACACAGTCAAGTTTCCCAAGCGGCCTTTTGCGGACGGCGGTTATCTGGACAACAAACCTTTCACTTACGCAACGGAAACTGTGGCGCGCCGGCAGGCCGACCTGCTGATAACGCGCAAGCTTATCTACATTGAACCGTCGCCGGAGCATCCGGAGGAACAGCCGGATCTCGAAGTTAAGCCGGACGCCATAGAAAACGTTAGCGCTGCCCTGCTATCACTGCCTCGATACGAAACAATTCGCGAAGACTTACAACGTGTGCGTGACCATAATCGACTCGTCGAGCGTGTAAATAGCATTCTCGAGAATGTCGATGACGATAAAAGGAAGGATCCAGAGTCCGAGTCCGACACACCACGGAAAACGGAAAGCTTTACCGACGACGAGTGGAGCCAGATGGCGCTGGCTGACGTAGTCGCGAAAAAAGGCATTGGTTACGTTGCTTATCACAGGTTGGATATTTCATCAGTCTCGGATGATCTGGCCAAACTGGTGACACGTGTAGCCGGCTTTGACGAAGAGTCGGATCATTTCGTGATTATCCGCAGTCTGGTGGGTGGATGGCGGTCCCAAAGTTATAACGAAAAAGCTAAGGGCGAGCGGTCACTAAACCAATTCTTGTTTGAGTTCAATCTCAACTATCCGATGCGGCGGATAAATTTTTTGCGAACGAAAATTTCCTATTACTTGAGTAAAAATCAAAACCAGCCGGAGGTTCAGGATAAGTTACTTGCGATCAAGAAGGTGCTTAATCAAGCGTATAAAGACCTGCGTACCACGGCGCGACAACTGCGATCTCGTCAGAAGCCGGCGACAGCGGGAACTGCCACAGCCGAGTATGCGCCGAGCCCGGCATACGACGCTATTCAGGCATTAAAGGAAAAACTCGCCGAGGAGACCGGGAAGCGGCTTCCTGAGAAGGTGCGCAGTAAGGTTAAGGATCCGGTGGTTGAATACTTTCTGGGTGTGCCCTCAAACGGTGAAAAAGTAAGTGGCACTATCAAAGATCAGTCCGACGCTCGAGCACAGGAACTGCTCAACGCCAACGACAAAGCGCTGATGGCCTTTTTCAAACCCATCGCAGAGGCCTTGAAGGCTCAGATCGGTCCGGCAAAGCAGAAAGCCGATGAGGCCTGCCGCAACGTCCTGGGTCTGCAGGCGAAAGCGTCCAGCGACCAATCCAAGCCCCCGGAGGTTACCGCTGAGAGTCACGAATACCTGGGCTACTACTACCAGAATTACGACGAATACGATCGAATCATTTTTCCCATCCTTTACGGGACAGAAATCGGTGAATCCACAAAGGTAGACATCATTCGCATCAGCCCGGAGGATGCGATCGCGCTGATCAATGAACGCGAGACCGGTTGTCACAAACTTGCCGGCGCTGCCCTCGGCCACTTCGGCGCTTTTCTCGATCCACTCTGGCGCCGGAATGACATTATGTGGGGCCGGCTGGACGGCGCGGAACGCATCATCACAGCCCTGCTGCCGAATGATCGTGAGCTTGCTCGCCAGCTCGTCGGCGAGGCCCACGCCGCGATAGTGCATGAAGCTATCGCCAAGGTAGGAGCGAACGAAGCGAAAGATTTAATTTGCGAGGCGGGGATGCGCACGCGATCGGGTAACGCAGAGCCGAATCTCATAACGCAGTTTATCAAGAACTTAAAAAAGTACGACGATGCAGACAAAGTTACAACGCTGATCGACGACAACGCCTTTCGGCAACACTACGTAGACACCTTTCCGGCCCGCAGTAAGCTCGATCCGGAGTCGACCGTAAAAACTGCGGCGCGCGCAACTACCGTAATCGGCAAGATGCTCGAGGGACTTTCTTCCAGTCGCAACGTCAGTAGTAAACCCTCGCTTTGGATCGCCAGGTTGGGCCGGATCTTCTGGGCGCTGGTGGAAGTGGCGGTTCCGCGAAGCTTTCCGGAACTCTTTTTCCGCCATTCGCTTAAACTGATTTACTTCCTCGAGGCTTTGATGATTGTGGGGAGCACCCTTTTACTCGCCTCTGATGCGCAAAGATTTGCAATCACCGCGTTTGGTATCACGGCTGCTATCCACCTCGCCGTGGTGATCCTTAGTGATTTGATTCAGAGTCGAAAAAGATGGGCCACACTGGCAAAAACGGTTGGCATAGTAATACTGGTGATCATGTTAGCCGTTGGGGGCTTAGCAATTTCAGCAATCCTTGGCGCGGAATCGTTATGGACAGCGATGAGCAAAGCCAGGGTTTGGATCGCAGCTTCGCAGTTCCGAATAATGTTAGGTCTGGGCGGTGTCGTTTTTCTTCTTTTCCTTTGGGCCATACGCAAGGATCTGCGATCTCTGTGGCAAGTCGATAAATCTTCGTCAACGACCTTCAATCCAATCGGGATCGTGCCACCATACGATGTCAACAAAGAAAGAGTGCGTAAGCTTACATTGGGCAATCGCTATTTCATTCCGTTCCGTTTGTCAGGTAGTCCACCGAAAGATTGGACACGAATGTTTCAGAAAAATTGGACCACGAGGCAGAATGCTTCAGTCGTTTTCAGGGAGAACGAACTTCGACTCATCTCCAGGCTGGAAGATGTAGGAACGATCTTTCCTGGCTTGAAGGATGCAATCGACAAGGCAAATGCCGAATACCTCGAATCCCTTGAACAGGCGCAGGTAAAAAGTCGAGAGGTCGAAGAGAAGGCTAAACTGAGAAAAGAGACAGAGGAGCGTTTAAAACAGACCATTAGTTCGACTCTCGAGAAACTCAATAGCCCGTAAAAGTGTTTCACGCCAAGGCGCAAAGATCGCAAAGGCGCAAAGGCGCGCCCGAAGCATTTGACCCGCCTTTGCGTCTTTGCGATCTTTGCGCCTTTGCGTGAAACTCTGAATTGGATGACGATCGAAGCTCAGATTCGTGTGATCGGAATTTTGGCGCTCCTGTTCATACTCTATTCGCTATGGATGGGACAGATGAAAGCATCTGGTCTGCCTGCGGGTTACACAAGTCCGGTGCTCGCGCTCGAGCTTGCCGCAAATGGCGCTGAGATCGACGCGATCAACCGCTCCGAAGGTGGCAAGGCTACCGCATTTATCAAGCAGCAGTTATCGAAGGACTTCGGTTACATTGCAATTTACGTTGTTTTCCTTTCCTGCCTGGCTCTTCTTCTTACCGAGTTGAGTTCTGACTGGACCAGGTACTTGAGCCTCGGCGCGGTCGTCTGTGCAGTGCTGGCGGGCATGTTCGATGTGATCGAGAATTTTCGAATGCTCAAAGCAACGTCAACACCAGCCGGCGCCGCCACTGACTCTTTAGCAAATTCGATCCGCTATCCCTCACTCGCGAAGTGGGCATTACTCTTCGTTGTTTGTCTGCTGATCGGCGTGACTCTTTCAAGGCGAGGAGGATCGCTCCTGATTCCGGGCCTGGCCTTTTTGATTGCGGCGCTTTTAGGTTTGAGTGGCGTGACCTTGAATTTGCTTAAGCCAAAATTCTACTGGATGTTCCCGGCAAGCATAGGCTTTTGGGCGCTTGCAATCATTTGCATTGCGCTCATGTTCACACTTTGGCCCCAAAAGGTGCTGACCAATTTTTTTGCCGATTCCTGATGCGTCGAAGAAATAGTAACCACGGATGACACGGATAAAAAATCCGATTTTTAAATCCGTGTCATCCGTGGTTAGGTTCACACCAGCAGGTTTTCGATCTTCACCGGTAGCTCGCGGACGCGGACGCCGGTCGCGTGGTGCACGGCGTCGGTAATTGCCGCGGCGATGCCCGCGAGGCCGATCTCGCCGATCCCGCGTGCGCCGAGTTCGTTGATCTCTTTGTCGGGAAAGTCGAGAAAGTGCACGTCGATCGGAGGCGCGTCCAGGTTCACCGTCATGATGTAGTCAGCGAGGTTGCTGTTGATCGGTGCGCCATTCTGCGGATCGTAGCTGCACTCTTCAAACAGCGCCATGCCAATACCCATCACGACAGCGCCCTGAATCTGATTACGTCCAGTCAACGGATTCAAGATGCGACCCGCATCGATCACCGTCACCACACGGCTCACGCGCAAACGAGCAGTCTCCGGCTGCCACGTAACTTCGGCAAAGTGACATCCGAACGAGTGCATCGAGAACTTCGAGTTCGGCGCAAAGACCGTCTGATCCCCACTGCCGCTGCCCGCAACCAGCCGTGCATTCGCTCGTCGCAGCACATCGCCGAACGGGACTCCTTTCGCGACTCCTTCGGCTTTGACAAAGATGCGACCAGCTTCCAGCGCGAGATCATCAGGATTGCGTCCAAAGAACGGTGAGCCTTGAGTCGTGACAGCTATGATCAGCAACGACGTGATTGCCTGATCGGCAGCTTTAAAGACGGCCGGAATCACCGAGCTGGTCGCCAACGAGCCGCCCGAGATTGGCCCATCCGGAAGCGCGCTGTCTCCCAGCTCAACTTCGATCTTGTCGAGTGGCACTCCGGTCTTCTCCGCAGCGAGCTGCGCCAGGATCGTGTACGTCCCGGTGCCGATATCCTGCGTTCCACACGCGATGCGCACAGTTCCGTCGTCGCGTAATTGCAGGTTTGCCGCGGCTGCGAATCGTCCTGCGATCCACGCCGCACCGGCCATGCCCCAGCCCAGCGTCAGACCGTCTCGCTTCATCGAGCCAACCGCCGGAGTCCGTTTGGACCAGCCGAATTTCTCCGCGCCAAGATTCAAACACTCCACATAGTGGCGTGATGAAAATTGCAGGTTGTTTGATTCATCGAGTTTGGGCTCATTGAGGAGACGAAACTGTACCGGATCGATCTTCAGTCGAAAGGCCATTTCGTTCATTGCTGATTCGGTCGCGTAGAGTCCGGGCACAGCGCCTGGACCACGCATGTCAGCAGTCGCGCCGATGTTGCGCCGGGCACGTCCCCAGTGCACGCGCAAATGGGGAGTGCTGTAATGAAAAGCCGTGGCTTCTCCGCAGTCCTCGTGATAATGGTCGTTCATCGACAGGTCGTAGACGTAATCGTGTTGCAGCGAAACGAGCTTGCCCTCGCGCGTTGCACCCAGCCGCATACGCTGTTGCGTATGTGCGCGGTGCCCGACGGTCTGGAACATCATCTTTCGACTTACGACCAGCTTCACCGGCTTACCTAACTGACGTGCCGCAGCGGCTGCCAGCGAAACGTGTGACCACGGATAGAGCTTGCCCCCGAATCCGGAACCGAGGAACTTGGCGATGACGCGCACGTTCTCCTTCGGGAGACCAAACATCTGCGCCATCACGCTGCGCATGTTAACGACGCCCTGCGTCGAATCGTACAGCGTCAGTATCTCGCCATCCCACATCGCGGTGGTGGCGTGCAGCTCGAGCGGATTGTGCGTCTCGGCTGGCGTGCCGTAAGTCTCGTCGAGCTTTACGGGCGCACTCGCAAACGCGGCGTCGGGATCGCCCCGTTGGCTTTGCAATCGCGGCACTGGCCCATATCCCGTGAATACAACGTCGGGATCATTGCCGGGTTCGAGGTGGAACTCAACATTGGGTTTTTCTTTCGTGTAGGTCGCACGAACTGCGTCGGCCGCAGCCTTCGCGGTTTCGAAAGTGTCAGCGACGACGAGTGCGATGTACTGGCCGTAATATCGGATTTCATCGTCTTCGAACGGCGGCCGGCGCTCGAGACAAACACGATCGAAGCCCGGCGCCGGAGTGGAGCGAAAGATCTTGCCGATATTCGCACGATGAAAAATCTTACGTACGCCCGGCATCTTCTCAGCCGCCGCCGTATCGAGCGAGACCAATTTGCCATTCGCGATCGTCGCCTCCACCGGAACGCCGTAGAGCATGCCGGGGAAGTTGAAATCGGAAGTGTACTGGGCCAGTCCGGTGACCTTGCGTGGTCCATCGATGCGCAGTGTGTCGCGTCCGAGCGGAGTAGGTTGTGTAGTTGCCATGATTGCTCCTCAAAATCAGGCTGCGGCTGCCGTGCGAAGTGCGTGCGTTATGCAACGCTTCGCCAGTTCGATCTTGAATCGGTTCTCGCTCTGTGGCTTTGCGCCTTGCAACGCCGCTTCGGCCGCCTGCCGGAAAGTCGCCTCGTTTACAGACTTGCCGGTTAGCGCGGCTTCGGCTTCGGGCGAGCGCCAGGGTTTTGTTCCCACTCCACCGAGTGCGACGCGCGCGCGTGTGATCTTGCCGCCCGCGATCGTGAGCACTATTGCCGCCGACGCCAGAGCGAATTCGTAAGACGCGCGATCGCGTAATTTTAAATAGTGCTGCTTACTGCCGGCGATTGGCGGCGGAAGCGTGACATGAGTGATGAGATCGCCCGGCTCGAGCACGGTCTCGCGCTGCGGCGTGTTGCCGGGCAGAACATGAAAATCGCCGAACGCGACTGCGCGTGTACCTTTTGGGCCCTGGATGTGAACCGTCGCTTCCAACGCCGCTAATGCAATGCACATGTCTGACGGATTCGTTGCGATGCAATGCTCGCTCGCGCCGAAGATGGCGAGCGTGCGATTGTGGCCCGTGATCGCCGGACAGCCAGTGCCGGGTTCACGTTTGTTGCACGCCATAGCCGTGTCGCGGAAGTAGACGCAGCGTGTGCGTTGCAACAGGTTTCCAGCAACAGTGGCCATATTACGGATCTGCGCCGAAGCTCCTTGTAGGATCGCTTGCGACAACACTGAATAATCGCTCTGCACCTTTGCGTGATACGCGAGATCCGAGTTGCGCGCAGTCGCGCCGATCTTCAATCCGCCATCGGGCATCACTTCGATCTTGTCCAGTGGCAGGCGATTGATGTCGAGCACGCGATCGGGAGTCTCTACATTCAACTTCATTAGATCGATCAGCGTTGTGCCGCCACCCATGAAGCGAATGTCTGCGCCCTGCTGCGCCGTCTTCGATTTCGCGGCAGCGGCGATCGCAGCGGCGGAATCTGGTGGCCGAATGAATTCGAAGGTATGCATGGAGATCTCTCCTACGCTCGGTCTGAAGTGCTGTTGCGAACCTGTTGGATCGCCTGGACGATATTCGCGTACGCGCCACAACGGCAGATGTTGCCGCTCATCAGTTCCTTCACGGCCGCGTCGTCAGGACCACAAGGTTCTTTGAGAAGTGCGACTGCCGACATGATTTGTCCTGACGTGCAGTAACCACATTGATAGCCATCGCAATCAACGAAAGCCTTTTGCATTGGGTGCATCGCGTCGGGCGTACCGAGTCCCTCGATGGTCGTGATCTCGTTCCCATCGTGCATCAATGCGAGGTTGAGACAGGAAAGCACGCGCTTGCCATTGACGTGGACCGTACACGCGCCGCATTGCCCGTGGTCGCAACCCTTCTTCGTTCCGGTGAGCACAATGGTTTCGCGTATGCAATCCAGCAACGTTGTTCGCGGATCGATGTTCAATTTGTGGTCCTTGCCATTGATGCGCAAGGTGATCGGAACCGCACCCTCGATAGCCGGTCCCGTAGCTTCACTTTCGGGTGTTGACTCGGCAGCAGTCGCGTGGGCCGGCAAGTACGCCGAGATCACGCCGGCAGCGGCAGTGGTTCCGCTCGTCTTTAGAAACGTCCGTCTGGACCGATCGACCTCAGCCATGATTGTTCCTCTCGTTATTGATCATTCTTGTGCCATGGGTTCTTCGCGGGTGTGAGTCCAAGTCGCACCGCCGTCTTTACCAGGTCAGCGAGCGAATCAGCCTGCATCTTCTGCATCACTTTGCCGCGATGGGCCTTCACAGTGATTTCACTGATCCCGAGTTTCAAACCGATCTGCTTATTCAACATTCCCGCGACCACTAACAGCATGATGTCGCGCTCACGCGGCGTCAGTGATTCGTAGCTGCTCCGCAGTGTGTTTATTTCAGCTTGATCTTCGAGCACTGCTGCGCTGCGTTTAATGGCGTGACGAATCGCACTTAAAAGCACCTCATCGTCGAATGGCTTGGTTAAGAATTCGACAGCTCCTGCCTTCATCGCCTGGACCGTCATCGGAACATCGCCGTGACCCGTGATAAAAATGATCGGCATGTCAATCCGCTCGCTACCGATCAATTTCTGCAATTCGAGACCATTGAGATCCGGAAGCGATACATCGAGCACCAGGCAGCTCGGTGTGGTCGTTCGCGGATGCGCGAGAAATTCCGCCGCGGACGCAAATATCTCCGGCTGCCAGCCTGCGAATTCAATCAGCAGCTCCAGCGATTCGCGCACCGAAACATCATCGTCAACGACAAAGACGATCGGCTGTTGCTGCGACTTCGCTGCTGGCGTCATATCGACGAAAACGCTGAACTCAACTCACTCGAAGCGCCGTGTTGAGTGCCTCCAAAAGATCCGTCGGTTCGAATGGCTTGAACAAACACGCTACGGCGCCTTGCGCGATCAAACGAGGCCGCACTGTCGCTTCGCGCTGCGCCGTAATAAAGACGATCGGGATCGACTGCTCGCGAAGTTTTAGCTCGCGCTGCAAGTCTGGCCCAGTCATACCTGGCATCGCCACATCAAGCAACAAACAGTTCGTATCAGCAACTACGTCAGAAGCCAGGAACTCTTCGGCTGACGTAAACGCCTGGGCCTCAAAACCAAATTCCCTGAGGAGATCGGGAAGCGACTCACGTATGGATTCGTCATCATCAACTACTGATATGAGGGGACGTGCAACCATCAGCTATGCCTCGCAACGTATTGTCAATCGATCCACATCAGGTTTGTTACGAAGAATGCCCGTATTGAAGCGTGATGTCCATCATACTTTGGTATCGATCGATACCTTCGTCTAATAGATTGACTTCCCCACTCGTGGTGTACTGCCGCACAACTATGGTCGCACAAACCAAAAAATCAGAAACTACGCGCCGGCATTTTCTAAAAGCGAGTTCGATGCTGGGTCTGGCATTCGCGTTCAGTCCAACGAATATTGCAAAGGCATTTATAAATTCGAAATCACGAACTAATAAGGAGAACTCGATGAGTAACGCCGCACAACCTGGAACTGACAAGAGTGCGATTCGTCCGTTTCAGTTCAATTTTACCGACGCGGAACTCGCGGACTTGCGTAAACGCGTCAACGCGACGAAGTGGCCCGAACGCGAGCTGGTAAACGATGAGACACAGGGAGTGCAGCTCGCGACGATGCAGAAACTCGCGCGCTACTGGGGCACCGATTACAACTGGCGCAAAGGCGAGGCGAAACTGAAAGAGGTACCGCACTTCGTCACTGAGATCGATGGGCTCGACATTCATTTCATTCACGTTCGTTCGAAACATGAGAATGCGCTGCCGATGATCATCACGCACGGTTGGCCCGGCTCGGTCATCGAGCAACTCAAAATTATCGAGCCGTTGACAAATCCAACGGCGCACGGCGGCACTGCTGCGGATGCGTTCGATGTCGTGATTCCCTCTTTGCCCGGTTACGGTTTTTCAGGTAAGCCGACTGCGCCTGGTTGGGATCCGATTCGTGTCGCCCGCGCGTGGGTGGTGCTGATGCAGCGCCTCGGATACACGAAGTTTGTGGCGCAAGGCGGCGACTGGGGGAATGCGGTTACGGAGCAGATGGCGTTGCTTACGCCGCAGGGATTGGTGGGCATTCACACCAACATGCCGGCGACCGTACCGGACGCGATCGCGAAGCTGCTTCCCGCTGGTCCACCGCCAGCCGATCTCTCAGCCGACGAGAAATACGCGTGGGATCAGCTCAGCTACTTCTACCAGCACGGCCTCGGCTATGCGCTGGAGATGGCGAACCGTCCGCAGACCTTGTTCGCGCTGACTGATTCGCCGACTGGTTTGGCTGCCTGGATGATCGATCACGACATCGCGAGTTACAAGCTGATCGCACGCGTGTTTGATGGACAAAGCGAGGGTCTTACACGAGACGACATCCTCGACAACATCACGTTCTACTGGTTGACGAATACGGCAGTGTCTTCAGCTCGTCTCTACTGGGAAAGCAAGCTCGCTTTCTTTGCGCCGAAGAATGTGCAGGTGCCGACGGCGATCAGTGTCTTTGCGGATGAGATCTACGCCGCACCAAAGAGTTGGACCGAGAAGGCATATCCGAAACTCATCTTCTACAACAGGCACGACAAAGGTGGTCACTTCGCAGCCTGGGAGCAGCCGGCATCTTTGACCGCTGACCTACGCGCGGCGTTCAAGACTCTGCGGTAGTTCTCTGCGTAACCTCTGCGTCCTCTGCGTCTCTGCGGTTTACATGCGTTCTTTACCGCAGAGGCGCAGAGGACGCAGAGGTTACGCAGAGTTTAATTAGACTCTCGGGATCGAAAACGAGAACGTTACACCCGGACCGTCGTTAGCAGTGGCCCAGAGACGACCACCGTGGTTCTCGATGATCGAGCGGCTGACCGAAAGGCCGATTCCCATGCCGTCCGCTTTGGTTGTGTAGAATGACCGGAATAGCTGCTCAAGAGTTTGTGACTCGAAACCTGTTCCGGCATCTCGCACACTCAAACGCACACAATCTTCTTCATCCACTTCAGTCTTGAACAGTAACTCGCGCGGACGATCGTCGACTTCACTCATCGCGTCTGAGCCGTTTCGCAGTAGATTGATAATCACCTGTTGTAGCTGCACTCGATCACCCGTGACCAGCGGCAGTTCGTCTGCCAGTTCGGTTCGAGTAATGACCCGGTTCCGCTCCAACTCGCTCCGCGACAACGCAATCACTTCGCGAGTCGCCTCATTCAGATCGACCAACTCGGTGGCCGCATCCTTCTTACTAAAGAGAGCGCGCAACCGTGTGATCACATCAGCAGCACGGCGGCCATCGCGAATGGTGCGTTTTGCAGTTTCCCGCGCGCCGTCAATATTGGGGAATTCGGCGTCCAGCATCTTCAGACACGTACTCGCGTTGGTGATGATGCCCGACAACGGTTGATTCACTTCATGCGCAATCGACGCCGTCAAAGCGCCGAGACTCATTACCCGCGCCACGTGCGCGAGCTCTGAACGCGCTTTGTCCAGCGCCTCTTCGGAACACCGGCGCGCGGTAACATCCTGAACTGCCGCAATGTATTCGAGCTCACCATTTCCATCGCGTATCAGATGCGCGACGGCATGCATGTATTTGATCGATCCGTCCGGCATTAGCAAACGATACTGCCACTCAAAATCATCGCTCCCGTTTCGTGCCTGCTCGACCATTTTCTCGTACAACGTGAGGTCCTCCGGATGGACACGTGTGCGGATCACATCGAGTGTGATAGTCGTTCCCGGATCTAATTCGTAAATGCGATATAGCTGCTCTGACCACGTAATTTCGTCGCTGGCGACGTGCCACGAAAAACTGCCCGTACGACTGAGTCGTTGTGCCTGGGCGAGAAACGCCTCACTGCGCCGCAGTTCTTCTTCGACCAGCTTTTGTCGCGTGACGTCGGAAGTAAATCCCACCACTCGCACTGGCTCGCCGGCGTCGTCAAAGAACATTCGACCGTTTGTCGAAAGCCAATGCAGCGTTCCGTCAGGCCACACGACACGATACTCGACAGTCACCTTGCCTCTCTGCTTGGCATGCCTGATCGCATCGACGACCGTGGGCCAATCGGGCGCGTAGATCATTCGTTTCCACGTCTTGAATCTTCCGTCGAAGGTGCCCGGCGCGAGGCCGTATAAAATTTCCTGTTCCGGCGAGAAGTAGTTGATCTCCAGTTGCGGATACCAATCAAACGCCATCGCACCGGAGGACTTTTGCGCGAGGTCGAGCAGATCCTGATTCGATTGCAGCCGCTCGAGAGCAAGCTGTCTTTCAGTGATGTCGATGTTTATTCCATACCATTTGACGACACGGCCTGACTCATCGCGCACGGGATTGGCGCGAAAAAGGAACCAGCGATACTCCCCGTCATGACGGCGCAGACGTGCTTCACACTCGCCCAACTGTTCGGACGCCATGATCGCCTGCCACGTGAGCACCAAACCTTCGCGATCTTCCGGATGAACTGCGGTGGTCCAACCCCAGCCACTCGCTTGCTCTGCGGAGAGTCCGGCGTAGTCTAGAAAATGCTGATTGAAGAACTCCGCGCTGCCATCCGGACGACCAGACCACGCGAGGGCCGGGATCGTATCGACGATGAGCTTGAGATCGCGTTCGGTGCTCTTTTCCGGACTGGGATACATGGCGTGAGGATGCCTCTATGTCGCCTAAAAGCCAAGTCGGATTGGCGTCTGGTGTCGTTGCCGCGTAATACTAAGGTATCGATCGATACTTTAGTCTAATAGACCCGGACACGTTTTCGGCGCTTAAGTGAATTATGACTGAAAAAAGCAAATTTGATCGCCGTCAGTTCATAGGAGCCGCGACGCTGACTATCGCCGCAACTCTCGCGGAAACCAAAGGCATGAGCAATCTGCCGGCAAACGACTCCTTCGGTCCGATCAAGCAAATCGAGGCTGGTTTATTGAACGTAGGCTATGCGGAAGCTGGTCCAGCCAATGGCCGTCCGGTAATTTTACTGCACGGCTGGCCATACGACATCTACAGCTTTGTTGACGTTGCTCCGCTGTTAGCCGCAAAAGGCTATCGCGTGATCGTTCCGTATCTCCGCGGTTACGGCACAACCAGTTTTCTCTCGAAGGATACCTCGCGCAACGGACAGCAATCCGTAGTGAGTGTCGACGTCATCAATCTGATGGATGCGTTGAAGATCGAGAAAGCAGTTCTTGGTGGGTTCGACTGGGGAGCACGCACCGCCAATATCGTTGCAGCGCTTTGGCCGGAACGCACCAAAGCACTGGTGTCGGTGAGTGGTTATTTGATTGGCAGTCAGGCAGCAAACCGGGCGCCGTTACCGCCGAAAGCTGAGCTCGATTGGTGGTATCAGTTTTACTTCGCCACTGAACGCGGCAAGGCAGGCTACGAAAAATACACGCGTGACTTCAACAAGCTCATCTGGCAGCTCGCGTCGCCCAAATGGAAATTTGACGACGCGACGTTTGATCGCAGCGCATCTTCGTTCGATAATCCGGACCATGTTCAGATTGTGATTCACAATTATCGCTGGCGCCTCGATTTGGCTGAAGGAGAGCGACAATACGATGATTTCGAAAGGCGGCTTGCTCAGGCTCCCGTGATTTCGGCGCCAACGATTACACTTGAAGGTGATGCCAATGGCGCACCACATCCAGACCCGGCCGTATATGCGAAGAAATTCTCGGGCAAGTACGAACACCGGCTCATCACTGGCGGCGTCGGACACAATTTGCCACAAGAAGCGCCGCAGGCCTTCGCCAAAGCGATGATCGACGTGGACAGTTTTTGAATAAAGCCCGAAATTATTGTTGGACACAGTCAGTACCACCTGCGGTAGCGGGTGGGTGCGCAGCCGTGTGGCGATATCAGAAGGCTGACGCACCCACCCGCTACCGCAGGTGGTACTGACTGTGTCCAACAGGAATTCTGAGTTTTGAGGCAAAGTCATGCACCGACAGACCATCATCTTCGCTTCGCTGCTAATCGTCGTCTTACTTGTGATCGGGGCGATTAGTTATGTTACGGGTGCGGGACCGCTGGGCGTTTTGAGCAACGGTATTTCACGTCTGACATCGGGAGAACAAATGATTCCGTCTCGGACTCTGACTGAAGAAACCAAAGCGCCGGTCGCTCCCGAACTCTCGAGCGGCACGTGGATCAATTCCGAACCGCTTACGCTCAAGGGCCTGCATGGACGTGTGGTCTTGATCGAGTTCTGGACGTTTGCGTGCTACAACTGTCGCAACACCCTGCCAACCGTTAAAAAGTGGGACATGCAGTATCGCGATAAAGGACTCACGATCATCGGCGTACACACTCCGGAATCAGATCTCGAAAGCAATTTAAACGATTTGCGTCGCGAAGTTGGAGAGTTAGGCATCAAATATCCTGTAGTCACTGACAACGACTACTCGACATGGAAAGCATACCGCGTCGAAGCCTGGCCCACTCTCTTCCTCCTGGACAAACAGGGACGCGTGCGTTGGACGCACGTCGGCGAAGGCTACTATGATCAAACCGAAGAAGTGATCAGGAAATTATTAGCTGAACACGAATGAACGATGCATGACCTGATCATCATTGGCGCCGGACCAGCCGGGATCAGCATGGCGGCTGAAGCTCGCAGTGCAGGCATACCAGCCGAGCAAATTCTGGTGCTGGAAAAAGGGCCGATGCATTCGTGGGCCATTCGGAAGTTCTATCCAGCGAAGAAGGTTGTGCTGGCAAACTACAAGGGCATCGAAGCCGTCTGCAAAGGTGTCTTGTGCATCTCTGACATGTCGAAGGATGAGACGCTGACGTACATCGATCGCGCAATCGAGCAGTATCAAATCAGCGTTCATTACGATGAGGCAGTCAATGCAATTCGACCACTGCCGGACACAGGATTCGCAGTTGAAACTTCGAAGGGTCGTTATGAAACGCGCCGGTGCGTGATAGCGATCGGGATACTGGATAAACCCAACAAACCTGAGTACCGGATTCCGCCAACCCTGAACAAGCGCATTCATTACGATATCAACTCCGAAGAGTTACAGAACAAAGACTGTCTCGTTGTCGGCGGCGGCGATACGGCGAGTGAGTATTGTCAGTATCTAGTCGAGCGTGGTAACCGCGTGACCCTTTCATACAGACGCACTGAATTCTCACGACTCAATTCGATTAATCACGAGAGCTTGATGGCGCTGGAGCAGCGCGGGCAAGTCACCATTCTGCGGGGCAGCAACATCAAAGAGCTGCAGGACACAAACGATCGCATCGCTGTTTTGTTCGCGGAAGAAACCCTTCCATCGCAAACTTTCGATCACGTTATTTATGCCCTGGGCGGCACTACACCGACGAATTTTCTGAAGTCGGTGGGTATCGCTTTTGATGGTGATGCGCCAGTAATCAAAAACGGTTACGAGACGAGTGTGCCCGGGTTGTATCTGATTGGAGATTTGAGCGCGGGCCGGAAAGGTGGCTCGATCAATCTGGCATTCAACATGGCCCAGGAAGCGATGCGGGACATTTGCACGCGAACGCCCGACCTCTGCGAGAGTTGAACATGGTTCAGCTGAATAGAAAGGTGATTCCATATGCGGTCTGACATTCTTCCCGGAGCTATCTTCCCCGACTACGAACTTCCCGACCAGACCGCGACACGCCGGAAGCTCTCGGAGCTGCAAGGCCCCGATCCAATGATTCTCGTCCTCAGCCGTGGGGGTTTTTGCCCGAAGGATCGCCGGCAGCATGAGGGCCTCGTTCAACTTCATCGTGAGCTCGAGGTTGGCTATTGCCGGCTCGTGACGATCAGCACTGACAACATCACCGCGACGAATGAATATCGCAAAGGCGTCGACGCTCACTGGCCGTTCCTCTCCGATGACGGTCGCACTGTCCAAAAGGATCTCGATATCGCCGAGTACACTGATCCGCTACACAATCCGATGATCCCTCACACCATTGTCCTCGAGCCTGGTCTGGTCGTGTATAAGATCTATATGGGCTACTGGTTCTTCGGACGGCCTACTGTGGAAGAACTTCGCCAGGACCTGCGGGCTGTTCTCATGAAGTGCCGGCCGGATTGGGACATCACAAAGCCGGAATTCAAAGCCGCCTGGGCCGAGGGGCGTAAGGAACTCTTCTATCCGTACGGCAAGACATATCTGCAAACTCTGCGCGAAGAAGATTCCGTGTAAGGTTTCTCAATTCAGCGCGACAAATGAGATGTGAATATTATGCTTACTTCTCTGCGGCTCTCTGCGTATCTCTGCGGCCTCTGCGTTGAAATGCCCATTAACGCAGAGAGCGCCGAGATACGCAGAGGGCCGCAGAGAAAACTCGTCAGCGCAGAAAATAGACGAAAACGACGACGGCGAAAGCCACCAGGATTACGCATGGAACGAAACGGCGCCAGATGAATCGGTCGATCATGTTTTCAGCTTCCATGTTCATCGCACACCGTGGACACCCGCGCGCGCTTGGCCCAAGCACGTTGCCACAGTCTCGACAGGTTTTTGTGCTCATTGCTGCGATTTGCTACCGACCGGCGGATACACTACTCTACTGGTCCAAGAAGTTCACATTGGTATGAACGTGCCACAGGGTAAGTTCCCCGATGAATCTCCCGACCCTGGTCGTTGGCTCGACGACCATGGCGACTACCTTTTCAAGTACGCGGTTTTCCGACTGCGCGACAATACTGCCGCCGAAGACGCCGTGCAAGAAACTTTTCTCGCAGCGCTGAAAGCTTACAAAGAATTCCAGGGACGTGCTTCGGAGCGCACCTGGCTGGTCGGGATTCTCAAACATAAGATCGTCGATCACTTTCGGCGTGCCGGCCGGGAAGCTCCGCTCGGCGAAGAATCTGACGAAGGCCCTGAGCACCGCGAGTTCTTTGATAAACCCGGGCCCTGGCAAGGTCATTGGAACAACAATTACGCGCCAAATGAATGGCATGTAACGCCGGCGGAGTTGATCGAGCGCAACGACTTCTGGAAAGTGTTTGACGACTGTCTCTCGCCGTTGCCGCAACGCACCGCGAGTGCTTTCACTCTGCGCGAGGTGGACGGTCTCAAAAGCGAAGAGATCTGCGAGATTTTGAGCATTAAAGTGAATAACCTTTGGGTCATGCTGCACCGTGCTCGGCTGCATTTGCGCAATTGTCTGGAGCTAAACTGGTTCAGAAGCGAACAGTAAAAATGGCTGTGAAATTTTACGACAAACTGAAGCATTCGATTCGCTACTGGCTGTTGCGGAGATTGCCTACGTGTCAGCAGACTGTCGAAAAAATCTCACAATCAATGGAGCGATCGCTTAGTTTGCGAGAGCGAATCAACCTGAAGCTTCATCTGTGGATTTGTGCGTGGTGCCAGTGGTATCTCGAACATCTGCACATCATTCGCGAAACAGCTCGTGCTAAAGCTGATGAGCCACCTGACTTCATCTCGGGCGGTGGTCTTTCGAACGAAGCACGGGAACGAATTCGCCGTCGCCTCACAAATCAAAACTAAACAAAACGTGTAAGGGTCGAGGCTTACTTCCGACAACTGTCCAGGAGGAGCGGTTTGTCTGCAGGACAGTTATGAATGCGTCTGACCACAACCATCAACACACGCCGAACAGATTTGGCGTAATACCAACTTCGCTGCGGTTAAATGCAAATCCGGAATATACGGGCAAAGGTGTGACGGTGGCTTTTGTCGATTCGGGATTCTTTCCGCATCCGGATCTCGTAACGCCTGTGAACCGTGTTGTCGCTTACGAAGATCTGGCAGGAGAGGGTTTGTTCTCGAGTGAGCCAGTAGAGTCGTGGCAATGGCACGGTACACAGACATCGGTTGCCGCAGCGGGTAATGGGCAGCTCAGTAATGGCGTGTATCGCGGGTTGGCCCATGAATCGGAACTCGTGCTGGTGAAGGTAAGTGAAGGCGGCCGCATAACTGAAGAAAACATCGCTGCCGGTATTCAGTGGGTAATAAAAAATCGTGAGCGTTACAACATTCGCGTGCTCAATATCTCTCTGGGTGGAGACGAGGATGTTCCCTGTTCGAAGAGCATCATCGATCAGGCCGCCGAGGAAGCAATCCGGCAAGGGATTACAGTTATAGCCGCCGCCGGAAATTCAGGCGCCGATGGCCGTCATTCTATTCCGCCCGCTAACTCGCCCTCAGTAATAACAGTAGGTGGCTACACAGATCACAATCGGTTGAACGGAAATCAACTCGATCTGTATCACTCAAATTTCGGCATGACAGCGGATGGAACAGTCAAGCCGGAGATCGTCGCGCCCGCGATGTGGGTAGCAGCGCCAATACTTCCGGGAACCACATTTTACGAGCGGGCTGAAGCCTTATCGCGTTTGGCTGCCACAGTGGACTATGAACTTCAAGCGTACGTCGAGACCGCTTTGCAGCAAGAGAAGATCGTAGCGGCGCATTACCAGCACGTTGATGGGACATCTTTCGCAGCCCCGATCGTAGCGTCTGTTGTGGCCCAGATGATCCAGGCGAATCCCATGTTAACGCCGGGCGCCATCAAGAACATTTTAGTCTCCACGGCCAATCGTATCTTGTCGGAGTCTGCAATTAGACAGGGCTACGGAGTTGTAAACGCCAGACGTGCAGTGGAATTAGCAAAGACTGAACACCACGCCTTGAACGTCGTCGGCTGCAAACCACCTCGCGTCGAGAATGGCCGACTCATGTTTGTCTTTCATGACGATAGCGCCCACAGCGTTTCAGTCGCAGGTGACTTTAACGGATGGAGCCACGTGGCAACGCCCCTCAAACGAAATGATTCCGGACTCTGGTCCACCGAGATCAAGGTTCCAACCGGGCGTTTCGAATACAAGTTCATCATCAACGGCCGGCATTGGATTGAAGATCCGAGCAACGGCATGAAAGCGCCTAACAACTATGGCGGCTTGAATTCAGTTCTCGATATCCGCTGAAACTCCGTCTCACCCGTGGCCCTGCTTCTGTAAGGAATAACAACTACCTGCGACTACCCATCAGGAATATGAACAATGCACTGAAAAAACATTGGCCCGAATATCTGATGGAAGCAGCCGAGCTGGGTCTGTTCATGTTCTCGGCATGTGCATTCACGGTCCTGTTGTATCACCCGTCATCACCGGTGGCTCAAACGATTCACGATGGTGTGTTGCGACGACTGACGATGGGAACAGCGATGGGCGCAACCGCAATTGCAATCATCTTTTCACCACTGGGCCAAAGATCGGGAGCACACTTCAACCCATCTGTGACGTGGACGTACTTTCGACTTGGGAAAATAGAAGCGTACGATGCAGCCTTCTACACACTGTTTCAATTCGCCGGTGGCATCGCCGGCATACTGCTCGCATCGCTCACGCTCGGCAGGTTGGTCGCTCATCAGTCGGTCAATTACGCCGTCACGCTGCCTGGCCCGAATGGACCAATCGTCGCTTTGTTCGCCGAGATCATCATTTCTTTCATTCTGATGTCGGTGGTGCTCACCGTCTCTAACACGAAACGATTAGCGCGTTGGACCGGAATGTTCGCAGGTGCTCTCGTTGCAACTTACATAACGATCGAATCGCCAATCTCGGGCATGAGTATGAATCCAGCTCGGACCTTGAGTTCCGCAGTTGGCGCACAGATTTGGATGAGGCTTTGGATCTATTTTGTCGCGCCGCCAGTGGGAATGTTGCTGGCGGCCGAAGTTTATCAACGACTGAACACGGGACGCGCAGTCGTATGCGCGAAGCTCAATCACCATAACAACAAGCGTTGCATCTTTCGATGCAACTTTGAGGCTAAACAATAAGGAGAATCGAAATCATGAAACGTCGAGAATTCGCAATTGGTCTGGCGCTGCTGTTGGCAGGTTATCTAACCCAGTTCACGGTCGCCACCGCAACGCGCAAGGTCGAACCAACTAAGTTCACGGTTCGCGTCGAAAACATTTCTAATCCGGAAGGGATGACGGCTTCAAACGGTCAGAAGTTTCCGTTTGCGTTATCACCCGGCATGTTTGTTTTGAGCGAGAAGACTGGAGCGCTTTTCACTGAAGGAAAAGCTGCGCGAAACAACGGCCTCGAGATGCAGGCAGAAGACGGGGACCCATCGGGATTAGTGTCCTCGCTTGTCGCAATGCATCACAGCTCGAATCTGCACAACATCTTCAACACCCCCGTTGGCGCGATGGCTGCCGGTCCCATCCGTCCCGGTGACTCATACGAGTTCACGGTTACGGCTGCACCGGGAATGAAGCTCTTCATGACGCAGATGTTTGGGCAGTCGAACGACTGGTTCTACGCACCTGGACCAAACGGGATCGCTCTGTTTGACGCGAAAGGCGCGGCCCTAAGTGGCGATATCACGGATCAGCTTTACTTGTGGGACGCCGGCACCGAGAAAGATGAAGAAATCGGCATTGGTCCAAACCAGGGACCACGGCAAAAAGGTATGAATACAGGGGCAGACGAACACGGCGTGGTGCATCGCGTTGCAGATGCACGCTGGGCCGGAAAGAACGCAGAGTTCTTTCGCATCACGATTACACCTGAAGGAGGCATGTGAGCGATGAAAATCAGAATCATACTCACAACTTTGATCGTGTTGAGCGCCGCGCTCTTCGCGAACGCACAAACAGTCGAGAAGAAAGCGCTAACCATCGATGGAGCTCGACAGGTGATTGCAGCGGCGGTCGCTTACGCTAAGAAGAACAACGCACCGGGCGGCGTGATTGCAGTAGTTGATGACGGCGGCAATCTGATGGCTTTGGAGCGCCTGGATGGAACATTCCCCGCCGGTGCAAATATCTCGATCGGAAAGGCGCGGACGGCGGCACTTTTCAAGCGGCCAACGAAGGCATTTGAAGACGTTATTAAAAACGGTCGCACAGCACTGATCGCATTGCCTGATGCCTACTTCACACCATTACAAGGCGGTGTGCCAATCGTGATCGACGGGCAGATTGTCGGCGGAGTCGGTGTGAGCGGCGCTGCCAGTGCGCAGCAGGATGAAGAGCTCGCGATGGCTGGTGCGAGCGTGCTCATTCCAGTGAAAAGCAAGCAGGACGACACCGAAAGAGGTAAACAATGAAAACATCGTTCAGAGTTGTCTTTTTGATATTCCTGCTCGCGGCCGTTGGCGTTGGTGTTTCTTCTAATCTGACGCGTGCAGAGACATCGGCCAGCGTTCCGGCAGGCAAACCCGGCGCAACAATCGATCTGGGCTCGGTTGAAGGGGTGAACACGGTTAAGGGTCAATGGCGTTACAGCGACACAAAGATCGTCGACACTGATTTCCGCGCCCCTGGACCAGACAAGCAACCGACAGGCGCCCCAGTCAAAACATACGACTACACACCACATGCAGGCGGTGCGGATTTCGACGATTCCAAGTGGGAAGTTATCAGCCCGACAACTCTGGATCAGCGACGTGGCAATGGCCGGCTGGGTTTCAACTGGTATCGCATCAAGCTGACGGTTCCCGACCGCATTGGTGATTTCGATCCAACCGGAACCACCGCCGTGTTTGAGACGTCGCTGGACGACTACGCTGAGATTTGGGTTGACGGCGAGTTGTCACGCGCGTTGGGGCAATCAGGCGGGTCAATAATTGCCGGATGGAACGCGCACAATCATTTAGTTGTCGGCCGTAATGTGAAGCCCGGCCAACAGATTCAGCTCGCTATTTTCGGCGTCAATGGTCCACTCTCGAATCCACCGACGAACTTCATCTACATCCGTTACGCGAGACTTGCATTCTATAAAACTGAGCCTGGCCCGGTATCACTGACCCCAAGCGAGGTGAATGTCGAAGTAGTGCGTAATGATTCGGCGATGGATGAAATCGTCGGTCCTAATCCGAAAGTTTTCAAACTGGCAGAGGGATTCAAGTTTACTGAAGGTCCGATTTGGGTCAATAAAGATGGTGGCTATTTACTGTTTAGTGATCCGAATGCAAACACGATTTACAAGTACGCGCCGAATGGGAAACTCGAAGTGTTTCGTGCGCCGAGTGGCTATTCGGGCGGGGACATCGCGGAGTATGGCCAGCCTGGATCAAATGGACTCACGCTAGATCCTCAGGGACGGCTGACAATCAATCAGCACGGCAATCATCGCGTTGTGCGCGACGAAAACGACGGGTCGCAGACCGTGCTGGCCGACAGCTTTAACGGCAAGCGACTCAACAGTCCAAACGATCTCGTCTATCGATCGGACGGAACGCTCTTCTTTACCGATCCGCCTTTCGGTTTTCCAAAGCTCTTCAATGACGCACGCAAGCAATTACCTTTCAGTGGCGTCTATTCGATTTACAACGGCAAGCTGCAACTTGTGAGTAAGGATCTGACTGGACCAAACGGCATCGCCTTATCGCCAGATGAAAAGTATTTGTACGTCGGGAACTGGCCACGTTCATTAACAGGTCAGGAGTTACGCAAAGAAGATGAGCCCGCCGGTGAAATCGGCGACAAGCACAAGGCAATCATGCGCTACGAAGTTGAGCGTGATGGAACGCTGAAAAATGGAAAGGTCTTCTTCGACTTTACGAACGCCGTAGGTGACGACGGTCTCGATGGAATCAAAGTCGATCAGAAGGGCAATCTCTATGTATCTGCTCCCGGCGGTTTGTGGGTGATCTCACCGGAAGGCAAACATCTTGGAACGATTATCACGCCACGTCATGTCCATAACATGGCCTGGGGTGATGCAGACGGCCAAACACTGTACTTGTGCGCTCGCTCAGGCTTGTATCGCATTCACCTGAACGTCGCGGGCGTACGACCGGAGAGCGTTCAAGTGTCGAGGCAGGGCTTGTAAGGTTTTGCCCGCGTCTGCGACCAACAGTTGGTTACGAAATCTGAAGAGGAGAATACGAATCATGTCGAATAGGTTAAAGGTGACTTTACTTGCAGTAATCATTGCCGGTTTTGGCGCCTGGTATGCGTTCAGGCCGGAGCGGCTTTTTATTAATCAAAGGGTCAACGAACAGTTTCCGACTGCGTCAGCAGCGAACAATCAACTCGCGTCCGGACAGTTTCACAGCGGTGCACATGAAACCAAGGGAATGGCCGCAGTGTTTCAGCTCGCCGACGGCAAAAAGACCCTGCGATTGACCAACTTTGAAACGTCGAATGGTCCTGACGTACACGTCTATCTCGTCGCCGCTCAAGACGCCAAAGACAACGACGCAGTTACGAAGGCCGGCTTTGTGGATCTCGGCACTTTGAAGGGAAACATCGGCGACCAGAATTATGAACTGCCGGCGAATGCAGACCTGGCGAAGTACCGCGCCGTCACGATCTGGTGCAAGCGTTTCAGCGTGAACTTCGGCACCGCGCCGTTGAACTCGGCAATGCAGTCGATGAACGTGCAGTAACGATCGGAGCCCCCCATGACCAGCAACAATCACTACGACGTAATCATCATCGGCACGGGCGCGGGCGGAGGCACGCTGGCCTACAGTCTCGCGCCCTCGGGCAAGAAGATCCTTCTCCTCGAACGCGGCGATTACGTTCCGCGTGAGAAGGACAACTGGAGCACGCGCGCCGTAAATCTCGAAGCGAAATACAACACGAAAGAGGCGTGGCGCGACAACCTGGGCAAGGAGCTTCATCCGCACACGAATTATTTCGTTGGTGGTAACACGAAGTTTTACGGCGCTGCTCTCTTTCGTCTGCGAAAAGAAGACTTTGGTGAGATTCGACATCACGGCGGGATCTCGCCTGCATGGCCCATCAGCTACGAAGAGCTGGAGCCGTATTACACCAAAGCAGAGCATCTTTACCAGGTACACGGTAATCGCGGTGAAGATCCAACAGAGCCCTGGGCCAGCGCGCCTTACAAGTATGCGGCAGTGAGTCACGAACAACGCATTCAGCACCTGCATGACGATCTGGAACGCGTAGGTTTAAGGCCTTTTCATGTGCCTCTGGGGATTCGGATCGACGAGGCGAATACGCGGAAGAGTCTCTGTATTCGCTGCAATACGTGCGACGGTCATCCTTGTCTGATCGGCGCGAAGTCTGATGCGCAGACAATCTGTGTCGATCCTGCACTGGAACACGAGAATGTTTCGCTGATTACAAACGCGAAGGTCCTGCGCCTCGAGACGAACGGTAACGCTCGCGAAGTCAGCAAAGTGATCGTCGACCGCGATGGTGTTCGCGAGGAGTACTCGGGCGACATCGTCGTGGCCTCGTGTGGTGCGGTGAACTCAGCCGCGTTGTTGTTGCGATCTGCGAATGATAGCCATCCAAACGGACTCGCAAATGGTTCCGATGTCGTCGGTCGTCATTACATGGGCCACATCAATTCAGTCTTGATGGCGCTTTCCAAATGTCCAAACCCAACAATCTTTCAAAAGACACTGGCAATCAATGACTTCTATTTCGGTTCGAGAGACTGGGACTATCCGATGGGCCACATCTCGTTTGTCGGCAAGCTCGATGCTGACACGTTGAAAGCGGGCGCGCCGGCAATAGCTCCGGGCTGGTCGCTTGATTTGATGGCCAAACATTCTTTGGACTTCTGGCTGACTTCCGAAGATCTTCCTGACCCGGACAATCGAGTCTCTATCGATCGCGATGGTCAGATTCGCGTCAGCTACAAGCTAAACAACGTCGAAGGTCACGATCGTTTGAAGGCCCAATTGCAGAAAGCGATGAAGCAAACGAACTGTGATGTTCACGGGCATGAGTGTCACCAGGGTTTGTTTGCGCGAAATCTTTACCTGGGCCAACGACTGCCACTGGCGGCAGTCGCACACCAGAATGGCACGGTGCGTTTTGGCGACGACCCAAAAACGTCCGCACTCGATCGTAATTGCAAAGCACACGAGCTCGACAATCTTTACGTCGTTGATGCGAGTTTCTTTCCATCGAGCGGCGCAGTGAATCCCGCGCTCACGATCATGGCTAACGCGCTACGTGTCGGCGATCACCTGTTGGAGCGAATGAAATGAAGCGGATCAAACTAACAGTTCTTGGCTTACTGCTTACGCTGGGTGTCTTCGTTCAGACGACCGCCCAGCACGTCCCCCTCCTCGACGTGGCTGTTCCTGTCGTCGAGCAGGTGGGCGCGATCGGCATGACAGTTTCGGACATGGATGCATCTGTCGATTTCTATTCGAGAGTGTTGTCGTTCGAGAAAGTCTCGGATGTGGAGGTAACGGGCGAGGATTACGAACGGCTTCAGGGTGTTTTTGGTTTGCGGATGCGCGTGGTGCGGATGCGCCTGGGTGATGAGTTCATCGAGTTAACGGAGTATCTCGCACCAAAGGGCCGGCCGGTTCCGGTCGATTCACGCAGCAACGATCGCTGGTTCCAACACATTGCAATCATTACCAGCGACATGGACAAAGCTTACGCACTGTTGCGACAGAACAAAGTCGAACACGCTTCGACCGGACCACAACGTTTGCCCGACTGGAACAAGAACGCCGGCGGCATCAAGGCTTTCTACTTCCGCGATCCTGACAAGCATTGGCTCGAGATCCTGCAGTTCCCGGAAGGCAAAGGCGATCAGAAGTGGCAGAAGAAAGACAAACTGTTTCTTGGCATCGATCATACAGCGATCGTTGTCAGCGATACCGAAGCGAGTCTGAAGTTTTATCGTGACGCACTGGGCCTGCACATCGCCGGCACGAGCGAAAACTACGGCACAGAGCAGGAACACCTGAACAACGTCTTCGGCGCAAGGTTACGCATTACGAGTCTTCGGGCTGGCAGCGAGGGGCCAGGAATCGAATTTCTCGAGTACCTTGCGCCGCGTGATGGGCGACCTGCGCCTGCTGATGCGCGCGCGTCGGATCTATTTCACTGGCAAACCAGTCTGATTGTTAACACTGCCGATACGTTTGCGAGGCGTTTACTTGCGGAGAACTCGCGTCTGGTTTCACCAGGCGTCGTGTCGTTGAACGATAAGACTTTGGGTTTTAGTAAAGGACTGTTAGCGAAAGATCCTGACGGCCACGTGATGGCTTTGCTGGAGAGATAACGCGATGAATGCCGAAACTCAACGACTGGAAGAAGCGCGTCAACGCACGAAGCACTGGAAGCGTTGGGGACCATATCTCAGCGAACGCGCGTGGGGCACTGTGCGTGAAGACTACAGCGCTAACGGATCCGCCTGGGATTATTTCCCGCACGATCACGCGCGATCGCGCGCTTATCGTTGGAACGAAGACGGAATCGCAGGCATCTCCGACCGTCATCAGAAGATCTGTTTCGCTATTGCATTGTGGAACCGCCGCGATCCGATTTTGAAAGAACGTCTCTTCGGATTGACAGGCAACGAAGGAAATCACGGCGAAGACGTCAAGGAATACTATTTTTACCTCGACTCAACTCCGACTCACTCGTACATGAAGTATCTGTACAAGTATCCGCAAGCAGAATTTCCATACGGCCAGTTGGTTGGGGAAAACCGGCAACGCGGAAAGCTCGCACCTGAGTTTGAGTTGATCGATACAGGTGTCTTCGATGGCGATCGCTACTTCGACGTTGTTGTCGAATATGCGAAAGCTGACGTCGAGGACATCCTCGTGAAGATCACGGTGACGAATCACGGCCCGGAAGAAGCTTCGTTGAATCTGCTGCCGACAATCTGGTTTCGCAATACATGGTCGTGGAATCAGAACGGCACGGCCAAACCGTGGCTGCGTCGTGCGAGCGACGGCGTTATCGAACTCAATCAGGGCGATGTTGGCAAACAATGGTTGTACTGTGATGGAGCGCCCGAGCTGCTCTTTACGGAAAACGATACCAACACTCAGCGCCTCTTCAATTTCACAAACGGCTCGCGTTATTTCAAAGACGGCATCAACGAGTACATCGTTCACGGCAATCAGCAAGCGATCAATCCAGAAGAGAGAGGCACAAAAGCCGCTGCGAATTATGCGCTCACGCTGGCGCCTGGTGAGACCGCAACGATCCGTCTCCGGTTGTCAGACAAAGCAGACAACGCCTTCGCGGATTTTGAAACGATCTTCAACGATCGTATTCACGAAGCTGATGAGTTTTATGAAACCGTCATTCCGAATCACCTTTCACACGACGCGCGGCTGGTCATGCGCCAGGCGTTCGCCGGCATGCTCTGGTCCAAGCAGTTCTATCACTACGTGATCGAACAGTGGCTTGATGGCGATCCAGCGACTCCCAAACCTCCCGCGGAACGTGTGCGCGGGCGTAATCACGAGTGGAAACATCTCTATAATGCCGACGTCATCTCGATGCCCGACAAGTGGGAGTATCCGTGGTACGCCGCGTGGGATCTTGCATTTCATTGCGTACCACTGGCGTTGGTTGATTCAGAATTCGCGAAAGACCAGCTCATCCTGATGCTGCGCGAATGGTATATGCACCCGAATGGTCAACTGCCTGCCTACGAATGGGCGTTTGGCGACGTCAATCCACCGGTTCACGCATGGGCCGCGTGGCGTGTTTACAAGATCGAGAAGAAACGTCGCGGTGTTGGCGACACGGTTTTTCTTAAACGTGTGTTCAAAAAGTTGTTGCTGAATTTCACGTGGTGGGTCAATCGCAAAGATGCCGATGGGATGAACATCTTTCAGGGCGGCTTTCTCGGTCTCGATAACATCGGCGTCTTCGATCGCAGTGCTCCGCTGCCAACTGGCGGGCATATCGCTCAATCCGATGGCACGAGTTGGATGGCGATGTATGCGCTGAATCTACTGGCGATCGCGATGGAGATCGCGAAGGAAGATCCTTCCTATGAAGACGTCGCCAGCAAGTTTTGGGAACACTTTCTTTACATCGCACATGCGATGAATAACCGTGGCGACGACGAGATCCGCTTGTGGGACGATCAGGATGGGTTCTTCTACGATGTGCTGCATTTGCCCGAAGGCAAACCGTTTCCGATGAAGGTTCGTTCGATGGTCGGTTTGATCCCGCTCTTTGCTGTCGAAACCTTGGAACCGGAGCTACTCGATCGTCTACCCGACTTTAAGCGGCGGATGGAGTGGTTTATCCAAAACCGATCCGACCTGACGGCGAATGTTGCGTGTATGCGTACGCCGGGAAATGCCGAGCGACGTTTGTTATCGATCGTGAGCCAAAATCAACTGCGAAGTGTGTTGCGATTCATGCTCGACGAGAATGAGTTTCTTTCACCCTACGGCATTCGCGCGATCTCACGATTTCACAAAGACCATCCGTACTCACTGCAAGTAAATGGCACACAACATCGCGTCGATTATGAGCCGGCGGAATCGAGCACCGGGTTGTTTGGTGGCAACTCAAACTGGCGCGGGCCGATCTGGTTTCCGCTGAACTACCTCCTGGTCGAGTCGCTGCAGAAGTTTCATCACTATCTCGGCGAAGATTTCAAAGTTGAGTGTCCGGTTGGTTCTGGTCAGATGCTTACGCTTTCGGAAGTAGCTGCTGAGATCTCAAAACGACTCTCACGCATCTTCTTGAAAGACGATGACCAGCGACGTCCAGTCTTTGGCGCGGCCGAAAAATTCCAAACTGATCCTAACTGGCACGACCTGATTCCCTTCCACGAATACTTCCATGGCGACAATGGCTCGGGCGTAGGCGCCAGCCATCAAACAGGCTGGACAGGCCTGGTCGCCAAACTACTTCAGCAAAGCGGCGAATAAGGCCACAAAGAGGCACAAAAGGCACAAAACGATTAAGCATTATTTTGTGCCTTTTGTGCCTTTTTGTGGCCGGCCACTTGTAAGGATTTATTTCGTGGCCCGACCAATGGGCATGAGAAACCAATGGGCAATCATCTTAGCAGGAGGCGATGGCACACGGTTACAGTCGATGACGCGTGCCATCACTGGCGATAACCGTCCGAAGCAGTTCGTACCCGTCATTGGCCGCAGTACGCTTCTGGACCAGACCAGGCGCAGAGTCGCCTTATCAATCGAGCCCAGCCGCACGATGATCGTTCTAACCGAGAAGCATCGGCGGTTTTATGAATCACTTGCCGGCGAAATCCCGCGCAGTCTCCTGCTTGAACAACCCACGAATAAGGGGACAGCGCCCGCGATTCTTTATGCCCTGCTACGCGTCGCGGCGAAATCGCCAAAAGCAGTCGTTGCCCTGTTCCCTTCCGATCACTTCTTTGCTGATGACGAAGAATTCATGTCGCACATCGATGTAGCGATTGATGCCGTCCAGGTACAACCGGAGACGGTGATGCTACTTGGAATCACGCCAACCGCTCCGGAAACAGAATACGGGTGGATCGAACCGCAGCCTTCCATTCTCGCGAGCGCGCAAAAATCAATTACACGAGTTAGCAAGTTTTGGGAAAAGCCGAGTTCGAACCTGGCAACTTCACTGATGCAGCGCGGCTGTCTGTGGAATAGTTTCGTGATGGTCGCCTGTGTCGACGCGCTGCTGAAGATGACTCGAGCTGCTACTCCGGAAATGCACGCGGCTTTTGAGGCAATCACGCCAGCGTTCGAAACTGCAAGTGAACACAAAGCTCTCGCCGAACTCTATTCACACATCGAGGATTCCAACTTTTCACATCAGGTGCTCGCAGTACGACCCGGAGATCTAATGGTGATGAGAGTAGGAGATGTCGGCTGGAGCGATCTCGGTGAGCCTAATCGAGTGTTATCAACTCTCGCACGCATCGGAGTGAAATCAGAACTCGCAATGTCCGCCCGTTAACAAAGGAATCATCATGAAAGCAATCGCAGTCAAACCCGGAATACCGAATACAGTTCATTTGACGGAACTACCGGCGCCCACCGTTAGTGAAATACCGAATGGACGTGGTGTGCTGGTGCGCGTGCTGCGCGTCGGTGTGGATGGAACGGACAAAGAAATCAACGCTGCCGCGTATGGCCAGGCGCCTACCGGATACGACTTCCTGATCATCGGTCATGAAAGTTTTGGACAGGTCGAAGCGGTTGGTCCAAGTGTGACTGAGGTCAAGCCCGGCGATTATGTTGTAGCGACCGTACGCCGTCCAGGTTCAAGCATCTACGACCTCATCGGCACAAACGACATGACGACCGACGACACGTACTTCGAGCGCGGGATCAACCTGTGTCACGGTTATCTGAGTGAGTACTACGTCGACGACGCTGAATTCATCGTGAAGATACCGCGAGGTCTGAAGGAAGTCGGAGTGCTGCTCGAGCCTACAACCGTCGTCGAGAAAGGAATTGCTCAGGCGTACGAGATTCAACGCCGCCTGAAAGTATGGAAACCAAAGCGTGCGGCAGTAATGGGTGCGGGAACGATTGGTCTGCTTGCCACTCTGGTCCTGCGACTTAAAGGGTTGCAGGTAACGACGTTTGGCAAGTCACCCAAGCCTTATCTGAATTCGGATCTGATCGAGGCGATCGGCGCCACCTATCGATCGACGGACGAGATATCAATTCTAGAAGGCGCAAAGAAGTACGGACCGTTTGACATCATCTTTGAAGCAACAGGTTTCTCGCCAGTCGTTTTCGACAGTATGCAAGCGCTCGGGAAGAACGGTGTGCTGGTGCTGTCGAGTGTCACTGGAGGCGATCGCAAAGTCGAGGTTCCGGCCGACAAGATCAATCTTGAATTCGTGCTTGGTAACAAAGTGATGGTCGGAACAGTGAACGCGAATCGTGAATACTTCGAGATGGGCGTCAAAGATCTGGCGCAAGCCGAGGCCGAGTATCCCGGCTGGCTCTCGCGTTTATTGACACATCCCGTCCGCGGCCTGGAAAACTATGAGGAGCTTTTCGCGAAGCTCACCAATCCTAACGGCGCAATCAAAGTGTTCTGCGAGGTAGCGGGTCACAGTACGGACGATAAATAAAGCGTCATGTTGATGACGATCAGGACCACCCAACTAAGAGTCCAAGCCCGGCGAAAGCCATCGCGGCGCAGCAGTAAGTGCAACGTTATCGCCATCAGGACCACGCTCGCCAGTACGTTGGCGATCGAGATCCATACCCACGGTTTCATGGTCAGAAAGTTATAGAACGCCGCGGGCAACAGCGCTATAGATCCGATCAAACAGACCCACCCGAGTCGATTCCAATATCTCAATCTACTTTTTCCGTCCAGAAAAGCAGCAGACAACAGTAGCTGGACCGTCCAGGTAAAGCACGGGATTACAAGTCCCTTGATCAGAACCTCGCGCCAGCTAACAGTCTGGAAGAAAACTTTTAGAGAGGCCGAGAAAACCGCGGTTACCAAAAAGGAGCCGATGAAAAGAAGAATGATTTTTTTCATTAGGTTTAAATTCTCTGCGTAACCTCAGCGTCCTCTGCGCCTCTGCGGTTAACCTGCTATTCGTTTTCTTTTACCGCAGAGGCGCAGAGGACGCTGAGGTTACGCAGAGAATCACTCGACAACTAAGATCCTATGTTTTAGGATTCCACTGGGCCAATAGAATACGGTCACCTTCGCCTCGCCTTCAATCGCAAGCGGTTCTAATTCTTTGGGAGTACGTAGATGAAAATTTCAGACTACGGGACCGAAGCAATTACCGACCAGGATCGCGCCTACAATGGATCCCGGTTTGCCGAAGTACGTGATGCCATCTTTGCCAACCCTTATCGTGAGCCGCTGCCAACCTACGAGGTTACGCTTAGGAGCGTGCTGAAGGGCGTTTTGTCGTTTGGCAAACGATACATTTTCAAACTTGCCGTCGCCCGCACCGTTGATTCTCATGCTGATCTGCGCTGGGGTACGGACCGAAAAGGCTTCCGGCGGTTGTTGCACCCAAACGGTGTTTGTCTGACTGGACGTTGGCAGATTACAGAAGAAACTGAATATTCCGGCTACTTCCGCAAAGGCAGCGAAGCGTTGCTGATCGGACGTTATTCGACCTGCTGTACCGAGACTAAACGTGGTCATACACGCTCACTGGCACTCGTGGGCAAGCTCTTTCCCACAACCGACGCGAATCACACTCAGCTTTTGCGCACAGCCAGCTTTTTTACCCAACAGGATATTGGCGGCGAGAAGACTGATTACATCAACGATGCGGAGTTGCGAAACGCGCCCGATGTACATGCGCTGCGGCGCGCTCGCGGCACGCCGATCCTGCTTATCACCGGTCTCGTTTTTCAAAAGGTCGACAAGGAGCCCGCGCAGCGTCAGCTCTATCAAATCGCGGAACTGGGCAAACCGGATAACGAGCCGACGCGCTCTCCGAGGTTTATGCGGCTGCTGGTGGCGAGCGATCAACCGCGGATCGAGGGCAACGGGCTGGATTTTCGCGATGAAGTCATGGCGCAGATTTACGACCGAGGCGACGGGACTCCGAAACGCACACTGCGATTCGATATCGAAGTCACGGATGAAGGTTCAACTCGCGGTAAAATCTCACAAACCGTCAGTTTTAGTAATTGGAGGCGTATTGGCCGGCTGACTTTTGATACCGCCGTGGTCTCTTATAACGGGGACTTTGTGCTGCATTTCAACCATCCCACCTGGCGTGACGACCGCAACGATCCGGCCACCGCCACGCGTGTAAACGAGCGAAAAGTCCATCCTTGACTCTGCGTGATCTCGGCGTCCTCCGCGCCTCTGCGGTTTAATTCGTTCTCCTTTTCATTTACCGCAGAGGCGCGGAGGACGCCGAGATCACGCAGAGTGCCTTGCAACTCACGCGGTCATAAGGCATTATAAATCCCGATAATCCTTCTCTCGCGCATCGACGGTGATGCGCTCCGCGCATAAAACGATAAGCGCCGGACGTTTGGATGGTTCGAGAGCAGGCCTGTTAACACCATATCGAAGCCCATCCGAACCTGATCCTTCGAACGCCACCGTTCGCCGAAGTCAAATCCGATTCGCAGCTTCTTTTCATTCCTAAAACAAGAGGAAAAGGTATATCTCTAATGGTTAAAAAACTCTATGTTGGAAACCTCGCTTTCCAAACAACCAGTCAGGATCTTCAGGAACTGTTTGCTCAAGCCGGAACGGTTGAATCAGCAAGCGTGATTGAAGATCGCGACACTGGACAGTCGAAAGGTTTCGCTTTCGTCGAAATGTCTACGGAAGATGAAGCGGCTGCAGCGATCGAACAGTTCAACGGAAAGGAAGTTGCCGGTCGCGCCCTGAAAGTCAACGAAGCCCGCCCCAAAGAAAATCGTAGCGGTGGCGGTGGACGTGGCTTTGGCGGCGGCGGCAATCGAGGTGGCGGCGGCGGTTACGGCGGAAATCGTGGCGGTGGCGGTGGTCGCGGCGGCGGCAATTCTGGACGTCGATCTGAGCCGCGCTGGTAATATCCGCATTTTATGCAGTGTTCGGTCTCCGCATGATTGTTGATTGCGGAGATCGATGCTGCTGTGTCTAAATTTTGGCGACTGGCTCAAAGCATGAATCGTCACCACACAAAAGGAATCTATGAATTTTTCTCAGTTAGGATTGGCAGACGCACAAGTGCGCGTTTGCGAATCCCTCGGATACTTAAATCCCACACCAATACAAGCTAAAGGCATTCCCCTCATTCTAAGCGGCACAGACGTGATTGGCTGTGCCGAAACCGGCACTGGCAAGACGGCTGCATTTCTCCTTCCCGTCATTCAGAACCTGAGCACCAAAAAGCGCCCCGGCATTCGTGTCCTCGTGCTTGCGCCTACGCGCGAACTGGCGCTCCAGATTCAAAAGAACTACCAGGAGCTCAATCATCTGAAAGGTAACGAGAGCGTTCTCGTTATCGGCGGCGCCAATATCAAAGCGCAAATCACTGCTTTGCGCCGCAAGGCAACCATCGTCATCGCGACACCTGGCCGTTTGCTGGATCTTACGGAACGTGACGAGCTCGATCTTTCCACTATCGAAGTCCTTGTCCTGGATGAGGCCGATCGCATGCTGGATATGGGTTTTCTGCCGGCGATCAAGAGAATCCTTGCAATGTTGCCGGGAAAGAGACAGACGCTGTTGTTCTCAGCCACCATGTCTCCAACCATTGAAAGTTTAGCTCGCTCAACAATGAGACAGCCGAAACTGGTTGAAGTAAACCAGCGCGGCCGTGCGGCTCAGATGGTTGAGCAAACTGCTTACTCAGTTTCACTGGAGAATAAGACAGCGCTTTTGCTTAATTTGCTCGAGCGAGAGAACAAAGACGAATTGCTGGCCAAGGTTTTGGTTTTTACGCGCACTCGACGCGGCTCCGAACGCCTGTCACACATTCTCAGAGCCCGCAATCACAAAGTGAATCGCATCCACGCCGACAGAAGTCAGCCACAACGCGAAGCAGCTTTGCGAGACTTTCGTGACGGCCATACGCGCGTGCTGGTAGCGACAGACATAGCGGCGCGTGGATTGGATGTTGATGCCGTTTCACACGTCATCAATTACGACGTGCCTGATGTTCCTGAAGACTACGTACACAGAGTCGGTCGAACGGGCAGAGCGGGTAAACAAGGCAAAGCGATCACGATCGTCACGCCTGTCGACGAGCTGTCGATAAGAGCAATCGAACGACTAATTGGACAACCGATAAAGCGCGTCGTGCCGGAAGGTTTTGGTGGTTTGCAGGTCACTGTGCCCAGCGCACGCAAACCGTTCGTGCCTTTCGGGCGAGCTTCCCGGGGCGCTGTGCGTTCATTCAGACCGCAGCGCGGGCGCTAGTTCGTTAGTGTCGCAGTTTTGTAATTTTCACTGTGCAATCGCTGCATTCACTCTGTTCTGTGTTTAGATAGGAGCGCAGAGATTGCACAGAGAGAGTTCAAACTAAGATTAAGCGAACAGGTCCAAGGAAGTTGAATGATATTTGAAAACTACACTGAAGCCACCCCCGCAAAAGGTACGGTTAATTGGGGCACAGCCATTTTTTTGATTATTGCGCATCTTGCAGCCGTCGTGGCTCTGTGGTTCTGGAGCTGGCCTGCAGTGATTACCGCAATCATCCTTTACTGGGTGGGTGGAAGTCTTGGCATCGGCATGGGTTGGCACAGGCTGCTCACTCACCGCGGTTATAAAGTGCCGAAAGCGGTCGAATACTTTCTTGTCACCTGCGGCACGATGGCTCTCGAAGGTGGACCAATTCAGTGGGTAGTGACGCACCGGATACATCACGCACACACGGATAAACCCGGCGATCCGCACACGCCACGCCACGGTGGCTGGTGGGCACATATTGGTTGGATACTGTGGGGCACCGCACAGAATCACAGCGAAGAAACCTTCGCTCGCTACGCACCCGACTTAACAAAAGATCGCTACTACCGTTGGCTCAATACCTACTACTACGTTCCGCTATCAGTAGTGGGCGTGATGCTTCTTATATTCGGCGGTTGGGATGTAATGCTGTGGGGAGTTTTTCTACGTGTGACGCTGGCGTTTCATTCCACCTGGCTCGTCAATTCGGCTACGCATTTGTGGGGTAGAACTCGATTCCAAACCGGTGACGATTCGCGTAATAGCTGGTGGGTAGCGCTCCTGACCTTTGGCGAAGGCTGGCACAACAACCATCACGCTCATCCAACATCAGCGCGTCATGGTCTACGTTGGTACGAGATCGATATAAACTGGCTCGGTATTCGTGCTTTGCAACTTTTCGGGCTGGCCCACGGCATCAAACGCCTTCGGTTCAATCGCGCTTCCTCCGCGTGGCAACTTGAGCGCGGTCCTGTAAGATAGCAACGTATTTAAGGACAAGCCGGGCCCCCACCACGTGACTTTTGTCCTTAAAGGTACAGACAATAGACCTCAAGGGCACAGACAATAGGTCTCGGTTTCACCGTTAACCCTTTTTCCAGCCGAGCTTTAATCGCTGAATCAGAGTCGAAAGACCATGAAGATCTTACTCTACAACCCTGACAACGGTGTGACTCGTAACTTCATGCCTCATCTCTGGATGTTTCTTCTGCAATCGCTCACACCACCGGGCCATGAGGTTTTACTCATAGACGGCAACGCGCGCGCGATGACTGAGAAGGACCTCGTACGTTTCGTTCGCGAACAGGATGTCAAACTTGTCGGCATCGGCGCGATGACCAGGATGATAGCCAAGGCTTACCGAATGGCTGATGCTATTCGCGCTGCAGGGATACCAGTTGTGATGGGCGGCCCTCACGTGACTGAAGTCCCGAACGAGGCACTCGGGCGAGATGGTGGTCCACGCCACGCTGATGCTGTGGCGCTTGGTGAGGCTGACGAAACCTGGCCGGAGATAGTCAAGGATGCCGCAAATGGCAAACTCAAGGAGATCTATGAGCCGGTAGACGACAAAGGTAAGGAGCGAAAACCCAGTCTGCAACCGTATCCCTCCATTCCCTGGCGGACAATGGATTTGGATCAGTTCAATCTGGTCCCGAAATTCGTCGCTCCAATGCTCAAACGACATGGGACCGGCTGGGGAACGTTTCGACTCATTCCGCTTGAATCTGGTCGAGGGTGTCCGTACGGCTGTGAGTTCTGCACTGTGACTGGTTTCTTCGGCGACTCTATAAGATTCCGTACAAACGAAAGCGTTGTCAGTGAGTTGCTGGAACTGAAAGCTCGGGCGAAGAGTGAGCGCGGACAAATTGCCGTCTTCTTCATCGACGACAATTTCGCCATCAATATAAAGCGCACTAAATCATTGTTGCGCGACATCATCGCTGCGGGCGCACAAATGAATTGGATTGCACAGATTAGCGCCAATCTGTTGCGAGACGAGGAACTTGTCGATCTGATAGCGGCCTCGGGAGGCAAGGTTATTTTCATCGGCATGGAGTCAATCGACCCGACGAATCTTGCTGATGTGAACAAGTCTTTCAATAAACCAGCCGAGTACGCGGCGGTCCTGGAAAGACTTTCCCGGCGACACATTCATGCGATCACTTCTTTCATCTTTGGCATGGACAACGACACACCGGGTACGGCAGAGCGGACGCTCGAGCAAATTCGTAGCTGGCCGCCCGGATTGCCTGTCTTTGGATCTCTAACGCCCTTTCCATCAACTCCCCTTTACAAGAGGCTCGCAGAGGCCGGGCGGCTCACTCGGCCAAAGCACTGGCTCGACTTCCGGCCTTTCCAGATGGCCCATACGCCTCTAAAGATGAGCATCGAGCAGACTCAGACAGAGATCGATCACGCGTGGGCGAATTCCTACAGTCCCGAAGGCATTGCGAGTGCGGTAAATTCGATCAGTGACGAGCCCGTGGGACGTCGCGTAGGCATCCTGATCGCGCGTCTTTGTTTTCGTGGCATCTATTTTCCGCAGATGGGCCGATGGGCGTGGACGAAAGTGATCGTTCAGAATCGGCGCACGATTTACAGTCTCGCAAAAGAAGGGGTGCTCACCTGGCGCAAGACGCGAAAGAATCGACAGGTTACAGTCACCACCCCGTCAGCCGTCTAACAAAGCTAACATGGTCCTACTTGGACCGGGTCAGTACCACCTCGCGGTAGCGGGTGGGTGCGCAGCTATACCGCGACTGACCATCAACGCAGGCTTAAAGGCTACGCACCCACCCGCTACCGCGAGGTGGTACTGACCCGGTCCAACAACCCTCACGAAAACATGGGCGCCATTTCTTCGATCTGTTTTCGCCCGTCCGGACTGAACTCACCAACGGTTGTCAGAAAGTTCGGATGGGTCAACGCCGACCCAAGATACGTCCAACGAAGAGCCTGTAACTGAATCGAGCGATATTGCGCCTGTTCAGCTTCGCTCAGCGTCCGTCCACCGGCACGCTGCAACGCCTCCAGATCAAACTCGACTTGCTGCTTCAGGCCGTCGTCGACTATGCCTCCGATCGACGCATAGTCGCTGATACCTCTTTCAATCTCAGACGCGGTGAGATTGTCAGTCAGCGCCTGGATCATCAGCGTGTCGACCTTCGTGTGTTGCGCTTCTTCTACCCAGTGATGGCGCAGCAAACTCTTGAATTGCGGATCGAGTTCATTGTCGTCTCGGATGCTCTCGAGATAGTGCTTCTGCGTCGCCCATTCAGTTCCGAGAATGACGAGCGCCACACCCAGCGGGCCGTGAGATAAAACAGCCTTACCGATTTCCTCTGGTGGACCAATGGTTTCGCAAGTCGTCACGAACCCCTGCTTGAATTCCTCGGCGAATTTTTTGAACAAATGAATGTGTTTCGCCTCTTCGCTCGCGAATTGCAAAAGCGCGCGGGTCTGATAGTCGTCCTCATTCAGATGTGGCCGTACGTGGTCCAACACGAAAGGCAGAATGAACTCTTCGACGATGCCGAAGGTGCAGAGATAGCCGTAGCCGCGAATTTGATTGAGCAGCAGCTTCTCGTCGCGGCTCAAAAAATCCAGCGAATTCACTCGCGCGAGCGAGTCAGGCATGAATGGCCTGGTGAAATCGAGGCGCTTTTCGCCGCCGATAATGTCTTCGACTCGCCAGTTCGCTTTTACCGAAGCTGCCAAAGTTTCCTGATAGTTGTATGTGGTTGTAATCATAGTCCCTCCAGTCAGTCTGTCTGTTCAAAGCATTGCGCGTCCGCCGCGTTACAACTAGAATCATGCGTCGTGTTGCTGATGCTGAACATGCTCGTGCGACCGAAGGAATTGACTCACCGTCCAGAGTAAGCAGATCGATTTGCCGTGAGTGCGGCGGCTTTTGCCAAGCGTCCACAACCTGCCATGGATGCCTTCTCGCAAATACTTAGTGGCGTCGTTTTGAAGGGCGCCGTCTTTTTCAACGCGGAGTTTTCTGCGCCCTGGGGTTTCAATGCTCCACCTGCACAGGAGTTGACGCCGTGGCTGGCTCCTGATGCGCCGCATCTGCTCGTTTATCATTTTTTAGTAGAGGGTTCGGGGATTGTGCGGCTCGGAAACGAGGAGCCGATAGAACTCGATCCGGGCGACGTAGTGGTGGTGCCGCATGGCGATGCTCACGAAATGTGCAGCTTGCAGTGCATGTCGAACAAACTATCAGAGGCGATGATCGCAAAGTTGAAAACTCGCGATCTCACCGCGATGCACGCTGGCGGCGGTGGTGAAGTGGCGCGTTTCGTTTGCGGCTATATGGTTTGCGATCCGCTTCTGTGCCGGCCGATTCTGCAAAGTCTTCCACCAGCATTCAAAGTTAACCTGCGCACTGACAGATCGGGCCAATGGCTGGAGAACACGCTGCTTCATCTGGTCGAGGAAGCTGCATCAGAAAGGGCCGGCAGCGAAGCCGTACTGGCAAAGCTGTCTGAAGCGTTGTTTGTCGATACGCTGCGTCGTTATCTCGCAAGTTTACCGGAACAGGAGGTTGGCTGGCTGGCGGCAGCGCGTGATCCGATTGTCGGAAAGAGTTTGATGCTGATGCACTCGCGCAGTCCACATCCATGGACCATCGCTGAGCTGGCGAAGGAAGTCGGTCTGTCGCGTTCCTCTCTCGTGGAACGGTTCACACGGTATCTGTCTGAACCACCGATGGCTTATCTCATTCGCTGGCGATTGAAATTGGCAGCGCGTGCGCTCGCTTCAACTTCACGCGGCGTTGCCGAAATCGCCGAAGACGTTGGTTACGAATCCGAAGCAGCCTTCAACCGCGCGTTCAAGCGCGAATTCGGTTTGCCGCCCGCCCGTTATCGAAACGAACACCGCACCGCCCGCGGATTTGCAGCTTGAGTTTCCTGACTCGTTACATGGGCTCACACGGCCTCAGAGATTCTTCAAGCACCTCGAAGCACTTTGAACAAACTGGAGCTCTGTGAGAGTCAGCCTCGCTTTCGGGTTCAGGTAAGACTCCACCCTGAAGCGGGAGTTCGTACTGTTTCGCACAAGGCGCGCAGTACGCCACCATCTGGTCCACAAACTCTACTACTAAGTGGCCCGTAACCACACAGTCGATCGTAGAAGTACCCGTTACGACATCCTGCCAAACGTGGTCACAAGTCAGGACAATTCCCTGCCGGCCATGTTTCTCACATATGATTCTTCCCATTAATTCAATCGCTACTTTTCGTTTTTAAACGTCGCCTCAGTACGATGATACAACTCTGCAATCAACTCGCAAGAAACGTTGTAAATCATCATAAAGTCTGCTCTCTTTTCAGTTGACAGCAGATCGAAAAGGAGTATCATTGCCGCTCAAACCACGGTGAAGTTGTTTGGCATTATCTCCCTGCCGTTTTTTAGGAGGAATTCTCTTAGCCTTCCCAGCAGGCTAAAGCGCATGTTTTTGGGCCGCGCGTTAGCAGCCGAAATCCGCATAAACCATAGTTGTTAGTTAAAGTAGTTCAGTATCGGTATCGGTATAACTACGAATTGATAAGCCGTCGAATCTTTTGGATCAGAATTGAGTAGATTGATTCAAGTTTTTGAAAATTAAAGGTGGGTTTTAGACACAAGAAGAGTCGCAAAACTAAAGCTCCGTCATTACTCGCGGTAACGACGGAGCCGATCTAAACAACACAACCTTCACTGCATAAGCTGCAAAAGTGCGTCGCTCGGACGGCCCGCATCATAACGCAGATGCAGTGAGGACTCAACATTATCGTTAGGAGTCACATTGCACATGCCTCTCCGTTAACTCACCGTTATAGCTTTACTTATAGTACTGGACTGCTCGGATGCGAACGGCGAGCAGGGGGAGTGGAATTGCCGTGTGACTCCATTTCAAATGGAGCCAAAACATGGGTGTTGAAACGTGGGCAAACAGCAGTCAATGGTATCTCGTATATACGAATCTCAAACAAGAAGAACGAGCCAACGATAATTTGATAGCCTGGGGCCTCGAGACCGTTCATGCGAAATTGAGAACTCGACGTTACAACGAATTCACTGGTGCACCAACTTACTTCACGCAGCCATTGTTCCCGCGCTATCTATTCGTTAAGTTCAATGCTCGGGAACAACTAGCCAAAGTCCGCTTCACACGCGGAATTCAAAATGTTGTGTGTTTCGGCGAAAGCCTGGCGACGGTTGACCAGGAGATTATCGATATCATTCGTGAGCGCATCGACGAGAACGGTTTTGTCAAAACCGATCGCGAGCTGAAGCCCGGAGACAAGGTGGTTATCAACGCCGGCCCGTTAAAGAATTTGATGGGGATCTTTGAACGTAAGGTCAAAGGAAGCGACCGGATAACGATCTTGCTCACGGCCATCGGATATCAGGGTCATCTTATGGTTGAGAGAGACATGGTCCAGCGAGCCGCGGGATAAACGGTTGTTGCACGGGAAACGACTAATCCCAAAGCAATTTCTCTGCGTCCTCTGCGTATCTCAGCGTTCTCTGCGTTAAAACGGCAACTAAACGCAGAGGGCGCAGAGATACGCAGAGAACCGCAGAGAAGATGTTCCGCCATCAGCGCCTGGCTGGTGCGCCCTGGTCCAATTTCTCTGGCCAAAAAATCATATAGACAGTATTATCCGTTTTCCATCCCACGGCCCAACCCGGACGGATAGTCAAAGTCTATGTCTTCGAAACGTTACTCTTTACTATCCCACGTCTCGCAGTATCGTTGGTTTTTCCTCCTGGCGATATTCTTCTCGCTGGTCGCAGTTTTACCGATTACACAGAGAGCTCAGCGCCAGTCTCAAAAAGTCAAAGTTCCATCCGAGCGAACGAAGAAGAACTCTCTCAACGCCGTGCCGGGCGAGATTCTCGTGCGTTTTCGTCCTGAGTCAAAAAGCAAACAGTTGGGCCGCCACGTACTGACCGAAAAATCCGGACGGCAAATCTCGCTGTCGCTCAAAGCCGTCAGCCCCAAATTCGAGATCGTGGAAGGACTGCGTGTCGCGCAAGTCAATCCCGCGGATACCAGCAATGCGATCGAAGCGCTGCGCGCGCGGCCTGATGTCATCTATGCAGAACCTAATTTCATCCGGAGAGCGACGGCCGTCCCAAACGATCCACGCTACCCGGAAATGTGGGGACTCAACAATACCGGTCAACCCTCAGATTTTGGCGGACATCCCGGATCTCCCGGCAATGACATACGTGCGCAGCAAGCTTGGGACATTACGACTGGCAACCGCAGCGTCGTAGTCGGAGTTATCGATTCGGGAATCGACATTAACCATCAGGACCTGCACGACAACGTCTGGACCAATCCGGCCGAGATTGCGGGCAACGGTATTGACGACGACGGAAATGGATTCGTCGACGACATCAACGGCTGGGACTTTGCTCATAACGACGCCTCCGTCTTCGATTACACCGAACCTACTTATCCGCCAGCTCCAAGCTACACCGGCGACATAGAAGATCACGGCACGCACGTCGCCGGCACGATCGGCGCAGTTGGTAATAACGGAACCGGCGTTACGGGAGTCAGTTGGCAGGTAAGCTTAATGTCGCTCAAGTTTCTGACCGAAGACGGAGCGGGAACGTCTGCGAATCTGTTGAACGCCTTCGCTTATGCGAAAGCGATGAAACAGCTTTGGGAGTCTTCAGGCGGGACAAAGGGCGCGAATATTCGGGTTCTTAATAACAGTTATGGCGGCGATAGATTTTCTCAGGCCGAGCTCGACGCGATTCGCGCCTTGAGCGATGCCGGAATCCTGTTTGTAGTCTCGGCCGGCAATGAAGGACTTCCTAACGATTTTTTTCCGGTCTATCCCTCGAACTACATTTCTCCAAACCTGATCTCCGTCGCAGCTTCGAGCGGCGGAGGAACCAGAGCCTTCTTCTCAAACTGGGGTGAGGCGACCGTAAACGTCACCGCGCCCGGCGAATTTATTCTGAGCACCACGCCGAAGAATACTTACGACTTTTTCGACGGCACCTCTATGGCTGCCCCCCACGTTTCCGGGAGTGCCGCGTTGGTTTGTGCGCTGTCACCGAACATCACGATGCAGAAGCTGCGCTCGTTGATGATGTACAGCGGACGTCTTGCGCCGTGGCAATTTCTCAATGTGTTTCCGATTTCAACCGGACGTATCGTTGATGCGAGCAGGGCCTTGCAGGGTGTCAGCAGCACAGACGTGACGCCGCCGGGCGCAATCAATAATCTGAACGCGCATATCAGCGATACATTTCCAAACTACACGCTCGGTTGGGTAACAGCCGGGGATGACGGAAATTCCGGGACGGCCGCGGCCTACGAAGTTCGCTTCTCTGACACAAACCTCAACGATGCAAATTTCGATTTGGCGACGCCTTTGCCTGGTCCGGTCCCCCACGAACCGATTAGTGGTCAAAGTGTCACCCTAAAGATTCCGTGGCGACACGCTTCAGGTTTCATCGGCGTTCGGGCGGTCGACGACGTTGGAAACAAAGGGCCGATATCGTCCATACCGGTTTCAGTGAATGTGGACGTCGGCGATCCTTACACGATTACTGAAACCGCAGCGGCTCCAGTTTCGACCGGCGGCACTGCGTTGGGACTGATCGGTGACGATGAGATCAAGACGATCAATTTGCCGTTCACCTTTAAATACTACGGGATTGAGTACGTCGCGGTTACTGTGTCAACGAACGGCGCCTTGTATTTCGGTTTTCCACCGAATGATGACGCGTTCAGTTCGCCACGATTGCTGAATGGACGTCGCATGATCGCCGGCCTGTGGGACGATCTCCGCACCGATCGACGTGCCGGCGACGATGTTTATGTGGTCCAGGATACGGATCGAATAATTTTCAGGTGGCAGGCCGTCACGTTCGATCACCTGATTGGACCATCACAAACACGTGGCGAGAATCCGGTAAGCTTCGAGATCGAGCTTCGATTCGACGGGACGATCACCGTGCGCTATGGTGACGGCAATCAGAAACTGTTTTCGGTCGTCGGTATCAGTGATGGAGCGCCGGAGCCTTATTTTTCAGAGTCGCATTCGTTCGCAGGCAGTTTGAAAGATCTGACTAACGCGCAGACTGTGGTCTTCGCGCGGCGCAGTCCGATTCCACGCGGCGTGCTGACCGTTGCTTCAACGAATCCGGCCAGCGGTGTCAACATTACTGTCAGTCCGAACGACATCTCCGGTACAGGCAACGGCACGACTCAGTTCACTCGCACTTACAATCCGGGCACTACCGTGACGCTGACGGCCCCGGCTTCGGTAAACGGAAACAACTTTCAAAAGTGGCTGCGAAATGGAAACGACTGGAGTGGAAGTGTCTCGACAAGCATAGTAGTAAGCGGCCCTCAGACGATGACGGCGGTTTATACCACCGCACCAGTCCTGACCGTGGCGTCTTCAAATCCGGGCAGCGGCGTGAACATCACCGTCACACCGAACGACATCGATGGATCGGGAAACGGCGCGACTCCATTCACGCGTACGTACAATCTGAATGCGAATGTAAACCTGACGGCGCCGTCGACTGCCGGTACGAGCACGTTCTGGAAATGGCAAGTCGATGGCAAGGACTACGTGCAGAGTCAACTGGCGACGATCACGATGGACGCCGATCACACGGCAACCGCCATCTATATCACGTCAACGCCAACGCCAACTCCGACTCCCGTACCCGGAGCGTCGACGCAAAATATCGCGTACGTTAAATCGAGCAGCACGCCCGGTGGTGGCGCAGATATTTTCCTCGCCAACATCGATGGCACAAACGTTGTGAATCTCACTGATGCGGCTGGCGATGATACGCGACCAGTATGGTCGCCCGACGGCTCGCGGCTCGCGTATACCTGTCTTCGTCAACCAGACGGCAGCATCGGATCGACGCAGCGCATCTGCGTCCGTAATGCGAATGGAACCGGCTTCGCCGTGATATCAAACACGCTCGCGAACGACTTTGGACCAACGTGGTCGCGCGAAGGAGACTTGATTGCTTTTACGACTTTTACCCCCGGCTTTCAGTCCATACTTTCCGTCATGAACGCGGATGGGACGGGCCGCTTTCCGATCAATATTCCGGGTGCTAATCCTGACTGGTCTCCGACCGGCTCTTCACTCGTCTTTGACGACAACAACGCGATATGGACCTATAACCGTGTCTTCAATCAGACGTTGCAGCTCTCGAATGCCCCGGGCAATGCGCGGCCGCGCTACTCGCCTAACGGATTCAAAGTCGTCTTCCAGAGCAGTCGTGACGGGCAATCGGAGATCTATGTCATGAATTCCGATGGCTCAGGGCAAACGCGGCTTACGAATGATCCCGCGGCAGATACGGCGCCGGCCTGGTCACCGGACGGCACCAAGATTCTGTTCACCTCGTTGCGTGATGGACCATCGAGTCCGGCGCTCTATGTGATGAATGCGGATGGTAGCAATCAGACTCGCGTGACTGCCGGCAGCGATGGCGTGTGGCGCAACACTCCGGCGACGCCCGTTATATTCACTGAAGAAGGTTCGACGAATGCGGCGGCTGTCAATTCAGTGACGTTGATCCGCGGGCCTTTTCACATTCTTGATCCGCACAATTTCAGTATTGATGGTCACGCGCGCATAACTCTGTTCACGTCGAATCTGGCAATCACGTCGGGTGGGCCAATCCCGCCAGCGTCAATGTTAACTGTGCAAGCGAATGGCATTGATTTGCCGATTGAAAAGGTTGGCCAACTTACGGGAGTCACCGGCATGGACTACATAATCGTCAGACTCCCTGACGGTCTCCCAACCGGCAACCTATCCTTGACCATCACTCTGCGCGGCGTCCCCAGCTCCGCAACAATCCTCCCCATCGCACCCTAAAGACAGTTCCTGTTGACTACCTACACGAAGCCGACCTATACTCCTGTAGATAATCAACAGGAGACTGCATGGCCGACACTAAGCACGTGGTTCTGCCGGGGACGCTGAATCTATTGATCCTCAAGACGCTCGCCACTCTCGGCGAGCTGCACGGTTACGGCATCGCTCGCCGTATCGAACAGGTCAGCGACGATCTGCTCGAGCTCAACCAGGGCACGATCTATCCCGCACTGCTGAAACTCGAACAAATGGGCTGGATCCGCACGAGGTGGAGCACGTCGGAAAACAACCGCCGCGCCAAATATTATTCACTTACCCGGGCCGGACGAAAACAGTTGACCGTGGAAGAAGACGCATGGCGCCGCACATCCGCAATCGTGACTCGCTTCCTCACGCCGTCGGAGAAATAAACCATGACCAGCTTACGAATCTTTCTCTCGAAACTGCGCGGTCTGTTTCTGAAACGAAGACTCGAACAGGAGATGCAGGACGAGATCAACGCGCATCTCGAGATGCAGATTGAGGACCACTTGCGTCAAGGGATGACTCCCGAAGAAGCACGTTACCTGGCCTTGCGGAAATTCGGCGGCGTCGAACAAGTGAAAGAGACTCATCGCGAGCGACGCAGCCTCGCACCAGTTGAAACATTACTCCGCGATTTAAAATACGGGCTCCGCATGCTTCGTCGAAGTCCCGGCGTCACGGCGGTGGCAGTCCTATCTTTGGCGCTCGGTATCGGCGCGAACACCGCTTTGTTCAGTGTTGTCGATGCCGTGTTGTTAAAGACTTTGCCGGTAGAAGATCCGGAACGCTTGCTCGTGTTTGAATGGCAGGCCGGAAGACAGTACCGAACGAGCGGCATGAGCGGCACTTCGAATGTAGATGGACCACCAGGCACGAGAAGTCTGTCACTGTTTCGCTACGACGTGTTTGAAAAGTTGCACCGCGCACAAACCGCGACGCCGGAGAGTCCAGTCAGTGATTTATTCGCTTTCGCTCCACTCCCCGAGTTAACAGCGAAGCTTGGCGATCAGGCGGAGATCATCGACGGCCAGGCAGTCTCAGGCAACTACTTCACCGGCCTGCGACTGAACCCGGCCCTCGGACGCGTGATCACGCCTGAAGATGATCGCCCCGGCGCTGCACCGGTTGTTGTTCTCAATTACAAGTTGTGGCAAGACCGCTTCGGCGCCAATCCAAATGTCATCGGCCAACAATTCAAACTCAACCAGCAATCACTCACGATCATTGGTGTCACACCGCGCGGATTCAACGGCACGTTGCAGGTCGGGTTTAACCCGGCCGTCACGGTCCCGCTGTCCATCGAGCCGCTGCTGCGAGGTGACAACAGCAATCTGGCCACAGCGACCTCACCCGGCGTCTGGTGGTTGAACGTGATGGGCCGCCTCAATCCGGGCGTGACCGAAGAACAAGTGCGCCAAAGCTTTAACGGCGCTTTTCAAACCGCGGCACTCGAGGCGATGCCGCCGCCGCGCAAAAGCAGCGATCCCGCGCAACTCGCTCCGAAAGATTATCCGCGTCTGCTCTTTGAACCGGGCAACCTCGGAATGATGGACCGGCGCAAGTCGTATGCGTCGACTATCTACGGGCTCTTCATCGTAGTCGCGCTCGTGCTTCTTATCGCCTGCGCAAACCTCGCCAACTTGCTGCTCGCGCGAGCAACGATGCGACGACCGGAGATCAGCGTTCGCGTTGCGATTGGCGCCGGGCGCTGGCGTCTGATCCGGCAACTACTGACTGAAAGCTTGCTGCTCGCCACGCTCGGCGGAGCTGTCGGAGTTCTCTTCGCTTTCTGGGGGAAGAGCGCCCTGGTTGCGCTCACTGACAACGAGACGGGACTCTTACCTAACGGTGTTGAACTCAGTCTGAACTGGCGCGTCCTCGTGTTTACGCTCGCAGTCTCGTTATTGACCGGTGTGTTGTTTGGTTTCGTGCCGGCGTGGCGCGCGACGAAACTGGATTTGAATTCGACATTGAAGGAAAGCAGCCGCGCAACGAGCCGAGTTTCGGGTTTGAGCAAAGGTTTGCTGGTGGTCCAGGTAGCCTTATCAGCGTTGTTACTGGTGGGCGCGGGTTTGTTCATTCGCACGCTCTACAACCTGCAACGAATCAAGCTTGGCTTCAACCCGGAAAATCTTTTGGTCTTCAGACTGCAGCCGGAGCGAGCGGGTTACAAAGAGGAGCAGTTGCTGCGCTTCTACCAGCAACTCTTCGATCGCCTGGACCATCTGCCGTCGGTGAGTGGCGCGACGTTCGCGCGTGTCGAGCTGGTTGCAAATGAGAACTGGTCTAACGGTTTTCTGCTCCCCGGCGAAACAGTCGACGCGACGGAGCACGACACCATGCGGCAAATGGTGCGTGAAAATTATTTTGCGACGATGGAAATTCCCTTCCTCCGCGGGCGCGAATTCACGCCGCACGACAATCTGAACGCGCCCGCCGTTGCCATCGTCAATCAAACGTTCCAGCATGAGTACTTTCCGAACGAAGAGGTCCTTGGCAAGCGCATCAGGTTCAATGACGACAGTAAGCGTGAAGTCGAAATCGTCGGCGTGGTGGCTGATACGAAATACGATCGCCAACGCGATCAGAATCAGCCGTTACTGTACACACCCTGGCAGCAGGAACCAACAACTATCGGCGAGATGCATTTCGCGCTGCGCACAGTCAGTAACCCGGCTGCGCTGGCAGAACAGGTGCGCCAGGTCGTCCGCGAGCTCGACAGTAATCTTCCTGTCACTCAGGTCGGCACTCAATCTGCGCGAGCTGAAGCAACGCTGGGCCAGGAGCGGCTCTATGCACGCCTGCTGAGTTTCTTCGGCATACTCGCACTCGTACTCGCGGCCATCGGGCTCTTCGGCGTGCTCGCGTATTCCGTCAGTCAACGAACGAAAGAGATCGGGATTCGCATGGCGTTCGGCGCGCAAGTAGCTCAAGTCATACGGCTCGTAATCTGGCAGGGGATGAAGCTCGTGCTGCTGGGATTGGTGGTTAGCGCGTTGATTGGCTACGTGTTGAAGCGCCTGCTGGAACGTGAATATTTCGCACCCGATAGCTGGCAGCAACAGATGGCCCAACAACTCTACGGGGTCAAAATAAGCGATCCGCTGACGTTGATCGCGATCGCGGTGCTGCTGACCCTCGTCGCCCTGCTCTCCTGTTGGCTCCCGGCGCGCCGCGCAGCGAAAGTCGATCCCCTCGTGGCGCTCCGATACGAGTAAAATTCTTCTCTGCGTAGCCTCTGTGTCCTCTGCGTCTCTGCGGTGATTTCGAGCAAGTTAACCGCAGAGACGCAGAGGACACAGAGGTTGCGCAGAGAATATTTTTGCCAATTACGCGTGAACTGAACTACTTTGTTAGACATGAATGCAGAGTGGACGGTTCACAAGTTTGGCGGCACGAGTCTCGCCGATGCCGATCGCTATCGAGCAGCGTGTGAGATCATTCTTTCCGAGCGATCGGCTAAGCGGGTTGCGGTAGTGGTTTCCGCGATGAGTGGCGTGACCAACGCGCTCATCGAATCCGTGAATCTCGCGGCCGCTCATGACGATTCTTACTTACACAAACTTCAGACGCTCGAAGACCGGCACCTCGAAACTATCACGGCGCTACAGCTTCGAAACAGTTCCACTCTCAGCGAGACAGTTCAATCCGATTTCAGCGCTATCAGAGAAGTGCTCAGAGGTGTTTGGATCACCAGACTCGCGTCCGAGCGCATCATTGAATTCGTCTCTGGCCACGGCGAGTTGTGGTCCGCCCAACTCCTGCACGCGTACCTCGAATCGCAAAATCATCGCTCGAGTTGGCTCGATGCTCGCAAGACTCTCGTAGTCGAACCGAATGCCAACACAGTTACGGTCGACTGGCAGACTTCAAAACAGAAACTGCAGGCACATTCTATCGATACTGACTTCCTTGTAATCACCGGTTACATCGCCGCGACGCACGACGGAGTCGCCACAACGTTGAAACGAAATGGCAGCGACCTCTCTGCTTCGATCTTCGGCGCACTACTCGGCGCTGATTCCGTCACGATCTGGACAGACGTTGACGGAGTGTTCAGCGCCGATCCGCGCAGAGTTCCGGAGGCTGTAGTCGTACCTGAACTTTCCTACCAGGAAGCGGCGGAGCTCGCGTACTTCGGTGCAAAGGTCATTCATCCCAGCACGATGTCGCCCGCGATCGCGCACAACATCACGGTTGCGATCAAAAACACTTTCAAGCCCGATGCGCCGGGCACAAAAATCTCCGCCACCTCACCGATGGACATGCCGATAAAAGGGTTTGCGGCAGTCGAAGACATGGTCCTGATCAATGTGGAGGGCACTGGGATGATCGGCATTCCGGGTGTGGCCCACAAAGTGTTCGGCGCGCTGCGTGCAGTCGACGTCTCGGTCGTCATGATTTCACAGGCGAGCTCAGAGCATTCGATCTGCTTCGCGGTTCCGCGTGTGCATGCAGAGCTCGCGAAGAAGACCGTTGAGGAGACGTTTGTTGTCGAGATGCAGCGTGGAGAGATTCAGACAGTGGATCTGACAGAGGGTTGTTGCATCGTGGCGATGGTAGGCAACGGCATGATCGAGCGGCTGGGTATGGCCGGAAAGTTTTTTAGTGCGCTCGGGAAGGCCGGCATCAACGTGAGGGCGATCGCGCAAGGATCGTCGGAACGAAATATCTCTGCGGTGATCGAACAGGCTGAAGCAACGAGAGCATTGCGAGCGGTACATTCCGCCTTCTATCTCTCGAATCAGACGCTTTCAATCGGCGTGATCGGAACCGGTTTGATAGGTGGCACGCTGCTGAGTCAACTGCACACTCGAATTGAAGATCTCAAACGACATCGCGGCATCGATTTACGAGTGCGCGGGATCATGAACAGTCGTCAGATGATCCTCGCCGACCGGCATCTCGCGCTCGATCGCTGGCGCGCTGAGTTAACCGAGAACGCGAAAAGTGCTGACCTCGATAGTTTTATCAATCATATTAATGCGGACCATCTGCCCCATGCCGTGCTGATCGATGCAACGGCCAGCGCTGAATTGACTACGCATTACGAGAGTTGGCTCTCCAAAGGGATCAACATCATTACGCCCAACAAGAAGAGTAACGCCGGGCCGTTAGCTGCATATCACAGCTTGCGCGAAACCGCCCGCAGGCATCAGCGGTACTTTCTCTACGAGACAAATGTTGGCGCGGGGCTGCCGATCGTTCAGACGCTTCGCGGTCTGGTCGAGACGGGTGATGAAGTTATCAAGATCGAGGGCGTGCTATCAGGCACACTCTCTTACATTTTCAACTCGCTCCATGGTGACCGGACGTTTTCTGAAGTCGTGCGAGAGGCGCACTCGTTGGGGTTGACTGAGCCGGATCCACGCGAGGATTTATCGGGTATGGACGTCGCTCGCAAACTGATCATCCTGGCACGGGAGATGGGACTTGAAGTCGAGATGGATTCTGTTCATGTCGAGAGTCTCGCGGATGAAGATGATCAGACGATAGCGGCGTTGTTGAGCTCGGCGCGCGAAGCAGGTCAGGTGGTGCGGTATGTTGGCACGATCGATAGCGTTGGTCATTTGTCGGCTCAGATGCGTCGGTATCCGGTGGACCACCCGTTCGCAAGTTTGAGTGGCAGCGACAACATCGTGAGCTTCCAAACCGCGCGGTACAACACTCAGCCGATGATCGTCAGAGGACCAGGCGCCGGCCCTGAAGTAACGGCAGCAGGCGTTTTCGCGGATTTACTCCGGCTCGCCTCCTTCCTCGGCGCACCGCATTGATTTAAGCCTGCGAAGCAGGCGACAGCAAAGCTCGCGAAGCAAGCGACAGCATAAAGCCTGGGGCGCAAGCCCCAGGATCATCGATAAATTAAGCGTTGAGCCCGTGAAAGAGCCTGTCGGGAAAAAGTAAATAGACACCGATCAGAAAACAATTAAACTGCGGCGCATG
>Ga0134121_10000054_pt1 | contig 125391 bp, 94 predicted proteins | sample KB301_FD_96463 | JGI IMG/M metagenome (GOLD analysis project Ga0134121, IMG submission 96463) | Terrestrial soil microbial communities without Nitrogen fertilizer from Kellogg Biological Station, Michigan, USA - KB3-0-1 | ecosystem: Environmental > Terrestrial > Soil > Unclassified ... | reverse complement strand
GGCGCCACCAAGGTCCTGATCAACATGGCCGGCGTCTCCACCATCGACTCCTCCGGAATCGGCGAGCTGGTGAGCGCCTACACGACGGCCACCAACCGGGGGGCCAAGCTGAAGCTGATCAATTTGCCGGCCAAGGTGTCGGACATCCTCACCATCACCCAGCTCATCACGGTTTTCGACGTGTATGACAGCGAGGCCGAGGGCATCAAGGCCTTCAGCTGAGTCTTTCGGCTGGGTCCGGACCTCATGACTGCGGGCCCGCTCCAATCCCCTCAGCCGGCGCCTCCGGCAGCTCTCGGGGGCCGCTTGGCCGGCTGGGCGGAGCGGGTCCACCGCCACCTGCCTGATCTCCTGCCGCCGCCTACCGCGCGGCCTGAGCCGGTGCATCAGGCCATGCACTATGCGCTGACCGGCGCCGGCAAACGGGTGCGGCCGGTGCTCACGCTGGCGGTGGCCGACCTTTTTGGCGTGCGCTCCGAGCCGGTGCTCGACCTCGCCTGCGCCGTCGAGATGGTCCACGCCTGCTCGCTGGTGCTGGACGACCTCCCGTCCATGGACGACGCCGCCCTGCGCCGCGGCCGGCCCACCGTCCACCGGGCCTTCGGCGAGAGCGTGGCGCTGCTCGCGGCGCTCGGATTGCTCAACCGCGCCTACGCGCTGGTGGCCGAAGCTGCCCACCGCCTCTCGCTGCGCCGCTACACCGCCGAGGACGTCGTCCACCACTTGGCTGCGGCCATCGGCAGCGACGGCCTGATCGGCGGCCAGGCCCTCGACCTCCTGGCCAAGCCGGAGGAAATGAACCTCGACGTGCTCGAATACATCCACAGCCACAAGACGGGAGCCCTGTTCATGGCCGCCGGCGAGTTGGGGGCCATGGCCGCCGACGCCAAGCGGCGCGACCTCGAGGTGATCGCGCGCTACGCCAAGAATCTCGGGCTGGCCTTCCAGATCGCGGACGATCTGCTCGACGTCCTGGGCACTCCCGAAGTGACGGGCAAGGACACGGGAAAAGACGAGGCGAAAGTCACCTTCGTCCGTCTGCTCGGCGTGGAAGGCGCGCAGTCGCTCGCCGGCGAGCTGCTGGGCTTCGCCGTCGAATCCCTGGCGCCGCTGGGCCGCAAGGCGGACCCGCTGCGCGAGCTGGCGGTGTTCGTCCAGCACCGGTCGCGGTGACGTCGTGAAGACGCCCGACCCGGGCGTCTCTACATTCTTGGGCAGGAACCAATTTCCGAGTCCTCCCCTCTAATCCAGACGGGGAGCGCTCCCAACCAACCATCGCGGGTTCGCCGCTGCCGGCAGACCCGGTTCGAGATCCTCGCCCTGGATTTCGTGCCCCTTGGGGCTGGAAAGGAGCCTGCTCGTGAACGCCGCACTTTTGGGTCTCGTTGGAAAGATCAGCGCCACGGGTTTCGTGGTAATTGTCATCCTCGTCCTGCTCTCTGTCTGGTCGCTCGGCGTCTCCATGGAACGGCTGTTCGTGCTGGCGCGGGCGCGCCGGCAGTCGATCGCCTTCGCGCGGGCGGTCTCGCCTCATCTCGCCGAGGGAGGCCGGGCGCAGACGGCCATGGAGGCCGCCCGCCGGTTTCCCCACAGCCATGTGGCGCGGGTGGTGGCCGCCGGTCTCTCGACCTTCCAGCAGAAGAGCGCCAGGGGATTGACCGCCGCCGAGGTGATCGAGGCCACCGGCCGGGCCCTGGCGCGCACGGCCATGCAGACGACGGCCGAGCTCAACCGCGGCGTGGGGAGCCTGGCGACGATCGCCACCACGGCTCCCTTCATCGGCCTCTTCGGCACGGTCGTCGGCATCGTCCACGCCTTCAAGGACATCGCGGCGGCAGGCGGCCAAGGCGGCTTCGCCACCGTCTCGCAAGGCATCGCCGAGGCGCTGCTCACCACGGCCCTGGGCTTGGTGGTGGCCGTGCCGGCCGCCTGGATGTTCAACTTCATCAGCCAGCGGGTCCAGCGTCTCGGGGTGGAGATGGAGAGTTCCTCGTCGGAGCTGATCGACTACTTTTTGGAGCGGGAGCGGGGGTAGGGGCGGCTAGTTAGTCAGAACGGCCCGATCCTTATTGGTATGGGCCGGCTATGTCGTGGGGACGGTCCCGGAGTAAACAGGGAAATCCTGATTTTCCGTGGAGAGCGGCACGATCTCCATAGGATTTGCTCGATGAGCTCGGGGGATTGCGCAGTTTCTCGGTCTCCTCGACCCTTCCCCGCGGGGAATGCGTCCATCCCTCCAGGATTTGCTTGATGAGCTCGGGGGATTGCGCCGTCCCTCGTGTCCCGGAGGCAATCCCTGTGGGGAATTCCGCCATCCCCACTGTACTTTCGGCTTGAGCTGTAGGGATTGGCGATTTCCCCGCGGGGATTGCCTCGCTCCCCACTCGATTTTTTGTCGGAGAGTAGGGCGCGGCGCCATCCCTGTGGGGAATCCCCAATCCCTACTGCCTTCCTGGTTTTGCGAGTGGGGAATGGCCGCATCCCCGGAGGGATTACGATTTTCGGGCAGTCCTTGAGACTTGGACGGTGGGGAAAGGCGTCATCCCTCCAACTCATGGCTGCATCCCCGTCGCGACGGGCGATCGCCCTCCAGATTGGTCCGATCCGCCGGTAGGGAAACGCGTCGGGGGTACACTACCGACGTCATGACCTCCGGCCACGATCTCGACGGAGTCCGCTCCGAGCTGCGGCGGCTGGGGTATCTCGATCGCGGATTCGAGCGCTTCCTGCTGCAGGACGCGCTCAAGCCGCGGCAGCCGGTGCGGGCGCTGCTGGCGCTCATCGTCAAGGTTGGTCTGCTCGCGGGGCTGGCGCTGGCGGCGGCGCTCTCCCTGGCCCTGGTGGTCGCCAACGGCAGCCTGACGGCGAGCCCGCTGGACCTCTTTGCCCTCATCCTTCATCTCTTCCCACCTCTGGCGCTCGCCACCGGCCTCGCTTTTCTCGCCCTTTGCGGGGTGATTCTCCTGGTCATTCGCCTCACTCACGTACGGCGCATCGAGACCCTCTCCCTGGTGGTGGCCCTGGCCGCCGGCGCGGGGGTGCTGGCGCTGGCGCTGCAACTCGGGCGCGAGGTGCTCTCCGAGGGGCGGCTGGAGCAGGTGGCGGTCCTCGTTTTGGCAACTCCGCCCGTGGTCTATCTGCTCATCAAGGTGGTCTATCAGGGCCTTCTCTCGCTGGCCATTCGCTTCACCGAGGAGGCGCCGCTGGGCCGGCTGTTCTCCCGCCGCTGGCTGGGGCTCGCCATCGTGCTGGCCGTTGCGCTGCTGACTCTGCCGGCGGTCGTTCTCGCCCGTCGCGACCCGGCTCCAGAGCCCGTAGCGCTGCCCACGGGGCCGGGGGAGCGCGTGCTTCTGCTGGGAATCGACGGCGTACTGCCCGAGGAAATCGACTATCTGATGGCGCTGGGCGAGCTGCCCGAGGTGACCCGGCTCGCCCGCGAAGGCCGGATCTTCAGCTATCGCCGCCAGCCGGAACCCCCCGCCTCGTTCTGGACCGCAGTCGCGACCGGTGTGCCGGGCCCGGACCACGGCGTCGTCGCTCTCGACAGCTTCCTCCCCCTGGGTTGCCGGACGCCGCTCGCCAAGAGCGGCCCCCTGCGCCCTTGGTGGAGCCGCGTCGAAGTGCCTTTGGGGCTCGCAGAGCACCGGCCAATCCTCGCCAACCGGCGGCGGGCGTTCACCGTTTGGGAGCTGGCGTCCCGCGGCGGCGAGCCGGCCTTGGCGGTGAACTGGTGGGCCACCTATCCCGCGGCGCCGATCCCTGGGCTGGTGGTGGCGCACGGCGCCTTCCAGCTTTTGCGGGAGAAGGCGGACGGGGCGGTGGCGCCCAAGAGCGAGACGGCGGCGGTAGCCGCAGCCGCGGCGAGCGCCGGCGCGGCGAACCGTGGCGATCCTCGCCTCGCGGCGGCGCTGCCTCTCGGCCTTGCGGCCGATGTCCTCGATCGCGCCATCATTCCCGACCGTTTCTACCGCGAGGTCTTCGCCCGGCATCTGAGCACGAAACCCCGCGCGGCGGCCCTCTACCTGCCGGGTCTCGACATCGCCGTCGCGGGCTGGCGGGGAGGCGACGTGGCGTTCGCCGATCTGATGCGCAGCGAGCTGGCAGCGACGGACCGCTTGCTGGCCGGAGCCCTGGAGGGTGTGGGCACGGTCGTGCTGGTTCTCGACCCCGGGCGACGGGAAGAGGGGGGCGAAGGACGCATTCTCCTTTGGCGGCGCGCTGGCTGCGCCGGCACCCGGGAGGGTCTGGCGAAGAGCTCACCCGAGGCGGTCGCCTCCGCCCTACTGCGGGCCCTTGGCCTGCCACAGAGCGCTGAGCTGCCTCTTCCTCCACCGGGATGCCGATGGGAGCCGCCGCCGGTGGTCGTCGCCGGCTATGGCGAGCCGCACCGCGGCACGCCCCAGGGTCCCGAAAGCGAGGAATATCTTCGGAGTCTTCGATCGCTGGGCTATCTTTGAGACGAAATGTTGCCGCCGGCCTGGCTTGTTGACAATTTGACCCCGGAATCGGGGTCTGCCGCACCCTTAGGAGAAGGAGATCCTTATGTCCTTGCGGATGGTGCCCGTGTTGCTCGCCCTGGCGGCTGCGCCGGTCCTCGCGGAGATGGCTGAACCCATGCAAACGCCAGTCGACCACGCCACGGAGAATCGAATCGTCTATCCGGAATCGGCCCGCACCGATCAGGTGGACGATTACCACGGCGTCAAGGTGGCCGATCCCTATCGCTGGCTGGAGGACGTCGACTCCGAGCACACCCGCACCTGGGTGACGGCGCAGAACAAGGTAACCTCGGCCTATCTCGCCGCCATCCCAGACCGCGAACCCATCCGCCACCGGCTGACTGAGCTGTGGAACTACGAGCGCTACGGCGTCCCCTCCCAGCACGGCGGGCGCTATTTCTTCACCCGCAACGACGGCCTGCAGAATCAGAACGTTCTCTACCGGGTCGACTCTCCGAACGGCGTCGCGAAGGTCGTGCTCGATCCCAACCTGCTATCGCAGGATGGCACCGTCGCCCTCTCCGGCATCAGCGTCAGCGAGGACGGCAAGCTACTCGCCTATGGCCTCTCGTCCGGCGGTTCAGATTGGCAGGAGTGGCATGTGCGCGAGGTGGACACCGGCCGCGACTTGCCGGACGTGCTGAAGTGGGTGAAGTTCTCCGCCGCCGCCTGGACCCACGACAACAAGGGCTTTTTCTACAGCCGCTATGACGAGCCCCGGGAGGGCCGCCAGCTCGAGGACGCGAACTTCAACCAGAAGCTCTACTACCACCGGCTGGGAGATCCCCAGTCCGCGGACGAGTTGGTGTACCAGCGGCCCGACAGCAAGGAGATGGGCTTCATCGCCTCCGTCACCGAGGACGGCCGCTATCTGGTCGTCCACGCCTGGCGAGGGACGGAGACCGACAACGGCATCTTCTACAAGGATCTCCAGGCGCCGGGCTCCAAGGTGGTGGAGCTGCTGCCGAAATTCGACGCCGCCTACGCGCTGATCGAGAACGACGGTCCGATCTTCTGGTTCCAGACCGACCTCGCCGCTCCCCGGGGCCGGGTGATCGCGGTGGACATCCGACACCCTGAGCGCGAGCACTGGCGGGAGATGATTCCCCAGGCGGCCGAGACCCTTCAGGGGGTGAGCTGCCTGCACGACACGTTGGTCGCCCTCTATCTGAAGGACGCGCACTCCCAGGTGCGGCGCTTCGACCTCGCGGGTAAGTTCCTGCGCGAGCTCGAGCTCCCGGGCCTGGGAACGGTCGAGGGTTTCACGGGACGCCGGAAGGACGCCGAGACCTTCTACTCCTTCGCCAGCTACACCTCGCCCGGCACCATCTATCGCTACGACCTGGTGACGGGCCAGAGCGCCGTCTTCCGCCGGCCGGAGATCCATGGCTTCGATCCCCTTCAGTACGAGACCCGGCAGGTCTTCTATGCGAGCAAGGACGGCACCCGCATCCCGATGTTTCTCACCTACAAGAAGGGGCTGAAGCTCGACGGCTCGAACCCGACCTACCTCTACGGCTACGGCGGCTTCAGCGTGGCCCTGACGCCGGCCTTCTCCCTCTCCCACGTTATCTGGATGGAGCGCGGCGGCATCTATGCGGTGGCCAACCTGCGGGGTGGCGGCGAGTACGGCGAGGACTGGCATCAGGCAGGGATCAAGCTGCGCAAGCAGAACGTCTTCGACGACTTCATCGCCGCCGGCGAGTGGCTGGTGGCCAACGGCTACACCTCGCGCCAGAAGCTGGCGATCGCCGGCTATAGCAACGGCGGTCTGCTCACCGCCGCCTGCATGGTGCAGCGTCCGGATCTCTTCGGCGCGGTGATCGTGGGCGTCGGCGTGCTCGACATGCTGCGTTTCCACAAGTTCACCATCGGCTGGGGATGGACCTCCGACTACGGCTCGCCGGACGATCCCAAAGAGTTCAAGGCGCTCTACGCCTACTCGCCGTACCACAACCTGCGGCCGGGAGCGGCCTATCCGCCGACGCTGATCACCACGGCGGACCATGACGACCGGGTGGTGCCGGCCCACAGCTTCAAATTCGCGGCAGCCTTGCAGAAAGCCAGCGACGGATCGCACCCGACTTTGATCCGCATCGAGACCCGCGCCGGTCACGGCGGCGGCAAGCCGGTATCCAAGAAGATCGAGGAGGCCGCTGACGAGCTCTCCTTCCTCTTCAATGCCTTGGGGCCCAAGCTGATACCGGTGGCGAAGGAGGGGGCGCAGCGGACGGTTGGGGAGTGAGGGCGGCTCTCTACTTCAGGGCCGGCCTCGGGATCCTTCTCATCGTTGTTGGGGCCTCGCTGCCCCTGCCCGCCTAGCCGCAGCGCTCCCGGGAGTCCGAGCTCGCGCTGCTGCGAACGGAGATCGCCCGTCTCACGCTGCGGCTGGAGGAGGCGCGGCGGGCGCAGACGGGCATCCAGGGCGAGCTGCAAACCGTGGACGTGGAGCTGCAGCTCCAGGAGACTCGCCTTGCCGAGGCGGCGGCGGCCCGCGATCTTGCAGCCCGACGGGTGTCCGAGGGTGAGGCGGACGTCCATCGTCTCGAAGGCGAGCTCGCGACGGCCCGCGTGGATCTGCGGCGGCGACTCGGCGGCCTCTACCGCCTGGGCCGCCAGGGTTATCTGCGGCTCTTCCTGTCGCTCAAACCCGATCGGCGGCTCCTTCCCTCGATACGCCTGCTGCGCTACCTCGCTCGCCGCGACCGGGCCGCGATTGATCGCTACCAGCAGGCGCGGGCGGACCTCGACCATGAGCGCGAGCGGCTGGTGGCCCGCCGGCAGGAGACCGAGCAGTGGATTCGCAGCGAGCAGGTGCGCCGCAGCCAACTCGTAGCCGTGCGCCAGCACAAGGAGCAGCTCCTCGCCCGGCTGGTGAAGGAAGGTCAGAGCCTCACCGCGCGAGCCACCGAGCTGCAGGACAAGGAGAAGAAGCTGGCCGCTTTTCTCGACTTCCTCGCCGGCAAGAACCCCGGCTCGCCCGCCGGCACGCCCATCGAGCAGTTTCGCGGCGTGCTCGACTGGCCGGTGGAGGGGCGGGTGACCTCCGGCTTCGGCTCCATCCTCGACCCCCGCTACCGCACCAAGGTTCCCCATACCGGCGTCGACCTGGCGGTGGCTCCGGGGGCGGAGGTGAAGGCGGTCTTCCCCGGCAAGGTGCTGTTCGCGGCACCCTTCCAGGGCTATGGCAATACGGTGATCGTGCAGCACCCGGGGAGGGTGTTCACGCTCTACGCCGGGCTCGGTACGATGCGGGTGGCAAAGGAAGATATGGTATCTTTGGGTGACGCAGTGGGGCTCGCCGCGGATAAGCTCTACTTTGAGATCCGCGTCGAAAACCATCCAGAGGATCCCTTGACTTGGTTACGGTAGGGGAATCATGAGCCGCAGTCGCATCGTCTTCTTCTTCCTCTCCGCCATTCTCGTCTTTCCGTTGCTCGCGGCGACGCTCTTGCGGGCGGCCGACGCCGGGCAGGCCAAGCCGGATGACGACTCGTTCTACAAATATCTCGCTGTGTTCAGCGAGACGCTGGGTCTGGTGCGCCAAGCCTACGTCGACGAGCCGAACATGGACGTTCTGATGGCCGGCGCCCTCGACGGCACCACGGACGCCCTCGATCCCTTCTCGCTCTACGTGCCGGCCTCCCAGGTCTCGGGCTATCTCCAGGCCAACACCGTGGGCAAGCGCTACAGCGGCATGACCCTGCTCAAGGAGCGGGGAATCGCTTTCGTGGTGGCGGTGGAGAAGGGGAGCCCGGGAGATGGCGCCGGCATCAAGCCCGGCGACATCGTGGCCAAGATCAACGACCGCTCGACCCGCGTGATGCCACTCTGGGAGATGCAGGAGACGCTCGCCGCCCAACCCGGCAGCAAGGTCTCCATGGAGCTGATCCGCGCCGGCGAGCCGAAGCAGGTGTCCTTCGAGCTCAAAGCCTTCCAGCCGCCGCCGGTGAGCCTGGACCAGGTGGACGGCGTCGCGGTGCTGCGCATCCCGACCTTCGACGACAAGACCGCCGCCGCCGTGCGCGAGGCGCTGACCAAGAACGGCGACAAGGTGAAGGACAAGCTCCTCGTCGACCTGCGGGGAGTCTCCTCGGGTGAAGCCGAGTCGGCATACGCCACGGCCCGCTTGTTCACCACCGGCGACATGGGCGCCCTGAAGCGCCGGGCCGAGGAGCTGCAGGTGTTCAAGAGCGACGAGAAGCCGGCCTGGAAAGGCAAGATGGTGATCGTCGTGGACCGCGGCACCCTCGGTGCCGCCGAGGTCTTCGCCACCGTGCTGCGGCAGAAGCAGAAGACGGAGCTGGTGGGCGAGAGGACGTTTGGCCACGCCGGCCGGCAGGGCTCCGCCGATCTCTCGTCCGGCGGCCGGTTGCTGTTCACCGAGGCCTTCTACACTGGCCCGGACAAGAAGCCGCTCAACGAGGCGCTCAAGCCTGACCTCCTGGTCGACGAGCGCAGCCGCACGTATCTCGAGAAGGACACACCGATGAGCGACCTGATCCTGCGCCGCGGTATCCGCCGCCTGCTGGGTCAGGAGCCGGAGACCGAAGCCAAGGCCGCTTGAGGCCGTATCCGGAAGGGGCGGGCTCGTCGCCGCCCCGAATGCTCTGCAACCCATTCCGAAACGCATGGCTCGCCGTCCACCCCGCTCGCGAGGATCGAGATCCGGCGGGGTGTGGCTTTTCCTGCTCGGACTGGCGATGGGGGCCGGCGCCCTCTACTTCTATATTCAGCGTCCGGCGTCTCCCGGCCCGCGTGAGCCGGCGCCTTCGGCGCCGCGGCACAAGAAAACCAAGTCGACTCTTCCCGCGGCGTCATCGGACCGATCCGACCGATCGGACCCATCCGACCGATCAGAAACTGCTGAGCCGGCGCCGGCGGAAACTCCGGTGACGGTGTCCAGCGGTCCCGTCCACGGCGCCCGGGTGGCGGTGGTGATCGACGATCTCGGCCGGAGTGTCGACGATCTCCGGCTGCTCGCGACCCTGGGAGTGCCGGTCACCTACGCCGTCCTGCCGTTCGAGACGGAGACTCCCGAGGTGGCGGCCGAGCTGGGGCGGCGCCACGCCGAGATCCTCCTTCACCTGCCCATGGAACCGAAGAACGGCGCGAATCCCGGCCCCGGGGCTCTGCTCGAACGGATGACGGACGACGAGCTGCGGCAGAAGACGATCGCCGCTCTGCGCGCCGTCCCCGGAGCGGTAGGGGTGAACAATCACATGGGCTCGCTGCTGTCGTCCGAGGAAGGGCCGATGAATACAGTGCTGGGAGTGATCGGCGAACGGCGGCTCTTCTTCCTCGATTCCCGTACCAGCGCCGGGAGCGTGGGCTACAAAGTGGCGACCGGGCTCGGCATCCCCGCCGCCGAGCGCCAGATCTTCCTCGATGGCGATCCCGCCCCTGAGGCCATCCGCGCCCAGTTCCAGCGCCTGCTCGAGCTCGCCCGCTCCCGCGGCGCGGCGATCGCAATCGGCCATCCTCACCCCGCGACCTTGGCGGTGCTGGTGAGCGAGGTGCCGAAGGCGAAAGCGGCGGGGTATGACTTCGTTCCGGTGAGCTATCTGCTGACGAGGCCGGGAGGGGAGTGACGCGGCTTTACTCCGCCCGTAGCACCTCGATTGGCCGCCTCTGCAACGCCCTGTAGCTGGCGGCGAGGCCGGCAAGAACTGCGAGGACGATGGTGCCGCCCAGGGCCACCGCCAGGGAGAGGGGATCGAGCTGCCAGGGAATCTGGAAGCCGCGGGTGATCACGCCATAGGCGAGAGCGGTGGCGCCGGCGGTGCCGATGCTGCCGGCCACCAGACCGATCAGGGCGTACTCGGCAGTGAAAGTCGCCGCCACGCCCCTGCGGGTCATCCCCAGGGTCTTGAGGAGCGCCACTTCCCGGCCGCGGCGGGAGGAGCCGGCGCTGATCGCTCCGGCCAGGATGGCGATGCCTGCCACCACCGTGAAGCCGCCAAGGAAGCGAATGCCCAGGCTGATGCGCTGTAGCACCTTGAGGACTTTCTCCAGGATCTCGCGGATGCGCAGCATGGTGACGTTGGGGTAGCTCGCGGCGAGGGCATCCTGCGCCCGCTGCTCTCCCCCTTTGGGCAGGCGGGCCACGGCGAGGCGTTGCTGCGGCGCGGACTCCAGCACGCCGGGCTCGACGACCAGGAAGAAGTTGATGCCGAAGGTCTGCCAGTTCACCGTCCGCAGGCTGGTGACCTTGAGATCCAGGGGCACACCCTGGATGTCGAAGCTCAGGGTCGAGCCCAGCCGCGCGCCGATCCCTTCAGCGAACTCCTTTTCGAGGCTCACCTCGGCATGAGCGGGAGAAGGATCGGGATCGCTCCACAGCCTGCCTGCGACGATCTTGTTGTCCTTGGGCAGCTCCTTCATGTAGGTGAGGCGCTGCTCACGGGTGAGCCCCCAGCGGCGGTCCCGTTCCCGCCGCTCCACCAGCTGCTCGACCTTGACGCCGTCGATGGCCGCGAGCCGCGCCATGACTACCGGCACCGACTCGACGCCGGTGGCGCCGGCATCGACGAGCACCTTCTCGACGCCGGGCCACTGATCGGGTTGGATGTCCACCAGGAAGGCGCTGGGCGCGTTGGTCGGCATCTCCGCCGAGAGCTGCGCGGCGAGGCGCTGTTGCACCAGCGACATGCCGAGGACCACCAGCACGCCGAGCCCCAGGGCGACGATGGCGCTCGTTCCCGCCGCTCCCGGCCGGGCGAGGGCGGCAAGACCCTGCCGCAGCCACAGGCTGGCGAAGTCCCGGGGCAGGCGGCGCACCAGCCAGATCACCAGCAGGGCGGTGCCGGCGAGGAGCGCTGTCACCAGCGCCACTCCGCCCGTGAATTCCGCTCCGAGCCGCGGCGAGTGCGACTGGAGGGCGGCCATGCCCCAGATCCCCAGACCCAGGACCAGTATCGTCGCGGTGGCCACCCAGCGGTGGCGGAGCAGGGGCTCGGCATCGCGGCGCAGCACCCGGGCAGGGGGGACGCGCAGCACGGCCGACAGCGGCGGCAGGCTGAACAGCAGGGCGACGCCCACCCCGAGAACCAGGCCGCGCAGCAGCGCCACGGGCTGCCATGGATTGATCAGCTCGGCTGGAATCAAGTCCGGAAAAAGGCTCGGCAGGACGAGCTGCACGGCGGCTCCGGCCACGATGCCCACAAGGCTGCCGGCGAGGCCGAGCAGGAGCGTCTGGCCAAGGTAGAGGGGGAAGATCTCCCGCGGGCGCATTCCCAGGCACTTGAGAATGGCGATCGAGTCCAGCCGGCCGGTCAACCAGGCGCGGACGCTCTGGGCGACGCCGATACCTCCCACGAACAGGGAGAGGAGAGCCACCAGGCCGAGGAACCGCTCGATGCGCGAGAGGTTCTCTCGCAGCGCCGGTTGCGCCTGCCGGTAGGTCTCGACACGGTAGTTTTCGTTGATCGGCAGGACACTCTTCACGGCCGCGGCGGCGGCATTGAGCTCGGCAGCCGTGGAACCCTCCGGCAGCTTGAAGAGCGCGCGGTAGCTGACCCGGCTCCCCTGGCCTTCGAGCGAGGTGTGGGCGAAACCCGCGCCGGAGAGGAAGGCCCTGGGACCGAGGGTGAAGGAGATGCTCACCCGGTCCGGTTCCGAGACCACGGTGCCGGCGACGCGGAAGGGCTGGCCGCCGATCAGGATGTCGTCGCCCACCCTGCGTCCCAGGCGGGCCAGCAGCTCGGAGCCCACCACCGTCGTACGCGGCGTGAGGAGCTCGTGGAGCGGGTGCCCGGGCCGCAGCACGAGCTTGCCATAGAAGGGATAGACGCCGTCCACCACCTTGAGCTCCACCAGCTGGCTGGGGCCGGGCCGGCCGTCGCGGTTGGGGACCGTGGCCACGGTCACCGTCTCCCTGAGGTTCGTACGCTGCAATCCGGAAACGTGAGCCAGCGCCTGGTTCACCGCGGGCGGAATCGGCTGGCTGCCGCGGATCGCCAGGTCGGCCGCCAGGAGCTGGCGGGCTTCGCGGCGGATTCCCTGGTCGAGGCTCGCCGAAAGACCGGCCACGGCAACGACGGCGGAGACGCCCACCGCCAGACAGGCGATGAAGAAGGTCAGCCGGCCGCGCGAGCCGCGGGACTCCCGCAGCAGGGTGCGGAGGAAAAAGCCGGGGCTCAAACCAGCGCTCCGGTTGCCGCGGACCCTACGGGCACAGCGGGCACCGGCAGCTCGTCCCGCTCCACCCGGCCGTCGAGAAGGTGAATCCGCCGGCCGGCGAGGGCGGCCACCGCCGGATCGTGGGTGACGAGCACCAGGGTGGTGCCCTCGCGGCGCCGCAGCTCGGTCAACAGCTCCAGCACCTTGCGCCCGGTGGCGCCGTCCAGGTTGCCGGTGGGCTCGTCGGCGAGGAGGATCGGCGACCGGGCGGCGAAGGCGCGGGCCAGAGCCACCCGCTGCTGCTCGCCTCCTGAAAGCTGGCTCGGATAGTGGTGGCCGCGGTCGTCGAGGCCCACGGCGGCGAGCAGCTCATTGGCGCGGCCGACCGGGTCGGGCTGGCCGAGGAGCTCGATGGGGAGCAGCACGTTCTCCCGCGCCGTGAGATTGCCCAGGAGCTGAAAGCTCTGGAAGACGAAGCCGATCTTGTGACGGCGCAGCAGGGCGAGCCCGTCCTCGGACATCGCCTGGATCGGGGTGCCGTCGATGATCACCTCGCCGGAGGTGGGACGGTCGAGCCCCGCCATCAGGGCGAGAAGGGTCGACTTGCCGCTCCCCGAGGGACCCAGGACGGCGGCGAACTCGCCGGCCTGAAAGGTGAGATCGACCCGGTCGAGGATGGTCAGCTCCCGGCCGCCGGAAGGAAGCTTGCGGGTGAGCTGCCGCAGCTCGATGCGTGGCAAGTTCATTGGAAATAAGAGGCAGGCGTTGCGGTTTTCTCAGGTGGAATGGTCAACTCTACGTGGCGAAAGCTGGCAACCCTCACCCTCGTTCTCCTTATTCCCCTGGCCGCCGCCTGTGGACAGCGGCATTCCAGGGATGGCACCGCCGTTGCGCGGCAGGCCCCCCCAGCGCCAGCGGCGGCTTCCAGCGCCGCCATTCCGGCCGCGAAGGCTGCGCAGAAACTCCCTATCGTCGTTTTCCTGGGTGACAGCCTCACGGCTGGGCTGGGACTCAATGAAGATCAGGCTTATCCGTCTCTTCTCGGCAAGAAGCTCCGGGAGGAGGGCCTCCCTGTGCGGGTGATCAACGCCGGCGTCAGCGGCGACACCACGGCCGGCGGTCTCTCACGACTGAGCTGGTTGCTCAACCAGCGTCCTGACGTGGTGGTGGTGGCCCTCGGCGGCAATGACGGCCTGCGCGGCCTGCCCGTGGAGGAAGCCGATCACAACCTGCGGGAGATCGTCCGCCGTTCCCAAGCGGCCGGGGCGCGCGTCCTCCTCCTGGGCCTCCAGATGCCGCCCAATTACGGCCCCGACTACACGGCCCGCTTCGCCGGCATGTACCCGCAGATCGCCAAGGACCTCGACATCCCCCTTCTCCCCTTCATGCTGGCCGGCGTCGGCGGCGTCGCGCGCCTCAACCAAATGGACGGCCTCCACCCGACGGCGGCGGGGCAGGAGATCGTGGCGAAGAACGTGTTGCCCTATCTGGAGAAAGTGGTGCGGGGGCTGGCTCCGAAGGCGGAGGTGGCCGCGAAGTCGCAGTGAGGGACAGCCGGACAGATCCTGATATCATGGTGAATCGGCAAGCTGCTCGCTCTTCTGAGTCTGGAGGCTGGAGTGAAAGTCGCAAACGTCGCAGGGCTGCCTACGAGATATCGGGTCAAGGTGCAGCCGCGGACCGAGATCTCTGACGAAGAGGTCGCTCGGCGACAGGCGGCCCGAAATGCCAAGGCCCGGGAGAATCTGCTTTCCGAGTTTGGCGCCCTTACCGAATCTGAAATCGCGGAACGGGCGACCCGTACGCCAGCAGTAGGAGGAACTCGAAGGGTCCGCCCCACTGGCAGTGGGTGGAAGCGGAAAGGGTTGCTGTTCACGGTCGTTCATCAGGGTCGTCAGCTATTCCCAGCTTTTCAGCTTGATGAGAAAGGGCACCCCCGGCCGGTCGTGGCGGACGTCCTGGCCACGCTCGGCACGCGGAGCCACGGCTGGGAGCTTGCGCTTTGGTTCACCTCGGCCAATGGCTTGCTGGATGGCCTTAGGCCAGTGGATTTGATCGCTTCCAATCCTGCGGCAATTTCCGAGGCGGCGAGACGCGAGGCGTTCGGATTCATATTCTGAACCTTCTCTCTCGGTGAGACTCTCTGCTATCTGAGCCTCCGGCCTCCTTTGCCCACGAGCCCCTGCTTCAAATATGGCGGCAGGGGACTCCCATCACGCGATGTCACGAGAGCGACTTCGGTGCGACGGAGTTCAATCCTGGACTCGGTCTCGGGAGATTTCATCCGTTCCGAGACCTGGGTGGGACTCTCGTGCCCATTCTCTACGGCGCGGACGTTCTGGAAGGTGGTTTGGCGGAAACAGTGTTCCACAATGTTCCCATCCGTGGTGAGCACAAGGCCGTGACCCGGTCGTCCCTGCTGGCCAAGGTGATCTCCGTTGTGGCTCCTCGCCGCGACTTGAAGCTTGTGCAACTTCACGGCTTTGGACTACGGCGGCTGGAGCTGTCTCGGACCGATCTCCTCGAATCAGACCTCTCTCAGTATGAACGGACCGCTTCCTGGGCACGGGCCCTTCATGACTGGAGCGAAGAGGTGCAAGGGCTGGTCTGGGTGTCTCGGCAGCACGACACCTCCCTGGCTCTCGTTCTGTTTGGCGACCTCGTACAGCGAAAGGATTTGGAAGTGGTGAAGGCTCCTCTCCCTCTGGCAAAAGGTGTAGGTCTGAAGAAAGTGCGCCGGGCGGCCGAGCTGGCCGGCATCACGATTCTGGAATAGCCCCGTCCTTCCCCTTCGCCGCCTCCCACAGCTCGTCCATCTCCTCCATGGTCGCTTCCGCCGCGGTCTTGCCACGGGCGGCGAGGCCGGCTTCGATCTTGGCGAAGCGGTGCCGGAACTTCAGATTGGTGCCGGCGAGGGCGGCTTCCGGGTCGACGTCGAGCTTGCGGGCGAGGTTCGCGACGGTGAAGAGCAGGTCTCCCACCTCCTCGCGCACTGCGGTCGTGTCGCCTTGGGCCAGGGCCTCGCGGACCTCGGCCATCTCCTCGTCGAGCTTGGCGAGCACCGACACGGCGTCGGGCCAGTCGAAGCCCACTCCGGAGGCCTTCTGTGTCAGGCGATAGGCTGCCAGCAGGGCGGGGAGCGACGAAGGGACGCCGGCGAACAGCGATTCCCGCTTCGGCTCCCGGGCCAGCTTGCGCCGCTCCCAGGCCTGGCGCACGGCCTCGGCGTCGGCCAGCACCTCGTCGCCGAAGACGTGAGGGTGCCTTTCCACCATCTTCCGGTAGACGCCGTCGATGACCTGTGAGAGTCTGAAAGCACCGTTCTCTTCGGCGAGACGGCCGATGAACGCGGCTTGGAAGAGGAGATCGCCCAGCTCTTCGGCCAGCTCCTGCCAGTCGCCGGAGTCGATGGCCCCGGCGAGCTCGTGCGCCTCCTCTAGAAGGTAGGCCCGGACGTCGGGCAGGCTCTGCTCGCGATCCCAGGGGCAGCCGTCAGGGGCGCGCAAGCGGGCGACGAGGTCGACGAGCTTCTGAAGGTCGGGCGTTTCAGGCATCAGGCATCGAAAGGAGTAGCGGTCCGAAGTGGCGAACGAAAAGAAGGAAATCAAGGTCACCGACAAGCGGATGTTCATGCCCGACGGCAAGCTGCGGGAAGAGTACAGTTTCCTCGACGAAAAATCGACCGCGGAGCCGGCCGCGGAACCCCCGGCCGCCGCTCCGGCGCCGGCGGCCGAAGCCCGCGAGCCCGAGCCGGCGCCGCAGTGGGAACCGCCGCGGGCGGCTGGGCCGGCCGGTTGGGAGACGTCGCCGCTGCCAGCCGATCTGGAAGGACCCAGCTTCTTCGACTTGGTGGCCATGCTGGCTGAACCGGTCCCCATCTACCTGGGGGATGCCCCGCTGCCGGACGGTCAATCGGCCGAGAACCCCGAGATGGCGCGCTTCCACATCGACCTGCTGGACGTCCTGCGGCAGAAGACCGCGGCAAGCCTGACAGCGCAGGAATCCGCCTTTCTCGAGGACCTGTTGTACAGGTTGCGGGTCCGCTATGTCCAGAAGACCCGGGGATAGCCGTCGACTCCGGCGGCGTCGGTTGCCGGCCGCGATGCTGGCGAGGGTTGCGGCCTTCGCGATGATCGCGCTGGGGGCGCTCCTCGGCCCCGGGAGGGCGGGCGCCGCTTCCGTATCGTCGTCGCAGGTGACGGGGGTCGAGATGACGGCCCACGTCCGGCAGACCCTCAAGCAGATCGAAGAGCAGTGGCTCCAGTGGCTCGTTCAGAAGACCCCGCAGCAGGCCGCCAAGGCGCGGACCGACGTGATGGATACGGCGCGCCAACTCGGGATGTCCCGCCTGCCGGATCTTTCAGCGGGCGCCTTGGCGCGAGGGGTGGAGGCGGCGCGGCAGAAGGATTTCGCTCGCGCTCATTGGTCGCTCGACGCCGCCGAGCGCTTCGATCCGCACCGCCCCGAGACGTCCTTCGCCAGGGCCGAGGTGGCTTTCGGGCAGCATGATTTCGTCGGCGCCGTAAGCGCCTGGCTCCAAGCCTATTCGCGTCTCTTCTCCCACCGCCTCGAGAGCTTCCTGTGGCTCCAGAACCTCATCGTCTGGGTGCTCGTCCTGCTGCTGGTCAGCGGCGGTCTGTTCGTGGCGGTACAGATGCTGGCCCGAGGCAACGCCCTCTTTGGCGATCTGGAGGCGCTCTTCGCCCGCCGGCTACCGCGGCCTGCCGCCCTGGCCCTGGCCGCGGGCGCTCTGCTGTGGCCCCTGGCTCTCCCCTCCGGCCCCCTGTGGCTCGCCCTCTACTGGTCGCTCCTCCTCTGGGGCTACGGCTCGGCCAGCGAGCGCGCCGTGCTCATCGTCCTCTGGTTGCTGTTGGGAGCTTCGCCTCTGATCATCGATCTGGAGCGGCGGTACGTAGCCGTGGAGTTGTCGCCGCCCGCCATGGCCATGCAGAGCCTCCAGGAGCACCGTCTCTACGGCAGCCTGTTCTCCGATCTCGGGGTGCTGCGCTCCGTGCTGCCGTCGAGCACCGCCGTCAAACACCTGCTGGCCGACCTCCACCGCTCGCTCAACCAGTGGGAGCTCGCCCGCGTCCTCTACCGGCAGGTGCTGGAGAAGGAGCCGGACAACACGGCCGCACTGATCAACCTCGGGGCCTACGCCTTCCTCAAGGGGGATTTCAACGGCGCCATCCAGAGCTTCCAGAAAGCCGCGGCGGTGGACCCCCGCAGTGCCGCCGCTCAGTACGATCTGAGCCAGGCGTACTCGGGGTCGTACATGTTCGACGAGCAGAAGGCCGCGCTCGCCAAGGCGCAGGAGATCGACGTCGCCACGGTGAACCTCTGGATGGCCAACCAGAGTCAGCGAGTGGTGCCGGTTTCAGGCGGGCTCGCTCGCATTCCGGAGATCCGGCGCGAGCTTCAGGCGACCTGGCACGGCGGCGAGGACCGCAACGGGGGCTCGACTCTCCTGCGCCGCGGCCTGTCGCTCTTCGTCGCCCTGAGCCTGATCCTGGTGGCTGTGACCCTGCACCTGGCGCGGCGGCCGTTCGGCTATACCGAGCGCACCGGCGACGTGGCCCAGGAGGGAGCGTTCGACCGCTGGGCACGCGTCTTCCTGCCCGGCCTCGCCTCCGCCGAGATCGGCGAAGGAGGCCGATCGTTCATGGCCATCCTCCTCGTCACCGGGCTGCTGATGCTGCCGTCGTTCGGCACGATCGGAGTTCACATCCCTTGGCGGTATGATCCGGTAAATTTGGCGTCCGGGACCCTCGCGATCCTGGGTCTTGCGCTGTACTTCGGGGTGCGGCTCCGGCAGGAGCTGCGCGACGCAGTTTAAGAGTCCACCCGCGCGAGCGGCGCGACTGAGGGCCGGCACTCATGGCGGTTGAGGGTACCCTAGACCTCTTCAAGCTCCCGGAGATCCTGCAGCTGATCTCCCAGCAGAAGAAGACCGGCATCCTGACCGTCCAGGGTCAGCAGGACATCGTTGCCATCTCCTTTCTGAACGGCCGCATCGTGGCTGCCGACGCCCTCAGCCAGACGCTGGAGGAGGGGCTGGCCCAGGTGCTGGTCAAGGAAGGGATGATCAGCGCTTCCGACCTTCACCGGGCGGCCGCCGAGCACCAGTCCGCGGGAGGCCGGTTGATCGACCTGCTGGTGGAGCGGCGGTACCTGGAGCGCGCGCAGCTCCTTCAGGCCCTGCGTACCCAGACTTGGAGGCTGCTCGAGCAGCTCCTGCGCTGGAACGAAGGGGACTTCAAGTTCTACAGCGGCGACGAGGTCTCCTTCGAGGAAGGGTTCAACCCCATCTTGGTGGAAGAGCTGCTCATTCACGCGATGCCGGCGCCCGCGGCTCCGGTGGCTGCCGTTCCGCCTCCCCGGCCCGTGCCGGCCCCGCAGCCGGCGCCAGCTCCCCGATCCGTGGCGCCGGCTCCTGTGGCCAGACCCACGGCAGTTCCTGACCCGCGGCCCCCCGTACGTCCGGCTCCGGCGCCCGCCGCCAAGCCGTCCGCCGCCACCAAGCCGTCGGCGCCAGCCTTGGCCCAGGTCGAAGAAGAGTCGGGACAGTACCGCCAGATGAGGATCGAGCCTCGGCCGCCTGCACCCCGTGGCTTGCCGTGGGGCGGCCGGGCGCTCGCCCTGCTGCTGGCGCTGCTGGTGGCGGGCTCTGTCTGGCGGGTGCCCGACAGCGTCATGATCCCCTTCTCCTGGCAACGCCGCGAGCGCACGGCGCTGGCGCGGGACCAGCGGGCGGCCCTCTATCTCAAGATCGACCGCGCGGCCAAAACCTGGTTCCTGCTCAAGGGGAGCTTCCCCGACCGTTTGACGGAGCTGGTCCAGGCGGGGCTGCTCTCTCCAGCCGACCTCGAGGATCCGGAGGGCTACCCTCTGCGCTACACGGCGAACGAGGAGAGCTACACCTTGCAACCCATGGACGGCGGCAAGCCCGTGCCCGGTACCGAGGCCACCGAGGCCATCACCGGGAACTTCCTGCTCGACCCCGAGGTGCTCACCGTCGCCCCTGAATCCCAGGCGGCGCCCCTGGTGCTGCTCGACTGAGGAATCCTTTCGCTGAGCCGGAATAAATCTGCGTCCAACTTTGTCAAACATGGCGTGGAGCAAATTGACACTGTGCCACTAAGGTCCTAAGCTAGGGATACCTGGCGGGCAGCTCGGAGGCTGCCGGGGCCGGCCATCTGAGAATGACGAAGGAGGAGAGCAAATATGAGCAAGATCATAGGAATCGATTTGGGGACGACCAACAGCGTCGTCGCCGTGATGGAAGGCGGCGAAGCGAAGGTCATCCCCAACGCGGAAGGCAATCGCACCACGCCGTCGGTGGTGGCCTTTGCGAAGAACGGCGAGCGATTGGTCGGACAGGTCGCGAAGCGGCAGTCGGTGACCAACCCCAAGAACACCGTCTTTTCGATCAAGCGCTTCATGGGGCGCAAGTACGACGAAGTCAAAGAAGAGATGAAGATGGTGCCCTACGAGGTCGAGCGGGGCGACAACGGCGACGTCCGCGTGGCCATCGAGGGCAAGAAGTTTTCGCCCCCCGAGATCTCGGCGATGATCCTGGGCAAGCTCAAGCAGTCGGCGGAGGACTATCTCGGCGAGAAGGTGGAGCGCGCGGTCATCACCGTGCCGGCCTACTTCAACGACGCCCAGCGCCAGGCCACCAAGGACGCCGGCCGCATCGCCGGTCTCAACGTCGAGCGGCTGGTCAACGAGCCGACGGCGGCGGCCCTCGCCTACGGCCTCGACAAGAAAAAGGACCAGACGATCGCGGTCTACGACTTCGGCGGCGGCACCTTCGATATCTCGATCCTCGAAGTGGGCGAGGGCGTTGTCGAGGTGAAGTCGACCAACGGCGACACGCACCTGGGCGGTGACAACATCGACCAGCGGATCATGGAGTGGCTGCTCGACGAGTTCAAGAAGGACCAGGGAATCAACCTCGGCAACGACCCGATGGCGATTCAGCGACTGAAGGAAGCGGCCGAGAAAGCCAAGATCGAGCTCTCCTCGGCGCAGGAGACGGACATCAACCTGCCCTTCATCACCGCCGACGCGGCCGGTCCGAAGCACGTCAACGTGCGGCTGACCCGGCCGAAGCTGGAGCAGCTCGTCGACGATCTGATCCAGCGCTCGATCGCTCCGTCCCGGCAGGCGATGAAGGACGCGGGCGTGGAGACCAAGGACATCGACGAGGTGGTGCTGGTGGGCGGTCAGACCCGCATGCCGGCCATCCAGAAACTGGTCAAGGACCTGTTCGGCAAAGAGCCGCACAAGGGCGTCAATCCCGACGAGGTGGTGGCCATCGGCGCCGCGATTCAGGGCGGCGTGCTGGCCGGCGACGTCAAGGACGTGCTGCTGCTCGACGTGACGCCGCTGTCGCTGGGTATCGAGACGCTGGGTGGAGTGTTCACCAAGCTGATCGAGCGCAACACCACGATCCCGACGCGCAAGGCCGAGATCTTCTCGACCGCGGCTGACAACCAGAACTCGGTCGAAGTGCACGTCCTCCAGGGCGAGCGCGAGATGGCGCGGGACAACCGCACCCTCGGCAAGTTCCACCTGGTGGGCATTCCGTCGGCGCCGCGCGGCGTGCCGCAGGTCGAGGTGGCCTTCGACATCGACGCCAACGGCATCGTCCACGTCTCGGCCAAGGACCTCGGCACCGGCAAGGAGCAGAACATCACCATCACCTCGTCCAGCGGTCTCAACGATAAGGACATCGAGCGGATGGTCAAGGAGGCCGAGTCGCACCGCAGCGAGGACCAGGAGCGGCGCAAGCAGGTCGAGGCCCGGAACAAGCTCGACAGTCTGGTCTACTCGACCGAGAAGACCTACGATGAGCACAAGGAGAAGCTCGGTCCGGACGAGAAGGGCGAGCTTGAGCGGGCGCTGGCCGACGCCAAGAAGGCCCTGGAGGGTGACGAGCCTGCGGCGATGGAGCAGGCCGCCGAGCGACTCACCAAGGCTTCGCACAAGTTGGCCGAGGTGATGTACCGTCAGCAGCAGGCGGGCGGCGGTGAAGCGGGTTCCGCGGCGGGTGGTCCGGGAGGTCCCGCGGGAGCGGGTCAGCCGAGCGGCGCCTCGGACGAGGTCATCGACGCCGAGTACGTCGAAAAGTAAGCGGGTCGAAAAGTAAGCGGGAGGTTGAGCTCATGGCGCCTTTGAAGAAGATCTACCTCGAGGAGCTGGGCCGCATCCAGGATCGCATCAACGGCCTCTTCGAACAGGCGCTGCTCACCGCGGATTTCGAAGACCGCGACGGGGGCCTGCCGGGTACCTGGTCCCCCGCGGTCGACCTGTTGGAAACCGAGGACGGTTACCTCGTCTTCGCCGAGCTGCCCGGCGTGCAGCGTGACGACATTCAATTGACGGTACGAGACCGGCGGCTGGAGCTTTCCGGCCGCCGGCGTTCGCTGGGAGAGAACCGTAACTTTCTCCGCATGGAGCGCAGCTACGGCCCCTTCCGGCGTACCTTTGAGCTGGGCTTGCCCGTCGAGGTCGACAGCATTTCGGCCGGCTTCGAAAAGGGCGTCCTCCGCGTCCACATTCCAAAGCTCGCGGGCGGGTCGACCCGAGTCGAGATCGCAGACACCCCAGAGGAGACCGGCTGATGGCGAGCCGCAGGAAACCCGACCAGAAGTTCGTCATGATCAGCGTCGTCGCGGAGCGCTACACCATCCATCCGCAGACCCTGCGTCTCTACGAACGGGAAGGCCTCCTCAAACCCACCCGCAGCGCCGGCAATACCCGCCTCTATGACGAGGAGGCGATCCGCCGGCTGGAGATCATCCTCACCCTCACCCGCGATCTGGGAGTCAACCTCGCCGGCGTCGAGGTGATCCTCAACATGCGCGAGCAGATGGAGAAGATGCAGGGTGAGGTCGACCGCTTGCTGGAGTTCGTCAAGCGGCAGGCCGAGGAACGCCGGGCCGATCCCGGCCGCCAGCATGCCCTGGTGAGGATTCACAGCGGCGCGCTGAGCAAGATGCGGTAAGCACTCACTCATCCCCACCTTCCGGCGTGCTACGATTTCCGCATGCCGGCCCTTGAAGTTTTCGAAGAGCCCTGCTCCGAGTGCGGTGGCAGGGGGTGGGTCGTCGTTGCCGACGGGCGGGCGGGTACGGCCCGGGTGTGCGTCTGCCGGCAGCGCGACGTGCTGCCCCGGCTGATCCAGGCGGCGGGGATTCCCGCCCGCTACCGCCATTGCCGGCTGTCGAACTTCCACGTTTCGAGCGGCAGGTCCCGGCAGGAGCCGCAGCTCGTATCAGCTCGCAAGTCCGCTCAGCAGTACGTCGACGAGTTCCTCCAGGAAGGGATCGGCTTCCGCCAATCGGGGCTCCTCTTCGTGGGTCCTCCGGGCGTGGGCAAGACGCACCTTGCCGTCGCGGTCTTGCTGGAGCTGCTCGAGCGTTTTCAGCTCCGTGGGCGCTTCGTCGAGTTCACCGCCCTCATCCACCAGCTTCAGTCCACGTTCGATTCCGATTCACAGGAATCCAAGCGGCAAGTTCTCGATCCGCTGTCCGAGACTCCTTTCCTCGTCCTCGACGAGCTCGGCGCGCAGCAACCGACGCCCTGGGTGAAAGACATCCTCTACCTGATCATCAACGCCCGCTACACCCGACGTCTGCCGACGCTCTTCACCACCAACTATCGCTTGGATGAGGACGCCGCGCCGAAAAAGGCCGCTGTGCGGGTGGCGGGGCGGACCACGATGGTGGCGAAGAATTCCCTCGATCGCGGACCCGATGCCGAGCCTCCGCTCGAGGAAACGGCGCTGCTATCGTCGCGTCTTCCTCCTATGCTGGTCAGCCGGCTTTATGAGATGGCGCAGCCGGTGGTGCTCAATGCGGTCGAGGACTTCCGGCGCGAGCAGGCGGTGCACGGGGCTCGTCTGCGATGAAGCTCTCGGCCGCCGACTGCCTGCGCCGCGGCTGGACGAACCTGGCGGCCAACTGGGAGCTGGTGTTGCTCCAATGGCTGCAATCGCTTCTCGTCGTGCTCCTCCTGGCCCTTGCCGTCTCGCTGCCGGTGGTGACGCTCGGAGCGGACGCGCTGCTCTCAGGGCGGAGCGCGGGGCGGGTGGCCGGCGTGGTGACGGCCCGGCTGGGCCGCCTCTCCCCGGCGGTGGCGCTGGCCGCTGTCGCCATGCTCGCGGTGGGGCTGCTCTCGGTGCTCGTTCACTCCTGGTTTCAGGCCGGCGCCTACGGCGTGCTGGCGTCAGCGGAGCGCCAGGCGCTGCCAGGCCGGCGTCGCCCCCGGTTGTTGTTCCGCACCTTCAGTCTGCGGAACTTCTCCGGTTGGGGTGCCCTCTACCTGGGGCGGTTTTTCCGCCAGATCGTTTTCTTCTGGGCCCTGGCGCTGCCTTTGGGGGTCGCCGTCCTGGTGTGGCTCGTCAGCTTCGGTGTTGGCGGGGAGGTTTGGGGAGGGCCAGCCGTGCTGGGGATCGCTGGCGGCGGCTTGTTGCCGTTGGGCTTCCTCTTCCTGATCACCGGTCTGTGGAGCCACGTCGCCCAGGCCGAACTGGCGCGGGAGGGCTCGGGAGCGCTCGCCGCCGCCTGGCGAGGACTGAAGGTTCTGGGCCGTCGCCTGGGCGCGGTCACCATCCTCGTCGTTCTGTTCGTGGGAGCGGGAGTGGTTCTGGCGCTCCTCTTCGTGCCTGTCTCCGCCGTACCCGGGCTTCTGCTCTCCGGTACGCCAACACTTCGGGCGTTCGTCCTGATCTTGCTATTCCTGCTGGAAGGGATTCCCAGCGCCCTGCTCGCGATGGTCCTTGCATCGTCTCTGGTAGCCCTGGTCCGTAGCGAGGCGCTGCGCGAGATTCGCTCCGAGGTGCAGAGCGCGTGAAATCGAAGCGGTTCGTCGTCCCTCTCCTCCTGCTGACGGCGCTGGCAGCCTGCGCGCCGAGGACTCCCCCTAAGGTTGTGGCCAGGACTCCGCCGGTAGCTCCGCCCAGGAACCAGCCGGCCGAGCCGCCGGTCCAGCCAGGTCCTGCAAAGCCGCCTGTTCCGCCGGTGACGCGCCAGCTCGTGCCGCAGGAGACTCCGGCCGAGGCGCCCTACGACGAGAAAGAGCCGCTGCTGGTAAGGGTGGGGCTGGCGAGCGATCTCGAGGCTGTGACCTTCCCCTGCTGCGAGGAGCCGCTCCAGGCGACTGTTGAGACGCAGGAGGTGGCCGCTTCTTCCTCGCTCAAAGTCGAGCCGGCTGCGGCGTCGGCGCAGAAAGGGTTTTACCGGGTGCAGGTGGCGGCGTTGCGCGACGAACGGCAGGCTCAGGACCTCGCCAAGCGCTTGGAGAAGGAGTCCGGCCAGTCCGGCGAGGCCATCTTCGACGCCGGCATCGATCTCTATCGCATCCGGGTGGGGCATTATCCCACCCGCGAGGCGGCCGAGGCCGATCTCAAGCGCCTGTCCACGTTGGGCGTTACCGGCGGCTTTGTGGTCAACGAGGGGGGGAGCGTCTCCGAGCCCGCCCTGCGGCTCACCCAGGGACAGACCTCGACGGTCTATCCCGGCCGCTGGCTCTCCGTGGCGCCTGTCTCGGGCCCGAGCGTGCGTGTGCAAGGCAAGCGCTACCGCGGCCGGATGCTGGTCTATCTGAACGACCGTGGTGCCCTCAATCTCATCAACGAGCTGCCGGTGGAGGACTACCTGCGGGGCGTGGTGCCCAGCGAAATGGGGCCGGAGCTCTACCACCAGCTGGAGGCACTCAAGGCCCAAGCGGTGGCCGCCCGCACCTACACCCTGCGCAACCTGGGGGAGTTCGGCCGCGAGGGCTACGACATCTGCGCCACGCCGCGCTGCCAGGTTTACGGCGGCATGATCGCCGAGCACCCTCTTTCCGACCGCGCGATTGCGGAGACGGCTGGCCAGGTGCTGCTTTTCAAAGGCGAGTTGGTGGACGCCCTCTACAGCTCCACCTGCGGCGGCCATACCGAGGATGTGCACGTCATTTTTCCCTTGAAAAGCGATCCCTATCTCAAAGGTGTTCCCTGCATGGAAAGCGGCATGGCGCGGATCGACGGCGACCTGGCGCCGGGGATCGTCTTCCCGGCCGGGTTGACGCGCCGGCTTCTGCCGCCGGCGGCGGGAGCTTCTCCCGCCGCGGTTCTCGGCGCCCGGCTGGAGCACCTGGCGCTGCTCGCCGGTCTGCCGGCTCCCCACGAGCCGCTCGCGTCACTCGACCGCCGCGAGGTGCAGCGCTTCATCGCCTCCGTCTTCGACCTGGCGCTCGACGCCCGACTGTTTCTGGCGCCGGAGGACATTCGCTACCTGCTCACCGATCCGCCGGCTGACTGGAGCGACGAGGACCGCCGGCGGGCAGCCTATCTGCTGCGCAGCGGCCTGCTCAGCGGCCCCCTCGATCAGCCTCTGTCGCCCGAACAGATCGAGCGCATGCTCCTTGGGCTCGCGGAGCTGTTGCACGTGGTGCGCCGCGAGGAGACGTCGTTCTTCTCCTTCACGGATGGAAAGCTCGCCGTCCGCTCCGGCAAGGAGGACAAGGTATACAGCCTGTCGGCCGGGGTCACGACCTTTCGCCGCCAGGGAAACGAGCTGTACAGCGCCGGCCTGAACCTGGAGCCTGGAGATCTCCTGACCCTGTTCTGGCAGGGCGACCGCCTGATCGCCCTCAACCAGGATTTGGATCTCGACGGCGTGTCCTTCGACCGCAGTAGCCCCTACAGCTCCTGGAGCCGCTTTAGGACCGATTCCCAGCTCGCGGCGCAGGTGAATACCCGCTTCCCGGGCTTCGCCTTTGGCAGCTTCGAGGTGCTGGAGCGAGGGGAGTCAGGCCGGGTGGGAAAGATCAAGATCTCCAACAACCAGGGACAGACCGTGGAGGTGGACGGCCTCGCCGTGCGCTGGACCCTCGACGTGCCCGACACGCTCTTCACCGCCAAGCGCCTGATGCCCAAGAACCAGGAGCCCGGTTGGCTGTTCACCGGCCGGGGTTTCGGCCACGGCGTCGGCATGTGCCAGGTGGGAGCCTACGGCATGGCCCAGCGCGGCCACACCTACCGCGAGATCCTCACCCACTACTACACGGGGGTCGAGCTCGGGAAGGTACGCATCCGGAACCGGGCGGGCGCCGCGCGGTGAGGCGTCTGCCTCAGGTGGTAGACTTCAATTATGGCCCGGAGGCACGCTTTCATCGCCGAAGAGAACAATCTCCGGATTCCCGGGGACGCCTTCACCTTCGAGGGATTCCAGAAGTGGGTGGAGTCTGGCGAGTTTCCTGAGATCGGGCGCATCGACTACCTGCAAGGGGACATCGAAGTCGACATGAGCCCGGAAGACCTCTACACGCACGGGATTCCCAAAACGGCGATCTGCGCGGCCTTGCACCTCCTGATTTCAGGCCGAAGCGGGGACGTCTACGTGGACAGCGCCCGCGTCACCTCTCGGTTCGCCGGACTTTCCGCCGAACCGGATGTGGTGGTTGTGCTTTGGACCTCTCTGAAAAACGGACGCGTTCGTTACGTTCCAGCTGCCGTTCAAAAACCTGACCGCTTTTCCGGGATCGAAGGCGCGCCGGATCTGGTCGTGGAAGTGGTGAGCGACGGCTCGGTGACCAAGGATTTGAAACTCCTCCCACCTATCTACGCCAAGGCGGGAGTCCCCGAGCTGTGGATTGCGGATACGCGCAAAGATAAGGTGATATTTCAGATTCAAACTCTTGAAGACGGCAGGTATGTGGCCGTAGCACCGGATCAGGGAGGCTGGATGCGCTCTTCCCGTCTCGACTTCGAATTCCGGCTGACGCGCCACAGGACGCCGATGGACTCCTGGCACTATGTGCTTGAGCACAGGGAGAGTTGAGGGGATGTCTCAAAGTCGGCAAGCAACGCGGGTGATTTGTCGCCCGTAGGGTCTTCAGGCCTGAAGGGCCGAGATTCTTTAGCCTGGGGCGTAGCCCTAGGAAAGCTTCTCAGGATTCAAGGACTGAACCTCGCTGGCCCGGGAGGTTCAAGAAAGACTTCCTCTACCTACTGGCGGGAGGTGTTAAGCTTCCAAGCCTATGGCCGTCAAAGACATCTCCCCTCGGCCCTCCCTGGTGCCGCAGCCTTCTGCGCCTCACCCGCATCCCGATCATTCCGAGGAGCGCAATCCTGGCATACCGCTGGAGCTCGACTGGGTGCGCGAGGTGCGGGTCAACACCAGCGCGGCCGAGCGCCGGGCGGCGACCCTGCCCAAGCGCCGCACGGTGAAGAAGGAGTGGCAGGCGGCCTGGTACCTGCGGGCCATCACCTGCATCGATTTGACGACGCTGGCGGGGGACGACACTCCGGGCCGCGTGCGCCGGCTGTGCGCCAAGGCGCGCCAGCCCGTGCGCCGGGATCTACTGGAGGCACTGGGCGCCGGCCATCTCGACATCCGGACGGCTTCGGTCTGCGTCTACCACAACCTGGTGGAAACGGCTCGCGAGGCTCTGGAGGGTTCCGGCATTCCGGTCTGCGCCGTGTCGGCTGGCTTTCCGGCCGGGCAGAACCCGTTCTCCCATCGCCTGGCCGAGATCCGCGAGTCGGTGGCGGCGGGGGCCGGAGAGATCGACATCGTCATTAGCCGCGCCCACGTCCTCACCGGCAACTGGCAGGCGCTCTACGACGAGATCCGCGCCTTCCGTGAGGCCTGCGGTCCGGCGCATCTCAAGACGATCCTCGCCACCGGTGAGCTCGGCACCCTGCGCAACGTGGCGCGGGCGAGCCGTGTGGCCATGATGGCCGGCGCCGACTTCATCAAGACCTCGACCGGCAAAGAAAAGGTCAACGCCACCTTGCCGGTCTCGCTGGTGATGGTGCGGGCGATCCGCGACTACCGCGAGCGTACCGGTTTCCGGATCGGCTTCAAGCCGGCTGGGGGGATCTCGACCGCCCGCCATGCTACCGATTGGCTGGCGCTGATGAAGGAGGAGCTCGGCGACGCCTGGATGCGCCCCGCCCTCTTCCGCCTCGGCGCCTCAAGCCTCCTGGGCGATCTCGAGCGCCAGCTCGAGCACTACGTCACCGGCCGTTATTCGGCTTCCTTCCGCCATCCTTTGGCCTGAGAAGAACCTATGGCGACCATCGCGGAGATCTTCGAGACCCTGGAGTATGGCCCGGCGCCCGAGAGCGCCGATCCGGCTTTGGCATGGCTGGAGGCCCGCGGCCGGGAGGTCCTCCCCTTCATCGGCGGCGCTTTCCGCAAGCCGGCCGCTGGCGAGTGGTTCGAGACGTTGAACCCAGCCACGGCCAAGCCCCTCGCCCGCGTCGTCCAGTGCGGTGCTGCCGAGGTGGACGCCGCCGTCGACGCGGCCCGGGAGGCGCAGGTCCTGTGGTGGGAGCTCGGCGGTCACGGGCGCGCCCGCCATCTCTACGCGATCGCCCGCCACGTGCAGAAGAACGCCCGCCTCCTCGCCGTCCTGGAGACGCTGGATAACGGCAAGCCGATCCGCGAGACGCGGGACATCGACGTTCCTCTCGTGGCCCGGCACTTCTACCACCACGCCGGCTGGGCGCAGCTCATGGCGAGCGAGCTTCCGGGATACGTCCCCGTCGGAGTCGCCGGGCAGATCATCCCCTGGAACTTCCCCCTGCTCATGCTGGCCTGGAAGATCGCGCCGGCTCTCGCCATGGGCAATACGGTGGTGCTCAAGTCCGCTGAGTTCACGCCTGTGACGGCGTTCGCCTTCGCCGAGATCTGCCGCGACGCCGGCCTGCCGCCCGGGGTGGTCAACATCGTCACCGGCGACGGCCGCACAGGCGAGCTCATCGTCCGCCATCCCGGTGTCGACAAGATCGCCTTCACCGGCTCGACCGAGGTCGGCCGCATCCTCCGCGAGGTCACGGCGGGAACCGGTAAGAAGCTGTCGCTGGAGCTGGGCGGCAAGTCCCCTTTCCTGGTTTTCGACGACGCCGACCTCGACGGCACGGTCGAAGGCGTGGTGGACGCCATCTGGTTCAACCAGGGGGAGGTCTGCTGCGCCGGCTCACGGCTGCTCGTTCAGGAGGGCGTTGCCGAGACGCTCTACGCCAAGCTCCGCGCCCGCATGGAGACTCTCCGGGTGGGCGACCCTCGCGACAAGGCCATTGATATCGGCGCCATCATTGCCCCGGTGCAGCTCGAGCGGATCGAGCGGCTGGTGCGCCAGGGAGTTGAGGAGGGCGCCAAGATGTGGCAGCCCTCCTGGAGTTGCCCGCGGGAAGGCTGGTTCTATCCACCCACCCTGTTCACCGAGGTCGAGCCGGCGGCTACCATAGCCCAGGTCGAGATCTTCGGTCCCGTGCTCGTCGCCATGACCTTCCGCACGCCGGAGGAAGCCATCGAGCTGGCGAACAACACGCGTTACGGCCTGGCGGCGAGCCTGTGGACGGAGAATGTCAACCTCGCGCTGGACCTGGCGTCGAAGATCAAGGCCGGCACCGTGTGGATCAACAGCACTAATCTCTTCGACGCCGCCTCCGGATTCGGCGGCTATCGCGAGAGCGGCTTCGGCCGCGAGGGCGGCAGGGAAGGGCTCTGGGAGTACGTTCAGCCGCGCTGGGAGGCCGAGGCGAAGAAGGGGGAGCACAAAAAGGACGGCAAGGACAATAGGGACGCCAAGGACGAAGAAGACCGGGACGATGACGCTCCGGCGGAGCTGCCGGCCATCGACCGCACGGCCAAGCTGTACATCGGCGGCAAGCAGACCCGCCCTGATGGCGAAGCGAGCCGCAAGATCCTGGGTTCTGATGGGCGCCTGATCGGAGAAGTGGGCGAGGGGAATCGCAAGGACATCCGCAACGCCGTCGAAGCCGCGCGCAAGGCTGCTCCTGGTTGGGCAAAGGCCACGGCCCATCTGCGGGCGCAGATCCTCTACTACATTGCCGAGAATCTCGCTGCCCGTCGCGACGAGTTCGTGCGCCGCTTGGTGGCCATGACGGGCGCCGATCCGGACGCTGCGAGTGCCGAAGTCGATCTCTCGGTCGAGCGCCTCTTCACCAACGCTGCCTGGGCCGACAAGTACGCCGGCCAGGTCCAGGCCACGCCGCTGCGCAACTTCACCTTCGCCGTCTACGAGCCCATCGGCACCCTGGCGGTCGTCTGCCCGGACGAGGCTCCGCTCCTCGCCTTCATCTCCACCGTGGCGCCGGCCGTCGCCATGGGCAACGCTGTCGTGGCCGTTCCCTCCGAGCGTTGGCCCCTGGCGGCCACGGACCTTTACCAGGTCTTCGACACGTCGGACGTCCCAGCGGGTGTCATCAACATCGTCACCGGCAGCCGCGACGCCCTGGCCGGCGTTCTCGCCGCCCATGACGACGTGGATTGCCAGTGGTACTTCGGCAGCCTTGAAGGCAGCGCCGCCGTTGAGCGTGCCTCGATTGGCAACCTCAAGCGCACCTGGGTCAACTACGGAGAGGCCCGCGACTGGGCTGACTCCGAGCAGGGAGCCGGCGAAGAGTTCCTCCGCCGGGCGATCCAGGTGAAGAACATCTGGGCGCCGTTTGGGGAGTAGGCTGCCTACTGCTCCACGGAGAAAGACTGTAAGCTGTTCTCATGTTGAATACATCTATCATCGAGCTCGAAGAGGAGCTGGAAGCCGTTACGGAGACAGGCCTGTACAAGAGCAGAGAGGCGTTCCTCGCCGACGCCGTCAATACGCTTCTCGCCGCCCGTCCTGACGTTCGCGAGGCCGTGGCCTGCCGGCTCTATGGCAAGGGCGTATTCTCCCTCGGGCGTGCCGCTGAATGGGCTGGCATCTCCATTGAAGCCATGAAGGAGAGTCTCCATCGCGCCGGCATCTCGCGGGAGGCTCCTGAGAGCCTGGCAGACACAGAAGCCATGGCCCGCGAGGGCATGAAGGTATTTCGGAGATCCATGTCTTGACGGCTGGCCCCAGGGTAGTCCTGGATACGGATTTCCTGAGCGCCTTCCTGAAGATCGATCAACTTCCTCTCGTCCGCGAATCCCTCGGCGTCGAGAATCTTCTGGTTCCGACTGCGGTTTTTCGTGAGATCAGCTTGACCGATCTCTTGCCTCGTTTCGCCGCAATGCCGGGAGTCCTGGTTCAAATCCCTGACGCAGCGAAGGCCTATCCTCTTCGAAGCGACGAAGCGTTTTCACGGCTCGGTCCAGGGGAACAGGAGGCGATCTCGATTTGCCTGGAACGGGAAGGATCTGTACTCCTTATGAACGATAACCGGGCTCGCTTGGTGGCTGCGCGGCTTGGAGTCAAAGTGTTGAGTATCCCGGCCTTCCTTCTGGAGGCCAAGCTCTCTTCTTCCATTAGTCGAGAACAGATTGTCGGCTTGATTACTGCCTTGGAAGAGCGCGACCATTACGGGTTCAAGAAAGACATTCGAGACGAGCTCCTCGCCTGAGGCGCCTTCGGGGATTAGACCGCCTGCCTACAGCTTCTCCCAATCCTCAATCACCGCCTCCGCCGCCCGCCGCCCGGAGACCATCGCGCCTTGAAGCGACGGAGTCTCGCGGTGATCGCCGCAGAGATAGAGGCCGGGGCGCCGCCGCACAGGCAGTGCCACCGGCTCCAGTGAGCTTCGGGCGGGAAGGGCCAGGGGAATGCGGTAGGTCCGGAGGTGACGCCAGCTCTCGACGGCTGGGCCGAACCAGGAGCCGAGGTGCCAGCGGACTTCGGATTCCAGATCCTTCTCGTTCGCTTCGGCGGCTCCCACGACTGTCGCGGAAACGAGTGACTTTCCAGCCGGAGCGTAGCCTGGGGCTACGGCGCTCGGGACGCAGAAGTTGTCCACGGGTCCGCGGCCCTCTCCGTTGAACACCAGGAGATGCTTCGAAAAGGGCGCCTGATCCGCCGCGAAATAGAGGCAGGCCATGCCGTGAAATCCCGGAGGATGCAGGCCCGGCAACAGACGAGCCGCCTCCGGAGCCTCTGTGGCGAGCACCACCGCCGTCGCGGGGATGCGCTCGCCGCCCACGACCCGCACCTCGCCTTCTCCCAGCGCCTCGACCCGAGCCCCGAGTCGGATTGTTCCTGCCGGCAGTCGCGCCGCGAGTTGCTGGGGAATGGCGCCGATGCCGGCGGCGGGGAGCGCGGCTTTTCCCTGGCTGAACATGCGAAAAACGTACTCGAGCATCCGGCTGGAGGAGGCGAGGTCGGTCTCCAGGAAGACGCCGCCGAAAAAAGGGCGAAATAACGACCCGATGATCCGGTCGCTGAAGCCGAGCTCGAGGAGAGCGTCCAGCGCGGAGGTCTCCGGCCGCTTGAAGATGTCGTCGATCGAGCTTGTGAGGACATGGCGCCGCAGACGGGCGATCCGCAGCTTGTCCTTCAGATTCCCGACGGGAGAGAAAAGCATCGCCGGGAGCGTCCACGGCTGGCGGAACGGATCGGAGATCCGGTGGAACTTGCCGTCTATCCGGATCAAGGCTCCCGGGGAGAACGTCCGCAGCTTCAGGGCCTGATAGTCGAGCAGGTGGCGGGCCTCTGGATAGGCGGTGAGCAGCACCTGGAACCCGCGGTCGAGAAGGAAGCCGTCGACCTTGTCGGTGCGGATGCGCCCGCCAGAAGCGTCAGACGCCTCCAGGAGCGTGCAGGAAATCCCCATTTCCTGGAGTTTCAAAGCGCAGCAGAGACCGGCCATCCCGGCCCCCACGATCACCACTCTCGCACCCGCCCGCTCGTTCGGCATCATCCAGGCGATGATACCGCCTTCAACAGGAAAGGCTGGTAAGCTTGTGCACAAATGAGCGACGCGAATCGTTTTCTCCGCACTCTACGCATCGGCATTCTGGTGTTCGACGGTTTCGAGCCGCTCGATGTTTGGGGCTTCGTGGAGGCGTTCAGCATTTCGCGCTTCATCGCTACGAATTATGCGAGTCCGCCACCCTACCCGTTCGAAATCGTGCTCATTTCCAACCAGTGCAAGCCCCACGGCGTTGAGGCGACCCCCGCGCCGGTGAAGAGCGCCAACGGTCCGCGAGTGGCGCCGGACTACTTCCGCGACGAGGCCCTCGAACAGCAGATCGACGTATTTATGATCCCCGGCGGCATCGGTACGCGTACCCTGCTCAGCGACAAGCACCCCGTGGCCAGGCAGGAGCTCGTCGACTGGGTTCGGACGATGGACCAGCGCGTCGAGCTGATGACGTCCGTCTGCACCGGAGCCTCGGTGCTGGCCTTTTCCGGACTCCTCGACGGCAAGCCTGCCGCCACCAATCACGCAGCCTTTGCGTGGGTGACCAGTCTCGGTCCCCGAGTCCTCTGGGACAACGTCTCCCGCTGGGTCGACGCCGGCCACTACGTCACCTCTGCGGGCGTCTCCGCCGGCACCGACATGGCCTTCTATCTCGTCAAACGCCTCGCCGGTCGAGCCGTCGCCGAGGTGGCGGCGAAGGGCGCTGAATACGACTGGCACCGCGATCCCGAAGAGCCGATCTATTATCCGCAGCAGGCCGCGGTGCCGAGCACCACGGATTCAAAGTGACGCTCACCGGCTGTGCTTGTAGATCAGCTCGATCAGCTCGTCGTACATCCCCTCGGCCTCGGCCGGACCGGTCTTGATGGCCTTCGTGGCGCAGTGCTTGAGGTGGTTCCTCATCAGCTCGCGGCCCACCGCTCGCAGGGCTTCCTGGACGGAGGAGATCTGGGTGAGGATGTCGGCGCAGTAACGATCGTCCTCAACCATTTTTTGGAGACCTCGGACCTGGCCTTCGATGCGCCTCAGACGTTTCAGATTGCGGTCCTTGATTCCGGGATCGACTCCCGCGGCCATGCGCTCGCCGGCTTCCATGTCGTTTCCTCCTAAGGACTTCATGCCAGCCGCGAGCGGCGGAGACGGAGACTGTTGGTGACCACGCTGACGGAGCTCAGGGCCATCGCCGCGCTCGCCAGGATGGGGGAGAGCAGCACGCCGAAGAGGGGATAGAGGACGCCCGCGGCCACCGGAATTCCGATCACGTTATAGACGAAGGCCCAGAACAGGTTTTCTTTCATCGTCCGCATCGTCTGTCGCGAGAGGGCGATGGCGGTGGCCACGCCGCGTGGATCGCCGCGCATCAAAGTGACGTCGCTCGCCTCAATAGCGATGTCCGTCCCTGTTCCGATGGCGATCCCCACATCCGCCTGCGCGAGGGCCGGCGCGTCGTTGATGCCGTCGCCCACCATGGCCACGACGGCGCCTTCTTTCTGGAGTCTCTTGACCTCGGCCACCTTGCCGTCCGGCAGGACCTCGGCCACCACGCGGTCGATTCCCGCCTGGCGCGCCACGGCTTCGGCCGTCCGCCGGTTGTCACCCGTCAGGAGAATGACGTCGAGCCCCATCGTCCGCAGTTGCGCGATCGCCTCCCGCGCCTCGGACTTGATCGGATCGGCCACGGCCAGCAGCCCGGCCAGCGCACCGTCGACGGCAACGTAGACGGGCGTCTTTCCCTCAGCCGCCAGCCGCTCCGCCTCCAGGACCAGGGGCGCCACGTCCGCGGCGTACTCGTCCATGAGAGTCTCGTTTCCAATGGCGACGAACGCGCCTTCGACGACGCCAACGGCGCCCAGGCCGGTGATGGACTGGAATCCTTCGATGTGGGCTAGCGTGAGCTTTCTCTCCCGCGCCCTACGCACCAGGGCCTCGGCCAGCGGGTGCTCGGAGGAGGCCTCGAGCGAGGCCACGAGCCGCAGGAGCTCGTCCGCGCTACGCGGCGCGCCAGGAGCCGGCAGGATGTTGGTGACGGCCGGCACTCCCTCGGTGACGGTACCCGTCTTGTCTAGCACCACGGTGGTGACGTCGCCCGCCCGCTGGAGCGCCTCGCCGCCCTTGATGAGGATGCCGAGCTCGGCTCCCCGGCCGGTTGCCACCATCACGGCGGTGGGTACGGCGAGGCCCATGGCGCAGGGGCAGGCGATGATCAGCACGGCGACGGCCGCCGCGAAGCCGCGCACGGCCGGGGCGGAATCCGCCGCCAGGAACCAGACGACGAAAGTGACGAGGGCGAGCCCGATCACCGTCGGCACGAAGATGCCGCTGATCTGGTCGGCGAGCTTCTGGATGGGGGCCCGCGAGCTCTGGGCGTCACGCATCAGCTTGACGATCTGCGCCAGGACGCTGTCCGCTCCCAACCGGGTGGCCCGGTAGCGGAAGGCGCCCGTGCGGTTGATGGTGCCGCCGATCACCCGGTCCCCGAGCTTCTTTTCAACCGGCATCGACTCGCCGGTGAGCATCGACTCGTCCACGGCACTGGCGCCCGAGACGACCTCGCCGTCGACCGGCAGCCGCTCGCCGGGCCGTACGATCACGGTGTCGCCGCTCACCACCTGCTCGACCGGGACGTCCAGCTCCCGGGCACCGCGCAGCAGGCGAGCCGTCTGGGGCTGAAGGGCCACCAGCGAGCGCAGGGCCGCGGAAGTGCGGCTCTTGGCGCGCGCTTCCAGGGCGTTTCCGGTGAGGATCAGGGCGATGATGATCACCACGGCCTCGTAGTAGACGTCCGGGGGAATGCCGCGGGAGAGGAAGAAGCCGGGGGCGACCGTGGCGAGCACGGAGTACAGGAACGCCGCGCCCGTGCCGACGGCGACCAGCGTTTTCATGTCCGTCGAACGGTGGCGCAAAGCGGCCCAGGCCCGAACATAGAAATGCCGTCCGGCCAACGCCATCACGCTCGCGGTCAAGACGAGCAGGGACCAGGAGAGGACGGCTGGCGGAATGCGATAGAGCCACGGCATCGCCGCGCGGAGAGCGGGAGTCATCGTCTCCATGGCCCAGCGCATGAATGGATCGCCGGCGGTGCCGTGGATGGCGTGGCCGTTGGCCACCATCAGCGGCATGGAGAGAACCATGGCGATCACGCCCGCGACGCCGCTCGCCAGGGCCTTTCGCCGCAGACTGCGGAATTCCTGCTCCTGCGAACGGTCGCGGGCCTCCTGCTCCGCAAAGGCGGTCTGTTCCGGCCGCGGCAGCTCAGCGCCGTAGCCGGTTTCGCGGATCGCCTCCACGAGCGCCTCGGGTTGAACGCGAGCCGGATCGTAGGTCACGGCGGCGCTCTTCATCATCAGGTTCACCGAGGCGTCGAGCACTCCGGGCTGGCGCGTGAGTGCCTTCTGCACGGTCGCCTGGCAGGCCGCGCAGGTCATGCCCTCCACCGGAAGGGTGATCCTGGTGCCGGCCGCCGGCTCCATCACCGTCGTAGGCATCTCAGGCTACTCTTTCGGCGCTCTCGACGGGATGGGCGGTGTAGCCGGCGTCGTCGATCGCTTCACGGATTCGCGCGAAGGGAGTGCGGGCGGGGTCGTAATCGATCTCGGCTGAGCCCACGGTGACGCGGCCGACGTGGACACCTTCCAGCTTGGCAAGGGCCTTGTCCAAGCGGGCGACGCAGTGCCCGCAAGTCATGCCGTCGATTTGGAGAGTCAGGTGCTGCATGGGGAGAACCTCCTCGATCTCCGAAACCAGATACCCCCCTCCCCTATTCCTCGCCGGTGTCGGGAGAAGAGTGGAATGGAGTCGTTTTCCGGCAAGAAGAGCACGGAGGCGGCCCCGACCGAGCCGCCGAAGGGCTCCGCCAAGCCGCCGGGGTCGTAGGCCTCGGTGCGGAACCTCCAGACCTCGGTCTGAGTCGTCGAGACCTTGGTCTGGGTCCTCCGGGCCGCGGTCCAGGTCGTTCAGACCTTGGTCTGTGCCGTCGAGACCTCGGTCTACATCATCAAGACCTTGGTCTACGTCATCGAGACCTTGGTATGGGGTGTCGAGACCACGGTCTGAGTTGTCCAGACTTTGGTGCGGATCGTCCAGACCTCGGTTTACATCGTTCAGACCTCGGTCTACGTCGCCGAGACCTCGGTCTACATCATCGAGACCCAGGTCTACGGCGTGGAGACCTCGGCCTGAGTCGTCGAGTGGGTGGGCGCTCGCGCTTGACAGCAGCCATCCTTCCGGAAATGCTCGCGGCCGTGAACCTGATGCCCCCACCGGTTGAGCCCCACCAGCGCTCCCTCTCGGAGGTGCACAGCTCCGTCGAGATTCCGCGTCAACTTTCCTTTTGGCGCCGATTTTTCGCCTTCAGCGGTCCGGCCTACCTGATCAGTGTCGGCTACATGGACCCGGGCAACTGGGCCACCGACATCGCCGCCGGTTCCAAGTTCGGCTATCGGCTGCTTTGGGTGCTGGTGATGTCGAACATCATGGCGATTCTCCTCCAGAGCCTGTCGGCGCGGCTCGGCATCGTCACCGGGATGGACCTTGCCCAGGCCTGCCGCGCCATGTTCGACCGGCGGATCTCGTGGCTGCTGTGGATCCTGGCCGAGGTGGCGATCGCGGCCTGCGACCTGGCTGAGGTGCTGGGTTCGGCCATCGGCCTTCAGCTCCTCTTCGGCATGCCCTTGCTCGTGGCCGTTTTCATTACGGCGCTCGACACCTTCGTGCTCTTGCTCCTGCACCACCGTGGCATGCGGTTGATGGAGGCGTTCATCCTCACGCTGGTGTTCACCATCGGCATCTGCCTGGCGATTGAGGTCTTTCTCTCCAAGCCGGTCTGGGGATCGCTCGCGGCAGGGCTCGTTCCCCAGTTGCCTGGCGAGGGCGCCCTCTTCCTGGCGATCGGAATCCTGGGGGCCACGGTGATGCCCCACAACCTTTATCTCCACTCGGCCCTGGTGCAGTCGCGGCGCAACGCCCGCACGCCGGCCGGTCTTCGGGCGGGGATCCGGTTCAACACCATCGATTCGTTCGTGGCCTTGAACGGCGCCCTGCTGGTCAACGCCGCTCTGCTGGTGCTGGCCGGTGCCGCCTTCTTCAAGGCTGGCCTGTTCAACATCGCCGAGATCCAGGACGCCTACCGTCTGCTCGAGCCGCTCTTGGGAGCGAAGATCGCGCCGATCGCCTTCGCCGTCGCCCTCATCGCCGCCGGCCAGTCCTCGACCATCACGGGCACGCTCGCCGGCCAGGTGGTGATGGAAGGGTTCATCCACATCCGGCTGCGGCCCATCATCCGGCGGCTCCTCACCCGGTCGCTGGCCATCGTGCCGGCGGTGATAACCATCATCTTCTTTGGCGAACGGGCCACTGGGAACCTGCTGTTGCTGTCGCAGGTGGTCCTGTCGCTACAGCTCACCTTCGCCGTCGTTCCGTTGATCCAGGTGGTCTCGGATCGCCGCTGGATGGGGCAGTACGTCGTGGGCCGGTGGCTCGAAATCTCCGGTTGGGTGGTGGCGGTGGTCATCGCTTCCCTCAACCTCAAGTTGGTCTTCGACGCCCTCGTGGACGGTATCCAAGGGGCGGGGGGCCACGCCTGGATGCTTTGGGCAACCGCAGTGCCGCTGGCCCTGGGGCTCATCGCCCTCTTGGGATATGTGATTGTCGTGCCTGCTCTGGAGCGGCGTCGGGGATTGCCGGTTCCCGCGCTGGTGGGCGTCCACGGGCCGAGCGAGGTGCCGGAGATCGAGCCGCCGCGCTCGCCGCGCCTGATCGCGGCGGCCGTGGACTTCTCGCGCGCCGACAAGGCCGTCCTCTCCTACTCCGTGACCTTGGCCCGTGCCGGCGGCCGGGGCGCCAAGCTGCTTTTGTTCCATGTCGTGGAATCGGGCGGCGCCCGAATCATGGGCGGCGAGCTGCGCGACAGCGAAGCGCGAGGCGATCAGCAGCGCCTGGAGCTCTACGCCCGGGAGCTCGAACAGCTAGGGGTGGAAGCTAGCTACGACCTCGGCTTCGGGGAGCCGGCTGACGAGCTCGCCGCTCTCGTCGGGCAGCACAAGCCGGACCTCATCGTGCTGGGCAGCCACGGCCACCGTGGCGTGGGCGACCTCGTCCACGGCACCTCGGTGGAGCGCCTGCGCCACCAGGTGAAGGTGCCGGTGATGGTCATTCCGGCGGAGTAGCTTCATTTTTACGGTGGAGTGCCACATACGCCGACGGCACCGCCAGCAGAGTCACCAACGTCGACAGCCCCAATCCCCCAATCACCGCCAGCGCCAGCGGCTTCTGGAGCTCAGCGCCTGCTCCCAGTCCGAGGGCCAGCGGCAGCAGGCCGAAGAGGGTGCAGAGGGTGGTCATCAGGATCGGCCGGAGGCGCACCCGCGCCGCGTCGACGACCGAGTCGACAAAGGGCTGACCTTCGGCATGTAGGCGATGGGCGTAGTCGATCATCACGATGCCGTTCTTCACTGCCAGGCCGACGAGCAGGATCAGCCCCATGGAGGAGGAGACGTCGAGCTCCGAGCCGGCGAGCCGCAGGAGGAGGAAGGAGCCGCCGAAGGAGAGCGGTGCCGCCAGCAGCAGGATCAGCGACGGGGTGAGGGAGCGGAATTCGAATACCAGGACGAGGAGGACCAGCGCGGCGGCGGTGCCGAAGACCAGCATCAGCTCGCGGAAGGCCTGGCGCTGCGACTCGTATTGGCCGCCCACCTCCAGGGAGTAGCCGACGGGCAGCTTGAGCTTGCCGACGCGGCTCTGGATCTCGATCGCCGCGCCGCCCAGGTCGCGGTTCTCCAGCCGCCCGGTCACCAGGGCCACCTGCCGCAGGTTCTCGCGGGTGAGCTCGCCGTCGCCCGTGGCAATCACCGGCCGCGCCACCGACGACAGCGGCACGACGCGGCCGTCCGGCGTGCGCAGGGTGAGGGCGCCAAGACGTTCGGGATCGTAGCGGTCGGCGTCGGGATAGCGCACACGCACCGGCACGCTACGATCGCCCAGGCGCAGGTCCGTGGCGGCCTCGCCCGACCAGGCGGCGGCGAGCTGATTCTGCACCTGCTCGACCGTGAGCCCGGCCCGGCCGGCGGCCTCGGAATCGATCTGCCAGGTGGTCTCGGGGGAGCCCTGCTGCGGTCCCACGAGGTCCACCACTCCTTTCACGCTCTCCATTTCGTGCTGCACCTGTCCGGCGAGGTCGGTGAGCGTGCGGGAGTCGTCGCCGAAGATCTTCACCTCGATCGGGTTCGCGGCTCCTTCGAGGTCGCCGATCATGTCCTGGAGGAGCTGGACGAACTCCGTGTCCAGGCCGGGGACGAGCTCGGCGATCTTCGGCCGCAGGCTGGCGATCACCTGCTCGGCGGAGCGGCTGCGCTGCGATTTGGGCTTCAGCCGCACCAGGATGTCCCCCTTGTTGGGCTGGGTGGCGAAGAGCCCGAGCTCCGCACCGGTGCGACGCGAGAAGGCCGCCACCTCCGGAGTGTGCGAAAGCAGGTTCTCGATCTTCCGCACCTTGGCGTCCGTCTCCGCCAGCGCCGTGCCCGGCGGCGTCAGGTAGTCGACGACGAAGCCGCCCTCGTCCATCGGCGGCAGAAAGCCGCTCGGAATGCCGCGGTAGAGGAGGTAGCCCGCCACCGCCAGGGCGAGGCCCGCGGCCACGGCCAGCCAGGGCCGGTACACCGATGCCGTGAGCGTCCGCGTGTAGGCCCTCTCCAGCCGGCCGGGCTTCTCCTCCCGCGCGTGCTCGCCGTGGCGGTACGCGAAGCGGGAGAGCAGGGGGATCAGAGTGAGCGAGAGGACGAGCGAAATCAGCACGGAGACCGACAGGGTGAGAGAGAGGGCGCGGAAGAACTGCCCCACGACCCCGGAGAGGAAACCGAGCGGCGCCAGCACGACCACCGTCGTCAGCGTGGAGCCCACCACCGGTGCGAACAGCTCGTCCGTCGCCTCCTCGATCGCCGCCTCGCCCCGGCCGCTGCGCAGCCGGCGGTGGATGTTCTCGACCATCACCACCGCGTCGTCGATCACCAGGCCGATGGCGACCGCGAGCCCGCCCATCGACATCAGGTTGATCGACTCGCCGAACAGGCGCATGAAGAGGAAGGTCGAGAGCACGGTGAGCGGCAGGGTGATCGAGGCGATGATCGTCACCCGCCAGTCGCGCAGGAAGAAGAGCAGCACCAGCACGGCCAGCACGCCGCCGATCAGGATCGCGTCGCGTACGTTGGCGATGGCGGTGGCGACGAACTCCGCCAGGTCGTAGACCTTCGACAGCCGCAGACCCGAGGGGAGGGTATGGGTGAGGTCGTTCAGCGTCTGCTCGATCCCGGCCTTGACGGCCAGGATGCTCGCTCCCGGCTGCTGCGAGACGCTGACCACGGAGGCTTCCTTGCCGTTGCCGGTGACGAGCGAGGTGCGGTCCGGAGCGCCGGGGAAGACCGTGGCCACGTCCGCCACGCGGATCGCCGCGCCGCCCCGCACGGCGACGGTGGTGCGGGAGATCTCGGCGGCGGAGCTCCAGAGGCCCGAGGCGAGCACCAGGTGCTCCAGGCCGCCGGCGGCGTAATGACCCACGGGCGCCAGGCGGTTGGCGGTCTTCAGCGCCGTCGTCACGTCGTCCACGGTGAGCCCGGCCGCGAGCAGCCTGGCGGGGTCCGCCACCACCTCGATCTCCCGCGTGTCGGTTGCTGACACTTCGATCCGGCCGACGCCCGGGACCCGCGCCAGCGCCGGCCGGATGACGTAGAAGGCGTAGTCGTTGAGGTCGGGGGTGGGCAGGCCGCCCGTCAGGTTCAGGCTGAGCATGGGGAAGGCGGAGACCGTGAGGCGCTCGACGGCCAGAGTCGTCTCCGCCGGCAGGTCCTGGCGCACCTCGACGACGCGGTTCTGGAGCTGTTGCAGCGCCGCCGCCATGTCGGTGCTCGGCTCGAACTGGGCCGAGATCTCGCTGGCGCCGCGAAAGGTCCGCGAGCGCACCCGGCGGATGCCGGGGACCTCCATGGTCGCCTGCTCCAGGGGCCGCGTCACCGACGTCATCATCGCCTTGGCGGGGAGCGAGCCGCTGTGCGCGATCACCAGCAGGCGGGGAAACTGGAGCGGCGGATAGATGTCGGAAGGCAGCGACCGCATCATCAGCGCTCCGGCCCCCGCCAGCAGCAGGGTGATCAGGAGCACCGCGCGTCCCTGGCGCTCGGCGAAGCGGGCGACGTTCACTTCGCGGGCTCCGCGGGTGACTCGGAGCCGTCCGTGGCCTCGACCGTCGCGCCGTCCGGCAGGGCCGTCTGGCCGCGGACGACGACGGAGTCACCGGCCTTGACGCCGGAGAGGATCTCGGCCTGGCCCTGCGCCACCACTCCGACCGTCACTGGGCGGCGATGCGCCTTCTTCTGCGAATCGACGACGAATACATATCTCGCCGTTCCTTCCTGCACGAGAGCGTCGGCGGAGACCAGGACGGCGGCGCGATGCTCCTCGCCATAGATCTCGACGGCCACCGCGAGCCCTGCCGGCCGGCTCGTGGGCGTGTCGAAGGCCAGCCGCACCTGCGCGGTGCCGCTCGCGGAATCGACGGACGGCGGCAGGGCGATGACGTGGGCCCTCTCGTCGGGGAAGGCGGCGCCCCGCACCGTTGCCGGATTGCCCCTCGCGACGCGCCCGAGGTCGCCCGCGGGCACCGCGGCCTCGATCTGCAACTGGGAGGGATCGATGACGCGCAGGAGAGGGTCCGGCCCCCCCGCCGAGACCATGTCTCCCACCTGGTGCGAGCGGGCGACGACGACGCCATTGAAGGGCGCCCGCACCACCTCGCGCCCGGCGAGCTGGCCGGCGGCCGACGTCGTGCTCCGGGCCTCGTTGACGGTGGCGTTCGCCAGGGCGAGATCGCGCTGCGCGTCCTCCACCTCTTTGCGGGCGGCGATGCCGCGCTGGAGCAGGCCGGTGAGGCGGGTGACGTTCTGCTGGGCGGTCCTGAGCTGCGCCTCGGCCCGCGCCAGGTCCGAACGCTTGGAGGCGGCGTCGGCCTCCAGGCTGGGGATCTGGAAGCGCACCAGCAGCTCGCCGCGTCGCACCCGGTCGCCTACCGCTTTGGGAATCTCCGCGATCCGGGCGTCCTGCGGCGGCGTGACCAGCAGCTCGGCCCCGGCCGCCGGCTTCACCTGGCCCGTGGCGGCGATCACCGGACGGATGGGACCGGAGAGCGCCGTCGCCACGGTGACGGGAACGGCCTCGGCGGTATCGACCGCCTCGGGAGCCGCCTTGTGGCAGGCGGGCAGGGCGAGCAACCCCAGGAGGAGACAGGACGCGGGCGGGATTCTCACGGTAGCGGCGCTCCGATCGCCCGCTCCAGGTCGGCGAGCGCGTTCTGATAGTCGGTTCCCGCCTGCACCGCCTGGAGGCGCAGGTCGTGCACGGATTGCAGGCTCTGAAGCAGCGCGGCGAGCCCCGTCTGGCCCGAGCGGTACGAGTCCTCGGCCATGGCCTCGACCTCCGCGGCGCGGGGGAGGATTTCGTCTCGGTAGCGCAGCAGGGCGAGCCGCTGGACCTCGGCGTTGGCGGCGGCGGCGTAGACCTCGCTCCGAATCCGGGCCGCAGCGGCGTCGCGCTCCGCTTTCAGGCGCGCCAGCGTGGCCTCTTCGAGCCGGGCCTGCGCGCGGTGGGTGAAGATCGGGAGCGTGAGGGTCAGCGATCCTCGCCATCCCCAGTCGAAATCGGGCGGTGCGTGGTGGGTGACGCCCGCGGCGGCGGTCCAATCGGGAACGGCCTCGGCTCGCGCCAGCTCGGCTCGTGCCGCCTGCTCGGCGATCCCAAAATCGAGGGCCGCGAGCTCGGTGCCGGTGGAGAGGGCGAGGGTGATCGCCGCGTCCGCGGGCGGCACCCGTCCGGCTTCGAGCTCCGTGCTCACCGTGAGGGGGGTTGCCGGAGGCCGCGCCAGGAGGGCGTTCAAGTCGGCCCGGGCACCGGCCACGAGCCCCCGGGCCTTGTCGGCCTCGCTCGCCGCCTGGGCGGCGGCCAGCTCGGATTGCAGCGCGTCGAGCCGGGGAACGTCGCCGGCTTCGAGGCGGGCGTGGGCGGCGTCGCGGGCGCGCTCAGTTAAGCCCTGGATCTCGGCGGTCTCATGCGCGCGCCGCTCGGCCGCGGCCAGCGCGAAGTAGGCGCGGCGCACCTGGTTGCGGGTGGTCGCCGTGAGGCGGGCGATCTCGGCCTCGTTGCTCCTCGCCTGGGCCGACGCTACGGCGATCCGGCGCTGGCGTTTTCCCCCACGCTCGATGGGCAGGGAGACCGTGGCCGAGTCCCGCGGCGTATCGCGCGACTCCTCAATTGCGATCTCGGGATTCGGCCGCTGGCGGGCGACGTCCCCCCGCGCCAGCGCCTCATTCCGTCCCAGGCGCGCGGCGGCGAGGGCGGGATTGGCGGCGAGGGAGGCGGTCAGGGCCTCGTCCAGCGTCATGGCGGCAGCCTGCTGCTGCGCGGTTGGCGCGGGAGCGGGCTGGCCGGGAAGAGGGGTGGCCAGAAGTGAGGCCGCCCCCAGGATGACCGGGAAAGATATCTTCATTCAGCGGCCCGAGGGTTTGTGCTCTTTCGCTGCTTCCTTCTTTTCGTCCTTGGCGCTCTCGTGATGCACGCCGATCACCTTGCCGGTGATCGCGCTGACATTGACTTCCTGGATGCCCGATTTGCCGGGCACCGCAATGTCGAAAGAGTAGATCAGTTTGCCGTGCTCCTTCTCCAGCTCCTCCGAGCGTACCTCGCCGTGCGGCACCTTGGCGAGTGCGGTGGCGCGAGCCGCTTCCAAGATAATCTTGGCCTGCTTGGCCAGGTCCGCCGGAACGTCCGAGCGCGGCGTAGTCTTGGTGCCGGCGGCGAACAGGCCGCCCGCCGTCAGCAGCGCGGCGACCGCGAAAGCCATCAACAGCTTGCGTTTGAGATCCATGGTTTTGTTCCTTCTATTTGTGGAGCCTTGCCCGTGCCGGTCTCCAGGTTATCGAAGTTTGCTGCGGCTCTGCCAATCCTTGAGCCTGCTGAGTGGATCGCTGATTGGTCATCAACAGGAGCTTTTTCTGCCGCCACAAGATGGGGCCTGGAGCTAGCCCATCCGCTTCCATCTGGCGCAGGTCCCTTCCCTCCAACACCAGGTAGACGAGACGGGACGAGCGCCAGCGGTCCTGGAATTGGCCGGAGGTGGGAAAACGGCGGGCGCGAGTCTCCGCCGGCAGATGATCGATACCGAAGGCAAGCTCGCCCCGGTATCTGACGACGCCGATCAGGCGGCCAAGGTAGACCGGCAGGGATTGAGGGTAGCAATCGTAGGTGTAGACCTCGTCCTCCGGCCCGAGCCGTTGCTTGAGAAAGCCCGCGAGCGCCTGACTGCTGCGGTCCAAGGCGATTCGAGGCCCGATCGCCCAGAGGCAGCCAATGAGCAGCACGGCCGCTCCCGCCATCGCCGGCAGGCCCCAGGCGCGTCCCTCCTCCATCGTCCCCCGCCGCCACCAGATCGCCGCCGCGGCGAGGGCCGCCGCCAGGGCCGGCAGGGCGAAAGTAAAGAGAAGAGGTGAGAAGCGAGGAGAAAAGATCTCGATCTGCCCCAGGGAGGCCCAGAGGAAGGGAACGATCAGGATGCCCAGTCCGAGCGCCCCGGACGCGGCGCCAATCTGGAGCCACCTGCGGGCGCGCCCCTCCCGTTCCGCAGCTTGAATGACCGCCAGAGCCACCAGGATGGCGAGCGGAGGCAGCGCCGGCAGGATGTAGGGCACGAGCTTCGAGCGGGATGCGGAGAAGAACAGCACGACGAACCCCACCCAGGTGACCAGGAAGACGAGGGAGGGACGATCCCGAAGCCGCTCCGGGGAGCGGCGAAAGAGGGCGACGGCCGCCGGGAAGAGCCCCGACCAGGGAAGCACGCCCACGAGCAGGATGGCGCCAAAAAACCAGAAGGGTTGCTGCCGCAACGCCTCGGGCGTCGCATAGCGCAGGACGTGCTCGTGAATGAAGTAGAACCAGAGAAAGTCCGGATTCCGCCGCGCCGCGAGCACGTGCCAGGGAGCGGCGACGGCGAGGAACAAGAGCGGACCGCCCACCCAGGGCACCCGCCGCAGCACGCTCCACCGCCGGGTGACGAGTAGGAAGATGAAGGCCACCGCGCCGGGAATGACGATGCCGATGAGCCCTTTCGTCAGGGTGGCGAGGGCGGCGGCCAGGAAGCAGCCGTACCAGAAGAGCCGCGACCGGCGTTCGCCGTCTCTCTCCTGGGCAAACCAGAAACAGGCGAGGGCGGCGCTGAGGAAAAACGTCACGGCCATGTCGATGATCGCCGTCCGGGCCAGCGCGACGTAGAGAGGAGTGGTGCCGAGCACGATCGCGGCGAGGAGTCCCGTCCGCTTGCCGCCCATGGCGCAGCCCAGGAGCCAGGTGAGCCCCAGGCCGGCGAGCCCGAAGCAGGCGCCGGTCAGGCGGGAGGCCACCTCGGGGCTGGGGAGCGCAGCGGTGGCGGCGGCGTTCAGCCAGTAGTAAAGAGGGGGTTTTTCAAAGTAAAGCACGCCGTTGAGCCGCGGCGTTACGAAGTCGCGGCTCGCGAGCATTTCGCGCGGAATTTCCGCATACCGTCCCTCGTCGGGATCGAGCAGGGGAACGCTCCCCAGGCCGCCCAAGAAGAGAAAGAGGAAACCGCAGCTCACGAACAGGAACGCCCTCAGCCGAATCTCCTTGGGACAGCCGGCCCGGGTGCCGGGCGCGGACTCTCAAGGCGCTCATGCTATGGACGCTTCAATGAAGAGACGATGAATGCGTGGCCGCTCCGGTCAGTGTGATCTCGAAACAACCTTCTTGCAGTCGGGCCGCTTTCCCGAGATCCAGCCTCTCGCAGAGCGCAGCCACCAGGGCGAGCCCGAGACCCGCGTGCTGTCCGTCCGAGCGTGCCGCGTCCTTACGCCAGAAGCGGTCGAAAATCCGGGGAAGATCGTCCTCGGCCAGGTCCGCGGTCGAATTGCGAACGCTCAGGGCGAAGCCGGAAGGCGTCGTCTCTCCCAGGCACCGAACCGCGGATCCTGGCGAGCCATAGGCGACCGCGTTGGCGAAGAGATTGGCGAGGATCAACGCCAGCTTCTCGCGGTCGGTGACGAGGAGAAGTCCTTCCGGAACCTCGAGCCGGAAAGCCATGCCTTTCTCGCGGGCCGTGGACGAGACGCCGCTCCAGGCGCTTGCCGCCAGCTCGCGCAGCGGCACCTCGGAGGTGTGGACTCGGCTTTGCCGCGCGTCGCAGCGAGCCAGCGCCAGGAGGTTGACCGCCAGGGTCTCCATCTGGAGCCCGATCGTCCGGATCTCGGCGAGAGAAGCCTGCAAGGCCGAGGAGTCCTCCGGCCACTTCAAGGCGACCTCGGTAATGGCGCGAAGCTCGGCGAGAGGAGTCCGCAGCTCATGGGCAAGGTTGGCCGAGAAGGCTCGCTCGCGGGAGAAGGACTCCTGGAGGCGCGCCAGCAAGCCGTTCAAGTGACGAATCATGGGAACGAGCTCGGCTGGGGCGCCCGCGAGGTCCAGCGGCTCTCCCAGCGACTCGGCATCCATGGTCTCGAGGCGCCGCCCGAGGTCGTCGAGCGGTGCGAGGCCGGCTCCCACGACGAGCTTGACGAGCACCGCGGTGCCCAGCAGCAGGCCGCAGGCGACGAGCGACAGGGTCAGGTGTATGGTGCCGAGAAAGGCGTCGAGCTCCTCCCGGCCGTGCGCCACGACCAGAGTCGTCCGGAGCTGGTCGGCGGAGGAGCTGTGGCCGGAGGGCTGCCCGGCCTCCCGCAGGTGGTCCTCTTCCTGCTCCGAGAGCGGATGGAAGGTGATCTCTGCGCAGCGCCCCGCCCGGCCGTCCGGGAGGGTCAGGTCCCGCAGCATAGGATGTTCCAGCGAAGCTCCCGAGCGCGGAAGATCTCGCTGGCCCAGGGAGCGCGAGCGCTCGACGACCGAGCCGTTGGCGAGCCAGAGCTCGAAGTAGTCGGGGTGGCGCCGGAGCCCGAAGTCGGGCATCACCTCATCGGTGTACTGCAGCCAGACCCGCCCGGATCCCTGCTCGGTCAAGGTCGCCAGCGTCTTGGCCCGCGTCAGCAGCGCGGCATCGTAGTCCCGCTTCAGGCGCGTGCTGAGGACGTGATCGAGGACCCAGCCGCCGGCTGCGAGGAGCACCCCCGTGCCGATCAGGAGGCCGGCCGTCAGGCGGCCGCGCAGCGAGCTCATGGCGCGGCCTCCTCGACCAGATAGCCGAGACCACGGCGGGTCTTGACCACGCTTTGCGGGTCCTGCGGGTCGAGCTTCTTGCGCAGCGAGTAGACGATGACGTCGACGACGTTGCTGGCGGCCTCGGAATCGAACTCGTAGAGGCGCTCCCACAGATCCCGGCGGCTCACGACCTCGCCGGCCCGCAACACCAGGATCTCCAGCAGGCTGTACTCGCGCGGGGTCAGCGGCACCGGCCGGCCCCGGTAGGTGACTCGCCGGGCCGCCGTGTGGACCTCGAGCTCGCCAATGTGGAGGTGGGGATTCTTGGCGCGGTACGAGCGGCGGACGAGCGCCTGAAGACGGGCGAGCAGCTCGTCGAAAGAGAAGGGCTTCACGAGGTAGTCGTCGGCGCCGCGGGTGAGACCCTGAACCCGGTCCTCCACCAGATCGCGGGCAGACAGGATGAGGACGTGCGTGTCCTTCCCCTGGCCGCGCAGTTTTCCGAGGTCGGTGAGGCCGTCGATTTTCGGCAGCATGAGGTCGAGCACGATCACGTCGTACTCGTTCTCCGTCGCCAGCCAGAGACCTTCGCGGCCATCTTGCGCGGTGTCGACGGCGTAGCCTTCCCGGCTCAGCCCCTTCTGCAGGGCCGAGCGTAGACGCGGGGAGTCCTCGATGAGCAGTAACCGCATGGAGGGCGTTGAGCTTACTCGCCCACCCCAGGCTCGTCAAAGCCGGCAGATTGTGCTACTTCCTTCATGGTTCCTTCATCGAACCGCCGCTAACCTAGCCCGTAAGGAGAGAGTTTATGCCCTTGAAATTGATCGCATTTTTGTTCTTCCTCATGCCGGTTGCACTGCTCGGCGCTCCGCCGGAAAAAGCCGCGCCCGCACCGAAGAAGCCGCAGCCGCCGAAGGCTGCGCCGGCAAATCCCGGCTACCACATCGCCAAGGAGATCCCGATCGGCGGCGAGGGAGGTTGGGACTACCTGACCGTGGATTCCGTTTCGCGGCGGCTCTACATCTCGCATGCCACGAAAGTCGTGGTCGTCGACGTCGACAACGACAAGACGGTCGGCGAGATCGGAAACCTGTCGGGAGTGCACGGCATCGCCTTCGCTCCGGACCTCGGCCGCGGCTTCATCAGCAATGGCCGCAGCTCGATGATCACGATCTTCGACCTCAAGACGCTGGCCAATTTGAGCGAGGTCAAGTCCACGGGCGAGAACCCCGACGCCATCCTCTACGATCCCTTCTCGTCCCAGGTCTTCGCGTTCAACGGCCGCTCCAAGAACGCCACGGTCCTGGACGCGAAGACCGGGAAGGTCGCGGGCACGATCGAGCTGGGCGGCAAGCCCGAGTTCGCCACCTCGGACCTCGCGGGCAGGATCTTCGTGAATATCGAAGACAAGAGCGAGGTCGTGGAGCTCGGCGCGAAAGATCTGGCGGTGAAGGCACACTGGCCGTTGAAGCCCTGTGAAGAGCCGTCCGGCATGGCGATCGACCGCGCCCACCACCGGCTCCTCGTCGGCTGCTCCAACAAGCTGGCGGCCGTGGTGGACACCGAGGGCGGCAAGGTGGTCACCACGGTTCCCATCGGCGACGGAGTCGACGCCAACGGCTTCGATCCCGGGACCCAGCTCGGATTCAGCTCGAACGGCGAAGGCACTTTGACGGTCATCAAGGAAGAGACGCCGGACAAGTTCACCGTCGCCGAGACCGTGCCCACCCGCCGCGGTGCGCGGACCATGGCCCTGGACGACAAGACCCACACCGTCTATCTGGCAACGGCCAAGTTTGGACCGACGCCCGCCGCCACCGCGGAGCAACCGCGTCCACGGCCGGCCATCCTGCCGGATTCATTCGTGATTCTCGTCGTCCGCCGGTAGGTGCATTCGCGAATGAGGGTTCAGGCGCTACCGAGAGTGGCCAGTTTCTTGATGGTCGTGGCCATTCTGGGCAGCGCCGCCGCTACCGCCCAGACCTCTGATACCTCTAATACCTCGTCGCCAAGCGCCGGCGCCTTCGCTGTGGCCGCAGACGCCGCTCAGGACCACTCGTCCCCGTCTGACGCTGCGCGCCTCCCTCACCTGGTGCTCGTCGACCTGCGGGACGTCCTGGGTGCGCCGCTCACTTGGAAAGCGCCGCAGTGGGGGCGTTTTTCACTCGCCGTGGCGGGAGTCGGCGCGGCGGCCCTGTTGGACAGCCGGGTGCGCGATGCCGAGGAGCGCGACCATAATCGTTTTGCGGATCACGTCGCGACAGTCTTCGAGCCGTTGGGCAGCGGCGGCGCTTGGGCGATCCTCGGGACGTTCTACCTGAAGGGCGTGCTGGGGAGCGATTCGAAGGCGCGCTCGGTGGGGGAGGATGGATTGATCGCCAGCCTGATCGCCGACGGCATCATCACGCCAGCGCTGAAGTACGCGACGGGCCGCAGCCGGCCGCACCAGACGACCCGGACGTTCGACTTCAGTGTCTCTGGCGGCAAGGCGTCCTTTCCGTCGGGACACGCGACGGAAGCTTTTGCCGTGGCCTCGGTCATCGCCACCCACTACGACGCAGGCTGGGTCCAGGTAGTGGCTTACGGCTCCGCGACGCTGGTCGGCTTCGCCCGCATCCACCACCAAGCCCATTTCCTTTCCGACGTCACCGCCGGGGCGATCATCGGAACCGCTGTCGGTAGAGCCGTCGTGCACCGCAATGCCAAGGAGCGCCGGAGATTCCAGGTCGCGCCCCTCCTGGGGCCTCGCAACCAGCCCGGAATTGGCCTGAAATTCAGTTTCTGAAACCGCCGCCGGCGCCACGGGCCTCGGCGGATCGCAGAACCCTGGCGAGCAGAGTGACGGCGACGTCGAGATGCCGGTTCTTGAGCATCGGCCCCATGATGCGGGCGCGGCCGGCGCGGTTGGCCAGCCGCTCGTCGTAACGGGCATAGGGAGCGGCCTGGCGCAGGCGTTCGACCAACTGCGCGAAGTTCGCGGCCACCGAGGGTTGGAGGGCGGTACCCAGCGACTGATAGTTGAGGCCGGTGGCGTGGAAGACCACGGGCGGCCGGCCTTCGCCGTAGAGTTGGATGAAGTCGTCCCGATCCTCGGTGGTCACTTGCTCGACCTTGCGCGTTTTCTTGGTGAGCATCAGCCCGCCGGTGAGCAGAGCTCGTCCGGCGCTGAACTTCCGCTGCTCGGTCGTCTTCACCTCCGTCCGCTCCTCGAGACGCGTCCCCCGCAGGACGAAGTCGATCTCGCGATAGGCGATCTCGGCGGTTTCTCCCCGGCGCGAAACGGCCGTGAATCCCTGCTCCCCAAGGGTGAAGCTGCGCACCTGAAACCGGGCGGCGTTCGTTTCCACCTCCTCCGGGGTGATCAGCAGGGGAGAGAAGCCGTTGGCTCGCAGCCGGCCGGCGCAGGCCCAGGCGGGTTGGATCTCGCCGCAGGTCGCCACGACGGCCGGACCTCCCTCCGGATCGCTCAACCGCGCTCGCGCCTCGTAGAGGGTGCTGCCTAAAGCCTCGGCGAGCGGTGCCGCGAGCGCCTCACCGGTGCCGGGAGCGAAGTGGATGGCGAGGACGTACACGAATCCGAGGATACCCTGGAACGGATTCGCAGCGTATTCTAGGAGCCCATTTCGGATTTCCCGGAGGAGACGTTGAAGCCTGCTTCGTTTTTGTCTGTTCTCTTGACCCTTGCCTCTCTCCTGGCTGCCGTGCCCTGCCGCGCCAAGGTGCCGGCGGCGCAGCGCTCGGCCCTCATCGCCATCTACAACGCGACGGGGGGACCGGGGTGGACAACCCATACCGGCTGGCTCGGCGCGGCTGGCACCGAATGCTCCTGGGCGGGCGTGACCTGCGACGCCGCTTCCACGACTGTCACCCGGCTCCTGCTCAGCAACAACAACCTTACCGGCAGCCTGCCGGCGGTCGTCGGGAGCTTCCCCGGCCTGGTGTCGCTGGAGGCGGAAAGCAACTTTTTGACCGGCGCCCTCCCGCATCAGATCGGGATGCTCGCCAATCTCCGGACGCTTCGGCTTGGCCTCAACGAGATCTCAGGGGCGTTGCCATCCGAGCTGGCGAATGTCGCACTGCTGGAGACGCTTGGATTGTCGTTCAACCATCTATCCGGTTCGCTGCCAGCCGGGCTCGGCAATCTCGGCCACCTGCAGATCCTGGACCTGTCGGCCAATCAGTTGACCGGCGCCGTGCCGCCGCAACTTGGAAACCTTGGCTCCCTGACCTACCTGGATCTCTCGGGCAACGGCTTCACGGGGGCCATTCCCGTCGATCTGGGCCGTCTGGCCAATCTCCAGACTCTTTACCTCGGGGGAAATCAGCTCTCGGGAGCCATTCCCGCCGAGTTGGGAAATCTGGCCGACCTCGAGCAAATCGGGCTGGCGGACAATCTGCTTTCAGGCCGCATTCCGCCGGAGCTGGGAAGCCTGGCGAACCTGATGTACCTCAATCTTCAACGTAACCGCCTCACAGGTGTCGTGCCGCCCGAGCTGGGCAACGCCGCGTCGCTCATCGGTCTGCTGCTGAGCCAGAACTCGCTCGCCGGCACCATCCCGGGAACGCTCGATCTGCCACAGAATCTCGAGACATTGTGGCTGGACCACAACCGCTTCGTCGGCCCGGTCCCTTTCGAGCTCGGGGCCATTCCCACGCTCGATGACAACGGCGGGCTAGATCTGCGCAACAACGCCTTGGCGACCGATACGGAACCTGGCCTTCTCGGCGATCTCAATACCAAGCAGATCGGCGGGGATTGGATCAGCTCGCAGACTGCCGCCGCGCCTTTCGACCCCAGCGTGCCGCTCTCCGGACTGGCGGACCGGCGATCGGGAAAGTTCATACTCTGGACCCTCGACGTGGGAGCCGGCGCGCCGCCCCTGACGCTTTCGACTTCGGGCGGCACCGGCAACGTCGATCTCTATGTCCGCTTCGGCGCCCCCCCAACCCTCGTGCAGTCCGACTTCTCCTCCGCTACGGTTGGCAATACAGAGTCGGTGACGGTTGCTGCACCGCTCAAGGGCACCTATTACATTGGCCTCTACAGTCATTCTCCATACAAGGGAGTGACGTTGCAGACGGGAAGCCCGGCTGGCTGTTTCCCTGGTGGTACAAGTCTCTGTCTCGCCAATCACCGCTTCAAGGTCGAGGCGGCCTGGCGTACCGCGGATGGTCGCACCGGCGCGGGTCAAGCTGTGGCCTTGACCGGCGACACGGGGTACTTCTGGTTTTTCGACGCCAGCAACGTGGAGGTTGTCGTCAAGGTGCTCGACGCCTGTACTTTCAACCAGCGGTTCTGGGTTTTTGCCGGTGGCCTCACCGACGTGCAAGTGGACCTTACGGTGACCGACACGGCAAGTGGCACCGTTCGCACCTGGCGCAATCCTCAGGGGGCGGCCTTCCAGCCCATCCAGGAAACCTCGGCGTTCGCCACTTGCGGCACCGCCGCGAGCACATCGAGCACGGCGCCGGAAGAGAAGATCGCGTCGTGGGTTGAGAAGACATCTGAGGAGCTCGCTCAGATCGTCCCCAAGGCAGGCACCTGCGTTGCCGGACCCACGAGCCTTTGCCTCTCCGGAGGCCGCTTCCAGGTGGACGTCACCTGGAAAACCTCGAACGGCGACACCGGTGCCGGCCAGGCCGTAGCTTTGACCGCGGACACCGGCTACTTCTGGTTCTTCGGCGCTTCGAACGTGGAGATGGTCATCAAGGTTCTCAACGCCTGCACCTTCAATCAGAAATTCTGGGTTTACGCCGGCGGCCTCACCAACGTGGAAACCACCATTCACGTCACCGACACGATGAACGGGACGTCGAGGACCTACATGAACCCACTAGGGACGGCCTTCCTGCCGATTCAGGACTCGTCGGCGTTTGGGACGTGCCCGTGAGAGGTGGGCAGCTCAAGGACGTGCGAGCATCAAGGGCAAGAGGCAGCCATCTTCATGACCGCCCTTGTTTTCTCCAGCCCATTGAATCCCTCACGGTTCAATGCATTGAAGCGAGAATAGAATAGATCGCTAAAGAGTCCCGTTCGATAAGGATTTCTGCTGCCCCCGCGGGTGGCACTCCGTTTGCTCTCTCCTTCCGGTCGTATCGACGCGGGAGGCAGCGATGAGAAACCGTTTTCTGGCGGTCGGGCTCGTTCTGTCCCTTTCAATTCCCTTCTGCGGCCCGGACCTGACCGCAGCTCAGGTTTTCGATCCGGAAGTCTGTCTCGCCGTCCCCGTGCCGTGGCGGCTCCCCTGTGTCTACATCGCGGTTGGCGGGATGACGGACGTGGTCATCTATCCGCGCGATCCCTGGGCCCTCCTCCAATCCACGCCGGGCGTGCTGGTGGACCGCATCACCGTGGGCGGCAACGAATCAGGCTGCAGCTCGCGGGCGCCCGTCGTGGAAGCCGGAGTGGCGTTGGGGCAGGGCTTCCTCGACGTCAACGAAATGATCGCCACCGACATGGCCGTGGCCGGCTCGCTGCCCGGCGAGCTCGACTTCGACGCGTTCGCCGAGATTCCGGTCGAGACGCTGGACGCCGGCGCCACCCTCGGAACGCCGGAAGTGCCGGCCCGGCTGCGTCCGCGCCGTGGCACGGACGAGTGGAAGGCCGCGGGCTCGATTCAGGGGAGCGGTGGCGGCGATGGGGCCGGAGAGACCGACCGCGTCGACTCGCTGCAGGTTGCCAACGTCTGGGTGGGCGGTCCGCTGCTCAAGGACCGGCTGTGGGCCTGGGGCGAGGCCGGGCATCACGGGGTCGATCGCACCGTCCTCGGCGGGCAGCGCGAGGAGCAGACCGGCCGTAGCGGTCGCTTCAAGCTCAACGCACAGATCGGTCTCAATGTCTCCGCCGTCCTGGCGGGGAGCCGCGGCCTCTCCGCCGGCTCCGGCATCGGCGCGGGTCCCGCCCGCGCACCGGAAACTACCTGGAAGGAGGACGGCCGGGAGGACGTTTGGGCGGCTGAAGGGACCGCCATCCTCACCTCGGATTTCTATTGGATCGCGAGCCTGGGCAGCTCGAACCGGCGGCTCGGCGACCGGCCCCCGTTCGCCGGCACGGGGGCTCGGATCGGGCCGGACGGCGTGGCTCGCGGGAGTTGGTTCGGTTTCCGGGAGGAGAATCGGACGCGGCAGGCCCGGCTCGGCGCCAGCGTTTTCGCGAACGCGCTCTCGACCGCGCACGAAATCACCTTCGGGGCTGGATGGCGCGGCCAGGACGAGGACCGGACCTTGACCTCGCCAGGTGCCCTGGTGACGGCCGGCGGGATCCTCGGCCTCGCAGACGGCCTCGCCCTGGCGGAGCTCTGGCGCCCCGGCGAGACCGGCGCCCGGACCGGCGAGTTGGGCCTGTGGGCCCAGGACACGCTGTCCGCCGGAGCCTGGACGGTGATCGCCGGGCTGCAGGGGGACCGCCAGGACCTGGGGATCGCCGGCGGTGGGCGGCCCTGGGCTCTCCTGCCCCGATTCGAGCTCAACCGGTCACTGGATCGCGACCGGATGACGCAGGCCTGGATCTCCCTGGGACGCTTCGCCTCCCGGCTCGGACCCCGCGCCGCCTGGCATCTCGACCCGCAAGCGCCGGCCGCGCTGCGCGAAGTCTTCGAGGACCGCAACGGCGATCTCTCCCGCGAGCCGGACGAACCGGTGCGGTTCCTCCTGCCCGGCGAGGGCCTCGATCTCCTGCGGCCCGGCGTCAATCCCAACGCGGTCGATCCCCGCCTCCGTCCGGAGATCACCGATCAGGCTGCCTTCGGACTCCAGCGCCAGGTGTCGTCGAATTTCCAGATCGGTCTGCGGGCAACCTGGAGGCGCACCCGCGATCTCCTGGACGAGCGCCTCCTGGTGCGCGACGGGGCCGCGGGCAAGGTCTTCGCGGCCACGGCCGGCGACTGGGTCCCCGCGGGCCGGCTCACCGGGGTCCTGCCGGACGGCACGGCCTACGACGCGCCCGTCTGGGACCTGCGGCCCGGCCTGCTTTGGACGGGCGGCACCCTGCTCGTCAACGGCGACCGGCGGCAGGAGAGCCTCGGCTTGTCTCTGACCTGGAGGAAGACGCTGTCCAACCGCTGGATGACCCAGGGGCACCTCACCTGGCGCGGCGGCAACCAGCAACTCGGGTCCGCCTTCCGGCGCTTCGACGATCCCACGAACACGCTCGGCAGCGGCGACGACGAAGGCCGGCCCGTGGCCATGATCGCATCCGGCCGTCCCCACGAGATCCCCGGCTTTCAAGGGGCTCGCTGGTCGTTCCATGCCCTGGGCTTCGTCGAGCTGCGCGACGGCCTCAACCTCTCGGCCGCCGTCAACGGCGGCGAGGGCGATCCCCTCCCGTACTACCGCCAGGTCGCCAGGGAGCGCGCCGGCCTCGCCCTCGTGCAGCTCACCGATCGTCCCGATGCCCTGCGCACGAACGACGTTCTCACCCTCGACTCCCGGCTCGAAAAAAAGATCGCGTTCGGCGACGCCAGCCTCATCTTTAGTCTCGAAGCCGCCAACCTCCTGAACACGGGCACGGTCCTGAAACGGGAGCTGGACCTCGCAACGGGACGCGCCGCCCTGGCCGACGAGACGCTGGCGTCGCGCACCTTCAGGATGCAGGTGAGGATGTCCTGGCGATAGGGTAATTGCCGCATGTCGAAGGGCACCGCGAGGATCGCTGGGATGGGCGGTGGCCGCGGCGCTGATTCCCTCGCATCGAGGAGATTGGCATTCGCGGCTCTGCGTGCTAGCGTGTCCTGGTTCGACACCACCCACCTGACGAGGGCCGAGCATGGATCAAGAGCTGATCGCCTACCTTGACGAGCGATTCCGTGAGACCACCCAGCAGATTGGGGGCCTCGCGCAGAGGTTTGACCGGCTGGAAGATCTCGCGCAGAGGTTTGACCGGCTGGAAGAGAAGGTCCGCCACAACGGTGTGGAGATTGAAGCACTGCGCGGCGACATCCGGCAAGTCGCCGAGGGGGTCGCGGGCGCCAACGAGAGGCTGGATTCCTTTCGGGAGGTGGTCGCTGTTGAGTTCAAGGAAGTTCGGGCTTCAATACGAGCGCCCTTCGAGAATCTGGACGGACGCGTTCGCGTCTTAGAAACCAAGGTGCTCGGCAAGAACCCGCAGAAGGGCAAGAGCCGGCCACCCTCGTGACCGGCCCGTTTCAGCAAGCAAATCTCAAAAACCTTTTCAGTCGGTGACCGGCGACGGCTGACCGATCACACTCTCCTTCGGCTTGCGCCGCGCCAGCCGCTCACCCAGCCGCGAAAAAACTTTCGAATTGGCCCAGTCGTCGAAGATGCTGTAGCTGACCGGCGTACCGATCAGCGTCAGCAGCAGCGACAGGAGCTGACCGCCCAGGATCACCGAGGCGATGGCGCGGTTGGTGCCCGCGCCGGTGCCGCTCGAAGCCACCAGCGGAATCATGCCGGCGACGAAGGCGAGGGTGGTCATCAGGATCGGCCGCAAGCGGTCGCGGTTGGCCTCGCGGATGGCCTGCGCCCGCGGCATCCCCTGCGCCCGCAGACCGTTGGTGTGATCGATCTGCAGGATGGAATTTTTCTTCACGATGCCGAACAGCACCAGGATGCCCAGCATCGAGAAGATATTGACCGACTGTCCCAGCATCAGGATCGACAGCAGCGCGAACGGCACCGTCATCGGCAGCGACAGCAGAATGGTGAAGGGGTGGAGCCAGCTCTCGAACTGCGCCGCCAGGATCAGGTACATGAAGATGATCGACAGCAGGAAGGCGATCATGAACGAGGCGAACGCCTTGCCCTGCTCGCGCGAGCGGCCCGTCAAGCCCGAGGAAAAGCCGGCCGGCATCTTGAGATCGGCGGCAGTGCGGTTCAGAGCGTCGATCGCCGTCTGCGACGAAAAACCGGGGCGCATGTTGGCGGTCACCATCACCTGGCGGCGACGGTTCAAGCGGTTGATCAGCGACGGGCCGGTGCCCTCGGTCAGGGTGACGAGATCGCGCAGCGGCACCGTGCCGCGGCTGAGCGAGGGCACTTCCATCGAAGCGATAGCCGCCGGATTGTTGCGGTCGGCCTCGTCGGCCCGCACGTGGACCTCGTACTCCTCGCCTCCCTCGAAGTAAGAAGTGGCTTTCTGGCCGCCCACCAGAACGTTGAGCGAGCTTGCGATGTCCTGCACCTTCACCCCGAGGTCGGCCGTCTTGTCGCGATCGATGCGCACGCCGAGCTCGGGCTTGCCGACGATGAAGTTGGTGTCCACGTCAGTGGTGCCCGGCACTTTGACGAGAGCGGCCTTGAGCTTCTGCGCGTACTCGTTGAGCTTGTCGAGATCGGGACCGCCGATCCAGAACTGGATTTCGTTGTCGACGCCGTTGCCGAAGGCCGAGACCTGTGCCACCTGGGCACGAACCTTGAGGGCTTCGTACTGCGGCAGGATTTCCGCGCGCACCCGCTGCATAAGGTGGAACTGATCTTCCTTCCGCGTCTTCGGATCGCTGAGCTGGACGTAGACCAACCCTAGGTTGAGCGTCTTCTGCGGATCGTTGCCGACCGTGGTCACCGTCGTCACCACGCCGGGAAGCTTACGGACCTGATTCGCCACGGACTCGAGAATGGTTTGCGTCGTCGTCAGGTTTGCCCCTTCGGGCACCCGCACCACCACCTGGAACTGCGACTCGTCGTCGTTGGGCAGGAAGTTCTTGTTCACCGCCATGAACAGCGGCACGGTGGAGAAGAACACCAGCACCATCGCCACCACCACCACCCAGCGATGGGCCATGGCGAGGTCGAGCAGGTGTAGATAAATACGCTCGACGACGGCGTAGACGCCCCGCTGCCGCGAGCCTTCGCCTGGCTGTGCCGTGTCCTTGGGCCTCAGCCACCGCGAGGCCAGCATCGGCGTCAGGGTGAAAGCGACGATCAGCGACACGGCGATGGCGAACGCCATCGTGATACCGAAGGAGTACATGAAGCGGCCCACGATGCCGCCCATGAAGGCCACCGGCAGGAAGACGGCGATCAGCGACAGGCTGGTGGCGAGCACGGCGAGGCCCACTTCCTTGGTGCCCTCGACCGCCGCCTGCCGCGGCGTCATCTTCTTCTCTTCCATGAAGCGGAAAATGTTTTCCAATACCACCACCGCGTCGTCGATCACGATACCCACCGCCAGCGTCAGCGCCAGCAGGGTGAGCACGTTGAGCGTGAAGCCCATGTACTTCATGGCGGCGAAGGTGGCGATCAGCGAGCTGGGAATGGCCACCGCCGAGATTAGCGTCGGCCGGAACCGGCGCAGGAAAAGCCACACGATGCCGGCCGCGAACAGCGAGCCCACCATCAGGTGCTCTTTGACCGCGTCCACGGCGGCGACGATAAACTTCGACTGGTCACGGACGATCTCCGCGTGCCAGCCGGCGGGGATCTGACCTTTGAGCTCGTCGAACCTTTCCCGAATGGCATCGACCACGGCGATGGTGTTGGTACCCGACTGCTTGATCACTTGCAGCACCACGGCCGGCTTGCCGGCGACGGTGGCGACCGACTCGGCCTCCTCGACTCCGTCCTCGATGCGGGCGACGTCGCCCACCCGCACCGGGTAGCCGTTGCGGCGGGTGATCGGCAGGCGCGCGAAGTCGGCGGGCGAGCCGACGCGGCCGTAGGTGCGCAGCGTCAGGTCGCGGCGGTTCTGAGCCACCTTGCCGCCCGGAATCTGCACGTTCTGGCTCCCCAGGGTGTTGACCACGTCGGCCGCCGTCAGCCCCAGGCTGTCGAGCTTCGCCGTGTCGGTGATGACGTTGATCTGCCGCAGGCGTTCGCCCACCAGCTTGACCTGGCCGACGCCGAAGACCGTCTCCAGGCGCCGCTTGAGCACGCGGTCGGCGTACTCCGAGATCTCGCGCTGCGAAGCGGGGCCCGAGAGGGCGATCGAGATCACCGGATCGGCGTCCGCATTGATTTTCTGGATGATCGGCGGATCGGCGTCCTTGGGCAGATTGGCCAGGATGGCGTTGACCTTGTCGCGCACTTCCTGGGCGGCCACGTCCGGGTTCTTCTCCAAGGTGAATTGGATCTGCACCAACGACACGTTCTCCGAAGAGGTTGAGATCAACTGATCGATGCCGTTGATGGTGTTGACCGCCTCCTCGATCTTGTCGGTGACCTCGGTCTCCATCTCCTCGGGCGCGGCGCCCGGCAGCACGGTGGTGATGACGACGAAGGGGAACTCGACGTTGGGGAAGCGGTCCACACCCAGTTGGAAGTAGGCGAAGATGCCCACCACCACGAGGGCGAGGATGAGCACCGTCGCGAAGACGGGCCGGCGGACGCAGAGCTCAGCGAGCTTTTGCATGAGGTTCCTCCCCTCCCAGCTCGATGCGGGCGAAAAGCCCGGGGCGCAGCCGCCCATCGGAGTTGGGGAATTCGGCTTCGGCGAAGAAAGTCCGGGTGGCCGGATCGATGACGCCGCCCACGGTCTTGATGCGGCCGGCGAACGTCTCGCCGGGGTAGGGATCCACCCGGGCGATGATCGTCTGTCCCGTCCGTAGCTGACTCAGATAGCGTTCGGGGATGCTGAAGCGCAGCTTCAGGGGCGCCGTCTGAACGATGACGAAGGCGACTCCGGCTTCGCCCAGGCGCTCGCCCGGGTTGGTCTTGCGCTGATCCACGACGCCGGTGATGGGCGAGCGGATCACTGCGTCCTCTTCTTTCTGGCGGGCCAGGGCCAGCGCCGCCTCGGTCGATTGGCGTGCAGCCTGGGCCTGATCCAGCGCGGCCTGGGCCTTGTCGAACGTCGCCTGAGGGATCGACTCGTTGGCGAGCAGCCCTTTCTTGCGCGTCCACTCCCGGCGCGCGTCCTCCTCGCCGGCCTTGGCGCGGGCCAGATCCGCTTCAGTTCGCTGCACGTCGAGCTTGAAGTATTCCGTCTCCAGGGCGAGGAGCGGCTGGCCCTTGCTCACCCGCGCGCCGGCGTCCACGTAGACGGTTGCCACGCGGCCCGGCGTTCTGGGAGCCACCTGAGAGCTGGCCGGGGAGACGAATTCGCCGGTGGGCTCCAGGCTCGCGAGCGCAACCTGAGCTCCCTCTTTCTTCTCGGCCGCGGCTGTTGGCGCCGGAGCGTTCGGTGGCGCCGGCTGGGCGAGCGTTGCGACGTCAGATGGCAATGCCGCGGCCGGCGTGGGCGTGGGAGCGGTCGCTTCCTTCGGCTTATCGTGAGCGCAGGCGGCGGCCAGCATCAATGCGATCAGCGTGGCCGCGGCGAGCGCGAGTCTCTTGACGTTCATTTCGCACTCTCCTCGGTGAGGATCAGGTTCTTCAAGGTGCCGACCGCGGACCATACGTTCAGCTCGGCCAGGTCGCGGTTCAGGGTTCCATTCACCACCGCCCGGCGGGGTGAAGCGAGGGCGGCCTCCGATGTTTGCAAATCGAGCGACGTCGCCTCCTGGGCGCGGTAGAGCTCGAAGCTCTGGGCGTACTCGGCGTCGGCCGCGGCGAGCTGCTCTTTGGCGAGGGCCAGGTCCTTCTCCGCGGTTTTCAGCTCAAGCAGCGCTTGAAGGACGTCCTCCCGCACCTGGCGCTTGGCTTCGGCCAGGGCGATCTCCGCCTGGCGCTGGTGCTCGCGGGCCACGGCCACCTTGGCCGAAATCTCGCCGCTGTCGAAGATCGGCATCGTCAGCTTGATGGCGAACGATGCCGTCTGGGACGCCGGAAACGACGTGCGCTGGTCGACGATGTTCCCTTCGGCCCGTACCGTGGGCAGACGGGCAGCCTGCTGCTTGGAGCTTTCGAGTTGGGCGATCTGCAACGCCAGGTCCGCCTGCTGGACGCTGGGGTGGTTCGCCTGCGCCTGGGCCACCAACGTTTCGGCGGGAGGCAGCGTCGGGAACTTGAGATCCGGCGCCGCCACCTGGAGAGGGGCTTCCGAGACTTGGTCGAGAGCGAGATTCAGACGCAGCCTGCTGGCCGCGATGTCGCGGCTCTGGAGCGCAGCCGCAAGGGCCCGCTCGGCCGCCTTGGTATCCGTCTCGACGCGCAACACGTCCACCTTGGTCTGCTCTCCCGCTTCGTAGAAGGCCTGCGCCTGCTTGCGCCGACGCCCGGCCAGCTCCAGGTTCTTCTGCTCGACGTCGGCCAGAGCCTGTCCCTGGACGATTCCGAGATAGTTGGCAGCCGTGGACAGCAGCACCATGTCCTCCGCCGACCGTAGCCCCGCCTCGGCGCTGGTCACCCCGAGGCGCGCCTGACGGAGGGCTTTGAGCTCCCGCGCACCGGCGTAGATCGGCTGGCTGAAGATGAGCCGCGCGTTCCAGTCGTTGCGTGGCAGGATCGTCGCCCGGAAACCGTTCACGTCGAAGGCCACCTCCTGGCTGTTGCGGGTGACCGCGCTTTCCAGATCGACGTGCGGCAGGATCGACCTCTTGAGCTGGCGCACCTGGGCCTGCGAGGTCGCCACCTGCGAGCGGGCGGTGGCCGTGCTCGCGTTCGCCTCCAGTGCCCGCCGCAGGGCCATCTGGATCGTCAGCACCGGCGAGGGCTCCTGGGCGCGGGCGGCTGGGGACAGCAACGACAACAGCGAGAGGGCCAGAGCGATTCCGCCCCTTTCGCCAAGTCTCTTCACGAGAATCATGGCTCTCACCTCGATTGCACTGCCTGTTTCAGGGGAAACGCTACGGCCTTCTCCACCCCTCCCGATCCTCTAGGGGTACGAACGAGGCTGACCTGAGTTTCCTGCGGGACGTCAGGTCGTTTCCTGCGTTGTATAGAATCGCCTGGCGAGGAGAACCATTCCCATGCGGCTGAAACGTCACATGCTGTCGTTGGCCGCCGCCGGATTGGAGAGCTCCGGCGGCTCGCCGGAAGGTCCCAACGCGTTGCGGGAAGGAGGGAAAGAAGCTTTCCCCCGATCCAGCCGCTTGCCCGAAGGTTCCAACCCTTCATTGGAAGGAGGGAAAGAGACTTTCCCCCTGTTCAATGGCTCGCAGGAAGGATTCAACGGCTCATCGTAAGGAGGGAAAGGCTTTTTCCCCCGATTCAACGGCTCGTCGTAACGAGGGAAAGAGACTTTCCCCCAATCCAACGGCTCTCCGGAAGGTTTCAATGCTTCGTTGGAAGGAGGGAAAGCGTCTTTCCCCCGATCCAATGACTTGCCGCAAGGAGGGAAAGAGACTTTCCCCCAATCCCGTGGCTCGCCGGAACGTTCCAACGTTTCATCGGAAGGAGGGAAAGCGCCTTTCCCCCGACCCAAAGACTCGCCGTAGGGAGGGAAAGAGCCTTTCCCCCGATCCCATGGCTCGCCGGAAAGTTCCAGCGCCATTCTAGAAGAGGGGAAAGAGGCTTTCCCTGCTTCCGTTTAGGCGTCGTCGGGAGTGGCGATCTTCTTGGAGTGCGGCGACTGCCAAAGCTCTGCATCTTGATCGAGGCGGAGGCTAGAATAGCTCATCTCGAAAGGGCCCAAGCCATGCCACGAGCCAAAGTTTCCAACCCGTACAGCGTCCACCCCGGTGTGCTGATGACCCAGACCTGGGTCCAGACCCTCCCCGAAAAGACCGGCCGCTCGCTGGAGGACTGGATTCGGCTCGTCCAGGACGAGGGACCGCCCACGGAGCAGAAGCGGCGGGACTGGCTCAAGGCCGAGCACAAGATGGGCACCAACTCGGCCTGGTGGATCGCCGAGCGCTCTGCGGGGAAGGGCGAAGAGGCCGGCGATCCCGAGACCTACCTGAAGGCCGCCATCGGCTACGTGGACACCATGTTCGCCGGTCCCAAGGCCAACCTGCTGCCGATCTACGAGGCGCTTCTCGATCTCGGCCTATCGATCGGCCCGGACGTCAAGGCCTGTCCCTGCCAGACCATCGTGCCGCTCTACCGCAACCACGTTTTCGCCCAGATCAAGCCCACCACCAAGACGCGCATCGACTTCGGCCTCGCCCTGAAAGACACGCCTGGCACCGGCCGCCTCGTCGACACCGGCGGCTTCGCCAAGAAGGATCGCATCACGCACCGCTTCGCCATCACCACGCTGGCGGAGATCGACGACGAGGTACGGCTGTGGCTGAAGACGGCGTATAAGATGGATGAGTGACCCTCGACGACCTCGGATTCACCGACTTCTTCGCCACTGCCTTCGAGCCCTACGGCACGCAGGAGGGGCTCGTTCCTGCGCGGGTAGTGGCCCAGATGGGGCTGCTCAGGGTTTCGACGGGCGAGGCCGAGTACTTGACGGACCTTTCCGGCAAGCTTCGCCATGAGCTGAAGGGACCCGGAGGCGGCGCGGGCTATCCGGCGGTGGGAGACTGGGTGGCGGTGCGGCCGCCGGCGGGGAAGGGGCGGGCGGTGATCCACGCCGTGCTCCCCCGCAGATCCAGGTTCTCGCGCAAGACGGCGGGCCATAAGACCGAGGAGCAGGTGGTGGCCGCCAACGTGGACACCATCTTTCTCGTTTCCGGCTTGGACGGCGATTACAATCCTCGCCGCATCGAGCGCTATCTGACCGCGGCGTGGGACAGCGGCGCGCAGCCGGTGATCGTCCTCAACAAGCTCGACCGCTGCGAGAACCCGGGGCAGTGCCTGCTCGAAGTTGAAGCCATCGCCATGGGCGTGCCCATTCACGCGGTGAGCGCCGCGACTGGCGAAGGCTGCGAGGAGCTGACCGCCTATCTGGGTCCAGGCCGGACGGTGGGACTGCTGGGCTCCTCGGGAGTTGGCAAATCGACTCTCAACAACTACCTCCTGTGCCGCGAGGTGCAGAAGACCGCCGCCGTGCGGGAAGGCGACGACCGCGGCCGCCACACCACGACTCACCGCGAGCTGTTCCTGACTCCGACCGGCGGCCTGCTCATCGACACGCCCGGCCTGCGCGAATTGCATTTATGGGAGGGCGGGGAGGGCGACCTGCCGGGAATCGAGTCCAGCTTTTCGGACGTCGAGGAGCTGGCCGCGAGCTGCCGCTTCGGCGACTGCCGGCACCAGGGCGAGCCCGGCTGCGCGGTCGAGACCGGACTGTCTCCCGAGCGCCTCGAAAGTTTTCGCAAGCTCCAGCGCGAGCTGCACCAGCTCCGCGTCCGCCAGGACGAGCTGGCCCGCGTGCTGGAGAAGCAAAAGATCAAAGTCCTGCACAAGGGGCAGCGCCAGATGGAGAAGCTCAAGGGACGATAAGGGGGAGCTCCGTTTCCTTGACTCCCCGTCGGGCTCCCTGCTACGGTTCGCTTTTGTAACCGCTTACACTGCCACGTGGACGGACACGTCCGCGGAAGGACCGGACGCGGAATGATGGGACTGAAAAAGACGGCTGCCGTCCTCCTTCTGGCCGCTCTGCTCCTCGCGGGCTGCGGCGCTCCTCCCACCGTCGCTCCACGTCCAGCTGCCCCGGCCGCAGCTCCTGCCGCCGTTGCAATCGATCGCAATGATCCTCTGCTGGACGACGTCGAGCACCGCAGCTTTCAGTACTTCTGGGACCTCGCCGATTCGCACACGCAGCTGATTCCCGACCGCGCGCCGACGCCCTCGTTCTCGAGCATTGCCGCCGTCGGCTTCGGCCTCACGGCCTACGGCATCGGTGCCGAGCGCGGCTACGTGCCGCGCGCGCAGGCCGCGGAGCGGACTCTGGCCACCCTGCGCTCGCTGCTGGCGATGAAGCAGGGCGCCGAGCCGCGCGGTGTCTCTGGATACAAAGGTTTTTTCTACCACTTCCTCGACATGAAGACCGCCGAACGGTTTCAGACGGTCGAGCTGTCGACGATCGATACCTCCCTGCTCATGGCCGGCGTGCTCTTTGCCCAGTCGTACTTCGACGGCGCCGATGCCACCGAGTCGGCCATTCGCTCCACCGCCGAGGAGCTTTACGAGCGCGTCGACTGGCCTTGGGGCGAGGTGCGCAAGCCGGCCATCAGCATGGGTTGGACGCCCGAGGAAGGCTTCCACACCTACGACTGGCGCGGCTACAACGAGGCGATGATCGTCATCGTGCTTGCCCTCGGATCGCCGACCCATCCCGTCGAGCCAGGCGCCTGGGGCGAGTACACGAAGACGGAACGTTGGGGAACCTTTTACGGCCAGGACCACATCCTGTTCGGCCCGCTCTTCGGGCACCAGTATTCGCACGTTTGGATCGATTTCCGCGATATTAAAGACGCGGTGATGAGAGAGCACGGCATCGATTATTTCGAAAACTCCCGGCGCGCGACGATCGCACAGCACGCCTACGCCGTCGACAACCCGAACCATTATCGCGACTACGGCGACCGCATCTGGGGCCTCTCGGCCTGCGACGGCCCCATGGACGCGACGATTACGATCGACGGCCGCCGGCGCAAGTTCTACGGCTATGCCGCGCGCGGTGCTTCTGCGAACGACATTCGCGACGACGGCACGATTACGCCGACGGCTGCCGCTTCGTCGATCGTCTTCACGCCGGAGCTTTCGATTCCCGCCATCCACGAGATGAGCCGCCGCTACGGCAGCCTGCTCTACGCGAAATATGGCTTTCTCGACGCCTTCAATCCGACGCTGCGCACCAGCCGGGGAGTGCAGAGCGGGCACGTCGATCCGGCGCAGGGCTGGTTCGACGTCGACTACCTCGGGATCGATGAGGGACCGATCGTCGCCATGATCGAAAACTACCGCAGCGGCCTCGTCTGGAAGACGATGCGCGGCAACCGCCACATCGTCCGGGGTTTGCAGCGCGCCGGGTTCACGGGCGGCTGGCTCGCCGGGGAAACTCATTGAGAGCGGTTCGCGCTCTCGCCGGCGTCGTGGCGTTGCTGGCGGTCTTCTCGTGTCAGCGGGGAGCGGCGCCGGCACGCACCACCGTCCGCTTCTGGGGGTTCGGTCGTGAGGGTGAGTTGGTGCGGGAGCTGGTGCCGGATTTTGAGAAGCTCCATCCGGACATCCGGATCGAGGTGCAGCAGGTTCCATGGACGGCGGCGCACGAAAAGCTGCTCACCGCCTTCGTGGGAAATGCCACACCCGACGCCGCGCAACTGGGCAACACCTGGATTCCTGAGTTCGAGTCGCTGCATGCCCTGGCGCCGCTGAACGAGCGCATTGCGAAGACGGCCTCCGCCATCCCCGGCGATTCCTTCCCCGGGGTCTGGGACGCCAACGTCGTCCAGGGCAAGACGTGGGGCCTTCCCTGGTACGTGGACACGCGCCTGCTGTTCTACCGGACGGACCTGGTGGCGGCTGCCGGGGGCCCCTGGCCGCCGCGGAGTTGGTCTGAGTGGCGGGGGACCATGGAGCGCATCAAGCGGCTCGGCGGACCCCACAAATACGCCATCCTACTGCCGATCGACGAGTGGACCCAGCCGGTGGTTTTCGGCCTGCAATCCGGCGCCGGTCTTCTGGACGCGGGCGGGAAGCACGGCGCCTTCCGCGATCCCCGCTTTCGCCGGGCCATGGCCTTTTATCTCGATCTCTACTCCTCCGGCCTGGCACCAGCAGTTGATCTGCAGACCGTGGCGAACCTCTATCAGCAACTCGCCGAAGGCTACTTCGCCATGGTGATCACCGGCCCCTGGAACCTGGGCGAGTTCCGCCACCGGCTGCCGGTCGGCATGCAGGACCGCTGGGCCACGGCGCCGCTGCCGCCGCCGGAGGAGGGAATGCCCTACCCGGGGCTCTCGCTCGCGGGGGGCTCCAGCCTGGTGCTTTTCCAGAAAGCCCAGTCTCCGGAAGCAGCTTGGACGTGGCTGCGCTATCTCTCCGAGCCGGCTCAGCAGGCGCGTTTCTTTACCCTTTCGGGAGACCTCCCCAGCCGGCGCTCGGCCTGGAAGCTCGCGGCGCTCGCCGGCGACCCCAGGGCGGCGCCGTTCCTCGCGCAGCTCGAGCACGTCGCCCCGACGCCGAAAGTGCCGGAGTGGGAGCGCATCGCCACCCGCGTGGCCGAATGCGCCGAGCAGGTGATGCGGGGCGGCCAGACTCTCGATTCGGCGCTGGCGGCTCTCGACAAGGACGTGGACCAGATGCTGGAAAAGCGGCGCTGGCTCCTGGCGCGAAACGTGGAGGCGAGGCGGTGAGCGAAAGCTCCGCGGACGTCCTGGATCGCAGCGGCTCGCGGGCGGAGCGCCGGGCGGCCTGGCTGATGCTGTCCCCGGCGCTGGGGGCCATCCTCCTTTTCTTCGCCCTGCCGCTCGTCGCGGCCCTGGTCCTGTCGCTCACCGATTTCGACATCTACGCTCTGGCCGACATTCGCAACGTGCGTTTCGTCGGCGCCGAGAACTATCTTCGCCTGCTGCGAGATCCGCTGTTCTGGCGGGTGCTGCGCAACACTCTTGTATTCGTCGTCCTCGGCGTGCCGCTGACGCTGGGATTGGCGCTCGGCGGCGCGCTGCTGGTGAATTCGAAGCTGGCGCGGTTGCGGGGCGTCTACCGCACCGTGTTCTACGCTCCCGTGGTCACTACGCTGGTGGCGGTGGCCGTGATCTTCCGCTACCTCTATCACCCGCGCTACGGGCTCATCAATTACCTTCTGAGCCTCCTCGGCGTGCCGGCGGTCGATTGGCTGGGCGCGCCGCTGTGGGCGACGGTGGCCATCACGCTGCTCGCCGTTTGGCGCAGCTTCGGCTACATGCTGGTGATCTATGTCGTCGGCCTCCAGGCCATTTCCGAATCGCTGTACGAGGCCGCGCAGCTCGACGGTGCCGGCTGGTGGCGGCAGCTCCGCGACATCACCCTGCCGCTGCTGGGACCGACCCATCTGTTCGCGGCGGTGCTGACCACGGTGAGCCTGTTCCAGATTTTCGCCGAGCCCTATGTGATGACGCGCGGCGGCCCGCTGTATGCCACGACCTCCATCACCCTGCTCATGTATCAACAAGGTTTTCGCTGGTGGAACCTCGGCAGCGCGGCGGCGATCGCCTTCGTGCTGTTCGCGATGATCATCGCCGCCACCGGTCTCCAGGCCTTGTTGCGGAGGTGGAAGCGGTGATCCGCCGGCGCGTGAGCGCGGTGCTCGTCAACGGCGCGCTGCTGCTCCTCGCGGCGCTCACGGCGCTCCCCCTGCTGTGGATGATCTCGGCGTCGCTGATGCCGGCGGGCGAGGCGATGTCCCTGCCGGCGCGCCTGCTGCCGTCGCACCCCACGCTCCAGCACTACGCGATGCTCTTCTCGCGGCTCAACCTCGGACGGACCCTGCTCAACAGCCTTCTGCTGGCGACCTCCATTACAGTCGTCTCGCTGCTCTGCAACTCGATGGCGGGATACGCCTTCGCGAAGCTCCGCTTCCGGGGCCGCAGCCGGCTCTTTGCGATCCTGCTGGCCACCCTGATCGTGCCGCCGCAGGTCACGGTGCTGCCGCTTTTTCTGGAGATCCGGGCTATCGGTCTCGTCAACTCCTTCGGCGGCATCGTGGTGGCGGCCATCGCCACCGTTTTCGGCATCTTCCTGATCCGGCAGTTCGCTTTGGGGATTCCCGACGAGTTGCTCGACGCGGCACGCCTCGACGGCGCTTCGGAGCTCGGCATCTATTGGAAGATCGTGTTCCCCTTGATGCGGCCGATCCTCGTCACCCTGGGAGTCTTCACTTTTTTGACCTCGTGGAACGACTTCATGTGGCCGTTGATCGTGCTCACCGACGAGAGCAAATACACGTTGCCGGTGGCGCTCGCCAACCTCTCCGGCGAGCACGTGCAGGACACGGAGCTGATGATGGCCGGCGCGGTGGTCACCGTGCTGCCGGGTTTGCTCCTGTTCCTCGCCATGCAGCGTTCCTACGTCGAGGGCATCGTGATGGGAAGCATCAAGGAATGAGACGAGCCGGGCTTTTCGCTGCTGTTCTCTTGCTGCTTGCCGCGCCGCCGCTCCTTTCACAGACGCGGACCCTGGACGATTTCGAATCGATCTCCGGTTGGACGGCGACTCCCTCGGACGGCGTCAGCCTCGATCTTTCTCGCGATCAAGGCGCTCTGCGCCTCGATTTCGATTTTCATGGCGGCGCGGGCTACGCCGTGGCCCACAAGGCGTTCGCTCTCGACCTGCCGGCGAACTGGCAGATCTCCTTTCGCATCCGGGCCGCGGCGCCGGTGAACAACCTGGAATTGAAGCTGATCGATCCCACGGGCGACAACGTCTGGTGGACCAATCGCAAGGGTTTCGAATTCCCGCGCGACTGGCGTGAGGTGCGAACCAAAAAGCGGCAGATCGAGTTCGCCTGGGGACCGGCGGGCGATGGCGAGATGAAGAAAGTGGCGGCGATCGAATTCGCCATCACCGCCGGCACCGGCGGCAAGGGAACCGTCTGGCTCGACGACCTCACCTTCGCCGAGCTGCCCCCGGAGCACCCTTACAGCCGCACCCCTGTGGTCACCGACACGGTCGGCACCCGAACCCTCGACTTCCTGGAGCCTCGCGACTTCGCCGGCCTGATCCTCGATTGGCCGCCCGGTGTGGCGGCCTCGCACTACGCCGTCGAAATCTCCGACGACGGCAAGGCCTGGACGACGATTCGCGAGGTGACCGGCGGCAACGGGGGCCGCGACTATCTCTATCTTCCGGAGACGGAGTCGCGTTATCTGCGGGTGACGGGCCCCTCGGCTCCACCCAGGATCGACGTCAAACCCCTCGATTGGGCGCCGTCGATCAACGCCTTTTTCGCGTCCCTCGCGAAGGATGCGCCCCGGGGCTCGTACCCTCGCTCGTTCGCCGGCGAGCAGGAATACTGGACCGTCGTGGGCGTGGGCGGCGACACCGAGCAGGCGCTCCTCGGCGAGGACGGCGCGCTGGAGGTGGGGAAGGGAGCGTTTTCGATCGAGCCTTTCCTTCTCGTGGACGGCGAGCAGATCTCCTGGGCGAACGTCGAGACGGCCCAGAGGCTCGCGGACGGCTACCTGCCCATCCCGACGGTCACCTGGACCCGCCGCACTCTCTCCCTGGACGTCACGGCCTTCGCCTCGGGACCTCCGGACCGCTCCATGCTCCGGGTGCGATACCGCGTGCGGAACCGCGCCACCAAGGCGAAGCATCTCCGCCTCGCCCTCGCCCTCCGGCCCTTCCAGGTGAACCCGCCCACGCAATTCCTCAACGTCGCGGGGGGAGTCTCGTCCATCCGCGAGATCGCCTGGGACGGTCGTGTCGTGATGGTGAACGGCGAACGACGCGTGATTCCCGAGACGGCTCCCGCCGACTTCGGCGCCACGACGTTCGACGGCGGGGAGATCGTCGAGTCGCTTCGAAACGGCACTCTTCCCCAGGCGAATCGCGTGACCGATCCGTTCGGCTTCGCTTCCGGCGCCTTCACCTGGGATCTGGACATTCCCGCCGGCGGCGAGAATGCCGTCGAGCTGAAGGTCCCTTTGCATCGGGAAGCAGAGACCGAGGAGCCTTTCGACACCGGCCTCGCCGCCGCCGTCCACGACTGGCACGAGCGACTCGACCGCGTCGAAATCAAGTTGCCCCCGGCCGCGGACCCGCTCGGGCGCACCTTCCGCACGGCCATCGCTCACATTCTCATCAGCCGCGACGGCCCCGCCATCCGCCCGGGCGTCCGGTCCTACGCCCGCGCCTGGATTCGCGACGGCGCCCTCATCTCCTCGGCCCTTCTTCGAGCCGGCCATCCGGCCGAGGTGAAGGACTTCCTCACTTGGTTCGCTCCCTACCAATTCCCCAGCGGCAAGGTGCCCTGTTGCGTGGACGCGCGTGGGGCTGATCCCGTTCCGGAGAACGACAGCCATGGCGAATTCATTTTCCTGGCGGCGGAGTACTGGCGCTATACAGGCGACACCGCCTTGGTGGAAAGTATTTGGCCGCACGTGGAAAAAGCCGTCGCCTATCTCGACGAGCTGCGCCGCCAGCGCCGCACGGACGAGTACCGGCAAGCGGACAAGCTCAAATTCTTCGGCCTTCTGCCCGAGTCCATCAGTCACGAGGGCTACTCAGCTCACCCTGTCCATTCCTATTGGGACGATTTCTTCGCGCTCAAGGGATTGAAGGACGCGGTCGAGCTGGCCAACGCGCTGGGGAAGGCGGACGAGGCGGCGCGCTGGGCCGCCAGCCGCGACGAATTCCGGACGGATCTCTACGCCTCCCTGAACCGCGTGATCGCAGGCGCCGGCATCGACTACATCCCCGGCTCCGCCGACCTGGCGGATTTCGACGCCACCTCCACCACCATCGCTTTGAGTCCCGGCGGCGAGCTGGCGAACCTGCCGCACCCGATCCTGGAACACACTTTCGAGCGCTATTGGAACGAATTCGAGAAGCGCCGAAACTCGTCGGATTGGAAGGACTACACGCCCTACGAGCTGCGCACCGTGGGTGCGTTCGTCCGCCTGGGCTGGGCGGACCGCGCCCATCAGCTGCTCGATTTCTTTCTCAGGGACCGTCGACCGCCGGCCTGGAACCAGTGGCCCGAGGTCGTCTATCGCGATCTCCGCGCGCCCGGCTTCCTGGGCGACCTCCCGCATACCTGGGTGGGCTCGGACTACGTCCGCTCCTTCCTCGACCTCCTGGCTTACGAGAGAGATTCCGATCACGCCCTCGTCCTAGCGGGCGGCGTCCCGGATTCATGGATCGCTTCTCCCGGAGGCGTTGCCGTCCGCCATCTCCCGACGCCCTGGGGACTCCTGAGCTACTCGCTGATCCAAGAGGGCAATTCCGTGCGGCTGCGGATCGAAGGCGGGCTGAAGCTGCCGCCGGGTGGACTGGTCTATGGCGAGACGGTGATTCGAAAGCTCCCGGCCGATATCGTCATCAGACGCCGGTGAAAAGAGCTCGCCCGCCCGTCCGAATCACTTCGCTATAAAACCGCGCGCTGGCCTTCGGCGTCCGCTTCAGCGTCTCGAAGTCCACGTGCACGATTCCAAATCGTTTGGCGAAGCCCAGGCTCCATTCCAGATTGTCGAGTAGAGACCATGCGAAATAACCCCGCAGGTCGACTCCCTGCTCGATCGCGCGATGAACGGCCAGCAGATGGCTCCTTAAATAGTCGACTCGCAGCGGGTCCTGAACCTCGGTGCCGGCCGGGGGAGCCGCGGGCGGGTCGTAGAAAGCCGCGCCGTTCTCCGTGACGTACAGCGGAATGTTGCCATAGCGTTGTTTGATCCAGACCAGCGTATCCGTCAGGCCTTCCGGGTAGACCTCCCAATGCGTCTCTGTGTAGGCGTGGCGCTTCTGATGCACGTTGCTCGCCATGACCGGCAGAACCAGGGGATCGAACAACACGACTTTGCGAGTGTAGTAATTGATGCCGAGAAAATCGATCGGTTGGCGGATGCGCTCCAGGTCGGCGGCCGGGAGGTCCGGCCAGGCCTCGCCGAAGATCTCCCGCATCTCCTCCGGATAGGAGCCGTGGAAGACGGGGTCGAGATACTGGCGATTCATGTAGGCTTCGGCGCGACGTGTGGCGTCGAGATCTTCCTTGCAGTCCGAGGCTGGATACTTGGGCTCGATGTTCACCACCAGGCCGATGCGGTGCTTGCCTTCGGCGCGGTAGGCTTCGACGGCCGCCGCGTGGGCGAGCAGCAGGTTGTGGGATGCGATGGGCGCTTCAAAAAGGTTTCGATGGCCAGGGGCGAGAGCGCCGTGGAGATAGCCGCCGTCGGTCACCACCCAGGGCTCGTTGAGGGTGGACCACATCTCCACCCGGTCGTCGAAGGCCCGGAACGTCGCCTGCGCATATTCGGCGAACCAGTGAGCCACGTCGCGATTGAGCCAGCCGCCGCGGTCGTCGAGAACTGCCGGCAGGTCCCAGTGATAGAGCGTGACGACGGGCTTGATCCCCTGGGCGAGCAGCGCGTCCACCAGTCGGTGGTAGAAATCGAGCCCTTTTTCATTCACCTGCCCGGTTCCCGCGGGGAGGATGCGACCCCAGGAGATACTGAAGCGATAGGAGTTGAGCCCCAGCTCGCGCATCAACTCCACGTCCTCCGCATAGCGTCGATAGTGGTCGCAGGCCACGTCGCCGTTGTCGCCGCGGGGCATCAACCAGGGCGTGCGCAAGAAGCGGTGCCAGATGCTCGGGCCGGCGCCGTCGGCCAGCGGCGAGCCCTCGATCTGGTACGCCGACGTCGCGGCACCCCACAAGAAATCGTTGGGGAAAGACAAGGAATCAGTCATTGGAGATGAGCTCCGGAGGAGAGGAAGAGGTGTGGCTCTCAGCCGGCGAGACTCTATCGCAACGAGATTGGACCCTGAGAACTTTCTTCGCGAACCTCCGTACAAGGGGCTTGACGACAGATGTCGTCATAAGTATCATGGCGACAGATGTAGTCATGGTGATGAGGAACGCTATGCGACCCAAGTCGATCGGAGATCAGGAGCTGGCGCTGCTGCAGTATGTGGGCGAGCAGGGTGGCGCGACGGTGGGGCAGGCGGCCGAGGGATTCGGCGTTCCTCGCGGCCTCGCGCGCTCGACCGTGCTGACGATGATGGAGAGGCTGCGGCAGAAAGATCACCTGGAGCGCCGGCAGGTCGGCGGGGTCTATCAATATTTCTCTCCCGCCGCGCCCGGTCAGGTCATGCGGGACGTGGTGCGGAGCTTCGTCGAGAAAACGCTCGGCGGCTCGGTTTCACCTTTCGTCACCTACCTGACGGAGGAGGCGGAGGTTTCGGACGGCCAGCTTGCGGAGTTGGAGGAGCTGGTGGCGAGGCTCCAGTCGCAGCGAAAGGAGGAGGCATGAGCGCTCTCTTGGGTCTGCAGTCGCTGCTGCGCGCCTCGCTCCAGGGCGCCGTCGTCATCGGCCTCGTCTGGCTCGTCTGCCGGCTTTTTCCACGGCTGCCTGCTTCAGTGCGGTGCGGCTTGTGGTGGGTGGCGTGCCTCAAGCTGTTGGTGGGGCTGGTCTGGATCGCACCGGTGAGGTTGCCGCTGTTGCCGGCGCCAACTCCCGCCGCGACGTCGGCAACAAGGATCATTCTCCAGCGCGGGTCGGCCTCTCCAATCGCCGTCCAGATCCACCCTGGCCCGATCGTTGAGGAAGCGCCGGAGCCGCAGGGGATCGCTGAGAGCGCGGCGCCTTGGGCCCTGGGGCTCTGGCTGGCCGGCCTTGCGATGATCTCGGTGCGGGCCTTGCGCCAGCTCCGCCATACGCGGTGGGTGATCCGGCGCTCGGAAGCGGTGGGGGAGGGTTGGATCCGGGGAGCCTACGCGGACCTCTGCCTGCGGTTGGGGCTGCGGCGGACTCCGGACCTCCGGGGCTCGGCGGACGTCAGGACGCCCCAGGCCGTCGGGATGCTGCGGCCGCGCGTGGTCGTGCCGCGGCCGGGCTTCGAACGGCTGTCGCCTTCCGAAGTGACGATGACTCATTGCCACGAGCTGCTGCACGTGCGCCGCCACGACTTGTGGCTCGGCTGGGTGCCGGCTCTGGCGCAACGCATTTTCTTTTTTCATCCGCTGGCGGCTCTCGCCGTCCGTGAATACGCGATCGCCCGCGAAGCGGCGTGCGACGCGGAGGTGCTCCGGTTTCTGGGGTCGGCGCCCCAGGCCTATGGGCGCCTGCTACTCCGCTGGGGTGTGGCTCCGCGCGAGACCGGTCTCGCCGCCGCGGGTGCTTCGCCCTCGCTCGAGAACCTCAAAAGGAGACTTCAGATGCTGCAGCAGATTTCCGATAGCAGGCGCCGGATTTCCGGCTGGTGGTGGGTAGCCGGGGCCGCCGCGGTGGTGTCGTTGATTCCAATCCGGATCGTAGCGCAGGAGGCGGCCCCTCCGGCAGCTCCGGTGGCGGTGGTTGCCCCCGAAACGGCTGCCCCCGAGATGGCTGCCCCCGAAACTCCCGAAGCACCCGAGCCGCCTGATTCGCCCGCGCCCGCCGTGGCCCCGGCGCCTCCAACCGGCGCGATTCCCGGCGGCGTCAGGGGCGGCATTCCCGGCGGCGTCAAAGGTGGTGTGAAGGGCGGCATACGGGGTGGCGTCAAGGGAGGCGTCAAAGGTGGAATTGCCGGTGGCGTCAAGGGTGGCGTTCCCGGCGGTATCAGGGGCGGCATTCCCGGCGTGGCCCCTGTCGTCGCCGTGGCTCCTGTCGCCGGCGTTCCCGGGGTGGCCCCGGTGGCCGTCGCGGCTCCGGCGGTCGGACTACCGCCTCCAGTTCCCATGGCGAAGATTGCCGCGGTTCCGGCTGTCCCCGCCACTCCTCGTGGCGCGCAATCGGTGGCTCCGTCACCGCCGGCGCCTCCCGCGCCGCCTGCTCCGCCCGCGCACCAAAAGCACAGCTCTTCCTCCTCCTCCTACGGATACTCCTGGAGCCACCGGGGCGACGATGGTGAGTCGTACATCCTTCTCCATGGCGACAACTCGGCCACGATGAGCGGCTCGATATCCGACATCGCCAAGGTGAAGCGCCTGCGCGGCAGCGACGGCGGCGACATCCTCTGGTTCCGCCATGCCGGCAAGGAGTATGTCGTTCACGATGCCGCCACCCTCAAAGCGGCGAAGGACCTCTTCAAGGAGCAGCAGGAGTTGGGCCGCAAGCAAGGCGAGCTGGGCGCTCAGCAGGGCAAGCTCGGTGCCCGTCAGGGTGAGCTTGGGGCCCAACAGGGTGCGCTGGGGGCGCAGCAGGGCGCCCTGGGTGCGAAGTTGGGAGAGATCGCCGCCGCCCGGGCCCGCCGCGGCTCCGACGCCGACGACCGCGAGCTCGAGAAAAAGGAAGCGGACATCGACCGGCAAATGCGGGAGTTGGGCCGCCAGCAGGAGGAGTTGGGCCGTCGACAAGAGGAGCTGGGCCGGCAGCAAGAGCCTCTGGGCCGCCAGCAGGAGGAGCTCGGTCGCCAGCAGGAAGCGGCCTCCCGCAAGGCTGAAAAAGAGTTCAAAATTTTGATCGAGCACGCCCTTCAAAGCGGCGCCGCCCAGGAAGCTCACTAGCCGGACTTGTTGCCGCCCGGGAGGCGATCCCGGGCGGCCAGTGCTTGTCTTCAATCCCGCCTCAATTCCGCCTCGGAGCCACTTTCGCAAACCCGCCGTCCTCCAGGACGGGTCCATGGCCCTCAAAAGCCTAGTGTTGGCGCACTTGCGGGTGGTTTGAAAAATACAATTCCTTGACCACCTCGAACCCGCGCTGTGGTACCTTAGGCAGTACCCGCGGTTCAGGTTTGTTCAGGTTACCGGCGATCGACGTGTCCAGCCCCAAGGGGCGGCGAGAGTAGCGAACCGGGGTGGAGTCGAACGGAACGAGTCCACTATGTCGTCCTGCACGAATTTGTCCTGCGCCCCGTCGCGGCCGGCCCTCGTCTTGAGGTCTGCCACGTCGCCCTTGCCGAGGAGATTTTCCCAATGAGCTCATTCATTCCCGCCAGAGTCAGAATCGCACTTGCCCTTCTGCTGCTGACGATCGGCTTCGCGCCCGCGGCGAACGCGGTGACATCGAAGTTTCAGATCCTGCTGGATCTGGACAACCACACCAATACCGGCTGCGACGTGGCGGCGCTCACCGGGACCTTCAAAGGGGTCGAGCGGATCCTCATCACCACGGTGGACACCGGGCTCGTTCCGCCCCAAGTGACCAAGATTGAGTTCAGCAGTTGCATCTCGGGAACCAGTTTCACGGCTCCGGTCGACATCACGCCCCCGGGGGTGCACCCGATCGGGATCAGCAATGGCACCGGCGGGACCAGCGTCATCGAGACCACCATCCCGTTGAGCCTTGCCCCCGTCGCCCAACCGCCCATCGTGCGGTTGGGCGTGCTCGGCTTCGACAGTAACGGAGTTCTACGCGACGAGATGCTGAAGACCAGGGAGGGCAACGGTAACGGGCCGCCGATTCTCTTGCAGGCGGGATCCCTCGCCGAAGTTCCAACTCTCTCGGAGTGGGGGTTGATCCTGCTCGCCTCGATGCTCACCTTGGCGGCTGTCGCCTTGTTGCGACGGCGCACGGCCGCGACTCTCCTGGTTGCCGTTCTGCTCTTGGGCTTGGCCGGGATCGTCTGGGCCGCCGCCAGCGACCTAAACGGAAACACCACTGGCGAATGGAACCCGGGCAACCTCCTGGCGACCGAGCCGACGCCGGATGCGCCCGCGGGCGCCGACATCCGCGCTCTCTACGGTTTCAAGGACACTGCGGCTTTCTTCTTCCGCATCGACGCGAAGCTCCTGTTTGATATACCGCCGACCGCCGTCAATGACGCGGCAACGGTCACCGAGGACGCCCCGGCTACGGCAGTCAACGTGCTGGCGAACGACACGGACCCCGACGGCGGTCCGAAGAGCATCGCCTCGGTGACGCAGCCGGCGAATGGTGTGGTGGTGATTACAGGCGGCGGCACAGGACTGACCTACAAGCCGAACGCGAACTACTGCAACACCCCGCCGGGCACCTCGCCGGACACTTTCACGTACACCCTGTCGCCGGCCGGGCCTAATGCTACGGCGACGGTGTCAATGGCAGTGACGTGCGTGGACGATCCGCCGGTGGCGGTCAACGATTCGGCGACGGTGACCGAGGACGCCCCGGCCACGGCAGTCAACGTCCTGGCGAACGACACGGACGTCGATGGTGGCCCGAAGAGCATCGCCTCGGTGACGCAGCCGGCGAATGGCGTGGTGGTGATCACCGGCGGTGGCACGGGCCTCACCTATAAGCCGAACGCGAACTACTGCAACACCCCGCCGGGTACTACGCCGGACACTTTCACCTACACCCTGTCACCGGCCGGGCCCACTCCTACGGCGACGGTGAGGATGTCGGTGACGTGCGTGGACGATCCGCCGGTGGCAGTCAATGATTCAGCGACGGTCACCGAGGACGCCCCAGCCACGGCGATCAACGTGCTGGCCAACGACACCGACATCGACGGTGGCCCGAAGAGCATCGCCTCGGTGACGCAGCCGGCCAACGGCGTGGTGGCGATCACCGGCGGCGGTACGGGCCTTACCTACAAGCCGAACGCAAACTATTGCAACACCCCGCCGGGCACGACGCTCGACACATTCACCTACACCCTGTCGCCGGCCGGGCCCACCCCTACGGCGACAGTATCAGTGACGGTGACGTGCGTGGACGACCCGCCGGTGGCAGTCAATGATTCCGCGACTCTGACGGAAGACGACCCGGCTACGGCGATCAACGTCTTGGCGAATGACACGGACGTCGACGGCGGTCCGAAGAGCATCGCCTCGGTGACGCAACCGGCGAATGGTGTGGTAGTGATCACGGGCGGCGGCACCGGGCTGACCTACAAGCCGAACGCGAACTATTGCAACACTCCTCCCGGCACGACGCTGGACACCTTCACCTACACCCTTACGCCCGCCGGGCCCACCCCGACGGCTACGGTGTCGGTGACGGTCACGTGCGTCGACGATCCGCCGGTGGCGGTGGCGGATGCAGCGACGGTCGTCGAGGACTCGGGCGCCAACGCCATCAACGTGCTGGCGAATGACACGGACGTGGACGCCGGTCCGAAGAGCGTGTCCTCGGTGACGCAGCCGGCCAATGGTTTGGTGGTGATCACGGGCGGCGGCACGGGTGTGAGTTACACGCCAAACGCGAACTACTGCAACCAGCCTCCTGGCACGACGCTCGACACCTTCACCTACACGCTGGCGCCGGGCGGCTCTTCGACCACTGTCACTGTGACGGTAACCTGTGTGGACGATCCGCCGGTGGCGGTGGCGGATGCGGCGACAGTGGTCGAGGACTCGGGTGCCAACCCGGTCAACGTGCTGGCGAACGATCCGGACATCGACGGTGGCCCGAAGAGTGTCGCGGCGGTGACGCAGCCTGCCAACGGCGCGGTGGCGATCACGGGCGGCGGCACGGGCGTGAGCTACACGCCAAACGCCAACTACTGCAACACCCCTCCCGGCTCGACGCTCGACACCTTCAGCTACTCGCTTGCGCCGGGCGGCTCGACGGCGACGGTGACTGTGAGCGTGACCTGCGTGGACGACTCGCCGGTCCTGGATCTGGACGCCAACGACGACAAGGGGACCACCGGCAGCGATTTCGCCGTCACCTTTACCGAAGGGGACGCGGCGAAGCTGATCGAGGATCCGTTGGACGCTACAGTCACCGACGTGGACACCGCGAACCTGGCGTCGCTTACGGTGACGATCACCAACCTGCTCGACATCGGTTTTGAGACGCTGGCGACGGACGTCACCGGCACCTCGATCGTCGCCAACTTCGTGCCCGCCACCGGCGTCTTGACGCTGACCGGTCCAGATACCGTGGCCAACTTCCAGACCGTGCTCCGGAAAGTGAAGTACCTGAACACCGACGTCGACCCCGATACCACGCCGCGCGTCATCCACTTCGTGGCCAACGACGGGAACTCGAACAGCAACACGGCGACCTCGACAGTGACGATCGTTTCGGTGGACACCCCGCCCACGGCCGTCGCCGACTCGGCGACGGTGGGCGAGGACTCGGGCGCCAATGCGATCAACGTGCTGGCGAACGACACCGACCCGGACAACGGCCCGAAGAGCATTTCGTCGGTGACGCAGCCGGCGAACGGTGTGGTGGTGATTACGGGCGGCGGCACGGGCCTGACCTATGCACCGAACGCGAACTACTGCAACAGCGTCTCAGGTCCGGCGGACACCTTCACCTACACCCTGTCGCCGGGGGGCTCGACGGCGACGGTGACGGTGACCGTGACCTGCGTGGACGATCCGCCGGTGGCGGTGGCCGACGCGGCGACGGTGACTGAGGACTCGGGTGCCAACGCCATCAACGTGCTGGCGAACGACACCGACGTCGACGGTGGCCCGAAGAGTGTGGCGTCGGTGACGCAGCCGGCCAATGGCGTGGTGGTGATCACGGGCGGTGGCACGGGCCTGACCTACGCGCCGAACGCGAACTACTGCAACCAGCCGCCGGGCACGACGCTCGACACCTTCACCTACACGTTGACGCCGGGCAGCTCGTCGACGACGGTGACGGTGACGGTGACCTGCGTGGACGACCCGCCGGTGGCGGTGGCCGACGCGGCAACGGTGGTTGAGGATTCGGGCGCCAACGCCATCAACGTGCTGGCGAACGACACGGACGTCGACGGCGGTCCGAAGAGCATCGCCTCGGTCACCCAGCCGGCGAACGGTGTCGTTGTGATCACGGGCGGTGGTACGGGCCTGACCTACGCGCCGAACGCGGACTACTGCAACACGCCTCCGGGTACGACCCTCTCGACGTTCACCTACACGCTCACACCGGGCAGCTCGTCGACGACGGTGACGGTGACGGTGACCTGCGTGGACGACCCGCCGGTGGCGGTGGCCGATGCCGCGACGGTGGTCGAGGACTCGGGCGCCAACGCGATCAACGTGTTGGCGAACGACACCGACGTCGACGGCGGTCCGAAGAGCGTCGCCTCGGTGACGCAGCCGGCCAACGGCGTGGTGGTGATCACGGGCGGCGGCACGGGGCTGACCTACGCGCCGAACGCGAACTACTGCAACCAGCCGCCGGGCACGACGCTCGACACCTTCACCTACATGTTGACGCCGGGCAGCTCGTCGACGACGGTGACGGTGACCGTGACTTGCGTGGACGATCCGCCGGTGGCGGTGGCCGACTCGGCGACGGTGGTCGAGGACTCGGGCGCCAACGCGATCAACGTGCTGGCGAACGACACCGACGTCGATGGCGGCCCGAAGAGCATCGCGTCGGTGACGCAGCCGGCCAACGGCGCGGTGGTGATCACGGGCGGCGGTACGGGGCTGACCTACGCGCCGAACGCGAACTACTGCAACCAGCCGCCGGGCACGACGCTCGACACGTTCACCTATACGCTGACGCCGGGCAGCTCGTCGACGACGGTGACGGTGACGGTGACCTGCGTCGACGACCCGCCGGTGGCGGTGGCCGACGCGGCAACCGTTGTCGAGGACTCGGGTGCCAACGCCATCAACGTGCTGGCGAACGATACGGACGTCGACGGCGGTCCGAAGAGCATCGCCTCGGTGACGCAGCCGGCGAACGGCGTGGTGGTGATCACGGGCGGCGGGACCGGCCTGACCTACGCGCCGAACGCGGACTACTGCAATACACCTCCGGGCACGACGCTCTCGACCTTCACCTACACGCTGACGCCGGGCAGCTCGTCGACAACGGTCACGGTCTCCGTGACCTGCGTGGATGATCCTCCGGTGGCGGTCAACGACTCGGCCTCAGTGACCGAGGACGATCCGGCCACGGCCATCCCTGTGCTGGCAAACGATACGGACATCGACGGCGGTCCGAAGAGCATCGCCTCGGTGACTCAGCCGCCCAACGGCGTCGTGGTCATCACGGGCGGTGGAACGGGCCTGACCTACAAGCCGAACGCGAACTATTGCAACAATCCGCCGGGCACGACGCCGGATACATTCACGTACACCCTGACTCCCGCCGGAGCCACTCCCACCGCCACGGTGTCGGTGTTGGTGACGTGCGTCAACGACGCGCCGGTTCTGGCCACCAATCCGATCACCTATACGACGCCCGGCAATACCCAGCTTCACGTCGCCGGTGCGACGCTTGCCGGTGTCGCCTCCGTTTCTGACGCCCAGAGCGCCCTAGCGAAGTCCAACCCCAGCGATGTCGACGGGCCAGGGCCGATCCAGGTTGTGGCCGCCTCAGGTAGCTCGGTGAATGGAGGCAGCTTCTCCATTACCACCACCGGGTCCTTTACTTACGTCCCGCCGGCAGGCTTCACCGGCACGGACAGCTTTACCTACGTGGTGACGGACAACGGCGCGCCGGCCGCGACGGTGACGGGAACGATCAACATCACGGTCGGTCAAAGAGTTTGGTACATCCGGGACGTCATCGACGCCAACAACGCGGCGGGTGGCGACGGCCGGTCGACCAATGCCTTCGACAGCATCGCGGCGTTCAACGCGGCGACGACCAACAACGGCGACATCATCTTCATCTTCCGCGGCAATACGGGCACGACGCCGCACGCAGGCAACATCACGCTCAAGGACGGCCAAAAGCTTTGGGGCGAGGGGATCGGCCTGACGGTGGCCGGCTTCGGAACCCTGGTTCCGGCGGGCTCCAAGCCGGTCCTCAACAATGCCGCAGGTGACGCGGTGTCGGTGCCGGCTACGGCAGGCAACCGGCAGAACGTCGAGGTCCGCGGGATGAGCCTCCAGGCCAGCGGCAACGCCGTCAAGGTCAACTCGACCGGTGCCAACCTCGTCGGCGTCACGATCAGTGACAACGACATCACCGCCGCGGGCCTGAATGGAGTCAACCTTTCCGAAGGCAGCACCGGCGCCTTTACGGCGACGCTCAACAACGACGCGATCGCCGCCACCGGCAACGGCTTCGACGCGCGCACCACGGCGGGTGCCGGCACGCTGACGATCGGTTTCAGTAACAACGCGGTCGTCTCAAATGCGACTGGCGTCCTGGTCGACGGCTCACTCGGCGGCACTACCTGGATCACCGGCTTCGCCAACAACGCGGTGAGTCAAAACACTGTTGGCACGGGCATCAGCATCACCAGCGCCAAGTTCGACTCGGTGCCCGGCGGCGGCTACGACCAGGTCTCGGGCGGCACCACCGTCATCGGCGCCTCGGGCAATGGCGTCGGCGGCTCGGGCATGGTGTTGGGCAGCGTGTCCGGCGACCTCGCCTTCACGGATCTCGACATCTTCGCGGATGGCGGTGCCGGCCTGCGGGTGACCGGTACGGGCGCCGTGAACGTGGGAACCGGCACCGGCACACGGGTGACCGTGGGCGCGGGTGTGGCCATTTTCGAGGCCATCAACGGCCCGGCGGTGGACGTGACGAACGCCACGATCGACCTGCAACCAACGAGCATCAAGAGCACGAACAGTGCGACGACGGGCGTCTCGCTCGACACCGTCACGGGCACGTTCGCTGCCGGCAGCGGCAGCGCGATCAGCAACGCGACGGGCACGTCGTTCAACGTCAACGCCGGCACGGCGACGATCAGCTACGCCGGCACGATCAACAACTCGGCCGGCCGGTCCGTCTCGGTGACCAGCAAGACCAGCGGTTCTACTACATTTAACGGCACCATCACCGCCACTGGTGGCACGGGCATCTTGCTCAACGCCAATACCGGCTCGACAATCTCCTTCACCAAGGCGATCACTCTATCCACGGGCACCAACGGTGCCTTCACTGCGACCGGTGGAGGTACGGTGACGGCCACGGATACTACCAGTACCCTGACCACGACGACGGGCACCGGCCTCAACGTCGCGAATACGACGATCGGCGCTGCGGGGCTTAAGTTCAAGAGCGTTTCGGCCAACGGAGCCGCCAGCGGAATCGTGCTCAACAACACGGGCGCGAGCGGTGGCCTCAGCGTCCTCGGCACGGGCGCAGCGGGCTCGGGCGGCACGATTCAGAACACGACGAGCCACGGCATCTCGCTGACCTCGACGCTCAGCCCGTCCTTCGACAGAATGAACATCCAGAACACTGCTCGAAGCGGTGTGAAGGGGACGCTCGTAAACGGGTTCTCGTTCACGAACAGCACGATTAACAACTCAGGTACGGCGGCGATCGCTGGGTCGTTCGATTCAAACGTTGCCTTCAACGATCAGTCGGCGGGCACGGAGCAAAACCTGACCGGGACCGTCTTGATCACGGGCAACACCCTGACGAACGCGCAGTACCATGGTGTCGACATCACGAACTTCAACGGCACCATTCCCGATCTGACGTTGTCGAGCAACACGATCACGAGCTCGACCTCGGCGGCCTCCTCGCTCGGCTCGGGGGTCAACCTCCAGGCGCTCGGCTCGGCAACGACGGTGGCGAACGTGACGAAGGCGACTATCGCCAACAACGTGATCACCAACTTCCCGAGTGGCGCAGGCATTCAGGCGTTGGGAGCTAACGCCAACGCTGCGGGCCCGGCCGGCACCTTCGGCACTCCCGGCAGTGGCACGAATGTCATCAGCATCACCGGCAATCGCATCGCTGGCCAGAGCGCGGCAAACAGGCTCGGTACCAACGGCATCCTCGTGTCAGCAACGGGCAAGGGTCAGGCGAATTTCGATGTATCGAGCAATGGCACGGTTGCCAATCCGCTCGCGAATATCGCCGGCTTCGGCATCGGTGTCTCGGTCCGGGGGCAGGTCACGGTGACCTCAAACATAACGAACAACGTCCTTGCTCCGAACAACACCTTTGCCAGCCCAGCTATCTCGGTTGGCGCGGACAACCTCTTCGCCATCACCGACGCTCCTGATCTCACCAGCACAATCAGCAACAACACCATCAGCCAGTCAGATGGCAACGGTATCTTGGCCACAGTGCGAAACTCGAACGGCATCGGCCGCTACAAGATCCAGAACAACACCGTGGCCGCCCCGCTCTCCGGCGTACGCCCGGGAATTCGCGTCGATTCCGGTACAGCTTCCGGGAACACAACAGTTTGCTTGAACATGTCAGGCAACACGAGCGCGGGCAGCGGTGGCTCTCAGGGTCTGGGTTTGCGCAAGCAGGGGACGGTTACGACGACCAATGCGTTCGGTGTGAACGGCATGGTGGCCACAAGCTCGCCGGGAGTCGAATCTTACGTCGACGGCCTCAACCCGGCGGGCAACGGCACCTTGCTCATTTCGGCGACGAGCGGGTTCTCGAACTGCTCGCTGCCGTAAGCAGCCGCATGGTCCGGCTCTGAGACTCCGGAGCCGGACCATTATCGTTGATGTGATGTATCCAAGGGAGGATCGTATGGCGGAGCCGTTCTTGTCAGAAATCAGGATCATGAGTTTTGGGTTTCCCCCCAAGGGTTGGGCCTTGTGTGATGGGCAGTTGCTACCGATCAACCAAAACCAGGCGCTTTTCTCTTTGCTGGGCACGACCTTCGGCGGTGACGGCAGGGTTAATTTCGGGTTGCCGGATCTGCGCGGCAAGACGCCGATCCACGTCGGATCCGGTCACACTCTTGGAGAGCGGGGGGGCGAGCCGGCACACACTCTCTCCATTTCCGAGCTGCCGACGCACACCCACGTAGCAAGCGCCACCTCGGTCCAGGCGACAGTCTCGACACCGGCGACGAACCTCCTGCTTGCGAAGTCGACGCCTCAAAACCTCTATGGAGCGGCGTCGAACCTCCAAGCCATGGCACCATCGGCCATCGCGAACGTCGGCGGCAGCCAGGCGCACCTGAACCTGCAGCCGTTCCTGACTCTTAACTTCAGCATTGCCCTGCAGGGCATTTTCCCAAGCGCGACTTAAAGGAGAACCGCCATGGCACAACCCTATGTCGGTGAAATCCGCATGTTCGCCGGGAACTTTGCCCCTGCTGGCTGGATGTTCTGCGAAGGACAGCTTCTGCCGATCTCGGAGTACGAGACGCTGTTCAACCTGATCGGTACTACCTACGGAGGAGACGGGCAGTCGACGTTTGCCTTACCGGACCTGCGAGGCCGCATACCGATTCATTTCGGGAATGGTTTCACTTTGGCCGAGACCGGAGGAGCTGAGGAGATCACGCTCACCGTCAGTCAGATCCCAGCGCACTCGCATGCCATGCTCGCGACACAGAACCAGGCCAACCAGACAGACCCCGCGAATCTTCTGCCAGGGACTCTGGTGACGAACGTGACGGCTTACGGTATGGACAACCCTTCGACGACTCTGAGCCCCTCGGCCGTCTCGGCGGTCGGAGGCAGCCAGCCCCATACCAACTTCCAGCCCTATCTCTGTGTCGACTTCATCATTTCGCTGTTCGGGATCTTCCCGTCCCAGACCTAGGAGAGAAATATGGATCCTTTCGTCGCAGAGATTCGCATCTTCCCGTTCAACTTCGCCCCAAAGGGCTGGGCGTGGTGCGATGGCCAAATCCTGCCACTGAGCCAGAATACGGCGCTGTTCTCGCTACTCGGTACGACCTACGGTGGGGACGGGAAGTCCAATTTCGCTCTACCGAACATGCAAGGCAACGCACCGATGCACCCCGGGCAGGGCCCCGGCCTCTCCCTCCACGATCTCGGAGAGACAGGAGGCAGTGAGACCGTGTCTCTCCTCGAGTCGGAGATTCCCTCCCACTCGCATGCCATGTCGGTTTCCCAGGCGGACTCAATTGAAGGAACGGCGGCTGGACAGCGCTTCGCCACAGGAATTGGAATCGGCCTGTACGCGGCGCCTGGGGCCTTGGTCCAACTCAATGGCAACGCCCTCGCCCCCGCCGGCGGCGACCAACCGCACAACAACATGCAGCCGTACCTGACCTTCTACTTCTGCATCGCCCTGCAGGGCGTCTACCCGCCCAGGACCTGAGATCGGTGGGCTCCGCCGGCTCCCGACAGGAGCCGGCGTCGTATCTTTTATATTTGCGCATTGATATTTATTTCTGGAGAGGCCGATGAAAATCCTTGACAGCTCCGCGTCCGACCCGCTTTTATCGCTCCGGCGCCGCGATTTACTGACCTTGGGCTCGGCCGGCTTGCTGATTCCGCTGTTCAGCAACCTGGCCTGGGCCGAACCGCTCGCCTCTGCGGCGGCGGGAGTGGCAGTCCTGCCGATGTCTGTTGGCTATATTGAAGGCAGTGAAGAGCTCGCTGATCTCAAGCGGCTGCCGCGGATCGTCCGGCGACCGACGCAGGTCGACAAGGAGCAAGCGAACGCGGTATCTCCCGTCATCGTTCCCGCTGCCAGCCTTTTCCAGGCGGACACCTCACTGCCCGGCCTGCCGTTGCGGATTCGCGTTCACGGTCTCTATCCCCCGGTGGCCGCCGTGGAACGCAAGCGCCAGCGGGAGGTTCCTCCTGCGGTCGATCTCGAAGCGGTCTTCCCGTCTTCGGACCCGGTTTTTCCGGCGCCCCTCGCGTTCTACGTCTGGAGTCTGCGGCAGAGACCCGGCTGGAATCCCAGTCCGCCGACGAGCTTCCGCTTTCCGCTGGACTGGCAGGTATTGCCGGAGCTCGTGCTGCGGGTTCGCGCCTCGAACGGCACCTCCAAGGTGCTGCGAACGAGGTTCACCCTCGACAACGAGTCGGGCCGACCGAAACTGCGGCGGGGTCTGTACGTCTTTGGGTTCGATCCCAGGGCCTGGCAGGCAGAGATTCCGCTCTCGGACCTCGCCCGGAGCGCTCCAGCGGAGATATTCTCCGTCCTTGTATCGATGGAATCGGAGCCGGCACCCGCAGCCTGAACGAAGGGATTGACTTGGATCCACGCATCACCCTCCGGCCGATTGGGCCGGCCGACATGGATTTCCTCCGCCGGGTGTACCGATCCACCCGGGAGGAGGAGCTTGCCGTGGTGATGGACTGGACGCCTGAGCAGAAAGACGCCTTCGTCGAGCATCAATTCAACGCCCAGCACGCGTGGTATCAGGACCACTATCTGGGTGCTCAGTTTGACGTCATTCTTGTGGACGGCTCTCCAGCGGGTCGCCTTTACGTCCACCGCCGGGCGCGCGAAATCCGGCTGGTGGACGTCACTCTGCTGCCGGAGTATCGCCACGGGGGGCTTGGCACCTCGCTGCTGCGCGACTTGCTGGCGGAGGGAGAGGCTGCCGGTAAGCCGGTCACCATCCACGTCGAGGTCTACAACCCGGCGATGCGGCTCTATGAGCGGCTGGGATTCCGGCCCATCGAGGAGCGCGGACCGTACGTGCTGATGGAGTGGAAGGCGCCAAGCCTCAGTTGAAGACCGCCTCGTAGACCATCCCGCCTCTTTTCGGGTGCGGACCAATCGGGACCAGGAAGATGTCGAGCTCTCCCATCTGTTCGTGCGCGACCTTGTAGATCTGCTGCCGCAACAGGGGACTGCCCGGACCGCTGAAGTAGACGGAGAAGGGCTGGGCTCGCGGCCCGGGGTGCGGCTCATGGAGCTTCACCTCGGAAAGGATCAACTCGAATGGAGCGCTGCCCCCAACTTCAACTTGAAAGGGCGTATTCAGATGCGCCTCGAACGAGGCCGGGGTCAACTCCTGCAGCATGGTCGAGCCTCCAAGCGGGGTGAGGCTGATACTCTAGTGCAGGCTCCCGAGAAAAGCGACGGAAAAAACGAGAAAGCTGAAGAGAAATTTTACGCGGCCGGGGAAGGCGTCGATGGAGGCGATGGCCGCCGGGTGGAAAAAACTCCCACCGGACGGCCAGAGAAGTGCCGCCCCACAAGGCCAGTGAAGGTGCCCGCAGGCCGCAAGGTCCGCGACGGAGGTTTGGCTTACCAGCGCTCGCCGCTGCCGCCGCCGTAGCCACCGCCGTAGTTGTCGCGCCGGCCGCCGCCCCCGCCCCCGGCACCACGGCTGCCGCCACCGCCGCCACCTCCGCCCTCACGGGGCCGGGCTTCGTTGACGTTGATCTTACGGCCCATCAAATCGTGGCCGTTCAGGTTGCTGATGGCCGCTTCGGCCTCCGAATGCTCCGGCATCTCCAAGAAGCCGAAGCCCTTGGACTGACCCGTGACCTTGTCTTTGATGATGGTGCACGACGAGACGTTGCCATACTCCTCAAAGGCGGCTCTCAACTGGTCTTCCGTGATTCGGTAGGGCAGGTTCCCTACATACAGATTCATCGTCGTCTCCTTTGGCATAGGTTCGTAGACCGTGTAAGCAAGACTTCTGCCCACGGCCTTCAAACCAGCGAAGGATAGAGCTGCCGGTAGCTGTCCGCCAACACCAGAATGCGTTTGACGTAGTTCCGCGACTCGTCAAGGCTCAGGGTTTCGAGGAACACGTCCATGCGGGCCGAAGGCCCGGACTCCTGCCAGAGGCGGCGGATGCGGTTCGGTCCACCGTTGTAGCCGGCGAGGGCGAGCTCCAGATTGCCGTCGAAGTCGGTTAGCAACTCCTTGACGTAGATCGTCCCCAGCTGGACGCTGAGGTCGGGATTGAAGAGCTTGCCCGGCTGATAGGCGACTCCGATCCTGGCCGCCAGCTCGCGAGCGGTCGGTGGCATCAACTGCATCAGGCCGCGAGCCCCCGTGGGACTGGTGGCTCGGGGATCGAAGGCGCTTTCCTGGCGGATGATGCCGGCCACCAGGCTGGGGGGCACGCCGGCGCTGCGGGCATAGGAGAGAATGGGGCCGGCGTACTCCTCGGGAAGCGGGTAATACGCGAAAAGAATCTCGGCAGGGACCGAGGACTGGTAGGGTCCGCCGAGAGCCGGGAAGGCCTCGCGGAGCAGCACCACGCCGCTGCGCAAATCCCCCTTGTGACAGAGGATGAGTCCCTTGAGCGCCAGCACGTCTCGCCGATTCGCCTCGGCCGCGACCAGATTGAGCTCCTGGCTCGCGAGCTCGTCCAGCCCGAGATCGGTGAGCAGCTTGGCCCGCTTCAGGGCGGATTCCGCCGGCCAATCTCCCGCTGGCGCGTTGGCGAGGGTCAGACCTTCCGGTTCCTGAGTCTCGCCGAGGCGGGCGAGAGCCTGACGGGTGTAGAAATTGCTGGTGTCCGAGGTGGCCACCAACCCGCGATAGAGCTCGCGCGCTGTATCCGGCTGGCCAAGCTCCTCCAGCACCCGCGCCTTCCAATAAATACCCCGGTGGGCGTCGCCGCAGTTCGGATAGAGCTCGGCAAGCACCGTCCAGGAGTCAACGGCGCTCGCCTTCTGGCCGCTCTGGTACTCCCGCCAGCCGCGCTCCCAGAGGGCGGCGGCGCCGGTGTCGTCCTGGGGGTCGAGCCGCCGCAGCAGCCGCAGAGTGTCCACCGCCGGCTGAAACAGGCCTGCGCTCAGGAAGTCTTTGTAGAGGTGGCGAAGTGAGGCCTCCGAGAGCTGGAGCCGGGCGTTCGTGGTCAATAGACGCTGCAGATAGACGGAGGCGGATTGCGCTTCGCCGGACTCCGCCATGGCCTGCACCCGCTCCCAGTCGAGGGAGGTCCGCTCGTCTTCCGTCACCGGAACGAGGGAGCCCAGAAGGCTGAAGGCCTCGCGGCTGCGGCCGGACTGGGTGAGACAACGCGCCCGGAGCAGGTTCCAATCGAAGGTGCGCTCCTCGTCCGGTACTGCGTCGAGCGTGCTGAGGGCCGCGAAGACGCTGCCGCTCTCGAGGAAGGACTGGGCCCGGCGCAGCACCTCGGGTGGCGCGAGTTGGCGCGTCCAGTCGCGTCCGCCGCCGAGAAGGCGGAAGGAGTGAGCGGCCTGCGCGGCCGCGGCGGAGAGAGGATCCTCCAACAGCAGCCGGAGACCGGCCTCGCGTTGCGCCTGGGGGTCCGCAAGCTTGAGGCCGAGCTTCCAGGACAGGTTGTCCAGCTCTCGCCCCTCGTCGCCTTCGACTCCCGCCGCGCGAGCCTGGGTCGCGAGGTCGAGAGCTCCGCGTTCGTCGCCGCTGGCTGCGGCGAGCTTTGCCGAATCGAGAAAGGCGCGCGGGCGCAACGGTGAGGCAGGGCAGTCAGCCAGCAGTCGGGCCAGGGTGCTGCGGGCCAGGGCGACGTCGCCTCGCTGGCGCGCGCTGTCGGCAAGGAGGTAGAGCCGCCAGTCCTCCAGCGCTCCACCGGGAGTCGCCGCCTCCGTCAGGAGATGGGTGGCGAGAGACGTGTCTCCGGCAGCCTGGGCATAGAGACCGGCCACCACCCGCGTCTGAGCCGCTTGCTCCGGGTGCAGCGCGGCCACTTTCTCCAGTTCCTGGCGCGCGCCTTGCAAGTTGCGCTTCCTGAGGGCGTGGGCGGCCGGGGCGTACAAGTTCTTGGGAAGAGTCGACGGATGCCGCCAGCCCTTTTCAGATTTTGCCGGGACGACGAGGGCCGCGGGCTGCGGGGAGCTGATGAGGACCGAAACGGTGAGCAGGGAAGAAACGGCCAGCAAGACGAGAACGCCGAAACGAATACGCCGAGACATGGTGTGCACGCGGCCACACCTCCAGACCCAAGGGTTGAGTTGACAGAGTTGTAGGATCATCCCCAGACGGCTCGAGTCTGAGGCCTTTCACACCGGGTCGGGTTTCCCCAAACTTCGCCAACCCCGGAAGAGGGAAGTTCATTCCCATCTGTCCTCAAGATCTTCGATTCGCATCTGGGTTTGTCAAATTTTCCCTATCCAGAAATCGGTGGCGTCCGGCGGCCGGTGTTTCTTCGGCAGTCGGTTATGATGCCGCGACCGTGGCTGGCGGGGACCTCCGCAGGTGCTGCCCCTAGGCGCTCCGCTCTGCCGGCCCTGCCGTGAGCTGCAAGGAAAGAAGGTCGTCGATGGTGCGTCGAGATCAAGAGAGCCGGAACGCCGCGGGGTGTCTCCTGCGCGCCCTGCTGGTGGTTGGATTGCTGGTGATCGCCATGGCGCTGTTTGCCACCTTCTATACGGGGGCGACGCCGAAGGTGGTGGTCGAATCGGCGCTGCCGGGAATCGGGAGGCGGACGCCCATCCAGGTGCGGATCGACGACCCGCAGCGGGTACAGAAGGTGCGGATCGAGGTGGTCCAGAACCTGGACGTCAAGCCGGTTCTGGAGCAGGCGTTTCAACCGCGGTCGCTCTGGCATCTGGGAGGAGCTCCACCGCTCGTGCTGCGGGCCGAGGTGGGCCGCGAGACCGTTCAAGGCCTGCGCACCGGCGAGGCCACGGTTCGGGTCACCGCCGAGCGGGCTGGTTCTTTTCTACGCACCCCCGATCCTGTGACGGCCGAGATCAAGCTGCCGGTGCGCCTGGCGCCGCCCACCTTGCAGATCTCGTCGACTTTTCACTACCTCAACCAGGGCGGCTGCGAGACCGTGGTCTACTGGGTGGGGGAGGGAACGGTCCGCGACGGCGTGCACTCCGGCGACTGGTGGTTTCCAGGCTTTCCCATGCCCGGCGGTGACAAGCAGGCGCGTTTCGCCTTCTTCGCCATTGCCTATGACACGCCGGAGCCCTCCGGCGTGCGCCTGATTGCCGAGGATGAGGTGGGCAACCGCGCTGAAGCCAACGTCATCGACAAATTCACCCCGCGGCCGATGACGACCGACACCATCCAGGTCACCGACGCCTTCATGAACAAGGTGGTGCCGGAGATCATGGGCCAGTCGCCCGAGGTCGCGGACCAGGGAGACCTGCTCAAGAACTACATCTGGATCAACCATGAGCTGCGTAAGAAGAACGCCGCGACGCTCAAGGACCTGGGGAAGAAGTCCGAGCCGAAGTTCCTCTGGAACCAGGCGTTCCTGCCCATGCCCAACGCCAAGATCACGGCCGCCTTCGCCCAGCACCGGACCTATGTCTACAACGGCAAGCCCATCGACCAGGAGGATCACCTGGGGTTCGACATGGCCTCGGTGACTCACGACGCCGTGCCGGCCTCGAACAGCGGCAAGGTGGTGCTGGTCCGCTTCTTCGGTATCTACGGCAACGCCGTCGTCCTCGACCACGGCTATGGCTTGCAGAGTCTCTACGGCCACCTGTCGTCGATCTCGGTCAAGGAGGGCGACATGGTGCAGCGGGGCCAGGAGCTGGGCCGCTCCGGCCAGACGGGCCTCGCCGGCGGCGACCATCTCCATTTCACCATGCTCCTCCAAGGGCTCGCCGTCACCCCGGTGGAGTGGTGGGATCCGCACTGGATTCAGGACCGCGCCGCCCGCAAGCTGGGTGCGGCGCTGCCGTACAAGCCATAACGGCGGTCACCCCCGTCGGGCGATCTCGGCTTCGATCTCCGGCAGCAGCTTCGGCGGAGCCGCGATCAGCCGCGAGAGCAGCGGGATCTCGCGGTTGAAGCGAATCTCGGACGGGTTGGCCGGGTAGCTGGCGACGATGGCGCCGCCGGCAGCGAGAATCAAGGCGACTCCGGCGGCCACGTCCCACTCGTGCTTGGGAGTGAGAGTCCAGGTGGCGTCCGCGAGACCGGTGGCCACCAAGCCGAGCTTGTACGCCACGGAGCCGGTGGGCCGGATGGTGAACAGTAAGTCTCGGTAACCGTTCCACTCGCCCCGCTTCACTTCGCTGCGGCTTGCCAGTACCGTGGCTCCGGCCAGGGACGGCCGGTCGCTGACCCGCATCGGCTGGCCGTTCAACGTCACCCCGAGACCGCGGGCGCCGAGAATCGTCTCGCCCGTCGCCGGATTGAGCAGGCCGCCGGCCACGGGCTCGCCGTCCACCACCAGGCCCACCGAGACGCACCATTCGGGGATGCCGGTCACGAACTCGCGGGTGCCGTCGAGCGGGTCCACCACCCAGACGCGGCGGCGGCCCAGGCGCGAGAGATCGTCTTCCGTCTCCTCGGAGAGCCAGCCGTCGCCCTCCTGGGGGAGGAAATGCTTGAGCAGAGCGTCGACCGCCGTGTCGGCTTCGGTGACGGGGTCGTCGCCCTGCTTGTACCGAGACGCCACGTCTCCGGAGGTAAAGCGCTGGAGAACGGCATTCGCCTGCTCCAGCGCCTCGGCGATGCGTGTCAGATCGGCGGCAAGATTGGAGGCAATATCCGCCTCACTCACTTCTCCTCCAGCGATCCGCCGACGTAGCCCTCCCTTTCGAGGTAGAGCAGAATCTCCTGCGCCGCCTCCTCCGGCGAGAGGACGGTGGTGTCGATCACCACTTCGGCGTCCATGGGCTCCTCGTAGGGGTCGGAGATGCCGGTGAACTCCTTGACCAGGCCGGCCCGCGCCTTGGCGTAGAGGCCTTTGCGGTCGCGCTGCTCGCAGATCTCGATCGGCGTGGCGGCGTGGACGAGCACGAAGCCGCCGCCGGCCTCGATCGTCGACCGCACCTCCTTGCGCACGCTGTCGTAGGGCGCGATGGGCGCGCAGATGGCGATGCCGCCGTTCTTGGTGATCTCCGAGGCGACGTAACCGATGCGCCGGATGTTGATGTCGCGGTGCTCCTTGGAGAAATTGAGCTCGGAGGAGAGGTTCTTGCGCACCATGTCGCCGTCGAGCAGGGTCACCGGCCGGCCGCCGGTCTCCATGAACTTCACCAGCAGCGCCGAGGCGATGGTCGATTTGCCGGCGCCCGAAAGGCCGGTGAAAAAGACGGTGAAGCCCTGCTGCTTGCGCGGCGGATGGGTGCGCCGCAGCTCGTCGGCCACCTCGGGGAAGGTGAACCAGGAGGGCAGGTCGCGGCCTTCCTGCAGGCGGCGGCGCAGCTCGGTGCCGGAGATGTCGAGGGTGCGGGAGCCCGGCGGGATCTCGTCCTGCGGCATGTAGGTGTCGAGGTCCTCGACGTAGGAGACCATCTTGAACGGCACCATCTCGACCCCGAGCTCGTCCTGGTGCTGCTGGAGGAGGACCTGGGCGTCGTAGGGACCGTAGAACGGCTTGCCCTGACGGTCGGCGCCGGGGCTGGCGTGGTCGCGGCCGACGATGAAGTGGGTGCAGCCGTAGTTCTTGCGGATCAGGGCGTGGAGCATCGCCTCGCGCGGCCCCGCCATGCGCATGGCGAGCGGCAGCAGCGAGAGCTTCGCCGTGTGCTGAGGCAGGCGCGGCAGCACGGCCTGGTAGCACCGCACGCGGGTGTAGTGGTCGATGTCGCCCGGCTTGGTCATGCCGACGGTGGGGTGGATGAGCAGGCTGGCCCGCACCTCTTTGGCGGCGCGCAGGGTGAGCTCGCAGTGGGCGCGGTGCATGGGATTGCGGGTTTGGAAGGCCACCACCCGGCGCCAGCCCATGCGGGCGAACTCGGCCCGCAGCTCGGCCGGCGTATGGCGCAGCGAACGAAAATCGTAATGGATGGGGAGCTGCAATCCCTCGAGCCGGCCGCCCACGGCCACGATGTTGGTCTTGTGCAGCAGGTGTGCGACACCCGGGTGGTCGGGATTGGTGGTGCCGAAGGTGGCCTCGGCGCTCTTCTCGCGGTCCGGCTCCCACATCTCTTCGACCGTCATCGCCGCCAGCATCACCCCTTCGGGGTCGCGCAGCGCAAGCCGGCCGCCGAGGCGCAGCTTCTCCGCGGTCTGCGGCGTCACGTCGAGCAGAATTGGAATCGGCCACAGAGTGCCGTCGGACAGGCGCATACGGTCGCAGACCGAGTCATGGTCGGCCCGTTTCATGAAACCGGTCAACGGCGAGAAGCCGCCGTTCAGAATCAGCTCGAGGTCACAGAACTGGCGCGGCGTGAGGTCCCAGGAGGGCCAATCGCGGGAAGCCGCTTTCAACTCGGCGGCGCGCTCGGGGCCGACCAACGGCTCGACCAGCGTGCCGCCGTGGGGCTCGATAAGGTGGCTCGCGGCGCCTTCGGGCCGCGGATCGGGCTGCGGAACAGGGAACACAGAGACATTCGTCATGAGCTTCCTCGAAAGGTTGGGAGCACGAACAGAACAGCCGGGAGGCCGGCCGGGAGAGTCGACGTGCCAAGCAGGGCGGCTTACCGACCCCTTCAGGGGACGATTGAACGCACCCGCACTCTACAGTGCGGAGAAGGGGGGGAAGGGAGACAGCCAGCCTTCAGGGCCGCGCGGGCGAAGGCTCGGGCTGCTCGGTGATCACGACGCCGACGCCGGTGATGGCGGCGGGGATCAGAATCGCCTTGCGCTGCCACCAGGCGATGACACAGGCGCGGCATACCTCGTCGGAACGGCGAATGCCGGCGTGATTGATCCGCGTCACCACGCCGTCGCAGAGGAAGGCCAGCACCTTCTGCCCCTGCTGCTTGGCGGAAGTCTCGCCCACGGTCAGGTTCTCGGCGACGCCGCGCTCTTTCTCGTTGAGCTGAACCTTGCAGTCCTTCGTGATCTTGATGAGCTGGGATTCGGAGCGGGCGGCCACCCGGCCTGTGGCGTCGACCACGGCGCTGTAGACTTCCACCTGATCGTTGCGCATCTCGGGCTTGGGCGGCACCGCCCAGTAATTCCCGCCGGGCTCGGCTTCGAGGGCAACCCAGTAGAAGTCCTCATGATCTCGCCAGCGAAAGTAGAGCCGGGGGGACTGCCCGGTGGTCAGAGCAGGGAGATGGGCGCGGACGACGCCGTTCTGCTCCTTGGGCATGCAGCTCGCCTTCTCCAGTGTGACCGTCTGTGGGTTCTGCGCCCCGGCGGCGATGGCGCCAGCGAGCAGCAGGCCGGTAGCAATGAAGATACGCACTCTCATTCTGGATTCCTCCCGATACCTCATTGTACCCGAGTTCCGCACTTTGGGCATCATTGGCCCAGGATGGTCTTGGCGTAGGAGTCCACGTAAGGCGTCCGCCGCAGGTTGGGCAGGGCGCGCTTGAGGGCGGCGGCGGCGGCGGTGTCTTCGCCGAGCTCGTGGAAGGCTACTGCCATGTAAAAGAGCCGCTCGGGCTCGTCGTCTCCCGGATCGCCGCCGCGGCGGAAGTAGGTTGCGGCGTCGCTCCAGCGGGAAATGCGGTAGGCGGCCTCGGCCGTCAGGTGCTGCGCCTCCTTGGCGCCGGGATGGGCGTCGGCCACCTCGCGGGCGAGCTGAAAGGCCTGCTTCAGGTCCTTTGCGGGGCGCTCCTGGGAGAGGAGCTGGCGGGCCTGGTCCATCTTCTTGAGCTCGGCGTCGGTGATCGGTTTGGACTCCGGCTTCGCGGTCGTTTTGTTCTCAGCCGCGGGGGGCTTGACCGCCGGCGTCGAAAGGATTGGCGGCGCCTTGCCCGGCGTGGCCGACGGCAGGGGCGCCGCCGGCGTTGGCGCCGGAGCCGGTGTCGTGGCCGCCGGCAGCGACGGTTTCTTGATCACGGTAGGCGGCGGTTCCGGCTTCTTTGCCACCAGAGCGGGGGAGTCGGTCTTTTTCGCCGTCCCCGCGGCAGGAGCCTTCTTCGCCACCAGGGAGCGGAAGGCCGGCTCGTTCTCCAGGGTGGCGGCGGGCAGACGAGCCACCAACCGCGCTTCAAGAGCCGTCCGCAGCTCCGGCGAGACTCCCCCCTGGGTGTAGGCGTTGAAGCGATCTTCCACCTCCGCCAGGCGCCTGAACGTTTCGCGGAAGCCGTCCAGGTCTTCGGCGCGATCCTGGGCCAGCGCCAGCCGCGCCAGGCAATCCACCAGCGGACGCGGCTCTTCGAGCATGCCGAAGCAGGCCAGGTGCAGGTGCCGAACGGCAGTCGGGAAATCCTTGCGGTCGTAGGCGAGCTGGCCGTCGCGCAGCAGGCTCAAGTAGAAAGGGTCGACGGCCGCGTGGAGCGACGCGGCCGCCAGGAGCAGCGGAATCAGCGGCAGGAGCTTGAATCTCATACGGTTCCTGGCAGCGGGCGATCTGCCACCACAGCCCGGGGGTTGTCGACGACCAGGCGCTGTGCCACGTCCTCGCCCCAGCGTCCGGCGATGACGGCGTGAGCGCGGGCGAGGCCGGGAGGGCGGCGGCGGATGCCGTGTGCGTCACTGGCTACGAAATGGACCAGCCCGGCGTCGAGCAGGGAAAAGACGTCGTTCTGGGGCCGGCGGCCGAAGTCGCCGGTGACGCTCATCGCCGTCACCTGGGTCGAGGCGCCGAGAGAGACCAGGCGGGCGATGAGTGCCGGATCGGGCGCCAGCCACGGGATGAACTCGGGATGGGCGATGATCGGGTGCCAGCCGGCGACCGACAGCTCGTGAACGAGGTGAATGGCGTCTCTTGCCGTGCCCAGGAAGTCGAGCTCGATGAGCAGATAACGCGAGCCGGCGAGGGGAAGCAGGCCGCCGTCGGGCAGCTTCTCGACTTCGGCGAGAAGCTCGGAGTCGACGTGGACCTCGCCGCCCAGGTAGACGCGAAAGTCCGGCCCCACCGCGCCCTGCAAGTCCTCGGCGAGCGCGGCGAGGCTCTCGCGGTCGGTGTTCCACCACTCCGCCCGCCGCTGGTGCGGCGTGGCGACCATGGCCTCGCAGCCGTCCTTGGCGGCGAGCCGGCACATGGCGGCAGCTTCCTCCAGGCTCGCGGCGCCGTCGTCGACGCCCGGCAGGATGTGGCAGTGCAGGTCGATCATCAGGCGGCCGAACCGGCTTTGGGCTGGCTCTCCTCGGCGCCGTAGGACTCGTAGTACTTGTAGCGCTTGCCGACCGCGGGCAGCGAGCGGTAGCGGTTGAGCACGGCGCCAAAGATCTTGATGCCGGCCTTCTGCAAGCGGTCGCGGCAGATCCGCGCTTCTTCGCGAGTTACCTTGCCGCTGCGCAGGGTGAGCACCACGCCGTCCACCATCCGGCCGATGATCGTGGCGTCGGTGACCGCCAGGGCCGGCGGCGTGTCGAGGACGACGAAGTCGAAGCGGGCGCGCATGGCGCGCAGCCAGTCGCGCATGCGATCCGACGACAGGAGCTCGGACGGGTTGGGCGGGATCGGTCCCGACGGCGTGGCCCACAGGTTCGGCACCTCGGTGGGGAAGATCGGCTCCGGCTCGCCGGTCGTGGTGAGCTGGTTGACCAGGCCGAAGCGGTTCGAGATGCGCATCACCTGGTGCAGGCGCGGCTTGCGCAAATCGCAGTCGACGATCAACACCTGGCGGCCCAGCTGGGCCAGCACGATGGCCAGGTTCACGGCGGTAGCCGTCTTGCCCTCGCCGGCCACGGCCGAGGTCACGGCGATCGTCTTGAGCTCGCGGGCCGAGGAGAGGAGCAGCGCCGTGCGCAGCGAGCGGTACGCCTCGGAGATCAGCGTGCGGGGACGCTCGTGGGGCACCAATTCGATCTGGGAGGGCAGCGCGGCCGCCGCGGCTGCCGCGTCCTTCTTCTTCTGCTTGGTCAGCCGTTTCTCAGGCGCGGTGCGGGTCGGGCGCGTCCGGACAGGTTCCGGTGCCGGCTCGCCGTAGGCGTAGCCGTAGCCATAGCCCGCGTAGCCATAGGCCTTGCCGATCTCGGCCACGTCGTGGATGACCGCCAGCGGCGGCAACCCCAGACGCCGCTCGACCTCCTCGGGCGACTTCACCGTGCGGTCCGAGACCTCGATCAGCACGGCGACGGCAATGCCGGCGAGCAAGCCCAGCAGCAGGCCGTAGGTCACGTCCTGACGCAGCGAAGGCCGGAACGGTCCGCCGGGGATCAGGGCCTTGTCGATGACCCGGACGTTGGACTCGTGGGTGTCCTGGAGGCGGACGGCCACGTCGGTCTCCGACTGCTTGCGCATCAGCTCGTCGAGCAGGTCGCGCCGCGTCTTGATCTCCACCCGCAGGTTGGTGATCTCGACGGAGGCGGAGTTCTGATCGATGGCCTGGCCGCGCAGGACGTTGAGCTCGGACTCCAGCGACTGCTCCTGGCGCAGCGCCGTCTGGTAGGCGGCGTTGGCGTTGCTGCGCGCCTTCTCGACCTGATCCCGGATCACCTGGTCGAAATGCTCCCGGCCCCTGTCGATATTGGACTTGAGGGTCAGCATGTCGGGGAAATCGGGCTTGTAGATCTTGAGCTTGGTCTCGTACTCCCGCTCGAGATTGAGCTGCTCGCGGCGCATTTCGGTGACCATGCCGCCCGACAGGCTGTCGGCGACGGTCTCCCGTGGCGCCGTCATGACCTCGTGATAGCGGGCCTCTTTCTCGATGCGGTCTTTCTTGGCCTCCATGAAGCTGCCGTTGAGCGCCTCGAAGCGCTGCAGGTTGACGTTGGTGTGGGGATCGACCGTCACGATGTCGCTGCGGCGGCTGAACGCCTGCAGCTTGGCTTCCTTGTCCTCGATCTCCTTCTTGAGCGTCCCGATCTGGGTGGTCAGGAAGCTGGAGGCCTTGCCGGCGGTCGCGTAACGGTCCTCGACCCCGAGGTCGATGAACGACTCGGCAAAGGCGTTGGCGGCCTTGGCGGCGAAGTCGGGAGAGGAAGCGCTGTAGGCGATCTGCACGAGCTGGGTGTTGCGCACCGGCGCCACCGAGAGGCCGCCGCGGATCTGATCGGCGAGACGCCCGAGCACGGCTTCATCGTCCTCGGCCGTGGGGCCGTGGGCGCTTTCCCTGCCCACGGTGGCGCCGGGGTTGAACGCCGGATCTTCCATCAGGTCCAGGCTCTTGACCACGTGCTCGGCCAGGCCCCGGCTCTGCAGCAGCTCGTACTGGGTGGGATAGAACTCCATGTTCCAGTAGTTTTCGAGCCAGGGATTCGACGCGTTGCTCAAAGGAGTCAGGCTGCGGCGCTCGATCTGGATCGTGGCCGTCGACTGATACAGCTTGGGCGTGACGAAGTAATGGACGCTGGCGCCGGCCAGGCCGAGGATGGAACAGATCACCGCCAGCTTCCAGTGCCGGCGCGCCATGGCGATGTATTCGCCAAGATGGAGCTCGGATTCGCCTTCGGCGGCGGCGACCGGCTCGTCGGCGGGAGGGACGGAGGAGAGAATACTCAAAAGAAAGACTCCTTGACGACGATCACGTCGCCTTGGCGCAGCTCGATGTCAGCTTCCTTGCCGGCGAGGATCTTGTTGAAGTCGGCGGTGATTTCCCGCGCGCCGGAGGCCCCGGGCGACCGTTTGATCAAGATTTTCTTCGAGGCACGATCCGTCAGGCCGCCGGCATGCGCGATGGCGCTCAGCAGGCTGATCCGCTCACTGCTCTTGAACGGCAGCGCTCCAGGCTTGTTCACCTGGCCGAGGCAGTAAATGGTGATCTCGATGGTCGCCGGAATGTTGATGAGGTCGTTCGCATAAATCGGAATGTTGAGCTTCGGATCGCCGCGCAGCAGCAGATCGTCGAGGTTGATCGTCACCTGGTCCGACAGGCCGTTGTCGGCGCGGCGCAGGATATAGGCGACGTTGCCATGAGCTTCCGCCAGACCGCCGGCGGCGGTGAGGGCCTCGAGCAGGGTCCAGCGGCCGGAGAAGCCCAGGTTACCCGGCTGCTTGACGGCGCCGATGATCGAGATCGGGTGGGAGCGGAACTCCAGCACCTCGACGTCCACCGTCGCTCGCTGCATGTACTTCTCCTCCAGCAACTTCTTGAGGGCGGCGCCGACCTCGGCCGTGGTTTTTCCCGCGACCGGGACGTCGCCGAGCAGGGTGAAGTTGATCTTCCCCTCCTCGTTGACCCGGCTGCTGCCGTTGAGCCGGGTGTCCTCGTCGACCTTGACCTGGATGAGGTCGCGAGGACCGATCCGATAGGCCGGGTCTTTGCCCTGGGCATGTCCGGCTGCACAGAACAGGAGAAAGAGTGAGAAATAGCCAGCTATCTTCTTCATGGCGCTTGCTTTACTGCCCTTGTATGGTACTCCAACGGCGCTGCGAAATCCAGCGCGGGGGGGCGGCTGGGGACCTCAGCGGCCTCCGAGCAGGTTGATGGTCAGTCCGGCGGAGGAGAAGGTGCGGTCGGCGCCGGGCTGGTTGGAGGTGTACCGCGAGCGCAGGAACTGGACGCCGACGACGACTTCCTTGCCGAGACCGAAGTTGAGCTGTCCGCCCAGGGAAGTGACGTCGTCGGTGCGCGGCGGGGTGGCGGGAGTGAAGGCGGTGTACTCGTCCTTGCCCGTCTCGGCGAAAACGCGTCCGCTGATATGGAAGCCGAGGTCGCTGACGAGCGAAGCCCCGACCCGGTCGTCCTGAAGATAGGCATAGCCGCTGGTCAGGGAGTAGACGAGGTCACGGCTGCCATAGACCGTAGCCTTCACCCGGCTCTCGGAGCCGAAGAGGAGCGCGGTTCTACCGGTGACCTTGTGGAACGGCACGAAGTCGGAGCCATGCTGACTGTTGAGCGAGCGGTCCACGATCTCGCAGTCGAAGCCCAGCGCGTGGCCGTGGAGGAAGATCTGGAGCAGTGGGGAGGTGCCGTTGTTGGAGCGCGACAGCGCGGTGCGCTCGAAGTCGACGCGCGAGCCCTCGACCCCCAGGGCCACCGACAGCGCTTTGCGCGGTTGCCAGCGCAGCCCTCCACGCCACACCCGCTCTCTGCGGTCCAGCAGGGCCAGACTCTGGAGGAGCGGCTCCTGCTCGGCGTCGACGAGATTGGTTTGCTGGGTCAGGGAGTAGGAAGTGAAGGCGAAGAGGGAGCGGGTCACCTCCACCTCGGCGAGCACCTCGGCGCGATCGGTCCGCGCGCTGGTCAGCGCCGGCACCTCGGGGGTGACGGTCTGCAGCACCTGCTCGCGGCCGGCTGTCGCCTCGAGAGTGAGACGGTTGAAAAAACCGTGAAGGCCGAGCTGGTAGCGGCCGTTGACACGCCGCCGTTCCGCCTGTTGGCGCCACCAAACGTATTCGGGAAGCACGCTCGAGGTCCAGATCACCTTCGGGCTGCTGCGCAGATAGGTGCGGAAACCGGCACCAACGGAGGCGGTGAGGTCGGCCGGGATCTTCTCGCCGGAGGAGGCCAGAAGCGTGCGAACGTAGGCCACGTCATGCACGGACAACCAGGGCGCGATGCGCACGGCTCCGAGGTGAAAGCGCGCGGTCTCGGCCTCATGCTCGAGGGCCTGCTTGCGGTTGGCCGGCTTCTCAACGGGGCCGCCGGGCGGCGTATACTGAAATTGAGCAGCCACACTGCCAGCCATCAGCAGGAGGAGCAGGGTCATCGAGGCTCGGATCTTGACGCGCATAAAGTGTCCCCCGCGGGCGTGCCTGTGCGCAGCGCGGTCTCCGCTGTCGAAAGCGCTCGGGTGGCGGACATGATACGCCATTCCGGGCTCGTTCTTACGGCGCTTCTCGCCCTCGCCGTGGCGCTCGGTCCCCTGCCTTTCGGCGGCGTGACCTTCTGGGCGGAGTCCCTCCTGCGGGCGCTTTGCTTTGTTTCCCTGGCCCTGGCGGCGGTGGCCGCCGAGGGCCTTTCGGTATGGCGGCCGGCGGCCCTGGCGGCGGCCGTTCTTGCCGCCTTCGCCGTCGTCGGCTTGCTGCAAAGCGCGCCGCTGCCGTCGCGGGTCGTCGCCGCACTGTCACCGGGGCACGCGGCGCTGCAGCGGCAGGCGGCGGCGCTGGTAGCAGGGCCATCGGCGGGCGGCGTGACGCCGCGCCTCACCCTGGCGGCGGCGGCAACGCGTTCGGCGGCCCTGGGCTGGGCCGCCGCCGCCGCCGCTTTCCTCGCCGCGGCGGTCGCCGGCCGCCGGCGCGCGCAGCGCCGCGTGCTGGCCGGCGCGGTGCTCGCGGGCGCTCTGTTCCAGACTTTTTTCGGCGCCCGCCAATGGTTCGCCCGCGCGACCAGCCTGTGGGGCGTCGAGCTGAGCGGCGCCGCCACCGCGGCGCGCTTGCGCGGCACTTTCGTCAATCCCAACCACCTCGCGCTCTACTTCGAGATGGCGCTCCCCCTGGCCTTCGCCTGGATCTGGTGGGCGGCGCGCCGCGCCCGCGACGCGGGGTCCGCGGAGCGCCGCCTGCTGCTGCTGGCGGCGCCCGTCCTCATCTGGCTGATCGTGTTCGCCGGCCTGTCGCTCACCGGTTCGCGCGCCGGCCTGCTGGCGGCGATGGGCGCGGTGACGGTTCAGGGGGCGCTGGTGGCCAGGGGCCGGCGGCGCTGGTGGTTGGTGCCCCTCGGGGGGCTGATGGCGCTGGGCGCTCTGGCGGTGGTGACCGCCCTGGGAGTGAGAGAGGGAGCGAAGCGGCTGGCAGCCACCTCGACGGCGGACGTCAGCCTCGGTGGGCGGCTGGACGAGTACCGGGCGGCGCTGCGCCTGTGGACCCATTTCCCCGTCTTCGGCTCCGGTCTCGGCACCTTCCGCGACGGCTTTCCCCTGGTGCAGGCGCCCAATCTCCAGGGCACCTGGTGGCACCCGCACTGCGATTTCCTGGAAGTGCTGGTGACGGCGGGAGTCGTGGGCGCGGCGCTCCTCGTCGTGGGCCTGTGGGCCGTCGTCCGGCAGTCGGCCCGGGTGCTGCGCGGGGGCAGCCGCTCAGAGGATCGGGCCGCCGGGCTCGCCGCCTGCGGGCTCCTGGTTTCCGTGGGGATCCACGAGTCGCTGGACTTCGGCCTCACCATGCCGGCCAATGCCGTGACGCTCGCCGTCCTCCTCGGCGCCCTGACGGCGGCAAGGCTGCGCGCCGCCGCGGCGCAGTCACCGCAGCGCGACCGCGCCGGGAATCACCTGGCTTCTCTGCGCGTCGAGAATCTCCAGCACGTGGAGGCCGCGCCCGAGGGGCAGCGCCAGAAGCAGCGGCGCCCCGGTTCTCCCCGGCGGCACCGGGACGGCGCCGAGGCCGGCGCCGTCCAGCCGTAGCTCGAGGATCGCTCCCTCCTTGGGTATCTGGTCGAGGTCGACGGCCAAGCCGGCCGCGGCGGTCTCCGTCAACATCTCCAAGCGAGCGATTCCATGCCGCCAGGTCCAGGTCTGGGCAGACCAGGAGCGGCGGCTGAGGGCCGCCAGGCGAACCTCCGCCTCCGCCAGGGCGCCAGGGTTCTCGGCCGCCTTCGCCACTTCGGCCTGGGCCTGCCAGTAGAGGGGGCGTGTCTGCCAGGAGAGATTCACCAGGGAGAGGGCCTGCTGCGCGTCCTCCACCTTGCCGCGAGCGGCGAGGAGCCGCGCCCGGGTCAGCAGGTACGGCGCCCACGACTCGGTGCCAAGCCCCTGGGTCCGCCGTTCGAAGCGCGCCGCACCCGGCAGATCGCCGGCGAACAGGGTCGCCAGGGCCTGCTGCTGCGGCTCCTGCTCGCGGACGAAGTGGGAGAGCCGCTTCAAGGCCGCGGGTTTGAGCTCGCAGCCGGCCATCAGGCAGCGGTCGAGAGCCTGGTCGAGGAAGGGCTGCAGGCGTTGCGAGGTCTGCGTATCGACCGGACCCGGAGGGCAGCGATCGAGCGCTTGTTCCAGGAGCTCCTGGAAGCGGGCCTCGGGCCGCGCCCGCTGGGCGACGCCGAGGTACAGCGTGCGGGCCTCCTCCAAGGCGCCGTCGCTGCGCAGCCGGTCGGCTTTCAGCAGGTCGCGGTGGAGGCTGGAGAGCAGCGCCTCGTCCCCGCGGCGGCGCGCCGCGTCGTAGCCCGGCCAGTCGCCGCGCCGGCCGAGGATGCCGGCCACCTGATCCCAGGCGGCCGGGTCGTCCGGCAGCGTGGAGAAGGCCTCCTGCCGGTCGGTGGCGCGGTCGAGCCAGGGCTCGAGGAACCTGCCGCGCTCGTCCGCGTCACGAAAAACCTGTGTCAGGAGGCCGCGGGCGACGGCGCGTTTGCGCGGCGACAGCGCCGGCCAGACCTCCAGGTACGCGGCGGCGAGCAGCAGGGTCGGCTCGCGGCTGCCCGGCGCCAGGCGGATGGCTGCCTCCAGCGGCGCTTCCCAGCTCCGGTAGGCGGTGAACAGCCGCGGATCGTGCCCCTGCGCCCAACCCAGGTAGGTGGCGGCGCCCATCGCCTGGGCCGCCTCCCACGAGGCGGGCCGCCGGGTCAGAACGTCGCGTCCCACCTGTGCCGTCTCCGCCATGCGCTGCGCGGCCTGGGAGGCCGCCTTTTGCGGCGGCAGCCCCTTGCCGCGCGCCGGGTCGAGCTCCGCCGCGATCAAGGCGCGCGCCGTGCGCAGCCGCACCCTGTCCGGCTCGGGCTCGCGGTCGATGGCTCCCGCGTCGAGGTTGACGTCCGCTCGCTGGAGCCGGCCGAACCCCTCGTCGCGGGCGGCCTCCAGACCGCGGTGCTCGGCGCCGACGGCGAGAGCGAGACCGAGGGCCGTCAGTACCAGTCCGGCACGCCAGACCCAATCGGCGCCGCGGCGCCCGGAAGGCTCGAGGGAAGTCATGGCGAAATGGTACCGCAGCGCGGGTGGCGATGCCGTATCCTCCTTCCATGTCCCCTCGCTTCCAGCCGCCGCCGCTGACTTTGTCGCCCGAGGCGCGCTGGATGCTGCTGCGGGCTTTCGGCCCGGCGGCGGCGGTTGCCGTGCCGGCTGATGAGCCGGTCGACGCGCCGGCGGCCCTGGCGCTGGCGCGGCGGTTCGAGGTGTCGGCGCGCATCGCCGCCCGCCAGGGACGGGAGCGGCTGGCGGTGGAGCTGGGCTCCGAGGTCGCGGCCGGCTTCGTCCGCGACCGGGCCGCGGCAGCGGCCGTCGCGATGCGGCTGATGGCGGCGGCGGACGAGGTCGCAGCGCTCGCGGCGGCTGCGGCGACCACGAGTCAGCCCGCGATTCCCCTCACTTTTCTCAAGCTCGCCGGCCTGGAGAGCGCCGGAATCCTGGCGGCCGGGAGCCGGGGCGCCTGCGACCTGGACGTCCTGGTGCCGGCCGGCCGTGCCGAAGCGCTGTGGCAGGCGCTGGTCGCGGCGGGCTGGCAGGGAGCCGGTCCGTCGTACGAGCACCAGCTTCCGGCTCTCGCTCATCCGGCACGCGGGGTGGTGGAGGTCCACCGGCTCCTCCCCGGCCTGCGCCTTGGCGGCAACGCCGCGGCGGCCTCGGCGGCCTGGGAAGACCTCGAGCGCGAGGGGTTGCTGCTCCCCCTGCCGGATCTGCCCGGCCGCTGCTCGGTGGCGGTGCCGGAGGTTCAGGCGGCCCACGCGTTGGTCCACGGCCTGGGCCAGCACGGCTTCACCCCCGCCGCCTACTCGCTGCTTAAGATGATGTCGGATCTGCAGGACCTGGGCGACGGCGCCCTTACCCCTCGAGCGCTCGCCTGGGTGGCCCGCGACGTGCCGCCCGGCGAGGCGGAGGCCGTTCGCCGGCTCGGCGCGCGCCTGGCGGCGGGGGAGGATCCTGCCGCCTGGGCCACGGGAGCCGCCGGAGATCCTCCGGAAGCGACGCTGCTGCGCCACATCCTGGCCGGCCGTCTCGACGCGGACTACGCCAGCGCGCTTCGTCTCGGCCTGTTCCGGCCGCCGCCGGGCGATCGCGGGCCCGCCGTCCGCCTCGCCCGCACCGTCTGGGGCGCCATCGCGCTCTCCGACGCCCAGATCGACGGCATCTATGGCCCCGCGGGCGCGAACGGCCGTCCGCGCAGCCGCCTCGGCTACTTCGGCCGCCGCCTCGCTCGCCCCTTCGATCTCCTCCTGCGGTTGGCAAGTTACGGCATCCGCTGGCTCAAGTTGCGGCTGGCAATCCAAAATCCAAAATCCAAAATCCAAAATCCCCCCGGCTATACTCCTCCGCCGTGAAGCCCGTACACCGCTCGCTCAACGCCCAAGCGAGACCGCCCCTGGACTTCCGGCTGGGGATTTTCTTTCTCTGGTTGTTGGTGCTGGTGGCGCCGTTCGTGCTGGCGCCGGTGGCCAAGGAGTCGTTTCGGGAGCCGAAGCTGCTGGCGGGAGAGTGGCTCGTGCTGGCCTCCTTGACCTGCTTCTCCTGGGGGCTGCGGCGTGTGGCGGCCGTGCGGCTCGCCGAGATATGGCGGCTGCCGGCCTTGCGACTGGTCGTCCCGTGCCTGGTGGTGGCCACGGCCGGCCTCGCCGCCAGCCGGCATCCACTCCAGGTGCGGGAAGCGCTGATCGACCTCTGGATCGGCGCCGCCGCGCTGGTGGGGTGGAGCGTCGCCCTGCCGGCGCCGCGGTTGGAACGCCTGCTGCACGGTCTGCTGTGGCCGGCCTCGCTGATGGCGCTGCTGGGCATCCTGCAATACCACGGCCTTCAGCCTTTGGCCTTGGCGGGACTGCAGCCTGGCACCCGGCTTTCGATCACCTCCCTGGCCGGCAACCCGGGCGACCTCGCTGCCTATCTGGTGCTGCCGTGCCTGGTGGCGCAGTCCAGCCTCGGGAGCCGGCGGCGTTCCGGCGAGGAGTGGTCGAGCCCCGGGGTTTGGGGGACGGCGCTGGCGCTGGCCGTCTCGCTGTATGCCCTGCTGCTGACCCAGACGCTGGCCGCGTTGGCCGCTGCCTTCGCCGGCAGCCTGCTGCTGTGGGCGCCTCGGTTTCCCCGCCGCCGGGCGGCGGCTCTTCTCGCCGCGTCCCTGATGACGGCAGCCGTGGTGGTCGCCGCGGTGCCACCTCTGCGCCAGCGCGTCGTGGGGAAGGCGCGCGTCCTCGCCCAGGGCGACTGGAACGAGCTGCTCAGCGGCCGGCTCGACGGCTGGAGAACGGCGCTGTGGATGCTGCGCGAGCAGCCGCTGACCGGCGTCGGTCACGGCGCCTATCGCACCGAGTTCGCGCCGGCAAAACTGGCGCTGCTGGATCGGGGTGTCCGATTTTATGAGGGATTGATGGAGACCGGTTTCGCCAACGCCCACAACGAGCTCTTGGAGGCCGGGGCGGAATGGGGGGTTCCCGGCCTGCTGGCCCTGGCCTGGGGGCTCTGGGTGCTGCTCGCCGCATTGATCCGCGATGGCCGCCCGGGCCGCCCGCCGGAGGACCGCGCCCTGGCTTGGGCGGGAACGGCGGCCCTCGGCATTCTCTCCCTCGCCGACTTCCCATTCCATATCGCCCTGGTGGCCTTCCCGGCGCTCCTCTTCCTGAGCTGGGCTCTCAGCCGCGAGTGGAGTGAGGAGGGCTCCGCGGCATGAAGGGCTGGATCCTGGCGACGATCCTCACCGTTCTCCTGGCCTTGGCGACGGCGGGGCAGACCGTGCGCTGGCGCGACCGGTTGACGGCGAGCCGGCTTCTGGCCGAGGTCGAGGCCCTCAGCCTGCAGGCGGCCCGCTCGGGACAGGTGCCGGCGACCATGATCGCGTCGAATCTCCGGGCCTTGCGCCGCGCCGCTCCTCTCGACCCCGTGGAGGTCGGCATTCCCATCGCCCGCGGCAGCCAGTACTTCCTGCTGGCGCGGGCCGACCCGGCCATCGAGGCGTATCAGGAGGCCCTGGCGCTGGAGCCCCGGGCCGAGGGCTATCTCAACCTCGGGCGGGCGCAGTGGCTGGCCGGCCGGGTCGAGGAGGCTCGCCGCAGCTTCGGCTTTGCCGTACGCCTCGATCCCAACCTGGCTGCCCTGGTGCCGCCGGGGGGCTCGCCGGAAGGCAAATGATGGGCCGCGAGATCGCCGAAGGAGTGTTCGCGGCACTGCGCGACCTGGCTCGCGAGGCGCCGGTCGAGGTGGAGGTGCGCGGGGATTGCATGGCCCCGCGGCTCGCCGACGGCGACCGGGTGCGGGTCGCCGCCGCCCGCTTCTATTGGCCTGGCGACGTGGTGGTCTTTCGGGCGCCGGACGGCCGGCTCCTGGCCCACCGCGTCCTCGGCTATCGTTTCCACCGGTCCCAGGGCGGCGCGCTCGCCCTGGTGACCCGCGGCGATTCCTGCGTCGTGCACGACGCGCCTGTTCCCCTCGCCCGAGTCCTGGGGCGGGTGACCGGCGCCGCTCCCAGCCCGTCGGCCCGTGCCGTCGCCCTGCGCCGCTTTCTCGGGTTGGCTCTCCGTTGGCGCCCGCGCAGATGAGCTTCGGCGGCGAGTTCCTCTGCCATCCCGACCTCTTTCCAGGGCGCCGGAGCGGCGAGCCTTGGGGGGAGCGGCGCCTGGCTCTCGACGTGCCGGGCGGCCCTTACCATTTCTCAGGTCTCGCCGAAACCCAGGTCGAAGCTTTGCGCCTGCGCTTCGGCCGCCTCTGCCGGGTGCTGGAGGCGGCGGCGCCGAAGACGGCGGAGGCGGGAGTCCATACCGCCGTTTTCCGCGCCCCCGGCGCCGACTTCCTCGAGCTCGACACCCGCGGTTGGGAGTACACCCTCGACCTGGACCATGCGGAGAGCTTCGTGCGCATCGCCGGCCTGCGCCTGATGGCGCGACTCGACTGGGCGCCTGGAATCACGGGGGGCTTATGGACTCCGGAGGTTGCGGGGGAGATGTGGGTGTCGGTGCTCGAAAACTACCTCCGCCTCCTCGTCGCCTACCGTCTGGTGGCCGAGGGGGGCGTGCTGTTGCACAGCGCCGGCGTGAGCGACGGCCATTCGGCCTGGTTGCTGCTCGGTCCTTCCGGAGCCGGCAAGACCACCGCCTCCCGCCTCTGCCTGGCGGCGGGAGCCGAGGTGCTTTCCGACGACCTCAACGCCGCGCGCTTTCCGGACGGCGGCGGGCCGGTGGTGGCGCGCTTGCCTTTCACCGGCGACCTGGGCGAACGGCAAGGAGAGCCCGGTGCCTGGCCGCTGCGCGCCGTGCTGCGGCTGCGCCAGGGGCCGGCCGAGTCGCTCGTCCCGCTGTCGCCGGCCGCCGCCTTTGCCGCCCTGGTGGCGGCGGCCCCCTACGTCAATCGTGATTTGTGGCGCCGCGAGCCGCTGCTCGCCGCGCTCGACAGGCTGGCGCACGCCGTGCCGGCCTGGGAGCTGACCTTTTCGCTAGGGGCGGACCTTTGGTCTATACTGGCCAGGATTCCCCTATGAGCGAGATTACGTCATCGACCGTCCTGCGCCGCCCGGCGGACATCCGCTACCGCCGGATCGACGGCGAGGCGGTGGTGCTTCGCCAGTCCACGGCCGAGGTGCTGGTGCTCAACGGCGTGGGCGCCACCGTGCTCGACCTCGCCGACGGCAAGCGCCCGGTGGACGAATGGATCGATGCCCTCGCCCGGGAGTACGGCGCCGACCGGGAGACCGTGGCGCGGGACGTTCTGGAGTTCGCCGGCGAGGCCTCGGCAGCGGGATTGCTGGAGCCGGTGCCGGCGACGCCCGCAACGAAAGCCGGCGAATGAGCCTCGCGCGGCTGATGGCGACGGCCTGGCGCCAGAACGCGCTGGTCTCCGTCCTGCTCGAGCTGACGTACCGCTGCAACCTTGACTGCTTCTTCTGTTACAACGACCTCGGCTTGCGCGGCGTGCCACTCTCCAGGGAGCGGTACTTCGCGCTGCTCGACGAGTTGCGCGAGCTCGAGGTGCTCCACCTCACCCTTTCGGGCGGCGAGCCGCTCGCCCATCCGGACTTCCTCGCCCTCGGTGCCCGCGCCCGGGAGCTGGGTTTCGTCGTCCGCATCAAGTCCAACGGCCACGCCCTGCATGGCGAGCTGGCCCGCCGGGTCCGCGACGAGATCGACCCGTTCCTCCTCGAGATCAGCCTGCATGGCGCCACCGCCGGCACCCACGACCGCCAGACGCGCGTGCCGGGGAGCTTCCAGCGCCTGCTGTCCAACCTCGCCGAGCTCCGGGCTCTCGGCTTGCGGGTGAAGCTCAACAGCACGCTCACCGCCTGGAACGAGGGGGAGATCGAGGCGATGTTCGCCGTCGCCGATTCCCTCGGCATGCCGCTGCAAGTCGATCCCGAGGTGACGCCGCGCGACGACGGCGACCGCGAGCCGCTGGCGGTCACGCCGTCCCGCGAGGGGGTGCTGAACCTCTTCCGCTTGCAGACGGAACGTGGCCGCGCGCTAGTCCAGATGGGCGAGGTGGGCGGGCGCAGCGCCGACGAGACCGTCCCGGCGCCCGCCGGCAAGCACTGTGGCGCGGGCTCTGCCGGTCTCGCCGTCGATCCCTACGGCAACGTCTATCCCTGCGTACAGTGGCGCAAGCCGTCAGGCAATCTCCATCACCAGAGCCTGCGGGAGATCTGGCAGGGCTCGGCGGCGCTGGCGGAGGTGCGGGACCTCACGGTCCGCGTCCGCGAGCTGATGGACGAGCAGGGGCCGCGCTCGTCTCTGCTCAATTTCTGCCCCGGCATGGCATCCGTCCACTCCGACGGCGACCCGCTGGCGATCTACCCCTCGGCCTTCCAGCGCAAGGAGCTGCTGGAGGTCGTCCTGGCCGAGGAGGCCAAGCGACCGCTTCTGCCGATAATTTCCTGATCTGGCGGATCTACGAGGAGATTGGCCCCGAAGGGCAAAGGCCGGGATTGCTCTTGGCGACGCCCGCCGGCGCGCAGACGGCCGCCACGGCCTCGAGCGGCTCGCGGGAAAGGATCCGCGGTTTTTCATAGGTGTGCACGGCGTGAGCCGAGTCAGCTTGGCTCTCTCTGCCGGTGGGTACCCTCTGTCGCTCTTCCATGACCCTCACCTTCCGGGACGCTTTGCTCCGTGCTTGACCGACGACATTCCCAGTCTCTGATCAAGCTCCAGAGTAAGCTCCGAGCGCCAACATGTCAAGGCGGCAAGGCATTACAAGCGCTTGTTTGCATTCAACTTCCTCGTAAAGAGACAGGTTGGTGGAGAACTATTTAGCTCACCTGAGCGTAAAGGGTCTCTATAAAGACCCTCGAGGTCAAAACACCAACGTGGGCTTGGGCCCGATGGGCCAGAGAGGAAAGGAATGTTTATGAAACAACTGGGAGTACCGATGGATCTTTGGAGACAGGAGCTGCTTGGGAGGATCGGGAGATCGCGGATTGCCGTCTTGATCGCACTCTTTTGTTTGCTTGCGGCCACGGCGTCGGCAACACCGGTGAACGCTCGGGGAGCGGCACAGACCGCGCAGGCGAGGCTGGCGGAGCTTGCCGCGAACATGCCCTTGCGTTTCGAGCAGAACGTGGGCCAGGTGAAAGAGCCGGGAGTGCGCTATTTCGCCCAGGGGCGAGGATATCGCCTGTTCCTGGGCTCGGAGGAGGCGGTGTTCAGCCTCGGCGGCGCCGCGAAACCGGCAGAGAAGACCGTGCGGTTGCGCCTGGCCGGCGGCGCGAAGCGTCCCGCCGTGGTGGGAATCGATCCCTTGCCGACGAAGACCAACTACCTTCTGGGCAGTGATCCGCGGGCGTGGCGCACGGGGATTGCGAGCTTTGCCGGAGTGCGCTACGAGAAAGTGTACCCGGGAACCGATCTCGTTTTCTCGGGCGACGGCCGCCGGGTCGAGCAGTCGTTCTTCCTGGCCGCGGGGGCCAGGCCGCAGCGGATTCACCTGATCTACGAAGGGGCCTTGGCGGCGCGGATCGGCGGCGAGGGCGAGCTCGTCCTGCGCACGGCGGGCGGCGAGCTCACGGCGGACCGGCCGGTCGCCTACCAGGTGGTCAAGGGAGAGCGCCTGGCCGTGGACTGCCGGTATGAGCTGCTGGCCCGTGCGGCGGGAGCGCCCACGGTGGGGTTTGTGCTCGGGAAGTACGATCCGGAATTGCCTCTCGTGATCGATCCCGTATTCACCAATGGCACGACCCCGCTCAGCGGCAGCGGTAACGACATCGGCCACGCCATCGGCGTCGATGGTGCCGGCAACGTCTACGTCGCCGGCAGCACAAACTCTACTGATTTCATCGGTACAATTCTTCCGGGCGGCGTGCAATCGAGCAATAGCGGCGATTTTGACGGATTTGTGGCGAAGATCGATCCCACCGGCACCACGCTGCTCTATTCCACCTATCTCGGAGGCAGCGGAATCGACGAGGTGGAGGGGATCGCGGTGGACTCGGCAGGAAATGCCTATCTCACGGGCTATACGTTGTCGTCCAATTTTTCCGGCGTCACGGCCGGGTCGCTGCAGAGCAGCATTGCGGGCGGCAGGGATGCCTTTGTGGTGAAGCTGAGCCCGACCGGCTCGGCACTTCTCTATGCAAGCTATCTGGGCGGCAGCGGGACCGATTTTGGTTACGGCGTCGCGATCGATGCCGCCGGCAACGCCTACGTCACGGGCTCGACCGGGTCCAGCGATTTTCCGGGAGTTGTCGCCGGCTCCCTCCAACCGAGCAACGCCGGAGGCGGCTCGGACGCCTTCGTGACGAAGATCAACGCCGCGGGCAGTGCGATCGTTTACTCGACGTATCTGGGGGCGGGCAGCGACGACCAGGCACTTCGCATTGCCGTGGACTCGGCCGGCGAGGCGGTGATCGTCGGCGACACGTGCTCGGCGACGTTTCCGGTGACTGCCGGCGCGCTCGCGCCGGTGAGCCCGGGAGTGGACTGCGGCACCTTTGTCAATGACGCGTTCGTCGCCAAGCTCAACGCGGCCGGTACCGCGTTGATCTATTCGACGTTCCTGGGCGGAGAGGGCAACGACGTCGCCCGCGATGTTGCCGTCGACACGGCCGGCAACGCCTATGTTGCCGGGTTCACCGACTCGGCGAGCTTCACGGGAGTGACGGGCGGCTCGTTTCAGCCGGCCAATCCCGGCGGCTATGCCGCCTTTCTAACCGAGATCAACGCGGCGGGAACCGCGTCGGGTTACTCGACGTTCCTGGGCGGCAACGGTTCCTTCGGTTGGGGAATCGCGGTGGATTCGGCGGCGAACGCCTACGTGACGGGAAGTACCGGCGACGGCTACCCGATCGTAAACGCGGGAACGCTGCAGCCGACGTTCGGCGGCGGCTCCAGCGGATTCGTGACGAAGGTTGGCAGCACGGGAGACGTTCGCTATTCCACCTATTTCAGGGGGCCCTCTACCACCGGCTACGCGATCGCCTACGACAGCACGCAGAAAGCCGTTTACGTCACCGGCGCCACGAGCGGCGCCGGCGACGGGGATGCATTCCTGCTGCGGATCGCGCCGTCGGCGGTCCTCTCCATGGCCAAGACGGCGGACGTCTCCACCGTCGACCCTGGCAACAAGATCACCTACACCTTGACCTATCAGAATTATGGAGAGCTGGATGCCTCCGGGGCGAGCCTGAACGAAACCGTCCCCGCCAATACCGTGTTCCGCCCCACGCAGTCGAGTCCCGGATGGATCTGCACGCCGGACGCGACCGCCGGCTCCGCCTGTACGCTGGCCCTGGGGACGGTGGCGGTGGGAGCGGGCGGATCGGCGACCTTCACGGTCAAGGTGAAAGCCAACGTTTCGGCGAGCGGCGGAGCGATCAACAATACGGCGTGCGCGCAGCCCGGGCCCAACTGCGCTTTCGTTTCGACACCCACCACCGCGGCGCCGATTCTTTCGATCACAAAAACGGCGAACTTCACCGAAGCGAAACCGGGTAACGTGCTGCGTTACACGATCAAGATTTTCAACACGGGAAACCAGGACGCTTCACCCGTCACCGTGACGGATACGGTGCCGGCCAACTCGGTCTTCGACGCCGCCAACTCCACGGCAGGTTGGAGTTGCGCACCGGATAATTCGGCGGGATCCGTGTGCACCTTCCCGGCGGGAACCCTGGCGACGGGCGATCATGCGACCGTCGTGTTCGCGGCGGACCTTTCGACGCTGTACTCCAACACCGCCTGCGTCCAGGTCGTTCCCCAGCAACCGGAGTTCCGGTCTCCCAAGGCGCTCCGGTTGCCGAGGACCCTGCCGGCGCCGGCGTGCTCCACCGCGACGACGCCGCTGAAGTGAGGCGCGCCGACTAGCCGCGCCCCTCACTCCCCGGGTGATGAGGGGCGCTACTCTCCCGTTCCCGCCGGCGTCGAGGCCGGCGGGAGCGGCACCTTGAGCCGCAGCCCGGGATCCCCCAGCAGATCGTAGATCCGCGGCAGGTCCAGGTCGCCTCCCGAGGTGCGGTAGTCGGCGATCGCGCGGCGGACGCGGTCGCCCAACCGGTCGTCGGTAGCGTGATAGAAGCGCTCGGCCAGGAGCCGGGCGTCGCCATGGGTCGAGAGCCCCGAGGGAGCCCACACCGCGGCGGCGCCGCCGGTGCCGCTCTTCGCCAGGAGCTCGCCCAAGGCCGGGAAGCCGGGCACCTCGAAGCGGTTGATGGTGCAGGTCATGGCCGTGATCACCGGCAGGCGCTCGCCGTTGGTCAGGCTGGGAACGTCGCCGTCGGTGAGCAGGCCGCCGGCCGACAGCCGGTCCTGAGCGCCGTGCCCGAGGTAGTCGATGAAGGCCAGGCCGCTGCCGAAGCCGGCCAGCAACTGCGAGCGGGCGGCGGCGAGCGGAGTCGACGTCAGGTCGGTGAGCGCCACCGCCGTGCCGGACGGCAGCTGTGTCGCCAGCTCCGCGCTTTCCGCGGCGAAGTCGGCGCCCTGGTCGGTGGCATCGGCCAGGAAGAGGGCGTTGCTGTTCCAGGCGGCCGGGCCGGCGGCCTCGTAGGCGGCGATCTTGCTGGCGTAGCCGTCCATCTCCGCAGCCGTGAGCACCGGGATACGCCCCACGGCCATCTCCGGCAGTCCGTCGCCGTCGACGTCGCCCATCTGGTTGTCCGACGGGAACAGGCCGTTCGGCGTGCGGACCATCAGCGGCGGCACCAGGTTGTCCCCGAAGCCGAGCAGGTTGCGGTAGTCGTACGTTCCGGCACCGGCCAGGACCACATACCGGGGCGGCAGGCTCCAGCTCTGCCAGGCGTAGGCGAGGAAGTCGTGGATGGCATGCGGGTTCGGCACGCCGAACGCGAACTCGTCGAAGATCGCGTCGAGGTCCACCACCCGCGACTCCAGCCCCTGGGCGCTGCGCTGGGACGCCAGCCGCTTGGCACCGAGTTGGAGGCTGGCGGGCGCGATCACCAGATAGGCGCCGCGGTTGCTGGTCGTGCGCAGCGACGGCACGGTCCAGGCGCGGAGGGAGGCGGGCGTCCGGAACGCGGCGGCCGCGGCGGCGAGGTAGGGGCCCGGGCCGGCCGGCACGAACGTCAGGCGGAAGCCGCCGCTGCCGTCCGCATCCACCGTCCCCCCGGAGATCCAGCGGGGGTGGAGCGGATCGCCGGTGTCGATCAGGCGAATCGCGGAGCTGGTGAAGCCGGTGACGGCGATCTGGCTGGCGCCCGCGGCCGAGAAGGCCAGGGCGTCGCCGGCGGCGCGGAACGTCCGCGGGTACGAGAGGTCGAAGCCGTTCACATAGTAGATGCTGTAGGGCGCTCCTGAGCCGGTGTGGGCCGTGATGTCCACCTGGTTGCCGGCGGCCTGAAGGACGCCCGCGGGAATCGCGAAAGTCGCCTGATCGGCGGTGATTCCCTGCCAGCTCGTCTCGCCCAGCACGGTGCCGTTGAGGGTCACCACCGCATGGTGCTCGCCGCCTACGCCGCTGTCGGTGGCGCCAAAGAGGGAGACCGCCAGGCTTCCCGCCTGTCCGGCAATAAGGCCGGGCGCGTCGAGAGAGAAGGTGCGGTGGCCGTAGGTCGGGTCGTCCCCCTGGAGGAACTCCCAGAACCAATAGTTGGACTCGGGGTCCGTCGAGATGAGTGTGGCCGCGAACAGGTCGCGCTCGACGTGCAGGGTTTCCGGGAAGGAGGACGCCGGAGTCACGATGCCAGCCGGCCCCGAGGCCGTTCCCGTCATCAGCAGGCCAGGCTTTCGTTCGAGGTGGTAGATGCTCGCGGCGCTGTAGATGCTATCGGTGGCCTGGCCGTAGAAGAAGAGGCCCTGGGCCCGCTTGACGTCGCCCGGGCCGGTGGTGAAGTCCTGCATCCAGGCCACCGGCTGACCGCCGCGGCTCAAGGCGAGGCCGCCCTGACCGATCAGCGTCTCCATGAGAGTCTGCGCCATGCCGAACCAGGAGGCCAGATCCGAGCTGCGAAGGTAATAGAGGCCGGTGTCGGGCACCGAGAGGCGAATGCCCGCGGCGCTGGCGATGGTTCGTCCCACAGGGATGGGAGTGCCCGGAAGCGTGGGGAGAAGCGGGGAGGCCTTTGTCAGGCCGGCCCCCGGCCTCGCGCTCCGGCCGGTGGCGGCGTGGGCCTCGCGCTCGTAGGGTCCGTCGCCGGTCATTTCCTTTCGGTTCCAGTCCACGTCGACGGCAAAGGGACCGTGGGTCCGCCGCTTGCCGCTCGATTCGACCTCTTCCAGGAGATAGATCTGGGGCTCGCGCGGCGAGGCGCCGCCATCCACGTAGCGATAGACGCCGCCCTGGGGCTCGTGAATCAAGCCGGCCAGGAGTCCGCTGTTGACGGGCTCGAAGCTCTTGCCGTTCCAGCGGCGGAGGTAGAAGCCCGCCGTCCCCGCTTCGGAGGCCGTGCGCCACTCGACGAGCACGCCGCCGCCCGTGGCGGCCGAGGCGTGGAACGAGGAGACCACCGCTTCGGTCAGCACAGCCTGCGTCACCGCCAGCTCGCACAGCGGCCCGAAAGTAAAGAGCGCTCGCGCTTGGGCGGCCCCTGTGTTGTCCACATACTGCGCCCTGGTGCCGTTGCCCGAGGCGGGAGTATTCGTCAAGGGGATCCGTTGCCCGGCCGCCGTCGGCGTCACCTTCACCTTATAGGCCATCAAGGCGGAGGTGCCCGCCGCCAGAATGCCGGGATTCCAGGTGATGTCGCCCGTGCCGCCCACCGATGGCTGGGCGGTGACCGAGCCCTGGGTCGGTACGCCGAGCTGCCCGGCATAGACCGCGTGGCCGCCGGGGGGGACGTTGGCCGTCACCAGGTGCGTGCCCGAGAAAGTGACGGCCTGCGCCTCCGGATTGGTCACCTTGACGGTGACGGTGTAGCAACTCGTCTGGCCGACGACCGGCGGGTTCGGCCCGTCTTGACCGAGGCCGCAGCCGCTGAACGTGGCGATCTGCTCCAGGTAGGTCTTCGACGGGGCGGTGCCGGCGTCCGTCGGCAGATAGACCCGGAAGGCGTCGGTCGTGGGATTGGCCGCAGGCGGGTTGGCAGCCGCCTGGAAGTTGCTGAAGTAGACGTTGGCATAGTTGCCGTTGACCACGCCGCCGACCGTATAGTTGCTGACCGTGACTGCGGCGGACCAGATTCCGAAGTCCGACGACTTAGAGTCGGAGGTCCAGCCGGTGAAGGTGTCCCGCTTCCAGACGTTGTTGGCGGAGAGGGAAGCGCTCGCATAGTTCTGGGTGAAGGCTCCCGTGCGGCTGGTGAGATTCAACGAGCCGACGTTGTTGGCGTTCAAGTCGTAGTCGAAATCGTTCTTCGAGGCCGAGCAGCCGGAGGTGATGTAAGGGTAGACCGCGTAGACGTGCGAAGTGGAGCCTGTAGCCGGCGGGTTGACTCCGAACTGATTGTGCGAGTCGTAATAGATATTCAGCTCGGTGCCGCCGGCCCCGGAGGTGCCGTCGTGGGCGCGGATGCCGATCGCGTTGATGTTGGTCGACCCGCTCATGTCGACCCGCAGCTCCCAATGGCCGGCGGCGGTGTTTTGCGCCGTCGTGCTGTTCAAGAGCGCAACCCAGGCGTTGTCGGGGCAGGTGGCGCTGACGGCGGCGGTGCAGTTCAGAGTTGCGGCTGTGGTTCCATCAGGTCGCAGGAGCGTGTAGGTCGCCGTCGTGTTGAAGCCGTTGCCGTCCCGGTCGCGGTCCCGCTGTGGGGTCGCTGTATCCTCTGTATTGCCGCCGGCTCCAACGTCCGCATCGAAGAGCTCGACGGTCAGCCGCCCCAGGCCCGCGGGCACCTCGATGAAGTACCGGTAGAACGTATTGAGGCCGTTGGCGTCGGAGACATAATCGCCATTGGCGGTGCCGGCAGCACTGCCCTGCGGCGTGTAGAGCACCGTCTGGCCGGTCGAGGCGGCCCGCACGGCCGCCGGGACGGCGACCAGGGCGGTGCCCAGCAAGGCTAGAGCAACTAAAGGTTGGCGAGGGAATCGGCTGGCGAACAATAGGGCGGAGCGGCTCATCCAAGCACCTCGATAAAAATCGCAGCTGTAAGCGATTAGAATATCCCTATGTAGCAGCTACGTCAACATTTGCAGTTGTAGTTCACTTTCAGCACATGCGCGCTTCTGCCTTTGGCAAATCCTTCTTATACTCCCCGCGACGTCAAGACGATTTTCACGGTCCGCAAGATGATCGACAGGTCCAGCCAGAGCGTCCAGTTTGCCATGTAGGCGAGGTCGTAGCGCAGCTTGTTTTGCGGGCTCGAGTGGTAGTCGCCGTTGACCTGGGCGAGGCCGGTGAGCCCCGGCGCCAGCGAAAAGCGCTCCGCGTAGCCCGGCACCTCCTTCAGATACGTCTGTACGAACCCGGGGCGCTCCGGCCGCGGGCCCACCAGGCTCATCGATCCGGCGAGCACGTTGAAGATCTGCGGCAGCTCGTCGAGGCGGAAGCGGCGCAGGAAGGCCCCGATGGGCGTCAGCCGAGGATCGCCGGGCTGCGCCAGCACCTCGCCGGACTCCGCTTCGGCGTCGCTGTGCATGGTGCGCAGCTTCAGGAGCGTGAACGGCTTCTCGCCGCGGCCGACGCGAATCTGGCGATAGAGCGCGCCGCCGGGCGAGGTCAGCCGCACGGCCAGGGCGCAGAGGGTCATTACCGGCAGCGAGACGGCGAGGAGCAGCGTGCCGACGGCCAGGTCGAGCAGGCGCTTCAGGGGCCAGTTGATGCGCCATTCCGTTTCCCGCACCACTTCGATCAGGGGCAGGTCGTGCACCCAGCGGTAGCGCATGCGGCCGATGAGGCTCTCGAAAGGGCCGGGGAGAAGGAGGACGTTGGTGCGGTCTGGCCGGGTTCCGGCCAGGTCGTCGATCAGCCGCGTCTGCCAAGAGTCGCTGCTCCCCACCAGCAGGATGTCGTCGATCCGCCCGGCGGATAGCAGCGACGGCAGATCCTCCGTGGTGCCCAGCCGGGCGCCGAGCGCGGGTCCCGTCTCGGTGCTGGGCAGCTCGCCACGGATCTCCACCCAACCCGCCACCTCGAGGCCGTGCCACGGTTCGGCGGCGAGAGTCTGGGCCAGCTCGCGGGCCGCCGAGCCGCCGCCCGTGCCGACGACGATGGCCAGCCGCCGCGCGCGCCCCAGCACCGTGCGGTCGAGGAACAGGCGCCAGAGCAGCAGCAGAAGGAAGTCGCTGGTCACGAACAGCAGCAGCACCGAGCGCGGGAACGCGCGGTTGGCGAGGAACCACCACGCCGCGAGCCCCAGGGCCTGGAACACCGCGGCGGCCGCCAGCCGGCGAGCGAGCTCGGCGTGGCTGCGGGGCCGCGGCGGATCGTAGAAACCGAAGAAGTACAGGCTGGCGAACTGCACCAGCAGCACCACCAGCCACTCCTGGGAGAGCAAACGCAGGCGGTCGCCGGGCAGCAGCCCTTGAGTCCACGGCACAGCCAGATGCATCCGCATCACGAAGGCGGCCCAAAGCGAGACGACGGCCGCCGCGCCGTCGCCCACCAGCCGCAGCGACCGCCGGCGAGACGTCATGGAGGGCACTCTACCTCACCGCCAGAGCTCCCCCGCCCAAGACCCTCATCACCCCGGCCCTCTTCTCCCAGCCTCCCCCCCGCCTGACGGGAGAAGAGGGAGAACAGCCAAGACCCCTCAACACCCCGACCCTCTTCTCCCATCGCCCTCCCTCCGACCGGGAGAAGAGGGAGAACAGCCAGGCAGCAACTCCGCCTTTGTTGGCCTTCCGGCTCCTCTCTCCCGTCAGGCGGGGGGGAGGCTGGGAGAGAGGGGTTGGGGGAGTGAGGGTCTCGAGGCGGCGGAAAGAGTCCCGTCGACGAGGTGAGCCGGCGTCACGATGGGCGGACCTCGGCTTTCCTTCCCCAGTCTTGCCCTTCTCCCTCGTCTCCCGATACTCTGCCCCGGCCATGAAAGTCATCGATCATCTGGCGAATGCCAAGGAGCCGCTGATCAGCTTCGAGATCATCCCGCCCATGCGCGGCGGCGACGTGAAGGGGCTGCTCGGCTTGATCGACGACCTGGTGAAATACCATCCGCCGTTCATCGACATCACGAGCCACGCGGCGGAAGTCATCTACGAAGAGACGCCGCAGGGCATCCAACGGCGGGTGAAGCGCAAGCGGCCGGGAACGCTGGGGGTTTGCGCGCTGATCCAGAACAAGTACCACATCGACGCCGTCCCCCACATCCTCTGCCAGGGCTTCACCCGCGAGGAGACCGAGGACTTCCTGATCGAGCTTCGCTACCTGGGGATCGACAACGTCCTTGCCGTACGCGGCGATGACAGCGGTTTCCAGAAACCCCTTACCTATGGCCGCAGCGCCAACCGTTTCGCCTGCGACCTGGTGGCCCAGATCGCCGCCATGAATCGCGGCCGGTACCTCGAGCAGGATCTATTGGACGCCGAGCCCACCAGCTTCTGCATCGGCGTCGGCGGCTACCCCGAGAAGCACTTCGAAGCGCCCAACCTGCTGCTCGACGCCCGCCGGGCGAAAGAGAAGGTCGACAACGGCGCCCACTACGTGGTGACCCAGATGTTTTTCGACAACCGGCACTACTTCCACTACGCCGACCTCTGCCGCGAGCAGGGAGTCGACGTGCCCATCATTCCGGGCTTGAAGATCCTGACCTCCGAAAAGCAGCTCTCCTCGATTCCCCGCAGCTTCTACGTCGAAGTCCCCGCCGAGCTGGCCGACGAGGTGATGGCCAACCCGCACCACGTGGTGGACATCGGCGTCGAGTGGGCCGCGAAGCAGACCCAGGAGCTCCTGGACCGCGGCGTCCCCTCCGTCCACTTCTACGTCATGCAGAGCGCCGGAGCCATCAAGAAGTTGATGGCGAAGCTGAAGCTGTAGGTCGCCGCAGCGCTCGGCGCGCGCTTCCAACTTTGCCAAGACTCTCGCAACGGACGGATCCGAGCTCATGGTCTCTCCTCCGATTGCCGTAACGTCCAGGCTCTTCGCGGCATAAGCCTCTCCATTTACCGCGAGAGGCGGACTCTTCGCGGCAATCGTCGCGGAGGTTGCGGTAATTGATGTGTCCGGCGTGAGCCTGCCACGACAGATTGCCGTAACGTTCCTGCCCGGTCCGTTACCGGGCGTGCCAGTTGCGGTACATGGCACGCTCGGTGGAACAGCGGGCATGCCCGATGAAGCGCCGGGCACGCTCGTCGCGGTACTTGGAGTGGCAGACGCGGTAAATCGCCGATCTGTTGCGGCAGACGGCGAGCCTGATGCAGCGAAGGATGGACTTGGTGCCGCAACGTCCAGATCATCTACCGCGAGTGGCAGGCAAAATGCTGCGACATGCGAGCTCGCCGTAAGGTCGGGCGTGGACGTTGCGGTAAAGAGCGGGACCGGCGAGATGTCGGGCGTGGCTGTCGCGGTAAACCGTTTGCCACACGCTGCAATCTGTGTGGAAGACGCTGCAAAGTACGTGGCAGGTACCGCGAGTGGCATGGCCGATGCGGTAATGGGTGTGGCAGACGCGGCGATGGACGCGCCATGTGCAGCGAGTGGCACATGCATTACCGCGACAAGTGGATGCATTGCCGCGACGTTCCTCCGCCCTCCCCGTTCTCGCGGTAAGTTCCATTGCAACAACTTGCCATTCGCGCTACATTGGAGCCATGAGATTCGAGGATCTCCTCGCAGTCGTAGACCGCGAGCCGGTTTTCGAAACTGGGCTCCTGCTGGCCGGTGACGTCGATCCCGCGGACGTTCGCCGTCAGCTCTCGCGCTGGGTCAACGCCGGGCGCCTGTACCAGCTCCGGCGGGGACTCTACGCCCTGGCGCCGCCGTTCCAGAAGGTGCATCCTCATCCGTTCCTGGTGGCGAACCGGCTGGTCTCGGGGTCCTACGTCAGCTTGCAATCGGTCCTGGCTGAGCGTTCGCTGATCCCCGAATATGTACCGGTGACGACCAGCGTCACGAACGGCCGGCCTGGCCGCTGGGACACGCCGTTGGGAAGCTACCTCTTCCGCCACCTGCACGCCGAGCTCCTCACCGGTTTCCACAGGGTCGCTCTGGCCGGAGGTCAGGACGCCCTTCTCGCCTCACCCGAGAAAGCGCTGCTGGATCTCGTCTATCTGGAGCCGGACGCCGACTCGCCCGAGTACCTCGCCGAGCTGCGCCTGCAGAACCTGGCCGAGGTCCTCGACCTCGCCGAGCTTCGCCGGCTGGCGGACGCCTCCGGCAAGCCAAAGCTTCGACGTGCCGCCGAGAGGATCATCGAGCTGGCTGAGATCGAGGCGCGGGAGTACCAGACTCTATGAAAGAGGATCTGAAGAGTTGGCTCCACTCCTCCCGGATGCCAACCGAGGGCCGCAATCGGGCTCGCGAATACCTCCAGGCCCGGATCTTGTCTTCGCTCCAAAGAGCAGGCGCCATGGTTCCCCTCGCCTTCCAGGGAGGAACCGCCCTCCGTTTCCTGTACTCGATTCGCCGCTACTCCGAGGACCTGGATTTCGCACTGGAGCGTCGAGATCGGGGCTACGACTTCGAATCGTACCTGGGGGCCATCCGCTCCGACTTGCACCGCGAGGGATACGCGATCGACATCAGAGCGAACGCCCAGCGAGTGGTGCATAGCGCGTTCGTGCGCTTTCCGGGGCTTCTCTTCGAGCTGGGGCTGTCGCCGCATTCCAACGAGGTCCTTGCCGTGAAGCTCGAAGTGGACACGAACCCGCCTCCAGGTGCGGCCCTGGCCACCACCATCGTTCGGCGCCACGTGACTCTCCATCTTCAGCATCACGACCCGGCTTCGCTACTGGCCGGCAAGCTCCACGCCGTTCTCCAGCGAACCTACCCAAAGGGCAGGGACTTCTACGACCTCCTCTGGTACCTGAGCGATCCGGCGTGGCCGCCGCCAAATCTCGGGCTGCTCAACAACGCGTTGCGCCAAACGGGTTGGAGTGGGACCGAGCTATCCGATGAAGGCTGGCGCACGCCGGTGCTCGACCGCGTCCAGAACGCAGACTGGTCGCGGATCGTTGCTGATGTCCAGCCGTTCCTTGAAGATTCTTCAGAGATCGATTTGGTGACCCGAGAGAATCTGGTCAGGCTGATTTCTGGATCAAGACGGTAGAGATCCGCCTTCTCGCTTTCGGCGATGATGGATGTGACAGGGTCACTGCGGCTCCGGCCTCCGTAGCACGGTGATTAGACTGGCCGTGGCCTCGGTGAGAGAACGCTCGCCGTCGACGTACGGGCGCCAGCTGGTCTCGAGCGCTTGCCGATATTTCACCCAGGTCCCGAAGCCAAAGATCTGGTACAACATCGGCGTGTAGCTCGACTGGCCACGTGCGTCCCAAGGTTCTCTCGGCTCGGGCGCACTTTCGCCCACTTGCTGCTCACTTCTCTAGTCCGCACACGTTTGGATAACCACAGATTATCG
>Ga0134121_10000053_pt1 | contig 125889 bp, 112 predicted proteins | sample KB301_FD_96463 | JGI IMG/M metagenome (GOLD analysis project Ga0134121, IMG submission 96463) | Terrestrial soil microbial communities without Nitrogen fertilizer from Kellogg Biological Station, Michigan, USA - KB3-0-1 | ecosystem: Environmental > Terrestrial > Soil > Unclassified ... | reverse complement strand
CGGAACGTCATCTACCACCGCGGCGTGCTCGAGACCGTCCTCCGCAAGCTGGGCTACACGCCCCGGCCGATGCTCGAGGGCCACTCGATCGTCTTCTCGGAGCTCAAGGAACAGGACTTCACCGGCATCGGCATCTCGTGCGGCGGCGGCATGTTCAACGTCTGCGTCGCCTATAAGTCGGTGCCCGCGCTCACGTTCGCGACCTCGCGCGGCGGCGACTGGATCGACAACAACGTCGCCCACGCGATCGGCATGTCGCCCGCGATCGTCTGCGGCATCAAGGAAAGCGGCGTCGACCTGAACAACCCCAAGGACCGGGTCCAGGACGCCATCGTCATCTACTACCGCAACCTGATCCAGTACACGCTCGAGACGATCCGCACCAAGCTCGAGACCGCCCAGAACATGCCGACCTTCACCAAGCCGATCGACGTGGTCTGCGGCGGCGGGACCTCGATGATCAACGGCTTCATCGACGTCTTCCGCGAGGAGTTCGAGAAGATCAACTTCCCGATCGAAGTCGCACGGATCCGGATGGCCAACGACCCGCTGAAGGCGGTCTCGCGCGGCTGCATGGTCGCCGCGATCGAAGAGACCCGGGCGCTGAACGAGACGGACGTCACCGTGGCGCCCGCGACCCTGGAACGGACGCAGGCCCAGGTCAGCAAGGTCGACGACGGCACCAAGCGGCGCCTGGGCCCTATCCACATGCCGGATCGACTCCCCGGCGGGCCGCAGCGCGTGGCGCCGGTCAAGGTCGCGTCTCCGATGCCGTCCGCGTCGCCCTCGATCGTGCCCGCGGCGAAGGTCGTCAAGGTCGACGCGCCGTCGATGCCGCCCGCCATCGTGCGCGGCCGGGACGAAGGCGCGAAAGTCCTGAAGGTCGCCCCGCCGGCCCAGCCCGCGGCAGCCCCCAAGAAAGACACGTCCGTGCGCACGGTGCCCCGGCCGTTCAGCTCGAATCAGTCCACGCCGCCCCCTCCCCCGCCGCCCAAGAAGAAAGAGGCGGAGCTGGAGCTGGTCGAAGTCGAGGAGATCACGGAGCTGACGCCCGATCCGAAGCAGGACGACGCCGGGGACGACATCCCCCTGATCAGCTAGTCGGGCTCACTCCTTCGCGAACCGCACGTTCATCACCGACGCGCCGAACTTCCCGTAGGCCACTTCCTCGTCGGAGTCGAAGCTCTGAGGCATCGTCACGGCGAACGTCCGCGTCTCTCCCGGCTTGAGCGGCGCGGCGGCGGGTGCGGCGCTCGACCCCAGCACGGGCCAGCCGCTCGCGAACGTGGCGCGGCCGGGCTTCGTCACTTCCTTGTCCCAGAGGTGGGGCTTCCCGTTCGGCTTCAGGATGAAGGCGCGGACTTCGAGCTCGTCGAGCGTCCGGCCCGTCCCGTTCGTGACCTCGAGCGACAGCTTCCAGTACTGATCCAGCGTAGGCTTGCCGTCCTTGTCCGTGAAGGTTACGTCCACGTCGGTGCTGCCGAGGATCTTGATCGGAAGCTTCGCGGAGGCGGCCTCCCGGTCCTTGGCGTCGGCGGCGCCGTCGACGCAGACGACCCGGAAGCCCTGCTCCGTCTTGTTGCTGCCGAGCCACCACACGCTGCGGGGCCGGACGCAGTCCGAGGAGAACCAGTCGTACGTCGGCGACCGGCGGGCGGCAAATCCGGACTGCGCCGCCGGAACCGACCACGATCCGCCGCGCAGCACGGGGGCGAACCCCGAGGATCCGTCGGGCTCCAGGCAGTATTCCCAGACATTGCCCAGCATGTCGTAGACTCCGAACGCGTTGGGCTTCCGGGTCCCGACATCGTGGGTCGACGTCCCGCCGTTCCCCGCATGCCAGGCGACGGCGTCCAGGTCCTTCGGCGCGGCGGCCGTTTCTCCCGCGCGCGCGGCCAGTTCCCATTCCTTCTCCGTCGGCAGCCGGAAGACGCGGCCCGTGTGATTCGTCAGCCACTCGCAGTAGCCGAGCGCGCCGTGCCAGCGGACGTTGGTGACCGGACGCGGATCGGACAGCGTCTCCGACGAGACGCCCACGTCGCCGAAGTAGGTCTTCGCCTTGGTGGGTCGGGTGACGCCGTCCAGATCGGCCTTCTTCCGGACTTCCGGAAGCTCGGCGAAGTACACGTTGTACTCGGCCCACGTCACCTCGCGGGCGCCGATCCAGAAGGGCCGCACCCCGGGTCCCCCGGGAATCTTCACCAGGTCGAACGTCTGCTTGGACTCCGGAAGCGGGACGGTCTGCTTCTCGGGGGTGGACTGCAGGGAGAGGGCCAGGAGCGCGGCAAGGGCGATCATCACCCTATGGTACGCGGGATCAGCGCGAGGCGCGGGTCTGGCGGACGATCTTGAGCGCCCGCTCGCGCGCGGTCTTCACCTGGCCCAGGTAATTGTCGAACTTGCCGCGGTAGATCGCGTCGAGCGAGTTGCGCACCGCGCCGCTCAGCGACGGGTTGTCGACGAGCGGATCGGGCGCGCAGCGGTCGATGGGAGGCAGGGCCAGCTCCGCGCGGGGATAGTTGGATTCGAGCGCGACGCGCAGCTTCTCGGCCTCGGAAAAGCGCAGGTCCAGCTCCTCGGCGAGGTCCTCCATCAGGATCGAGATGTCCGTGCGGCGCTGCCACTCCACGCCCTGGCGGGAGAACTCCTCGAACGCGAGGATCTGCTCGGGGTTGAGGAACGACCGGACCTGCTCGCGGAGGCCGCGCGAGGCGTCCCCGAGGTTCTCGCGGAGCCAGAGCACCGTGTAGAACTTGCGGACCGCGTTTCGCAGCTCCTGCTCCTGGTCCCCTGAGAGCGGCGAGCTTTCGCTCACATAGTGCTCCATCCACTCCAGGACCAGCCCTTCCTCGCGCGACAGGAGCTCGAGGTACGCGGAGGCGACGCGCTGGTCGGCGGCTTCCGGCAGCGTCTCGCGCGCGGCGGCGATCTTGTGGGCCACGTTGCCGAGGTCGGACTGGATCGGCGCCAGCGCGCCGTGCAGGTAGCGCGTCCGCGCGGCCGGATGGTTCGCCGTGCGGGTGAGCAGCACGCCCACCGCGATCGTCACCAGGAGGAGCGCCGCGATGCCGACGCGGGACCACACCGGGCCCGCCGCGCGCGGCGCGATGCGCTGCTCGAGGCGGAGCGACGGAAGAGGCTCGGTGAACGCGCTCCGAAGGAGATCCTGCTCCCGCTCCACTGCCCTGGACCGCTCGCGGCAGGCCGCGCACTCGCGGAGATGACGCCCGATCTCGGGATCGGCGTCGGCCGGCGCGAGCGCCCATTCCAGGAGCGCGTCATCGCTCAACGGGCACATGTCTTCCTCCTGACCTCGTGGCGCAGGCGCATCACCGCCCGGTGAAGGAGCACGCGCAGCGCCCCCCGGGAGAGTTCCATCGCTTCCGCGATCTCCTCCTGGGCCATCCCCTGCTGGTAGTGCATCACCAGCACCGCCTGGTACCGCTCCGGCAACCGCTCCAGGGCCTCGCGCACTCGGCCGGCATCCTCGGCGGGCTCGATCGGCGGCCCCGGGTCGTAGGCGGCGTCGATGTCCGCCTCCTGCAGCTCCACGTCCTTCCGGCGTTTGCGGCGCACCCACAGGCACGTCAGCCGCGCCACCTTCATCAGCCACGGGACCGGCTTCCGGACGGACCCCAGCTGGTCCGAACGCCGGAGGACCGTCAGGAAAACCTCCTGGCAGGCGTCCTCGGCGTCCCGCTCGTCCCGCAGCATCGACCTGCAGAACGCATGAACATTCTTCAGGTAAAGGCGGCTCAGCGCGTCGGGTGTGAGGGTCTTCATCCGGCTATCTACGACGTCATCCCTCAATGGGTACGTGACGCGTCGAAAACGAACGTTACGCTATTTCGACAGGCGGACGTTGGTTGCCCGGCCGCCGAACTTCTCCGGATCGACGTCCGGTGCGTTGTCGAACGTCTGGGGAATGTCGATCGTGAACTTCCGCGACTCTCCCGGCTTGAGCGGCGGGCGGGCCGCGGGGAACGCGCTGTTGGCCAGCACCGGCCACGTCAGGCTGAACGTCGCCTGGCCGGGCTTGTTGGCACCCGCAACGTCCACCATGTGGGGCTTGCCTTTCTCGTCCAGGTAGTACACCAGGACTTCGACCTCGTCCAGCGCCTTGTCGCCGCCGTTCTTGATCTCGCCGTTGACCTCCGCGAAAAAGGCCTGCGACGACTCGGTCTTGAGGGTCTTCTCCTTGAAGGACCCGATCTTCACCTCGATCTTCGCGGCGGCCGCGGCGCGCTCCTTCTGGTCGGCGGGGTCGGCGACGCAGACGACGCGATAGCCCTGGGACTGATCCTTGTTCGTCAGCCACCAGACGCTCCGCGGACGGTTCGGATCCTGCTCGAACCAGGCGAGCGGGATCCCGTGGCGTCCGGCGTAGGTGAGCTCGGCGCCCGGAGAGCTCCAGCAGCCCCCCTTGACGATCGGCGCGAACTCGCTGCCCTTTTCGAATTCCAGGCAGTACTCCCAGAGATTGCCGATCATGTCGTAGAGGCCGAGGGCATTGGGCTTCTTCTCGCCGCCGTCGTGCGTGCGCTCCTGGCTGTTGCCCTTGTGCCAGGCGACGTCGTCCAGCGACGCCGGCGCGGCGCCGGTGTCGCCCGCGCGGGCCGCGAACTCCCACTCCGACTCCGTCGGCAGGCGCCAGTAGCCGCCCGTTTTCTTCGACAGCCAGTCGCAATATCCGATCGCCCCGTGCCATCGGACGTTCGTCACCGGACGCTTGACGTCGAGGAAGTCGGACGGAACGCCGACCTGGCCGAAAAACGCGATCGCCCGCGTGGGACGGGTCACGGCGTCGAGGCCGGTCGCCAGGTCCTTGCTCTCGAAGTAGGCGTTGAACTCCGCCCAGGTCACCTCCCGCGTGCCGATCTTGAACGGCGCGAGCTTGCCGGGCGTTCCGGCGACGGGCACGACCTCGAACGAGAGCGGCGTGCCGGGGATGGCCACCTTCTCGGGGCTCGGCGCCTGGGGCGGCGGCGTCGGACGGTCGCAGGCGAGAACGAACAGCAGCGGAATCAGCAGGGACATGAAGCGGCTCCTGTCACTTGGCGGCATGAACGTAGGATACTTTCGCTCCGACCTTCTGCAGGTCGAGCGGGCCGGTCTCGAGGAACGGATGGGGCACGTCGACCTCGAACTTGCGCGTCGCCCCCTTCTGGAGCGGCGTGCGGACCTCGCCGTCGTGGAAGCTGTTGGCCATCACCGGATAGACGAGGCTGAACGAGGGCTTGTCCTTCGGATCCTTGAGCATCGGCTTGCCGTCCTCGTCGAGGAAGTAGACGGTGATCTCGACTTCGTCGAGCGGCGCGTCGCCGGAATACGTGATCTCGCCGGTGATCCGGTCGAGGAAGTCCGGCCGCTTGCCGGCCTTCGCGATCTTCAGATCCTTCACCTCGACCTTCGCCGCGAGGGCTTCGGATTCCTTGAGCGTCGTGCCGGGCAGGCGCACGAGGCGGAGGCCGACGAAGTTCCCGTCGGTGAGCCACCAGAGGCGCAGCGGCCGCTTGGGGTCGCGCTCCGCCCAGTCGTCCGTGTAGGCCTGACGCTTCGTGACCCGGAGGTCCTTCGCCGGCGTGTTCCATCCGCCGCCGCGCACCGCGGGGCCCTGGGCGGGGGGCGCGAACGGTTCGAGGCAGTTCTCCCACGCGTTGCCGAGCGTGTCGAAAAGCCCGAAGCCGTTGGGCTTCTTCTGCGCCACCTCGTGCGAGTTCTTGCCGCTGTTCCCTTCGTACCAGGCGACGTCGTCGGGCTTCGGCGCCTCGCTGGATCCGCCGCGGGCGGCGTACTCCCACTCGGCTTCGGTGGGCAGGCGGTACTTCACGCCGGTCTTCCGGGTGAGGTACTCGCAATATCCCACGGCGCCGAACCAGCCGATCGAGATGGCCGGATGGGTTCCGCCCTGGGCTTCGCCGTTCGGGAACGGCTCCTTGGGATCGATGACGTCGGGCTGCGACGGACGGGTCACCCCGTCGAGCCGCTGCGCCTTGCGGGCCTCATAGTAAAGCGAGTACTCGTCCCAGGTCACCTCGCGCACGCCGATCCAGAAGGGCTTGAGGTCGAGCTCCCGCGGCTTCTCCTCGCCGATCTTCGTCTTCCCGCCCGGCAGGAGAACGAGGTCGAACTTCACGGTCGAGTCGGGGATGGCCACCGTCTCCTTCTTGTCCTGACTTGCCTCGAGCGGAGTCGAGAGGGCGAGGGCGGGGACGGCGGCGAGGCAGGCGAAAATGAACGGCAGGGCGCGACCGGTCATGGAGTTCTCCCGAAGGATCAAGAGGGCAGATTATAGCGGCGGAGAGGGTCCAACGCCATAGACCGTGATACGCCGCGGAGCGCGCGAAGATCCCTAGACTCGCGCTCCGACCCGCGCCTTCCGGTGGGCGGCGACGTACTCCAGCAGCGCCTCGTTCTGGCGGAAGAAGCCGTGCTCCTCGGCCTCGTAGGGCGCCTTGAAGAAGCACGCCAGGTGGCGCAGGTTGCCGCTCTCGTTGGAGCGGTGGGCGAAGTCGGCCATCCGGATCAGGTCCAGGACCAGCGGCGACGCGAGCGCCGAGTCGCAGCCCTGCCAGATGAACTGGAGGATCATCTTGGTGCCGAGGAAGCCGGTGAAGTGGATGAAGTCCCACGCGGTCTTCCAGTCGCCGAGCGACGGGACGTAGTCGATCCGCACGCGGGAATGGGTCTCGTCGTCGCCCAGGATGTCGCGCAGGCAGTTGTCCTTGTCCTTGCACTTCGCCTGATTGGCGTCCGGCGCGTCGAGCACCTTGCCGTCCCGGTTGCCCAGCATGTTGTAGCCTTCCCAGGACATCACCTTCAGGTTGCGGGCGACGAACATGGGGGCGAGCGTCGTCTTCATCAGCGTCTCGCCGGTCTTGCCGTCGCGCCCGACGTGCGGCACGCCGTGGCGCCGCGCCAGTTCGTCCATCGCCGGGAAGCTCGACCCGATGCAGGTCGTGAAGTTGACGTAGGGCGCGCCCGACTCGACCGCCGCCAGCGCGTACAGCACGCTCGCCGGGAACAGGTCGCGCCGGTCCGCCTCGAGCAGCGCGAGGAACGACTCGACGTAGTGGAACTCGCGGGGCGGCACGAAGTGCGGCTCCGCCGAGGTCAGGTGGACGACGATCAGCTGGTCGAGCGAATGGTTCGCCTTGAACTCCGCGAGGTCCTTCTTGATCTGGTCGACCATGCCCCGGAGCGTGAGCGCCCGCTCGGCGGCGTCGGGCGCGATCGAGGCGACGCCCTTCCCGCTGTTCAGGGTGACGCCGGGGCGGAGGTTTTTCGAGTGGCGCTGCAGCGCGGGCCGGACGGCCTCCAGGATCTGCGGCGAGATCACGCCGTTGTCGCGGGCGAACTCCTCGGCCGCGGCGACCCAGTCGACCTTCCGAATCTCGTGGCCGCCGAAGATCATCTCGTCGAACCGGAGCAGGTCCAGGTCCTTGAAGTCCGAGAGCTCGGTGACGAGTCCCGACGTGGGGATGACGCCCGCCTTGAGCGCTTCCGCGCCCGTGACGGCGCAAGTGGCCACGCTCCCGCACGCCCCGACGATCCAGACGCCCACTTTCCGACTCATGTTGTCTTGCTCCGCTGTTCCTGAACCCTAATATCCGACCCAGCTCCGCTTTGGACGCCTTACTTCATGTTTCTCAGAAGAACGTCGCACGTCATCAGCACGTACCCCGTCACCAGGATCGGGTCCCCTTCAAACCATCCGGGGTTCTCGTTCTTCCAGAGCTTGTTCTCTTTCACCGACTTCACCAGCTGCTCGCCGATCTCCCGCGCCCAGTCGTGCTTCTTCCCGTCGAACGTCTCGAACGGGTTCTCGCCGACCGCTTCCAGGGCCCGGGCCATGACGAGATAATAATGATACAACCCTCGCAGGTGGTGGCGTTGCACCTGGTCAAAAGCGAATCCGGGGTGGATCTCGACCGAGTAGTTCTTCCGGACCCAGTCGACGGCCGACTTCACCTCGGGCGCGTCCTTCTTCAGGCCCGCGTAGAGGTACGTCTTGATGCCGTCGTAGGTCATCGAGCCGTAGCCCTGGATGACCTCCTTGTCGGCGATCTTCTTGGTGCCGGCCTTCTGCGCGCCCGGATCGGCGATTGGGCCATAGTAGAGGCTGCCGTCGTCGCCGACCGAGAGTCCCTTCGCCTTCATCGCCGCCAGGAACTCGGGGTTCTTGTTCGTTTCGCTGTTGTTCTGGCAGGAACGGACGAACTGGACCACGAGCTTCCAGAACTCGTCGTCCTGCGGAAGGCCGGACATCTTGAGCCCTTCGGCCGCGAAGCCGGTGGTCGAAAGGTTCGCGACGCCCTTCTTGCCGCTCGGCGAGTCGTCGCCGTAGCCCATGCCGCCCAGGTCCTTCCCTTCCTTCAGCTGGTTCTGCCTCAGGTAGGCCTGCGCGCCGCGGATCGCGTTGGCGACCTTGTCGGTGCGCTCGACGGACGAGAACGCCATGAGCGCGATGCCGGTGGCGTACGTCTTCACGAACGTGCCGGTGGGCCCTTCGCCGATCGAGCCGTCGGCGTTGACCTTCGAGAGCAGGTACTCGGTCGCCTTGTGCACCGGCTCCTTGTATTTCGCCTTGAGCTCGCCGGGCGCGCTGCCGAGCGCGGCGACGATCAGGCCCGTGAAGGAGGGGCTCGGCGCGACCTTGTCGCCGACGGCCTGGGTCCACGCGCCCGACTTGTCCTGCTGGGTCACGAGCCAGTCCGCGGCCGCGGCGTAGGTCTCGGTCACCTTCTTGGAGACATCGTCCTTAGGTGCCGCCGCGAGGAGCAGCATCGACACGGCGACGGCCAGGGTCTTCATGGTTCTCTCCCGAAATACTTGCGAATCACCGCATCATAACGCGGATTCCAGGGGGCGGACTCCGAAAAAGCGGCGCGAGAGAGGGCGGCGGCCGACGCGTCCGCGGACGCGGCGGTTCCCTGCTCGACGGCCTGCTGGCGGACCAGCTTGGCCTGGGCAACCGCCGGCGGCGGCGCGTGGACCGACCGGCCGAGCCGCGCGAGCTCTGCGGAAATCGCGGCGGCGCTCGAGGTCGCCTGGTCGAGCATCGACTGCGCGCCGGCGCCGCCCGATCCTTTGAGCAGCTCTTCGGCGAATTTGCGGCGGAGGTTCTCGAGCAGGGCGAGCGCCTCCTCGGTCCGTCCCGCCTTCAGCGCCTCCGCGGCCTCCTGGAACTGGACCTCGACGTTGGCGAGCGATTCGAGCTTCGCCGCTTCGGCGGCGGTCACGGCCTCGAACGCGGGATCCCCCGTCGCGCCCGATCGGCCCGGCGACGGGATCGAGAAGAGCACCGCGAGGAGCGCGAGACTGCCGGCGAGCAGCCGCGCCTCGCGGGGAATGCGGCGGGGCGGCAGCGGCGTCCGCGCGAGAGCGCCCTCGGCGTCGGCCCGGAGGACGAGCGCGATCTCGCCCGACGTCTCGACGGCGGTGGAGAGACGTTCGTCGAGGGCGAGGAGGCGGTCGAGGTGGATCGCGCAGTCGCGGATCGAGAACGCGCGGCTCCATTCGCGGAGCGCCATCGCGGCGGGAACGGCGGCGAGCGCGCCGGCGGCGGCCGCTCCCGGCAGGGAGACGCCCGCGAACTTCGAGACCATCAGCGCCAGGCAGGCGGCCACGGAGGCGTAGAACGCCCAGCGGATCGCGGCGTCGGCGACGCGCGCGGTCCGGATCCGGCGACGGTGCGCGGACAGCTTGTGAAGGAGATCGTCCACTACTTCTGATCCTCGCGCGAGTGGCCCTCGCGGAGCTTGACCTTCGGCTCGTCGGCGAGCTTCTTCTCCAGCCCGGTGATTTCATTCCGCTCGGCCGCCGTGGGCGTCCGGAAGATCACGCGGACGGGCGTCCCGCCCTTCGGCAGGAGCATGTAGTTCGCGCCGAACAGGGTGTCGTCGACCGCCTCCTCGAGCGGATTGTCGAGCAGCGCGGTGCGGTCGCGGAACGTCGTGACCAGCGAGCGGCTCCCCGTGGCTGCGAGGACCTTGTGCTTCTTCTCGCCCTTCGGGCTCGTGGGATCGGCCACTTCCATCCAGTGGCCGACGTAGGTCCAGCCCACGCGCGGCATCGGCGCGTTGCGGCGGACGCTGACGACCAGATCCTCGGAGCGGTGGGTCACGAGCTTGCCGTCCTTGTCCAGCCACTGGACGAGGATGAGGACGCGGGACCCCTGGTCCTGGATATTCACGTCGGTCTTCGCCGGGAGCTTTCCGCGCTTGAAGCCGGCCGACGTGAGCGCGAGGTCGAGGGCCTGGACGTTCGTCTCGAGCCGGATCACCGTCTCGTGCTCCTTGCCGCCTTCGCCGCAGCCGAACAGTTCGACGAGGCCGCGATTGACGAGGATCAGGCCCGGCACGACGAGTCCCGTGACCCGCTTGTTGTCCGCATCGCGCCGCTCGAAGATGAAGCCGCCGCCCTGGATCGGCGCCACGAAGTCGGGACGCTCGCTTGTCTTGCCGTCGAGAGCGACGTCGGGCTCATCGAGCGACGGAACGACGAGCCGCGGATTGGGCTCGTCGCCTTTCTCGTTGTCCTGGACCGCGACGGGGACGGGCTCGGGGGCCGGCGCCGGCATCACTCGAGGCGCCGACGCCATGGCGCGCGGCGCGCCGTCGCTCCGGGCCACGAAGACGAGCCCCGTGAGCGCCAGGACGGCGGAGAAGAGGATGATGGTCGCGAGGGTATTGGATGACGACATTCGGCCTCCCGTCGGGAGCACTACGCCCCACCCGCTTGGATGCAAACGGATTGCCAGACGCGATAATATAACGGCTTAGATACCAATACGTTAGACCTATTTCAATCTCGGCTTCGGCCGACTTGTCTACTTTATATACAAATTCTGCCCACCCCCTCGCCACCCTGCCGACAAACCGACTTCATGGATTTGTCGGAGGGAGGGACGGGATGCGACGGGCCAGGGTCACTGACCCGCCGCATCCCGGAAAAGGGGGAGGGCCTGAGAAGGGAGCTACTTTCGAATCCGAAGACGCTGCTCGAAGGAGGCGACCCGGTCCTGGATCGACTTCCCGAGATCCGTGACGCCGCCATCGTCCGCCATCGCGCCGCCGATGGAGCCCTCGGCGGCCTTGAGAAGATCGCGCGCCTGTCCGATCAGCGCCTCGAGCGTCGAACCGGATTCATCCGCGACCCCGGCATATGTCGCACCGGTCGCTCCGGTCCGCGCCGCCTGGTCGGCCTCGAACAGCGTCTCGATCGCGCGGGAGAATTCCTTTTCGGCGCGGGTCCAGCCGGGGGTGTTGCCGATCCGCACCTTCTCGACGATCTCCTTCGCCAGCTCGCCGAGCGTGCGGACCGTGAGAAGCGCCCGCTCGCGGAGCGAGAGCGTTTCGATCGCCCCGATCAGTCCGCGCGCTTCGTCCCAGCAGAACGACTCCTCGGTCAGCGAGAACACCAGGGAGCCGGCGTCCTTCCCCGACCGCTCCAGCTCGATCGCGCTTTCGATATCCGACATCAGCCGGCCGAGCGCGTCGGCGGAGGCCGTGAGGAACGAGTCCGCAATCTCCTCGCGATACGCCTTTCTCCTCCAGTCGATCCGTTTCTGCAGCTGAGCCTGCTTCCGACCGACGGGACACATCTCGTCCTTCGTCGCCGAGAGGTCGTCCGCCATCAGCCGGAGCCCCCGCAGCGCCGAATCGAACCGCTTCGCGGCCGCCGCGATCGCGTTCGCCTCTTCGGCCGGGGACGACACCCGGAAGATGCGCCGGACCGTCTGGTTGTCGGCCCCGACCACGACTTCGACCTCGCCCGGAGTCACGAACTTCTCGTGATGGACGAATCCGTTTCGTTCGACCGTCGCGGCGCGCGCAACTTCGTCGTCGACCGGAATCGTCCGCAGCGATCCCGTGGCCCACTCGACGCGGTTCGCGATCCGCCGGAACCGCAGGCTCACGCTCTCGCCCTCCTTGAGCGCTTTTCCCGTTCCGGCGACCTTCAGCTCGTACTCCCCGCCGGTCCGCCGGCCGGACCCCGTCAGGGCGACGTCGGCGTCCTGGCCGGCCACCCACAGCAACAGCAGCGCGTTGATCATCGATCCTCCACTTTCAAAGTCGACAGATCCCAATCGAAGAGCGCATCCTCCAGCGACGCGACCTCCCGGTACTCGCTCAGGGTCAGGGTGACGACGTGGGCGGGCGCGTCGATCACGGCCCGCAGCAGGAGCCCGCTCGCGCGGTCGACGGACAGCCGGATCGAGGAGATCTTCTCGCGCAGGCGGGAATCCTTCGGAACGAGAAGGAGGCGGGCGCATCCTTCCGCCCGATCGAGCCCCTCGGCCGCCGCCAGGGAGGCGCCCGGCTTCACCGTCACCGGCGCCACGCGCGATCCGTCGGCGGCGACGACCGACGCCGGCAGTTCCCTCGTCTCGGCCGGGCGGTCCGTGAGGACCTCGAAGAGTCCGCGCAGGGCGGCGCCGTCCAGCCTCCAGAGATCGAGCGGCTGAAAATTCTCGGGCTTCGACAGGTCCCAGCGGCGCGCGGTCCGCTCGCCCGGGCGTCGCTCCGTCGCCCGGCCGTCCCGGACGAGCATCCGCGACGCGCGCGACTCGAAGAGGAGCGCGTCGCCGGGACGGACGGCGAGCGTGCCCGACTGCAGGGTGACGCCGTCCTCGCGCTTCACGAACCGTTCGATCGTGAGCTGCGCCCGGAACGGGCTCTTCGCGGGCTCGGCGTCCTGGAGCCAGAGCGCGGCCGCCAGCAGGGTCATCATGGGCACACGTACCCGAGGAATTTCGGGCCTCCGCAGTCGAAGAAGAGCGTGACGTCGTCCAGCACCGGCGTGGAGAGCAGGATCGGCGAGCGGCGGTTTCCGAGGCCCGCCTTCAGCTTCGCGGTGTAGCGAAGCGTACCGTCGAGGGTCCGGGGGCGCCCCGACGTGCCGACCGTCGGGCTGAAAACAGGATTGCGATAGGGGCCGGTCCACGCGCCGGCGATCTCGACGCCGAGGTCGGCCACCGAGTCGCCGGGCCGAAGGAGGGTCGGCGGCACGGTGGACGCATCCGTCATCGTCGGCTTCATTGCCGCGTCGTATCCTTCGGCGAGCTCCGTCCACGAGATCCCCAGGAGCCGCTTCGTGCCGGGAAGGTCGACGTCGAACGGACCCGACGTGAACTTCGCGTCGGCGGGATCGTTATCCTCCGGCCGGTAGTAGCGGCCCCGGCTCCAGAGCTGCTGTATCCCCCAGAGTCCGCCGTTGAACCAGCCGCCGCGGTCCAGCCAGACGTAGAACTCGTCGAAGGTCGCGTCGGCGGTGAAGTTCGCGGGGAAGAGTCCGGCGTCGCCGGGGAGGTCGAAGAACTTCGACGGCTCGCCGCCCAGGCGGATCGTGTTCTTCACCCAGCCCGCCTTCGTCGCGCCCGGAAAGAGCGCCTGGAGCGAATGGACCGACCACCACGGCGTGTTCTGGAACGGCTGGCCCTCCTGCGCGAAGAGGTGCGTCATTCCGACGGTCCCCGGCAGCACGCGGCCGTTCACGTAGATTTTCACGGTCTCGGACGTCGGGAGCTTGCCCCGCGGATTGTCCCAGGTGACCGCGACGTGGGTCCATTCGTGGGGCCGCAGGATGTCCTTCAGGGTGGGGCCGAACACGAACGCGTGATCGGCGGCCTTGTCGTCCGCCCCGTTCGCCCCGCCCATCTCCCAGCTGTAGCCCGTCGCGGCGGAGAACCCGAATCCGAACGCGAGCGACGACGGGCGGAACTTGGGCAGGCCGCCCGCGTACGAGGGCACCGGCGACGGATCGCTCCCATGAGGCGGCACGAAGAACAGTCCGAACGGCGACGGATTGAGCACGTCGGGAAGCGCCGCGTGATAGCGGCTCAACGACAGCAGCGTCCGCCGCTTGGCGGTCGAATCCGGCGTGAACGCCGGCTTGATCCAGAACGCGACCGTCCCTTCGTTGAAGTTGAAGCTGACGTTCTCGTCGATCCAGTACCCGAACGCCGAATCCCGTTCGACGTACGCGCCGTCGATCCGAAGATCGCCGGAAGCGAGCTCGACGCCGTCGGGCGGCGCGCCGCGGAAGCTCCGCGCCAGGCGATAGCGGTCGCGCATCCCGGCGCGGGTCCCGTCGACCGGCGAATAGGGTGACGCGATCGACTCCGAGCGGTCGCCCCAATTGCGGCACAGCGTCCCGCGCCGGCCGAACACCGACTGCCACGCCCCCTGGGGCAGGCGGAAGCCGTCCCAGTACGGAGGCCACGTCATCCCGTTCCGGCTCGCGTGATGGTGAGCGGCGTGGTCGAAGTGGAAGTGGGCGTGGATCGCGGAGCCGAGATGGGCGCCGCCGGGGGCCGTCGTCGTCGCTCCGGGATAGAACTGGGGGTCGCTCAGCGTCGTCCAGAGCTCGCCCGGTGGCTTCGTGTCCGCTTTGGAGAAGTTCGATCCGACGGTCGGCAGCTGGACGTATCCCTCGTACTCCGCCTCCGACGGCGCGCGGCCGTTGTCGGGCTCCGGCCCCGCCTCGACGGACCGGTTGTTGTTCGTCTCGGGCCCCGCGCGGCGCGGCGAGAATTCTCCGCGGACGAACTGCGCCTGCGACGTCTCGCGCACGGCGTCGAACAGCTTCACGACCGCGACGACCTTGCGGACCGCGACGGTTTCGTGGTCGACGCCGCCGAGCGGCCGGACGATCCGGCCTTCCGACTCGAGCTCGAACAAACCCATCGGCGTGAAGCAGAACTCCGTCGAATGGACGATCAGGTCGGTCTTGTCGACCAGCGTGAACAGGGCGCGGTCGGGATTGAGCTCGTTGAGATGCAGGTTGGGATTGAAGTTGGCCTTGAGCACGTCGGCGAGGGCCTGCGACGCGGCGCGGAGCTGGAACGGCGAGCCGGGCAACCGGTTGCCGGAGCCGTCCAGGTCCCAGAAGTCGCCGGCGCGGCGATCGACGAGGAGTCCGCGGTCGACGAGCGCGTCGACGAACAGGTTGAACTGGGCCCAGCTGCCGAACGGGCCGCCGAAGGAGACGGCACCGTAGTCGAGCCCGGGGACGCCGGGGGACGGCTTGCGCTCCCGGCAGGCCAGGATCTCTTCGACGACCGTCGCGGCAGGGATGCCGTCGGGGCTCCGTCCGCCCGGGCCGGTGAACGGCACGGTGCGATAGAGCAGCCCGCATTCGTCGCCGGAGTCGTCGCGGCCGTCGTAGCGGTAGCGGAGGGAGGTCCACGAGTACGCCGATCCCGGGCTTCCGCAGGGGGAAGAGGAAACGGCGCCGCGACCCGAGGGCAAAAGATCGCGGCGCCGCTCCACGAGGAGGAAGCCTTCCAGGTCCGTCACGAGGGCCATCAGGACCTCGCGCGGCGCGGTGTTCACGTTGACGGGCGACCGCCGGACGAGCTCGATCCAGCGGGGATTAAGCGAGTCGCGGCCCCAGACGCGGTTGTGACCGGGGTCGCCGTTGCCGGGGTCGTAGAAGCGCAGCGGGGCGCCGATCGGCTCTCCCCGGAAATTCTTCTGATGGCCGGCGCGGTAGAGCGGCCCGCCTCCGCCCGTCGGACGGGGGAAATCCACGGGGTAGAGGCGGGCCGTCTCCGCGGAAAGGGGGACGGGGTTGCAGACGTCGGGATCCGACCAGGCGTGGACCGTGACGAAGGGGCGGACGCGCTCCAGCGCCGCGTCGTCGCCGTCCAGCGCGGTGCGAAGATCGAACACGCTGGCGTATCCCGTCGGCGGCCGGAACCGGAGGATCTTGTCTCCGAGTTCCGGCACGCCGACGGCAGGCTGCGCGCCCAGGATGTTCAGGATTCGCCGGAGGTTTCGGCTCACCGAATGGTCCGGCCCCCCGGGCGCGCCGTCGTTCACGTGGATGCGGGACTGGGCGTCCGCGATCCGGACGCGGTAGAGGTCGCCGTCGGACGCGTACGAGCCCGACGGCAGGAATCCGGCGTCGCGGATCTCGGCCCCGTCGACGCGGATCGTCCGATCCTCGGCAACGCTCCAGGAGGTCTCGGTCCAGAGCGAGCCGCGAAGGATCCGGTGCTGGAGGAGCGCCAGCGCCGCCTCGATGCCCGACTCCGCGGCGAACCGGGCGCGGACGGTGTCGACGTAGTTGAGGGAAGTCTGCCGTTCCACGCCGGCGAGCGTCGCGAACGTCGTGGCCAGGAGGGCCAGGACCGCGAGGGTTCCCAGCACCAGGATCAGCGCCACTCCCCGTCGTTTCGCCTTCATCGTCATCCTCCACCCGGGGAGTGCGAAAAAGGGCGAAAAACTCGACAGCGAAAATGACGGGTTCGCGAAAAAAGGTGAAAAAGAGACGAAGGGGGACTAGAGCCCCTCGAGGCGGCGGCGGATGAATTCGGCGCGGACGGCGTCGCGCTCCTCGGGATCGAGGATCTTCCGCTCGATCTTCTGCAGGTGGGCGGGCTGGGTGAAGATGAACAGCTCGTTGAGGACCTTGTGGGGGATGCCCGTGATGACGTTCATCGTGAGGCCGAGCCGGAGCGCCGACAGGAGGTCGGTCGCCTCCTCGGACGTGATCCGGCGGGCGTGCTTCAGGATGCCGTAGGCGCGCCAGACGCGGTCCTCGAGCTTGCGCGGCTCGTCGTCGATCAGCTTGTGGCGCCAGGACCGCTCGAACTTGAGGATTTCGGGGATGACCTTCTTGAGCTCCGAGATGATGTCCCGCTCGGACTTCCCCATGGTGATCTGGTTGGACACCTGGTAGAAGTCGCCGAGGGGCTGCGTCCCCTCCCCGTAGAAGCCGCGCACCGTGTAGTTGAGCCGCTGGAGCGACTGGAGCACCTTCTCCATCTGCTTCGAGAGCGCGGCGGCGGGCAGGTGCATCATCACCGAGATCCGCAGCCCGGTGCCGACGTTCGTGGGACAGGCGGTCAGGTAGCCGAACTGGGGGCTGAAGGCGAAGTTGAGCGAGCCCTCGAGCGCGGTGTCCATCCGGTCGATCTCTTCGTACGCCTCGTCGAGCTGGAGGCCTGACCGGATCACCTGGAGCCGCAGGTGGTCCTCCTCGTTGACCATGATGGAGATGGCTTCGTCGGCGCCCACGGCCACGCCGCGGTCGCCGTCGGCCTTCTCGTGTTCCTTGCTGATCAGGTGGCGCTCGACAAGCAGCGCCCGCTCGACCGACGACAGCTCACCGAGGGACCAGTAGACGAGCTTGCGGGGGAGCTTGCCTTCCTCGAGGCGCGGGCGGACGAACTTCTCCACCTCGGCGCGCACCTGCGGGGTGGCGACCGTCAGGAACGGAAAGCGGTGAAGGTTGCGGGCCAGGCGGACGCGGCTGGAAATCACCACGTCGCTTTCAGGACCCGTTCCCTTCAGCCACTCGCCGGACTGGCTGAGGAGTTCCTCGACTTTCATCGATTGAGCTCGAGCTCGATGGTCTTGATGCGGTCGCGGATCTCCGCCGCCTTCTCGAAGTCCTCGCTCTTCACGACCGACTCGAGGTCCCTCTTCAGGCGGATCAGTTCGTTTTCCTTCCGGACCTGCGCGTCGACGGTATGGGGCGTCTTTCCCGCGTGCTGGGTCGAGCCGTGGATCTTCTCCAGCAGCCGAAGCAGCTCGCTCCGGAAGACCTCATAGTCGTTCGCGCAGCCCAGACGGGCCTTCGTCTTGAACTCGGAGTACGTGATCCCGCATTCGGGACAGCGGACCTGGTTCACCTTCGGCGTCTTCGTGGTGGGCTCCATCAGCCCGCCCAGAAGGTCGCTGATCGAAAAATTGAATTTGAGATGAACGCCCGTCTGCCGGGCACATTCGTCGCAAAGATGGGCTTCCTTCTTCATGCCGCCTTCGATCGCGGTCAGATGGATCGTCGCGTGGTTCTTATGGCACTTTTCGCAGTTCATAGACTAACGATATTTTAACGCCCTTCCTCCGCCATTTCATCGTCCTTTTGATTTCGCCTTCGGCGCGGGGCGCTCCGACGACTTCGGGAGGGCCGGAACCTCCTTGCCGTTGCCCTTGTCGAGCCCGTCCACGATGTGCTTCTCCCACCGGTGGAGCTCGGCGACGCTGCCGAGCGTCGCCTTCCGGCGGATCTCCTCCCGGAGGCGGTTCTCATGCTCCAGCACGTCCTGCGCCCGGTTGGCGATCTCGACCGCCTTGCCCCTCGGGATCCGCACGACCCCGGACTCGTCGCCCACGATCCAGTCGCCCGGGGAGATCTGGTGCCCCCCGATCCGGATCGTGACGTTGATCTCGCCGAAGCCCTTCGGCTCGCCTGCGGTCGGCGTGACGATCTTCGCCGCGGCCGGGAAGCCGATCGCCCGGATGGCGTCGATGTCCCGGATGGCGCCGTCGATGACGATGCCCGCCAGCTTCCGCTGCAGGCACGATTCGCTCGCGAGCTCGCCCCAGATGGCCGGACCCTGCCCGCCGGCGTCGACGATGATGACGTCGCCGGGTTTCGCCACGTCGACCGCCTCGACGGGCTTGGCCCAGTCGCCGGGATAGGTGCGCACCGTGACCGCGGGGCCGACGATCTTCCGGCCCGGCGTCTGGAGGACGATGCCGGGCAGGTCGCCGGAGCGATGCATGGCGTCGGAAAGATTGGGGGTCGAGACCTTCTCGAGGATCGCGCGGATCTCCGCATCGGAGCTTCCGCGCTTGAAGAGCTCGCTGGCGGCGCCCTTCCCTTCGCGGATGGCCTTCAGGATCGTCCGGGTCGCCACCTCGGCGTTCGTGCTCTTGGAGATCGCCCCGCCGACGATCACGATCTGCGCGCCCGCCTTCACCATCGAGGGGGCGGTCTCGCTGTTGACGCCTCCGGCGACGGCGATCGGCATCGATACCGCCGCCCGCAGGCTCCTCAGCTCCGACGTGACGTCCAGCCCTCTCATCTGGTCGTCGATCGGCAGATGGAGGCCGACGTGGTGGGCGCCCCACTCCTCGCACCGCCGGGCGACCTCGATCAGCCGCTCTCCCTTGAGGCCCAGGAGGTCGACGCAGACGTCAATTCCGTAGTTGCGGCCGGCCTCGATGCATTCGAGCACGGTGGAGTCGCTCTCCGTGACGCAGACGGTCGCGCAATTGGCGCCCGCCTTGGCCGCGGCCTCGAACTCGGTCCGCCCGGCGTCGAGCGTCTTGGTGTCGGCGATGAGATACGCCTTGGGAAACTCGTTGCGCAGGGCGCGGATCGCCTCGAGCCCTTCGCTCTTGAGGAGGGGCGTCCCCGCTTCGATCCACGTGGCGCCGCCCTTCCACGCCTCCCGCGCCACGACCATGGCGCGAGAGAGCTCGAGAAAGTCGAGCGCGACCTGCAGCGTCGGTTCCATCCGGCCCATCCTAGCATTAACCTCCTGTTTTTTCGCGTCATTCCCCTTCGGCGGATGTTCCATTAGGAAGAGGAGGATTCCCCCATGACCTTCGATCTCAGTCGTCGCGGATTCCTGGCCGCCTCCGGACTGCTGGCCGCCGCGCCGCGGACGAGCCTGGCCGCGACCGCCGCCCCCGCCGAGCCGCCGAAGTTCCAGCTCGGCACGATCACCTACAACGTCGGCGCCTCGTGGGACCTCGCGACGCTCCTTCAGGCCTGCAAGACCGCCGGCTTCGGCATGGTGGAGCTCCGGACCTCCCACGCCCACAAGGTCGAGCCCGACCTCTCGCCCGACCAGCGTCGCGACGTGAAGAAGCAGATCGAGGATTCCGGGGTCCGCCTCTGGGGATTCGGATCGGTCTGCGAGTTCCACGCGCCGCAGCCGGAGGTCGTGAAGAAGAACATCGACGACTGCCGCGCCTTCTGCAAGCTGGCCGCCGACCTCGGAGCCAAGGGCGTCAAGGTGCGCCCCAACGGGGTGCCCAAGGGGGGCGAGCTCTCGAAGACGCTGGACCAGATCGGCAAGGCCCTCCAGGAGTGCGGCAAGGCGGCGGACGAGAACGGCGTCGAGATCTGGGTCGAGGTCCACGGCGCGGTCACCCAGAATCCTCCCCATATCCGGACCATCCTGGATGCGTGCGGACACAAGAGCGTCGGTGCCTGCTGGAACTCGAACCCCACCGACGTGAAGGACGGCTCGATCCGCGAATCGTTCGAGCTCCTGAAGAAGGACATCCGATCGTGCCATATCAACGAGCTCTGGAGCGGCTATCCGTACCGCGAGCTCTTCACCTCGCTCAAGTCGATCGGCTACGACAGAGTCACGCTCATGGAATGCCCCGGCGTCGCCGAAGCGGCGGGGGCGAAGACGCCCGAGGCCGCGGTCCGGTTCATGCGCTACTACAAGGCCCTCTGGACCGAGCTCTGCCGCTGAAAGTTATTATTTTCACGACCTTCCTCCCGAGGTCATGGGATATCATAGGTGGGGAGAGCGGGCCTGTATGGCGGCTGAGGGTAAGGGCATGTCGGATTCCCGTTCCGCGGGTGCGGCGTCCGGTTCGGGCGGCGGGGCCAAACCCCAGACGGGCTCCAGCGGCAAGCACAAAAAAGCTGAACTGCGGCGCCACGTCCGCTTCGTCCCCGAGAAAGCCTCGGCCCAGCTCTACCTCAAGGGGTTCCTGACCTCGATTGGGATCAATCGGAAGAACGAAGCCCAGTACGTGGTGAACCTGTCCGAAAGCGGCGCGCTCATCGTCCTCAGCTCCAAATTCCAGGCCGGCACCAAGGTCCAGGTCCGCATCGAGATGGAGAAGTTCCAGGACGTGATCGAGGCCGAAGGCGAGATCCGCTGGTGCTATCAGAGCGCCCGGGACGCGACCGAGTACTTCGCCGGCGTCATGTTCAAGAACCTCCCGGCGATCCAGGCGACCCGCATCTCCAAGATGCGGGACTGGTTCACCTCGCCGGAATACAAGCTGAAGTCCTCCACCCGGCGGCGGCTGGCGGGCCCGCTCGAGGCGGATCCGCCCCTCAAATTCGACTAAATCCCGCCGAATTCACATTTTCCCCTGCGCCGCCATGCGCCATGGGCTATCCTATACCCATCGGACGGATGGTTGTTCAGGGGTAAAGGGGAAGGTTCCATGGCGACCGTATCGCACGTCAAAACGGGCAGCGAACTCCGCACGAGCACCCGCTTCCAGGTCGGCGGCGTCGCGACCCCGATGGTCTATGAGCACGGCTTTCTCGCCTCGATCGGCATCGGACGCTTCAACCAGGCCCGCGCAGCGGTGAACCTCTCCGAAGGCGGCGTCCTGGTCCGCACCCATGACCGCATGAAGTCCGGCACCAAGGTCAAGGTCCGGCTGGAGATCGAGAAACTGAACGACATCATCGAAACCGAAGGCGTCGTGAGCTGGTGCTTCCAGTGCGCCAAGCAAGAAACGAACTTCTACGCCGGGATCCGGTTCACCAACATGCCGCCCCCGCTCGCCTCGAAGATCGCGAAGCTGCGCGGCTATTTCACCTCTCCGGAGTACCGGAACAAGACGGCTCACCAGCGGCGGCGCCAGGAGACGCTCGGCTTCGAGTTCGGCAGTTAGAGCCGCCCGGCGTCGGCGTCTGATGTAGTGAGATGACGATGCGGCTTCTGGCCTTCTTCCTCCTGTTCGCGCCGCAGTCCGATCCGGTCCGCGAACTCATCGACCGCATGCGATCGGACGCGCCCCACGAGCGCAACCACGCGTACACGCAGCTCCAGCGCCTGGGCAAGAACGCCGTCCCCGCGCTCCTGCGGGTTTCCCGGGACCAGGATGCGGACCTCGTGGTCCGCGCCCGGCTGCTCCTGAAAACGATCGAGCTGCGCGAGTCGCTTCTCCCCGCCCTCCTCCGCGAGCTTCCCGGCCTCGACGAGCGGCTGGCGCAGACCGGAAGCGAATGGACCGCGGCGCTGTTCGAAGCCGTGCGGCACGGAGACAACGGCCCCGCCCATCCCGCGCTCCGCCGCAGCCACCTGAACGCGATCGCCGAAGGCGCCCTCCGCGGGGCGCAGACCCACGACGAAATCGTCGCCGTCTGCAAGATCGTGGACCAGCACCGCCTGCATGCCGCCGCCCCGGAACTCCGGCGCCTGCTCGCGAGCTCCGAGTCCGACCTCCGGAGGACGGCGCTCGCGCTGCTCGCAAGCTTCCGCATCGACGGCCTCGAGGAGGACCTCCCCGCGCTGCTGGAAGATCCCGACGTGGTCTCCTGCGTGCGCTCCCGCCTCTACCGGATGAGGCGGGCCGCGTTCGTGCCCGTCCTGCTGAAGTACCTCGCCGACGGCCCGCCGGATGCGCGGGAAGTCGCCGGCGAGCTCCTGCTCGATCTTCAGCGCCCCGAGACGCTTCCCGTCTTCCTTCGCCTGCTGCGCGATCCGGATCCGACGATCCGCCGGCTCGCCGTCACGGCCGCGGAGCGGTTCGACGCGCCCGATCTCGTCGCCCGCATGCTCGACCTCGTCGCCGATCCCGATCCCCTCGTGCGGGAGCGCGTGGTCCGCGTCCTGAGACGGTCGGGCATGCCCGGCGTCAGCTGCTTCATCCGCCCGATGCTGAAAGCCGATGATCCCGATGTCCGGAACGCCGCGGTCCAGGTCCTCTGGTGGATCGGCGCCAAGGAGTGCGCGCCCGATGTGGCCGCCCTCCTCGAGGATCCCGATCCCGACGTCCGCCACGAGGCGCTGCTCGGGCTGCGCACGTTCCATCTGCCGGCGACCGTTCCCGCGATCCTCCGCCGGCTGACCGATCCGAGCGACGATCTCCGGCAGGAGGCCGCGGAGGTGCTCCTGACCCTGGATTGCCGGGAGGTCCTCGAGTCGTTCACCGCGCGCCTTCGCGACCGGGAGCCGGCCCCCAAGCTCGAGGCGATGGAGGCCCTGAGGCGGGCCGGAGCGAGCCAGGCCGCTCCGGAGATCGCGCGGCTCCTGGTCGACGACGAGGAGGATGTCCGCCTCGCCGCGCTCCGGACGCTGCGGTCGCTCCGGGTCCGCGAGCTCAACACCGAGATCCTCCCCCTGCTGACCTGGGCCGACGGCGACGAGAGCCAGCTGGCCGAGGAACTGCTGAGCGACGCCGAAGCGAAAGACCTGCTCCCGAGGTATCGCGAGCTCCTGGAATACGAGGATCCGTCGGTTCGGCAGAAGGCGGCCCGGCTTCTGGGAGGATTGCGCGATCAGGAGTCGGCGTCGAGGATCGAGCTCCTCCTTGAAGATCCCGACGCCGCCGTCCGTGCCGCCGCCTATTCGGCGATCGCCCAGATCGCCGGATCCTCGGCAGTCTCGATTCTCGCCCGAGGCGGAACCGATCCCGACGAAGGCGTCCGGATGCAGGTCGCCCAATCGCTCGTGGAGGTCCGCTCCCCCGCCGCGGTTCCGATCCTGGCGCCCTTCCTCGTCAAGGCCGAAACGAGATCCGCCGCCTTCCGCCAGCTGCGATGGCTGAATCTGCCCGACATGATCCCCGCGCTGGCTCCGCTGCTGGAGCACGCGGACAAGGATCTCCGCCACAATGCCGTCGAGCTTCTCGCGACCCTGGACACGCCGCGCATCCTGCCGCTCCTGAGAAAGGCGCTGAAGGACGAGCATGCCGACACGCGCGCCGCCGCCGCCGGCGTCTTCCGGCGCCAGGAGGCGCCCGAGGTCATCCCCGATCTCATTCGATGCCTCGCGGACAATGAGGAAGACGTCCGGATCCGCGCCGTCCAGGCCCTCGCGCGCCAGGGGGCCCGCGAGGCGGTTCCCGCCCTGATCGCCCTCCTCCCGGACGACACGCAGACGGTGCGGGCCGCGGTCGTCGAGGCGCTGGGCGAATTGCGGGCGCCCGAGCTGAAACCGCTGCTGCCCGAACTGCTCCGGGACTCCGATTGGCGGGTGCTCCAGACGGCCATCGAGGCCGCCGCGACGGCCGGGATCGCGGAGGCGATCCCTCGGCTCCAGGAGCTGAGGATCGGCGACTACCTCGACTACCGGGATCCGGCCGCCGGCGCTCTCCTGCGTCTGGGAGATCTGTCGGGCATCGAGCAGATCTTCCGGGGCGGCGCCTGGGACCTCTTCGCGTTCAACCGGGTCGGCTGCCCGGAAACCTGGGACCGTCTCCGCAGTCTGCGCTGGACCGGCCCGTCGCGGTACTCGCCGCTCGCGCTGTGGGACCGGGTCGCCGCCGAAGCGGGGCTCTCCCTCGAGGTCGATCCGTCGCTCTTCCAGAACCTGTCGGACGACGACTCCTGCTTCCCGTCGCGCAACGGCACCGCGACGCTCCTGGAAGCGCTCCAGGCGCTGAGGGGCGACACGTGCGTCATCTTCGCCGTCGACCGCCTGCGGGTCCTTCCCCGCGCCCGGGCGCTGGAGTTCTGGCAGGACTGGGCCCGCCGCCGTTCCTGACGGCGGAGGTCTGGACAGCCGGCAATCGTTCATCTATCATCCGATCCCCGTCGTACTACCGGAACCGAATGGGAGGATGATCGCATGTCGCTGATGCTGATGGCCGTCCTGTCGCTCGCGGCGCAGGACAACACGCTCACGGACGACGAGAAGAAGGCGGGCTGGAAGCTCCTCTTCGACGGCAAGACCACCGAGGGATGGAAGGGCTACAAGAAGGACAAGCCGAGCGACGGCTGGCAGGTCGTCGACGGCGTCCTCACGCTCGCCAAGGGAGGCGGCGACATCTGCACGGTCGAGGAGTTCGGCGACTTCGAATTCCAGATCGACTGGAAGATCTCCCCGGGCGGCAACAGCGGGATCATGTATCGCGTGGCCGAGACCCGCGGCGCGCCCTACGAGACCGGGCCCGAGTACCAGGTGCTCGACGACGACAAGCACGGCGACGGCAAGAACCCGCTCACGTCCGCCGGCTCGATCTATGCCGTCTATCCGCCCGCGAAGAAGGTGGCGAAGCCGGTGGGCGAATGGAATCACACGAAGGTCGTGGCCAAGGGGAACAAGATCGAGCACTGGCTCAACGGCGAGAAGGTCTGCGAGGCCGAGATCGGCAGCGAGGACTGGAACGCGCGGGTGGCGAAGAGCAAGTGGGCGAAGGTGACGACGTACGGCAAGGAGACCAAGGGGAAGATCGACCTCCAGGACCACGGGAACAAGGTGGAGTTCAAGAACATCAAGATCCTGGTCCTGAAGTAACCGAGAGACTTCGAAAAGCCCCCGGTCGTGCAGGCCGGGGGCTTTTTACTAGGCGCGGCGGACCGCCGACAGGTCCATGGACTGAAGCGTTGAGGGAAGGGCCTGGAGCCACGCCTCGAAATCGCCTTCCGCGGGCGCGCTGATCTGCAGTCGCGGACCCCGGACCAGGATCTCGCCCTTCCCTTTGGTCCACAGGGGGACGACGACCGCCTCGCGGTGGAACCCCAGCGCGTCGGTGACGGCGAGGATGCGCAGGATTTCGGGCTGGCCGAAGGAGTCCATGCGTCAATCCTACCAACCGTCGGCGCTTTCTTGAACGCCGTTCGTAATGTTCCTATCATTTCTATCCTTCATTCGCGGAGGGCTCATGCGCCGGATCCTGCTGGCGGCGGCGGTACTGATCGCGGGCTGCGACCCCGGGTCGGGAAAGAAGCTCACCCTCGCGCTCATCCCCAAGGGCACCACCCACGAATTCTGGAAGTCGGTCCACTTCGGCGCCCAGAAGGCCGCCAAGGAGCTCGACGTCGACATCATCTGGAAGGGCCCGCTCCAGGAGAACGACCGCCAGGGCCAGATCAACGAGGTCGAGACCTTCATCAACCGCGGCGTGTCGGGCATCTGCCTCGCCCCTCTGGACAGCAAGGCGCTCCGCAAGTACGCGTCCGCCTCGATGGCGAAGAAGATCCCCGTCGTGATCTTCGACTCCGGCCTGGAGGGCGACGACTACGTGAGCTATGTTGCGACGGACAACTACAAGGGCGGCGTCCTGGCGGGCCAGCACCTGGCGAAGGTGCTGGGCGGCAAGGGGAAGGTTGCTCTGCTCCGCTACATGGAAGGCTCCGAAAGCACGGTGCAGCGCGAGCAGGGCTTCCTCGATGCGATCGCCAAATTGAAGGACATCGAGGTGATCAGCCAGAACCAGTACGCCGGCGCCACCGCCGACACGGCGCTCAAGGCGAGCGAAAACCTGCTCTCGTCGCTCAAGACGGCCGACGGCGGCCTCAAGATCGACGGTCTCTTCGCCCCGAACGAGTCGAGCGCGATCGGCATGCTCCGGGCCCTCCAGACCGCCAAGCTGGCCGGCAAGATCAAGTTCGTGGGATTCGACACCTCCGAGCGCCTGGTCGCCGCGCTCAGGAGCGGCGAACTCCACGGCACCGTGCTCCAGAATCCCATCAACATGGGATACCTCGCGGTGAAAACGATGGTCTCCCATCTTCGCGGCTCCGCCGTCGAAAAGCGCGTCGACACCGGCGTCGCCATCGCCACCCCCGAAAACATGGACCAGCCGGAGATCAAGGCCCTCCTCCGTCCCGAACAGGCGCAATGACCGCCGCCGCCCGCCTCGAGATGACGGGCGTCCGCAAGCGCTTCGGCGCGACCGTCGCGCTGGACGGCGTCGACCTCGCCGTTTCCCCCGGCGAATGCCATGCCCTGGTCGGCCAGAACGGCGCCGGCAAGAGCACGCTCATGAAGGTGCTCTCCGGGGCGCATGCCGCCGACGAGGGCAGCATGCGGCTCGACGGCGTCCCCTACGCCCCGCGCCATCCGCTCGAGGGCCGCCGCCGCGGCATCGCGATGATCTACCAGGAGCTCTCGCTCGCGCCCCATCTCACGGTCGAGGAGAACATCGTCCTCGGGGTCGAGCCGTCGCGATTCGGCTGGCTCGATCGGGGCGAGATCCGGCGCCGCGCGACGGACGCCCTCGCGCAGCTGCAGCATCCGGAGATCCGGCCGGACGTCGTCGCAGGACGGCTGACCGTCGGCCAGCAGCAGATCGTGGAGATCGCCCGGGCGCTCGCCAGCGGCTGCCGCGTCCTGGTGCTCGACGAGCCCACGAGCTCGATCACGCAGCGCGACGCGGAGCAGCTCTTCGCGCTGCTGGAGCGGCTGCGCGGCCAGGGAATCTCGATCGTCTACATCTCGCACTTCATCGAAGAATGCAAGCGGGTGGCCCAGCGCTATACGGTGCTCCGGGACGGTCGGACGGTCGGCGGCGGCGCGATGGCCGACGCCACTCCCGCGCAGATCGTCGACCTCATGGTCGGCCAGAAAATGGAGCGCCTCTATCCGCGGTCGAAGCGCACGCCGGGCGATGTCCTCCTCGCGGCCGAGGGGCTGGAGCTGCGGCGCGGCGAGGTGCTGGGCCTCGCGGGCCTCATCGGAGCCGGCCGAACGGAACTGCTCCGGCGGCTGTTCGGTCTGGCCCCCGGACCGGCGACGCCGGCGGAAAGCTGGCGCCGGGGCCTGGGCTTCGTCAGCGAGGACCGCAAGAACGAGGGGCTCGCGCTGGGGCTCACCATCGCAGACAACCTCACCCTCTCGAAGCTCGAGGCGCTCGTCCTGCCGTCGCGGCAATCGTCGGCCACGCGCCGGTGGACCGACGCGCTCGCGGTGAAGTGCCTCGGCCCGTTCCAGCGCATCGCCGATCTCTCGGGCGGCAACCAGCAGAAGATCGCCCTCGCTCGGCTGCTCCATCACGACGTCGACGTGCTCCTGCTCGACGAGCCCACGCGCGGCATCGACGTCGGATCGAAGGCGCAGGTCTACCAGCTGATCGACGACCTCGTGTCGAAGGAGAACAAGGCGGTGCTGATGGTCTCCAGCTACCTCCCGGAGCTCCTCGGGATCTGTGACCGGGTCGCGGTGATGCGGCGCGGGAAGCTGGGCCCCGCCCGGCCCGTCGAGGAGGTCGACGAGCACTCGCTGCTGCTCGAAGCGACGGGGGACTCGGCCGCATGAACGTCCGGGGCTGGCTGGTCCGTCTGGGTCCGCTGCTGGGGCTGATCCTGGTCTTCCTGTTCTTCCTGATCGCGGTGTGGATGAAGACCGGGCGCAACAGCTTCGCGACGCCGGGAAACCTCCAGACGATCGCCCTGCAGAGCGCGATCGTGGGAATGGCGGCGCTGGGAATGACGCTGATCATCCTGGCGGGGGGCATCGATCTCTCGATGGGGTCGGCGGTGGCGTTGACGAGCGTCGTCGCTGCGGTCCTGATGAAGTCGCGGGGTTGGCCGGCCTTCCCCGCCGCCTGCGGCGCCATCCTGGTCGGCGGCCTCTGCGGCCTGACGAACGGCGTGCTCATTACCCGGCTGCAGGTCGTCCCGTTCATCATCACGCTGGGGATCCTGCTCATCCTCCGCGGCGCCGCGAAGGGTCTCGCCGAGGAGCAGACGGTCATCCCGCCGCCGAGCGCGATGGATTCCCTGCTCGACATGAGTTCGGTCCTGCCGTCGGGAGTCTGGCTGCTGGCGGTCCTGGCGGCCGGCGTCAGCATCGTCATGCGCTACACCCGCTTCGGCCGGCATCTGTATGCGGTCGGCTCGAACGAGGCGGCGGCGCGGCTCTGCGGCGTCCCGATCACGCGGACCAAGATCCAGGTCTACGCGCTGGGCGGGCTGTTCGCGGGGATCGCGGGGTTGTTCCAATATTCGCGCCTCGCGATGGGCGACCCGACGGCCGCGCCCGGTCTCGAGCTCGACGTCATCGCCGCGGTGGTGATCGGCGGCGGAAGCCTCGCGGGCGGCGAGGCGTCGGTGCTGGGCAGCCTCGTGGGCGCGCTGTTCATGATGACCATCCGCAACGGCTGCTCGCAGATGGACTGGCGGAACTGGGTGACCGAGATCGTCGCGGGCGCGATCATCATCGGCGCGGTCGCCCTCGACCGCCTCCGTCACCGCCGGGGCTTGTAGGCGGCGCGGACCTTCTTGCAATAATCGGTAAGCGCTTCGAGCGGCTGGTCGCCGCTGATGACCGGGTGGCCGATCGCGACCAGCTCCGCGCCCTTCGAGACCGCGCGGACCGCGTCCTCCACGCCGAACGTGCCGACGCCGATGGGAATCTTCACCGCCGCCAGCACGTCGTCCAGCCACTGGACCGAATCCTTCGTCGCATCGGCGCGCCGCTGGTCGGCCCCGTAGTGCAGGTACACCATGTTCACGCCCCACTCCTCGCACTGACGGGCCCGCGCGGCGACGTTCTTCACGCCGATCAGGTCGACCACCACCCAGACGCCGCTCTCCTTCGCGGCCGTGATCCCCGCCTTCACGGTCTCGTCGGGCGCGTTCGCGCAGATCGTCATCACCTGCCCGCCCTGCTTCTGGGTCAGCAGGTTGTTCTTCCCGCCGGAGTCCATGGTCTTGTAGTCGGCGAGCACCGGATAATCGGGATAGGCGCGCTTGAGCTGGCCGATCGTCGCGGCCCCCTGGGCCACGATAAGCGGCGTGCCGACCTCGAGCCAGTCGACGCCGGCCTGGATCCCGATCTTCGCCATCGCGATGGCCTCGTCGATGGTGGGATAATCGAGCGCGATCTGGATGACGGGCGGTTTGATGTTCATGCGACCATCTTATTCGCGAAAGGAATTCATCCGTTAACAAAAACTGGTCCGAGGCTAATGTGTTTAGTTATCATTCTCGCGTCGCCGGAGCGGATCGACAGGCACCAGGGACTGGGGACTCATGGATCAACCCGCCGCGCAACCGCTCAAGTGGTACCAAGGGCTCGAGAAATACTGCTGGGTCGTCCTGGTCATCTCCGCGCTCGGCTGGCTCTTCGACACGATGGACCAGAACCTCTTCAACCTGGTCCGCAAGGTCTCCGTCGAGGATCTCATCTACCCCCATGCGGAGTTCGTGAAGCTCAAGCACGAGGAGCGGCTCAAGAAACTGACCACCGAAGAGCGGGTCGCGTTCGAGAAGGACGTGAAGCGCATCGGCGGCAACGTGACGTCGATCTTCCTGATCGGCTGGGCGGCCGGCGGCTTCCTCTTCGGCATCCTGGGCGACCGCCTGGGCCGCACGAAGACCATGATCATCACGATCCTGATCTACGCCATCTTCACGGGAGGCAGCGGCCTCATCGGCATGGGGCCGTTCCCGCGAAGCTGGGAGCTCTACGGATTCATGCGGTTCATGACGGGGCTCGGGGTCGGCGGCGAATGGGCCGCGGGCGCCGCGCTCGTGGCCGAGACCTTCCCCCAGCGGTCCCGGCCCATGGCCCTCGGACTGCTGCAGGCGCTGTCGTCCGTCGGCAACATGCTGGCGGCCATGATCACGTTCGGCATCGAAGGAGCCGGCCTCGGCTGGAGAATCGTCTACTTCGTCGGCGCCGCGCCGGCGCTGCTCGTCCTCTGGATCCGCCGCTCGGTCAAGGAGCCGGAGCAGTGGGTGCACGCGAAGGAGCGGGCGTCGATGGGCAAGGAGATGGGCAAGATCGGCGAGCTGTTCACCCATCCCGTCCTGCGGCGCAACCTGATCGCCTCCGTGCTGATGGGAACGGCGGGCGTCGGCGCCCTGTGGGGCATCGGCTTCTTCAGCACCGATTTCGTCCTCGGCGAGCTGACCGCGGCCGGCGTGGACCCCGCCACCCGGAACCAGACGAAGAACATCATGTTCTTCCTCCAGAACCTCGGCTCGTTCTTCGGCATCTACACGTTCGCGATCCTCGCGGAGAAGTGGAACCGCAAGAAGGCCTTCTACCTGTCCTACGCGGTCGCCTGGGTGTCGATCCTCGTGTTCTTCTGGACGCTCGGCGGGGCGGGAGCGAACGCCAAGACGCTCGCGCTGATCCTGGCGCCCGTGCTCGGCTTCTGCACGCTGATGCCGTTCTCGGGCTTCACCATCTACTTCCCCGAACTGTTCCCCACGCGGCTGCGCACCACCGGCTGCGGGTTCGCCTACAACGCCGCGCGCATCCTGGCGGCCGGTGCGCCTCCCCTGCTCGCCTCGCTGGCGGCCTCCCTCGCGGTCTACGACGGCACCGGAAAGATGGTGAAGGGCGGCTTCGCCCCGGCGGCGTCGATCGTCGTCTGCGTCTACGTCCTGGGATTCGTCGGCACCTGGCTGGGACCCGAAACCAAGGGCAAGCCCCTGCCCGACGACAAGGATTTCGAGGTCGCCCCGCAGATCAAGGCCGCGTCGGCGCCCCAGCAGACCTGAAGCGAAGCCGCCTGCCGCTTCATGGAATTTTAACATTTCCGAGTGATCGTCTGCCCGGTGGTGCAACTCAACTGCAGACGATATGCTCAAGGAAATGAACGTGGACGACCCCGAAGAGCTCCTGGAACAGAGCCGCCGGGGATCCACCCAGGCGTTCGCGGCCATCGTCCGCCAATACCAGTCCCGCGTCCGCGCCTACCTCGCCCGATACGTGCGGGACCGCGACGCCGTCGAGGACCTCGCGCAGGACACCTTCCTGCTCGCCTATCGGAGCCTCTCGAGCTACCGCGGCGAGTCGAGCCTCGGCGTCTGGCTCATCGGCATCGCCCGCAACGTCGCCCTCATGCACGTCCGCGACCAGGCCCGCCGGCGCGTCCGCGAGACGGAAGTGCTCCAGGCGGCGCTGGGCCGCTGGCTGACCGACGCGATCGAAAAGGACGCCGCGCGGCTCACCGATCGCGACCAGACGCTCCGCGCGCTGGAGCTCTGCCTCCAGGAGCTTCCGGAGCACAGTTCCGCTCTCGTCGAGAACTACTACTTCAAGGGCCGGACCGCCATCGAGATGGCGCGCGAGCAGGGCAAGAAAGAGAGCGCGATCGGGATGATGCTCCTGCGCATCCGCGAAATCCTCGGGCGCTGCATCCGGACCCGGATGGCGGAAACGGGGGCCCACGCATGACCTCCGAAGAGATCCGCGACCTGTGGAGCCGCTTCCTCGCGGGCGAGGAGCTCGCCTCCGAGGCCCAGAAGACGCTCGTCGACGCGCTCGACGGCGATCCGGAGCTGCGGGAGTCGCTGCTCGAGAATCTCCAGCTCGACGGCGTCCTCCACGCGATGAGCTCCACCCGCCGGCACGGCGAGGCGTTCGTCCGGACGCTGAGCGACTGCCTCGGCGCGGAGCACGACGCGACGCGCTTCGTCCGCAAGGTCGAGAGCCGCCTCAACGAGAATCCTCCGCCGCCGTCGGCGCCTCCCTCCACGGGCCGCCGGAACAAGTCGGACACGACGCGCATCTTCCGCCGCCGCTCCGCGGCGTCGACGTCGGGCGAAACCGCGTGGAAGCCTGCGCTGATTGCCGCGGCGGCATTCATCGCGATCCTGCTTCTCGTCACCAGCCCGGTGAAGGAACCGCGCCGGTTCGGCGCGAAGCCGGCGCCGTCCGCTCCCCAGGTGACGCAGGGGCCGGCGCCCTCCCCTGCCCCGGAGAAGCGCGAGACGCCTCCCTCTCAGGTCGTGACGCCGGAGGTCCCGCGCACCGCGCCCTCGTTTGTTCCCGCGCCGAAGCCGGAAGAGACGCCGAAGGCCGTCGTCTCGGAAGAAGATCGCCGCAAGATGGACGAGGAGCTGAAGAAGAGCATCCTTCCGTCGCGCACGCCGAAGACCGACGTCGTCCCCGCCCCCTCGGCGGTGGCCAAGGCGCCCCTCCCGACCGTCGTGGAGCGCGTGGACAGGATTGTCTACATCACCCGGGGCTCGGACAAGGTGCGCCTCAACATGGGCGACGAGGTCGCCGTGGGAAACACCATCGACACCTACCCCGCCGCCTCCGCGCGGCTCCGCTTCAGCGACGGGACCTGGATCGAGATCGGCGGGGGCTCCTCCTTCCGCGAACTTCCCTCAACGACCGGTCGGAAGATCTTCCTCGCGTCGGGCACGCTGGAATCCCAGATCACGAAGCAGTCGCCCGACCGGCCGATGGTGTTCACCACGCCGACCGGCGAAGCGACCATCCTGGGAACGACGATCCGGCTGACGGTCGCCAACGATCCCAAGCCGGGAACGACCCTCGAAGTGAAGGAAGGAAAGGTCCGCCTCAGGAATCTGCTCGACGGCAAGACCGCTGAAGTGGTGACGGGCCAGTTCGCCGTCGCCGCGGCGGGCGCCGACCTCGTCCCCCAGAAGTCGTTCGGCGACGAAGTCCTCGTGAAGTTCGGCCCCGCCGACGTGGCGCTCAAGCCGGGATGGGTGCTGGACTCCGGCGAGGAGTTCGATCCGAAGCGCGGCTACGGCTGGAAAGGCCCCAAGGAGGGCGAGCTGATTCCGGGCCTGACCTGGCGGGACGGCCAGGGAAAGATCTGGCCGAAGCGCGCCGGGCGGTTCGCCGCGCGGCGCACCACGGACCCCACCGCGGATCCGCTGAAGACGACGGACATCGTCGCCGGCTGGGCCGGCCAGGTGGAAACGTGGAAGATGCCGCTCCCGAACGGGCGGTACCTGATCTCCGTCTGCTGCGGCGACGTTTCCTACGAGCAGGGACCCCACCATATCAACGTGGAGGGGATCCAGCTCATCGACCAGAAGATCAACAAGGCGGGACAGCTCATCGAAGTCCTCAACGTCCCCGTCGAAGTCAAAGACGGCGAACTGAACATGATCGTCGGCGGCAATCCGGGGCCGAAGAAGTCCGCCGACGGCAGTACCGACACGTGCATTAACTACCTGCTCATCAAGCGGGTTCGGAAGTAACCGGCAGCCCAGTTCACGTCGGGCGAGCATTTCGAGCACAAAACCGACCCGCTTGGAGTCTGTCCGCAGCCGGGTCGGCCGAAGGAGGATGCGATGAAGACCCTGGTGATGGTGCTGTGCATGGCGGGCGTCGCGCTCGCCCAGCAGCGCAGCAAGCCGCCGCAGGAGCCGCCGGCCACCGACCGCGCGGCCCTGGGCAAGACCAAGAAGAACAAGGAAGACGTGGACGTGTCGATCAAGACCGGCACCGAGATCGCGTACGACGACAACATTCTCGACCTGAACGACAAGCAGATCAAACAGCTCCAGGACGGCACCGGCGCTCCGGGCAAGTTCAAGATCGACAAGCCGGAGGACTTCGTCTACTCGGTCTGGGCCGAGATCAAGGTGAAGGGCCGGTGGATCGGCGACACGACCCATGCCGGTCTGAAGGTCCAGCCCTACTTCTACATGTCCAACTCGATTGCAAACTACGAGGAGTACGAAGTCTACGTGCGGCAGGACCTCGGCCGGAACGAAGCCGGCCTCGAGTACCAGCTGGACCGGGACGCGTACCTGCGGGAGCTGCGGCACCTCGTCCAGCAGGGCGGCGTCACGTCCACCCCCTATGACTCCGCGCGATACCTGGAGCACGAAGTGGAAGCGTACTACAAGCACCGCCTGACGGAGATGATCGATCTCCGGGGTTCCGCCGGCTATCGCCTCAAGGACTTCGATCCGACCTTCGATTTTCGGGATCTCTCGGGGTATTTCATCTCGCTCGGACCGATCCTCAACCTCGGGAGCGGATTCAGCGCCTTCCTCCGGTACGAGTTCTCGGACATGAGCTCGGGAGCGGACCCCCACGTCCCGTTCAGCTCGTGGACCGACCCGGATACGTCGTACCGCCAGCACGAGATCCAGATCGGCGGCGCCGTCGAGCTGCTCCAGAAGACTTTCGAGCTCTCGCTGAAATACCGCCTGCAGCTGAGGGAGTACACCACGAACAACGATGCCGCCGATGATCCCGATCACGTCGACCGCAACGACATCCGACACAAGGTCAGCTTCAAGGCGCGATATAAGCTCTCGAAGAGCTGGTCCGTCCGCCTGGAGTACACCTTCTGGAAGGTCGATTCCCACCGCCCCTTCGCCGATGAGTCCGTCACGAACGAACCCGGCAACTCGACCCGCAGCGTGATCTCCATCGGAGCGACCTTCGTTTTCTAAGGACTCCCATGAACGACCTCGTGAGACGACGGATCGAACTGAAGTACCTGCTTCCGGCCGCGAAGACCCGGGAGCTCCGCGCGGTCCTGACCGCGGAGCCGGGGCCGCACTTCCGCCGGATCGGGGGCTGGGTCACGACCGTGTACTTCGACCTGCCCGACCGGAGACTCGCCCGCGCCGCGATGGAGCGGCCGGAGGAAAACCTGAAGCTCCGGCTCCGCGAGTACTTCGACGACGAGGGCGCGCCCTGCTCCCCCTTCGTCTGGATCGAGATCAAGGAACGGCAGGGCTCCTCGTCGCGGAAGAGCCGGTTCCGGCTCCACAAGAGGCTCGTCGCTCCGTTCCTTCGGGGCGCGGCGGATCTGACGTCGATCCTCACGTGCCAGACCACCGGCACCGACCCGTCCGGCGTCTGCGAGACGGTCCAGCGGATCCACGAGCTCGCCGGGGACGCCTGGATGGCGCTCGGCGCGGTCCGCTATCGCCGCTGCTCGATCGAAGGCGGCTCGCCGGCCGGACGGCTCACGCTCGACGACCGCATCTCCTACCACCTGGGGCCGATCGGCCTGGACGGCGCGCTCGACCGCCGCGCGCTCGGCCCTGCCGTCGGCGAGGAGCCTTCGGGAGTCCTGGAGGTAAAGCACGCCGGTGCGACCGCCCCCGCCTGGTGCGGTGAGCTCGTCGGTCGCCGGGATCCCGCCGAGTACTCCAAGTTCCTCATGCTGTCGCGTCTTTCGTTCGCCGAGGCGTCCGCCCATGTGGATTGATTTCGAAGGGATCGACGGCAGCGGCAAGACCACCGTGTCGACGCGGGTGGCGGAAGCGCTCCGCCGCCAGGGCGTCCCGGTCGTCCATGCGCGCGAAGGCGGCAAGTTCGCCTCGCCGATTGCGGGACGGGTGCGGGAGCTCGCCCGGAGCACCGAGTGCCTGTTCCTGGCGCCCCAGACCGAGCTGCTCCTCAACCTGGCCCGCGAAGCGCAGCTCGTCGCCGAGGTGGTCCGCCCCGCGCTCGATCGCGGCGCCTGGGTCATTACCGACCGCACCATCTACTCGCATCTCGGACTGGCCCGCTCGGTGCGCGGACTGGCGGGATCGGAGCTCGACGCCGCGGCGAGCGTCGCCTCCCAGGGCGTCCTGCCCGACCGGGTCTTCGTCATCGACGTCGACCCCGACGTCGCCCGCTGGCGGCGCCGGATCCGGAAGATCCACGACCGGCGTCTCCACGACCAGGGCCGCAAAGGCCTGCTCGGCGAGTCGCTCGCGTCCCGGACGCGGAAGGCGTTCCTGGATCGAGCCGGCGACGAAGGCTGGACCGTTCTCGACAACACCTGGAACTCGCTCGACGCGACGGTCGACGCCGTCCTCGCCGACCTCCGAGGCCGCGGCACCGACAGCCGATCCCTCCGCCGGTTCGAAGCGGATCCGGAGGATCTCCTCGGATCCTACTTCGCCTTCGTCGGCAGCGTGGCCGACCGTTCGCTCGCGGCCATGCTCGTCGCAGGACTCGACGACCCGCGCGCCGACCGCATCCGACGGAGCGCGCCGGCCGACATCGCGGCGTATGCGGTCTCGGGCATGAACGCGCCGGCCGCCTGGGCGCTGCGCGACGACCTCCGCGGAGAGTCGCCGTTCTATGTCGCCCGAGGCCTCGCGGGGCTCGGCGGCCTCGACCGCGCGTGGGCGCTCCGCCGCGACCTCGAACGCGAGGTGCCGGACCAGGTGGTCCACAGCGTCCTCGGAGATCCGGGAGACGAAGCCCATGCCCTCCGGGTGCGTCACTGGGACGACCACGCGGAAGAATCGGTCCGCAGCACCCTGGGCGTCTCGGACGCCCGCTCCTGGACGCTCCGGTCCCGGGCCCGGCGCGAATCCCCGTCGGCCGGGCTCGCGGAGAGCGTCACCGGACTCGACACGGCCGACGCCCGGGAGATCCGGAAGGAGCTCCGGGACGACCATCCGCTCGCGGTCCTGCGCAGCGTGCGCGGCGTCGCCTCCGACGACGCGTGGGACCTGCGCCGGCAGCTGGCGCGCGTCGCCCCGAAGGCCGTCCTGGCGTCGATGGAGACGCTGGACGGATCGGACGCCCGCGCGCTCCGGGACTCGCTGAAGAGCCTCGCGCCCGAAGAGACCGCGGCGTCGCTGCTCGGCCTCGACACTCCGGAGTCGTGGGCGTGGCGGGACGAACTGAAGCAGGACGCCCCCGCCGGCGTGATCAAGAGCCTGTGCGGGACCGATCCGGTCCGTGCGCGGGCGCTGGCCGCGGAGATCGTGAGGGCCTACCCGGACCGTCTCCGGGTGGCGCGCGAAGCGGTTCAACTGAGGATGACCCCGACATGGACCACCTGATCACCCCCCACGTCCGGACCCTCCTGATACGGCTGGCCTGCGCGGTCGCGCTGGGGATCATCATCGCGTGGCGGCCCCTGTCGCGCCGCCCGATGAAGACCGAAGTGAAGCACGCGCTGCTCATCATGACCGTCGCCTCCTCGATGCTGATGTTCATCATCGGGGAGTCGACCGCCCGGGCGTTCGGCGTGGTCGGCCTCGGAAGCTTCATCCGTTTTCGGAGCTCGATCAAGGACCCGAGGGATGTCGTGCAGTTCTTTCTGGCGATCGGAACCGGGATGGCCTGCGGCCACGGCGACATCCCGGTCGCGGCCATCGGCGTGGCGACGGTCTGGGTCCTCCTGGTGGTGCTCGACTGGTCCTGGAAGCCCGCGCCCGATCCCGCGTGGGACGACAAGGATGCGGAGTTCCGGGACGAGCACCGGTCGATCGGAATTCACGGATAACTGCGGGAGAACGATATGAGTGCTGCGCTTAGCCTGATCCTGGTCGCCGCATTCGCCGCCCAGGATCCCTCGGAAGCCATCTACGACCCGAACTTCATCCGGACCTTCAACCTGACGTTGAATCCGGCCGATTGGGACGCCATCTGCAACGACGGCACCGGCGCCGGGGACCAGTGGAAACGGGGCACGATGACCTGGGAGGGGGAGACCGTCGACGGCGTCGGCATCAAACGGAGCGGGCAGGGCACGGCGAGCCTTCAAACGCCGAAGCCCTCCATCCGGATCAGCTTCAACGAATTCGAGTTCGACGCCCAGAAGCGCAAATGGCGGAACGTGAACCGGATCAAGCTGGACTCGATGGTCGGCAACACCGACCCCGCGATGATGCGCGACCGCCTCGCCTACGGCCTCTTCCGCTCCGCCGGCGCGCCCGTCTCGCGCATGGCCCACTGCAAGCTCTACGTCAACGGCGCGTACAAGGGCCTCTATACCAGCGAGGAACCGATCCGAAAGGATTACTATCGGTTTCGCTGGGGGTCGGACGACGACGGGAACAGCTACAACATGCACGGGGGAGGATCCAACTCCTACGACTACAAAGGCACGAATCCCGGATCCTATATCCCCGCCCCCTTCGACGAGGAAAGCAACTGGCCCACGGGAACCTTCACCGACATCATCGGACTTTGCGACATCGTCACCAATGCTCCCGGCGACCAGATCCGGGGCCGGCTCGACGGACAGATCCTTCTGGACGGCTTTCTGCGGCACCTGGCGGTGACCGCGGTGTACGGCGACAACGACGACATCTCCCACTGGGGCGGGGGCTGGGTCAACAACCACTTCTGGTACCACCATGAAGGCGGAAAGATGGAGATCCTGAAGTGGGATCCCGGCGCTTCGCAGGGCTTGTACGAAGAGTCCATGGGGATTCCCAAGGGACAAGCTCCGCTCGGCTATCGGTTCGAAAACGTGAAGATGACGGCCTGGGTCAAGAACGATCCCACCGCCTGGTCGATCTACAAGAGCAAGATCCTGGGAATCATCAACGGCTCGGGCGCCGACGTGCAGACCCGGATCGACAACATCTACAACCAGATCCGCGACACGGCGTACGGCGACCCGCTCAAGCCGTTCAGCAATGCCGAGTTCGACGCCGGCAAAGACTGGCTCAAGGACTGGTACGCCAAGCGGTATGCGTACCTCCGCTCCCAGCTCCAGACCAACGACGCCACCTTCGTCTCCCAGACGGTTCCGACGAGCATGACCGCGGGGCAGACGATCTCCGTCAGCGTGAAGATGAAGAACACGGGCACGACCACCTGGACGGACGCGACCTACAAGCTCGGCTCGCAGAATCCCGTGGACAACATGACGTGGGGCATGAACCGCGTCGCCACGCCCGGATCGATCGCCCCCAACCAGGAAGTCACCTACACCTGGGACGTCACCGCGCCCGCGACGGCGGGCACCTACAACTTCCAGTGGCAGATGCGGCAGTCCGGCGTGGAGTGGTTCGGCACGATGTCGCAGAACGTCGCCGTCACGGTGACCTCGACGCCGACGCCCCCGCCTCCTCCGCCTCCTCCCCCGCCGCCCACCGACGTGAACGACGCGGTGTTCGTGTCGCAGACCGTTCCCACGACGATGGTGGCGGGACAGTCCTACGGGGTCACCGTGACGATGAAGAACACCGGCACGACGACCTGGGACGCTCCGGACATCTTCCGCCTCGGGTCGCAGAACCCGCAGGACAACATGACCTGGGGCATGAACCGCGTGGCGATGCCCGCGGGATCGAGCATCGCGCCCGGACAGCAGGTCACGTACTCCTGGAGCGTCACCGCCCCGGCGACGCCGACGACCTACAACTTCCAGTGGCAGATGAAGAAGTCGGGCGCCGAATGGTTCGGCCAAATGACCCCCAACCTCGTCATCACGGTCACGTCGACGCCGACCCCGCCGCCCCCTCCCCCTCCGACCACGACCAACGACGCGGCGTTCGTGTCCCAGACCGTCCCCGCGACCATGGTGACGGGACAGACCTATACCGTCTCGGTCCGGATGAAGAACACCGGCACCACCACGTGGGACGATCCCAACATCTTCCGGCTCGGCTCGCAGAATCCCCAGGACAACATGACCTGGGGCATGAATCGCGTGGCGATGCCCGCGGGATCGAACGTCCCCCCGGGCCAGGAAGTGACCTACTCCTGGACGGTGACCGCGCCCGCAACGCCCAACACCTACAACTTCCAGTGGCAGATGAAGAAGTCGGGCGCCGAATGGTTCGGCCAGATGACGCCCAACGTCGTGGTCACGGTTTCCTCGACGCCTCCCCCGCCGCCTCCGCCGGCCGGCACCAACGCCGCGGCGTTCGTGGCCCAGACGGTCCCGTCCGCGATGGCGACCGGGTCGACCCACACGGTCTCCGTGACGCTCCGGAACACCGGCTCGACCACGTGGACGGAGGCGAACCAGTATCGGCTGAGCTCGCGCGGTCCGCGGGACAACACGATCTGGGGCCTCAACCGCGTGCCTCTGGCGGCCGGAGATGCGGTGGCTCCCGGAGAGAACCACACCTTCACGTTCGATGTCACGGCCCCCGCAGCCCCGGGGAGCTACAGCTTCTCGTGGAGCATGGTGCAGGACGGCGTCGACTGGTTCAACGACGTCACGCCGGCGATCTCCGTCACCGTGACGACCGGCGGGATCCTCCCCTCGGCGTCCGGGAGCGACGCCGTCGACGTCAACAACACCTGGGACAAGTGCTTCGGGTCGATCCGCGGGGGTGGCTCGACGCCGCTGGCGGCGGCCCTGTGCGCCCTCGCGGCCCTGCTGATCTCGAGCTTCCGCCGCGCGACGGGTGCCGGATGCTGATGACCGAGCGGTGCAGCCTCTCCTGCGTGGAGACGAAGTTCCTGCTCCGGCCGGACGAAGTCCCTCCGTTCCTCGCGGGGATCGACGGATTTCTCTCGGACTCGACCGTGCACCGCGACGAGTGGCGCGTCGCCACGGTCTACCTGGACCGGGCCGACGGCTTCCTGACCCGGAGCGCGCTGGCCTGCCCGGAGCTCCACGTGGAGCTGCGGCTCCGGGAGTTCTTCGCGCCGGACGGCGGGCCGATCTCTCCGTTCATCTGGGTCGAGAGCAAGGTGCAGGACCGGACGCTGTCGTCGGTGAACCGGTTTCAGCTCCACCGCACCCTCATCCCCCGGTTCCTGCGCGACGACCTCGGGGAGGACGAGATCGTGGAGTGCCAGGAACGGTTTGTCGAGCCGGATCGGGTGATTCGCGCCGTGAAGGCGGTGCGGGAAGTGACGGGATCGCGCCGGCTGCGCCCGACGGGCGCGGTGTGCTATGTCCGGTCGACGTTCGAAGGAGGCTCGCCGCTGGTTCGCCTGACGCTCGACCGGGACATCTGCTACTACCTCGATCCGCGGCCGCTCGAGGGATCCGAGGCGTCGCTGGCGTCCGCTCGTCTGGGTCGGGTGGCCCTGGAGGAGAGGGCGTGCATCGTCGAGGTGAAGCATCGGCGGGCCCAGGCGCCGGATTGGACTCACGGGCGGGCGGACCCGCCCGGTCCCGTGGAGTACTCGAAGTTCGTGACTCTCTCGGCGCTCGCCCGCGTCCCGCAGCTTACTTAAGACAGCACTGCTTGAACTTCTTGCCGCTGCCGCACGGGCACGGATCGTTGCGTCCCACCTTCGCCTGGGTGGAGCGGATCGGCGGCGGCCCCTGCCGCACCGCGCGGGTGTAGAGCCACGTCCCCTCGATCTTCTGGAACTCCGCCTTCTCGTGGAGCGCCTGCTCCTGGTCGTTCTCCTGGTAGTAGGCGGTGAAGTCCACGAAGGCCGTGTCGGGCCGGTTCGACGGCTCGTGCGAGTGGATGACCAGCCGCGTCCAATTCGTTCCCCCGGCCTCCGGATCGGCCACGTAGGGCTCCTTCGACGTCTTCAGGTAGGTGCGGTGAAGATGCTCGAAGTTGTGCGCCACGTGGGCGGTGAACCGCGACCGCATCAGCTGCTCCGCGTTTTCGGCGGGCCGCTGCCGGGCCAGGATCGGGTCGCAGCATTCGGCGAGTTTCTTGCCGGTGCCGCACGGGCAGGGCTTGTCCTTGGCAGGAGGCGCGAATTCGGCTTTGGCTGGCGTCATGGCGGGTGATTATACGATTTCCCATTTTACAATCGAGTGGGAAAAGTCGCCTCGGCGGCGCGGAGCGGCATATAGTTGACGGAGGTGGAATGATGACCCGGATCCTCCTGTCGCTGCTCCTGCTCGCGCCCGTCTCCCAGGCCCTCGAATTCTCGTCGCCTCCGAAAGCGACGAAGGACGGCGTGACGTTCACGCTGAGCAAAGCCGCCGACGTGGAGGTGGCGGTGCTCGACGCAAAGGGCGCCGTCGTGCGCCATCTCGCCGCCGGGGTGCTGGGAGGCAAGAATCCGCCTCCCCCTCCGCTCCAACCGGGTCTCGAACAAAAGATCGCCTGGGACGGACGCAACGACGCCGGCGCCGAAGCGACCGGCGGCCCGTTCAAGATCCGCGTCCGCGCCGGCATGAGCGTCGTCTTCGGCCGCTTCCTGGGAGGCAGCCCCTATACGGGCGGCGTCGTCCAGATGCCCTACCGCGCCCCCGTGAACGGCCTCGTCGTCGACGGCGAGGGGAATCTCATCGTCAAGCTGATGTCGGCAGTCGGCAGCCACGGCAATTCCGGGATGTGGCCCTGGCATCTGCGCAAGTTCGACCGGAACGGCGAGTACGTGAAGACGATCTTGCCCTACGGCCCCGGAACCGCGCCGGACAAGGCGTCGGGGGTCGACCTGCTGAAGACGCCGGACGGCCGCTACACGCCGCAGCTCAAGACGAGCCTCTATCCCGTCTTCGCCGTCCTGGGCAACGAGATCGGCCCGCGGCTCATCGACGGACGGATCCTGTTCATCCACAGCGAAGCGCGCCGGCTGAACTTCCTCTCGATCGACGGATCGAACCGCCTCGAGACGATCCCGATGTGGTCCGACAAGTCGAAGCTCAAGTGTCCCGCCTGGCTCGACATCCAGGTCGCGCTCTCGCCGGACGGCAAGACGGCGTACTACTCGAACGTCGCGGGCACCGCGTACGACGGCAAGAAGCCGGCCGACATCGATGCCGCGTGGCCGCAGGGCCGGATCTATCGCCACGACCTGACGAAGCCCGGACAGGATCCGATTCCGTTCTTCGATTTCACCCTGCCCTCCGGCGACTACTGGATGCCGAGCGCGTGGGACAAGAAGACCGCCGCGGCGGGGATCGACACGGACGCGCAGGGCAACGTCCTCGTCGGCGACCTGGTGAACCAGGAGGTCGTGGAGATCACTCCCGAGGGGAAGAAGCTCAGCGCGACCAAGGTGCCGTGGCCGGACAAGGTGATCGTCTCGCGCAAGACCGGCGCCCTCTATGTCGTCTCGCGGAAGGTGTCGCGGGGCGGGCTGCCGCCGGCAACGCTCACCAAGATCGTCGGTCGCGGCGACGCGGCGAAGGTCGTCGCCGAACTGCCGCTCAAGGGAACCGTCGGCGGGGCCGCGGCGCTCGACGAAAGCGGCGTGCTGTGGCTCGCGGGCCAGGAGAAGGAAGGCGAGAAGAGCGGCGACGTCCTGCTGAGGGTCGAGGATCGCGGAACGTCGCTCGTCATTGGATCGGCGCAGCTCCTGAACCGGGACCCGGACGCGATCGGCTTTGTCGGCTACATGGACGTCGACCGCGAGGCCGAGCTGGTGTACGTCACCGGCAACGGCGCCGGCGTCTGGCGGTATCACGGCGAGACCGGCCAGGGTGGGCGGCTGCCGATCAAGGCGGTCGATCTCGCGATCGGCCCGGGCGGGCACGTCTATACCTGGGGCACCGGCAGCTACGACGGTCCGATCGCCCGGTTCACGCGCGATCTGAAGCCCGCGCCGCTCGGCGATGCAGGACCGAGCACCTATGGTCGCCTCTACGGCCGGGCCGGCCGCGGCGCGGCGGTGTGCGGCATGGATGTGGACCAGAAGGGGCGAGTCTACGCGACGTACGGCACGAACGAGTGCCACGTGCGGGTCTACGACGAGAAAGGACAGCTGGTCGACTTCCCGCGCAAGGAGAAGCACGGCGACGAGAAGGGCGTGGAATTCCCGGCCCTGATCACCGGCGTGACCGGCTACGGCGGCAGCCTGCGGCTCGACCCCCAGGGCAATGTCTATCTGCTTCAGGAGGGCCTGCCGAAGGGGACCCCCGCGGCGCCCGGCCACGAGAAGGACGAGGCGTTCCGCAACGCAGTCGGGACGATCTACAAATTCCCGCCGAGCGGCGGGGAGATCGAGACGAAGGACTACCATGTCGTGAACGTAAAGGGCGCACTCGCCCTCTACCCCGGCTGCGGCCCGGTGAGCCGCTGGAACGCGGTCGGCTCCTGCGCCTGCACGAAGCCGCGGTTCGACGTCGACGATTACGGCCGACTGTATGTGCCGAACGCGATCACGTTCTCCGTTTCGGTGCGCGACAACGCCGACAACGAGATCGTGAAGTTCGGGTCCTATGGGAATCTCGACAGCGCGGGCCCCGATCTTCCGATGGGCTGGCCGGTCACGGCAGGAGCGAGCGACCGGTTTGTCTATGTCGGCGACGCCCTCAACCACCGCGTTGTCCGCGCCGACAAGAAGTTCGCGCTCGAGGCGTCGGTCGAGCTTCCGCGCTGAACTATATCCAGCCTCGGTGGTAGAGGAGCCACTCGAGGACGAGGAGGGCGAGGACGCCGCCGACCGCGAGGAAGGCGTAGGGGACCTTGGCGTGCCACGGCGCGGGCGGTGGAAGCGGCGCGCCGGCCACCGCCGCCGGACGCTCCCGCAGGTCCGACTCGCCGGCGTCGAACAGATTGACCGCCGTCCATTCCGTCCGGCCCAAGGCGCTCATCCGGACGAAGCCCGGCCCTGCGGCCGGTGACGCCGACGCGAGACCGCGGCGGACCGCGACCCGCTCCACCCGGTCGCCCTGGGCGACCGTCAGCTCCCCTTCGGAGATCCAGAGCGGCCGCTCGGCGCGGATCGGTTCCCCCATCGCGATTTCCGTTCGGAACGACCGGAGCCCGCGGGTGGAGACCCATTCCACGAAGTTGATCAGGAGCAACAGGAACGTCGGCCGCGCCGCGAGATCGCTCTCCTCGAGCGCGAAGCCGATCTCGATCGACGCCCGGCCGCCGCGAGCCGACCAGGTCGCGACCGGACCCTCCAGCGCTCGAAGCAGCGGCTCGCCGCTGAGAATCCTCGACCGCCGGATCAGCAGACCGGCGTAGTCGACCCGGTGGTTGGGCGGTGCCTCCCGGTCCCAGTCCACGATCGCCGGCTTCTCCACGCCGCCGGGGCCCGGCGCGCCGAGGATCAGCGTCGCGCCCCGCTCCGGCATCGTCGCCGGGGCCACCCGGTCGAAAATGACGATCCACCCTTCCCCGAGCTTGGGCCTCAGCTCGTCGTAGCGGTCGAGCTTCGCGACGTTCAGGTTCTGCGCGATCAGGCCGCCCGCCTGGAGCGTCTCGAGGGCGTGCATCAGCAGCTCCGAGGGCTTGCCGGGATGGAAGACGATCACCGACGGCGGGAACAGCGGCGGCACCACGAATGAGGCGATGTCGTCGACCGGGAACTGATCGGCGGGCTCCAGCGAGACCTCCACCAGACCGCCTTCCTCCAGCCGGGTGCCGGGGAATTTGGCCGGGTCCAGGACCCATTCCTGTTCCTTCGGGATGAGGGGCTCCAGTTCCAGCGGCCGGCGGGCGATCGCTTCTCCGTTGAGCGACAGGACCTCCTCGCGGGTGACCTTCGACGCAGAAAACGTCGCCGCGGTCAGCGTCAGGACGACCTTCTTCTCGCCCGGCAGGCGCGACAGCCGGCCGGCGATCCATCCGGAGTTCTCGCGAGCCGTCCCGACCCGCACCACGCGGAGCCGACCCGAGGCCAGCCAGTCGTCGACGCCCTTCGGGGCCTGGTCGGTGAACAGGATCGCGATCACGTCGTCGCCGGCGGCGAGCGCGTCGGCGATTCTTTCCCGCTCGGCCCCGCGCGCTCCCGGCCGGGGGGCCTCCAGCCGGCCCGCCAGCGCGTCGACGTCGGACGTGAACGGCGTCCGGGCGCCCGAGAGGTCGAGGACCGAGACCTGATCGCCGTACGCCAGGGCGCCGAGAAACTCCCGCGCGCGGTCGAGCGCATGCTGGGCGCGGCTCCGGCCGTCCGGCTCCGACGCGGCCATTCCGGGCGTGTTGTCCAGGAGGAGCGCGTAGCGCATCCGCGGCCGCGTGAAGCCCTGCACGTTGGGACCGGACACCGCCGAGGTCAGCAGGACGAGCGCCGCGAGGGCCACCAGGAGCGACGCCCAGTGACGGAGCCGCTTCAGCGCCGTCCGCCGCTCCTCTTCCACGATGACCTGCTCCCAGAACAGGAGCATCGGCACCGGCATCTTCCGGATTCGTCCCTTGAAGAAGTGAAACGCGAGGATCGGCACGCCGAGCGTGAGCAGCCAGAGCCCGGACGGATGGTCGAAGTTCATCGATGTTCCAAGATGCCGCCGGCTTTCAGGATTTCGATGACGCGACGTTCGAGCGGATCGTCCGCGAGGACGCGCGCATAGGCCAGCTCGTGGGCGCGGCCGAATTCCTCGATCTCGGAACAGAACTGACGGAAGCGCCGCGTGTAGGATTCGATCGTCCGGGGCAGCAGCGTCGCGTCCTTCGTCCGCCCCGTCTCGAGATCGATCAGGCTGAACCGGCCGCGCGCCTGAGGCGCCAGCTCCTCGCGGGCGACCACGTGGACCAGGTGGACGCCGAACCGCTGGGCGAGGAGCTCCCGGATCCCTTCCGAATAGCCGCCCAGGTCGTAGAAGTCGGTGACGAGGAGGATGAGCGACCGTCCGCGCAGGCGCGGCAGCGCCGGCCCGAACGCCCGCTTCATGTCGGTGACGCCTTCCGTCTGGACCGACTCGATCGCCGACAGCAGCTCGAATACGCGGCCCTTCCCGCGCAGGAACTTCTTCACCGGTCGGACGTCGGCGCCGAACGTGAACAGGCTCAAAGTGTCGTAGTTCGCCAGGCCGATGAACCCGAGCGCCGCCGCGACTTCCTTGGCGGCCTCGAACTTGCCGCCGAACTCCATCGACTTCGACGTGTCGAGCAGCACCGACACGTGGATGTTCTCCTCGGCGGTGAACTCCTTCACGAAGAGGTTGCCGTGGCGCGCGTAGACGTTCCAGTCGATGTAGCGGATCTCGTCGCCCGGCGTGTAGCGACGGTAGTCGTTGAACTCCAGGGACGCGCCCTTGCGCGGCGTGAGCCGGTCGGCCCGGTCGTCCCCGGTCAGGGTGCGCCGCGCGAGCAGATTGAGGGCTTCGAGGGTCTTGAGGAACTTGGCGTCGAACGCCATGGGGGGGATGATAACACGGCCGATGGGCCTATCCAACCCCTTCCCGGGACGTACACTTTCGAAGGAATTCGTGTAATCCGACGGCCCCTTCTGCGACTCTTGTTTGGGTTGAGATGCAAGTGGACATTCGCCCGCTGAAGGTCGAACCACGGTCAGCGTCTGGCCCGACGGAGCTCGTCGAAGAGTACTTCATGGACGTGTACGCCGCCTGTTTCCGGATCCTGGGTCGCCCGCAGGACGCGGAGGACGCGACGCAGGAAACCTTCCTCGCGCTCTTCCGAGAGAAGGAGAAGGTCGCGGCCGCGGCGTCCACCCGGGCGTGGGTCCTGGCGATCGCCCGCAACACGGCCATCTCGCTGCTTCGCGCCCGCCGGCCGGCCGCTCCGCTCGCCGAGGAACTCACGGGCGCGGCGCCGATCCGCGAACCGGCGGACCGCGAGCGTCTCCACCGGGCCCTGGCCGGACTCTCCGAGGACGAGCGTCATCTCGTCCAGATGAAGTTCCTCGAAGGGAAGAGTCCCGCCGAGATGGCCGTGGCCAGCGGACGGAATCCGGCCAGCGTCGCGGTCGCCCTTTGCCGCGCGCTGCAGCGCCTGCGCGGCCTCTATCACGGGGGGGCCCGATGAGCCATCCCGACCTCGACCGTCTGACTTCCTGGGTCCACGGGATCTCTGACCCCGATCTCGATGCCCATGTCGCCGGCTGCTCCTCGTGCCGCGAGACCGCGGACGCCCTCCGGGAGGAAGCGCGCGTGCTCACCCGCGAGATCGGATCCCCCGAGCGGCTGGCCGCGCTCAAGGCCGGATTGCTCCAGCATGCGGGCGGACGCCGCCGCTCTTCCCGCGGCCTGCTGTGGCAGATCCCCGTGGCCGCCGCCGTGCTGATCGGCCTCGTCGCGGTCCTGCTCTCGCCGGGCGGACGCCATCGGATCACCGACGGCCGGGTCGCGCTCGAAGACGGAAGGATCGTGGCGGCGCCGATGGAACTGACGTCGGCGAAGACGTGGCAGCTTCAGGCGGTGGGACCTGCCCGGCTCCGGATGTCCGACCGGTCGACCGTCGAGCTCGCCGCCGGATCGAGCTTGTCGCTCGCGCCCGGCGGCACCCGCGGCATCCAGGCCTCGCTTTCGGCGGGCCGCGCGACGTTTTCCGTCGCGCCCGACTCCCGGCGCCTTATCGTGTGTTCACCGGCCGGCCGCGTGGAAGCGGCGGACGGAAAGTTTGATTTGAGAATCGTGGCCGAAGAATCAGGAGGCACTCCCATGAAGAGCGTCCTTGCCGGAGCCATCGTGACCGTGTTCGCCGGATCGATCTCGCTGTCCAACGCGAACGGGACCGTGGAGGCCCAGCCCGGGCAGTCCGCGGTGCTCGCCCGCGCCGAGGCCCCGCTCTTGCTGGCGGCGCCGCAGGACAAGCAGGAAGAACTCCTTCGGAAGCTCGAGGAGCTGGCCGCCCGCGTCGCGAAGCTGGAGAGCGAAGTCGCCCAGCTGGAACAGAAGAACAAGCAGCTCAAGCTGCAGCTCTCGTCGAACGCGCCCGGCGCGCCCGGCGGCGCCGTCTGGACCACGAATCCCGGCCAGAACGGCGTCCGCGTGATCCAGTCGGGTCCCGGCGGCGCGGCCGGCGGCACCACGGTCATCATCGAAGAAGGCAAGGGCGGACTGAAGATCGAGCGCGAGGAGAAGAAGTAGCCATGTCGCGGAAGACGATCCTGGTCACAGCCCCTCTTGGCCTCGGCGCGCTGGTGCTCCTCTGGGCCGCCCTGGCGGCCCGGGGAGAGCACGAGGCGAAGCCGGTCGCCGGCAAGCTGATCGTCACAACCGTCAAGCCGACGTCGAGGGCCGAGGGGATGGCCTACGCCGATGCCCCCGTCCGGCCGGCCGCCCCGAAGGCCGCCGCGCCGGCGGTTGCCGACGGCGAGTTCTCCGTGATCGAAGAACGGATCCGGTTGATGGAGCAGAAGCTGCTCGCTCTTGAGGCGAAGAAAGCGGAGCTGTCGTCGTCCAACCAGGATCTCGAGCGCCAGATCACCGACAAGCAGGCCGAGGCGAGCTCCCGGATGATGGGCGAGTGGCGCGTCCGCCAGTGGGAGGCGCTTCTTGGACTGACCGAGGCGCAGAAGCAGTCGCTGATCGACCTCTGCACGAGATGGGCGAAGGAAGACGGCGGCCGGCCGGCGAGCCGCGAAACCTGGCTGCAGCGCGAGGACGACCTCCGCGCCCGGCTCAGCGTCGAGCAGGCGGGCCGGCTCAACGAAAGCGCCTCCAAGCAGAGCCAGATGCTGTGGAACAACCTGGCCCGGTCGCTGGGAAGCATGATCGGCGCCAACAAGGACGAAATCCTGCGCTATCAGCAGACGCTCGGCGACTGGCGGTCCGACGGCGGCATGCTGCTGCCGGAGGGCCACGGCGCCGACTGGGCCGGCCTGATGAAGGAAGGGACGAACCGCCTGCAGTCCGTGCTCACGCCGGATCAGGTGTCGAAGCTGAAGAGCTTTCAGAGGTGATCATGATCTCGACCCTGGCGCTCGCGCTGCTGCTGAGTCAGGATCCCAAGCCTGCGGCCAAGACGGTCGAGGAGCGGCTCAAGGAGCTCGTCGACAAGGTCGAGGTCCTCGACAAGAAGGCGGCGGCGCTCACGGACGAGAACGCGAAGCTGCAGCAGAAGCTCGACGAGACGAAGGCCCAGCGTGAAATGCTGGCGCGCCAGCCGGGGCAGCTCTGGGTCAAGCGCTACGGCCCGGGGGTCGAGTTCACCCCGAAGCAGTCGGCGGAGATCGAAGAGCTCATGTACACGTGGACCAAGCAGGATTTCGGGAAACCCGTCGACGCCGGGGAATGGAAGACGAGGGAGGGAATCCTGCGCGGCAAGCTGACGGCGGAGCAGGTGCCGAAACTCACCCGCAAGGTACGGGAAGAGCAGGACTCCGGGGTCACCTACCTGATCAAGAGCATGGTCCGGATGGCCAAGCTTCCGCTTTCCGCCGAGAACAATTTCGAGAAAGTGATCCGTCCCAAGGTGACGATCCCCGACGACGTGCTTCTCCCCGCCGCCCATCCGGACAAGACCCCTTCCTGGACCCAGATTGCGGAACTCGTCGAAGCGAATCTTGCCGAGGTCTCGAAGGACCTCAGCGAGAGCGAGGTGGACTCGCTTCGGAAGATGCTGTCGATGTGGAAGCCGAAGCAGCGATAAGTCGATTTCGGTCGCAAATCGACGTCGCCGCCCCACCCTCCGGCATGAGCATGTCCTCGCTGATCCTCATCGCGCTCCTGCAGGCCGCGCCCGAGCGGATCGAGCCCGACGTCAAGGACGAGAAGTACGGTCCCCACGAGCGCAACGTGCTCGACCTCTGGAAGGCGAAGTCCGACGAGCCGACGCCGCTGGTCGTGTTCATTCATGGCGGCGGATTTCTCGTCGGGTACAAGGAATACGTCAAGGCCGACCTGATCCGGCGCTGCCGGGAGAACGGCATCTCGGTCGCGGCCATCAACTACCGGTATTCCTCGCAGGCGCCCTTTCCCGCTCCGTTCCACGATTCCGCCCGGGCGATCCAGTACCTGCGGAGCAAAGCCAAGGAATGGAATCTCGACCCGACGCGATTCGGCGCGACGGGCGGATCCGCCGGCGGCGGCATGTCCCTCTGGCTCGCATTCCACGACGACCTCGCGGATCCCGCCGGCCCCGATCCGGTGCTCCGTCAGTCGACGCGTCTTCAGGCGGTCGTCGCCGTCGCCGCCCAGGCGTCGTACGATCCCCGCTGGATCCGCGACCACATCGGCGGCAAGGCCCACCAGCACGACGCGATCGCCAAGCTCTACGGCCTGCCTCCCGAAGAGTCGGATTCCGAAAAGGCCCATCGCCTCTACGAGGAAGCGGCCCCCATCCATCACCTGACGAAGGACGATCCGCCCGTCTACCTCACTTATGAAGGCCCCGACCCGGGCCGCATCCACAGCTCGAAGTTCGGGGAGATCCTCAAAGCGGAGATGGACAAGCTCGCCATTCCCTGCGAGCTGAAGGTCGGCGCGGACACGATCGAGTCCTACGTCGCCTTCTTCGTGCGGCAGCTAAAGAAGAAGTGACCATCAGCGCGCTCTCCCGCTATAACAGCTAGCATGATCTCCCTCCTCACGGCGGCCCTGCTGTCGCTCCAATCTCCGGAAACGATCTGGGTCGAGGCGGAACACCTCCAGGGGGTGCGCGGCTACTGCTGGCCGGGCGGACCGAAGCCCGTCACCGACGGCCACTGGGGCATCTCCGGACCCGGGTGGGCGGCCGAATGGACCCAGGGCGGCGAGAGCAACTTCATGTCGATCGCCTGCGGCGCGGCCGACGACAAGGCGGTCGCGGGACTCGATCTCGACCTCCCCGTCGCGGGAGCGTGGCGGGTATGGATCCGCTTCCGCGACAACCGCGGCGCCTCGAGCCGCTTCCAGGCCCGCCTCACGCCGCCCGGCGCGCTGCTCACGTACGGCGAAAAGCCGATCGTCGAAGAAGACAACGAGCTCAAGCTCTACTGGGACTGGGCGTTCGCGTGGGAGCAGCACGAGGCGACGCTTCCCAAGGGAAAGGTCCGCCTCGAGCTCCTCTCGTCGTTCGCGGAAAAGCAGTGCCGCCAGGTCGACTGCATCGTCCTCACCACCGACGCGGCGTACCGCCCGCTCATCAAAGAGCGGCCGAGCCATCCGACGGCGGAGCTCCTCCGGCAATACCGGAAGGGGATCGATCCGAAGCTGGAGCCGCTGGCGCGCCGCCTCGGCGAGTTCCAGGCGCCGGAGTCGTGGAAGCCCGCCACGTTCCGCGACAAGGGCTTCCTCTATCTCTGGAACATGAGTCACGTGAAATGGGCCGAGGAGGATCCCCAGCGGGTCCCCTTCCCCTATCACATCGGCGACAAGGACGTCCGCGAGGCCTTCGAGAAGAAGTATGCCGGCGCAGCCGAGGTCCCCATCTTCTCCGATCCGCGCATCGTCCCGGCGTTCCACAATGTCGGCCCCGCGATCCTGGCGACCGACGCGAAGGACGCCGCCAACAAGAAGGCCGCCGAGGCGTTCGTCCGCTGGCTCGACGCCAACCCCGACCGCCCCTGGGCCCAGATGATGAACTACCACGGCGACGAGCCGGTCTCGCCGGCGGCGAAGGAGAACTTCCTCAAGTACCGCGACCGGTATGTCGGCAACATCGCCGGCGAAAGCCTGGGCTACTTCTATCCGAAGGAGGAGGAGCTCAAGGCCGCGACCGCGTCCGCGCGCACGCGGCGGGACCTGGTTGCCGCGTTCTCGCCCCTCTGCCTGACGTCCAACGCGGAGAAGTACCGGAAAGTCTTCGGCGCGGAGTGGCCGGACGCCTACCGCGAGGTCATCCCCTGCGAGTCGATCGGGATGACCGCGTTCGCACCGATCTGCTACTCGTGGGGGGCCCGCACGGTGGGCTACGAGTCCTCCGCGATCACCGCAGGACTCCTCTCGCTCCGCATGGCGTTCCTCCGGGGAGCCGCGCGCCAGAACGGCGGGCTGACCGCGACCTACCGCTCGTGCAATTTCGGCGACGCGTCGACGATCTTCAGCGAGCAGTCGAGCTTCACCAAGCCGAAGAACATCCTCGACAACTTCTACAGCGTCTTCTCCGGCGCCGGGATGACCTGGTACAAGATGGACCTCTGGCACCAGTACATGTCGGGATCGTCGATGTTCTACCACGAGCAGGGCTTCGACGAGTTCTGGATCCCGGGCGGAACCGCGGCGGCGGGCGTGAAGGAGGTGCAGCTGTCGCCGAAGGGGAAACTCGTCGACCGATTCCTCAAGGTGACGGCCGCCCATCCCGATCGCGGAACGCCGTTCACGCCGGTCGCGATCCTGGTCGACTACGCCCACGGCTGGGATCCCGCTCCGTTCCATCCCCACGCGTTCGGCGAGATGGCGAAGCGACCCGATCTCACCCTCTACGGCGACCACGAACAGATGCTCCGCGAGTACTTCTGGACCGCGTACCACCCGATCGGCGCCCGCAGCGAGGAGCCGATCACCGCGACCAACGAGACGTACGTCCCCGGGGTCTTCGGCGACATCTTCGACGTGATCTACGCGTATCCGGCCGCGAAGAAATGGACCACGCTCCTGACTTATCCGGTCGTGATCGCGGCAGGCGATCTCGAACTGACCGTCGACGAAGGCAAGCTCCTAGCGTCCTACATGGCTGGGGGCGGCACGCTGCTCGTCGCAGACGGCCATCTGACCGGGCCCGGCGTCGCCGCGCTGCAGCTTCCCGAGCTGGGCGCGGTCCTGGAAGCGACCGACTACATCTGGACACCGACCGGGACGCGCCATCCCTCCCAGCGGTTCCGGATGAAGCCGATCGGCGGCGGCCGGGCGCTCGCGACGGAGCCCGGCGGGCAGGCCTTCTGCTCCGCCTTCGACAAAGGCAAGGGCCGGCTCGTCGTGCTCTCGGTACCGCGAGGTCTGGGCATCGACCGGGCGGCGGTTCCGGCGGTGGCCCGCCTGTTCGCTCACCTGACGCGGGGCCTGATGCCGGTCGAGGTGGACGGCGACGTCGAGTGGATGGTGAACCGCAACAAGACCGGCTGGATCGTCACGCTGCTGAACGCGGCCGGCCAGGCGAAGCCGCAGCAGGGCATCACGCCGACCGATTTCCGTCAGAACCGGGCGATTCAGATCCGCTCGCGAGTCCCGATCGACTCCGCGTCCGACTGGCTGTTCCCTGCGGAGGCGTTGACGCCGAAGGACGACACGCTGGACCTGACCGTCCCCGCCGGCGGCGTCCGCATCGTGGAACTGGTAACCCGTAACCGGTAGCCCGTAACCAGGGTCCCCCCTCCTATCCCCACTGGGGGGACGCCAAGGGGGATCCTCCCGGTTACCGGTTACGCGTTACAGGTTACGGGCGTTCCGATGCCGGAATATGGATCGCCGTCAGGGCGACGCAGTCCCACGCCTTGCCGGAGCGGTTGACGTTCCAGGTGACGTAGAGCGTCTCGCCCTTCTCGTCGATCGCCGAGCTGAAGGTCCCCACCGGGGTGCAGCCGTACTTCTCGCGATAGAACGGGTGGAGGAAGGCGATCACCTTGCGCTGCTTCGTCTTCACGTCGAACTGGACGACCGGCGTGCCGTCGCGCTCGGCGCCGCCGTGGGCGCCCGGGATGTAGTAGAGATACCGGCCGGACGGATCGGCGTCGAGCGACGTGATGTAGTTCATCGACCCGACGGCCGCTTCCCCGAGCTCCTCCGCCTTCTCGGTCTTCACGTCGAACGCGTACAGCATCGCGGAATCGCCCTTGCGCGCCTTCGAGACCGTGTAGACGATCCCCTGCGGCGTCTCCTGCGTCGCCGTGCGGAGGCCGAGCGAGGTCTCCAGCTTGACGGGGGCGCCGCCCACCGCGGGATCCCACCGCACGAGCTCGCCGACCGCGTCTTCCTTGCCGGGCGTCCAGTAAATCCGGCCCGTCGACTTCGCCAGGATCATGTACCGCGCCGGGCCGTCGGGGCCCGAGTAGAGCACCTTTCCGGCCTTGCAGTCGTAGGCGAAAAAGTTGATCCCGCCGTCGGCCGCGCTGCCGGGCGCCGTCCCGCCGTAGAAGATCATCCGCTTCGGATCGAGCACGCTGCAGGGAATGCAGTGCTTGGGGACCGGTCCGCACGCGACGATCTCCGAGACGCCCGAGGAGGGGTTGGTCCGCAGGATCCAATCGCCCTTGTAGTGGTACTGATCCGTCGTGACCTTCGTCCCGCCGCGGTGCGTCGAATAGTAGATCCAGCCGTCCTCTCCCTGATCCAGGCGCCCGTGGATCTTGCCCGGGACGTAATGGCCCTCGGGAAGATTCAGGATCTTCTTGATGCTGGAGAGCTTCTTCAGCGTCTTCGTCGCCGGATCGTACTCGAACACGAAGCCGTCGCCCGCAGGCGACAGATGGTCGCCGATCGACGCATAGTACTTTCCGCCCGCGGCGATGCTGTCCCCCCAGTTGGACCACGGCTTCCCCGCGTAGTCCTGCCCGGGGAAGTACATGAAGTCGATCGCGGGGGCGGTCTTCGCGATCTCGACGCCGCTCTTCAGCGTCGACCCCGGCTTGAGGAACGCCTCGGACGTGTCGGTCACGACGTCCTTGCCGTCCGGCAGCTTCGGGGGGAACGTCTGCAGCGAGAGCAGGAGGGCCGCGAGGAGGGAGATCATGGTTCCTCCACCGTCAGGAGCTGGTCCGCATCGACGCCGTCCTTCACGATCTTCTTGCCGTTGGGCAGCTTGATCTCGACCGAGGCCTTCGTGTCGTCGCCGAGGCCGAAGTGGGCGTAGGCGCGCTGGCCGCTCGCGTAGCCGTATCCCGTCGTGATCTCCTGGAATCCGACGAGCTTGCCGCCGACCGACACCCGCACCTGGGCGCCGATGCCCATGCGGTTCATCGTCTTGCCGCGCACCTGGACGTCGAGCCAATGGCGCCTGGGGCTGTCGTTGTGCAGGAGCGTGCACCGGCGGCCGGCGAACCAGTTGATCAGGAAGATATCGAGACGTCCGTCGTTGTCGTAGTCGCCGGTCGGCCCCGCGGGGTAGTAGACCATCGGACCCTGGATCGGCCGGTGGGGTTCGAACCGGGGGATCCCGTCCTTCAGCCCGACGTGGCGGTAGATCAACGGCGTGACCTTCCCGTTCTCGAACCACCCGGCGGAAACGTAAAGATCGGGCCACCCGTCGTTGTCGAAGTCCTGGAACTCCACGTGCGGGATCTTGGTCGGGACGATCCCGTCCAGCCCCGCCTCCTTCGTGACATCGCGGAACTGGGGGACGCCGTCCTTCACGTCGCCGCCGAGCAGGAGCCGGATCCGGCCCCGCTCGTGATGGGCGGTGATGACCAGATCGAGCCGCCCGTCGCGATTGAGATCGCAGAACGCCGCGCCGCAGGGCCAGTCCTCGCCGTTGAACGGCTGCCACGCGAACAGGCTCTTGAGCTCCGCCGGTTCGCGGTATTTTCCGTCGGGCTGGCTGACGAAGAGCCGGTTGGAATGGCCCACGAAGAAATCCGGGCGGCCGTCGCCGTTGAGATCGGCGACCGCGAGCCCGAGGCCGAAGATGTCGTCGGGAAGGCCGAACGCGGCGTTGGCGATTTCGAACTTGAGACCGCCCTTGTTCCGCAGCAGGACCGACCGGGGATTGCGGGTGAACTTGTCCTCGAGGACCAGGAGGTCGAGCAATCCGTCGTTGTCGACATCGAGGACGCCGACATTCCGCGCCGTCAGAAGCGCCTCGGGGCAGGCCCCGCTTTCGGCGGAAATGTCGACGAGCTTCCCATGGTCGTTGCGGAAGAGGATCGAGCGATGGGTCTTGGCCGACTTCTGCGGCTCGTCGCCTTTCCCCGCGCCGGCCTTCGCGTTGTTCGCCGCGTAGAGTTCGAGCGTGCCGTCGTTGTCGAGGTCGGCGAACACGGCGCCGCTCGTGCGGGCGAAGAACTCCACGCCGGGCTGCGACAGCCGCTCGAAGGTGCCGTCGCCGCGATTGCGGAAGAGCCGGCTGGACACGGGGCCGGCCGCCGGCGCGTACTCGCCGTTGGGCCGGTCGCAGAATCCCCCCGCGAAGAGGTCGAGCTTTCCGTCGCCGTCGATGTCCCCCCACGCGCCGCCGTGCCCCATGAGGCCCGCCAGGGGCTCCGCCAGGCCCGCTTTCTCGGTGACGTCGGTGAAGACGAACTCCCCGGCCGGCGGCGCCGTCCACGCCACGACCAGGACGAACCCGAGCACGATTCGCATGCGTCTAGATCGCGCCTCCAAGCCGCCGGTTAACCGAATTCCGATTTCTGAAAGCACCGGGCCGCGCGGATGTCCTATCCTGTGGAGGGGGCATGATCCAAGTTTACCTGACTTCATCGTTCCAGGAGGCGGAGCATCTGCGGATGCTGCTGCGTCAGAAGGGCATCTCGTCTTCCCTGGACAACGAGCATTCGTCGAAGGCGGCCACGGCCGTCCCCTTGATCATTTCCGTCGCCGATCAGGACGAATCGAACGCCGTCCAGGTGATTCGAGACTATCTGGCTCGCTCGAATCTGGAACCCTGAATCAACGGGATTCCCCTCAGACCCGGCCCTGCTCCCGGAGCCTCCGCTTCACGTCCAGGAGACTGCCGAGGTCCGGTTCAGGGGGGACGAAGGGCCGAAGATCCTACTGGGGCGGCACGAAGGCCTCTCCTTCGGAGGGACGCCAGCCGGAGGTGACACAGGGACGAACGAACGCCATCCCTCCAACGCCCGCCCCACCCAGGCCGACAATGAGGTACGTCATCGCCCAAAGCTTCGCTTCCGAATCCCGGGACAGGATCAGGTGCGAGAGATGGAGCAGCAGGACTCCCCCCGAAATCAGGGCCAATCCGAAGAAGACGGAGGCCGCTATGCCCGCGATCTTGAACCGTCGCTCCGACAGGTGGATCAGGAGCGCTTGATCGATCAGGAGGACCCCTCCGGCAAAAATCCCCGCCGAGAAGGCCAGGAGCAACCTCGAGAGGATCAGGAAGTCCGGCGGCATTCTTCGCGAGTAGATCCAGTCCTCGTACCCGAACACGACCGCCAGCAGGATCAAAAGAGATCCCAGAAGAACCCGCGTGGTTCTCACGATCCCCACTAGACCACAGTTGGCGCCCGAATGGAATCTCAATTATCCTGGAGGATCGGGCAAAGGTCCCGCGTTAGAGCGGAAACTTAGGGAGGACTCCATGAAGGTCGGCATCCTCGGCACGGGCGACGTCGGCAAGGCGCTCGGACGGGGCTTCATCGCCCTGGGCCACGAGGTCCGGATGGGCGCCCGCGAGGCGGGAAATCCCAAGGCGGCGGCGTGGGTGAAGGACGTCGGCACGAAGGCGTCCTCCGGCACGTTCGCCGACGCGGCCAAGTTCGGAGAGATCGTGGTGCTCGCGACCCTGGGCACCGCCACCGAGGAGATCCTCCGGGGCGTGGGACCGGACTCGTTCAAGGGAAAGACGGTTCTCGACGCCACCAACCCGCTCGACTTCTCCACCGGCGCGCCGAAGCTGATCGGGAATGTCGGCGACTCCGGCGGCGAGCGCCATCAGAAGCTCCTCCCGGGCGCCCACGTGGTCAAGGTCTTCAACACCGTCGGCAACGCCTTCATGTTCAAGCCCGACTTCGCCGGCGGCCCTCCCGACATGTTCCTCTGCGGCAACGACGACGGCGCCAAGAAGAGGGCGGCCGCGATCTGCAAGGACTTCGGCTGGGGCGTCATCGACGTCGGCGGGATCGATACCGCCCATTTCCTCGAGGCGATGTGCCTGGTATGGGTGCTGTCGGCGATGAAGACGGGGGGATGGAATCAGGCGTTCAAGATGCTGCGGAAGAATAAAGAATAGAGAATAAAAGCAACCCAGAATCACACGGGCGTGCCCCGACATGACGTCGCTGGGCACGAACGGCCCTTGAAAGGGCAAGCCTCGCACCTTCGGGGGACGTTTCGATTCTTTATTCTCTCCGTTACCACCAGGACTCGAGGTTCTCGACAACTCTTTTGAGCACCTCGGTTCGGGCGAACCATTTGCGGTTGGCGGCGACGAGGATCCACGGCGCCGTCCCGGTATCGGTCCGCTCGAACATCTCGTCGATCGCCTTCTCGTACTCGTTCCACTTCTTCCGGTTGCGCCAGTCCTCGGGGCCGATCTTCCAGTTCTTGTAGGGGTTCTTCTCCCGCTCCTCGAACCGCCGGAGCTGCTCCTTCTTGGTGATGTGGAGGAAGATCTTGATCACGGGACAGCCGTCGTCGGCGAGCAGCTTCTCGAACTGGTTGATCTCGTCGTAGGCCCGGCGCCACTCGTCCTTCGACGCGAACTTCTCGATCCGTTCGACCAGCACGCGCCCGTACCACGTCCGGTCGAAGACCGCGATCTCCCCCGGGGCCGGGATTTTCTGCCAGAACCGCCACAGGTAGTGGCGGGCCTGCTCGTCGGGCCGCGGAGCCGCGATGGGATAGACCTTGTGGCCGCGCGGATCGAGCTTCTCCGTCAGCCGCCGGATCGCGCCGCCCTTTCCGGCGGCGTCCCAGCCTTCGAACGCCACGATCGCCCGACGGCCCCGCTGGTGCATCTTCTGCTGGAGACGAAGCATGCGGAGCTGGTACTTCTCGAGCCGATCCTCGTAGTCGTTCTTGTCCTTCAGTTCCGGATGCTTCTTGATGTCCCTAAGCTGCGGCATGGTCCCTCCCGTTGAGCTCCAAAAGCGTAGCATCGGCGCGCCGGGGCGTACAGTAGACATGATCCTGCTGATCCTGGCGCTCCTGCAGGGGAGCGCCGTGGAGCGCTATCTCGAGGAGAAGGACAAGTCCGTCCGCGCGAAACTCCTCGCCGAGATCAAGGCCCCGATCGCGGAGGTCGAGGCCGAACTTCGAACCCCGCCCAAGCGGGCCTCCGTCGAAGCGCGCGGCCAGATCGTGAAGAAGAAGCTCAAGGCCGACCATCCCCTCGCCGTGGAGTTCGAGTACGTCCTGTGGGTGCCGAAGGACTACGACTCGGAGAAAAGCTGGCGGCTGATCCTCAGCCTCCACGGACAGAGCGGGACGGGCGACCAGTTCATCAATCACTGGCTGGCGGACGCTCAGCGCGACGGCGCCACGTTCGTCCTGTGTCCCAGCGCGAAGCGGGGCGGGTGGGGCCATTCCACCCTCGGCTACCATTACATCCTCGACTCGCTTCGCGACGTCTTGGCCACCTATGCGGTGGACCGCGACCTCGTCTTCCTCGACGGCGCGTCGATGGGCGGCAACGGCTCCTTCCAGTTCGCCTGCATGTTCCCCGACCTCTTCGCGGGCGCGGCTCCCCGGTCGGGCGGACCGATGTTCCGATACGTGCCGACGGGGGCCGGAAAGACCGACCGCACGGTCACCGCCGAAGGGCTCGAGAACCTCGTCGCGATGCCCCTCTACTGGATCATCGGGGCCAAGGACAACGAGGTCCCCAACGCCTGGGTGAAGATCGCGAAGGCCCAGCTGGACACGCTCAAGACCGACTTCACGTTCCGCGAGTTTCCCGACGGGGGCCACGAATGGTTTCCGCAGGAGAACCGCGCGGTGCTGGACTGGATGGCCACGAAGCGGCGCACGGCCTATCCCGAGCGGGTCGGCTTGGACACCAACGAACGGGCGTTCAGCCGAAACTTCTGGCTGGAAATCACGGAGTTCAAGGGCCAGGAGCTCCTCAAGCGGAGCTACATGGACTTCGACAAGAAATCCATCGAGGAACGGTCCCTTTTTCCCGAGCATACCCACGCCAGGGGCGAGATCGTGAAGGACGCGAATGAGATCAAGCTGACCGTTTCCGGAGCCCGGGAGGTTCGGGTATACTTGCATGAGAAGATGGTGGATCTCGCCAGACCGGTGACGATCACGGTGAACGGCACGAAGTCGAAGTTCGACGTCAAGCCGTCGCTGGACGCCCTTCTCGAATCCGCGCGGCGCGACCGCGGACTTCTGTACTCCGCGTCCGTCAAGGTAAGAGTGCCATGATCGAAGTTCCTCATTGGGTCCAGCTGTTCGTCCTCGTCGGGATCGCCCTGGTGGTGATCGTCGTTCCCATCCGCATCCTCTACGAGATGACGAAGGATTCGCGGGAGCGCGGCCAGCGGTTCAAGGATCTCGCCGACCGCGTGAAGGAGCGCTTCGGGAGCGTCGACGCCCACCGCACCGTATTCGGGCTCTCGCGCATCAACTTCTCGCACGAAGGCCGCCCGGCGACGATCTTCCAGCCGGCGGACGACGAGATCATGATCCAGCTGGAGCCCAAGATCCAGCCGAAGTTCCACGTCATCGCGCGGACCCTCGGACCGTTCGCCGGCGCGTTCGCGGTGATGTGGGAGTCGTTCCGGATCCTGCCCCGGATCCCGACGTTCGAGCCGCTGATCGACGAATCCATCGCCCTCTACGCCTCGCCGATCTTCGGAAGCTATCTGCGCGAGACGCTGCTCGACGGGATCCCGGCCGAGGGCAAGCCCACCGGCCTGGCCGAAAGCCTGGTGATCCTGAGGAAGATGCCCGGCGTGCGGCGATTCGAGCTGCGGATGTCGCCCTCGGGCGGATTCCGGCTGTCGTTCAAGCTCCGCACCGACGACATGATCTACCGACCCGAAGAGCTGGAATCGGCGGTGCACCACGCCTTCCAGCTGTACGACCTCATGGTCCTCGCCTGAGCCCCGGAAGAAACATCCCGGTGGATTTGCGGTAGTCTTCGTACTCCGGAAAGACTTCGGCGAGCTTCTTTTCCTCGTTCCGGGCCCGGAACGTCTGACCGGCGACGAACACCGCATAGAGCGCCGCCGTCGCGAGATGCAGGTGAAGGAGCGTGTAGCAGAAGTAGATCACGAAATGGGCGGCGTACAGGGGATGGCGGACGAAGCGATAGATCCCCGTCCGCACGAGAAGACGCGCCTCGGTCATGATCGTGAACGCCGGCCGGAGACTGACGAGCCCGATGACGTTGGCGGCCCCCGCGGCGATCAGGACTCCGTTGATCGCGAACAGTCCGGTCAGATGCCACCGCGACCGCTCCGGAATCCATTCGTGGTAGGTGTAGCCCGTCATCACGATGGCGAACGGAAGCACGCCCAGGAGAAGCGGAAAGAGGGTTTCGAGAAACCCCCGCGCGACCGATCGGGCCGGCTTCCGCGTCAGGAACGCGAGGATGTATCCCAGGAGGATGCCGGTTTCCGCGATCCAGATGAGAAACCGCGTCGACCACAGGGCGCGGATTTCGCCCGGCGTGTAGCCGAAGCGTCCGTAGTACGCCTGCAGATCGAACGGCAGGGCCGCGAGCCACCGGGGGAGCGACTCCCACGGGGTGAACCACGGGCGCGCCCAGTCCACATCGTCGGTGAAGCCGGGAAACGCCGGCAGCTGGAGAAGGCGGCGGACGAGGAACGCGCCGACGGCGAGGATGCCGAAGGTCCGGGCCAGGACTTCGCGCGCCGGCCACCGACGGGGATCGAAGATCGGAAGGTCGTTCAGCCGTCGCAGCAAGCCGGGTCGGCGGCTCATTTCGCCGTCACCACGAGGACGATCGCTCCGAGGAGCAAGGCGGCGCCGAACAGCCTCGAGCGCAGCACCGCGGCCCCCTGGTCCCGCTCGCGGTTCCCGAACCAGTGACCGATCGCCCAGACGAGCACCACGCTCCAGAGGCCGCGCGCGCTGTAGACGACGTTGATCGTGGTCGCCCGGGAGAAAAGCGCGAGCGAACTGATGAACATCGCCCCCTGCACGGCGACGAAGAACCCGCCCAGGAGGAGCGGCCGCCAGGCGCCGGCCGGCACGGGGTCCTGGGCGACCACGAGAAGGGCCAGCGAATAGAGCCCGACGAATCCCATCATCACCGGCAGGAACCGCCCTGCACCCCAGCCGGGCGCCCATTTCTGGACCAGGACATCGAAGAGGGCGAACGCCGCGGCGGCCAGCGCTCCGTAGAGAAGCGCGGGCATCGTCCCGCCGCCGTGAGGCCCTTCGCCCCGGCGGCTCAGGAAGATCACGCCGACGCTGCTCAGCGCGGAGGCGATCCAGACCATGAGCCCCGGCCGGTCTCCGATGATCAGGGTGACGAAAATGGCCACCAGGACCACTTTGAGGCCCATGACCGGGGTCGCGACCGAGACGTCCCCGCGCTGAAGGGCGACCAGGGCGGCCACCTGTCCCGCGAGGAACAGCGCCGCGGCGATCGCCGGTTGAATCCAGGTGGACATTTCCGGCAGGCGCCCGCCCAGGAGCCACAGGCCGGAGAAGATGATCGAGAAGATCAGGTTCGTGACGACCGTGGTGCGCCAGACGCCGACCCCGCGGCTCGAGGCGTCCTTGAGATAGATCGCGCCGAAGACATACAGCAGCGACGCCGAAAACGGGAGGAGAAGATAGGCCATCGAATCCCGGACATGATAGCGTCCGAAGGGCCGTTATTCTTCCCGGATCAGCTCCAGCTGCCGGACGTCCATCACCCGCGCGCCGGCCACCTTCAGCGCCCTCAAGGTCAACGGGCCCCGGCCCGCCGGAAGCTCGATCGTGCCCATCCGCCACGGCTTGAAGTCCCGAACCGGCGACTCGGTTCCCCGTGGCGCCCGATCCTTTTCGGGACCGTACGCCGGCGGGTCGTGGGACTCCGTCACGGCGGCCTCCAGCTTCCGGTCGCGGAAGCTCACCTCCACGGTCGACCCGACGTCCTCCTTCGCGCAGGCATAGTGGACGACCACGCCGTAACGGCCCGCGGCGGCAACCTCCACGTCCCACGTGATGCGATCCTCGGCGCGGGTCCAGTTCGTGAAGTACGAGCAGTTGGGCGCCCGCGCGCTCCGCTTCACGCCGCCGCCCGGCTCGCCGTCGCGCGCCGGCAGCGGGGTGACCCGCGAGGCGACCGTGAACGGCCGGTCGTCCTTCTTCAGCGCCATCTCCGACTTCCACCCCTCCAGCGCCTTCGCCATCCGCTCCGCCTCAGCGGGGTGGTCGCGGGCGACGTCGCGCTCCTGTCCCGGATCCGCGTCCAGGTCGTACAGCTTGCCCGCCGCATCGAGTCGGAATCGCTGGGATCGGACGCTGAATTTCCCCGACCAATGGTTGAGCAGCATCCGGTCCGTCGCGGGAGGCGTTGCTCCGCCCAGCGCCGCCTTGTGGCTGATGCCGTCCAGCGGCTTTCCCGCGGGGATCGCCACGCCGGCCAGGTCGGCGATCGTCGGAAGGAGGTCGATCGCCCCGGCGATCGGACGGATCTTCGTCCCCGGCGCGATCTTGCCGGGCCAGCGGACGAGGAGCGGCGATCGGACGCCCCCTTCGTCGGTCGACCCCTTGCGGCCTTTCATGCCGCCGTTCCACCGGGCGCTGTTGGGCCCGTTGTCGTGGAAGTAGACCACGATCGTGTCCTTCGCGAGATTCAGCTCCTCGAGCTGACGAAGCACGCGGCCGACGTTCCAGTCGAGATTCTCGCACATCGCCAGCACGGCCCGGGTCGTGGAGAGTTCCTCGCCCTTCGCATCCTGTCCCCTCAGCTTCGGCTCGAAGGAAGCGAACTTCGCGTACCACTGGTCGGGGACCTGGAAAGGCGAGTGGGGCGTGTTGAGCGGGAGATAGCAGAAGAACGGCCGGTCCTTGTTCGTCCGGATGAAATCGAGCGCGTGATCCGTGAACTCGTCCGGAAGGAACCCCTTCCCCCGAACGGTCTTGCCGTTGCGGTCCAGCAGCAGCGCATCGAAGTAATCGCCCCAGTGGCCCGACGTGAAGCCGTAGTACTCGTCGAATCCGCGGGCATTGGGATGGTAGGGGTGCTGCGAGCCGTTGTGCCATTTCCCGAACGCGCCCGTGGCGTATCCGGCGGCCTTGAAGAGGTCCGCGATCGTCCGCTCGTCGGAGTTCAGCCGCTCGCCGCCCGACGTGACGTTCCGCACGCCGCCCCGGAGGTGATACCGCCCGGTGAGGAACTCCGCCCGCGTGGGCGAGCAGACGGGCTGGACGTAGAAGCGTTCGAACAGCGCGCCGTCGCGCGCCAGCGAATCGACCTGGGGCGTGGCGAGGTTCGTGTTGCCGTTCACGCTCAGGTCGCCCCACCCCTGGTCGTCGGTCAGGATCACGACGACATTGGGCCGGCGGTCCTGGACGGCAGAGCCGGCAAGAAGGGCGAGGGCGAGCAGGAGTCTCATCCTCTCTTCAACACGCGCCGACGCCGGTGAGGGCGGGGAAAGCGTACTAGTATCAATATCGGAGACGCCTATGAGAACCCTCGCGCTCGCGGCCCTGATCTGCTCCCTTGCGCTTGTCGACGCTTCGGCGCAAGACAAGAAGGCCGCCAAGAAAACGGAACCGAAGGTCTGGATGTGCCGGAAAGGCGAGCTCCTCTGGGAGCAGAAATTCGGCGGCGACTTCCCCAAGGAGTGGCACAAGGGCAAGGGCGACTGGCAGATCGACGGCGACGCGCTCAAGGGCGCCGAGGTCGCCGCGGACAAGCACAACACCTACATGTCCCGCGAAATCTCCACGCCGAACGTGATCGTCCAGTTCTCCTTCAAGCTCCAGGGCTGCCCCTGGATGGGCGCCTCGGTCGACGGCAAGGAGCACGTCTCCAACCTGTCGCTCCAGCCCGACACGTTCCGGATTTCCAAAGTCACCGGGATCGGGCCGACGACCAAGCACACCGAGGTGGACCGGACCGCTCTCAAGCTGAACGACGACGCCTGGCACACGGTGGTCTGGGAGATCTTCGGCGACGAAATGGTGGCGACGATCGACGATCAGAACATGACGCTCGCCAAGGCCGAGGGGCTGTCGATGGAGCGCAACCACGTGGAGCTCAACAACGGCGGCCAGTGGGCCTGGTTCAAGGACATCAAGGTCTGGAAGGCCGAACTCGATCCCAAGTGGCCCGCGAAGCGCGGGCCGCTGATCGACGCGATGAAGAAGAAGGCCGACAAGCTGGGATACAAATGATGACGATGCGACTCTCTCTCTCGCTGGCGGTCCTCGCGGTCCTCTATGCCCCCGGTCGCCCCGACGAAATCACCTTCGAGGCCGGGATCGAGTTCGCCAAGGCGGACGGACAGAGCCTGCAGCTGAACCTCGCGCGGCCGAAGACCGCGACCGGAAAGCTCCCGGCGATCCTCTGCATCCACGGCGGCGGCTTCCGCGCGGGAAAGCGGGAGGGATGGGACGGCCGGTGCAAGCTCCTGGCCGAGCAGGGCTACGTGGCCGCGACCGTGACCTATCGACTGGCGCCGAAGTACCAGTTCCCCGCCGCGGTGGAGGACGTGAAGGCCGGCGTCCGCTGGCTTCGCGCGAACGCGGAGAAGTATTCGATCGATCCGGAGCGGATCGGCGTGATCGGCGACTCCGCGGGCGGCCACCTGGCCCAGTTCCTGGGCGTGACGGGAGGCGTCGCGCAGTTCGAGGGGGACGGCGGCAATCCGGGCGTCTCGAGCAGCGTCCGCTGCGTCGTGAATTACTTCGGCCCGAGCGACCTGACGAAGTCTTACGGCAAGAGCGTCGACGCCGCCGAAGTGCTCCCGCTGTGGCTCGGCGGAGATGCGACCAAGGAGCACCGCCGCCACATCCTGGCGAGCCCGCTCTACTGGGTCACGCCGTCGGCCGCCCCGACGCTGCTCCTGCAGGGCACGGAAGACAAGTACGTGAACCACGAGCAGGCCGTCTGGATGCACGAGCGCCTGAAGGCGGCCGAGGTCGAAGTGGAGCTGATCTCGCTCGAAGGCGCCGGCCACGGCTTCAAGGGCGCGGACGCCGACAAAGCCTGGAAGGCCGCAATCGCCTTCTTCGAGAAACACCTCAAGCCTTCGAAGTAGCCTACCCAGGGAAGGTAAGGGATCGAATCTCCGGGTCTGCCTGCGGCCTGAGCTACTTGTACTTGTTGAGCAGCTCGGCGTAGCGGGGGTCTTTGCGGATCGGGTCCATGTCCTTGTCGTCGCCCATGTGGCCGAGGCCCAGGGTCTGGGGATGGCAAGGGCAGCGGAAACGGCCGTAGTCGCTGCGGAGGGACCAGTCCAGGTACTTGAAGGCGTCGTCCATCGCCTGGGCACGGGCCTTCTCGGCGAGCTTGGGGACCTCGACCGAGTAAATGCAGGCGAGGTTGTAGAGCCCGATGCAGTAGACGGCGCGCTGGGGGATGTCCTCGGGCCGCCGCTCGGGGAAGGCGGCCGCCAGGCCCTCGAGGTAGATGGCCTTGGCGCCCGGGTAGTTGTTGGCCTGGACCTGCTGCGTGGCCTTGACGAAGAGCTCGGCCCATTTGGGCGCCGCGGGCGGGGGCGGAGGCGGGGGAGGCGGCTCCTTTTTCTTTGCGGCGGCTTCCGCCTTGCGCTTCGCGTCGTCTTCGCAAAGGATGCGGTAGTCCGACTTGAGCCTCTGGACCTCGGCGAGGCGCGCTCCCGCCCGCTTGACCGCCGCATCGAGGAGACCCTCGACCTCCGCGCGCCGCTTATAGTCCGGATCGTCCGCGATGATCCTGCGGATGGACTCCAGCGAGCGGTCGAGGTCGGCGGCCTGCTCCTTCTCCTTCAGCCGTTCCTGCCCGCGCGCCTCGATCTGCTTGAAGCGCGCCTCCTGGGGCAGCCCGCGGAAGGCCGCGCGCAGCTGGTCGCAGCGGGAGAGGATCGCTTGGGGATCGGCGGAGGGCGTGGCGAAGGCCTCGAGTTCCCGCAGGCGCTCATCGGCGATCTCGACGGCGGTGGGCCGGGCGATCTGAGGAGGAGGAGGCTCGGGCGGCGGGAGGATCGGCTCGCGGTGGCCCGTCGAGGCCACGGCGACGACGATGAGGACGAGGGCGGCGAGCCCAACGCCGACGTAGAGGGCGACGTTGGGGGCCGAAGCGTTGCGTCGGATCGAGCCGGGGTTCGGCGCCTGGGCCATGGGAATGCGTTCGGTAGCGCCCCGGCGCCGCACATGGGGCGAGGTCCCGCCGCGCCGCTCGGTCGCGCGTTTATCCCCGGGACCGGGTGCGGGCGGCGGAGGCTCCGGGGCAGGCGAGGAGATGGGGCGGCACGTGGAGCAGAATGGCCGGTTGTCGTGGTCCTGAGCTTTGCCGCGGTCGAAGTCGTCCTCGGTGAGCCTCTTACCGCAGCCTTCGCAGTAAACGATTTCTCGTCCCATGGTCGGCCCCGGCTGTCGGCTGCATTATAGGGGCAGACCCTCGTCCTAGTCGAGCATCCAGAATTCCATCCAGAATCGCACCGTGCTCCCCTGCACGGACATCGCGCGCGGACCGGCGCCTTCATGATCTCCGGTGAACTCCTGGACGGGGATGATCCGGACCAGGTCGCCCGTGCCGCCGTCGGTCTCGCGGAGGCAGACCCGCGCCCGATCCGTAAAGCCACTCTTCTTGCTCCGGCGGCGCTCGATGACGACCTGATAGATGCGGCCTTCCTTCATCGCTTGCGGCGAGGGGTTCGACCAGAGCGAATCCTCCATCGCGGTGGTCATGGGGGGCCGCTCGATCCCGGTCACGCCCGAGCGGAGATCGACCGTGCAGCGGACGAGCCCCAGCCGTCGGCCTCCGATCGGGGGGATCGGGGTCGACGGCCATCGGGCCTCGCCGCACGCGGCGAGGCCCAGCAGCATCCCGACGATCGGCCTAGTCCTGCGCAGCGGCCTTCGACTCGCACGTCAGGCAGACCGACCGGCGCTCGCCGTCGCGGGCGTTGATGGTGATCACGGGCTTCGTGCTCACCCGCTCGCCCAGGATGGACTCGAACACCGTCGCGTAGACCTTCTCGATCTTCGACATCGAGTAGGCCGACATCAGCTGGTGGACGCGGCCCTGGTTGCCGAGCGACCAGCGGCCGCCCTTGCGGCACGCGACGACGTTCGCTCCGGGAGCGGCGTCCGCGGCCGCCTCCTTCGCCATCGCGCGGAACTGCACGTCGGGGCCGTCGATCGGCGGGAGGATGAGGACCGGCAGCACCGGCCGCCCCGTCGGGTCGTTGTAGGTGAGGGGATCGTCCTCGCGGGGCGCGGGGGCGTCGAACGTCGCCGGCTCGATCACCAGGCCGTACTCCTGGCGGAGCCGCTCGGCGTGCCAGCGGCGGAAGAGCGCCTTGAACGGGACTTCCGTCTTCCGGTTCTCTTCCATCGCCTTCTTCACGCCGTCGACCACCCACTTCGCTTCGCGGAGCATCGTCGCGGCGTCGACGGGGCCCGCCACGCAATGGAGCACGCGGCCGTCGGGCGCGCAGAAGTACGCCGCCACGTTGCCGCCCTGCTTCTGCCCGTTCACGATCTGGAACGTCGCCACCTTCTGGAAGGACGAGACGAAGTTCTTGTTGATGAAGGAGCCGACCTCGGGGTTCGCCAAGGCGTTCACACGGAGCGCCTGAGCATTGTTTCAGGTGAATTTCGGGTCTTCGAAGTGGCCGGAGACGTGGAGGACGAAGACGAGCTTCTCCTCCGCTTTCGCCTTGGTCGCGGCTTCCGACGGCGAGCCCGACCAGACGACGGAGGTGCCGTAGGTCTGCTTGCCGCACTTGCCGCACGATTCGTCCGCCGCGCGGGCGGGGACGGCCGCCAGGAAGGCGGCCAGGAACAGCGAGAGGATCGACTTCGACACGGTTCGTCTCCTTCCTTCAAACTCATGCCTTCGACGCGCCCGGTTGTGACCGGGTTCCGAAAAACGCACTCCGGAATCCCGAATCCGGAGCTTCGACGGACGCGAGGCCCGAATCTAAGGTCGCAGGTTTTTAATTCGTCACAATTCGGGAACCGCGGGCATTGGCTTGCGTCGAAAGGGCGGAACGAGTTGCAGAAGGGAATGACTATGATGCACCGGAATCTCCTGTGGACCGCCGTCCTCTTCCTGGCCGCCGCGGTCCCCGCCATGGCCCAGGGCCTCGTCATCCCGGACGAACCCGACCTTCCGCCGCTCGCCCTGATCCGCCACCGCGTGCGGGTCGAGATCGACCGCCAGGCGGCGATCACCACGGTCGAGCAGGTGTTCCTCAACAACACCGACCGCCAGCTCGAGGCGCAGTACGTCTTCCCGATCCCCCGCGGGGCCACCATGAGCCGCTTCACGATGCTCGTCAACGGCAAGGAGAAGGCCGGCGAGGTCGTCGAGAAGAACCAGGCGCGCCAGATCTACAACTCGATCGTGAGGCGCGCCGAGGACCCGGGCCTCCTCGAATACCTGGGCGGCGAGATCTTCCGCGCGAACATCTTCCCGATCGTCGCCCGCGGCTCCCAGACCGTCACCCTGCGGTTCGAGCAGCTCCTTCCGGCTCAGGACGCGCTGGTCAACTATACGTATCCGGTGCGCGCCAGCACCAAGCGGGGCCCCACGGTCCAGGGCGAGTTCTCGCTGGAAGCCACCATCAAGAGCGCCGCGCCGATCCTCAACGTCTACAGCCCGAGCCACGCCGTCGCCGTCTCCCGCGCCAACGACCGCGAAGCGCGCGTGACGTTCTCGGACCGCCGCACCACGCTCGACAAGGACTTCACGGTCTATTACAGCGTCAGCGAAAAGGAGATCGGGCTCAACCTCGCGACCTATAGGCCCGACCCCAAGCAGCCCGGCTATTTCATGCTGCTGCTCGCGCCCAAGCCCACGCTTCAGGCCGAGCGGATCGTCGAGCGCGACCTCGTCTTCGTCGTCGACACGTCGGGCAGCATGGCGGGCGACAAGATCAAGCAGGCCCGCAACGCGCTCAAGTACATGGTCTCGAAGCTGAACGACGGCGACCGCTTCAACATCGTGCCGTTCGCGAGCTTCGCCGATCCCTGGCAGAAGAACCTCGTGAGCGCGAAGGAGCGTCGCGAAGACGGCCTCCGGTTCGCCGACACCCTCCTCGCCCAGGGCGGCACCGACATCGGCGGCGCGTTCGACGCCGCGGCGGCGTGCCTCCTGACCGACGCGTCGCGCCCCTCGTACGTCATCTTCATGACCGACGGCAAGCCCACGATGGGCGAGACGACCGACCCCAAGAAGATCCTGGCGAAGGTGATCGCCGCCAAGGGCGGCAAGGGCGGAGACGCGCTCCGCGTCTTCACGTGGGGCGTCGGGTACGATCTCGACACCCACCTGCTCGACGACATGGCCAACCGCGGCGGCGGCGTCAGCGAGTACGTCCGCCCCGAGGAGGACATCGCGACCAAGATCGCGGCGTTCACCAACAAGGCGGCCCAGCCGGTCCTCACCGGCCTCGACCTCAAGCTGGTCGGCGACAAGATCCAGCTCCTCAACGTCCATCCCCGCACGCTCCCGGACCTCTATGCGGGCGGACAGGTCGTGCTGTTCGGCCGGTACACCGGCGACGGTGACCTCGCCCTCCAGCTCACCGGCCGCGTCAACGGTAAGTCGGAGACGTTCACCTACGAGGGCAAGTTCGCCGCGAGCGAGTCGAAGTTCCAGTTCATCGAGATGCTCTGGGCCCAGCGGCGCATCGGGCACCTCCTCGACGAGATCCGGCTGGTCGGCGAGACCAAGGAGCTGGTCGACGACGTGATCCGGCTGTCGAAGGAGTACGGAATCCAGACGCCCTACACGAGCCAGCTGATCCTGGAGGACGGCCGGCAGATGGGCAACGCGCGCGGCGCCGGCATGAACCGCGAAGGCCTCGCGGTGGCGAGCGGCGGCGGCAAGAGCGCCCCCACCGACGCCGCTAAAAAGCTCGACAGCGTCATCGAGAAGGAGCGACGCGAAGCTCCCAAGCCGGCCACCGCACCCGCGCCCGAAACGAAGCCGGAACCTGCGGTCGTCAAAGCCGCCGAGGAAGCGAAGGACCGCGACGAGAATTTCCTCCGCAAGTTCACGGCGAAGGACGGCAAGGCCGGCGTGGACGTGGCCGGCCGCCTGCGCCAGCTCAAGGAATCGGAGCAGTCGGGCGACCCGCGCCTTGCGGAGTTCCGCAAGGCCGCCGGGACCCGGTTCTTCCTCTACAACGACATGTGGGTCGACGAGAAGTTCGAGGCCGACGCCGAGATGACCTTCGTGAAGTTCGGCAGCGAGGCCTTCTTCAAGCTGATCGAGAAGGCGCCCCACCTGGTGGAGGCCTTCAAGCTGGGCACGCGCGTCGTGGTCACCACGGCCGAAGGCAACGTGGTCGCGGTGTGCGGCACCGGCAACGAAACCATGACGGACGCCCAGCTGAAGGAAGTGTTCGTCGCGAAGAAGAAGAAGTAATCAGAAGCCAGAAGCCGAAGAGATCCCCCTCGAGAGAGGGGGACTTTTCTTAGAGGGGCTGGAGGCGGATGTTGCGGTACCAGACCGGGCGGCCGTGGTCCTGGAGGCCGATGTAGCCCGAGCGGGCGAAGTCCTTCATCGCCCGCGGGAACTTGTTCTTCGAGCCGTCGGGATTCTTTTGAGGCTCCGTCCAGCGGTCGAGGTCGGCGTCGACGATCGCTTCGCCGTTGAGGACCACGGCGATGCGGCTACCCTTGCAGGTGATCCGCACCTGGTTCCATTCCCCCGCGGGACGGGCCGCATTCTTGGTCGGCGCGACGCAGTCATACAGCGCGCCCGCGGTGCCGCCGCGGCTCAACTCGGGCCGCCCGAACGAGTTGGACACCTGGATCTCGAGCCCCGTGAAGACCGGGTCCTTCAGGTCCGACGTCCGGAGGAAGATACCGCTGTTGGCCTGCGTCGGGACCTTGAACTCCAGCTCGAGAATGAAATCCCCGTAGGATGCCTTCGTCCACAGGTAGTCGGCATTGTGCTCCTTGCCGTCCTCGCGGTTCTTGAGCGCGAGGACGCCCTCCTCGACGACCCAGCCGTTCCCCGGGGCGGCCTGCCACCCCGAGAGGTCCTTGCCGTTGAAGAGCGGGACGAACCCGTCGCCGGAAGAGGCGCCGGACGCACAGCCGGCGAGCGCCAGAAGCGGGAGCCAGAGCGTTTTCATCGCGACCTTCCCTCCAGGATCAATACGCGGCGACGACCATCGCGGGGGTCGAGGAAAGGTCGACGGCGAGATAGACGCTGTTCCGGACTTTGTCCGTCCGGCAGGCGGCCGACCGTCCGGTCTTAGCCTGACATTCACCTCACCTGCGACAATTCCAGTTCGCGGCGCAGGAGGGCCAGCTCCCGGCCCAGGAGCGAGCGCAGCTCGTCGTGCTCGATCTTCGCGATCCGCGCCTCGAGCGACGTGATCCGTTCCGCCAGCGCCGCCTCGGCCGCGGAGCGGCGCGGAGGCATGAACGTCAGGGCGACGGCGAGCAGAAGGAGCATCGCCGCCGCCGCGACCAGCACCGGCGGCCCCATCCTCGGTTCCGGCCGCGCGGGCCGGAGCTTCGGGACGGCGGGCACCGGCGCATGACGGAGGCCGGTGAGCCCCCCGCGGATCCGGTCGTCGAGATCGCTCATAGAAGCTCCTTGCAGACGATTCGAGAAGGGTCGCTCCCCAGCCGCCGCTTGAGGGTCTGTCGCACCCGGAAGAGCCGCCATTTCACGGTCGCGCCGGTCACGCCCAGCGCCCGGGCGATGTCCTTGACCGGCAGATCTTCCACGTAGAAGAGCGTCGCGGTGATCTTCTGGGCCGGCGGAAGGTCCGCCAGCAACGCGAGCGCGTCGTCGACCTCGGGCTCCCGGGGCGTCGACATCCGCCGGAGCGGCGCGGGCGGACGCCGGAGCCGCGTGAGATGCTTGCGCAGCAGAATCGCGTAGAGCCACGTGCTCTCGGAGGAGTCGCCCCGGAACCGCTCCGCCGCGGCGAGGCCGGCCATCATCGTCTCCTGGGCGAGATCCTCGGCGTCGGGCTCGCGGCCTGTCATCGCCAGCGCCATCCGGTAGACGCGGGGCCACCACGCGGCCACCCACCGTTCGCGCGCCTCGGGATCGCCCTGACGGACGCCCTCCAGGTCGTCCACTACTTGCCCGTCGCTCCCGGCAAGCGGACGCGCTGCCCCTGGCGGATCACGTGGATCGGCATCCCCGACTCGATCGCCTGGACCAGCTGCGCTTCGAGCAGGTCGGGGACGACGTCGTTGGCCTTGAGTCCCGCTTTCTCCGCGGGAGAGCCTTCGCGGACGCGCCGGACGAGCAGGCCGCGGAGGATCGAGAGGTGGGCCCGAAGTTCCTCGGGGACCTCCTCCACCGACACGCCCTGCCCCTGCCACGCGGGAACGATCCGGTCCGACAGCTTCCTCACCTCGAGGCGGACGTCGTCGAGCTCCTTCCGGATGATCTTCAGTTCGTCGGCGGAACTCAGGACCCGCGCGGCGGGAGCGACGTATTGGAGCGTCTTCGACCCGACCTTCTCGGGGCCGACCGCGTCGCCGACCCGCGGTTCCGATTTCTTCCGGGTCACCCTGCCGGCCGCCCATTTCCGGTCCACGCGGTCGATCTTGAGCGAGCCGACGCTCTCCCCTCCCCGGGTGATCGAATAGATCTGTCCTTCGACGACTCCGTCGTCGGAGCCGATCGACACGACCACGAGATCGATCTCGTTGGCCACGGCGGTGATCTTCGATTCCGGCATCGCGAACTGGTAATAGACCGGCGGAGCCGGGGCCACCGGGGGCGGGGCCGCGAGCCTCGGAAGCCCCGTGGCGGCCGCCGCCTTGGCGGCGAGGTCCGCTTGCAGCTTCTCCGTCTCGGCTCTCAGGAGGTCGTATGCCTTCGTCTGCTCCAGCTTGTTGAGCATCGTGTTGGCGGAATCCAACTGCCGCTGGAGATCCTGGTTGTGACTTCGCTGCTTCTCCAGTTCCGCCTTCAGCTTCTCGAGCTCCGAATTCGGCGAAGGGGGCGTCTGGGCGGCGAGGAGCGCGGCGAACGTCAGGGCAAGCAGGCTCATATCGACCTCCGGTAAATGAGACGTTTACCGGTAAGTCGCGCCTGCGCCCGAAAAGGTTTGAGAAATCGTCCCTACTTCACGGCGAGGACGGCGTCGACGACCGAGCCCGTCTCGCGCGCCTGGACGTCCTTGAATCCCGCCGCCTCGAGGAGCGCGCGATACTCGCCGGCGTTCCGCTCCTTGCCCTCGGTGCAGACCAGCATGTTGAGCGACTGGAGATTGCCGCGGAGCGGACCGGTCTTGTCCGCGGCGAGCAGCCGCTCGGCGATCAGGAGGCCTCCCCCGGCGGGGAGGCGGTCGCAGATCTTGCGGAGCAGCGTCCGGATCTTGTCGAGGGACCAGTCGTGGAGGATGCGGCCCAGCGCGAAGAGATCGGCCTCTGGCAGCGGATCGGCGAAGAAGTCGCCCGCAAGGAGCCCGAGCTTCGAGCCGTCCGGGGTGCGCGAGAGGAATTCCCGCGCGGAGGCGATCACGGGCGGCAAATCGAACACGCTGGCCTTCAGGTTGGGATAGCACCGGCACGCCTCGAGCGCCAGGTGGCCGGTGGCGCCGCCGAGGTCGACCAGGTGGCGGAACCGGCCGAGGTCGAACGCGCGGACGACGAGAGGCGAGCTCAGCATGCCCATCCCGTGCATCCCCAGCAGGAAGTCGCGCTTCGAATCCTCGGTCTTGAAGAAATGATCGAAGATGTTGCCCTTCAGGCCGAACGTCGTTTCCCAGAGGTGGGTCCCTTTCCGGATGGCGGTCTCCAGATCACCCCACAGCCTGTAGCCGACCCGGTTCGAGTAGTCGATGTACCCGACGAGCGCCTGGGGGCTGGAGCGGACGAGATAGGTCGTCGCCGCCGGGAGGTTGGCGTAGACGGCGTCCTTCTTAGACAACAGATCGATGCCCACGCAGGTGTCGAGCAGCCGCTCGGTCGCGTCGGGATGGAGGCCGAGCTCGGCCGCGACCGCGTCGGCGCGGGCCGGCGAACGATGGAGCCGCTCGAACACGCCCAGCTCGAGGGCGGCGAACATCGCCTTCGACCGGCGGAAGCCGTCGAGCGAGTCGAGGACCGGAGTCGGATCGACCGGGGTGGACATGCTCATTCCCTCCGAAATAGCGCCTGATAGCCGCCCGAATGCCGGTCGGTGGGCATCGTGAAGTCCTCCTTCACAACGCGGAACCCCGGAAGCTCGACTCGGTTCTCTTCGGGCTCGAGGCTGCAGGTCGAGTAGACGATCCGTCCGCCCGGCTGGAGCAGTCGCGCCGCGTTCTCGAGCAGCTTCCGCTGGAGCGCGACCGCGCCGGCGATGTCCGTTTCCCGCAGCCGCCAGCGGACGTCCGGCCGCCGCGCGAGCACGCCGGTGTTGGAGCAGGGGGCGTCGATGAGGATCGCGTCGAACGGCTCGCGGAACGCGATCGTCGCGCCGTCGCCCGCCACGCACTCGATGTTTCCAAGACCCAGCCGCGTCGCGGATTCGGCGACGAGGCCGATCCGGTCGGGCAGGTCGACGGCGACCACCCCGCCCTTCCCGCCCATCAGCTCCGCCAGGTGGGTCGTCTTGCCTCCGGGCGCGGCGCAGAGGTCGAGCACCCGCTCCTGGGGCTTCGGATCGAGCATCGGAGCCACCTTCATCGACGTCTCGTCCTGCACCGTGAACCCTCCCTCGGCGAACTTGGGATCGGCCGCGGGATCGCCGTCGATCTCGATTGCGCCGGAGGGTTTCAGGGGATTGGGCCGGACCGTCACCGGGAGGACGGCGTTGTCGGCGACGAGCAGGGCCTCGAGCTCCTTCGGCTTGAACCGCTTCCGCCACCGCTCGATCAGCCAGTCGGGATGGGACGTGCGCACCCCGAGCGCGTCGGGGAGGGCGAGGTCGGCCGCCTTGCGGAGGACCGCGTTCACGAAGCCGGCGGACTTCCGGCTGACGCCCTTGGCGAGCTCGACCGCCTCGTTCACGGCGGCGTGGCGCGGGATCTTGTCGAGGTGGCGGATCTGGAAGAGGGCGATCCGCAGGTGCTGGCGGATCTCGGGGTGGACCCGCTCGGCGCAGCGGTCGATCAGCCAGTCGAGCTCGCGCCGCCAGCGGGTGGCGCCGTAGACGAGCGTGGTCAGCAGCGCCCGGTCTCGGCGCGAGAGGGCGGCGCTCCGGTGGGCGTCGAGCGCCTCGTCGACGAACCGCTTCTCGGCGGCCGCGAGCACTTGCGCGGCCAGCGCCCGAACATTCTTCACCGGACGCTTTTCCCGCGCGGGCTGAAGATCCAGAACTTGCGGAGGAACTTGTGGCTCTTGAGGGCGTCGCGGTCGGCGTCGGTGATCAGATGGGGCCAGTTGCGCTGCTTGAACTTGAGGAGGGCGCTCTCGTCGACGGCGCGGAGCTTGGAGGTGAGCTTCCCCTTCATGGCGTTGGCGAAGTCGATGATCCACGGCCGGTCGCCGGCGATGAGGATGTTCTTGCGCTGGCGGAGGTCGAGGTGGACGACGCTCCGGTCGTGCATCGCCCGGACCGTTTCGCAGAGCCGCTCGAAGACGCGGTCGGGCAGCTGCCCCGCCTTGAACTTGTTGATGGTGATGCCGTCGATGTACTCGAGGAGGAGCGCCCGTTTCTCGACGATGGCGTAGGCGCGGGGGATGCCGGGGACGCCTTCCAGGTGGCGGAGGACGGCGAACTCGCGTTTCACGAGGGAGGGCGCCAGGAGGCCGCGCGTGACGGCGTTCTTCCCGCGGTAGTCCTTGAGGACGGCGGGGCGGCCTTCGTGATCGACGACGGAGACGACGGGAGAGAGGAAGCCGCCCTTGTCCCGGAGGACGCGGCCCTTTACGGCATCAGCTTCTGGACGAGGTTGATGATCCATTGGTTCCAGACGACGGCGCAAACGCCGAAGGCCATGGCGAACGGACCCCACTGCTCGCTGTTGTCGCAGGTGGCCTGCCAGCTCCAGGGCCGGCTCTGGGCCTTCTCGTAGCGGGTGAGCTTCGGGAAGTAATCCGGGACCGAGCGGTCGTAGTGGTCCCAGTCCTCGCCGAAGATATCGTGGAGGCGGTTGCCTTCGCGCTTCTTCTTGTAGGGGATGTAGTAGAAGATGAACGCCAGGATGGCGACCGCGAGGATGAGCCAGTTCATGTAGCGGTGGTACCACAGCGGTTCATCGGGGTTGCCCATGGTCAGGAACGCGGTCCCGATCATGCCCAGGAAGGTGCCGATGTAGAGGGGGTTCTTGACGTAGGCGTAGGGGCCGGTGACGGTGAGGACCTTGTTCTTCACCAGGTGCCCCGAGGCCCAGATCCGGAGCCAGCAGGAGACGGCGAGGAAGCCGATGCCGACCCAGAAGTTCCAGAGCTTCCACTTCTCGACGCGCTTGTCCGCGAAGTAGAGGAGGACGACGACGGCCGTATAGACGAGGAGGAGCTTCCAGGAGAGCTTTTTGATGCGCGAGGCTTTCATGGCTGAGGGCCCCTGATATAGCAGACCAGGCTCGAGAAAACAACCGGTTTGTTTTCCCAAATCGTAACTTATGAATTGTAACTTATGACCTTGACTTCGCCCGGCCCCGGCGTATACTTCGGACGGCTGTCATGAAAGTCCTCGGGATCGAGTCGTCCGGGACGAGAGGGGGAATCGCCCTCCTGGAGTCCGGGCAGGTCCGGGGGACCCGGCTCTTTGAGAAAGGGATGGTCCACGGCCGCGAGATCGCGCCGTCGATCCGCTCGCTCCTGGACGAGCTCCGCTGGCCCGCCGAGGCGATCGACCTGATCGCCTGCGACATCGGCCCCGGCTCCTACACCGGACTCCGCGTGGGACTGGCCGCCGCCAAGGGACTGGCCCTCGCGCTCGGCCGGCCGCTCGTCGGCGTCGCCTCGCTCGACGCGATGGCCGAGGCCGCGCGCGACCGAGCCCCCGTCCTCTGCCCGGCGATCGACGCCAAATGGGAGCAGATCTACGGCGCCGTCTACGAGAACGGCCGCAGGACCACCGATTACCTCGCGGAGAAGCCCGACGCTTTCGCCGCGCGCGTCCCGAAAGGCGCCTACGTCTTCGGCGACGCGCTCGACCAGTACGGCGGGCTCTTCCGCGACGTCGACCGCGGCCCGCGCGAGCTCTGGGACCCGCGGCCCGACGTGGTCGCGCTCCTGGGTCAGCGCCTCCACGAGTCGGGAACGCGACACGACGCCGCGGCGCTGGTGCCGCTGTACCTGCGGCCCACGGAGGCCGAGATCAAGTTCGGCCGGAAATCTTGAGGGGGGAGGGCGCGAGACAGGGGGAAGAATGTCCCGGGCGGCCGGCCCTCCGGTCGCCCGGGATGGACCCTCCGCCGCGCGCGAACCGATGAGGGGTTACCGCGTCTGGGCCGAGATCGATCTGGCGGCGCTCCGCCACAACATCAACACCATCCGCCGGGCCCTCGAACCCCGCACCAAGATCATGGCGGTCGCCAAGGCCGACGCCTACGGCCATGGCGCCCTGCCGATCGCCTGGACCGCCCTGGAATCGGGATGCGCGATGGTCGGCGTCGGCGACTCCGGCGAGGCGATCCAGCTCCGCGAAGGCGGCATCCCCGGCCCCATCCTCATCCTCGGCGCCATCGTCGAGGAGGAGATCCACAAGGTCGTCCAGTACGACATCTCGGTCACCGTCCACTCGACCGACCTGCTGCCCCTGCTCAACCAGGAGGCGCGCCGCCGCAACCGGCCGCTCCGCGTCCATCTCAAGATCGACACCGGCATGGCCCGACTCGGCGCCTCGCCCGCCCGCGCGCTCGACGTCGCCCGCGCGATCCTGGACTGCTCGAACCTGCAGCTCGAGGGCGTGTCGACCCATCTCGCGTCGGCGGCCAATCCCGAGGCGGTGCGCGAGCAGCTCGACCAGTTCCGCTCCGCGATCGACGAGCTGACCGGCGACGGCATCCAGCCCCCGATCCTCCACGCGGCCAACTCCGCCGGGCTCTTCACGTGTCCCGAGGCCCACTTCGACATGGTCCGCCCGGGCATCGCGCTCTACGGCATGGACCCGGGGATCTTCGCCCGGCTGGGAATCTCGCTCAAGCCGGTGCTCTCGCTCCGGAGCCAGATCGCGTACCTGAAGGGCGTGGGAGCCGACGTGCCGATCGGGTACGACGGCCGGTACCGGACCACGCGTCCCACGCGGATCGCCACGTGTCCCGTCGGCTACAACGACGGCTACCCCTACCAGCTCTCCGGCCGGGGCGAGGCCGTCGTGCGCGGCCGCCGGGTGCCGGTGGTCGGCAATGTCACCATGGACTACATCATGCTCGACCTGGGAGACGTGCCGGACGCCGAGGTGGGCGACGAGGTGACGCTGATCGGCGACGGCATCCGGGTGGAGGAGCTGGCGCGGCGGGCGGGGACGATTCCCTACGAGCTCACGTGCCGGCTGGGCCGCCGGGTCGGCCGGGTCCCCGCCAACGCCGAGCAACCCCTCCCCGCCGCCTTCCGCGTCGTCGCTTGACGCGACCCATCGCCATAAACTGAAGAAGTCGTTTTATGGCCGTTCGGGCCATCAAACGACTTCTTTGATTTGTCGCTGCGGCTATTCGAAGGAGATCGAGGCGTCGAGCTTGTTGGTCTTCACCGAGATCTCGCCGACCTTGCGGCGCTCTTCCTCGTTGTTCACGGTGCCGCCGGTGCCGGGCTTCCGGACGACGTCCACCATGTCGCTGATCGCCTCATAGGAGCCCTGGAGCATGAGCTGGGCGGGCTTCTTCTTGCCGAAGTCGTAGACCAGACGGCCCGTCTTCACCGTCATCGTCACCGTGCTCCCGGTTTCTTCCTTGCCCTTGCCGGTGAGCTGGCCGTTGAACACGATGTTGGCCTTGCCGCCGTCGATCGACTCGCAGGCGCACTCGATCTTCCCCGTTCCTTCGCGCATCGCCGCCGGGAAGATCAGGTTCAGCAGGTCCTTCGCCTCGACGTTCCACTTCTCGCCCTGCTTGGGCTCGGTGCCGCCCGAAGGCAGCAGCTGGGACACGTCGTTCCACGCGCCGAGGTTCGACCCCTCGTTCGGAGGAGCGCCGCCCTCGCTGTTCTTCACCGTCCAGCCGTTCTCCGTCTTGGTCGCCACGTAGGAGTGGCCCGCCAGGCCCGTCGACTTCTCCTCGACGGGGGTGTCCGTGCCGCTCTTCTGCAGCACCGACGACAGGCAGTCGACCTTCACGGTCCGGCCGTCGACCCGCGTCTGGACGAACTTCTCGCGCCGGTTCAGGTTCAGCAGGCGCGTGGATTCGCCCTTGCCGTCCCGCACCACGATCTCGAGCTCCAGAGCCGAATCGAACGAAATCGACGTCTTCTCTCCCGCCTGCCGGGCCTCGGTGGAGGTCGCCAGGGGGGCCGCGAGCATCGTCAGTGCGATGAGCCAGCGCATCATTGATTCTCCCTAAGGATGAATTTCGTCCTTATAATACTCCCCCTCGAGGCCAAATGCTAGTTTCCGACTTCGATTACCGGCTGCCGCCCGAACTGATCGCGCAGGCCCCTCTCCCGCGCCGCGACCAGTCGCGGCTCCTCGTCCTCCATCGGGACGGGAAGGTGGAACATCGCCGCTTCTCCGACCTCCCCGAGTACCTCAAGGGCGAAACGGTCTACCTCAACGACTCCCGCGTCCTTCGCGCCCGCATCTTCCTGATCCGCACCAGCGGCGGCCGCGTCGCCGCCCTCCTCGTCCGCCGGCTCGCCGAACGGAAGTGGCAGGCCCTGCTCGACGCCAGCGGCCGCCTCAAGGTCGGGGAACGGCTCTGGATCGCCGACCCGTCGAGCCCCCAGCACGCCCTCCACGCCCGCGGCAAGCCGCTGTCGGTCGTCCTCTCCGCCAAGGAGGAAGACCACTGGACCCTCGACTTCGACGAGGAGCCGGACCTGAGAACCCTGGGCAAGCCCCCCCTTCCCCCGTACATCAAGCGGCCCGCCGACTGGGGCGACGATACCCGCTATCAGACCGTCTACGCCGCGAAGGACGGATCCATCGCGGCTCCCACGGCCGGCCTCCACTTCACCCCCGAAATCCTGGCCAAGCTTCATACGAAGCGGATCACCCTTCACGTCGGCCTGGGCACCTTCAAGCCCGTCAAGGTCGAGCAGGTCGAAGACCACCGGATGCATCCCGAGTACTATGAAATCCCCGAGCCACCGACCGGCAAGGTCGTCGCGGTCGGAACGACGACCTGCCGCACGCTCGAAACCTGGGCGCGCAACGGCCTGACGTCGGGATGGACCGACCTTTTCATCACGCCCGGATTCGAATTCAAGGTCGTGAAGTCGCTCGTCACGAACTTCCATGTCCCCAAGAGCACGCTGCTGATGCTGGTCTGCGCCCTCGCCGGCCGCGAGCGGATCCTGGACGCCTACGCCGAAGCGATCCGGGAGAAGTACCGCTTCTTCAGCTACGGGGACGCCATGCTGATCCTGTAGCGCGGGTCCATAACGCCCGGCGGGCTTCCCGCTCCTACTGCTAGATGAAGCGATGGATCGCGGGGCTGTCGGCGGCGCTCCTTCTCCCGGCCTGCGGAGACGGCTCGACGGCGGACGTCGACGGACGGAATCCCGCGGTGCCCGCGGCGCTCGGCAGCGGGCAGCCGCCCGTGATCCGCCTGGTCAGCCCCGGGCCCCGCGCCACCTTTCAGGAAGGCGGCACGGCCACCCTCCAGGCGGTCGCCGCCGACCCCAACGCCGTCCTCGCGCGGGTGAATTTCTACGACGGAGACCAGTTGATCGGCGGCAAATCCGCCCCGCCCTTCGTCGTCCCCTACGGCGGCCTGACCCGCGGCAGCCACGTGCTCACCGCCGTCGCGATCGACATCGAGGGCATCACCTCCGTCTCCCTTCCCGTCACGATCTTCGTCGTCCAGCGGGGGTCGGAAGACGACGACGAAGATGAGGACCACACCGACATTTTTGGCGGATCCCCGGTCCGGTAAGGCCTCCCGTCCCCTTGTTCCCCCCTGGCCCGCCGCTTGCTTCTCTGTCGACGGAGGTCCGATATGAACCAGAATCGACTGGGGCGCATCCTGGTGGTGGACGACGACGACTGGATCCTTTCCGGCGTCACGGTCGCGCTGAACGCGGCGGGATTCGAAGTCCACACGGCGCCCGACGGCCAGGAGGGCCTTGAAGCCGCCTTCCGGCACGAGCCCGACCTCATCATCACGGACGTGCTGATGCCCCGAATGGAAGGATGGGCCTTCGTCCGCAACCTCCGCGCTCATGCCGGGTTCGCGCTCGTGCCGGTCTTCTTCCTCACGTCCAGAGGCAGCGCGCAGGACCGCATCGCAGGGTTCCAGATCGGCGCGGACGACTACCTCGGCAAGCCGGTGAATCTCCCCGACCTGCCCCGCCGGGTGATGCGGGCGCTCGCCCACCGCCGCAAGCTGCAGGATCAGCTCGACCTGCGCCCGTCCGGCGGAAAAGGCCTGAAGGGCACCCTCGACCAGATCGGCATGGCGACGCTGCTCAGCGTGCTGAGCGCGGGCGGCCGGTCGGGCATCCTCCGGCTGTCCGGCGACGCCCTGCGGAACGACGTCCTGATCTACCTCGTCCGCGGTCAGCTCCATCGGGTCGAGGTCCAGGGCCGCGGCCGGCTCACGGGCGACGAAGTGCTCCACGAGCTGTTCCACTGGCTGGAAGGCGCGTTCGAGTTCGCGCCGATGAACCTCCGGCTCGCCGACGAAGTCCACCTGCCGATGAACCGGCTGCTGATGCGGGGCGTGGCGGTGCCGGCTTAAGCGAAGATCGCCGGAAGCTTCTTCTCGACGCTGACGTCGGCGAGCTTCCGGATGAGGACGTAGGCGAACTTCGGCCAGAACCCGTCCTGCGAGCCGAGGCGCTGCTCGTAGATGGCGATGTCGCGCTCGGTCGCGTCCATGTAGTCGACCATCTTTTTGATCGCGAACGTCTCGTCGATCTTGAACATCTTGTTGATCGCCGCCAGCTCCTCGCGCACGGCGACCGCACTCGCGACCGGGATCGGCTCGTCGCTGCCGGCGGACTCCGCCGAGATGGGACGGGTGAACGGAACGGGCACCATCATGCACGGGCGGTCGCGGAGCACGTGCAGGTGGGGCCACTTCCCTTCGGCGGCGCCGTCGGAATGGATCTTGAGCCAGGTCTTGAGCTCCTTGACGAGGCCCATCTTGGCGACGCGGAGGTGGCAGACGCAGTCGCCCGGCGTCTTGTCCCAGCCCGACGGGTTCCCCTTCTGGCCCACGATCGCGGTCTGGATCGAATCGAGGACGTGCTCGACCTTCTTGCGCTCGCGGCGGCGGTCGAAGAAGCCGAGCGAGGTCTCGATCTGGCTGTAGGTGTGCCACACCGGCTCGACCCGGGCGTTGAACCCGACGCCCTGCTGCGTCCGGTAGAAGGTGGTGTCCGGTTTCTGACCCGCTCCAGTCTGCGCCATCGCCGTCCTGACTATTTCTTCTTCAGCCTCTTCTTCAGATCGTCCAGGGTGGCGATCCGGCGCGTGGAGGGCGGCGGCGGGGACCCGGGCGGCTGAAGGCGCCGCGTCGTCGACGGGCCGATCCGGCGGGTGCCGGGACGGCCGCCGTCGTCCGAGTGCATCGCTCGCATGATGTGGGAGTCCTGTCGTTCTCCCTCTTCCGGCCGGTATTCGAGGGAGCGGAACCCGTCGATCTGCTCGTTGACGTCGTCCACCAGCTCGTGCGGGGTGGAGTACCGCAGGTCCTTGTCCTTGGACATCATCCGCTCGATGAAGTAGTGCATGTGCTTCGAGATGCGCTTGTTCTTCATCCCCGCGGAACTCAGGGCCTCCATGACCTGTTTCGCCATCACCTCGACCGAGTCGGTGCCCGAGAACGGCGTCTCGCCCATCACCATGTGGTAGAGGGTGGCGCCGAGGGAGTAGATGTCGGCCCGCACGTCGAGGTCGAGCTGCCCGCGCGCCTGCTCGGGGCTCATGTACTGGACCGTGCCGCTCGTCGTGTCTTCCTCGCCCGCGGCGGCGGTCCCCATCTCCTGCGCGAAGCCCAGGTCGATCACCTTCACCCGTCCGTCCTTGAGGAGGTAGATGTTCCCGGGCTTGATGTCGCGGTGGATGATCTTCTTCGACTGCATGTAGTCGATCGCCTTGGCCGCCTCCTGGATGATCTCGAGGGAGCGGGCCTCGGCGAAGTGCTTCTCGCGGTCGAGCGTCTCCTGCGCGGACTCGCCCTCCAGGCACTCCATGACCAGGTAGGGCAGCGGTCCCATCGTCCCCTGCGAATACCCCTTCACCAGGTTCGGATGATCGAACGAGACGAGGAGGGTCGACTCGCGCTGGAACCGGCGCACCGCCTTCTCGTCCTTCGCCAGCGACGGGTGCATGATCTTGAGCGCGACCTTCCGGTTGTTCCGGAGGTCGTCGGCCAGGAACACGGTGGCGGTTCCGCCGACGCCGAGCTTTCCGCTGATCCGGATGCCGGGGATCGGCTCGTTCGGGTTGGGCTTCGGCGGAGGCTGGGTCGGGATCCGCTGAGTCCCGGGCCGCGGGGTCGGCGGCCGGTCGCCGGCCTGCGGCTGGACCGGAATCCGCTGGGTCGACGGCCGAGGAGCCGCCGAGGGAGCCCCCGTATTGATCCCCAGGATCTTCTTGGCGCCCGTGGAGATGATCCGGACCTGCTCGGCGGTCAGGAGGCCGTGGGCCAGCACGATTTCCTCGATGGTGCGCCGGGGCCCGTCGTCGGCCTGGTTGTTGAACTCCGTGAGCGCTTCCGCCGCTTCCTCGTGCGTGAGGAAACTGTTCTTCGAAGCGATGGCCATGAAGGTCATTTCGAAGTTGGGCATGAAGTACAAAGATTCTATGCGTGCCCGAGACCTGAAGTCAACGCATAAGCTATTTGGACGCGCGCGGGGAATTCGGTTGGTGCGCGGGCGGAGGCGCGATATAATGCGGTTGTCTTCCAGACGAGGCTGCCGCCGTGGTGCACATGGAATTGTCGCGCATCATCATCAGCGAAACCAACGACGAGCAGGTCATCGTTCTCAAGGAAGTCGACGGCGAGCGCGCGTTCCCCATCGTGATCGGCATCTGGGAGGCCGTCGCCATCGACCGCAACATCAAGGGCAAGAAGACGCCCCGCCCCATGACGCACGATCTCATCGAGAACGTCATCGCCGGGCTCGACTGCTCGCTCGACCGCATCGTGGTGACGGAGCTCAAGGACCGGACCTTCTACGCGCGGCTGGTGCTGCGGCGCAACGGCAAGATGGTCGAGGTCGATTCCCGCCCGAGCGACGCCATCGCGCTGGCGGTGCAGATGAAGGCCCCGATCTACGTCAACGAATCCGTGCTCGAAGAAGTGACGCCCAACGGTGGCCTCGGCGGCCTGGGCGGAACGATGGATGCTGGCCCTGAAGACGAGGGGGAAACGGGTGACGAAGAGAAAGAGTAGACCAGCGATCCTTCCGTCCCGGCGAACACCCCCCACACCGTAACCAGTACCCAGTACCCCGTACCCCTGCAGAGGGCGCGCCTCAGCCCTTCTCCTGGATCGCTTTCGGCGCGAGGGCCCCGCCCTGCAAGTCACCGACCACGCCCACAGATGCAGATAGGATGCGGGTTGCTGTCCGCGTTGGGGGAGGGACCCGCCACCGTCGGAGCCAATCCAGAAAAAGGGCGACGACGGGCCTTCTGCCTGGGTGCGGGGTACTGGGTACGGGTTACTTCCGTTCGGTGGTGATGAGTCCGATGGTGCCGTTGTAGTAGAGGATGATGTCGTTGATGCCGTCGGAGTTGATGTCCATCAGCTGAAGCCCCTTGGGGTGCTTGTCGAGCTGGATCGTGTAGTGCGGCGTCGGGTCGAAGTCGATCCGCGGCCCGGCCGCGGCGTTTTTGATCCGGCCCGGGTGGATCTTCAGCTGGTTGGTCTTCGGATCGATCGCGATCAGGTCCGGCCGGCCGTCGCCCGTCACATCGCCCCGGATGAACACCAGCGGCACCGCGCCGGCGCCCGTCTTCTCCAGGTCCTTGCGGGAGACGAAGATCTGCTTCTCGAACACGGGGTCGGGGAGGAATCCGTTGTGCTCGGAATCGAACTGGAAGACCTCGTAGGTGATCGTCACGTCGCCGAAGATCACGCTGTTCGCCGCCTGCTTGAGGAGATCGGTGCGGAGCCGCGACGTCACGATGTCGAGCTTGCCGTCGCCGTTCATGTCGATGAACTCGGGATCGATCGAGACGCCGTCGATCACGATGCGCTTGTCGGCCAGGAAGTTCCCCTTCCCCGTGCCGAGGTGGAGGTAGATGCTCGTCTTGATGCTCTCGAAGAGGCCCAGCTGCCCCTCGATCTTCGTCACGACGAGATCGGCCAGCTTGTCGGCGTTGATGTCCACGAACCGGATGATGGCGAGGTTGACGCTGTCCTTCTTCGCCTCGGTCCGGAGCGTCGGGACCTCGTAGGTGATCCGGTTGGGCCGCGTCGAGGGGAAGACGCCCCGCTCCTTCTGGAGATAGTAGGTCACCATCTCCTTGCGGATGAGGACCAGGTCGGACAGCCCGTCGCCGTTGATGTCCACGATCTCGAGCCGCGGCAGCTCCGCGTACGAGATGAACTGCGACGGGGAGATCTCGGGCGCGTCGGCGTAGGCCGTCACCCCCAACGACCGCGGGGCGGTCGGCGGGAGGTCCGATTCCAGCGTCGCCGTCTTGCCGAACACGCCGGGCGCCGTCTGGAAATAGATGCGGTAGCCGTCGGGCAGCGGCACGACGAGGTCGTCCAGGCCGTCCCCCGACAGGTCCATCTTCCATTGCCATAGCGGACACTGCTTGATCGACGGCGTCTGGAAGAACGTGCGGACGTGGATCAGCTTGATGGGCTTCTCGGCGGGACGGTTGTTCTGCCAGGGATAGACGTAGACCCCGTCGGGCGCGAGGTAGCCGACCTCGGTGCCTCCGCCCGGAAGGAAGTCGCCGATCACGAGCGCGCACGCGTCGTCGTTGAGCGCCCACATCGCCTCGGGCGACTCGGAGTATTTTCCGTTGCGCTGCAGGTGGAGGGCCAGCCACCGCTCCGGGGGATTCACGTCGTTGTTGATCGACACGCTCAGGATGTCGAGCTTGCCGTCCCCGTCGAAGTCGTAGTTGAGGGTCGCCTCGCGCCGCCCGTAGACGGCGAGGTAGCTCAGCTTGAACTCGAGGATCGGGGTCGGCTCCGCCGAGGCCACCCAGGCGGGCGGCAGGAGGATCGCCAGAAGAAACAGGGCCCGTCCGAACACGCGTCGCATCATAGCTCCTTATACGACCCTGACGCAACGCCGTCGTTCTGATATAATCAGCGACCGCAATCCATGACCGACGAGAAAACCCTGCCTTTTGCCGGCACTCCCGAGGAGCTGGAGCAGTACCTGCTGGAGTTCGCCCGGATGACCGGCGGGATCGCGGGACGGCACGAGGGCGGCTGGCTCGTCGCCGGCGGCGCGCTCGCCTCGACCAATCCCAACACCGCCCCGTGGAAGATCCACGTCGCGCGCGGCGCCGACGGTCTGACCCTGTCCTGCCGCGGGCGGAGCCTTCCCTGGACGCGCGCCAAGGCCGCGCGGATCGCGGCGTTCCGGGAGGGACAGCTGGCGGACTTCCTGACGGCCCGGGTGCGGGGGTCGGGACCCGAGAAGTTCGACGCCCTCCGGCTGCGCGAGCCGTTCTCACCCTTCGGCGCGAGCGTCGCCGCGGCCACCGCGTCCTACACTTGGACGGTGGCGACGAGCCTCGCCGCGTTCGCCGGCGCCACCGCGGCCGCCGTCCTCGCCTCGATGCCCCTGATGAGCGTCGCCATCCGCGACATCGCCGCCCATTCCGCCGCCCTCCAGCAGGCCGGGGCGATCCCGCTCCCCTCCCCGGCCGAGGCTGCCGCGACCGGCGCTTTCGGACCGGCGTTGGTGTTCGCCTTCCCCGTCGCCTTCTTCGCCGCCCTGGTCCACTCGGCGGCCCTCGCGGCCTCGGACCTCTGGTTCCGCGCGTCCCGGGTCCCGCAGGCCTCGTTCCTCTTCCAGGCGATCTTCGTCGGCCTCGCGTTCTTCCCGTTCGTGTCGATCCTGGCGATCCCGCTCGCCCTCCTGATCCCGCTGACGGCCCATCTTGGGGCGTCGGTGGTCTGGTCCCGGCGCCGCGAACGGATCCGCGAAGGCCCCCGCCCTCAGAAGACCGTCGTCCTCATCGGGGTCCTCCTCGCCGCGTCGCTCGCCGGCGCGATCGTCCCCCCCGTATCCGCGTGGAAGGAGACCCTGCCGAAGATCGCCCGGTTCCGCGACGGCTGGCTCCTCGGCAACTCCGCGGGAAAGAGCATCGCCACGACCTACTACCGGTACACGCTCTACACCGCGGAGCCGATCAAGGAGCTCTACTCGATGGACCGGAGCCGGGCGGCCCGCGCCCAGCCGATCGCGGGTTGCGCGGACCCGGTGGTGATGCCCCGGCTCCGCGCGCTCGGCTTCACGGTGACGTCGCCCTCCGCACCGAACGACGTCGTCGTCGGCACGGGCGGCGTCGCGCCCGGGAAGGATCTCGCGGAGCTGAAGATCGCGCTCGACGACCACAGCCGGCGCGCCTTCCGGGGCGGCGCGCTGCGCGACCTGAACTCCTACGCCTGGTCGTCGCTCTACTACGCCGGACCGCTCGTCGCGATCCTCGTCCTCATGGGGGCCGTCGCGCCGGTGATCTCGATCCTGTTCCGCAAGCTCCAGCCCCGCCAGGCGGTCTTCGCGCTCTGCGCGATCTCCATGATCGCGATCCTCATCCTGGTCCTCGCGGCCGACCCGCCGCCCGCCGCCGTCGACCCGGCGGTGATCGCCGAGGTCCTGACCGACGCCCGGGTCCATCGCCGGCACGAGGCGGCCTTCCGCGCGTTCCTCCTGGACTCGACGGCCCCGCTCGCCGAGGCGCTGCTGAAGGCATCCGACGACTCGGATCTCCGGGTCCGGCTCTGGGCCGTCGCGGCGCTCGGCAAATCCGGCGATGCCCGCGCGCTGCCCAAGCTGATCGAACGTCTGGACGATCCGGAGATCTTCGTCCGCTACCGCGCGGCGGAAGGCCTCGAGCTCCTCCGCGATCCGAAGGCCGCCGCGCCGCTCGAGAAGATGATGCGCGAGCGGTCCTGGTACGAGGGCCTCTACGCGATCTCCGCGCTCCGCGCGATCCAGCCGGGGAAGTATTGATGGATCCCCTCTCTCCGTGGACCTACGGCCGGCGCAACGTCCGGAAGATCCTGCCCACCGTCATCATCCTCACGTTCGTCGTGATGCTCGTCGTCGTGATCCTCTCGACGCTCGCCGGACTGCGCGACTCGACCCTCGTCTACACGCGCGAATTCGACGAGTGGACCCTCGTGTTCCCGAAGCGCGACACGCGGCTGCCCCGCACGCTGATCCAGGAGATCGCCGCCCATCCCGCGACGGAGCGCGTCATCGACTCCCGCAACTGCTTCGTCCGGGTGAAGACCCTCATCGGCCCCATGCCGTTCAACCTGCGCGCCGCGCGGCCGGAGGAGATCGACTATCTCCTGAAGCGGGTCGACGCCCGGCTCAAGGAAGGGGCCCTTCCCCGGCCCGGCACCAGCGAGGTGGCGCTCCACGAGAACATCATGAAGGCCAACGGCTGGTCGATCGGCCGCGAGTTCGGCATCGACGTCGACGAGGACGACTGGATGCCCGGCCGGTTCCGCGTCGTCGGCGTCCTCGAAGGCCCGACCCCGATCGGCGTCTGCTCGTTCGACTTCCTGAACAACCCGCTGATGTACGCCTTCTCCGCCAAGCTCTGGGAGCGCGTCGTCGCGGTCGCCAGGCCGGGCCGGATCGGCGAGCTGAACGCCTTCCTCCGGAGCCACAAGGACGTCAAGGTCTACGACAAGACGCGCGCCGTGGACGACGTCGTCCAGGGCTTCGACCGCATCATCCTGGTCTTCCGGTTCATCTCGATCACCCTGATCGTCGTCGTCTCGTTCGTCGTGGGGCTGCTCAACAACATCTTCTTCGCGCAGCGGATCGACGAGTTCGCCGTCCTCCTGGCGATCGGCCACACCAAGCGGCGGCTCTTCCGGATGGTCTTCGGCGAAACGGCCCTCATGATGGCGCTCTCGTGGGCACTCGGACTGGCGCTCGGGCTGGGGCTCTTCGCCGCGTTCCGGAACATCGTGCTCCTGCCGAGGGGGATCCCGATCCCGTTCTGGCACGCGGGCCCGCTGCTCGTCTCGCTCGCGCTCCCGGTGGTCGCCCAGGTCTTCGCCGTGATGACCGTGCTCGGACGCCTGCGCCGGATCGACCCCGTCCAGATCATCGAGAGGCGCGGATGAGCAGCCAAGGCCATAAATCACACCGTTGCGTTTATGGCCGAATCAGCCATAAATCAAACGGTTTGATTTATGGCTGCGGGAGGGGGGAGCATGCTTAGCGGACAACAGCTCTCGCTGGTCTACCGCGACGCCGCCAACGACGTGCGCGCGGTGGACGGCGTCTCGCTCGAGGTTCGGGAAGGCGAATTCATCGGCATCCTGGGACCGAGCGGGTCGGGCAAGAGCTCGCTCCTCTATCTGCTGGCCGGCCTCAAGAGGCCCACGTCGGGCGAGATCCGGTTCGCGGGCCAGGTCCTCGGCGGCCTGACGCAGGACGCGCTGGCCGAGTTCCGCCGCGAGCACTTCGGGTTCATCTTCCAGAATCACTTCCTGATCAACCACCTCACGAGCCGGGAGAACATCGCCACCGCCGGCGACGGCGACAACTCCGGCCTCCTGGAGGAGTTGCGGGTCGCCCACTGCCGCGACAAGTTCCCCTGGCAGATGTCCGCGGGCGAGAAGCAACGGGTCGCCATCGCCCGCGCGGTCGTGCGGCAGCCCAAGGTGGTGTTCGCCGACGAGCCGACCGCGTCGCTCGACCGGCCCAATGCCGACCTCGCGGTCGAATGTCTCCGCCGGGTCACGCGGGGCGGCACGCTGTTCGTCGTCACCCACGACGAGTCGATCCTCCAGGGAGCGACGCGCGTGCTGCGGATGAACGCGGGCCGGATCGAGCAAAGTTGAAAAAATATTCGACGCAGACCGCATCCGTCAGTGGCATCGTCGTGGCGAACAGTCTAGGATGAAGGAGGCCGGGGAAAGCAGCGGAGAGCCATGATGTCGAATCGTGTGTCATGAGCCGTCGCGTGCTGGTCGTCCAGCCGCCCGATCCCGGGCTCGGAGAGCCCCTTTCCGAGGCGTTTCGACTCCACGCCAAGACCCTCGTGGTCGAGATCGCCGACGCGACCTCCAACCTGGTCGACCGCATCCGCGACAGCGGGTGCGACGCCGTCGTTTGCTGGGCGGAGCGGGCGGAGGAGATGGAGCTCGTGGTCCGCATCCGCGCGTCCAGGCCCAAACTGCCGATCCTGATGGTCACCCCGAACACCGACGAGACGTTCCAGGCGCAGGCGATCCAGGGCGGCGTGACCACATTCATCCCCCCGAACCGGACGCTGCCGCTGTTCGTCGGCCTGATCGAGCAGGCCGTCAACCTGCGCGCCACGGCGGCCGAGACGAAGGCGATGGCGAAACAGGGCTGGGAGCTCTCCCGCGAAGTCCGACAGCTGGCGCGCGAGACGCGGGCCCTCTCGGAGCTTTCCCGGCAGCGCCTGGAGAAGCCGTTCCGGGCCGTGCCGATTCCGCTGCTCGTCTCGAACGATCACGACCAGGCCTTCCTGATGGTCAAGGCGTTCGAGAAGGCGGAGATGTTCGCCCCGCTGCCGATCCTCCAGAGCTCGGAGGAAGCAATCGCCTATCTGTCGGGCACGGATCCGTACCACAATCGCGAGCGGTACCCGCTGCCCTCGCTGGTCATCCTCGATTTCCACGGCCCGGGCATGTCGGGCCTCGAAGTGCTGGGCTGGATCCGGCAGCACGACCGGCTCAAACACCTGCCGGTCATCATGCTCTCGGGGGCGCTCGACGCCAAGGACCTCAGGGGCGGCTATGGGCTGCAGGCCAACTCGTACCTGATCAAGCCGGGTAATTTCGACGAGCTGGTCGAGATGGTGAGAGCGATCAACCTCTACTGGTCGAGCCTGAACGTCTCGCCCGACCACTAGCCCGTACCACGTACCGCCGGGGTACCGGTTACGCTCGCGCCTTCGCCGGCCTCTTCGATTCCTTCTCGGAGCCGCCCAGCGTATAGGGGTCGAGCCATTCGGAATGCTTCGAGCTGCGGCCCTCGACCACCTCGAAGAACTTCTCCTGGAGCTTCTTCGTGAGGGGTCCGGGCTCGCCCTTGCCGATCTTCCGGCCGTCCACCTCGCGGATCGGCGTCACTTCCGCCGCCGTGCCGGTGAAGAACGCCTCGTCGGCGATGTAGAGCTCGTCGCGGCTGAACCGCTGCTCCTCGATCGGGATGTTGCTCTCCCGCGCGAGGGTCATGATCGTGTCGCGCGTGATGCCCGGCAGCACGCAGGTGAGCGGCGCCGTCTTGATCTTGCCGTCGCGGATGATGAACAGGTTCTCGCCCGAGCCCTCGGCGCAGAAGCCCTCGGTGTCGAGCATGATCGCTTCGTCGAAACCGAGCGACTTCGCCTCGCGCTTGGCGAGGATGCCGGTCACGTAGTGGCCCGTCAGCTTGCCGCGGGTCATCACCGTGTTGGGCTGCCACCGGGTATAGGAGGAGATCTTCGCGCGGATCCCTTTGGCGAGCGCGTCCTCGCCGAGGTACTTGCCCCACTTCCAGGTCGCGATGAACGCGCGGATGGGATTGGCGCCGGGATAGACGCCCATGCCGCCGTCGCCGATGTAGACCACCGGGCGGATGTAGCCGGCCTCGAGGCCGTTCGCGATCAGCGTGTCCTTCGCCCCCTTGCAGAGGTCCTCGACCGAGAAGGGACACTCCATCTGGCCGATGTGGCAGGAGTCGAGCAGCCGGCGCATGTGCTCCCGGTGCCGGAACACGCCCGAGCGCCCGTCGGCGAGCTTGTAGGCGCGAATCCCCTCGAACGCGCCCAGGCCGTAGTGGAGCGTGTGGGTCAGGACGTGGACCTGGGCAGCGTCCCAATCCACGAGCTTCCCGTCCATCCAGATCGACTTGAGCTTGTCCACCACGGCGCCACCTCCAACGATAAAAAAAGAGGCCCTTCCTTTTCTCACCTTCCGATGAGCTTCAGGAAGGCCCCTTCGTCCACCACCTTTATACCAAGTTTGGTCGCCTTTTCAAGCTTGCTCCCGGCGCCCGGCCCGGCGACCACGAGGGTCACGGTTTTCGAGACCGTGTCCGCCGTCTTCGCCCCGTGCGCCTGCGCGAGCGCCTTCGCTTCGTCCCGCGTCATCTGCTCCAGGCCGCCCGTGAAGACGATCACCTGGCCCGCCAGCGCGTCGCCTTTCCGCTCGGGCGCCTTGAGCTCGACGCCCGCCTCGAGGAGCTGGCGGATCAGGTCCGCGTTCCGGGAGTCGTCCAGGAACTTCCGGATCGACGCCGCGACCGTGGGGCCGACGTCGGGCGTCTCCTCGATCTCCTCCACCGTGGCCGACTGGAGCTTCGCGAGCGACCCGAAGTGGTCCGCCAGCGCCTTCGCCGTCGATTCGCCCACGTGCTTGATCCCGAGCGCGTTGATGAACCGCGGCAGCGTCGTCTTCTTCGAGCCGGCGATCGCGGTCAGCATGTTCTGCGCCAGCTTTTCGCCCATCCGCTCCAGCGTCAGGAGCTTCGCCGGGTCGAGCCGGTAGAGGTCGGCGAGCGACTTCACGAGCCCCTTCTCCACCAGCTGCTCGATCCACTCCGGCCCCAGGCCCTCGATGTTCATCGTCGACCGCGAGCAGAAATGGTCGATGGCCTTCTTGAACTGCGCGGGGCAGGCGAAGCTGTTCTCGCAGAGGACGTCCGTCTCCGTCACCTCGACGGCCGCGCGACAGACCGGGCACTGCTGCGGGATCTCGGGCTTCCGCGCGTCCGCGGGCCGCTTCGACTCGATGACCTTCACGACGTACGGGATCACGTCGCCCGCCCGGGTCACGAGGACCGTGTCGCCGATCCGCACGTCGAGCCGGTTCAGCTGCGCCACGTTGTGGAGCGACGCGTTGGAGACCGTGACGCCGCTGATGAACACCGGCTTCAGCTTGGCGACCGGCGTGATCTTGCCGCTGCGGCCGACGTTCCACTCGACGTTCTGGACCTCCGTGGTCTCCTCGCGCGCCGGGAACTTGTAGGCGATCGCCCACCGGGGGCTCTTCGAGCGGGCGCCCAGCTGGTCGCGCAGCGACAGGTCGTCCACCTTGACGACGATGCCGTCGATCTCGTGCGGCAGCGCGTCGCGCTTCGAGGCCTGGTCCTCCCAGTAGGCGTGGATCTCGTCGACGTTCCGGCAGATCCTGGTATCGGGCACCCGGAACTTCAGCGAGGCGAGCCACGACAGGACGTCCGCGTGGGCGGCGAACTTCTTCCCCTTCAGCGTCCCCAGGCCGTAGGCGACGAACTTGAGCGGGCGCGACTTCGTCACCCGCGCGTCCTTCTGCTTCAGCGATCCGCTGACGAGGTTCCGCGCGTTCACGAACGCCTCCTCGCCCTTTTCCTGCAGCTTCCGGTTGAGCTCCCGGAAGTCCGCGAGGTCGAGGTACGCCTCCCCCCGGATCTCCGCCAGCTCGGGCGCGCCGGCAAGGGTCTGCGGCAGCCCCTGGATGGTCTTCACCGTGTGGGTGACGTTCTCCCCGACGCGGCCGTCGCCGCGGGTCGCGGCAAGCGTGAGGGCGCCCTTCTCGTAGACCAGCTCCAGGGAATCGCCGTCGATCTTCGGCTCGACCGTGAAGCTCCACTCGACCGGACGGCCGAGCTCGCGCTCCATCGACGCGATCCAGCCGGCGATGTCCTCCTTGGTGTAGGCCTTCTCGAGGGAGAGCATGGGAACGCGGTGTTCCGCCTTCTCGAAGCGCTCGACCGCGTGGCCGCCGACGATCTGCGTCGGCGAGTCGGGCGTCACCCAGTCGGGATGCTCGGCCTCGATCGCCACGAGGCGGTCGTACAGCCGGTCGTACTCCGCGTCCGAGATCTCCGGCGCGGCCTGGTCGTAGTACAGGCGGTTGTGGTGTTCGATCTCCTTCCGCAGGCGGTCGTATTCCTCGCGGGCGCTCATGGGCCGTAGACCTTTCGTCGCACCGACTGGACGAGCCCCTCCTCCGCCGTCATGTCGGCGATGGCGTTCTCGAACAGCGTCCGCCGGACGAAGATGGCCGGCGGGTTGTCGGGCAGGACGCGCCGGGCCACCTGGATCAGCAGGGCCGACTCGCGCCGGGCGAGCTTGCTGGCGCGGGCGAGCTTGAGGAACATCCGCCGTCCCACCAGGCGGTCGCGGCCCGAGATCGTCGCGTAAAGCATCGCGGCCACCAGGCCGAACGCGAGCAGGATGCCCACGATCAGCGCGATCTCCCCCTGCGACTCCGAGTATTCCCGGAAGCCGCGGCTCACCTTCTCCAGCGCGTCGCTCTGCGTCATGGCTATCCCGCTTCCTTCTGCGACTCGCGCGAGAGGACCTCGCCGATCTTCGCCCGGACCGCGGCGCTCTGCTCCGATTCGAGGCGATTGAGGAGCAGATCGATCGCCCCGGGAAACCGGACCTGGCCGATCGCCCACACCGCCGAGAGCCGCATCATCTCGTCCGGGTCGTCGATCATCGTCTGAAGGGTCTTCTTCCCTTCGTCGCTCCCCAGGTTCCACACCGCCTTGGCGGTGTTGGCTCGGACGCGGTTGTCGTCGTCGCGGAGGAACGGGAGGAGGACCGGCACGCAGAGCGGCTCCCCGCTGTCCTCGAACGCCTCGATGGCGTTGGCGCGGACGCGGCGGTCCGGGTCGCTCAGCGCGGCGACCAGGAGCCGCATGCCGTCGACGCTCTCGGTGAGCTGGACGATCTTGATCGCGGTGGCCCGGACCCGGCGGTCCGGATCGTTGAGGAGCTCCATAAGGTTCTGTCGCAGGTCGGTTTCGGCGTCCACGTAGTCGATGACGCGGAGGGCCCGCAGGCGGCGCTCGGGGTCGAGCGCGATGAGCTCCTCGGCGAGACGGTCGACGATCCGCTGGTCGATCTTCGCGAGCGCCTGGGCGGCGGCCTCGCGGGTCGCCGGATCGAGCCGGTCGAAGGAGCGAAGGTACTTGTCGAAGCCGGCGCTGGCCACTTCGCGCATGGCCATGCGGCGGAGCTCCTCGGTCGCGGCGTTCATGAGCGGCATCAGCATGCGCGCCTTGTTCGGCGGATTGAGGCCGATGATGGCCCGCGCGGCCGCGAGCTTCACCTCGTCCGACGGGTCGAGGAGGAGCGACTGGGCCACGGACAGAAGGCCCGGGTGGCCGATCGACTGGAGCGTCGAGAGCACCCGCACCCGCACGTCCGAGTACGGCGACCCGCGGAAGAACAGCAGGTAGCCGTCGCGCTTCTCCGGATCGATCGAAGAGTGGGCGATGAAATCCATCAGCTTCGCCGCGGTGAAAGGGTCGATGTCCGGCGCCGTTTCGACGGTGTGCCACCAGACCGCCTCGCGCGTCCGCCGGGCGAGGCTGTCGAACGTCTCGGGCGACAGCCGCGAGAGCACGGTGGCGAGGATCGCCGGGAAGCCGGAGTCGCGCCGCATCCTCAGGGCGTCGACGGCGGCCTCCTGGAGCCGGGGGCGGCCGTCGTGGAGCAGCCGCAGGAGGAGTTCCACGGCGGGCTCGGTCAGCGCCGTCGCGAGCGCGTGGATGACGGCGGCATAGGTCGCGGGTTCGCTGCGCGAGCTGAGCGTCTCGGCGATCAGCGGAAAGCCATCGTCGCCCGACTCGATGACGAGGTCGATGAAGACCCGCTTCGCGTGGAGCGGGTAGGCGCGCAGCAGCGGGCCGAGCGACTCCATCATCGCGGTCCGGTTCTCGTCGACGAAGTGCCGGCTTTCGGCGTCGCCGTGCAGCCGGGCGGCGACCAGGTGGTAGTAGTAGCGGTTGGCCATCGCCTCGAGCGCGTCGGCCACGCTTTCGCGGACGACCGCCGACGGGTCGGCGAGTCCGCGCCCCAGCACGGAGGCCGCCTCCCGCGGCAGGAGCACCGCGAGGACCTGGTAGGCGGCGCGGCGGGACCATTCCTTGGGCGAGCGAAGCTCCTCGCGGGCCGCCTCGGAGAACTGGGCCGAGCGGGCCAGGACCCGCTGGCGCACCTCGGCGGTCAGGTCGGAGAAGTGCTGGATGATCAGATCGGGCCGATTGAGCCCCGCAGGGTCGCTCAGCACCTCGAAGGCGGCCGCCTGCAGCTCGGTGAACGGCTCCCGGATCGCCGCCTCGATGTACGGAAGGCGGTGCTCCACCGGGAGCGCCGACAGGATCGTGAAGGTATCCGAAACGCCCATTTCAGCGAGATTTTAACGCTCCGGCAGTGCGGCGACCAGCGCTTTGAACCGGAGCCCGCGCTCGGTGAAGTTGCGGAACATGTCCCAGCTCGCGCAGGCCGGCGAGAGCAGGACCGTCTCGCCGGGACGGGCGGGGACCTTCACCGCCTCGTCGAGGCCAGCGACCCGGACGATCTCCGGAACGCGCGACGCGGCGCGGAGGGCGGCTTCGATAGCGGGGGCGGTCTGGCCGAACAGGACCGCCGCCCGGACGGGCTTCTCGGCGACGGCGCGCGAGAGCGCCTCCCACGGGGTCTTCTTGTCGAACCCGCCCAGGATCAGGACGAACGGTCCCGGGAGCGTCTCGAGCGCGGCGATCGTGGCCTCGGCATCGGTCGCCTTCGAGTCGTTGTAGTACTTCACCCCGCCCTTCTCCGCCACGAACTCGAGGCGGTGCTCGACGCCGGGGAACGTGTTGAAGACCTCCTCGCAGGAGGTCTGCCAGCCTTCCCACAAGCCCAGTGCTGACGGCGAGGTCGCGACAGCCGCCGCCGCCATGTTCGCCAGATTGAACCCGCCGGGGATCTTCCGACGCCGAACGTCGATGGTGGCGTTGAGGTCGGGGATGTGGTATTCGATTCTCTCGTCGTGCGCCCAGGCCCCGATAGGCTGTTCCTTCAAGCTGAAGTACAGATCACCCGCGCCGGACTCCTTCGCGAAGGAACGGACCACCTTGTCGTCCCAGTTGAGCACCTTCACCTGACAGTCCAGGTGGCTCACGATCTGGCGCTTGGCCTCGATGTAATTCTCCATCGTGCCGTGGCGATCGAGATGGTTCGGGGAGATGTTGAGGACCACGCCGACGTGCGGACTCCTCTCCAGCACGCCGAGGTTTTCCAGCTGGAAGCTCGAGAGCTCCAGCGCGACGAGGTCGTCGGGCCCGATCTCCGGCAGCTTCTCGAGCAGCGAGATGCCGATGTTGCCTCCGACCCAGCTGCGGCGCGGATGCTTCTGCAGAATTTCCCCCATGAGGGTCGTGGTCGTGGTCTTGCCGTTCGAGCCGGTGACGCCGAGGATCGTCTTCGCGCGGCAGAGCTTGAAGAAGAGGTTCATCTCCGTCTCGAGGGCCCGCGCGAGCTTCAGGTAGGGATTGGTCTCCGGCACGGCCGGGTTGACGATCACGAGGTCGGCGTCCCGGAAGTCCCGCTCGTCGTGGCCGCCGAGCCGGAACGTCACCGGCAGCGATCGGAGCTGCTCGACCGACTCCCGCAGATCGGTTTCGCTCTTGGAGTCGGTGATGGTGACCTTGGCGCCCGAACGGACGAGGAAGCGGGCCACGCCCAGGCCTCCGCCGAAGAGGCCGAGGCCCATGACGGTGACGCGCTTTCCCTCGAGCGCGGGAAGGTCGCGGAGGAGCGGAAGGACCATCTCACTCCTTGGGCGGCACCGACCGCTTGCGAAGCTCGGCGGCCCGCTCCAGGACGGCATCGACTTCTTCGGGGGAGGCGGGCGCCGGGTCGAGGGTGTAGGAGACGGACATCCGGTCGCGGATCGTGATGGGGATCACGATATCGGTGATGAAGTCGATGGGGATGATCTGCCACCAGGGCGGGTTGAGGACGACTTCGTGGCGGACGAGGTTGAAGCCGCGCAGCTCGAGGACGAGGAGGCGCGTGCCGTACCAGGTGTACGGGACCTCGCAGGGGGTGGTCCCGACCTTCTCCCCGTCGAGGTAGGCGGCCGCGCCGGGCGGATCGGACTGGATGGCCAGGAGGCGTTCCACGCAGCCGGCCTGGGAGAGCGCGGCCAGCGCCGCGGCCCCCAGGAGAAGTCCCCGTCGCATTCGGCTACTCTAGCAAATCGACCGCAAAAACGGCGGTTCATTTTGTTAGCAAGAAGACGGGGCCGCTGAGATAATCAGCGCCGCATGAAATGCCTCCTGCTCGGCGCCGGCTACGCGACGCGGCTCTATCCGCTCACCAAGGACCGGCCCAAGCCGCTCCTTCCCGTGGCGGGCGTCCCCATCCTGCAGCGGATCTGCGAGCAGCTCTTCAAGGTGAAGGGGCTCGACACGATCTATGTGGTGACGAACCACCGCTTCGCGGCCCACTACTACAACTGGCTGCGCGACTACCAGCACCATCGCGCCCTTCCCGTGGGCATCGAGATCTACGACGACCTGACGAACACCCCCGACGACCGGCTGGGGGCGATCGGCGACATCCAGTTCGTCATCCAGAACGGCAAGATCGACGACGACCTGATCGTCATCGCCGGCGACAACCTCATCGAGTTCTCGCTCCAGGACTTCGCCGAGGCGGCCAAGCCCAAGGGGACCGCGGTCTGCCTGAAGGACCTGAAGGTGAAAAAGAAGGTCTCGCTCTACGGCGCGGTCGAGATCAACAAGCAGGGCAAGGTGATCGACTTCGAGGAGAAGCCGCCCAAGCCCCGGACCACCCTGATCTCCATCGGCGTTTACTATTTCAGCAAGTCCCACCTGCCTCTCTTCCGTCAATATCTCGAGGGGGGCCACAGCAAGGACGCCCCGGGCTTCTACCTGCAGTGGCTCCATAAGCAGATCGACGTCCACGGCCATGTGGTCGACGGCGAGTGGTACGACATCGGGGACATCGATTCGTACAACGCGGCCAACGAGATGATGATGAAGGGGAAGGAATGAAGAAGATCGCCGTGGTGCTCTTCGCGCTCCTCTCGGGCTGCTGGTACGACCGCCCCAATCCGTGGCGGACCGAGTCCGACCGCATCCGCTACCTGGACAAGAAGGAGCAGGACTGGCAGCTGGAGATGCAGCAGCCCTACGACCTGCCGCAGAACCCCGGCGTCAAGCTGGTCCTCCCCGACTTTGAGGCGTTCCGCGACACCGTCCTCATCAACGCCGACGCGTTGACCCTGACGCGGATGCGCGACCAGTCGGTGGCGAAGGTCGCCTCGCTGGAAGGCCGGGCCCAGACGATGGCCCCGCTCAACGAGTCCAACAAGATCCCCATCTACGAGCTGCTCTGGCAGGCGAAGGTCGAGAAGATCCGGCTTCAAATGATTGAAGATCGGCTCAGCGTCGTCCGGTAACCGCTTTTACTTGTAGATCAGATCGATCACCGCCACTTCGGGGCGGGAGAGGAAGCGGACCGCAGGGGCTGCTCCTCCTCCTGATCCCACGCCGCGGCTCACATACATCGGCATGCCGTCGACGTCGTAGAGGCCGCGCTCGTACTTCTTGTGGAATTTCGAGAGCGTGATCACCGCGCCCCACCCGGGCAGGCACACCTGGCCGCCGTGCGTGTGGCCGCAGAGGAAGAGGTCGACGCGCTGGCCCCCGTCCCGCGACCGGAGTTCATCGACCGCGTCGGGCGCGTGATGGAGATAGATCGTGTACGCGCCGTCGTCGGCCGGCGGCAGCAGTTCCTTGAGCGGCCGCCCCGGCGTCATGGCCTGGCCCACGAGGCGCAGGCGGTGGCCGTCCTTCTCGATCACCCGCGTGTCGTCCACGAGGAACGTCGTCTTCGCGCGCTGGAAGAGGTCGGACGTCAGGAACTTCGTGTCCCAGTTCCCCTCGACGCCGAAGACGCCGTGGTCGGCCTTCAGGGCGCCCAGGACTTCGCTCAGCGCCATGGCCCCCTCGCGGACGTTCATGTAGTCGCCCGTCAGGAGGATCAGCTGCGGTTTCGCCGCGGCGACCTGCTCCATCATCCGGTACTCCCGCCGGCCGATGCGCTCCAGGTGAAGGTCCGACAGGTGGACGATCCGGAAGCGGTCGTACCCCAGGACCGGCTCACGGACCTTGATCTCGGTGCGGGTCGTCTGGACCCAGTCGGCTTCGATGAGGGTCCCGTAGGCAAAGCAGAGGGCGTAGACGACGAGGACGGCGACGATGGGACGGATCGCCCAGGGCCGCTCGATCCAGAGCTTCTTGTCCGGCGGAAGCCGCTTGAGTTTTCGGGCGAGCCGGCAGGAGAGCCAGGAAGCGACGCCCAGCAGGCAGAGGAGCGGAACGGAAAAGATGAGGGTGAGGAGAACGACAGCGTCCAGGGGCAACGTGTGGGACATCACGGCGAACGCGCCCGGGGATTAGAACCCGGAGGACTCCCCTTCGACTTGGGTTACTGGCTCCGGCCCGACATCGCGGCCTTGACGCGGTCGATGCCGGCGTTCGCTTCCTGGTTGTCCGGATCGTTCTCGAGCGCGCCGCGATAGTGCGCGAGCGCGTTCTCGAGGTCGCCGCGGCCTTCGTAGACGCGGGCGAGCGTCAGGTGGATCTCGAGGCGGAGCACGGTCGTCCAGATGCCGCCCAGCGCGTTCTCGAAGTGACGGATCGCGACGGCGGGCTTCTTCTCCTGCATCGCCACCTTGGCGAGGCCCATCTCGATCAGCGCGTCGTCCGTGTAGACGGCCGACTCGATGACCTCGACGCGGTTGACCTCGATCCACGCCTTGAGCTCGTAGTCGCCCATCACCGTGCCGCTGATGCGGACGACGGAGAACCGAGGCGCCGTCACCAGATCCTGAACGTTGGGGCCTTTCTTGTCGACGAAGAACAGCTGATGGGCGCGGCCGCGCTCCTCGGGAATCCAGAGCTTCGCGTCGCCGGGCCAGGCGGAGAACGACAGGTACCGCTCCGACTCCAGCGTCGTCCAGAACGGAACGAAGGCCTTCTCGCCGACGCGGTTCAGGATCGCGTCGAATCGCACGTTGACGTGCTTGTAGGCGCTGGGGTTCGCCACGACCGCCTTCATCGGCACTTCGGCGAAGGGTCCGACGAGGTCGCGGCGGAAGTCGCGCTCGCTCTGATCGGCGATGCGCTCGAGGTCGCCGTGCCAGTACGTGCACCCGTTGACGGCTCCCATGATCAGGAGCGCCACAGCAACGGACTTCCGAAGCACGGCGTCGGTCATTTCGCCTCCGAACCTGGTTGTGGAAATGTGGACAAGTAAATCTAGCACATGACGGTGCAGAGTCAAATGAAAAGGAAATCCGGGCCCGGAGAACCCATTTTCCAACCTCTGGCGGCGCAAGACGTTAAAGAGGAGTGAGACGACGGAAGGACCGGGGGATCGCGCTCATCCTGGCGCTGCTGGTGCTGATCATCCTGGTGGTCGTGATCCTCCAGATGACGGCCACCTCGCTCCACAACCGGACGCTCGCGGAAAACCACCTTTCGGACCTCCAGAACACCTACGGCGCCCGCGCCGGCCTCACCCGCGCCCTGCTCTATCTCGAGGCGGACCAGGAACTGGCGCCCGACGTCGACTCGCTCCGGGAGACGTGGGCGTCGCCGATCGACTTCACGCTCGGGAAGGCCCAGGTCCGGGTGCAGGTCTGCGACGCCGAGCGGTTCATCAACCTCTCGATGCTCACGAACGAGAAGGGAGAGCCCAACCCGGTGGTCGTCTCGCAGCTCCGCCGGCTCGTCAAGAACCTGAAGTTCACGCCGGACATCGCCGACCGCATCATCGACTACATCGACGCCGACACCAAGGGCGAGTTCGAGGCGCGGGCCAAGAACGACAAGCTCTTCAACCTCGAAGAGCTGCTGCGCATCGAGGGCGTGACGCCGGAAATGATCTCCGGCGGCGTCTTTCCGGACGGCGAGCGCAAGGGTCTGCGGGAGTTCCTCACGATCTGGCCCAAGGCCGCGGACGCGGGCGCCGCCCCCGGCGTGGTGAACATCAACACCGCGTCCGCCGAGGTGCTGTGGTCGCTCTCCGACCTGATGACGGAGGGCGTGGCCCAGGCGATCGTCGCCTGGCGCACGCAGCCCGGCGCGGACGGCAAGCCGCAGGAGTTCTCGAAGCCCGACGACCTCAAGCGGGTCCAGGGCATGAACGACGGCATCTACGCATCGCTGGCGGGCCAGATCGCGGTGAAGTCCTCGACGTTCGAGGTCCGCGCGCGCGGCACGGTGGGCAAGGTCGAGAAGGCGTGGGTCTACGTCGTCCAGCGCAAGGCGGGCGGCGGAGCCGCGGCCGGGACCCCTCCCCCGCCGGCGTCGGGCACCGGAGCGCCTCCCGCAAAGCCGACGCTGACGCTCGTCGGCGTCCAGCCCCTCAACGACTTCACGTCGGCGAAGCCGGAAGAAGAGAAGTAGATCCGGCTCGGCCGCAACTCCGTGTTGCCGTGTCTCCGTGGGAAAAAAGAAAGGGCCCCGGTCTTTCGACCGGGGCCCCGTATCTCGTCTTCAGAATGAAGACTCGTTAAGGCAGATTGCTCTGTCTTAGAAGGGGAGGAGCGCCTCGATCGCGAGGCTGTTGTCACCCCTCGCCGGGCGGTTGTTCTCGCCACGGTTCGCGAAGAGGTGCTGGTTCGACGAGTCGTGACGGAACTCGAAGCGCAGGATCAGGTTCTGCGCGACCTTGAGCTCCTGCGTCAGGGTCAGCGTGATCACCCGAGCGCCCGTGCCGGTGTCGCCGCTGGGAGCGACGAAGTTCGACGTCAGGACCGCGCCGTCGGTGTCGCTGAAGTACTCGACGCGAGCGCCCGTGGCGAACGCGTCCGTCAGCTGGTACTTCCCGTACACCGCGATGCCGCGCTGCGGAGCCCGGTTGCTGGCAACCTTCTGGTTGCCGACACCTTCGCTCGACGCCTGGTCGAAGTTGACCGCGAGGGTCAGCTTGTCCATCTTGTACTCGGCGACGATGTTGAAGATGTAGAACTTGTCGGCGCTGCTGCCGCCACCGAGGGCGCCGGTCGTCTCGTTGCCGACGTTGAAGTTGACCGCGACCCAGAGGTCCTTGATCGGCTTGATCATGACCTGGGCTTCGAACGCCTTGCCGTGGTCGGCGTCCAGGTCGGTCGTGGTGACCGCCGGGAAGAACGAGAAATTGCGGCCGTTGCTGAAGCCGATCGTGGACGAGAACTGCTCCGAGAAGCTGTACGTGGCCCGGACGCCCGTCGCCGTGATGGGCTCCGCCTGCTGCCACAGCACGCCACGGGAGTAGTTGAGGTTGTTCGTGTTCTCAACCACTTCGTACCCGATCAGCGAGGCCATCTTGCCGACGCGGATGTCGAGGCCGTTGCCGAGGGGCGCGAGGATCTGGATCCAGCCTTCCTGAATGCCGAGGGCGGTGGCATCCATCCACTTGATGTCGCTGCCGAACATCAGCTCGATGTGGTAGCCGACGATCAGGTCCTTCGTCGCCATCCGCTCCAGGTTCAGCTGCACCGCGTGCAGGAAGAAGCTGTTGTCCGAGTTGTCGAACGCGCGGATGGGATTGTTGGTGGCCACCGGTTCGCCGATGCCTTCGTTCAGGCGGTTGAAGCTGAAACGGTACGCCGTGTCAACGTGTCCCGACAGCTTGGTGCCCTTGAACAGCGTCATGATGGGGCTTTCGTCCGCCGCCATCGCGTCCGCGTCGATCTTGCCCATCGCGGGGATCTCCTTCGTGGAGTTCACCGCCTTCAGGCTGTCGACCTCTTTCCGAAGCTGTTCCAGCTCCTTCTTGAGGTCGTCCGTGGATTCCTGCGCGAGCAGGGGCGAAGCCATCAAGGCCAGCGCCGCTGCCACCATGCCGAATCGAACCATGATTTCTCCTTTCGACACAAAAACCCGATCCCTCATACACCTTCGGAAAGAATTGCCTGCACCACTCCCTGCGCCCCGGTTAAGCAAGGAAGATGCCAGCCCGTCCCTCCCGATACCCGCAAGCAAGTCCTATCCACTTACCTGCGAACGATTTACTGCCCCGCCTCTCTCTCAATTGCCTCGTCCCCCGGAACCTCTCTCGTCCTACCGTGCGGTAAGATTTATGCCATAAAGCATACAAACGTGTACCAATTTGTCAAGAACGAATTCTTTACACATCGAGCACCATGCCTTCGCGGGCGCCGATCACCTTGAACTTCCCTTTGATCTTCCCCGCCTGCGTGCGCGCCTGCCGCTCGATGCGCTCTAGTTCTTTATCGTCATGCGTGGGCTCGTGATGGAATAAAACCAGCTTCTTCACCGCGCTTTCGCGCGAGAGCGTCAGCACGTGCGAGATCGAGCTGTGGCCCCAGCCGCGCTTCGTCTCGTACTCCTGGTCGGTGTACTGGGAGTCCGCGACCAGCAGGTCCGCGCCCTTGCAGAAGTCCACCACGCGCTGGTTGCACTCCTTGATGAACTCCGAGCGGCGGTGGATGCCGCTGTCCTGCGTCGCCTTCCGCTCGGCGAGCACGTCGTAGTACGGCTCGTTGTCGCCGGTGTAGATCGCGGTGCGGCCCTTCTGCTTGAACTTGTAGGCCAGCACGCGGATCGGATGGTTCATCGACTTCGTCGAGACCTCGATGTCGCCGATCGAGAAGCTCTCCTCGCCCAGCTCCGTGAACTTCACCCGCGCCGCGAGCTCGACGCCGCGCACCGGGAAGTAGCTGTATTGCATCTGGAACATCAGCGCTTCCTCGAGGGATTTCTCGAGCGCCCGCGGGCCGTAGATGAAAAGCTCATTTCCTGGGATGTATATCGGTGTGAAGAAGGGAAAACCTTGAATGTGATCCCAGTGCGTGTGGGTGATCAGCAGGTGGACCCGCACCGGCTTCTTCGGCGCCACGAGCTCCAGTCCCAGGTCCCGGATCCCGGTGCCCGCGTCGAGGACGATGGTTTCCTGCCCCCCGAGGAGCTGCAGGCAGGAGGTGTTTCCGCCGTACTTCGCGGTGCCGACGCCCGGGCAGGGGATGGAGCCCCGGACGCCCCAGAATTTGACTTTCATTCGGTGGCCGGAGAATACTGCAAAGTAGTGAACGCAGTCAAGAACTGGCAAATCGCCCGAACCGCAATTCCTTGGAAGTTCTCCCCGCAAATACCCTATATATGGCGCCCATGGCTCTGCCCGCCACCGCCGTCATCATCGCCGCCGCCGGAGAAGGACGCCGGCTCGGCTCCCGGCTCCCCAAAGCCCTCGTCCCGCTCGCCGGCACCCCCCTGTTTCTCCACTCCCTCCGGACCTTTGCCGCCCTTCCTTATGTAAAGGAGATCGCCGTGGTCCTCCCGACGGAGTGGGTCGACCGCATCCGGAAGCAGCTGGGGAAGCGGCTGGAAACCCTCAAGGTCACGACTCTCGTCCCCGGCGGCGCCCGACGGCAGGACTCCGTCCGCATCGGCCTCGAGGCCACCACCAGCCCCATCGTCCTCGTCCATGACGCCGCCCGGCCCCTCGTCACCCGGGAGGCGATCACCGACCTCACCCTCGCCGCCGCCCGCCACGGCGCCGCCGTCCTTTCCCACGCGGCGGTCGACACCATCAAGATCGCCGATGGCCGCGGGCGGGTGGTCTCGACCCCCGACCGCGCCCGCGTCTGGCACGCCCAGACGCCCCAGGGCATCCGCCGCGCCATCTTCGTGAATGCTTACAAGGTGAACGGTCGGGCGGACGCCACCGACGACGTCCAGCTCGTCGAGCGGGCGGGGGGAAAGGTGGTCATCGTGCCCGGGCCGGCCACCAATTTCAAGGTCACCACCCCTGAAGACCTGGTCCGCGCCGAGAAACTGCTCCAGAAGTTTGACCGGGAATAAACCGTTTACTAAGTTACCGGTCCATTCGGGAGGGGATCCATGCATCTCGTGCTGGCGCTGCTCGCTCTTCTTCAGGAAGGCAAGCCCGTATCGACCGTCCCAAAGATGGAAGATACCGTCCGGATCACCCTGCAGGGCGAGTTCGAGTTCGACTACGTCTGGCGCCGGCAGGAGATCGTCGCCTTTACCCGCGGCGTGAGCGGGTTGAGCGCTCCGGGCAACGCCGACTCGGAAAATACCCTGGAGGGATTCTTTGCCCTCCGGATGAACATCGACCTGTCCGACAACGTCTCGGCCATGTTCGAGCTCGGCACCAAGCGGGTCGACGGCGGATCCGTCAACTTCTTCGCCGGTCCCAATACCGCCGGCACCGGCAGCTTGTCGCCGACCCTCCAGCTCCGGGAGGCCCAGGTCCTCTTCAAGGAAGTCTTCTGGACCGAGCTCAGCCTCAAGGCCGGCATCATGGACTGGAGCTTCGATCCGCGCGGCCGCGGCAGCTCGACCGCGTTCGACCTCCGCCACTCCCAGCGGTTCATCCACGCGCTGAGCCCGGCGGGCGACGGCCCCTTGACGCTCGGCCGCCATGCAAGCGATCCGGAAGAGCTGGAGCCGGTCGGGGTCTGGCTCCGGCTGGCCCGCACGCTCATGACCATCGACCTCATCGCCCTGCCGGCCGTGATCGAAGGCGGCAGCGTCCACAACGACGAGTCCTTCTACGCGATCGACCTGCTCTACAAGTTCGACTCGAAGGAGAGCCGCATCGGCCTCATCGTCGCGCTGACGAACGATCCGGGCGGCCGGAGCACGATCTACACCTACGGCGGCGCGCTCGACTGGAGAGGGCTGTCGGACGGACTCGACATCTATGCGGAATTCTACTTCCAGAACGGCTTCAACGACAGCCCGCCCCTCGCTTCGACGGTGAAGGTCGGCGGCTATGCGTTCAACGCGGGCGCCGAGTACGTCTTCAACGCCGACCTTAAGCCCTGGATCGAGCTCACCTTCACGTACTTCTCCGGCGACGGCGACGCCGTCGCGAACGGCAAGGCGTCGGCCTTCAACTCGTACGAGAGCATCCGCGATCTCCTCATCCTCGAGGACATGTACACCGGCCTGGACTGGGACACCAACTACCGCGCGATCAAGCTGAACGGCGGCGTGCGGCTCCACACCCGGCTCAAGAACGACCTCAAGCTCCGGGCGATCGTCGGCTATGCGTCCTCGGTCGAGCCGGTCCGGTTCGCCGGCGGCACCACCCACAAGCTGGGAACCGAAGTCGACGTGACGGCGGACTGGGAGCTGACCAAGCAGGTGACGATCAACTTCGGAATCGGCTACCTGTTCGGATCGAAGGTCCTGCTGGAGTCGATGGGCGGCGCGGGCGCCAGCGACGCCGAGCGCCAGACGATGCTGGTCACGCTCGGCACCTACCTGCGCTTTTAGCCCTATCTGCTTTAAAAAGCAATGGGCCGTCTTTCGACGGCCCATAGATAGGAGAGGGGTTAAATGGGTTGCATAGTTTCATCGTCTGAGGCAGGGGGGGACTTGAAGAAAAAGAACCGGCGCGCGCGAAAAAACTAGAAATTCAGATCCGCGCCGAACAGGATCATCCACGCGTGGTTCTCGCCGACGAGCCGCTTCAGCAGTTCCGAATCGCCCAGCAGTGCGCCCTTCAGCTTGAAGTTCAGCGACGAATTGTAGTCCCACGTCGCCGACAGGTCGCTCTCGATGCCCCACTGGCGGCCCGCGCCCTGCACGTCCGCGACCGCGGCGAAGCGGGCCACGTCGAGCTGGAACCTCAGCGGCCGGCCCGCGACGTCGAACGGCCCGACGCCGACCGTTAACCGAGTTGACGTCACGTTCGTGTCGACGTCGAGCCCGAACTCGCTCGACTCGAGGATCAGGAACCGGTTGACGTTCTCGTACGACTGGAAGGCCTGGTCGTGATCGTCGCCCGAGCGCCGGTCACCGCTGCGGCGGGCGAGGGCGGCTTCGATCCAGAGCTTCCGGTCGAAGAACCCCAGATAGCGGGCGCCGAGGTTGAACGCGTATGCTTCCTTGTGGACCGCGGCCGGCGCGTGGCGCAGCGTGCCCGCTTGCGCGTAGCCCTCGACGAAGATCTCGACCGCCTTGTCGTCGCAGAAGTAGCCGTCCAGACCGAGACCGAACGTCTCGACCGTCCCCAGCCGGTCCGCTCCGCCCGCGACCGCGGCGAACAGCAGCCACGCCGCCCAGTTCTCGCCGAGCAGGCTGTTGGCGACGAGTCCGTAGACTGCCTCGTCGTGCGGCGTTCCGCCCCGCTCGCCGGTGATCATCCAGAAGGCCTGGAGGGTCATGATCTCGACGGGGGAGTAGAAGAGGCGGACGCCCACCGGCTCGGTGATGTCGCGATCGACGGTGTTGCCGACGAACCCGCCCGCCGGCTGGAAGCCGCGGCTGAAGCCCTCGGACTCGCCGAGGTCCATGAAGAACGGCTCGTCCTGGGGCCGGTTGCGGAACGCGACGTCCTGGACGCCGATCCGCACGCCGAGCTTCGACAGGAGGAAGTCGTCGACGTTGATGTAGCCCTGCTTGATGTAGACCACCGACTGCGTCGGATTCCCGCCGAACGGCCGGTTCAGGCCGTTCTCGAAGCTGCGGTTCTCGAGCTCGAGGACGCCGGTGACGAAGTCCTTCACCTCGAGGTCGGTCCGCAGGCTAACGCGGCCCGCCCAGAAGTTCTGCGACCCCGTGACCGGGGGAACAGTCCCGTTGAGCGCGCTGCCGGCGGCGTCGATCTCGCCGCTGCGGTTGAGGTAGTGAAGGTCGAGGTGCCCGGTCAGCTGGAGCCGCACGGCGCTTCCGGCCTCGGAGCCCGTCGTCACCGCGGGAGGCTGGGGATCCTGGCTGAGAACGAGCGCCAGGATCATCCACATTGCGGTCACGTTAGATCAATCGACGAATCCGTGCCAGAAAAAGTCACTGGAACAAAAAAGACGGTCTTTTTTGTTCCAAACGACGGTTCATTTTGTTCCGGCGGGGCGATAGCCGCGGGCGCGGTAGAGCAGGAACGTCAGCGGCTCCTCGGGGTTGATCGGACGGCGGCCCACCGGCACCACGACCTCGCCGACTTTCTCCAGCGAATCGAAATGACTGCTCACCATGGGCTCGTACTGCCGCGCCCGGGACCGGCTCTCGATCACGATCACCGCGTCCCGTCCCGCCAGCGCCGAGGGGTCTGCCCAGTACGTGTACTGCAGCGCCTTGGCGCCGACCAGGTTATCGCCGTGCACGTCGTAGGGCTGGTTCAACTGGTAGGCGAGCTGGCTGGTGCACGTGTACTTCCGGCCGAGGCCCATGTAAAACGCCGACTCGGGAAGGGTGGAGCGCACCTCGCGCGCCTTCGCCGCGACCTGCTCCCAGCCGTAGGGTCCCTGCAGCGGCGAGAGCCACGGGAGGAACCAGGCGAGATGGACACCCGCGGCCACGAGCATGACGAGCGAGAGGGCGATCAGGCCGTTGCGTCCCCGCGCATAGAACCGCGCGACGGGGCCCGCCCCTTCCGCCGCGATGCCCGCCATCACGATCACGATGCCCAGGTAGCCGGGGAGCGGCCAGAGCACGTGGGCCGGCCGTCGAAAACTGATGATCCAGAACGTCAGGAAGATCGGCACCATGCAGAGACCGAGGAACCGCTCCTCGGGCCGCTTCGTGCGGAAGACTCGGACCGCCGCCGATCCCAGCAGCGGAAGGGTCAGGGCAAACCCGGCCAGGAGCTGGAAGAGGAGAAAGCTGAAGGGCCGCCCGGACGTTCCCCGCGCCTCCTCGAATCGGCCCTGCGACTGGTACAGGAACGAGGCCCACTCATGCTTCCAGTTCCAGTAGACGACGGGCGAGAACACCAGAAGGGCCACGATGCCGGCCAAGTAGGGCCACGGCGTCGCGAGCCAGCGGCGATGCGCCTTCGAGAGAACGAGGTAGAGCAGCACGCCCGCCACCAGCAGGACGGCCGTGTACTTCGACATCATCGCGGCTCCCAGCGCCGCGCCGGCCGCGAGCCACCGCCGCCCGTCGGTCCCTTCGATTGCGTTCCAGGCGAGCGACATCGCCAGCGACCAGAAGAACAGGAGCGGCGAGTCGGGGAACCCGGCGGCCGAGACCGGCAGCGCCACCGGCATGAACGTGAAGAGGATCACGGCCCAGACCGCCGCCGCGTCCCCGTAATAACGCCTCGCCATCCGGGCGAGCACGATCGACGTCCCGATCGAGTAGAGCACCGTGACCGCCCGGATCCCGAAGGCATTGTCGCCGAAGACCAGCCGTCCCGCCGCGATCGACCACGCGATGACCGGCGGGTGGTCGTAGTAGCCCCAGTCGAGATGGCGGGCGAAGTTCCAGTGATAGGCCTCCTCCGGCAGGATCGGGATGATCGGAATCATCGCGATGCGGAGAGGAATCAGCGCCAGGAGCCAGCGGACCCAGGGCGGGGCGCCCTTCAGCGCCTCGAGAACGCCCACAGCTGGCTGGCGAGGTAGTTGAAGATCGTTCCGAGGACGATGCCGATGAAATTGCTCATCAGGTAGTGGACCGAGGAGAGCGAGTAGAGGGCGCCCGTCTTCACGGCCAGGCCGCCCAGCGTCCCCAGCGCGTACTTCGGGTACGAGAGATAGATCGGAATCTCCCGCGCCCGGAACGTCCACACCCGGTTCAGGCTGAAATTGAAGGTCATCGCGGCGAGGAAACCCACGACCGCGCCGAGATACTTCGACGGCTGGGTTTCGCCCATCGCCCGGGCGATCGCGTAGAGGATGCCCATGTCGATGACCGTGCCCAGCGCGCCGGTCACGAGGAACTTGGCCACCCGCACCGGCCAGGCGTTGAGGTCGAGGTAGAGCGTCCAGACCTGCCGGAGGAACTCCTTCCGCTCCTTGGAGCTGAACTTGCTCGCGCCGGCCGCCCGGTCCTCGAAGTGGATCGGCACCTCGGCCGTCTTCTTGGTCCCGGTGCGCGCCAGGATCTCGAGCAGGATCTTGAAGCCGCGCGGCTTGAGCGGGATCCCGTCGAACAGGCTCTTCCGCAGGCAGAAGAATCCGGCCATCGGGTCGCGGACGGGCGTCAGCGGCCGCGCCAGCAGGGTGCCCGCCTTGGACGCGAACCGGCGGAAGAGGGGCCACTCGTCGATGTCGCCCCCGGGGACGTAGCGGCTCCCCACGGCGACGTCGGCGCCGTCCTGGACGGCCTTCACCAGCTTCGGGATCGCCTCGGGGGGGTGGCTGAGATCGGCGTCCATGACGACGCAGAGGTCCGTCCGCGCCTCGGCCATGCCCCGGAGGACGGCGGTCGACAGGCCGCGCTCGTCGAACCGCTCGATGATGCGGACCGGATACTTCTTGGCCAGCTCCCGGGCCACGTCGGCGGTCCCGTCCTTGGAAGCGTCGTCGACGACGACGATCTCGGTCTCCGGGAGGGCGTTACAGATCCGCTCGACGAGCTTGGGCAGATTGGCGGACTCGTTGTACGTCGGAACGACGACGGTGGCGACAACGCCCGAAACGGTTTGAGGCATGGAAGTTGGAGGGACAGTATATCGAGGCCCCTTCCGGGAGTCCATCCCCAGAAGGGGGTAGCCGAACCCCACCGCGGCTGCAAAGAGCAACCGACAGGCGCTCCGGGGAGGGCCGTCAGGACGCGCCTCCCCGGCGCCTCGTCGTCTCAGGATCGTCGTTGGAGGGAAGGACCGGGGAGCCCCCACCTCAACGCGTTCCCGACTGCGCACTGCACTTCAGAGATCCGAAGATCTCTCCACCCCCGGTGCCCGGTACTCCGTACTGGCCGCCTGGGTGCGGGCCCAACAATAGGGCCGTGTCCGTCCGGCTCCCGATCCCTCCTGAAGCTGTGGGATAGACACAGCCCGTAGGTAGACCGGCACCAGCTCGGCAAGGGGTTATATCGGCGGGCCCCACCCGCGACTTCACTGGAAAATTATTTCTTCCCGTTGAAGAGACACCGGAGAAGGTCGACGGCGTGCCTCGCGCCCGACGCGACCTGGAACAGACGGCCGCCGTAGAGGAATCCCTCGCGGGAGGCGTGACGGTCCCAGGCCCGGAGGCCCGCATAGTACCGGGCGATGTCGACCAGGATGACGGGCATCCGGATCAGTCGCGTCTGCCGGAGGGTCAGGAGGTCGCCCAGCTCGTCGAGCGTTCCGTACCCGCCGGGGAAGACCACGGCCGCGGCGGCGCCCCGGATGAGGGCGGCCTTCCGGAGGGCGAAGGTCTCGTACGCCTTCATGGAGTGGAGCCCGCGATGGCGGACCGGCCAGAACTTCCGGAGGATGATGCCTTCGACCCGGCCGCCCGCCTCGAGCGCGCCGTCCGACGCCGCTCCCATGATCGAATGGCCCGACCCGCCGCCGGTGCGGAGAACCCATCCTTCGGCGGCGACGCGGCGCCCGAACTCGCGCGCCGCCCGGGTGTAGACGGAGTCCCGCTGGTCCGTCGACCCTCCCGCCAGCATGACGGTCCGCTTGACGCCCATGGCCCGGGATTCTACCGAACTGTTCTGCTTGTGAACAGTTCGCGTGCCGTTTGCTATATATAGAAGACCGCGCGGAGCGGGCGGGACGGATTTCGGACGACTTCCTTTGCGTCCCCCGGGGACGGCGAGTAGAATTCAACCAATGCCCACGCGCAGCATTCCCCTTCTTACCGACGAGCAGCTCATCGAGCTCCTCAAGAAAGGGGACCGCAAGGCCGGCGACGCCCTCGTGCAGCGCCACAACCGGCTCGTCGCCCGTGCCGTCTACGAGGTGGTCCGCGACCTGGCCGCCGTCGAGGACCTCATCCAGGAAATCTTCATGAAGGCGTTCCGCAAGGTGAACCTCTACAACCCCGAGCAGGGGAAGTTCACCGTGTGGCTCACCACCGTGGCCCGCCACGAGGCGATCAACCACCTGCGCCGGATGAAGCGGTCGCGCCACGTCTCGCTGGAAGACACCGCCCCCGAAGGCGGCTTCTCGCCGATCGAGCGGCCCAGCCAGCAGGTCTCGAAGAAGGAGACCTGGGGCCGCGTCATCGACGCGATCCACAAGCTCCCCGAGCCCGCCCGGACGATCCTGATCAAGCGCATCCTCGAGTCCAAGCCGTTCGACCATATCGCCAAGCTGCTCAAGCAGCCGGTCGACACCGTGAAGACGATCTACTACCGCAACACCGAATCCCTCCGCAAGAAGCTGGGCATCCCGGGGCTCTAGAACAACCTCACCACCCAGCCACAAAGGACGCCAAGGCGTTTCTTTCTTTGTGTTCTATGTGCCTTTGTGGTGAATTAGCGTCGTGCATCAGCTGACCAGCGCGTTCGGGCTTCTCGCGCTTCTCGCGATCTGCTGGGCCGCGTCGAACAACCGCAAGGCGGTCCCGTGGCGAGTGGTCGGATGGGGGGTCGGACTTCAGCTGCTCTTCGCGATCGCGATCCTGAAGACCACCCCCGGATACTGGCTCTTCGACGGCCTGAGCCGCGGATTTACGCGGCTGATCGACTTCACCGATGACGGCGCCCGCTTCGTCTGGGGCTGGCTCTACAAGAAGGACGGGCCGCCCATCTTCCTCGTCGACATCCTGATGACGATCATCTTCTTCTCGGCGCTGATGTCGCTCCTGTACCACTTCGGCGTGATGCAATGGGTCGTCGCCGGGATCGCCAAGATCATGCGCAAGACGATGGGAACGAGCGGATCCGAGACCCTCTGCGCGGCGGCCAACATCTTCGTCGGACAGACGGAGGCGCCGCTCGTCGTCAAGCCGTTCGTCGAAACGATGACGATGTCGGAGCTGCACGCCGTGATGGTGGGCGGGTTCGCCACGATCGCCGGGGGAGTCCTCGCCGCCTATGTTGGGTTCGGCATCGACGCCGGCCACCTGATCGCCGCCAGCGTGATGTCGGCGCCCGCGTCCCTCGTCGCAGCCAAGATGTTCTATCCGGAGACGCAGCCGTCGGTCACCGCGGGAGAGGTGAAGATCCGGCTCGAACGGACGTCGGCCAACGCGTTCGACGCCGTTTGCACCGGCGCGTCCGACGGCATGAAGCTGGTGCTCAACGTGGTCGCCATGCTCTTCGCGTTCGTCTCGATCCTGGCGCTGATCAACTGGGGAATCGCCCGGATCGTGCCGGGGTTCACGCTCCAGAAGGGCTTCGGGTGGCTCCTCGCGCCCGTCGCCTGGCTCATGGGCGTCCCCTGGAGCGACGCCCCGACGATCGGCGGATTGCTGGGGACCCGCATGGTCTTCACCGAATTCGTGGGCTACCTCGAGTTGATGAAGAGCGACTGTTCCCCCCGCGCCTACGTGATCGCGACCTACGCATTCTGCGGATTCGCGAACTTCCCCTCGATTGCGGTCCAGATCGGGGGGATCTCGACGATCGCGCCGTCTCGCCGCGCCGACCTGGCGCGCCTGGGCATGCGCGCGATGCTCGCCGGGACGATGGCCTCGTTCTTCACGGCCGCGATCGCGGGCGCTCTGCTGACCGACGAGGACGTCGAGCGCGACTACCGCAAGAACAAGGCGCGCGTCGCCGCGACCGCGTCGGAGAAGCTCGCGCAGTACGACCTGTTCCTGTCCAAGTATCCGCAGTCGCGCTTCGCGCCGGAGATGCAGAAGCTCCGCGCCGAAGTGAAATAAAAAAGCCCGCGGAGATCGCTCTCCGCGGGCTCTTGAAAAGCTCGATCGATCCTACTGTTTGCCCGCCTTGCGCGCCTCGCGCTTCTCCTTGCGCTCCGCGGCGTTCGCGGGGTCGTCGGGCGAGCCGTCGGCCGAGCCGCCCGGGCCCTTGACGTAGAGGCGGAACCCTTCGGCGCCCATCACGCGGGCGAAGTCGGAGATCGTCGCATAGCCGAACGGCTCGACGACCACGCCCTGCCACCGCTCCTGCGCGCCGATACCGCCCACGTAGCCGGAGATCTGCGCGCCCTGGCGGTTGTAGAAGCGGATGATCCACTGCGCCTTCTGCACGTCCTTGGTGGTGTTCTTGAGCCGCACGCGGACCGCGTAGTTGTTGTCCGCGTCGTCGCGCAGGATGCGGTCGACGATCAGCGTCTCGTCTCCGTAGGTGGCGCCTTCCTCGGTGCCGATGGGGAGCCACTCGATCGTCTTCGCGATCGGGCGCACCTTATCGGTGCCGAGCTCGGACGTCGGATTGTTCAGCTTCGCGGGGTCGATGTTGACGTCGGTCCCTTCGGGGCCGGCCTCCTCCCGCCATTCGTCGGGCGGATGGATCGACTCGCCGTTGCATCCGGCCGCCAGCAGGACCACCGCCCAGAGTGCGTGACGCATGAAATCCTCCGCTATTGTCCGAGACCCGCCTTCATGGCCAGGAACCGCTTCGTGCGCGCCGCATCGAGCGGCGCAGCCTTCTTCTTCTTGATCTCTTCGTCGAGCTTCTCGAGCCGCCCCTCGAGACCGGGGTGGGTGCCGTAGGAGTCCGCTTTCGACGGCAGGCGGGAGATGAACGCACGGAACGCGTTCGGATCGTAGCCGACGCCCGACCGGGTCACGAAATCCACCGCCTTCTGGTCGGCGTCCAGCTCCTCATTGCGGCTGTAGCCCAGCTTGTACTTGGCAAGACCTTCGACGAGCGACTTTCCATACGCGCCCACGTACTCCTTGGCGACCTGCAGGGAATCCGCGGCCTCCCGCTTTCCCATCGCGCCGAGGACGAGGCTTCCGAAACCTGCCGCGCCGTTCAGGATTTTGACTCCTTCCATCAGGCCGGAATCCGTCGCCGCCCGCGACGCGGCCAGCTCGGGATGGCGGAGATTCACGTGGGCGATCTCGTGCGCCAGCACGCCCGCGAGCTCGTCTTCGTTGTTCATCGAACGCAGCGCGCCCTTGGTGACGAAGATGAAACCGCTCGGCGCCGCGAAGGCGTTGACGTCGTCGGTGTTCAGCACCGCGAAGTGGTAGCCCTGGTAGGTCTCGGGACGGTCCGACTCGAAGGCGATGCTCAGGCCGACCAGCGTGAGGTACTCCTCGACCTTCTCGTCCGCCCAGAGATGGTCCTTCTCGATCGCGAGGGCCGCGACGCCGCGCGCCATGTAGTATTCCTGCTTCTCCGTCAGCGTCGTCGAGCCGCCGCAACCCGTGGCGAAGGCCGCGAGGCCGAGAAAGACCAAGATCGGCGTTCTCATAGGGTCCATTACTTGACGGGCGAATACTCCCCGAGCTTGCCTTCCTTCTGGAATTCTTTCAGCCGGGCGACGAGCCTGGCGCGGTCCGGGTAGTAGCTCGGGCGGGCCATCCAGGCGTCGAGATCCTTGAAGGATTGCTCGCGGGCCGCGCCGCCCTTGGATCGGTACTCCTTCTCCATGTTCTCGTCGATGCCTCGCTGGGCCTCCATCGCTTGGGCGGATGCCTTCGTTCCGACCTTCTCGTCGGATTCCGACCGGACGAACTTGTCCGGGGTGACCAGCGCCGTCGAATCGATCCAGGCCGTGAGGTCCTTCTTCTTGAGGCGGACCTTGGAGTACTTGCCCTCGGTCCCCAGCACCGTCACCTCGTCGCCTTCTTCGGCCTTCTCGATGGGGTCGGCGCTCCACTTGGGGCCCTTGAGATACCAGGCCTTGGTGACGTTGACCTTCCGCGCCGCCGCAGGATCCGGCTGCTGCTGCTCCTGAGGCAGGAGGAGGGCCAGGAAGAGGACGCCGGCATTCATCCGCGGTTCTCCGTGGGGATCGAGGGATTCTATGGGCCGCGGAACGGGGATGTCAACAGACTAACGCTCCAGGGATTTGAGCCGGAAGACGGCCAGTTCGCGCTCGAAGACCCCTTCGGCCGCGGCGCCGGCGCACGTGCGGAAGTGCTCCCGCGCGCCCGCCGCATCCCCCCCGAGCAGCTTCCGCTCGCCGATGAAGAAGTTCGCCTCGCACCGGGCTTGCGCCTTGCGGGCGACCGCGCCTTCCGCCGCCTGGAGGAGGTCGGCGTCGGAGAGGTCGCCCGCCAGGGTCAGGGGCACGGCGAGGAGATGATTCTTCAACGGATCCTTCTGAAGGTCCTTCAGCACCGCGCGGTACGACTTGATTCCCTCGCGGGCCGGCTCTTTCTGACCGGAGCGGGTCTGGACCAGCCAGGTCATGGCCGCGATGGTCGCCAGGTCCTCCAGGTCGCTGCCCTGTCCGCGATTCAGCTTGCGGGCCGTCTGAAGGTCCGCCAGCGCCTCGGCCCACCGCTCCAGCCGATAGTAGGCGCACGCGCGGCCCAGATATCCTTCGCGCCCGGACGGTTTCGCCTGGATCGCGCGGCCGTATTCGGCCAGCGCCGGTTCCGTCTCGCCGCGCGAAAGCAGCACCTCCGCCTTCAGGGTCCGCGCCTTCACCAGCAACGCGTCCTCCTTCATTGCCGCCTCGCAGTCCTCGATCGCCCCCTTCGGATCCCCGCTGCGGCGGCGGGCCAGCGCCCGGGCGTAGTAATACTCGCCCGTCGTCTGGATCCGGAGCAGGTGGGAGGCTTCGCGGATGGCGGCGTCGAACTCCTCGAGCAGCATCGCGCAGCCCAGCAGTTTCTGGTGGACGCCGGGCAGCGGAGCGCCCGGCTGCGTCTTCTCGACGAGCTCGACGACCCGCGCGAAATGGTCGCGGGACTTGCGATACTCCTCCTTCTCCCAGTAGCAGATGCCCAGGCCGAAGCTGGCGTTGTACTCCTCGGGCTGGAGTTGGAGGCAGCGCTCGAAGTCCGGGATCGCGCCGTCGAAGTCGCGGACCTTGATCTTCTCCTGGCCGGCGCGGAGCCGCTGGACCGACGAGTCCTGGGGCGACGCCAGAAGCAGGACCAGGAGCAGGGCGCTCATTTATGCTCCATCTGATACGACCCGTCCCAGTCCGCCGCGGGAGGATCCTTCAGGTAGAGTTCGCAGAGATCGACGTAGACGCGGCTCGCGACGTCGCCCAGGGATCGGAATACGGCCGACGCTTCGCAGAACCTCCGTGCCCGGAAGTCCGCGAGCGCGGCCTCGAACTTCTTCACGGTCTCCATCCGCTCGGACGGGACTTCGCCCTTGGCCCCGATCAGCTCGTAAATCCGCACCGGCAGCTTCTTGCCCTTCACCTTGATGAGCGCCAGTTCGCGCACCTCGAGCCGTTCCTTGGCAGGCAGGTAGGTCGCCTCGCTGACGATGATCTTCGTTCCGAACTCCTTGTTCACGCCCTCGAGGCGCGACGCGAGGTTCACCTCGTCGCCGATGAGCGTGTAGTTCACCTGCTCCTTCGATCCCATGTTGCCCACGGTGGCGACCCCGGTGTTGAGTCCGATCCGGGCGCCCATTTCGGGAAGGCCGCGATGCTTCATGACTTCCGCCATCTTGAGGAGCTTCTTCTGCGCTCCGATGGCGGTGAGACAGGCGCGGAGCGCATGGTCGGACTGCTCGATCGGATCGTTCCAGTACGCCATGATCGCGTCGCCGATGAACTTGTCGAGCGTCCCTTCGGTCTTGAAGATCTCCTCCGCCGCCTCGTTGTGGTACTCGCTGATCAGCTTGACCAGCTCGGAGGGGTCGAGTTTCTCCGACATGGCGGTGAAGCCGGCGAAGTCCATGAAGAAGATCGTGAGCGGCTTGCGCTCGCCTTCCAGGTGCATGGCGTCGCTGTGCTTCAGGATCTTCTCGACCACTTTCTTCGACACGTACTGGCCGAAGATCCGTTTCACCTGCAGCCGCTGGCGCCCCTCGTGGAGGAAGTTGACGGCGCTCGTCGCGGCGAACGAAAACCCGACCGCCAGCATCTGCGGCACCTGGTCCACGATCCAGCGGTTCGCATACAACGCCGTGCACCATCCCACGACGCCGACCATCGTCGCGGCGGCGATCGCGCCGCCGATGGCGGCCGAGGTGAAGCGGGTGGACAACGCGACGCCCGCCGCCAGGAGCGTGAACAGGACCAGCGAGATCCAGGCCGGCGCGTCGCGAAGGTATTCGCCGTTCAGGACGTTGCTGATCGCGGTGAGGTGAATCGTCGATCCGGCGACGGTTTCACCGACGGGGGTTTCGCGCAAATCCGTGAGTCCCGAGGCGCTCGTTCCGACGATGACGATTTTCCCCTGCAGGAGGCGCGCATCTTCGGCGTTCAGCACGTTCCACGCCGAATCCCAGGCGAACGAATCGATTCCGGCCCTCGGGTAATACCGGATCAGCACCGAACCGTCCCGTTCCACGGGAATCGTCAGCGTTCCGATGGTCAGTTGCCGATGGCGCACCACCACCTTGGACGCCTTCTCCCGCGCCATCAGTGCGGCCAGGCCGAACGACGGATACCACCGTCCGTCGAAGGTCGACAGGAGCTGGTATCGCCGGATCATCCGATCCCGATCCCGCGGCGTGGACACGTCGCAGACGCCGGCAGCCGCCCGGCAGAGATCAGGAGCCGGCAGCACGACCTGGGCGTACCGGTCGGGAACCGAAATGCTTCCATCGGAGTCGACCTCGATGGCCGTCTTCTTCAACATCGGCGCGACCTCGGGGTCCGCTGATCTTCCGCCCTTTTCCCGGAATCCTCCGGCGAGATAGGTGGGCGGTCCGGCGTGGATGGCGTCCACCATGATCTTGAGGTCCGCGACATTCCCCTTTTCCAGAAAGAGGAAGTCGTAGAGGACCGCAGTGGACTTGGCCTTCGTGCAGGTGTTGATCAGTTCCGCCTGGATCTCCCGGGGCCAGGGCCATTGGTAGTGGTACTTCGCATCCATCTTCTCGAGGCTGGCGTCGGTGACGTCGATGAAGAAAAGATCCGGTCGCACGTAAGGATCCGACTCCTTGCGCGCGGGACGGAGCGTCCAGGTGGTCCGCAGGTCGCGGGTCTTCAGCTCCCAGAGCTCGAGAAGGCCGGTGAGCTGGAGGAGGCCGACGACGAGCGCGACGCCCCCGCCGGTGAGAAGGGCCTGGACGGAGCGGGGAAGGTCCTTGCGGGCGGCCACGGGCCTACTTGAACTTCACGCACACCGCGGTCAGGTCGTCTTCCTGGGTGACGCCCGCGGCGAAGCGCTCGAACTCGTAGAAGAGGGCGCCGAGCACGTAGGAGGGGGGCTTCGAGCACTCGTTCTGGATCACCGGCTCGATCCGGCCGACGCTGAACTCCTCGCCGCCCGGATTCTTGCCTTCCTCGATGCCGTCCGTGTAGAGCAGGAGGACGTCGCCCGGCTGGACCTCGACCACCTCGGCGGTGAGCTGCGCGTCGAAGATGTGGGGCTGGGCCATGCCGATCATCAGGCCGCCCGCCTCGAGCTTGCGGACCGCGTTCTTCGACGGCTGGTAGAGCATCGGCGGGTTGTGCCCGGCCCGCGCCGACGTCAGCGTCCGCGTCGCCGGATCGAAGACGATCGCCGCCACCGTGACGAAGCTCGACCGGTCCATGTCCTTCACGATGTCCGCGTTCGTCTTCTTCACCGCCGCGACCGGATCGCCCATCTCCGACAGCCGGATGGAGAGGACCTTTTTGGTCATGCCCATCAGGATGCCGGCCTCGATGCCGTGGCCCGACACGTCGCCGATCACGAAGCCGATCTTGCCCTCGCCGATCTCCACGAAGTCGAAGAAGTCGCCCGAGAGCTCGTCGGCGGGGCGGTACGTGTAGGCGATCTCGCAGCCCCCGACGGTGGGGGCCTTGGTGGGGAGCAGCTTGCGCTGGCGCGACGCGGCGATCTTCACGCCCTTCTCGAGGTTCTTGGCCCACTGGGCTTTCTCCTCGAGCTGCGTCACCTGCGTCTTGAGCTGCGCCACGTGGTCGACCGACGCGTTGAGCTTCCGCTGGTTGGATTCGCGGACCGTCGCCTCGAGCTCCGACTTCTGCTTGAAGCGCGGATTGTTCGGCAGGTAGATCTTGCACTCGTAGTTCATGTGGCGCCACACGCGCTCGACCGCGGCCTGCGTCACCGAGACGCGCGACGCCATCCGAACGTCGTCGCACAGGTCACCGCAGAACGGGCAGACCCAGCAGTACTCGCGGTCGGTGAACTGCCACAGCTGGTTCGTGCCCAGCTCGCGCCGCACCTGCTGCAGCTCGTTGTCGAGCTTCTGGGCCGCCGCGTCGACGTCCGCCGGCTTCGCCGGCAGCTGGGAAGCCGACAGCAGGGTCGGGATCCGCGTCGATCCCAGCAGCTTGAAGAATCCCCGGAGCGAGTCGGGAGGATTGATGAGCACCAGCGCGTGGCTCTGCGAGCGCAGCCCCTGGGCGGTGTAGAACACCGCGCGGGCGAGCGCCATCGTCATCCCCGACAGCGCGCTCGCGTCCAGCGCCATGCTCCGCATCTGGAGGAAGATCTGCTTCTGGAGCACCGTGAGGAGATCGTCGGTGAACCGGCCCCGCAGGGAGACCAGCAGGAACGCCCCCCGCGGCTCGGTCGTGACCTCGTATTCGGCCGTTCGGGCGACGGTCTCATGAGACGGCACCGGCGGGGGAAGAGGCATGTTGGTATGAGGATTGTACCTTTCAGCGGAAGCGGACGCAAACAGCCGTCATATCCTGGTCGCGATCCGCGCCCGAGCCGAATTGCTCGGCCTCGAGGATCGCGGCGCCCAGGATGAATTCCGCCGCGGCGCCGCCGTTGGCGCGCAGGCTCGACGCCAGGCGGTCCGCTCCGAACACGTCGCCGTTGCGGTCCCGCAGTTCCTCCAGGCCGTCGGAGTGGAGCAGGAGCACGTCGCCCGACCCGAGCGCGAAGCTCTGGACCTCGACCTCCTCCTCGAACGTCGCCGTGGGGACGAGCCCCAGCAGCGGGCCCGACAGCTCGAGCCGTTCGACCACCGGCGTGGGGCCCGCGCGGAACAGGAAGGGCGCCACGTGGCCCGCGCGCGCGAGCTTCATCTCCCGCCTCGGGCCGTCGATCACCGCCACCGCGTAGGCGACGTAGCTCTCCCGTTCGAGCTCTTCGCACAGGTCGTCGTTCGCCAGGCCGATGGCCTTGGCGATGTCGCCCGTCTCGCGCAGCCGGATGCGCAGCACCTTGCGCGCGATGCCCATCAGGATCCCCGGCTCGACGCCGCTTGCCGAGATGTCGCCCACCACGATCGCCACCCGCCGGTCGGGCAGCCGCACGAAGTCGTAGAAGTCGCCGCTCATCGCCGCGGCCGTGTTGTAGTAGACCGCGACCTCGCATCCCTCGAGGTAGGGCGGGTCCGGCGGCAGCAGGTGCTTGCGCCGGGTGTCGATCCCTCCCTCGGACTTCTCGTTCGACGAGGTCTTCCGCGGCGGCGGGGCCAGCTGCAGGCCGCCCGAGCTCGGCGACTCCGTCGCCAGCGGCGCCGACGTGCTGTGGTTGAGCACCCGCTCGAGGACCTCGAACGGCCAGCCGTCGGTCTTCCCTTCGGAATAGGTGCTGCACTCCTCGCCCAGGTGGAATGCGACGCGGTCCACCACCATCTGGGTCACGGAGCCGCGCGCCACGAAACGGATCGACGGACGCAGCGTCACGCAGAACGGACAGAGCCACCGCCCCTCGGCATCCACGAGCTGCCAGCAGGGATTCTTTTCGAGCATCGCCCGGACGAGCTGGACCCGCTCCTGCGCCTTGCGGACGCGGCCCTGGACCTGGTCGAGATCGCCTTCGAGATCCTTGTCGGAGACGGTGAGGACGACGTGACCCTCTCGATCGACGAGCTTGAGGAGCGCGCGGATCTTGTCGGGCGGGCTCACGAACACGAGCCGGCCGCTCTTCGGATCGAGGTCGGCGGCGTACTCGCTCAGGACGCGGACGAGCGGAAGCGCGACGGCGTCGAGCTTCGACAGATCGACCGCCAGGAAGCCGGGCTTCTCGAGGAATTCGCCGAGGGTGCCCAGGAGGGAGTCGTGATAGCGCCCCACCGGCGCGAGGACCGTGAAGAGCCCCCGCGTCCGGACATAGAGGGTGAAATCCTTCTCCCGGGCATGGACGCGGGTGCGTCGCGTCGTGCCCCCTTTTTCCGCCATCGGATCTCCTAGTTGTTCGGGCGCATCGGCGCCCGGCCAGGATCAGGAAGGATCTCGGTTCAACGGGGAGGGGATGCTTCCTACTCCTTGATCCTTGCACCCTGCTACTGGCTGCCACCGTTCCGGGCCCTTGGACCCTGAACAACTGAATTCTACACCGCGCCCCCGCGGTTTACGGGGCCGATTTCGGAGCCGCAAGGGCCCCGATTTCCGGAAATGTTGCACCTCCCGCCGGCCCCGGGGAGGTTTTCCGGCGAATTCCCTGACGGATCGACCGCTATCGTGTACCCTTTTTTCCCGGGAGGCGAGATTGGAATATCGCTGGGAAGACAAGGTCGCCGCCGACCTCGCGGACGATCTGGGGCATCTGGTCTACCTCTCGAATCTCGTCGGCGCCGACTCCACCCTCGCCCAGGCCGGCGGCGGCAACACCTCCTACAAGTGCGTCGAGAAGGACTTCGCCGGCCGCGACGTCGAGACCCTCTGGGTGAAATCCACCGGCGCCGACCTGCGCGACATCGACCGCCGCGGCTTCACCGCCCTGCGGCTCGATGAGGTCCGCCTCCTCCGCCACAAGGCGTCGATGACCGACGAGGAGATGATGGCCTTCATGGCCGCCTGCATGGTCGACGTCCGCCATCCCCTCCCCTCGATCGAGACCCTGATCCACGTCGTCCCGCCGTGGAAGTGGGTCGTCCACACGCACGACGTCGCCGTGCCTGCGCTGACCGACACGCCCAAGAAGGACCAGTTCGTCCGCGAGGCGCTGGGCGACGAGGTCGCGTACGTCGGCTACACCCGCTCGGGCTTCCCGCTCGCCAAGGCCATCATGGCCCTCAACGGCCTGGACAAGGTCAAAGGGCTCGTGGTCGGCAAGCACGGCCTCGTCGCCTGGGGCAATACGGCGAAGGAATGCTACGACAACCTCCACCGCCTGATCACGAGGGCGGAAGATTACCTGAAGCCGAAGCGCGCCTCGAAGGATCCGCTGGCCAAGCGGCGCCATCCGCCGACCGAGCCCGCGCCGCGCGAGGCGGCCGCGCGCGCGCTTCTCCCGGTGCTTCGCGGGATGCTCTCCCGCCAGCGCAAGGTGATCCTCCATCTCGACGACTCCTACGAGGCGCTGCGCTACGTCGACTCCGAGCTCGCCAAGCAGATCCACCGGCGCGGCATGGCCACTCCGGAGCACATCCTCCGCTGCGGCCGCCAGCCGATGTACGTCGACGCCCAGCTCGCGGCGCTGACGGTCGAGGAAGCCTCGACCGCCCTGCTCCAGGCGATCACGACCTTCGAGAACGACTATCGGGCGTCCTTCGCCAAGCACGGCAAGGGCACCGAGATGCTGGGTCCCGGTCCGCGCATCGCCCTGCTGCCCGGGATCGGCGTGGTCGCCGCCGGGCGCGACAAGCGCAACGCGGTCATCGCCGCGGAGTGCTACCGCGAAGTCGTCCGCGTGATGGAGATCGTCGAATCCTACGACCAGTTCCGCTTCCTCGAGGAGGCGAGCGCGTTCGAGTTCGAGTACTGGCCGCTGGAGCTGGCCCGGCTGCGGGCCCACGAGTCCGACCTCGCGCGCCGCGTCGCGCTCATCACCGGCGGCGCCGGCGGCCTGGGCCGCGCGATCGCCGAGCGTTTCGCGCTCGAAGGCTGCCACGTCGTGATCACCGACGTCGACGGCGACGGCGCCCGCCGCGCGGCGGAATCGGTCTCCCAGAAGGTCGGCGACCCCCACCGCGCGCTCGGGCTCCGGGCCGACGCGACGAGCGAGGCCGAGACCGCCGCCGCGTTCGCCCAGACCGTGCGCGCGTTCGGCGGCGTCGACGTCCTGGTCTGCAACGCGGGGATCGTCCAGACGAGCCCCGTGGAGAAGATCAGCGAGGAGACGTGGGACCGCCACTTCGACGTGAACGTGAAGGGCTACTTCCTGGCGGCCCGTGAAGCGGTGAGGATCATGAAGGCGCAGGGCGGCGGCTCGATCGTCTTCAACGCCTCGAAGGCCGCGTACGCCGCGACGAGCGAAAATGCCGCGTACGCCAGCTCGAAGGCGGCCGTGGCGTCGCTCGCGCGCAATCTGGCCCTCGAGCTGGCGCCCTACGGCATCCGCACGAACTACTTCAACGCCGACTTCATCGACACGCCCATGATGCGGAAGATGATCCAGGACCGCGCGGCCGCGAAAGG